>ERZ761602.101-NODE-101-length-196161-cov-12.866960_pt1 | contig 196161 bp, 164 predicted proteins | sample MGYA00512165_ERZ761602 | MGnify/ENA primary metagenome ERZ761602 (study PRJEB28899, sample SAMN02445085) | bioreactor sludge metagenome | biome: EBPR sludge; isolation source: Thorneside wastewater treatment plant | place: Australia: Brisbane, Thorneside...
CCCCTAATCCCTGAAATAAAGCCAGCAGAAAAAGGCAGAAACAAATGCAACTCCGCCGCTTAGCAGGCAGGTTTGGTAATGAAAGGGATAAATGTATTTGTAGATGACCACAAAGGATAGCAAAATGGATCCGACATTGGTAATAAAGGTGTTCTTCTGAAAATGAATAAGGATGGCAAGTGCGTGACCTAACATCATGGATAGTCCGATGAAAAAAATGAATGCTCCTCCCGGCCAATGCATGGTTTTAAGAAATAATCCCAGCAATAGAACAGGACCAAAAACAAAAACAGGTGCATACCGTTTACGTGGATAGGATGATTCCCTTGGGGCATCGATAGGTTCATCGAGAATTTCACTCATGTACTGATTTTTGGGAATCTGTAGTGCAAATAACGTAAAGCCTTCTTTTTTGTTTCAGCAAACAGATGATCGGCATTGGCAAAACTTCCGGAATCAATCCATTTTCAGACGTATACCGTCGTGCCCAATGATGATGGGATCTTCATTGATGCGTCCTGCTTCCGGCGCATTTTCCAGTTTCAATACGCCTCTTGGACAAACCGATGAACAAACACCACAACCCACGCAGGATGAACGCACAATATTCTGACCACGCTGAGCATACCAGCGTACATCAATTCCCATCTCGCAATAGGTGGAACAATTACCACAGGAAATACATTGTCCGCCATTGGTAGTGATCCGAAAGCGGGATTTGAAGCGTTGGATCAATCCTAGATACGCTGCCAGCGGACAACCAAAGCGGCACCATACGCGATTTCCCATCATGGGATAAAATCCTGTCCCCACTACTCCCGAGAAAACGGAACCGATCAGAAATCCGTAAATCATTTTGAGCATTCCGCTTGAAATTCCGAGAACGGTATCCTGTTTTGTCTGCCAGGCGATGAGCACAAGGACGGTCATGATCACCACAAACACCAATACCGAATGAATCATCCAGCGTTCAATTTTCCATGCTTTAACGGATTTATCGGATAACTGACGGTAAGGATCGCCAAGTGTTTCTGCCAGTCCGCCACAACCGCAAACCCAGGAGCAATACCAGCGTTTGCCATAGAGGTAGGTGAAGAGCGGAACACCGATCACAAACAAGGCAACACCCCACCAGAACATAGCAATTCCGATTCCGCCAAAGGCATACATACTCTCGATGCGTTCGCCCTCAAAATAATTGTAATGCAGAGGCCAGATGTGTTTCAGATCCACGGAAGGCTGATTGAGTGCAGAGAGCAACTCTGGAATCATAAACGCAAAACAAACCTGGAAAAACATAACGGAAAAAGTGCGCACCTGCTGATAGCGGTTACCGCGGTACTTGAGCAGCATACGAATGCCCATTACCACCATGGCTAGGCAATAGATAAATCCGTAAAGAAACCACTGATCGGCTTCTCCATTTTCAGAAAACAATTTCCGGACAGGATCGGCAAGCAGCATCCAGTTGGTGATGTATTGCGGAAAGAAATACAATACGATATAAAAAAGGATCAGAAAAGTTCCAACAACAATACCGATCCAACCTCCATTGCTGGCAGGAGAATGGTAAATTCCATTATTGTGAATGCCGAACGGTTTACCTGCATACTCCGGAAAAATGATCATCAAGGCACCGATACAGGTTCCAATAAAACTTAACAGGAACACCAATCGAAACCACAGCTGATCGGTAAGTAATCCTGCACCGGAATGTTTCACCACCATTACCAGTTTATCATCATGTATGACCTGTTCCCATTTTCCTGCTGCTTTTAAGGGAGCATTGTAATCGGAAAAGATTTTGCGGTAATCGGCAATGAATGCAAATCGTGAATCGTATTTTTTTCCGTACAACTGCGTCAATTGCGGCTCAAGGATTTCGTAGGCTGTTTTTCCTTCTCCGGTATAAACGGTGTTGAGTTGGGAATAGGCTACTTTTTCGGTGAGCACAAAATGACTCATGCTTAAACTCAACACAAAGGTGAGCAATCCAACCGCAAAGAGGGTCCTGCCGATATTCCGGATCTTTTTCATTTCCCTATGCCTTGAAAGATGCGTTTCCAGCTGCGTTTTTTCAGTTGGAGTTGTTTTCCGCTTTTAGCATTGTATTCTTCCACCAGGTAATTTTCGTAGTGACGGAAAAACTCAGGATCGAAATTGGCATCGGACAAATGACACAATACATATTCGATATCCTTTTCCTCCCGCAACCAGCGATCGCAGACTTCATGACGGTAGCGCACACCCAACAGGGTTACACCTTCGAAACGGAGTGTTTGCGGATCGTAGAACAAACGAATGGCACAGCGGCGGTGATGATTCATCCAGAATACAGATCTACAGGTATCCGGAATTTTTACGTTGCGGCTGTAAACCTGAAATTCGATATCGAACAGTTTTGCAGAATTAAAAAAGTTAACCGGTCGGTAAACACTGGTGGTTCCCGTAAGCGTAGCAGCAAGCGTCTCTGCCTGCATGCGACCGGTGTACCAGATTTGTTCAATCTTTGTTCGACCACTCAGCGCGGTTCTGAATTCCGCGCAATCGCCAATGGCATAAACATCCTTTGCAGAAGTCTCGAAACATTCGTTCACCAGTATTCCTGTCCCCGTTTCAATTCCTGATTCCTGCAGAAATGCAATATTCGGTTTTACACCAATGGCAATTCCCACGAAGCTGCAGGGTATCTCATCTCCTTTGGTGGTAAGTACAGCACGTACTCTTCCGTTTTCATCACCAAGAATTTCTTTGAGTTCTGTTTGTGTATGCAGATCCACTCCATGGTCGGCGATAATGTGCCGCTCCACGATATCCGATTCTTCACTTCGCAAGGCACTGCTCCAGAATTTAAATTCGCGCACCAGATAAGTCACATGAATTCCCCGCGAACGCAGCATCTCCACCATTTCCACACCGATCAATCCGCCCCCTACTACTACTGCCCTGCTGCAATTTTGGGTATTGCTTTCCATAGCAGAAAGATCCTGCAAACTCACCAATCCCTGCACACCTTCAAAATGCGAACCGTGCCAGGAACCGGGATTGGAATGCGATCCGCTTGCGATAACCAATACATCATAACTCATGGTACTGTGATCATCCAGATGCAACACTTTTTGGACAGTATCCACACGATTAACATGCGCTCGCCGCAGATTGATCCTGTTCTCCGACCAAAAACGATCTTCGTAAGGCTTGGTATTCTCCTGAAGCATATGCCCCATGTACACATACATCAGAGCAGGACGGGAATAAAAATAATCGCTCTCGGAAGAAATGATCGTGATAGTATCATCCGAACGCTTCCGCACATGCCGGGCCAGCGTTGTGCCGGAAATTCCATTACCAATAACAACAATGTGGCGCTGCGACATAGGGATAAATGTAGGAAAATAAAAATGCCAATAGGTAAAGCCGGAGTTATTTTAGATGAAGAATTACCAACAGCTCAAAGCTGCGCTCCTGTTGACCTGCAATTGATTTCTTATTGTAATTTCAAGTAAATTGTACACCTGTTATGCGCTTATCCCGGCTCCTATTTCCACTTTTCCTTATTCTGTTGTGTTCCTGCAACGGAAATCTTTTTCGTGGTTCGCAATACGGAAACCGTCAGTGGGTGAATGCAGGTCCTGCATATGAAGCTGCTGCAGATCGTCGTACACCAAACACGAAAGCTTCCTCTGAAAAAGCGGAACACACTCCCCTACCCGATTCCCTGTTTACCACCTCAACAAGTCCCGAGGAAAATTTTCATTCAGAAAATACGGCATGTACTACACCTCCGCTTTCGAAAAAAACATTCGCTCCCAAATTGCTGATTGCCTCCGAAAAAAGAATTCGCAAAAAAGGTTTTTTCTCAATGGCAGCAGGAGCAATTGCCGGCGCAGCAGTGGTAACAGGAGTCATTGCCGCCATGTTTAATGGTTTTGCCTGGGGACTCCTTCTCCTACTTGGCGGAATTCTGTTGGCTTACCTTGGAATCCGACTCTCCTTATCTGCAAAAAAAGATATCGATACGTTATCATCACGTTCAACCATTGCATGGCTCAACCGTCCTGCAACCATTGGATTTGTCATGAATATTGTTGTGCTGATCCTTTGCGGATTCGTTACACTCTTTTTGCTGATGGCATTGATCTGATTAACGCAAGCGATCAATAGAGCGAATAATGTTTTCGTCGGAACGAATGGCTCTGTTGGCAAGAAAAACAAAGGCTAGTGCGGCAACCGGCATAAAAAATCCGACACCATATGAAACAATAACTGCTGCAGGAACTTCGAATTTTTGTGGCAGTCCGTCGGTCACAAAATACAAGGTAATGATCAAAGCTGTGAGCAGAAGATAATTCATGCGTCCCATGCGCATTTGCAATTGACGATTACCGTACATAAAAATAGCTGCAGCGGTATAACCTGCCAGTCCGAGAAAAATCCATTGGAAAGGAACAGCTACCAGATTCTCTCCACCCTTCATCAATCCGGTTGCGGTAAAGAGGTAAGAAGCGCTGCCCAAATCGAATTTCGCAATTGAAAAAAAGAAAGGAAGCAGCAGACAAGCAGTTGCCAGAAAGAGATAAACGGTTTGAATTCGTTGTAACATGACAGCAATTAATCGTTGAGTTTTTCCAATTCGCTTTTTACAAAATCAGCAAGTTCTTTCACGTATCCGCGCGAAAAATTGAATCGGATACCGGCTGTTTCGTAAATCTCGGGAATACTTTTGGTATAGCCCAGTTTGAGTGCTTCGGTATAGGCTTTTACTGCGTTTGCAGGATCTTTTTTGTAGTTTCTCCAGATAGCAATGGCACCTAGTTGAGCCATTCCGTATTCGATGTAATAGAAGGGTACTTCGTAAATATGCAATTGCTTTTGCCAGGCGCTTTTGCGGGAATGTTCGTAACCGGAATAATCAACAGTATGCGTCGAAAACTCATCCTGTATCTGCATCCATGCCGCTGCTCTTTCTGCGCTGCTGTGTTTTGGATTTACATATAACCAATGCTGAAATTTATCGACTGTTGCGATCCATGGTAAAATGCTCAGAATTTTTTCGAGTTGATCTTTGCGTGCCCGTTTCAGTTCTTCAGCATTGGTATAAAATTCATCCCATGCATCCATACTCAGCAATTCCATACTCATGGATGCCAGTTCTGCAACTTCGCTGGGAGTTCCTTTAAACGCTGTAAGCTCAAGATCGCGGGTGAGAAAGGAATGTACCGCATGTCCGCCCTCGTGCACCATGGTAACCAGGTCACGTTGCGAATCCACTGCATTCATAAAAATAAAAGGCACACCGATTTCGTAGAGCGGATAATTGTATCCACCGGGTGCTTTTCCATCTTTCGATTCGAGATCGAGATGTCCCATTTGTTCCATGATGCGGATGCACTCACCGAAATAAGGCTGCACCCTTGCCATGGAACGGATGCTACGGTCCACCAGCTCGCGTGCACCGTGAAAAGGTTTGAGCGCCGGTTTTCCGCTAATATCAACCTCTGTATCCCAGGGACGCAATCGATCGAGTTGAAGACGTTCTTTCCGCTCTTCCATGAACCCTTTGGTAATGGGCAGGATTTCGGTACGTATGCTCTCATGAAAATCTTCGCAATCGCTCACCGAATAATCGAAACGACCGAGCGCATCGAACATGTAATCGCGGTAATTTGTATATCCTGCATTGAGACTTACCGAATGCCGGAGATCGCGCAACAGATCGAACAATTCATCCAATGCTACGGTATCTTTTTCCCTGCGGTTTACGATGAGCTGATAAATCAATTCCCGCTCATTGCGATCGGTCGATTTAAGAAATGTAGCTGCGCGTGGCATGGTGATTTCTTCGTTCTTGTACACCACACTTTGTGCGCCGGTGATGGCACCGTATCGCTGCGATTCTTTTTGGATCTGAGCGATAAGCGGAACATTTTCGTCGCGGAAGAGTTTTAACTCCTGTGCAATGGCTCTGCGGTAAATCGAGTAACCGGGTTTTTCAAGTTTGTTCACGAATGAACAATCCATCATTTTCCGGTTGAGTTTATCGGCATAGGGTGCAATACGAGGCTCGATTTCGGTTACGAAAAATTCGTAAGCTTCAACGGCCTTATCATCCTTGGTGTTGATGGTCATGCGGATGTACCGCCAGGCACCTTCTTCTTCTACAACAGCTTCCAACTCGCTGCGATCCTGCAACCATTGTTCAAGATCGCCAATCGAAAGCAAATCGCGATTCAGTAATGTACTGAAGTAAGGTTCCAGCTTCGACCATGCGTCGATCTGCAAATCCTGTGCAATGAAACGACGTGGTGGTCGAACCGGAAGATCGGTACCTGTGCTGGCCATGGCTTATGCGCCACGTTTCATGGAAGCAGTGCGCACTGTGGTTTTGGCTTTTGATTCGGCCTTCACTTTTGGCGCAGCTGTTTTCTTCACTTCTTTCTTTTCCGCAGCAGGTTTTTTCGCTTTGGGTTCTTTGGCTTTGCTTTCCTTCACTTCCGCTTTTTCCTCTGTAGCTTTCTCTTCCTTCGCTGCCTTTTTCTTCGGCTTCGCTTCTTCCTTCTCTGCTGCAGCAGCTTTTTCGGCTTCTTCAATCAGGTTTTTCAAAGTCCCGGTTTCCTGAAGCAGGTTGTACCAGGAAAAAAGTTTTTTCAGATCACTGTTGTACACACGCTCACGATCGTAATTCGGGAGGATCTCCGCAAAATACTTGTGATGTGCATTGGCTTCTTCCTTAGCATCCACACAACGTCCGCCTTTTTCCTTATCCCAGATCTTACGGATGATCTCTGCCAGCGGAACATCTTCCTCTGTAGTGTACATGCTGATGTCGTCCAGCGCACTTACCTTATCGGCAGAAAATGCAGGAAAACGCTTTTTGTCGGTAAGACCTTCTACGATCAGACTGTTCTTACTTTGAGAAACAACTTTGTAAAGACCGGGTTTACCCGAAATTGAAATGATGCCTGTTAAATTCATTCTTTTTGATGTTTGATGAAGAAGTCCAAAAATAAACAATAATGGACGAACCGGACATCAGGTTATCAAGGGCTGTTAATAAATCATTCGGCAAAACCGGTCTAAGGCGCAGAAACGAGCTTTTATTTCAACAATTCTTCCTCAATAATCTCCTTGAACGCTGCTTTTGGTAAAGCTCCGGCCTGCATCATTGGCTGCGCTTCGCGGGGAATAAACAGGAGACTGGGAATACTTCGGATCCCAAATACGGCAGAAAGTTCCTGTTCCACTTCGGTATCAACCTTGTAAATAATGAGCTTATCCGTGTATTCATCACTCAATTCCTCCAACAAAGGGGCCACCATTTTACAGGGACCGCACCAGTCGGCATAAAAATCGATGATGGCAGGGACATTTCCCTTGTATTTCCATTCCTTTTCGGTGGTATAATCGAAAATATCGGATTTGAATTTTTCGGCTGTCAGCTTAACTGTAGGCATAATCTTATTTTTCTGCAAAGTTAGTTTGCCGGTACTTGTTACACAGTGAGAAAGATCACTGAGCGTATTTCGGAATCAAAGGCAGAAAATCGGTGATGTCCTTGATTCGCGTTTCATCGCTGGGGTGGGTGCTCAAAAACTCAGGCACAGCTGCTCCGTTAGCGGCCATTTTTTTCCAGAAATCAATCGCCTTTGAAGGATTGTATCCCGCGAGATACATGAAGACGAGTCCCATTTTATCCGATTCCGTTTCGTGTTTTCTGCTATAAGAGAGAATTCCCAGTGCAGAACCGATTCCGTACGATTGCAGGAAAATATTGCGTTTCACCGGATCAGACATTGCTCCTCCCAATGCGCGTCCAACACCCTGAATGGCCATTTGCTGACTCATCCTTTCGTTACCGTGACGTGCAATGGCATGTGCAATTTCATGTCCCATGATAACTGCAAGCAAGGTATCGTCGGTAGCGAGGTTTAAGATTCCGGTATACACCACCACTTTTCCACCTGGCATACACCAGGCATTGATGGTAGGATCGTCGACCACGTTAAACTCCCAGGTAAAACCACGAATGCGTCCTAATGCGTTTTTTCGGGTGAGGTAATCGATCACTGAGCTTTGGATCTTCCCTCCTACCCGCTTTACTGTAGCAGTGCGAGGATCGTTATGCGGCAGCACTTTGGCAGTAGCAAGAAAATCGCGGTAGGCTGTATCCGCCATGAGAATGAGTTGCTCTTCCTGCAATAGACGAAACTGCTTGCGGTTGGTAACCGGTACACGGGTACAGGATACAATAACGGAGGTAAGCAGTACAGCTAAAAAAAATTGTTTCATGATCATTGAATTTCGGCGGTTAAACCGGCTTCGAGTAATTGCGTGCAAACCGGTTCCAGTTCATCGTAGCTCCCTCTTTTCACCTCACATTTACCGGTGTAATGAACCAGGTAGGTACACTGTTCGGCCTGAACAGCTTCGTGTTTGCAATAGCGAATCAGCATTTCGATGACATAACCGAAAGTATTCACATTATCGTTAAAGAGAATGATGCTGCGCAGATCAACATCCTGTTCAAGAACCACCACATCCTCTTCTTCCTTCCAGCGGGGTTGAGTGGATAAGCGAAAATTATTTTTCATAGACCAATCGGAAAGCTTCCGACAAAGATATTTCTTTTCCGTCTTTTACCACTACAATTCGCACAGTAGAAAGTCCCTCCGCAATCAAACGCGCCTTTAGACGCAAGGCCTGATCGATATCGGTAATTCCATCAGCATAAGCCATAGTAAATCCACCATCAATGGCTTTGGTACGGACATTGAGTTCGGGAACATTGCCGTATGCTTCTTTCACTTCCTCAGGCATTTCACCTGCAAATTCAGCCACCACAATTCTGTAACGCATACCGGCAGTGTAAGCTTTTGAAAGCGGGATTTCGTTAGATCCGTCAAATGCCACAATGCGAACCGAAGAAAGTCCTTCACTGATAAAATGGGCTTTCATTTTCAATGCTTCATCGTAGGAACTTCCATCAAGCACATAATAAACGATGGTTCCATCATTCAGTTTTTTGCGCTTAACTCCTTTATCGTAGTTATTCAGGAAAATTTCTGTTGCTTCCGGCGGAACCTCGCCTATGAATTCACCAATGTAAACCTGGAATCGGACAGTGGAAGCAGCTTGTGGTTCTTCAACCTTTGTGGCAGTCGTTTGAGCAGGAAGTTTGTCGCTAACATATGCACCGGGCAATCCTTTCTGAATAAAATGATCTGCAATATTGAAAGCTTCCGTGCGCGATGAAACATTATCGATAAAATAAACGGTAGATCCGTCACCCACATTCGCTTTGCGTATCCCGTAATTCATGTTGGTCAGGAAAATCTCCGCTTCTTTGGAAGGAACTTCACCCTTGTACTGACCAAGAATAACCTTGTAACTCGAAGCTTGCGGTACATTCTGTCGGTCTTGGGTCTGCGTTGTTCCGCCTTGCTGCGTTGTTCCACCCTGCTGTGTTGTTCCACCTTGTTGTGTTGTTCCGCCCTGCTGTGTTGTTCCGCCTTGTTGGGTTGTTCCACCTTGTTGTGTGGTTGTTGTATTGCTGACCAGTTTCTGATCGTTTACAAAAATTGAATTACCGTATTTCGCAATCGAATCGCGTGCTTGTCCGATGGTTATTCGTTTTCCATTGAGATAGGCCGTAACGAATGCATCTGTTACACCAATCTGGCGAATTTCGTCCCTGCGTGAAGTAGCGATATTGATATCGGTGAAGACCCCTGTAGTATAGCGAATCTGATCGTTTGCTGTTTTTTCGCTGTTGAGCGGATTCAGATTAAAGATTTTATCAGCCGAAACCGGACGAGAATAAACGCCCACCTGAACGGTAAAGAACAATCCGGGAATGACTTCCACCTGATTCGCTTTCGCCGCATTCGGATCGTTGTAATAATTGGTGGCGTTACGGTCAGGATTAAAGTTGTTTACAAACTCCTGAGTAGTTCCACCCTGCTGTGTTGTTCCACCTTGCTGTGTAGTTCCGCCTTGCTGTGTAGTTCCACCCTGTTGGGTTGTTCCACCTTGTTGCGTTGTTCCACCCTGTTGGGTCGTTCCACCTTGCTGTGTTGTTCCGCCTTGTTGGGTATTTGTTGCGAGTTGACCGCTTTGTCCCAATGCTTCCAGTGCCTCGTTGAGTGGAATACGTTTTCCATCGCGGAAACCAACAACAAATGCATCGGTATATCCCATTCCGCGAATCTCCATTTTTGCGCCGTTGGCAACATTAAACGTGGTGAAATATCCAACGGTATAACGTGTGAGTCCCTGCGGCGTGGTTTCGGCAGTAATTGGTGCAAACTCTTTAAATGTTTCCTGAGGAATCTGATTGCGGAAAGCTCCTACCTGCACTTTAAAATAAATTCCTTTCGGCATTTCCGGATTTACAGGAATAGGATTGGCATTGTTGTACACTGCTTTTTCCGACAGCACATAAATTTCAGTTTCCACTTTTTCGGGGACAGAATATTTACGCGCAACGAATTCAGGATCCATTGTGGTGATCGGACTAACAACACTTGTGGTACCTGCATTGGTTACAGTGCGCTGGTTACCGTTTGTTGTTGCGGTTCCACCGGTGGTATTGGTAGCAAGCGATGTTCCCTTGGGATCCGGCAATTTTCCGGCAGAAGCAAGATCGCGGATGGTTTGCGCTTTACGCGGATCCATTCCTGCGAGATAATTATCGGCATTGGTTTGTGCACGGTTTGCTTCTGTGCGACGTTGTGTTGCGCGGTTTCGTGTAGTATCGTAATTCCGTTCTGCACGGATGGCTTGCTGTTCAAGATCGGAAGCCTGAGTGAGCAATCGATTTTTGCGTTGGTTATCCGTTTCTGTAGAAGCTTGTGCACGTGTATCCTGTGCGCGCTTACGAAGATCGGCTGTTGCATTTAGTCGCTGCTGGTAATCGCGCTCTGCATTTGTCGCCGAAACTTCTGCTCTTCTTGCTTCTTCGCGCAATTGCATGTAACGGGCATATTCCGGATCATCCGCAATGGCAATTGCACGCTCCATTTCCTCTTCTTTTCTGCGTTGCTCTGCTATTTGCTCTTCTTCCTGTCTTCTTGTTTCGTTGGCTTTTGTATTCATCCGATCACTCTGCGCCAATAATTCTTCGCCTTCTTTTCGCTTTTGCGCCGACTGATCAAGAACAGCTTGACGGTTTTTCTTTTTGACCGTTTTGGCAGAGTCTTCGAGTTGCTGCGCACGGGCAATGAGATTATTTCCCTGCACGCGCAAACGATCAGCCTCAGCCATTTGCCGTGTACTTTCGCGATTGGCAGGATCTGCCATTTGAGCAGAACTTATTCCGCCTTGTTGTGTTGTTCCTCCTTGTTGTGTTGTTCCTCCTTGTTGCGTTGTCCCACCTTGCTGTGTTGTTCCGCCTTGCTGCGTTGTTCCACCCTGTTGCGTTGTTCCGCCTTGTTGTGTTGTTCCGCCTTGCTGCGTTGTTCCTCCCTGTTGTGTGTTTATTGCAACTTCTTGTCCGCTGTTATTTCCGGTGTTTTGTTTTTGATTGGCTGATGCAAGTGTTTTGTCGCCCAATAAAACATCCAGTTGCTGCTCGGCTTCGGCCAGGAGACTGTTTGCTTCACGCTCTTTTGCATGAGCCTGACGGAACAATTCGTTGCGTTTGTTCTTATCTTTTTCCGCATTGGCATTGCGACGTAATTCTGCAGCTTCCGAAAAAATGCGTTCTGCCTGTTGTTCCAGCGCAGTTACATTTTTCATCACCTGGTGATTGGCCGGAATATCTTTATACCCTGTTTCCTTTTTCTTCTCACTGATTCGTTTTTCGGTCGCTTCACGCTCTGCAGCATTGGCACTCATAAATGATGCAGCAACATTCATTTCCATTGTGAGCAACTCAGATTCCGCTTTCTTGATTTCGTTGTCGAGTTTCTTCTGCTCGGCCTTATCGGTGGATGAGTAACGACGAATTTTCAAATCCTCGATCTGCTTGCGTTTTGCTTCGATGGCGGTAAGCTGACTTTCAATTCCCTGCATTTCCTGCTGGGCTTTTTCGGAAGTGTAAGGGTATTTGTTTTCATACTGCTGTTGTGCAGGCAAAGAAGCAATTCCCATTTTATCCAGACGAATCCTGCCTGCAGATAATTCGCGTGTCTTCTCCATGCGCAGATTCTCCAATTCAGACAAACGACGTTCTTCATCCTGCTTTATCTTTTCATCATCGGTACTTGCGATAATGGCTTTGGATTCGGCAATTTGTTTGTCCAGTTTTTCAATCAGTGTTTCATTCAGATCATTCCGTTCACTGATTTTTCGCGCTTCTGAAGAAGTGGAGTTTTCAATACGCTCCATGCTTTGAACATAGCCGGGATCAACAGTTTGAATCAGATTCTTTTTCTCGCTGGTAAGTTCGGGACGTTCGCTGAGTTGCTCCAGTGTTTGTTTGTCGCGCTTGAGTTCTTCTTCTTTCTGTTTTTTCAACTCCCCCAATTGATTCAGCTTATTGGCTGTTGCAGGATCGGAAGTAGATGTAGATTTAAGCTCCGACATTTGCGCATCGATACGACGGATCAATTCTTCGTTTAATCGTATCCGCTCTTCCGTCTGTTTGCTTCGATCGCCCGAAGAGGATGAAGTTTCGAGAGCAGTGAAATATTCCGGATAAATATCCGACACCTTAACAATGTTCTGTTCAGGGTCTATACCCTGCGCTGTTTTTGCAGATTTGGAGTACGAAGTTGCCGCATTGTTCAGGTACTTATTCCCCAATTGTTCTGCCACATTGGCTTTCATCAGGAGCAGGTTCCTGGCCTTCTCATCTTTTTCTTTGGCTGCATCAGCACGAAGTTTTTTCGCATCTTCAAACTTCGTTTTTGCCTTTTCTTCCAGCTTCTGGGCCGTGAGGAATTCAGGATCATCAGCAGGTACCTTAACTTTTTTAGCTTCCGATTTGGCTGTTGAAACTTTCGCTTCGATCTCTTTTTTCTCCAGCTGATTTGCTTCCTGAACTTTCGATGCGATCTCTAATTCGAGTTTTACTAATTCTGCTTCGAGCTTAATGATCTCCTGTGTGATGCGATCCGATTCTGCGGCATTGTTCGACTCAGCACGACGAATTTTTAATTCGGTGAGCTGGTCTTCAATATCGCGTACTTTATCAATAAGCGGTTGCAAAGCATCGATACGCTTTTGTGCTTCGGCGGACGAATACTCAGGCATAAATGCATAACCGGAAACCGAACGACCGTTTTCATCCACGCGTGTGATTCCTGCTTCTGCCAATTGTTTATCAGCCTGCGCAACTTCGCGCTCTTTCTCATCACGAAGATCTTTCAAGTCCTCAATACGTTGACGCGTAGCTTCGGGATCGCTCACATTTCCGGTGGAGAGGTTTCGTTCCAGTCGACTGATTTCTTCAGCGGTCTTGCGGATCAACTCCTCATTGGCCTCGCGTGTTTCTGCTGTTTTGCGGACTTCCGACTTATTGGAATTTTGTATGGCATCCACTTTTGCGTCGTAAGACGGATCAACGGTTTCTGCAATCTTTTCGTTCTTTTCTTCCTGAATTACATTGGGCGTACGCGAACCCTGCATGGTAGATTCATCCTTGCGCACCATCGCTTCCAATTGCGATTCCAGCTTCTCGAGTTCAGCTGCTTTTTCGGTATTCCCTGCTTGTTCAGCTCTTCGCTTTTCCTCTTTCACTTTATTCAGCGTCTGCTCATTCAATTGCTTTCGCTCTTCAGCTTTTTGCGTGGAAGTAAGATTACTGCCTTCGATGGACGCAAGCTGTTTATCGTACGAGGGATCAATTTTATCCAAAGTAGTATTGCTTGCCAGCTCCGTCGATTTTACAACTCCAGGATCGGTGGAGGCGGTGTTTTCCAGACTTTGAATACGGCGCTCGTTGGTAGTGATATCGTTGCGTTTTTCAGCAATAAGTTTATCCAGACCACTCATTTCATTTTGTGCGGCAATTTTTTCTTCGGGAGTTCCGCCTGTAATTTGTTCTTCCAATGCAGCCTTGCGCGATTCTGCCGATTGCAGGAATTCCCTGTTCAGGTCGTTTTCCGAACGGAGCTTATCCTGCGTGCTTGAATTGGAATTACGAATACTGTTCAGCTTGTTGCTGTAGTTGGGATCAACAGCTGTGGTGATTTCGTTGGAACTTTTAATGGTTTTATTCGGATCTTTTATTGCAGCAATCTGCTGATCATTGTTCCTGATTTCGGTTTGTTTCTGAATTTTCAGATTGGTCAAGCCTTCTTTTTCCTGCAGGAGTTTTTCCTTTTCGTCACCGTTTGCCTTCGCTATCTTTTTATCCAGCGTTTCGATCTGCTTATCCACTTTTGCTATCAGCGTCGCATTCAGTTTATTTTCCTCTTTGAGTTTGTCTTCAGGAGATTTTTGTGAGGACTTGATTTTATTCAGGGATACATCGTAATTCGGATCAACTTTGTTAGGTTCTGTTACACGAGTTGGATTGACCGTAGACGAACCGCTTTCTATTTTTCGCTGATTGAGGCTGATTTCGTTTTGAGTGGATTCCTTCAGATCACGTAATTCCCTGTTCTCTTTTTCCAGACGTTCACGTTCCATCGGATCGACGGAATTCATTTTTGCATTGTTGGCTGCGATACGTTCATCGGTCTTGGTAACCAGATCACGATTCAACTCGTTTTCGCGTTGCAATTGCTCTTTTGGACTAAGTCCCGAATTTTTTATCTCATTCCGTTTCTGATCGAAGGCAGGATCAACCTTGGCTGCAGTATTTCCGGTTGTAGGTTGTAAAGTGGTTGTGATGCCTTTTAGTTCTCCAATCCTGTTTTCGTTGCGTTTGATCTCGAGTTCTTTGTTCGATTTCAAATTCTCAAGGGACTGAATGCGTATTTGCAATTCCTCACGCTTGGCAGGATCTTTTTCCTTTTTGAGTTTGTCGTTGAGCGATGCCACATCTTTATCGATGGTGCTGATCCATTCCCGGTTCAACCGGTTTTTCTCCTCAAGTTTGGTGGTGCTTTCCGATTGCAACTCGAGTTCTTCTGCTTTTGATAAGAGTCCTTTGTATTGCGGATTTTCATAAAGGTATTTGTTCAGCTTTTCCTGATCGTCGCGATTAATCTCTGCATTCTGTTGCAGAACCTGTTCATTCTTTGCAATGGTAAGTGATGATTCTCCGGAATTGATTTCACGCGCCAATGATGCCTTCTCTGCTTCGGTAAGTGATCCTTTTACGTTTCCTGACTGGATATCCTCAAGAATGGAAACCTGTGAAGCGATCTGATCGGTTTCCAGTTGCAGACTCTCGTATTTTCGCTGTGCTGTTTTAATATCTGCCTGAATCGCATTGAGATCTTCTGTTTTGCTATCAATCTCGCGCTGAAATTCCTGTTTCTTTTTATCGCCTTTTGCCTGCTCCTGCTGCTTTTTAAGATTGTTCAGCTCACGTGCGATCTGACTTTCTTCGTTACGCAGGTCTTTCACAATTGCAAGTGCTTTGTCGGCTTCCAGCTTTTTAGTTCTTCCTTTTTCGCGCAATTCATCGATCTCGTCCTTACGATTCGATTCGCTGGCCATTACTGAACGAATATATTCCTGCTGTTCACGAAGTTTTTTCTCTGCTTCTTTTCTGTTCTTGGAGGTAATCGCAGACTCCACTCCTTTCGCAAATTCAGAAGCTACTTTTGCTTCGTCCTGTTTCTTCTTTTGTTGTTGGTCCAGACTTACAGCCACATTATAGGCAGCCGTAGATTCATTGACCAGCTTTTTTGCTTCTGCATTCAAATCATTGGCTTCTGCAATGATCTGCTTTCGTTCGTTTTCGTCGCGTACGTTATTCAGTTTGGCAAGCATCTCTTCAGCTTCCTTGGTCTTCTGTCGCGCTTCATCATTTTTGCGATCGGCAACAACATAGGCTGCTTCCGATTTCTCTTTAAGATCTTTGGATTCATTCACCAGTTCCTCCACATCCTTCTTCACCATTTCGATAAGGTCTTTGTCGGACAGGTTACCCAATTGCGGATCTTTCTCGACTTTCTCCGTTTTTTTCTCACGGGCTTTGTCGAGACTATCGATAATCATTTCATTGGAATTGGGATTGAGCAATCCTTTTTCCTTTAGGATCTGGGCAATGATTGCATCGGTATCTTCCACTTCCTGATCGAAAAGATTCCGGATTTTTAATTGTTCGGTTCCGCCGTTGTTGACCAATACCAATTCTTGTTTGAGCGGACGAATCTCTTTCTGATAAGGAACATCCACCACACCAACATGAGCGATCTTCGAATTATCGCTAACAACCACAAATTTGTATTTCCCCGAACGCGGTAAGGTAATCAGGTAGCTGCCATCGCTTGAACGTGTATTGTATATTCCAACCACTTCACCAGTTGCAACATCTTCCACACGCACCGACGCTCCAAGATTGCCGGGCGAAACTTCGGAAATGAATTTTCCCTTGATAATGGAAATCAAAAACGGAATCCGTTCAACCCTTACGTTATACACATGCACTTTACCGGAAGAACTTTCCCTGCGCGATGCAAACCATGCAACACGATCGAGCGAATCAACCATGTAGAGAAAATCATCGTCGGGACTACTGATTGCAAAATCGACGTTTTGAGGAGCACTGAACTGATCGGTTTCCGGATCGTACACGGAACGGAAAACATCATAACCTCCCATTGAATTATGACCCTTTGAACAGAAGTACAAAGTTCTTCCATCCGGATGCATATAAGGGTAATTCTCGTCCTGTGCAGTATTAATATATCCCCTTACAATTTGCGGTTGTCCCCAATCGCCATTGGGTAATCGTTTTACTTTGTAAATATCCAATCCATTTTTTCCGTCACTTCCATAACTGGCAAAAAACACGACATCCGAATTTTTCGGATTATGGATTACGATTTTGTGATTGTTCTTTTTATCGAGATTGCTCTGCAGTGCTTCAACAACGATGAGTTGACCACCGACATCTTTCATGCTGTAGAGACGGAAAAAAGTTTCTTCCGAAATAATTTTCTTTTCAATGACAACCAGATCGGTAATGTTGCGCAACAGTTTTCGTCCGTTGTTACACATTTCAATGTGACGATTCACCTGAAATTTCTCTACATCTTTTGGAGTTGCAAGTGAAATGTATTTCTGATAAGCGCGTATTGCATCAGCGAACTGATAATTGAGATGGTACGCACGACCGAGATAATACCAGCAGTCTTTATTTACACCCGGACTTTGTGCCGCGAAGAGCAGGTATTTTAGTCCGTTTGTTTTTTCTCCATCGGAGAAGATCAAACATGTTCCGTATTTGTAATTGTATTCGGGACTGGCTGCATTATTGGATAAAAGTTGTGAGAATAACGGAGCTGCTTCCGTGTACTTCCCTTCATCGAACAATTTGTTCGCCATCTTAATCAACTCTGCTTCATTTTTCTGAGCAGAAGACATGAAGGGAACCAAGAAAAAAATGATGAGCAAAAATGCCCCGCTATGTCGGATGTTGGTTCTCAAATGCCAGGGTTCCTAAAGGTCTGTACACCAAACCTTAAAGATAGTTGAATTATCCTTAGCCTTTTTTGCGTAGGCGGATATTCATTCGGTTCTCCTCCCTGCGCATCAAACGCTCAATATTTTTCTGGTGAGTAATCAGTACAAGTACAGCTATTACCATTGCGAAATAGATCAGCGAAAGAGGTACCGGACGAAAAACCAGGAAGAACAAAAACGGAAAACTTATCGCCGTAACCATTGAGCCCAGAGACACATAGCGTGTTAAAAGGAAAATAATGAGGAATATTCCGATACACATCAGAGCAGCCTGCCAGTGCAAAGCAATGACAACTCCAAGCAAGGTAGCTACTCCTTTTCCACCCTTAAATCCTGCAAAAATTGGGAAAATATGTCCTAAAACGGCGATCACACCAATAGCCAGCTTAAAGTTGACCTGTGCAAGGGTTTCCGCTTCGTAAGGATTCAACCATGCCAATAAAGTAATGGCAATGAGTCCTTTAGAAACATCCATGGAAAGAACAATGAGTCCTGCTGTTTTGCCCAATACCCGAAATGTATTGGTTGCTCCGGCATTTCCGCTGCCGTGTTCGCGGATATCTGTTCCGTAAAAGATTTTCCCGATCCATACTGCCGACGGAATAGACCCCATCAGGTAGGCAACTACCGCGGCAATAATGTTAAAGGGTGTAAAAATTACATCCATTCTTCTGTTTTTAGTTCGCCCGATCCAACAACTCCTGCGCGCGACCGCGACGGTTATTGTTGAAACGGTATTCGAAATCCTGTTGACCTTTCTCGCCCTTATACTTCCTTTTGTCGTCTTTTGTTTCCTGAACGATCTTATTGAAGTTGCTGTCGGAAGAAGTTACCTCCATCAGCTCCTTCGCATAAGTGAAGAAGTACCAGTTTGAGTCGTCTAATTTAATAACAATGCTGACTTGATCGAAGCTTCGTCCTTTCTGAATCATCACCCGACCATCTACATACTTGAAAATCTGCTTGTTATTTATGTTACTAATTGCAAGCTTACCCTCAGATAACCATATTCCTTCCTCCGGAATCCACTTGAGTGTGACATCAGCGAAAACAATGGACTTCTCCAATTCATCCGGAAAACGCTTTACCTCACCGTGTAAGCTAAGATCGGCGATGACTTTATCGGCCTTTTCCATTCCGATCAGCTCGCGAAGTGCTTTTTCGTAGTTCGACTTCTCATAATCAAACTGTTGGATATCGGGGTAATTAATTATTTTATCGGCCATTTTTTTCATGGCATCATCGCTGAAAGGGAAATCGCACATCAGCGCCACCTTCATTACAGGATTACCCGAGCCTAGCTTTTGAGTGATGTTTCCGATAGGAGTAACTTTGAATTGGCCGGTATTCACTCCAAAATTCATTTTTCCATCACCGCGTATCTCGCACTTTTCTTTTGCAAAGGCAACCAGATTTCCGGGTAAGGTATTTTCTTTCAGCTTCTCATCTTTTGCAATCTGATATTCCTGCAGGCGTTTGTCAAAAATCAGGTAACCTTCTGCCGCCATCACATCGATGTGCTCCTTTTTAATTTTTCCCGAAAGGAAACTGGGATAAATCACCAGCGAATCCTGACTCAATGTAATTCCCGAACCGAGGAACCCGCCTCCATCGAAATTGATGATCGGATTACCAATAGGAATTCGGATATCCATTGGATCCACAACTCCCTTGAATACCACCCAGTCTCTGTTAATGGAGGGACAATTATGCATCAGGCGGGTTGCTCCATTAAAGTTCAAACCTTTATCGTTGGCCTTTAATTCGACACCACCTTTGTACTCGAAATGCGGACTCAGCATGAATCGCTCTTCGGGTTTAACATCACCTTTTGCATAAGTCTGAAATGTTGTATCGAGCGAAATATTGGCGAAATAGATTTTTTGCTCCATTTTATTTTCATCGATATAGGCATATTTTCCTGAAGCCTTATATTCTTTCCGTCCGCTGATTTTGGCTGTTACCTCAGTGATTTTATGGTATTTCGTAACATAGTTACAAACGATCATTGCATTTTTTAAGGGATCCATTTCCGCTTTTCTGCGGATCAGTACTTTATTGCTATCCGGATAGATTCTCGCATCACCCACACCTACAAAATCAACTTTCTGACATGTAATTACTTTTTTCTTCAAATCGAATTTCGCTTTTGGTGCAGCAAAATTCAACGAATCCTGTCCTTGTCGCACCGAGAAGAAATTTGAACCCGACAGATCGATATCCGTATCGATGTTAATATTCCCGGAAACAGAACGTTTGTCGGATTCAAGTTCAATATCTTCATTGTCCATGAACCATTTGAATCGGTCCATGAAACAGATGTATTCATTCTCGGGGAATTCCACTTTTGTTTCATTTCCGTTCGACTTGAATTCGCCCAATCGCTGAACAAAATCAATATGGGCATTTACGTTATCGGTTTTAAATGCAAGCTCTTGTGTTAAATCGTGGTTCTTCAGCTTGAAGTTGGCAGTATCCGAATCAATCACTTTTGTTTTAAACTTGAATTTGCGGGAGGTGAGTTCCGCTGTATTAAAGTAAATCCTCCCCTTGCCCGTCATTCCATCCGGACGAAGGGCTGTTGTTCCCCGCATTTTGCAGGTATTATCAAAAAGATGAATTGCTGAGTCGCGCGATTGAGTGTACAACACCTTTGCCTTTGGATGGTAGCGTATCATCAATTGCGATCCATGCGATTCGGGGATTTCTACACTTCCCTTTTGTTCTACGTTCTTATACTTTTCTGCTATTCCAGAAAGCGAATCCGGGAATAGTGTAAATGCTTTTGAATCGGCAGTGGTTGTAAGAAATTTAATTGTTCCATCTGCCTGCAAACCGTTATTGGAAAGTCGTATTTCATTATTGAAGGTGGCTTTATCGCCATACAATTTGATTCCCTCCGGTGGAAGTTTGCGGATGAAGCCCAGAGAATAATCTTTTTGTACTGATAGTGCTTCTTTGAGTACCGGTAAAATTCCGGCTGATTTAAATTCTCCTGCAAATTTTTGAGAGGGGACTTTAAAATTATCCAGACTATCCATTGTAAATGGATCAACTTTAAAATAGAATGAGCTGCTGTCGTAAACCCCATTATGTATGGATTGGTCATTGTAGAATACATAAGTTGGTGTGGTAGAAGTAAGGATAGGATAATTATGGAATCCTTTTTTGATTCCCGATTTATTGTCTTTTCCATCAATCACAATATTCCCCTTTACATTACGGATTACCGAGCGAACACGAACTTGTTTATCAAAGGGAGGAGTGAATGGCCAAACCCGCAATCGCATGGAATCGCATTGCAGGAGATCGATTTTATAATCATCATAACTGAAGAAAAACTCTTTCCCGAAATATTCCGTTGAACCTGCATTGATAATCCCACCGAATTTCAAATCGCGGTTTTTCCTTACAATCAATTCCTGACGTTCAGGATAAATACGCACAAACTGACTATCACTCAGGTTCACACGCTTAACACCGTAGACAGTCAGATCGAGATTGAGCAAATTAAGATTAGCATTCTTCTGGGCATTACTGACTTCACTTTCAATTTTTATAGGATCGTAATCCGTTTTACGGGCATTTGCTTTCAGTGTATGCGTAAGTTTCGGACGAAGAAGGATGGTGCGTTGTTCAGGATCGTACGATAAATATCCTTCTGCATTCAGCTGACCAATGATACCCATGATCTGTTCTGTGGGTTTTCCCCAATAGGAAGCTACTTCATCCACATTAATCAGTACGGTGTCTTTACGAACAGCATACTGCTCGATGTAATCCATCGGATGTTTTGCATCAATCCCTCTGATTTTGTTGAATTGCTCTTTACTGAAATACTGTGTGGATTCAAATACACATTCGGTTTCCAGTGAACCCAATGTTGGTCCGAACTCAATGGTTGGGTCCCCCAATTTATAATACAAAGCTCCTACGCGCAGTTCGAGTTTGTGGTAGGTATCAAAGAAAGGCGACTGCGACAAACCGGTTGTTCCCCGGGAAAGGATAAACTGATTATCGGTCTTGGTGTATTTCATCCGCAATCCGGGATGTGAAATGGAATCTTTTTCAATGTAAATTACGATGGATGCAAACTCCGCATCGATCGTTTCTGTTTTTATAGTATACGCAAGTGAAGCAGAGCGCATAAATACTTTCCCGTTTCTGTAAATGATCAGTCGCGCAGGTTCTGCACCCGTACCAAAGGCACGAAGATTAGCACCGTGCAACATAAATCCGCCTTCGTAATCGATACTTGGAAAAATGTTTTTGATGAAAAGGCGTTTACTGAACGATTGAAACTGCGGGTAATTGGCCAGACTGGGTTTGGGTGTGGTTGTGATCTTTTCAATCAGTCTACCTGATAGCGGATTCTTAAAGTAGGTAGTGTGAAAGGTAACCGTATCCACATCGAAGCCCTGTGATTTCAAATTGATATCGTAGCGCTTCAATTCAGCAAATGTTTCTGAACGCAATAATCCAGCCCGCTCATAAGTGATGATTCCTCCTTTACCGTCGAATTTTTCCTTGAGTGGGTACAAAATTCCGGAGGTTTCATAAATGACAGAGCTGTCTCCTTTAGCAAAACCGCGGATATCGGTCTTTTCAAAAATCAGTTTCGGTGCATTATCGTAATCGTAGGTATAAAAAGCATTGGTGGCTTTCCAGTTGGTGGATTGCGTTTTGTAAATGGAACCGTCGGTATAAAACTGATAGGAAAAAAGAAGAAAATCCGGCAGTTGTTTTTTATCCTTGGCCAGCATAGTTTTTTCAATGACTGCACGCCAGGATGGATAAATTGTGCTGAACTGATTGTTCCGGTACATGTATTGCAGTCCTGCGAAATACCCATAAAATTCAGGATAGGGTTTTGCCTGTCGTGCACTTAGGATGTTTGCCATATCGTAAGCTTCCGACTGCATCGTGCCGTTCATTTTTTTGAAATCCTTTTCAAACTCGTCCATGAAATCTTTGGCCATACGCTTATCGTACTGACCGAGATAATCCTTGAGTTGCGATAAAAATTTATCGGGACTTGGGGTAAATTGTGTTTGAGCGAAAATCGCCGATGATCCACACAGCAAAATAAGTGTGAAAACTAAACTCCTCCTAGTAAGCATATCAGTCCTTTTTGAATTCGAGCACCGCCCAGTTGTTACGCTCATCCATCCCTTCAAAAACCAGGCCTTGTTGATGTGCAGACGCTTTGAGTGTTTCTACATCGCTGATAAAGAAACCACTCAGCAGTAATTGTCCGCCCTTCTCCAGGCATTTGGCATAAACGGGAAGATCGGCGAGCAATACATTCCGGTTGATGTTTGCTAATATAACCTGAAAGCGACGGCCATCCAATAATGCGGCTTCTCCTTTTTCAACAAAAACACCTTCTACTCCGTTCAGTTCGAGATTTTCGAGGGTATTCAGGTACGACCATTCATCGATGTCAATAGCCGAAATTGGTGCAGCACCGCGCTTGGCAGCAAGAATGGCAAGTACCCCTGTTCCGCATCCCATATCAAGCAGGGATTTGCCCTGAAGATCGAGTTGGTACATGCGATTCGCCATGAGCCAGGTGGTTTCGTGGTGACCGGTACCAAAACTCATTTGGGGTTGAATGATCAGCTCATCTGCAAATGCAGGATCTGCAGAATGAAATGGAGCCCGTATCCGGCAACGTTCGTTTACAACAATTGGTTGAAATCCGGATTCCCATTCGGCATTCCAGTTTTGCTGCGCGATTTTCCGGTGAGAAAACACAACTGAAAACTGATCGCTGTAATTAGCAAAACAAGATTGAATGGATGATTCTTCAAATTGCGAATCTCTGAAATAGGCCAACAAACCATCTGGTGTTTCCTCAAAACTTTCGGCTCCGGCTTCTCCCAATTCGTACACCAGAATTTCCCTACCCGGAAGCAGAGGTTGTATTTTCAGTGAGAGTTCGATGTAATCGCTCATCGTGCAGCCAGAATGATGGGAAGGAATGTGGATAACTTAAGCGAAGCACCACCGATGAGTCCCCCATCCACATCCGGACAAGAGAACAGCAAGGGCGCGTTTTCGGCATTGCAACTTCCGCCATAAAGAATGCGTGTTGTGTTTGCAGTTTCCTCGTTAAACCGTTCGGCAATATAACGACGAATAAACGCATGCATTTCCTGCGCCTGATCGCGGCTTGCTGTCAGTCCAGTACCAATGGCCCAAACCGGTTCGTATGCAATGACCACTTTCTGCATTTGTTCAGGAGATAATCCATCGAGCGCGATGTTCAGTTGTTGCTGTACCCAGGCAAAATGATTATCATCCTCACGCACTTCGAGCGATTCTCCGCAGCATAAAATCACATTCAGCGAAACGGTAAGCGCATGGCGCAATTTGCGGGAAACAATTTCATCAGTTTCAGCAAACATCGATCGCCGTTCGGAATGACCGAGAATGCAATAACGTGCACCCACCGACTTGATCATTTCAGCTGAAATCTCACCTGTAAATGCGCCTTCAACTTCGAAGTGACAATTCTGTGCACCCAGCGCGACATGGTTACCCGCTTTTTTAGCGAATTCGCGGAGGTACAATGCAGGCGGACAAATGATCACTTCTGCATTGGCAGGAAATTCTTCCTTGTGTTCGAGCAATTGCGCAAAAACAGCAAGAGCTTCGTGGTAACTGTGGTTCATTTTCCAGTTACCTGCAACAATTTTTTTTCTTTTCATCATCTTATTCGGATGCGTGGATCGAGGATACCGTAAATGATATCGACCAGAATATTGATCACCACAAACATGGTTGCAATAATTAAAACGCTACCTACCACTACAGGAAAATCATCGTTCACCACCGAATCGAATACCTTTTTTCCGATTCCGTTCCAGTTGAAAATATTCTCCACAAAGACAGCCCCTGCAAGCAAAGAAGCAAACCATCCGGAGATGGCAGTAATCACAGGATTCAAAGCATTTTTGAGCGAATGTTTAACCACCACTGTGTATTTCGATAAACCTTTTGCCGTTGCTGTGCGGATATAATCCTGCGACATCACATCCAGCATTGAACTGCGTGTAAGCTGAAGTACGATAGCCAAAGGACGAATTCCCAATGTGAAAGCCGGGAGGATAAGATTGCTTAGTTTGAGGTATTCTTCACCTGTGAGATTATCCACTTCATAGAGCGATCCTGTTGTTTCCAGTTCAGTTCCGGGAAGCGGAAAATAAGCATCGATAAGCGGAAGGAATTCGTATCCCATAATGCCGTTAATACCCAGGCCCAGTGCCCATCCCAATACACCAACTCCAAAACCTTTTAATCCGGATTCGAAAAGAAACTGGTACGAGAACTTTCGGGATATTTTATTCTTGGTATGATAGCGGTTAAACGCAGCACCAACCAGTAAGCCCAGCAACATAAAATACATAGGCAATTGCGGCAACCAGGTAGTCTCATACCAGAGAAAACCTCCGATCCATGCAATGATAATAGCCATAAAATGCGAAGGACCGGACATACCCAGCACAGCAACAACAAGTGCAAAACTATCGAAGAAACTTCCCTTATTGAGCGCAGAAAAAATGCCGAGGAAAATACCAATCATCGTTGCGAACACCATTGCAGAAAGTGCAAGCACGATGGTACCCGGAAGCGATTCCATGATGATATCGGCAACCTTTTGTTTGGAACGGTAACTGCGACGGAAATGCGGCAGTTTAATGGATAACAAACGATCTCCACCAACAGAAAACAAACGTGAACCGGAATATTTCTCTTCGTCCCAATGAATATGCGAATCAGGATTATCGCTATGCAGGGAGATCGGCGAAAGATCATTCAGGTAAAGCAGGTATTGTTTGTACAATGGCAAATCAAGCCCCAGGTCACGACGGATACTGTTGATGATTTCTTCATTTACATTCTGTCCACCCAACATCCGTGCTGGATCGCCGGGTTTGGTATGGAAAAGAAAAAAGATGACGGTGATAACCCCGAATAAAACGAGGAAACCATACATCAGCTTTTTTATGATAAATCGAATCACCTGCTCTCGTTGTAATTATTGCTTTTGAAAGATTCATAATCCGGCAATGCAGTTCCCGGCCACATGTCGGTTACCACTCCACGTTTGAGGTACATCAATCCTGGATTGGAGCGGATCATGGTCTTTAACACTTTTTCATCGGATAAGCAGGCAGTGAAATTCAAGGACTCCGATTGCTGAATGGCATTCACCTTATCCGGTAGTGTTGAAGTGAGCAGGTAGAAATAATACCCCTCGGCCATTGCTGCCTGAGCGAAGGTATTCATCGCTTTCAGTTTAGCAGGAGCCGCTTTGCTTAAGTCGTAACACACCAAAAAGAATACATTTTCCAGCTTAAGAACAGAATCGGTAATGTCTTCTCCGGTTTCAATCAGACTCATACTAAAATCACGCGCAGCCGCATTTCTTCCCGGATCGACAATAGTAGTTTTATTAGTCAGGTATTCATGGGTAGCTTCATAATTCTCAGGAAAAGCATCCAACCATACTTTTTCTCCGGTGGCAATTACTTTAAACTCGTATTCAAATTTCAATACCGGCGGAATATCAGTTTTCTCTACCATCAGATCATTTCCGATCTGGTAAGGACGAAAATCCTTAATGGGTAGGTAGGTGTAGCAATAGAAGGTAAATGTGAAAGAGTAAATGATCATTCCAATTGCGATGGTCCAGTCCTGACCAAGTTTCGTAATGAAATAGCGTTTCAGCAGTAAATAAATAATTATACCGATAAGCGTAAACCAAAAGGGGAACCACCAGGAGAACAATCCACCTGAAAACAAGGCAATGGCCAATAAAGATGCAGGCAGAAGTACGACATCATCTTTCAGTGTATTCAGTTTGATTTTATTTTGCTGAACCAGCAACACCAGCACGAAGAACATCAAGGTGATATCCTTATAAAAACTCTCCCATGGAGTGAGCGATCTTCCGATGGAGCCTTTCAGTGCATCGCCAAAACATCCGCAATCGTTTACACATTCGCGTCCGAAACTGAGTGTGTCCACTTCAAGGAATTTTGCTTTGCAGTTTGTAATTCCTTCTACTTCTTCCGGCAGGTAACTGGCATCCGGTGTTTCGTCTTTGTAATCCCACCACTCCCCGCATTGTTCCTGCACCGTTTTCATGCGTTCGGCTTTGTCGGCCTGGAATGTGGCGTGATTATCATTACAGGAGGCAGTGTACCAGGTAAGCCATGCAAAAAACAAAGCCATACCGAAAAGGGTCCATGTTGTGAGTTTTGATTTTCCACCGAATAAAACGGCGAGACCAAGAACAACCTCTGCGGTAGCAATTACAATGGCAAGAGGAATGGCAATATCGTGGAAGGAAGACCAGAATGAACCCAGACTATCTTCCCGGAAATATTCTTCGAGTTTGTAACCGAAACCTTTGGGATCGTTTGCTTTGATAAGTCCGGAAACGATAAAAAGTGAACCCGTAAAAATGCGGGCGATCAGCGTAGCGATGCTGAGTCCGGATTCGTGAATGACGATCAGGAATCCCAATCCCAATGCGCTGTAGGTAAACATCCAGTAGATGTTAAATTCATCCACTACTGTTTCGCTTTTGTACGGTAGAATTAGAAATACCGCAGCAGCAGCCAAAAACAGAATACCGAGAATTCCCTGAAGAGTAAGTAGCCGTTTCATAGTTCCTTTGATTTAGGCACAAATTACATCGGAGAGCAACAGCCTTTCCGGCTTTAACATGTATTTAACGCTCTCCCTCATCCAGTTTGATCAAAGCAAAAATAGCATAATTCACCATATCGAAATAGTTGGCGTCGATGCCTTCCGAGATGAGTGTCTTTCCTTTATTATCCTCAATTTGTTTAATGCGCAATAACTTTTGCAATATCAAATCGGTAAACGAAGAAACACGCATGCTTCTCCAGGCTTCACCGTAATCGTGATTTTTCTTTTCCATTAAAGCCTTAGCCTGTGCGGCCAGTCGATCGAAAAGCGCAAGTGCACGGTCTGCAGGCATTTCTGCTTCGGCTGCAATTCCTTCTTCGAGCTGCACCAATGCCATTATGGAGTAATTGATAATACCAATGAATTCCGGCTCGATCCCCTCTCCTACTTTCGATTCACCCACTTCCTCGAGGGTACGGATGCGCTGCGCCTTAATGAAGATCTGATCGGTCAAAGAAGAAGTACGCAAAATTCGCCAGGCACTGCCATAGTCGTGCGTCTTCTTGACGAAGATATCGCGACAACGGTTGATGACGGCGTCGTATTGAACAGAGGTATTGTGCATGACCAGCATGTTGTATATTGCAGAAAATCCGCAAAAGTGGACCAAGATACAGTTTTTCCCCATTTGGACTCCCTTAGGACAGGCCCGCGTCTTCTCGAATTAGACCAAGTCCGCATTTTCGGCATATTAAACCTCAGTCCCGACAGTTTTTTTTCCGGCAGTCGCATCTCAGGGCATTCAATGACCATCGACAGAGCCGGCAAAATGCTCGAAGAAGGTGCTGATATTCTTGACCTTGGCGCAGCATCCACGCGTCCGGGAGCAGAAGAACCGAGTATTCAGGAAGAGCTTGATCGTTTGATACCCGCCATTGAAGCCATTCATAAAGCCTATCCGGAGGCCCTGATTTCTGCAGACACTTACCGGTCGGAAGTAGCACATAAAGCCCATGCTGCAGGAGCCGTCATCATCAATGATGTGAGCGGAGGGAATCTGGATGAAGCCATGTTTCGGACAGTTGCAGAATTGGGAACTGCGTACGTGCTTACTCATATGCGGGGAAACCCGAAAACGATGAATGAGCTGGCCAACTACAATTCGGTTACCTACGATGTGATCAGAGAGCTTAGCTCGAAAGTAAAAGCCCTGCACGAATTAGGAGTACACGATATCCTGATTGATCCCGGAATTGGATTTGCGAAAAATGCAGCACACAATTTCCAACTCATTCGTGAACTTGAATTGTTTCGGATTTTTCCCCAACCCTTACTGATGGGAATCTCACGTAAGCGATTCATCTGGCAAACGCTGAATAGCAATCCGGAAGAAGCACTGAACGGTACCACTGCAATGCACATGCTTTGCCTGAATGCCGGTGCAAAATTTTTACGTGTGCATGATGTGAAGGAAGCGAGGGAAGTGATTCAGCTTTTTCAGGAAGGGTGATTTTCCCGGGGAAAATTGTAGGAGATATGGTAAAATTCTGAACATTTTGAAACCAAAGGGATTTTTCTTCAACATCATCAAATAAATAATATATGTTCAAAACACTATTTTTCACTTTTTTTATTTGGTAATTAATTATTGCGCGCTTAACTTCGCCGAAGAATGGTTAGATCTATTTCCATAGCGCTCATTTTCAGTTTTTTACTTCAAAACACATCTCAACTCTGGATAATTGTTCAATTTATTATTGAACGAGATTATATCGCAGCAAATTTGTGTGAAAAGCGGATGGATTCGACATCATCCTGTCAAGGAAAATGTTATCTTAAAAAGACGCTAAAAGAATCCGAAAAAAATCAATCGAAACAATTACCAGAACTAAAAGAAAAAGAACTCGAACTTTTCTCTCAGAACAATAGGAATTTTTCCATAGTCCCTGAAATAAGATTGATTTCAAAAGCCCCCAACGTAACTTTCTCAAATAGAAAATTAGTTGGGTTTACGTCCTCTGTATTCCATCCTCCCTGTTAGGATTTTTCAATTTTTCTTAATTATAAGGCAGAAGCCAATCCGCTATTTTCATTCGGAAATGGAATCGTTATGCTCCAATGAATTCATTGTTTGGTATTCAGAAAGGCAATTCCAGAAAATGGTTATTCTGCAATTTTTACTCTAAAAAAAACTAAAATGAAATCTCTTTTCTTCAAAATAACGGGTATTCTTACTGTCCTTGTGACATTAACACCCAATTCTCTTTTTGCACATTTCGGACCAAGGTCTCCATTAGGCGGCAAGGTTACCTGTGGCACATCTTATAATGGAATCATCTATTTTGGTACCGAAAATGGTGGCGTTTTTGAAGCAACAAACAACCAAAATGCGACATGGCGTCCTCGTCCGGTTGGTATGCATTCAGGAAAAATTACTGCAATTGTACATAGTGGAAATTACCTTTTTGCCGGAACCGCCGATAGCGGTATTTATATTTTCAACGGATTTGTTGGTAGCGACAGATATTGGAACCGTGTAAATAATGGCCTGGGAAATCTACAAATTAAATCCCTGGTTGCTATTGACACAATTACTATTCTGGCAGGAACTAACGGGGGAGGATTGTACAAAACAACCAATAAAGGTGCAACCTGGACAGCAATAAACGACAACAATCTCAATGGAATGATAATAACATCACTTGCAAAAGCAGGAAATAGATATTTTGCATCAACCCTAACCGGTGGCGTATTTGTATCGGATGATTTTGGAATGACTTGGGATGACTTTAATGATATTAACACCTTAAACATAGCTGGTACACAACATCTATCATACAACAACACAACTGACGAACTAATTGTACTGAATAATGATGGATTATTTATTACAGATATAGCTTCAACAGCTACAAATCCGGTTTACCTTGATGCCTACCAAAATTTGCCAATAAGCACCCAAATAAGATCAATTTCAAATAACGGCAGCAACTGGTATATTGCTACCAACATAGGTGTTTTTTCATCCGTTACCGGAACCATTGACTGGATTGCGGGTAATTCCGGCTTATCAAATCTAAATACAACAACTGTTGTTGCCATCTCCAATGCTGTTGTAACTTCGGTTTGGAAGCAGGGGATTTTTAAGGCAGACCCCGCAGTAATGACATGGAGCTTAACTAATGCAGGTTTCAATAATTTAAAAACGCACAGCTTTACAGCCAAAGGAGACACCACTGTTGTTACAGCTAATGAAAATGGTGTTTTTGTAAGCCTTGGAACAGGAGTAGCAGCAACCTACGTCAGCTCAAATACCGGACTAATTGATAGTTTAAATGTGAATGACATCATTTTTGCTGATAATCTATTGGTTGCAGCTACAACAAATGGTGGAATCTATACAAGTTCAAACATGGGGGCGAATTGGTCAACTTTTAATACGGGTCTTTCAGAATTAAATTTTAGCCGCTTATTCTATGCAAACGACAGAATTTATGTCATTTCAGCAACCAATTCAATTTATTCCACACCAGTAACTGGTGCAAACTGGACGTTAACACAATCCGGTTTACCTGGAGGAATCATCCCAACATCATTTGCCAATTTCGGTAATAAAATCATTCTTGGGACATTAGGAAATGGAGTATTTATTAGAGCTGATGAAACTTCTAATTGGGTTGCGTTCAATTCCGGTTTGTCAAATTTAAACGTTACTTCAGTTGCCGCATCAAATTCAAAAGTTTATGCAGGAACAAATGGTGATGGTGTTTTCATTTCAGATTTATCAACAGCAAATTGGAGTTCTACATCACAAACATCAATTCCTCACACAACAATGATAGGACTAAATGGAAACAATATTCAAGCCATGGCAAGTAATGCAGGCTATGTTTATGCCAGTTACCTTGGAGGATTGCTTGCAACTTCAGATAACGGTGCGACATGGGAAGAAGGTGGAAATCAGTTTAACCTTCCTAGCTTCACCAATGTCAATAAAATAGGATTTGTAACAACACGGGTTTTTGTATCAACCGACAACAATGGTCCGTATTCTAATTCACTTAGTGAATTACCCACCTTACCCAACTTCCTTTCCTTGAGTGAAAATATGCTTTCGGTCCCGGAAAATGCAAATTCAAATTACATTACGATTACCAGTAATGTTCCATGGACCATCTTAAGTAATGACTCTTGGCTAAGCGCGAATACTGCGGCCGGAAAAGGAAACGGAAATTTCCGTATTGATGCACAAACAAATACAGGTTCTACCAGAATTGGTACAATTACCGTTTCGTCAGATTCACTACCTCAAATTTTAACAATTACTGTTACACAAACAGGTTCTGTAGGTATTTCAGAAAATAAGTTCAATGCCTCAGATATCAACATATTCCCCAATCCAAATAACGGAATATTTACAATTGATATGGGGTCGAATACCGATGTACAGGGAATTGAACTTTATGATGTTTCCGGAAAACTATTAGTTGCCTATACCAACAATACAACTCGATATGTTACAATTTCATGCCCATTAAATGAAGGAATATATTTTGTTCATATTCGTTCAGAAAGCGGAATGACTGTTAAAAAAGTAATTATCGAATAACAAACTCAACATGGATAGCTATTTCATACCTAATAGCTATCCATGTTTTTCTATTCTTTATATATGAAAACCAGATTTCTTACTCTTTTATTTGGAACAGTTGTTGTCCTAGTATTTATTTCATCGTCGGGAGCACCAATTGGCAGCACCGGTGCTCATGGAGAACTAACTTGTGGTAAATCCGGTTGTCATGTTGGACTAAATGGCACTGCAAATATCAACACCGGTATTGGTGAATTAAAAATTAATAGTGCACAAAATATCTCAAACTATATACCGGGAGAAACTTACGAAATTACTGTTTCTTTAAAAGAGGAAGGTGTAGAACGTTTTGGATTTTCCTTGACTGTACTCGACTCTTCGAATCAAAAAGCAGGAGAAATTATTATTACAGATTCATCAAGAACCCAACTATACAAAGGCGCCCGTGAATTTTCCAACCGTGAATATGCTACCTACAGAATGGCAGGGACTAACCCCTACGATGCGGGAATTGGTTTATGGACCTTTAAATGGAAAGCACCTGAACAGCATATTGGTAAAATAACATTTTATACCGCTGGAATATCTGCAAATAACGATGGAACTGATAAGGGAGACAGAGTATATACACAAACTTTAATATCACAATAAATGAAACGAGCAATTTACTCTGCTATACTACTCTGTGGCTTGCTTTGCGTTACCTCTGCAATACCAAAAAGCGGAGGTCCTCCCGGTTGTCACGCAGGCGAACCTCCAACAAGTCTAAATTGTACCGCCTGTCATACCGACAATCCTTTAAATTCAGGCACAGCGAATATTATGTTTGATCTAGGTGGAGCAGATACAGGGTATGTTCCCGGAAACACCTATACTATAACTGTAGCTGTAGAAAAACCCGGTATGCTTGCTGCAGGATTTCAATTTATTGCATTACAAAACACCAATCTTAATTTTAGTCCGGGAACCATTTCTATTTCAGATCCGGCGAGGACTCAAACGGTAGACCCCGGAAATCCACATGTGCAAGGATGCAATCTGTTACAAAAAGTGTGGGTAGAACATACCTATCAAGGCATTAACAGTGATGCAAACGGTGAAAGTCGCTGGTCGTTTCAGTGGCAGGCACCTGCAACAGATGTAGGTGATATTACCTTCTATTTGGCAACCCTTGAATCTGATTACAATGGTGATGAGACCGGTGATTTTGTTTATACACAAAGCGTTCTTTCACCAGGCCAAAATACTTCCACAAGTACAGTGAGCTCTCCTGAAAATCTCATCCTATTTATTAACCCCCTAACATCAAAACTGCATATAAAATGTGAATGTCGCGAAATCAAAAAAATAGAAATTCGCAATATCAGTGGAACAATAGTCAAGCGAATTGACAATATTTTTGAAACCAGCGAACCGGAGATCACAATTAATGTAAATGATTTACCGGCCGGAATCTATTTAATTTCACTTTCACTAAACACCGGAGAATTGGTCAGAAAAATTATAATTTCCTAAATGATTCGTAAAAATCGTTGCTTCTTAGATTACATACTAATACACACACAAAAAAAAACGAGCCTAGCTATCAACTCGTCACTTCAACATCACCACCGGAAAGTCCTGACCGAAGCTGTAGCTAACCGGATACTGTGCTGATCCGCGCATTTTTTCTGCCAATTCCGGAACACGCTCTTCGGCATGGATACGCAATTCATTCACCATCACTTTTCCATCTCTGTCGTTTGTTTTTCCCTGCAAAACTTCAAGCAATGCAAAAGTGAACAATCCGTGATTCAACTGTCCCGCCTCATTTGCAAATTGTGCATCCTGTGATGCAGTGAGAAAAAATGTACCTGTGCTTCTCGCCAATTGTGCAATTGCTTTTTCCCTGCCATCTCCTCGGCTGGCCAGCTGATCTACTGCGCCGCCACTGTGACAGGCATCGAGGACAAACAATTGTTTTTGTGCAGATAGTTTCACCGACCATTCTTTTAATTCGCTTGCGGAAAATGCTTTTTTGGCAAGTATTTCTGACGCATCGTACAAATTGATGACTTCGTGCAGTACCAGAAAAAACTCTGCCTTTGCAACATCCCGTTCAACGCTCATGGTACCGTGACCGGCAAAATAGAACACAAAAACATCTTCAGGACCGATTTCTTTCCGAATGAGTTCCAGAGTTTGTAGTAATTTTTCTCGTGTTGCCTCCTTATTGCTAAGGCTGAATTCCTTCACCGACTGAAACAATCCCTGCGAACCACTTTTTATTGCAGCAGCAAATGATTTTGCATCGTTAACAGCGTATTTTAAATCGTACTGTGGGTTTTTATACGAATTCACACCAACAGAAAACAAGAACAAATCTGTTCCACCTGCTGTACCATCATAACGGACAATCACCTCAACGGGAGCAGATTCACTTTTGGATGCATTGACTACCACGGCAGAAATATGGTTCTCGCCATCCTGTAAAGGCACATCAAAATGTTTCACTTCTTTTCCACCTCCCCTAAACTGAATATTCTCTCCGTATTTTTCAGCAGCGATCAATTTTCCGTTGTTGTACAATCGAATTTCATCCAATTCTGCACCACGCGCATCCACTTTAATGGTTACCGGAAAACGGTCTTGTGTCCATTTGTAAACGGAATCTTCCCTCACCTGTTCACCTCGCGATTGAGTCTGATTGATTTGCAAAGAAAGCATGGGAGCAGATGAAATATCCTGTTCCATTTTCTTTTGGTTCATTCCAAGATCTTCGCCCTTGTTAATGCGTTCTATCAATCCCGGAGTATAATACTTCTCAAAGAGAGAGCCCACGGGAATCACTTCGACGCCCGAAACATAATTGACCAGTCGAAGCGCTTTCTCCGAACCGTCAAATCGTCCGCCGGGAGTTGTACTGATCCACTCGTTGCGATCGATCTGTGTGCGTGAATACAACTCTTTTCCACTTTGCAGATCCCATATTTTTATTCCACCATCTTCGGCAAACGAAACCAGTTTTTTTCCATCACCGGTTATCCGCAAATGGGTAACAGGAGCCGTATGTCCCTGTAAATGATATTTAACTTTTCCGTCGGATAAACTCCAATACAGAATTGCATGATCTGAACCACCGCTTGCTGCAAAATTTTCTTTAGGGTTAAAAACAGCGGCAAAAACAGGACCTTCATGCAGTGCAAATCGCTGGGTTTGCATTCCGGTTAATACATCCCAAACTTTTACTTTTCCATCCCATGATGCAGTGACAAGTAATTTTCCGTCAGCAGAAAAATCGAATGCACTCACCAATCCTGTATGACCAATCAATGATCTGAATTTTTGTCCGGCATCTACTTCCCAGAAATGAACGCCCTTGCCTAAATCACCGGTAAGGACATATAAATCTCCGGGCGAGAATGCAATGGTATAGGGAGAAACATCTCCTAAATCAACAACACGAAATTCATCCGTATGTACATTCCAGAGTCGAAAGGTTGCATCCCATGATCCGCTTGCCAGCCAATTTCCATCGCGAGAAAAACGAACAGCGAAAACCACTTCACGATGTCCCTTCATCTTCCGGATTAATTTTCCTGTAACAGCATCCCATATACACACACTGCGATCGGCACCTGCTGTTGCAAGAAGTTTGCCATCAGGACTAAAATCGAGCGCATATACAACACCGGAATGTCCTTGTAATCGATTGACTATTCTGCCACTGGCCAAATCGATAATGAAGGCGGTAGAATCAACATTTCCGAATGCGATGAAACGATCATCAGGACTCATGGCAAAACTTCGTTTCATTGCAATGAATTTCAGGATCGACTGATCACGCCAGGAAGAAGGATCGAAACGGAGTCCGTCGCTTTTGGCAGAATTCAAAAATCCGCCAATATTTTTGCGTTTGTTTCCCGAACGTAAATCATACAATTCAACATCGTTTAGTTTGGTTGGCAGTGCCAATAAAAGATCAGTAGAAATACCCGGCTCCATATAGCGAAGCAATGCACAAGGAATCTTTTTGATCAGGTTGCCCGATGCAAGGGCATAAATCTCAGCTTCATCATCGAAAGCCATAACGACAAACTGATCGTCGGCTGTAAAACGCAAAAAGTTAGGACGTTCCTTCGTATCGCCAAAGGCGCGTATTTTTTTTCCGGAAGACAGTTGCCATAAAACACCTTTGCTTTTGTTGTCTTTGGTTAAAACCATATCTCCCTTGTTGCTAATGGCCATGGCGGTATTGCATCCATCGCACAATTCATCCGGATTGGCAATCAACTGTGCGATTTGCTTTCCGGTTTTTGCATCAAAAATGGATGAAAACAATTTTGCAGAACTCAACACAATAAACTTACCATCGGAGCTGAATCCCATTCCGTATGTTTTATCAAAGGGCAAACGCAATACAGTATCCCCTGTTGCAATTCGCAGCACACAAGCTGATTTGTATTCGGAACTTGAAAGAATGAGTTGTTCAGTAGGATCTATGAGTGAAGGAAGATCAAAAGCTCCATAATTCTTTTCTGCACTGCGAATGTACTTTCCGCTTGAAGTTTCATAAAGATGAACTCCGTCGCGTTTATCGAGAATATAAGTGTAAGTGCCATTCGAACTAAGAAAAGCATCTGCAAGTTCTCCCTTTACAATGCGCATTGCAGAAAGTAAATTTCCTGTACGCACATCGAACAAGCGAACAGACTGATCTTTGGAAGCCGAAATAAATCGCTGTCCATCTTTCAAAAACCTAATTGAAACAATAGCCTCAGTATGCCTGTGGAAAGTACGTATTTGCTTACCGGATTGCACATTCCAGAGGATAATGGAATGATCTTCGGATCCGCTCAACATTAATTTTCCGTCAGCAGAAAAAGCAATAGCAGTAACAGGACGCGCATGTCCGCGTTGCAGTACCGTTTCAATTCGGCTTTCCTGTGCCTTCAATTGGAATGTCCAAAACAGCAAGGAGTAAATCAGAATAATTTTCTTCATACTATCAGAAATAAGTCTCATTGGCAAATTCTACCTGTTCTAAAAATATTTTTTTAAATACGCTGATATTGTTCTGCTCGTAAAACACCAGCATAGCCAGCTTGTATTCTTCCGGATCAACAGTTCTAAACGACAATGGACAATACCGGTGATGCATCAATATACCGTTGCTTACAATCCGTGCTGTGCGTTTATTGCCATCGTTGAATGGTTGAATATATGAAATTAGAACGAGTGTGAGTAATGCTTTTTCAACTACCGATTGACGACTGTTGATCACTGCACACATTTTTTCAAGCGCTTCACGTATCTGAAAATGATTATCGATCGGACGATAATTGGTTCCGGTAATACCTACTCCGCGTTTTCGGATATTGCGATCAATATCGAGGTCTTTTACCAATAGAGAATGGACATCTTCTATTGAGGACAATTTCAAGGGTTCTACAAAATCAGGATGCTGCAAGAGGAAATCGAGAGCAGTTTTATGATTGAGCAGCATTGTTGCTTCAGCCCTGGTTTTACCTTTAGCCGTTCGCTGTTCCTTGAGTAATAATTCCGTTTCGAGCAGTGAATAAGTATTTCCTTCAATTTGCGAAGATTTCCAACTCAAATCAATGGCGAGCCGCTCATATTCATTCCGGAATTCATTGTCATTCATTGATTTTATTCTGGTTGCAAATCGTTCCCGGTAATAATTAAGTTTTTCAGTTTCTTCTTTGGAAAACAGTTCCAGTTGATCAAACATTCCGGATACGACAGCAAAATCAAATTCGCGTTTTATTCTCCGCTCATCAATTTCTTTCTTAAAATAATCGGCTGTTTCAACAGGCCATAATACTTCAGATTTTGAGGATAGAAAATAAACCGTATTCTTTTTTCCTGTTCCTGATTTTTCCAGCCAACCTTCTGCACACATCTCTGTAATAATTCGCTTTAGGGTAGCGAGTGATACCATTCCGGACAATTCAGAAAATAACTCACCTGAGGATCTCCGCTCCTTATCAGATAAAATACTGATTATTAAATTTTTAACTTGTTTTCGAGCTCTCAACTTAACTATTTATAGCTCAAAAATAGTAAAAATAAAGCTCAAAAACTATCGTTTTGAGCTACAAAAACACCAAAAATGAGCTATAAAATCAAACAAAAGCAGCACGCCATTGCTCAGGAATAGGGATGGTGCATTGTTGTTTGTAATCAAAACAAACCAAAACACTTTTACCAAAAGCTTTCAGAATACGATCATTTCCGGAAGGGACAAATACTTCGTATTCCATTTCAAGACTCTTGCCTCCCACTTTACCGATCCAAACTTCTATATGTACATCTTCGTGCAAACGTGTGGGTTGTTTGTATTCCACTTCATTGCGTGCAAGCAAAATTCCATGATTGACCCAATCCCACTCCGTACCAATTTTGGCAGCAAAAAAATGCATACGCGCCTGCTCAAAATAGTTCAGGTAAACAGCATTGTTTACATGTCCCATTACATCAATATCCACAAAACGGACTTCCATTCTGCAAACATGTGCATTGGGTCGAACAGGTTGAATCATCTTCAGGAAATTGGATTGAGAACTACACTGTAAACAATGATCGAGTTGAGATCGCGTCCGTAGGTAAGTTTATCCAATGCATCAAAAATATTTTTTGCACGGAAATAGGAAGTATGCAACTCCGTTTCACCACGTAGCGACCACTGAATGGTATAGGAACTTTCGCGCTCTTTGTAGTTCCGGACATAGTCGAGCATTTTGCGCAAGGCATCGACTTTATCGTAACCATCTACTGTATGAAACAAAAATGACTGACGGTGACGCGGGTTTACAGTCACAAGATCGAGTCGTGTTTTATTTTCTACAGCAGAGAATTCAAACACAATACTATCAGGTTCGAGTCCGCCGATATACGAACCTATTTCCTTTTGGAATTCTGCAATCTGAATAAGATCATTATTGTTCATGGCAGAAAAAATCAGCGGTTATGATCGGTAGTAGCTTTCACAAAAGCAACGAAAAGCGGATGAGGATTTACCACGGTACTTTTGTATTCCGGGTGGAACTGTACACCCACAAACCAAGGATGATCTTTGAGTTCAACAATTTCAACCAGATCATTATCCGGATTGATTCCTACTGTTTGCAATCCGGCTTTGTTCATTGAATCGCGGTAATCGTTGTTGAATTCATAACGATGGCGGTGACGTTCAGAAATATCTGATTTTCCGTAAGCCTGGAATGTATGTGAAGATTCAGCAACCTTACAGGGATATGCACCCAATCGCATGGTTCCTCCTTTGGAAGTGACTCCTTTTTGCGATTCCATTAATGCGATAACCGGATTTTTTGTAGTGGGTTCAATCTCCATGGTATGTGCATCTTTATGACCGAGCACATTTCTGGCGAATTCAATCACTGCGCATTGCATCCCTAAACAGATTCCGAAAAAGGGAATTTTGTTTTCACGAGCATAACGGATCGCAGCAATTTTTCCTTCTATTCCTCTCGAACCAAATCCCGGTGCGACTAAAATTCCGCGTAGTCCGTCGAGTTTTTCTGCAGCATTTTCGTCGGTAAGGGATTCGGAATGCAACCAGACCAACTCCACTTTACAATCGTTTGCAGCACCTGCGTGGATAAAGGATTCAACAATTGATTTATAACTATCCTTTAGCTCGATGTATTTTCCAACCAAGCCAATTTTCACTTTACGTGTAGGATTTTTCAAATGGTAGAGAAAATCATTCCACTGTGTAAGATCCGGTTCTGTTCGGGCAGGCATATTCAGTTTTGAAAGCACCACCAGATCCAATTCCTCATCCTTCATGAGTAGCGGCACTTCATAAATGGTAGATGCATCGATGGATTCGATAACTGCATTTTTGCTGACGTTACAGAATTTCGCAACTTTTTCCTTTATCTCTCTGTTGAGATGATGTTCGGTACGGCATACCAAAACATCCGGCTGAATTCCGAGTTCGAGCAATTGCTTGACTGAATTCTGGGTTGGTTTGGTTTTCAATTCACCGGATGCTGCCAGATAAGGAATCAGCGTAAGGTGAATAGCAATACAATCGCCACCCATTTCCCATTTCAGCTGACGTACAGCTTCGACATAAGGAAGCGATTCGATATCTCCCACTGTTCCGCCGATTTCTGTAATGACAAACTCAAACTTTCCGGAGTTACCCAGGATCTTGATCCTGTTCTTGATCTCATCGGTAATATGAGGAATGATCTGCACCGTCTTTCCGAGGAATTCCCCCTTGCGTTCCTTCTCAATTACATTAAGGTAAATGCGTCCCGTTGTAACGTTGTTGGCCTGGCTCGTTGGAACATTCAGAAAACGTTCGTAATGTCCGAGGTCGAGATCGGTTTCGGCACCATCTTCCGTTACGAAACACTCACCGTGTTCATAAGGATTTAATGTTCCGGGATCCACATTGATGTAGGGATCGAGTTTTTGAATGGTAACGGAGTAACCTCTTGCCTGAAGAAGTTTAGCCAGAGAGGCTGAAATGATACCCTTCCCTAAAGAAGAAGCAACACCCCCGGTTACGAAAATGTACTTAGCAGATTGCGACATGTTTTTTGTGATGTAACTACGGGGTTCAAAGTTAAGGGAAAAAGCCCCCCGAATGCCTGAAAACAAAAAAAAGGCGGATAATTCCGCCTTTTACTGAGAAAATTCAGGAAATTCTTATTTGAAAATCGGCTCGTAAACCGTTAGATCGATCACAAATTTACCCTCTATTTTGCGGATACCGGTCTTGGCAGAAGGCTGTTTTGCCTGTTGAGCAAATACATCCGAATCAAATTCAACCACTTGAGCCATATCCTCAAATTTATCATCCCAGGTTTCGCGCAGAATGAATTTCGGAGGCATGTTCGCCTTGATCAAAGTAATCATGGATGCCAGTACTTTCTTCGCTTCGTCCTTATTGTCTCCAATTACAAATCGTGAATCGTGACCAACAATTCCATCTTTATCGACAATAATTCTTGAATAGCTTGCGCCTGAAATTTTAATGGTAGTTTCATATTTGGCCACAAAATCACCTTCGCTGATTGTGGTTTTGGCTCCGGTTTTTTCCGTTGCAAACCGTTTTTTTGCTGCATCAAACAAGGTCTTGAACTTAGTGCCATAATCGGCCTCATCAAGCTTGAATTGCGCTGAAGCACCAATTGATGCCACTAAAAAGAGAAGTAGAAAGACTTTTTTCATGTGCTTATTTTTCAAAATCAACTGCAATAATCAGACCATCAGAATCGGAATCGCATAAAACCGGTGCTGAATGAAATGGTTGGTCCGTTCTGCGTAAAGAAGGTCACCACATCACGGGAAGCAATTCCACCTTCCCAGCGACCATCCTGAGCGATGAATGTGACTCCCAGAGGGATCATAAAATCATAATTACCGCCTGTCATGAATCCTGCTGAAAACCGAACCCAGCGAATCGGGGTGATATCTCCTCCCATACCAATGATCGGCTTGCGGAAGTTCCCTGCCTCATCATTTCCGGGAATGATCACATCAAATCCCAATTCTGCTACTTTACCCAGTTTCATACTCGCTCCAAAACGGTAAGTGGTGGGCAGACTCACCTTCTTTTCAGAAACACCATCCCACTTAAACAATCCGCTGTCGCCACCCATATCGTTGAACTGACCAATAATATTATAATTCTCCGCACCCGGATTATCCGTATCAAAAACCAAGGTATCCTTCATGGTGTACACATTTCCATCCCAGGTAATGCTTCCCATATTCGACATCGCTGCGCCGATTTTCAACTTACCTTTAATAAGCAAGTTCACGCCAAAGTCAAATCCGTATCCCATTCCTACCGGCTTAGGTATCTTTCCGGTTTGGGTAACAGATGAAGGATTGCTCTGCGCTGCTGTTCCGTAATCGATGTTGAAGGCCGGAGATATCGATGAAAAAGCATACAACTGACCATTCGATGCGTTGACATCCATATAGGCCAATCCCTGATACAGCTTCACCCCTACACCACCATACAAAGCAAAGGTACTGTCGTTACCAAAAACCTTTCTTCCATAGGAAAGATTGTATTCCCGGGTCCAGGACATATTCATCACTGTGCCATCGAGCAACTGAGAAATCATTTTTGGAGTATTGGTAAAACCAAGAACCACATTATTGATACTGTCCTGCGACATATTCGGATTGTTGGCGATTACCGTATTTCCCATTCCGTTATTGTAAACCAGACTATCGAAATAATTTGCATTAAACCCGAGGAAGAGCAATTCGCTGGCTTCTTTTCCGAGTTTGGAATACCACTGAAAACGGTCGTTAACTCGAAATGCAAACCCGCCAATTTTCGGGTCGCAGAATGAAAAACCAAACGATCCGAAATCCACGTTTACCGCAAATCCTGCATCTGTGAATTCGCGTGCAGCATCAATTTTCTGTTGTTGCGTGAATGTTTGCTGATTTTCACCTTTCACATACGAACCAATGGTACTGCGCAATTCCTGTTTGGTGAGCGCCTGTGAATGAAGTGAAAAAGTAAACTCCGTAAATCCCATTGTCATTTTTTTGCCATATGGATTTGCCATACCAACACCGGCAGGATTAATTCCCAAGGCCTGATAATCGGTAACAAAAGTTGTTGCCCCACCGCGACCGGTAGATGTAAAAGAAGAATATTCCTGCTGTGCAATTGCAAAAACAGGAAAAGCGAACATCGCCAAAAGAAGAAATCGAGATTTCATACCGCAGAAATTTGTGCGAAAAGATAGCTTTTTTTTGTTTCAGATGAATAAGCCAATTGACCAATTACAGATTACTAATTACCAGTTATCTGATAACCCAGTTACCTAATTACCCAACTTGTCCGCCGAAGGTTTACCGAAGGAGGATTGACCAATTACCCAACTTGTCCGCCGTAGTGAAACGAAGGAGGATTACCCAGTTACCCAACTTGTCCGCCGAAGGTTTACCGAAGGAAGATTACCCAATCAACCAATTACCCAACTTGTCCGCCGAAGGTTTACCGAAGGAGGATTACCAAATTAACCAATTACCTAGTTACCCAATTACCAATGACAAATAACTTCTTCCCATTACATCATGGGTCTGAATTCTATCGCCTTAGCAAACAATTGAATTATCTGACTTTTTGAAGGTACTTCAGGGTTTTTTCTTCTTCTGAACCGGGTTCCGGTTGATAGTTGTACAGCCAGGATGCTGTTTCTGGCAGGCTCATGAGTATTGATTCGATTCTGCCGTTGGTTTCGAGTCCGAATTTGGTTCCCCTATCGTAAACAAGGTTGAATTCGACATAACGACCGCGACGCAAATGCTGCCATTTTACCTCTCGTTCGCCGTAAGGAAGATTGCGGTTTAGTGCGACCTGTTCGGCATAGGCAGGTACAAAAGTTCGTCCTACCGCGCAGACAAAATCAAAAATCGATTGCTTATGTGATTCACTCTCAGGTTTAAGATGATCGAAGAAAATACCGCCAATTCCGCGGGTTTCATTGCGGTGACGGATCAGAAAATAATCATCAGCCCATTTACTGAATTTGGGATAATACTCGGTGTTGAAGCGATCACACACATTTTTCATTTGCTGATGAAACAGATCAGCTTGTTGCGGTCGAACATAATGCGGTGTGAGATCAATACCACCACCAAACCAGGATTCTCCACTGCTCATTTCGAAGTAGCGGATATTCATGTGAATGATAGGGACCCAGGGATTAACAGGATGCAAAACAATGGAAACTCCTGTAGCGAAAAACTGAACATTATCTGCACCGAACTCTTTCTTTAGTGCAGCAGGTAATTCGCCATGAACAGCAGAAAAATTCACGCCGCCCTTTTCGAGCAATGTGCCATGAGAAATAACCCTCGTGCGCCCACCGCCACCGCCATCGCGTTGCCAATTGTCTTCCTGAAAAAACGCTTTCCCATCCAGCTGTTCCAGTCCGCTGCAAATTTCGTCCTGAATAGTTCTGAAGGTGCTTTCGATGTGCTCGCGTGTCATGGATACACTACTTTCAGTTGAAAATCCTGATAACGTAGAATATACGAATGATCGTTCAGGAACCCGCTGTCCTCTCCCATTTTACGGAAGCGAAAGCGCGTGTGAACCAATTCAACATCGTACCTGTCGAGGTGTGAAGAAAAATCCCTTCCCTCATGCAGAAAGCCGCCCAGATAAAAATAGGCGACATCGAATCCCATCATCGCAAAACGATCGGGGTCGGTACTGAACTTGGAGCGAAATGCTTTGATAAAAGGAATTGTCCGGGCAGAATCCACAAAAGATGGAAACACCGGCGATGGCAAATGAAGGTTGAATTTCACTTTCAGATTGGCTTCGATCTCATCATATTTCAACCATTCTTCCAATCCGAAAATCATAAACTGATAATCCTTGTATTGTGTTTTGAGCGATACACCCTGAAGGGTATTAAAGAAGCTGTTTACAAAACTCAGATCAGTACTTGGTATGACAAAAATATTGACTTTCTCCTTACTCAAACGATCTATCCATGCCTTGGAAGATGATGCTTCGGTGCGGATCATTTTTACGGAATCTTTTGCTCCGTTACTCAAAACTTTTGCATTGAGTTCCGAACGAAATGCGTTGTACAGTGGCTGATCTTTTTTCGAACGGGTATCAATCAGGAAAATATTTTCTGTAGCGTACAACTTTCCGATATGATCGGCAACAGCATTGATCATCACCGATGCAGTGGTTACCGCTTTGGATACAGTGGCATTACCAAGTAGAATTTTATTGGTATAGGCAAACGGACAAATCATGGCAATCTTTTTTTCTGATGCCGCCTTTGCAACCATTTCAACCTGTTCGGTTGGACCAATAATCAGATCCAATCCTGCGAACTCTGCCTCTTTTACATATTTTGAAAGTTTTGCAGAATCGCGCGCCGTATCAAAAACATGCAAATGAATATTTAAACCATACTGACGTAGTGAATCAACTGCAAGCATCACACCGTGGTAAAAATCGAGCGATTGCCGTGTGGGTTCGAATAATTCAACAGGCGAATTGGCGGAAGAGGAACGGCTCTCCATTAAGGATTGATTTTTATCCAGACAAAAGGGAAGCATCAATGCAACCTCAAATGTAGAATTGGAAATCCGTTCACGGTTTTGTTTTTGATCGGCCTGCATTGTGCGCAGATCAGGATAAGAACGCAAATTGTTCTCTTCGGCATATTTTTTCGAGACCGGAACAACAAGGGTTTGCCCTAATTTCAATCCTTCCTGCAATCCGTTGTTATAGATTTTCAGCGAGTCTTCCGATACTTTGTATTTACGCGATAAACCATAAATGGATTCTCCTTTGGCAACCACATGTTCGATCAGAACGGTATTGCCGAGCGGAATATCTTTTGGTGTTTCATTTTTAATAGTGCCAACAGGCTCGTTTTGCTTTTTAGCGGAAGGCAAACGAAGAACCTGACCTTCTTTTAGTCCGTCCTTTGCATCGGGATTCAGTTCAAGAATTTTCTCCTGCGCAACTCCCGTCTTTTTGGAAATTCCGTAAAGGGTTTCTTTTTTCTCAACCGTATAAGAGGTGAATCCTTCTTCAATGTTTTTAGCAGGTTCGGGAGAGACCTCTTTCTTCGCTTTTGCCAGGTCTCTTGCTTCTTTGATACGCGAAGTGGCAATTGCATCATTCGGCTTCACTTTCAAGGCACGGATAAACGCATCTTCGGCACCCGGATAATCCTGAATGCTCATAAACCGCTCGCCCTCGGCCATTAGTGCCTTGTATTCTTTTTCGGTGGCATCGGCACCAGTTTTGTCTTTCACCGCTGAAGAAGCAACGGGAATCTTTAGTTTTTGTCCGACATCCAATCCTTTGGCAGCTTCGGGGTTTGATTGCAGGATTTGTTCCTGACTAACCTTATAAATTTTCGAGATACCGTAAACTGTTTCTCCTTTTGCAACAGTGTGGATGTAGTATTCCTTTCCTTCGATCGTTTCTTTTTTGGCATCGCCGGGTTGAGCCATTGAAACAAGAGGTACACTGCATAGAATAATGCAATACAGAAAAAGTATCAGGTGCCGTTTTATCATTCCCATTCGATTGTTGCAGGTGGTTTTGAGCTTATATCGTACACAACGCGATTGATGCCTTTCACCTTATTGATGATCTCATTCGAAATGTGTGCCAGAAATTCGTAAGGAAGGTGACACCAGTCGGCCGTCATGCCATCTGTACTGCTTACTGCCCTGAGTGCCACGGCATTTTCATAGGTACGTTCATCGCCCATCACCCCAACACTTTGCACAGGAAGCAGGATCGCTCCGGCTTGCCATACTTCATTGTAGAGGTTGTGTTTCTTCAGTCCGTTGATAAAAATGGCATCGACTTCCTGCAGGATGGCGACTTTCTCAGCTGTAATATCCCCAAGAATTCTAATTCCCAATCCGGGTCCCGGAAAGGGGTGTCGGCCCAAAATTGCCTGATCGATCTCCAGCGCTTTTCCTACCTTGCGTACTTCGTCCTTAAACAAGGTTCGCAGAGGCTCAACAACACTGAGCTTCATAAAATCAGGTAAGCCGCCAACATTGTGGTGCGATTTAATGGTTGCACTCGGACCTTTTACCGATACCGATTCAATAACATCAGGGTAAATGGTGCCCTGACCCAGCCACTTCGCAGTTGCATGTTTTTTGGACTCATCATCAAAAACCTCAATAAATACTCTTCCAATCGCTTTACGTTTTTGCTCAGGATCAGTAATTCCTGCAAGCGCATCGTAGAATCGTTTTTTAGCATCCACACCGGTAACGTTGAGTCCCATGTGCTTATAGCTTTCCAGTACTTCTTCAAATTCATTCTTACGGAGTAGTCCGTTATCCACAAAAATGCAATGCAGATTTTTTCCGATGGCCTTGTGCAGGAGAATGGCAGCAACCGACGAATCCACTCCGCCTGAAAGCCCCATGATCACCACATCATTCCCCACTTTGGATTTCAACTCTGCAACGGTAGCTTCAATAAAAGAATCGGGAGTCCAGTCGCCTTTTAATCCGCAAATTCCCTTTACAAAATTCCCCAATAAAACAGCACCTTCTGTAGAATGGTACACTTCCGGGTGGAATTGAATTCCGTAGATGTTTCGTCCTTTATACTGATACCCTGCAACATTCACATCGGCTGTTGAAGCAATCACTTCGCATCCTTCGGGAACACGTGTAATGGTATCCCCGTGCGACATCCATACCTGTGAGTGTTCGCTCATCCCTTTGGTCAGGGCAGAATTATCGTCCACATACTTCAGATTGGCACGTCCGTACTCCCTGATTTTGGAACGTTCTACCAGTCCCCCATCGTGCTGAGCCAGAAACTGGGCACCGTAGCACACGCCAAGAACGGGAACCTTATCCAGGTAAGGAGAAAGATCAGGAATGGGGTGGCCCGGATCATGAACGGAGAAAGGGCTTCCGGAAAGGATCAACCCTTTTATGGTATGTTCGGTATGGGGTACCTTGTTGTAAGGATGAATCTCACAGTATACATTCATTTCCCGAACGCGCCGGGCAATGAGCTGCGTGTACTGAGATCCGAAATCGAGAATAAGGATCATTTCGTGCATGGGGGCAAAGATAAAAAGTCCACTGCCGCAGAACTGTGTAAAACGGTGAAATTGTCAACAATCGGGAACCTGCCGACCGATCCGACCAAAATCCGTCGCCCAAAAACGGGGCCTTGGCGGATACTTTCAGCGATTCCGACTTTTTTTTCATCTTACCCTGTTCCATATCACACTTTGTATTATTTTTAAAACCGTTTCCACACATAAATCACCGATACATGAGCAACACAGCGAAAATCATTCTCGACGGACAGGAGTACGAGTTACCTGTCATTGAAGGCACCGAAGGAGAAAAGGCAATTGACATCTCCAAACTTCGTGATCAGACCGGGTACATCACCCTTGATACCGGATATAAAAACACCGGAGCTACCAAAAGTGGCATCACTTTCCTCGACGGAGAGAACGGAATTCTTCATTACCGTGGCTATTCCATCGAACAGCTTGCCGAGAAATCCAATTTCATTGAAGTAGCTTACCTGCTTATTTTCGGTGAACTTCCCACTGCCGCTCAATTGAAGAAATTCAATGACGATATAACCATGCATACGCTGGTGCATGAAGACATGAAACGTTTTTACGAAGCATACCCTACAGGCGCTCACCCAATGGGAATTCTTGCATCGCTGATGTCATCGTTGTCTACATTCTACCCCAATGCGCTTGATCCCAACCGCAATGAAGAGCGAGTAATGCTAACCATTTACCGTGCACTGGCAAAAATGCCTACGCTCGCTACCTGGGCATACAAAAACTCAATGGGTCATCCGGTGGTTTATCCGCAAAACAAATATTCGTACACCGAAAACTTCCTGCACATGATGTATTCTATGCCAAGCATGGACTACACTCCTGATCCGGTTGTTGCACGTGCGCTTGATGTATTGCTTATCCTTCACGCCGACCACGAACAAAACTGTTCGACCTCTACAGTGCGTATCGTTGGTTCATCACAAGCCAACCTCTATTCTGCAATTTCTGCAGGTATTGCAGCGTTGTGGGGACCACTACACGGTGGTGCAAACCAGGAAGTGATTGAAATGCTCGAAGCCATTAAGAACGACGGTGGAAACGTTGACAAATGGGTTGCTAAAGCCAAAGACAAAAACGATCCCTTCCGTTTGATGGGCTTTGGTCACCGTGTGTACAAAAACTTCGATCCACGCGCACGTATCATCAAAAAAGCTTGCGACGATGTATTGAATAAGATGGGAATTCACGATCCCGTTCTTGAGATTGCCAAAAAACTTGAAGAAGTGGCTCTTAACGATCCTTACTTCAAAGAGCGTAATCTTTATCCGAACGTTGACTTCTATTCCGGAATCATATACCGTGCACTCGGTATCCCTGTTGATATGTTCACCGTGATGTTCGCTATCGGACGTCTTCCGGGTTGGATTTCTCAGTGGAAAGAAATGCGCGAAAACAAAGAACCAATCGGTCGTCCGCGTCAGATCTACACCGGCTACACCAGCCGCGAATACGTGGATATTTCGAAAAGAAAATAACACAACAGAAAAAATCCCGCAGATGCGGGATTTTTTTTTTGGACGAATATTCGTCGACAGGCTTGCATTTGACAGGATATCCGCTTAAATTTCTGTTAGCAGAATATGAATTTCATCGGAATCATAGAACAATTGATGAAGAGTCCCGCCATCCACAAAGGCAACAGGGATCGGGCAATTCTTGAAATTCTGGTAAAAAGCGCACAGGGTCTGCAGGTGGAACGTGTGAATGTCTGGACCTTCGATAAACAAAAAACCACATTGAGTTGTATTGGTTCCTACGAATCCAGCACCGGTGAATTCAATAAGGGTGCGGTATTGTTGCTGAAAGATTATCCGGTGTATTTTGAGCATGTGCGAACCGCTGAGAAAGTCATCAGTGATGATGCACTTGCCAGTTCGTTCAATAAAGAATTACTTGACTCATACATTTTACCGCTCGACATACGGAGCATGATGGATATTCCGATTCGCAGTGAAGGAGAAATGATCGGAATGGTATGTTTTGAACAAGTCGGCGAAAAACATTTGTGGACGGTATCGGAACAAAGTTTCGCATTGAGTATTGCCCAGTTGTTTTCCCTGGTTTTTGAAACGCATGAAAAAAATGAATTTCGCCGTCAATTGGAAGAAGCGCTTCATGAAAAAGAAGTGTTATTGAGTGAGGTCAACCACAGAGTGAAAAACAACATGATGATCATTGGTAGTCTCGTCAACCTGCAGAAGTACAAAGCAAAAGACGAATACCATGTAGGCTTGTTTGATGAAGTAAGAGAGCGCATAACATCAATGGCTTACGTTCATGAACAACTTTACCTCTCGCGCAATTATTCGGAGATCGATTTTGGCTTATATCTCGAAAAACTACTCAATCACCTGCTCAGCTCAATGCGGCACGGAAGAAATATTCGAATTGAAACACATCTGGAGCATATTCCCATCGATATCCAACGGGCTATTCCATGTGGGTTAATTACCAATGAGCTGGTCACCAATTCCTTTAAATATGCATTTGAGCATCAAAACGAAGGAACCATACAAGTAGAATTCCTGAAGAAAAATGGTCAGCTTCACCTCAATTTCGCTGATAACGGAAAAGGATTTGATCCTCAAAAAATTGAAAAAAATTCGGTGGGACTCGGTCTCGTTGAAGATCTTGTTCAGCAACTTAACGGCGAATTGCATATTTCAGGAAACAGCGGAGCGCGATTTGAAATGGCATTTCCGGCTTAGTCTGACTGGGAATAGCTACCTTTAACGCATGAAAATTGGTGTTTGGATCAAAGCCTTTCGTCTGCGTACGCTTCCACTTTCATTCAGTACGATCATTACAGGAGCAGCGCTGGCATTACCCTCAACTTTTTTTGATGTCCGCGTTTTTGCATTGTGTTTACTTACAACACTTTTTCTGCAGATCCTTTCCAATCTTGCCAACGACTATGGAGATTTTGTAAAAGGAACAGACAATCAAAACCGTATTGGACCTGAACGTGCATTGCAAAGCGGAGGAATTACTCCGGGCGCAATGAAGAAAGCCATGATCGTTTTTGTTTTGTTATCACTGCTTAGCGGAATTTCACTTATTGTAGTTGCCACACGCGAGCGCGGATGGGAAACTGCATTGTTCTTTCTTGGATTGGGAGTTGCGAGTATTCTCGCTGCTATTTTTTACACTGTAGGAAAACGTGCTTATGGCTATTCGGGACTGGGTGACGCTTTTGTGTTTTTGTTTTTCGGATGGGTGGGAACAGCAGGTTCGTTCTATTTATTATCCGGAGCTTTTCATTGGTCGGTGTTGCTTCCTGCAAGCACAATCGGATGTTTAAGCGCAGCCGTTTTAAACCTGAATAATTTGCGCGATCACATCAACGATGCTGCCTCCGGAAAAAACACGATGGTTGTCAAACTCGGTTTTGAAAAAGCAAAAAACTACCATGCTATGCTGATCATTCTGGCAATGCTTGCACATATTTCCTGGAGTTTGCTGTTTGCCACCGATTATTGGGAATACCTGTTTTTACCCGCCTGCTTTTTGTTTTTGGGAAATATTCTCACCGTATTCAAAACGAATGATCCTGCCAAACTCGATCCTGAACTGAAAAAAGTTGCACTGGGTACATTTTTGTTTTCCATTCTATTTTTTCTTGGTCAATACATTAAATATTCCGCATGAAAAACAAATTCTCACCCTATCAACTACATCCCTGGCACGGCATCGAAATTCATTCATACTCACCTTCTATTGTGAATGCCTTTATTGAAATCGTTCCAACCGATACGGTAAAATACGAGATCGATAAAGTATCGGGACATTTGAAAGTGGACCGACCACAATTGTTTTCCAATGTGGTTCCTGCCTTGTACGGATTCATTCCAAAAACATATTGCGGAGATCAGATCGCTGAATTTTGTATGAAGAAAACCGGAAGAAAAGACATCAAGGGCGATGGTGATCCTATCGACATTCTGGTGCTTACCGAAAAAGAAATTCCACACGGTTCCATTCTGGTACAAGCGATTCCCATTGGGGGATTGCGCATGATCGACAAGGGTGAGGCCGACGATAAGATCATTGCTGTTTTGAAAGACGATGTTGTATTTGGAAAAACAACTGATATTGCCGACTTACCACAAGGATTACTCGACCGTTTGCGGCATTATTTCCTGACCTACAAAGCCATTCCCGGAGAAAACCGTCAGGTGGTGGAGATCGATGCGATTTACGGCGCTAAGGAGGCGAGAGAAGTGATTGGGTGTAGTATAACCGATTACGAATCACTGCTAAGCAACTAATCTTTTCTTCTTCCGATGCCTTTGATTTTTTTCATGATTTTCTTTTCAATCATCGGATCTTTTGCAAAGGATAATTTTTCAGTGCTTCCAATAAAGCGTGATTCTCCTCCGGAGTTCCTATTGTGATCCGCAGGCAATCGTCGCACAATATTACATTGGAACGATCGCGGACGATGATCTGTTTTTTGATGAGGTAAAGAAAAACTTCCTGAGGCTGAACAAAGCGAACCAAAAGAAAATTTGCGTCAGAAGGATGCACACGACTTACCACAGGCAATCGCTGCAATTCCTTCTCGAGTAATATGCGGTCTTCAAGTAAGGTTATTACATTTTGCTGCATGGTTGGAATATCCGCAAGTATTTTTAAAGCAGTTTCCTGAGTCAGGCTATTGATATTGTACGGCGGTTTAATTTTGTTCATCACCTTCACCAGATCAGCATTGGCAATCATGATTCCAAGCCGGATACCTGCAAGTCCCCATGCCTTGGATAAGGTTTGCATCACCACCAGATTTGGAAAGCGAAGCACCATTTCTGCCATGGAATGTTCCGGACAAAAATCGATATACGCTTCGTCAACCACCACCATTCCCGGAAAACGCTCCAGTAATTCTTCGATGAGTTCAGAACGGATCAGATTTCCGGTAGGGTTATTTGGAGAGCAAACGAACAGTAATTTGGTAAACGAATCACAACGCGATAAGATACGCTCTACATCCGGCTGGAAATTATGATCGAGCTGCACTTCACGCACTTCAACATCGTTGATGTTGGCACTTACCTTATACATTCCGTACGTTGGTGGAAGGAGAATCACATTATCCTTTGCAGGAACACAAAACGCACGAAAGAGCAAATCGATCACTTCATCACTCCCATTGCCAAGCAAAAAATTCTGAACAGGTATTCGCCGAATTTCCGAAAGTCGCTGCTTCACTTTCCATTGATAAGGATCGGGATAGCGGTTGTACCCATTGTTAAACGGATTCTCATTCGCATCCAGGAAAATTCCTTCGTTCCCTTTGTATTCGTCGCGTGCCGAGGAATACGGACTGAGTGCAGCAATGGTTGGACGAATTAATTTAAGCGGGTCGGGTTTCATGCATTCAGTTTTTTGAGACGGATGGTCACCGCATTTTTATGAGCCTCCAGTTCTTCGGCTTCAGCCATCAGCTCAATTGCAGGCCCGAGCGATTGAAGTCCTTTGGGAGAAATCCGTTGAAACGTGATCTTCCGTACAAAACTATCGAGCGAAACACCACTGTAGGAACGCGCGAATCCGTTGGTTGGTAAAGTATGGTTGGTTCCCGAAGCATAATCACCGGCACTTTCGGGTGTGTATTTACCAATGAAAACAGAACCTGCATTGCGTATATTTTCGAGGTATTCGCCTTCATCTTCCACTTGCAGAATTAAATGTTCGGGCGCATATTCATTGATCACATCAATAGCTTCTGCAACTGATCGCAGTTCAATAATTTTTGAATGTTCCAAAGCTGCACGTGCAAGTTCTTTTCGTGGCAGGTTTTCCAATTGTTGCTTTAAAGCCGATTGAACATTCGCGACAAAATCACCGGAAAAACAAAGCAGCAGAACCTGACTATCGGCACCATGTTCTGCCTGAGAAAGCAAATCTGCCGCCACAAAATCAGGATCGGCAGAATCATCTGCAACCACAAGAACTTCAGAAGGACCGGCAGGCATATCGATGGCAACTCCCTTGCGCAAAGCAAATTGTTTGGCAGCCGTTACAAACTGATTTCCCGGTCCGAAAAGTTTGTGGACCGCAGGTACCGTTTCCGTACCGAATGTCATAGCAGCAATAGCCTGAATTCCTCCAACTGCAAAAACCTCGCTTATACCAATAAGTTTTGCAGCATAAAGAATGGCAGGATGGATATTTCCTGTTTTATCCGGAGGAGAGCAAAGAACGATTCGCGCACAACCTGCAAGTTTTGCCGGAACACCCAGCATTAGTACAGTAGAAAATAATGGAGCTGTTCCACCGGGAATATACAATCCAACTTTATCGATGGCCTTACTTTCGCGCCAACAGGTAACACCGGGATTGGTGTCGATCATTTTCACTTCTTCTTTTTGCGCTGAGTGAAATTTAGCAATGTTATTCATTGCTATCTCCATTGCAGAACGCAGCGATTTATCAATCTTCTCTTCGGAAGCATCAATATCGTTTTGACTTACCCTTACCGTAGCAAGATCTGCTCCGTCAAATTTCCGGGTGTATTCCAATAACGCAACATCTCCCTTTTCCTTTACGGCATCAAAAACAAGTGCAACGGTTGCTTCGAGTGACTGTTGTTCCTTTTCAGGGCGCAACAAAAGTTGATGCAAACTCGCTTTATCCGGATATTTATAATAGTTCATCATGATTTAAACGATCATTTTTTCAATCGGTAAAATGAGAATGCCCTGCGCACCGGCATCACGGAGTTTGTCGATGATCTCCCAGAATTTATCTTCTGAAATAACAGAGTGCACACTACTCCAGCCTTTCATTGCAAGCGGAACAATGGTTGGTGACTTCACCCCCGGAAGAATGGAGATGATGTCCTGAAGTTTATCGTCGGGCGCATTGAGTAAAACGTATTTATTGTTCCGCGACTGACGAACCGCATTGATACGAAAAGTCAATTTATCAAGCAATGCTTTCTTCTCCGCACTCAGCGATGAATTGGCAACCAAAACTGCTTCCGAACGAAAAATAACTTCAACTTCTTTTAATCCGTTACTGAACAATGTGGAACCACTGCTTACGATATCGCAAATTCCCTCTGCCAAACCAATACCAGGTGCAATCTCTACTGATCCGCTGATTTCGTGAATGGAAGCCTTAACTTTATTTGCATCGAGGAATTGCTGCAGAATGACAGGATAAGAAGTAGCAATGTTTTTCCCTTCAAACCACCGTGGTCCATTATAGTTTTCATTCTTCGGAATAGCCAAGGACAAACGACAACGCGAAAATCCAAGCGCCAGGACTTCATCGATAGAGCGTTCTTTTTCTACCACCACATTTTGTCCGAGAATTCCAATGTCTGCTACCCCATCCTGAACATACTGGGGAATATCATCATCTCTCAGAAACAAAACTTCCATTGGGAAATTGGATGCTTGTGTCATTAACCTGCCAATTCCGTTGGAAACGGAAATACCGCAGTCGTTGAGGAGTTCAAGTGAACCTTCGGATAATCGTCCTGATTTTTGGATCGCTAATCGGATCATGTTGTTTTGCATTGGAGTTCGAAATTAGTCAAAATAAAAAAGGCCTCCACCGGGAGACCTCTGCCAAATAAGATGAAATCCATCACCTCCAGTCTCCTGAATGGAAATACGACAGATGATGATGGATTTTGTTCATGTTCATGGAGTAAAGATGGTAACGGAAGATCAACCGGCGAAACTGAAATGAGCGGATTTGCCCTATTTGATACGATGGATAGTTAAATCCGGGAAATACAAGAGTCAGGAAAGTCACCCTTCCTCCTCTTGCATAACCTGAATTAAAAAAAACCTGTAAGCCGGGTTCTGTATTCGTTTGCACGAATTCTCATCATTGATCTGGGATCGCATTCACATACGACCTCAAGCAGCCTACCCATCACAGCGACCTGCCGAAGCAGATACGGAAAGCGAGCCGCCCTCCCTCCGGAAAACCGGAATCTGTGACCTACATGGCCTTTCAGCCCGCAAGGTTTACCCATCCGGAATGTCGCCACCCGGACCGTGAGCTCTTACCTCACATTTTCACCCTTACCCTTCTGAATTGCTTCAGAATGGCGGTATACTTTCTGTTGCACTGTCTGTTCCTGCAAAGTCACCCTTACAGGACCTACCCGTTAGGTAGTGCGGTGCTCTGTGCTGCCCGGACTTTCCTCTGTAATTGCTTACAGCGATGAGACGGTTTCGGTTGCAAATGTAGTGCAATTTATGGCAAATGCATTTTCCGTTCGCAGCTTATCATTTTTGGAGTATGACAACTATCACAAAACGTCTTAATCGAACTATGTACCTTGCAGAAAATTTCATCCAATGAAAATCCAACTCATCCTATTGCTTTTTGCCGGAAGTTTACTTGCAGCATGTTAAGATCATTCAACTGAAAAATCCAACACTATTGCTGACACCGACACCATACAGGAACAGCACCAGCACCATGATCATGAAGAAGGAATTCAATTGAACGATGGTAAGAAATGGGTCGTAGAACCCAAAATGCTTGTTTACATCCGTACTATTGAAACCGATCTTCTAAATTTCAAGGGAACAACCATGGATGAATACAACCAACTGGCAGGGGCAATTGATAATGAATTGGGATTGCTCACCAGTAATTGCACGATGAGTGGTCAGGCTCATGATGAATTGCATAAATGGCTTCTTCCTTTTATCGATAGTTCCGATGCTTTTTTTGATGAAGAAGAGCTGAGTCAGAAAAAAGAAAAACTTTCTGCATTGAAATTATCGTTCGAAACATTCAACACCTATTTTGAATAATTCAGATTTACATCAAAAAAAAGCCCCCTTCTCAGGAAGGGGGCTTTTCATTTTATTGAAACTGTTTATCGGAAAAACCTGAATACCACTCCGCGCTGACCATTATCCACACGTAAGAAATAAATTCCCTGTGCTTTATCTTCAAGCGGAATGCGAACCACTCTTCCTGCTGCAGGAAACTCTTCCTGCGAAGTATGCACGATTTGTCCCATTGCATTCACAAGTGTAAGATTATACTTATCAAGTGAAGCTGATTCAAACGTTACCTGAATGGTATTGTTGTTGTCGATGAATGCACTGATTCCTCCATCTTCAAGAATATCGCCTGTAGAAATAGTACAGTCGATAACCTGAACCGTGATGGTGGTATCGTCAGTAAATCCACACTCGGAAGTAACTTGCAATGTAACGGGATAAAATCCGGCTGCAGCATACGTTACTGAAGGTCCCGGTGAGACAGATGACGCGATACTACCACCGGAGAATGTCCAGTTGTAGGCAGTAGCAAAATCAGAAACCGCACCATTAAACGTAACTGGTGCGTTGATACAGGTTGGTACACTGTAAAGGAATTCTGCCACTGGAGGAATATTATCTACTACCACTGTTACATCTCCTGATTTAGAGCAAGGACCGAGTGTACCGGTTACGGTATAGGTTGTAGTATTGGCAGGTGTTGCAACAGGATTAGAGATATTGGTAGAACTCAAACCTGTTGGAGGTGACCAAACATAACTCGTTGCAGCCGAAGAAACATTCAGTTGCGATGAACCGGCAGGACAGATGGTATCGTCGGATGAGGTGATGGAAAGATTCGGAACAGGATTAACAGTGATTTGTATGGAATCTGCTTTGTAGAGATTACAACCTCCACCCAGCATTTCAAATTTAGCATAGTACGATCCTGCTGTATTGTAGAAGCTGGTAACCTGCATATTGTTCGATCCGTTTGGACTACCACCGTTCAATCGCCATAGTTTTGCTGTTCCAACATTTGATCCGGTTGCATCAAAATTGATCGAGCTTCCTGCACAAACCGAAGTTGCGCTGGATGTAATACTCACCGATGCAGGATCGCTTGTGAGGAACGGAATGATATAAAGCGAAGCAGTAAGATTCCATGTTCCTGCAGTTCCGTACTGGTACCAGTTGTTATTGGTCTGACGTTCCCAGATAGCAGATGGTGTTGTTTGTCCGTTTGTGTTGGAGATAATCGACAAGGTATCTTTTACACCGGCTGTCCATGAAAGGTTGTTTACATCAACAGAGATAAAAAATTCACGACTGGCAGGAACTGCAATTGGTGTTGGAAATAAAATTTCTGTCCAGAAATTCCCCTGCACGTCCGCCATGATTTCACCCATGGTGAGATTGTAAGTTGCAAGAAGTGTTCCCGGATTTGCTCCTGTACGGTTGTACACTTTTACAGGTACAATTTTGGATGGAGTTGCAGAATACGCTTCACCAAATGCAATCCAGCATCCTTCGATGTAACCCTGCGTATTTGACGAAACATTGAAATAAGCTGCTTTTTCGCGATCGTTGTAAACGTTCTTTCCGTTTACCCAACCATCCTGACCAACAGCAGCTCCTGTGTAGTATTGCGTACCTGTCCATGTTCCGCCATTCTGCGAAAGGTTGCTCCAGTTCGGACGATCACATCCTGAAGTTGGAACCACTGTGATATAAGCAGTTTTTGTTTCCACGTCTGAACCATTTGCATTGGTTGCAGTAAGTGTTACCGTATAAGTTCCCGGAGTACTGTAAACAATATTGGTGGGGTTGGCGGCAGTAGATGTACCGGGAGTACCACCGGCGAATGTCCAGCTATAGGTTGTAGGATTATAAATACTGAGGTTCGTAAAATTCACCGAAGCACCAGCAGAAATGGTTGTGTTGTTTGCAACGAAATCTGCAACAGGAGGATTGTTAAGCGTAGCAGCTGCACAATTCACAGCAGCAAAGGCATCAATACGACCGGAACCTAATTGTCCGACATACGAAGGATTTGCTGCATTGATATTTACTGCAGTATTCAGAATACAATTCCGGATATCGGTTGCAGTCATGGAAGGATTCACCGATTTAATCAAACCTGCGAGTCCTGCAACCATTGGTGATGCCATTGATGTTCCCTGTTTGTAGCCGTAGCTGCTTCCAACAGTAGTAGAATAAATAGAAGATCCCGGAGCAGCAACATCTACCCATGTACCAAAACAACTGAAGGAAGAACGCACATCACCCGTTGTAGTTGAAGCAACGGCAATACAAGGCGTATAGGCAGCAGGATAATGCAATACATTATCATTATCGTTACCGGCAGCAGCTACAAGAACCACACCTTGATTAGAGGCCCAATTGATGATATTGGAAGCTGTTGTTGAAGAGCCGGTTCCACCCCATGACATATTGATGATTTTTGCACCTGCATTTACCGCATACACCACACCATCGTAACCGTGAGTAACAGAGGATGAAGAGTTGGTTGCTTTAACAGGAAGAAGACGAATGTTGTATCCTATTGAAGCTACTCCAACTGAATTGTTCGACCGTGCACCTGCAATACCTGCAACGTGTGTACCATGATCGAATGCGTTGGTTGGAGGATTGGGATTGTTATCATTATCGGCAACATCAAAACCATTACGGTCGTCGATATATCCATTACCATCGTTATCGATACCATCACCTGCAATTTCACCATTGTTGGTATAAATTACTGCGGTAAGATCGGGGTGATTGGTTTGAATGGCATCATCAACAATTGCAACTACAACAGTTGGACTACCTGTAGAAATATTCCAGGCCTGCTGAGCATTGATTTGAAACAATCCCCATTGAGTGGAAGAAGAAAAACTCGGATCGTTGGGAGTTAAAAAATGCTTGAGTAAGGGAACGCGCTCGGCATATTCGACCATTCCACTTTGCTTGATCTTGTTCATGATCACATCAACATTTGAAAAATCATTGAACTCCAGCAAAAACACATTCGACAGATTCAAATCATTTTTCACCATCCAATACGGACGAGATAATTTAGTGATCTGGTGTTGTGCGCTGAGCGGACGAAGGAAATTGAGCGTTGTAAGATCAAGATTGTTGTAATTCACCAATGCCTCCTGTTCCATCCTGAAACCCGGAAGATTGAGACGCACATCTTCTTTGATCTTGAACCAGATCTTTCCATCCTGATACTCGGAGTACACCGTTTGTGCACGCAAAGCATTCGGAACGACTCCCATAAGGAGCAATGCAAGTAGTAGGTAAAATTTTCTCATGGTTTTTTGGATTTAGCCGCCTCAATATACGAAGGCGAATTGCAATTTGGAGCCCTATAGGCCGCTTATTTAGGCAACGTAAAACAGAAAATCTGAACCGTTAAAAAAAACTCCTTTTTGCTCAAAACCAAAACAATATCCCTTCAGGCAAAACGTCTTGGATAAAAGAGGAAGCAACCTAAAATCTAATTTTAACAAAACATCTTCATGTTTGTTAAATTTTAGAACAGCTTACGTAAAGCAAACAACACGCATTCAATGAACTGTATCATTACATTTTTAAACTGACAGCCTAAATGAAAACCGTTTTAATCACAGGAACATCATCCGGAATTGGAAAGTCAACAGTAAAACTTTTCCACCAAAAGGGATGGAACGTCATTGCAACCTCAAGAAACCCTGAAAAAGAGAAGGATCTAAAAGAAGATGATCGTTTGATGATCACCGCATTGGATGTGACAAAACCATCAGGCATTCAGGAAGCTATTTCCAAAGGAATTGCGCGTTTCGGAAAAATTGATGTGCTGGTAAATAACGCCGGTTACGGATTGGTTGGTCCTTTCGAAGCCGCCACTGATGAGCAGATTCGCAGGCAGTTTGATACCAACGTACATGGAATATTTAATACCACTCAACTAATTCTTCCACATTTCAGGGAAAAGAAATCCGGGGTGATCATTAATGTAGCTTCGGTTGGCGGACAAATAACTTTTCCGCTTTACAGTTTATACCATTCCACAAAATGGGCAGTTGAAGGATTCAGCGAATCACTTCACTACGAATTGCGTGAACACGGAATACGAATCAAAATCATTGAACCGGGACCGATAAAAACGGACTTCTACGATCGTTCACAGGACTTGATGAAAAAAGACGGTCTAAATGCTTACGATGCATTTGTGAGCAAAACATTTCCGGTATTGCAAAAATTTGGAGCGAACGCCAGTGGTCCTGAAATTGTTGCGGCAAAAATTTACAGAGCAGCTACCGATGGACGAAAAAAATTGCGCTATCCTGTAGGAGGTGGCGCCGGGGCTGTGTTGTTCCTCCGACGAATTTTGCCGTTTGCAGTATTCAGAAGCATCGTTCGTTGGGTAACCAAGAGTTGAAATCTGATTTCTTTGTATCAGTAAATAGCTTTCTACTAAATCGATCAATGTTTTTTTCAAAAAAAACAGTACAATTTCTTTAGTATATTGTGGACTGAATTCAAATTTATGAAATCAGTTTTTTCTTTTCTGTTAGGTGTTTTCGCTTTTGGAAACGCGGTTGCACAAGGTGATTTTCATTGTGGTGCTGATGAATTGCGCATCACAACCCTTCAAAAAAATCCGGCGATTGCGGATGCAGTCAACCGACGCGAAGCAATTCTTGAAGCGCACACCCAAAACTATATTCAGCAGGAAAACAGAGGTGGTGGTGGTCCATACATTATCCCAGTTGTGTTTCACGTCATTCACAATTTCGGACCGGAGAACATCAGTGATGCACAGATTCAGGATGCGATTCGTGTAGTAAACCGCAACTACAGAAAGTTAAATGCAGATACTGTAGATATTATTCAGCCCTACAAAGCGCTTGCGGCGGATTGCAATATCGAATTACGACTCGCACAAAAAGATCCCAATGGAAATTGCACCCGAGGCATCAACCGAATCGTTTCTACCACAACATATACCGGAGGACACGAAGTAAAACAGTTGATCCAGTGGGACCCGACAAAATACCTCAATATTTATATTGTTTCCAATGCTGCAGGATTAGCAGGACATGCAGTTTGGCCGGCAGATGCAGATACGATCCCGGAGTGGGATGGTATTGTGATCTCGCATGATTATGTTGGAAGTACCGGAACATCCAACGCCGTTCGATCGGTAGTTCTCTCGCACGAACTTGGGCATTATTTAAATCTTCATCACATATGGGGAGGAAACAATGTCCCCGGATTTTATTATTTACCCGTTGGTCAGGCCGGAAATTGCGCCTACGATGATCTCGTGAGCGACACACCGAACACGATTGGTTGGAATACCTGCAACCTCAATCATACCTCCTGCGGAAATACGCAAGCCGACAATGTTCAGAATTTCATGGACTATGCCTATTGCGCACGCATGCTAACTCATGGTCAGGCAGCCCGTATGCATGCGTGTCTGAATTCACCAATTGCAGGTCGGAATAATTTATGGTCGCCTGCCAATCTGATTGCAACCGGTACAGACGGAAATTCAGTGTTATGCCAGGCCGATTTTTCTGCTGATAAGCGTTTGATTTGTGCCGGAGAATCCATCACCATTTATGATAATTCGTATCATGGTGTTACCATCCGCACCTGGACCTTTCCGGGAGGAACAGCCTCATCGCTCAGTGATTCTGTGGTAACAGTAAGTTATCCCTCTGCCGGAAATTATACGGTTTCGCTAAGCGTTGGCAATGGCAGCACATCAACATCTTCAAGCCTGAGCAATTACATTACCGTTATGCAAAACCCCGGTATTCCCGGACAAATCATCGAACATTTCGAAGGCATTACTGCACTACCCAATTCCGACTGGCATCCGGTGGATCCACAAGGAGATGGCGGATTTGAACTCGCCACAAGTACAGGCTATTTAAGTTCCACCTGTGTGAAGGTTAACAATTACACATTGAATGAAGGATATGTCGATGAGTTGATCTTGTCGCCACGAAATATTTCAGGTTTCCCTTCTATTCAAATCTCATTCATGTTTGCATTTACACAAAAAGATTCTGCATTTGTAAACGACAAATTGCGCGTGTATGTAAGCAATGACTGCGGCGCCAATTGGGCATTACGCAGAACGCTAGCAGCAAGCTCTATGATCACTGCACCATTTACTTCTCTTCCCTTTATTCCAGGTGACGAAACCCAATGGATGTTGAATTCCATTACCAATATCCCAAACAGTTTTATCACCGACGATTTTATGGTAAAGTTTACCTGGGAAAGTGATGGAGGAAATAATTTTTACCTCGACAACATCAATATAGCTGCCAATCTTTCCGTGGAAGAAAAAGAAAACAAAATTTCGGCGATCCTTTACCCACAGCCCAACAACGGATCATTTGCCATTGAATGGAATACCTTTAATTTCAATAAAGGCTACCTGGAAATTTATTCAGCCACCGGACAAAAACTTAGTGAACAACACATCCAATCCGGTAATTCAAGAGCAGAAGTTCAACTATCCAATCTGGCAAAAGGATTTTATTTTGTTCGACTGAACCTGGATGAAAATCAATTGGTATTGCCACTCATCATCAGCGAATAATTAATATTCCAAAATTCCATCCTGTGCACTGAAAATGGCGGCAAACAAATCGGCTATTTTGTTAGTACAACAGGAATGTCATTTGTGTTTTCCCGATAAAACCGGGTCGCTTCGCCAATGTGGACGTTTACAGCGAAAACATTCATCGTTGTTTCTTCACTGACTTGTTTGTAATAGACCTTTCCTAAAACAATGGTTCGTTCATAATCAACTCCGGTATAAAATCCGTTTACTCTTACCCGCTTATTGTTTCCGGTGTAAGCATAAAAAGCTTCCATATTATAAAGTGCATAGAAACTACTCACCTGAAAATCCAATCCTGCCTGATAACTTCCGGTATTAAACTCCCGCAAAGCTCCGCCAAAAAGAGCCCGGCTGATTTCTTTTATCCGGTAACTTTTATTGTCGGCGAACAAAACAGAAAGTTTCACACTGATCGAATAACTGTTCTTGCGCAACTTTTTTAAATCGCCAATAATACTTGTTGTTTCCTGATCGATGGTTAATGATTTTGAAGGATTGGTAATCGCTTCGTACATCTCACGGTCATAAGGAGAAAGTTTTTCAACATCCGGACTTCCTTCAATTTCAACAGTGCCACCCGAACCGTTTACAACCAGTTGAAATCCTGTTAAAGAATTATTCAACGCTTTCAGTGTCTTATCGTTTTCTACATTGAATCCTTTAATGGTAACTGAAGGGACAACAGGTGATGCACCATCCATTTTTAAAGAAGAACTATTGGCGGATTTTCGGCATTGCTTTACTTCCTTATAGGCAGATGTAAAAAGAAATGTAATTCCCTTTTGCTGTTCTGAATACAAGCGGGCATCATCAACAACCGTTGCCATATTGTGATGTGTTCCGGCGCAATGAGCGTTCTCAGCAACTTTAGAAAACATCGCCAGACCTACAACAAACAAAATATTTAATTTAAACTTCCGCAGATCAATTCAGATTACACTAATGGAGAACGAAGAATGACTATGGTTCTGTACTAAAATACTGAATTCCCGGAAAGCATCCAACAGAATTCACTTCAACTCCACCAAACGAATTGCCTATTTAAAAATACGGCCTATTGTTCTGAAAATTATTTTCAGGTCAGTCAGTAAACTTTTTTCGGCAATATATCGCAGATTCAATTCCAGTTTAGCCGGCATGATCTCCTGAATATAAAGTTGTTCAGGGTTCTCAGCCTTGCCGAGGATCTCGTTTTCATTGATGTATTCCAGCGAGGCATAATCGGTAAGTCCGGGTCGAACAGATAGCACTTTCCGCTGCTCATTGTTGTACATTTTTACATACTTCGGCACTTCGGGACGTGGTCCGACGATGCTCATTTCTCCTTTGATCACATTGATCAGCTGAGGAAATTCATCGAGTTTGAATTTTCGGATAAACTTCCCTACACGTGTAATCCGTGAATCGGATGCACCCACGGTAAGCTGACCTTTTTTATCGGCATTGCTCACCATTGAACGAAATTTGTAGAGGTAAAAATCCTTTTCATTTCTTCCTACGCGAATTTGTCTGTAAAAAATTCCACCACGTGAATCGATCACAATCGCCAAGGCAAGCAGGAGAAAAAAAGGCAATCCGATCAGTAAAACGATCAGCGAAGAAATGATATCGAAGAAACGTTTCATGCCTTCAGTACTTCCTCCACCGAAGCAAACACTGCAGCAATTACGCGGTCGACATCCTCGTCGCTGAGATTGTAATACAATGGCAAGGAAATTTCTCTTGAATAGTTATCGTAGGCCACCGGATAATCGCTCATGACATATCCCTCCGACTTGTAAAAACTAAGCAAGGGCAGCGGAATAAAATGCACGTTCACCGAAATATCGCGGGCGAAAATGGCATCGATGATAGCATCGCGTTGTTCTTCATTGCATCCGCGAATACGAAGCGGGAACAAATGGTAACAGGAAATTTTATCGGCAGTTTCGAACACCGGTAATTCGAATCGGGGATCAACCGAAAGCGCCTTGATGTACCGTTCGGCAATCTGCTTTCGTCGCACCAGGTTGTCTTCGTCGTATCGTTCAAGCTCCACCAATCCAATTGCAGCCTGAATATCCATCATGTTGCACTTGTAACCGGGTTCAAGAATATCGTACCGCCATGCACCGCGTTGGGTTTTGGCAAGGGCATCTTTATTTTGACCATGCAAGGTTTTTATGCAGAGGTATTTGTACACCGCTTCATTATCAAAAGGCGCAGGCAGGTTAAGTGCCACAGCTCCTCCTTCGGCAGTGGTGAGGTTTTTTACAGCATGAAAAGAAAAAACAGCAACATCACACAGTGATCCTGTACGTTTTCCTTTGTATTGCGCTCCGATAGAGTGTGCAGCATCGCTGAGGATAAGAATACGTCCTAATTGCTGCTGAATTTCGTTTCCTGGCTTAAATAGTTTACGAATGTTTTCTTCATTCACGATGGCATTGAGCTCATCCATATCACAGGGCATGCCTGCAAAATCAACGGGCATGATGACCTTGGTACGTGGCGTAATGGCTTTGCGGACGGCTTCTACAGAGATATTGAAATCGTGGGGGTTGATATCAACCAGCACTGGCCTGGCACCAACGTGCATGCAGACATTGGCGGTGGCGGAATAGGTATAGGCGGGAACAATCACTTCATCGCCATCACCTACTCCAAACCAACGGAGCATGATTTCGAGTCCGGCCGTTGCAGAATTGAGACACAGTGTGGCTTTGCTTCCGGTGTATTCGGTCAGTTTTTTCTCGAAGAGTTTGGTTTTTGGACCGGTGGTGATCCAGCCGGAAAGGAGGACTTCCTTTACTGCTTCGGTAATTTTTTCGTCCATACGCGGTGGACTGAAAGGGAGGAGACTCATGCTCCAAATGTAGGGAGTTTTACAGATGATTGATGGGTTTCACAGATGGAGGGATGGGGTTTACAGAAGTATGGATGGATGGAAGGGCTAGAAGAGGTGAATTTACGACCTTACATGGATCGGTTTTCGAGGCGTCGGATGCCGTTTTTAGGTGGACTTCGTTGAAATTGATGAGCAAACCGACCTTCTTTTTTGTGAGTTTGAGGTAGGTGAGTAGTTGAGCTTGGTGAATTCCGATAAGGACATCACAGCTTTTAACTCTACAACAATTTGATCTTCTATTAAAAGATCAAGCCTGAAATGAAGGTTGGTGCTTTCACCTTTGTAGTTAATGTAAACAGGGCGCTGCCTTACGTAGGTAAACCCTCTTTCTGTTAATTCCATACACAAACATTCTTCGTATATCGATTCCAACAAACCGGGTCCCATTTCGGTGTGAACAGTGTAAGCAGCATCCAATATTTCTTTCGACAGCGGATAAATTTGGCAGGTAAAGTATTCATGCTGCAAACATCCTGCGAACACTTTTCTTAGTCAAGCGAATTCAAACCAATAAACATATTCATTGAACAGTTCGATCAAGTTAACTCTTCTCTTGCCTTCCTTCACACTTGCACTGAGCCCGTCGAAGTGTCCCCTCCATCCGTAAACACCCCTACCATCACTGCAAAAAACACCACTCCTGCCTGCACTTCAAGCATCGATTCGAAAGCGATGTTCACTGCAAAAAGCATCAGAAAAATCAATTGAAGGGGATTCCTCTTCCACGCATAAAGGATGCCGGATATAAGTGCAAAAAGTAAAACCAGTAAGCCGGGATAACCAAGTGCAATAGTGGTCTGGATGTATTGCGAATGCGCATTCAATTGCCGCTCGAGTGCACCGGTCATTTGGCGTTCGGTGTACTTCTTCTCCAGAGAAGGATAGACATCACCTGTTCCCACTCCAAGGGGATGATCGGCAATGATCTCACCTGAAACGATCCAGATCATTCTGCGCACTGCATTGCTTTCGGTAGTTGAGGCATACGTGCGGAACAATTCCTCCTCCGACATCTGCGAAGAACCAATGGTAGCTGTAAAACGTTCGAAAGTGATTGGGGAAAACAAACGGATCGCAATAATGATAACCAAAAAACCACCTGCACCCCAACTGAGCCAGCGGTAATTTCCCGAGCGTACAACAGCATAGATCAAGGCAGCGAACAAAAGAATAGTCAAACCCAGTAAACCTGCCTTAGAAGCGAGCAAAACCACAAAAGCCATCAGCCAAACACCAAGTGATAAAAGCAGCAATCTCGTTTTGATTGATTTCCCGTATTGAAGAAGGCTGTAAATGACAACAGAAAGTGCGGTGAGCGCATAAAAAGCATTGTAGGTAGGATGCAATTGAAACGACAGTGCACTCGAATGCCAGCAATCGCGCGAACCGGAATCAAAATAGCAACTTGCCGCCTCCGAATAACTGAGCATACTGTTAAGAATTACTCCGGCCACCAGCAACCATTGCAGGAGGTTTCGTTTATGGACATCAAATGCAGGGAGAAAAATGAATAACAAAGGAAAGACAAGCAATGACAATTTCCGCTCCATTGATATCCACCCGCGCTCGATGTTTTCGGTATAGAACAATCCGATTCCGTACAAAAGATAAAGCAAGATCCAGGGACCCAGCGAACGAAGTTTTTGTTGGTCTAAACGAAACTCCCTAAAACGAAACAAGGAACTGACCACCACCAGCATCGCAGCCCAGGGAACTGCCACCGGAAACAAAGGCAATACAAATACCAGCACCAACCAGGGAAGCAAAAAAGGATCGCGCAGGATGTTTATAAAACGTTCAGCCATTTTTAGCACTGTTTTCAATGAGAATGGAACTGAATTTTGCGGCAATTTTATCGAGATCAAAATATTCTTTCACATACTCCGCTCCTTGTTTACCCAATTGCTTGCGGAGTTCAGGATCGTGAGCAAGGCGTTGAATCGCATTGGCAAGTTCTTCATCGTTTTCCGGTTCGAAATACAATCCTCCCCTACCCTTTTCAATGAACAATTCGCGTGCTTCACCATCGACTCCTAAAACAAGTGGTTTTTCCAGCGCCAGATTTTCAAACAGTTTGGAAGGAATCGCCCCCAGAAATAAATCGAGTTTACGCAGAGGAATAACTGCAGCATCAATTGCAGAAACAATAGCAGGCATTTGTTTTTTCTCGACCGGCTCAAGGAATTTTACATTCTGTAAATGCAATGAAGCAGCGAGTTCAAGCAGTCGTTCTTTTTCCGGTCCGCTCCCCAGCAGGATGTATTTAATATTCGGATTCTCTTTTGTTCGTTTCGCTGCATTCAAAATCACATCCAAGCCCTGAGCATATCCGATAATACCGGCATACAAAAACAACACATCGTTATCAGTATATCCTTGTTCGCTTCTCCATTTCTTTGCTCCTTCACTATCGTTTTTAAACAATCGAACATTCACTCCATTGGGCAACCAAAATACTTTTTTCACCGGAAAACGATGTTGAATATCTTTAACGATACCCTGGGTCTGACCGGTAATGATCCACGAGCGACGGTACAAAAACGCCTCCAGCTTATAGGATATCCAGAGGAAAAACCGATTTTTTACGAGTCCGAGTTTTTCTGCACTCTCGGGCCAGAGGTCGCTCACATTAAATATCATTTTTGCACGCTTCAATCGCGAAAGCAGGAACGCTGTCTTCCCCAAAAACAAGGGAGGAGATTCCACCAGCAGCACATCCTGCCGACGGATACGAAACAATCCCACCCAGAAGGAAGAAAACACAAACGAAAAATAATTGAGCAATCGGAAAAAGATACTCTTGCGCTGACTCACAAAAATCCACGAACGATGAACAGTTAGTCCGGCTATTTCTTCACGCTTGTACCATTTTCTCCGGTAACCTTCATGCACCACCATCTTCGGATAATTGGGCATGGCGGTAAGAATCGTCACTTCATTCCCCTGTTCCTTCAAACGCACAGCCAACTCAAACAATCGGTTTTGCGGCGCTCCAACTTCGGGAGGAAAGTACTGGGTAAGAATCAGGATTTTCATTGGAAATCGACCACGTTACGGTAATGTCCAACCATATCTTCGATGATTGAATCCCAATTGTATTTTGAAGCTGCAAAAAATCTTCCGTTTGCTCCCATAGTCGAGCGCAATGCAACATTCTCCGCGAGTCGCTCTATGGCATCGGCCATTTGTACAATAGATCCTACAGAAACAAGATATCCGGTTTCATCATCCTCTACAACTTCCGGTAAACCGCCGGTCTCGGTCACAATTACAGGTTTTCCGCAGGAAGAAGCTTCCAGAACTGATACTCCAAAACTTTCGTACTGACTCACATTCATAAAAATATCAATCTCCTGGTGAATGAGCGGCACAGCATCGTAAGGGACTTTTCCAACGAACTTTACCGTTTCGGGAATACAATCGCGTGAGGCCTGGCGGATCAAATTATTTCGGAGTGATCCATCACCTGCAATCAACAATCGTAAGGGCAAATCCGGCCTTCGCTTCTGAACCATGGAAAATGCAGCGAGAAGGAAATCAATTGCGTAAATAGATTCAAGCGCTTTAACCGTTCCCACAACAACAGACGATGAAGGAAAATAATGATTGAACTTTTTCTCCTGAAATTTTTCTGTATCAACTCCAAAAGGCATCCGAACGGCGTCTACTCCCCAGTGGTGCTCGAGGATTTGTGTAAGCATATGACTGGTAGCAAATATTCTGTCGGCAGCATCCAGGTTTTTCCGCATGATCGATCTTCTTATCATACCGTTTGGAAAATGGGTGATATCACTTCCCCAAACTGAAATAAAAAATGGATGAAATCCCGTTTTACGTCCAATCATCCCATAACTGCTTGCATAATGCGCATGAACAACATGTGGACGAAAATCGTCGATAGCCTCCTGAGCTTTTTTCTCAGCGAAGAAGTACCTGAACTTTCCAAAAAATGAAGGTGAGTCTGGCGCATAAACTTTAATGCGGTGTTTGCTGTACCAATCATTGGCAGGGATATCGAATGACCAAACCGCAATTTGCAATCCCCGCTTTGCCAATCCGCTTGCCCAGCGTTGCACATGCGCTGAATTCACATCAGCAAGAATCAATATTCGTAAATCAGATGGATCGGTCATGGAGGAAAAGATAACGCAAATATTTTACAAAAGTAAATCTGTACGCTTTGGCACGGGCCAGTCCTGCAATCGGCAGCAGCAAATGAAACAACAAGACGCGACTTAAAATGTGACAAAAAACAACAAGATGCAAAACAAAAACATGCAGGAAGTTTCTGTGTTTGGAGGCAAATTTCAAACGGCTGATCAACTGGTTGCTGATCACACGATTCAAATTGCTTTTGGAACTTTGTCCACCAAGATGAGTTATCCTTGGCTCATGAAAATACCTTACTGCGTATCCTGCCTTTGAAACACGAAAGCAAAGGTCCACATCTTCCATCCAGAACAACTCCGGATCGAGTCCTCCCACCTTTGCATAAATCGCTCTATCGAATAACAAAGCAGCGCCTGACAGACATTCCGGGGAAAAATCGGAATTAAATGTTTCGGCAGGATAATTCCCGGTTGAAAACAAACGATGCAAAAAAAACAACTCCAGCAAGGAAGACAATAATCCGGGAATTCTCCAGGCGCTCACCTGCAAACTACCATCCGCATTCAGCAGTTTTGGTCCGGAAATTCCAGCCTTGGTAACACTGTGCAGATCCACCCAATGCTGCAAAGCACCAGGCTCTACAATCGTGTCAGGATTCAGCAAGAGAATCAAATCGCCCGTACAAGCATCCATTCCCACATTATTTGCAGGGGAAAAGCCCATATTGGAATTGGATGCGATCAATTGAAACTCCGGAAACTCTGCACGAACCATTTCAACACTGCCATCATGAGAAGCATTATCCACAATAAGCACTTCCATTCCCGAAACCGCATGCGAGCGTAAGGAAAGCAGACAGTCACGCAAGACATCCTTTACCCGGAAGTTTACAATAATAACACTGACTTTATGCCCAGACTGCATTCAACAAATATACTTACTCCGATGATGATATTACAGTAGCAAACAAAGAAGAGTGAACAGCGAAAAGTGAACAGTTTTCGGCGAATAATGACCGGATGATTGCAAAACCCTAAACGAGGTATTGGAAATCAAATATTACAGAGTACACAAGGATATTCGAAGTTCATTCCTTTACCAATAATCAAAGACAAGCCGAGCTGAAATGCTTTGAAAATTTTATTGGTGTTGACAAAATGCCTTGATCATTTTCTCCATTTCATCACCCCATCTCTCCCAGTTGTGCGTTTGTTCGTACACATCGCGCGAAGAGACCATCCACTTCCCGTGGTTTTCAATTTGTAAAAAGTGAGCTGCAAAAAAATCGGCATACGCCGCAGCAGTAGCTTCTGCAGGAAAGAGAATTCCACTTTTTCCTTCTACAAGAGCATCGGCAATACCACCCGTTTTTCGAGCCACAGAAGGGGTTCCGCAGGCAGCTGCCTCACAAAAAACAATTCCGTAACACTCTGCAACGGACGGTAAAAAAAGAAAATGACTTCTTAAAAGTGCATCGGTTATCCTCTTTTCCCCATCGGCATCGTTTTTATTTACGAAGGGAACAACTGTAATACCTTCATTGCTGATTCCGGGATCACAACCGATAATCTCCAGCTGAACCGGAATATTATGAGCCTGAAGTAAACGAAAGGTTTCCAAAACCAACGGACCACCTTTGCGTTGCCAATCGACACCTAAAAACAACAAACGCAAAACCGAATTATCACGAATGGTCAGCGCCTGTTTTCGTTCCGGTACATTTCTCAGATTAGCACCGAATGGAATGCGAAACACCTTTTCACTCTGAGCACCGTGATCGCGAATGGCAGAAGTGGCCGCCCACTGTCCCGGATAAGCACAGAATAATGCATTCTGAATGGCTTTATCTTCCGTCTCATGCGATTGAATCAATGATGAAGTGCTCAATGAGGTATAGGCCGGATAGTAATCGACCATGTTTGCAAACGTAGTGTCCGAAATCAACGCATAAGGAATGGAAAGTTCCAAGTGAGCAACAAGTGTTGATCCGGTAGGAGCGATAAGTACATCAATCTTTTTATCCCTTATCTTCTCGGCAACCAGTTTTGCATAATGTTTACTTAAGCGTTCAGAATGGGAATAGTCGAATGCTTTACCGGTAAACATGCGCGTAAGACGGTTACGGATTTTCCCCAGCTTTAGAGGTAAACCACCATCCAGCGGACCTAAAACTTCAACATGACAGAAACGCTTTTTCAATTCTTCCAGCATTACGGAATGAATTCCCGACCACGACCGTTTATCATGCGGATCAGTAGCTGTAAGAAAACCTATGCGTGGAAAATCATGCATGCGTCTTCGAATCGTCGTTCATCAATGCCGCATACTTATCGCGATGCTGAACGATATATGATGGCCATGTAGAATCAATTGGCACAAAACGGTACCTGAATCCACGACCAAAAATATCTTCGCCCGACGCAATGGCCTTTCGGATGCGTTCTGGATCCTTGTATTCGGGCTTGTTGTATTCGCTGTGTGCAAATGCCTCAAGTTTTGTTATGATGCGATCGACTCCACCCAAATAGGAAAAATGCCAGCCACCCTGCTCAACAAATCGCACGTTTAAGGCACTCATTTCGCTTCGTAATTTCATTCTCCAGTAAAACCGATGCAAAGGCTTCGGGTGGAAATAACTCAAAAGTTTCATTCCCAATTCACGAAAATCCTGAATTGATCCTTTAATATCCGATTTATTCACCATAATGGTTCCATTCCAGAAATAGGGATGCTTTCCGATTTCCGTTGCATTGATGCAATTGAGATAATAATAAAACATGCGCTGACGAAAAATGCGAACACCTGATGAATTCTTTTCGCGCACTATCACTTCCGGCCCCGGAATTTCATCGACATCGGAGATCAATACCACATCATCCGGCTTTGCATCCTTCAATCCGATTGCAATTGAATTCCGCTGATGTTTCTCCAGTACCCATGAATCTCCATTTGGATTTTCAGGATAGGTGTCAACCACAACATGAATGATCCGATCATGAAATGCACTGAAGCGCTCCTTATTGAGTTGGTAATGCAAAGGCTTATCCTTTCCCTGATGTGTTTGCGTGGCTTCCACCAAAACAAATTTGTCGACTACATCACTAAGTGTATTCAGCCGGATCTCAAGCAGATCTAGTTCATTGAAAAACGTAAAACAATCGTAGATCATCGCCTGACAATTTTAAACAAAATATAAGGTAAAATAAAAACCGGAATCCGCCATGCAAGGCCGGCAGTGAACAATCGCTTTCTATCCGGAAAAATTTCAATGGCTTCACCTTTGAACAAGCGATCAAAAAAACCATTGAGATAACGCATCCAGGCGGAAAAACGATTTCCGAATCCAATGCTGTAATGAACCAGGATCAACTGCAAAACAGGCAAATAAAATTTCTTCATTACCGGAATATCTTTACTCAGCCCCTTTGGATTAACACGGACGCCTGAGATACATTGTTGATCCTTCAAAAATTCGAACCGCAATCCTTCACAGGCCAATCGTAACCAAAACTCCCAATCTTCAACACTGATCAGCTCTTCTCTAAATAAATGAGTATTCAGACTATCCTTCCTAATGAGAAGCGTATTCATCCGGAAAACGTTTCGTTTCAACAAACGCCCAATTATAATATTCCCTGATCCGGAAAACTTTTCATCGTTCTGATATTCTCCTGTTGCCGAAAAATCAGCCTTGCCGGTAAAATGAAAAAAATCACTGTACACAATATCCAAATCCGAATGATTATCCAACCATTTCGATTGTCGTTCCAGTTTCATGGGCGCAAGAACATCATCCGCATCCAGAAACTGGATGTACTTTCCTTTACACTCTTTCAATCCCCTGTTACGCGCTGCCGAAACACCGGAATTCTGCTCCAAACATATATACCTGAATCTATTATCGCCTTCTACTAATTTCTCAACCACATGAACTGTATCATCAGTAGAACAATCGTCGATAATGATGCATTCCCAATCGCCCAGCGTTTGTGCCTTTACCGAATGAATAGCATCTCCGATAAATTCGGCGTAATTGAACGTTGGAATGATAATGGAGACCACTTACTTTCTAAGTTTTGAATACAACCTAAAAACCCAAAGCATTAACCCGGGAAAATAATTGTTCTGAACCAATTCTCGCTCCAAAGCAATTGCCCCAACTTTATCAGGAGAAGAACTCAATCCATTGGTATCAAATACGGATATCACCTTTTTCAGATGACAAACTTTAGCATTATGCTTAAGTATTACTTTGCAAAAAAAATCATAATCTGCCACAATCTTAAAGTGTTCGTCAAACCCGTTTACTTTGATCAACAATTCGCGTTTTATAAACGAAACCGGATGCCATAAGGTGTCTCTGTACAACTGAACATATCCGATTTTATCCGGCATCCGACCAGACCGAAGAATACCGTTTTCATCAATGAGCATATCCCCATATAAAATATCAGCATTCTTATCAGTTTGAAGAAAATCGGAAACTACCGTTTCAGAAACAAAATAATCACCCGAATTCAGGAACAACACATATTCCCCATTGGCCATTTTCCAACCTTTGTTCTGGGCGTTGTAAATTCCACCGTCCTTTTCAGAAACCCATTTTGAGATACGAAAATCATTCTCCATCAGGTATTCTTTTCCGCCATCGGACGATCCACCATCCACTACAATTAATTCAATGGAAGAAAAACAAGTTTGAGAAAAAACGGAAGAAAGCGTTTTTCGCAAGCCTTCAAGATCATTATAGTTTATCGTAACAACAGATAATTTTACCATGATTAAAACGCATTCATCGCATCAACAACCTGATGAATATCTTCTATCGTGTGAAAATAAGAAATAGGCAGACTTAGTGTTGTTGCATGGATTTCTTCAGAAACAGGACAAACCTGCTGATCGAGGATACCTTTCATTGCCATCTGTTTGTGAGGGGGACATGGGTAATGAATTTCTGTCTTGATATCCCGTTTCAACAAATGTTCGCGCAATTGATCTCTTTTTTCGTGACGAACAGAAAAAATATGAAACACATCATAAAAATCAGGATGGCGATCAGGCAGAATAAAATCTGATTTCAATCCCTTAAAATATACTTCTGCAAGTTTTCGTTTATGGTCTGTAATGGAATTCAGATGACCTAATTTCACCCGAAGAAATGCAGCCTGCAATTCATCCAGACGGGAATTGTACCCTACTCTATCGTTGTAATATTTTACAGCAGAACCATAATTCCGCAATGAGAGAAGCACTTCGTGATATTGCGCATTTGAGCATGTCACAGCACCGGCATCGCCTAAAGCACCGAGGTTTTTTGTGGGATAAAAACTAAACGCCGCAAGGTCACCCCAATTCCCTGCTAATTTACCTTTGTAAGCAGCACCGTGGGCCTGCGCAGCATCTTCGACTATGAACAGACCATGCTTCTTCGCAATAGGTAAAATCGCATCCATATCGCACAGTTTCCCGTAAAGGTGAACAACCAGAATGGCTTTGGTTTTCGGTGTGATTTTCGACTCAATCGCCGAGGGATTGATATTGTAGGTTTTAATGTCAGGTGCAACCAAAACAGGTTTTAATCCACAATGAACAATGGCAAGTATTGTTGCTATATAGGTATTTGAAGGCACAAGCACTTCAGTACCCGGTTCAAGATTTAATGTCTTTAACGAAAGGATCAAAGCATCCAAACCATTGGCAACACCTGCGCAATAGGTAGTTCCGCAATAAGAAGCAAATTCACTTTCAAAGGAACGGACCGAATTACCAAGAATATACCAACCAGTTTCAAGAAATTTTTGAAAAGAAGAATTGAATTCCTCAAGAAAAGGCTGATTCAGCTTTGCGAGATTTTCGTATTCAATCATTTCTGATAAGGTTCAAAAATATAATCGGACTCTTCGAAATTTTCTGACGCCAGGACCATTAAAATAGCATCGTTGGAAAACTCAAACATGGTATGCCAATCTTCAGGAAGCAAAATCAAACATTTATCGGGCCTGTCAAGCACGAACTCTTTCTCCTCCCTGCTATTATTGTTGTAAATCTTGCAAGATCCCTTCAGACAAATCGCTGCCTGAACTGTTTTATGGTGGCGATGTCCACCACGTTTCGAATCATCAACTCCATAGATGTAAAAAATCCGTTTGATCTCGAAAGGAATCACCTTTTCAATTACAGTAAGGTTCCCGCGCTTATCAGTAAAAGTTTTTAAATCAATTAAATGAGCCATGTATCAGTGCAACTGTAAATCAGAATATCAATAATAATAAAAATAATGGCGTGAAATTCGTTGTCGCAGGTAGGATAAGCCGACATTACGCAACGATTGCTTTAATCCCGAGAGATAAAAATACATTTTAAGTCTGACATCCAAGGGTCTCGAGGGGGAAACCCGGCTTCCGCCATTGGGATCAAAATGAAATCCTGAAGCGCGTACATTCTTAGCCTTTTCAGCCAACAGCTGAACATAGGGTTCATAAAAAAACTCAAACACCGGAGCTTTGATTTCATAATACCCGCCTGCATAATTCACGATATTGTTCTGATAAAATTTCAAACCATGAAAATGGAAAAATACCGGGACAAATTTCATGTTATCAGATCTATGTACTCCTACTAATTTATCATCCTCTTTCTCAAATTCATATTGTTGAAGATTCCAAGGCGCAATTCCTGCTCCGGGATGATTGCATTCATAAACACCGGAAAAACGACTTGAAAATTCATCCAGGTATTTCTGGTCACCAAATTTCCCGTCTTCAACACGGTCAAAACACCAATCGATACAACTATCTTTCCACCAGTTTAAAACCGCCATTCCATCTGCAGTATTTTTAAAGCAAACAAACTGAACGCAATAACGTCCACTTATTGAGGAATTATCGTATTCCGGGGAATAATTATGGGGCGTAATTAATACAGAATTATTTCCCATTTCACGAATCAACACTTCAGGATCAGAATAAAAATACATGTCTGCATCAATATAAGTGCAATGATCAAGCTTGTATTTCTCAATAAAAAAATGAATGCTCGAAGCTGAACATGTCCAGCAATACTCTGCTGCAGATCGCTCTGCCTTTGCCTTTAATAATGCTTCATTTTCAAAATCCTGTAATCTTACCGCTATGAGATTCTCTTTTTTAATCGATTGCAAATAGGAATAACAGTCATCATCAAATGCAAGTACAAACAAGTTAAAATCACTGCACACCCTCTCAAGCGAATCAAAAAGAACTAGACCGCGTGCCAAGTAGTTTTTATCGAAAAGTGTACAAAAGTTCAGTTTCATGATTTACGTTTAAGTAAAAACCCTTTTCTGTAAACCCTTTTGCCATTCAATTCTCCATCATCATCAAATGCCGAAGGAAAATCACTTATGACCTCATATTGTGAAGAAAATGCCTTCACGAACTTTCCTTCATTAAAGAACCAGGTAGGATAAGAAGCTTTGTACACAAACTCCGGAACAATCTGCATAGAAATCACATCACGGGGCGATTCGATAAATGCAGTACGGTCGATGATTATTACCGGGAAATTCAATGTGCAAACAAATGCAATAAATTGAAACGGATCCTCCAAATACTGAAGCACACTCGAAAGCAATAACACATGAGGATTTCTCCCTGGTTCTGAAAGCGCTCTTTGAATATCAGGGTAGAAAGAAAGATGATCATCAGAAAACTCCCTTGAACCGACCTCAACAAAGTGTTCCTGTTCAACAACACTCCACTTACAAGTACCAAATTCGAGTAGCCTTTTTTTATTTTGCATCCATGTACTTCCTAAAGCACCACCAAAATCTACCACAAATAAGTCCCCCTGTTTCTGCTCTGCCGCGTATTTAAACGCCTGCAACAAGGACTCAGAATAATGCTCTTCATAAAACAATACAGAATCGCGTTCAAAAAGTGCTTCACCGTTTTTTACTGCACGGGTTGATGCAACTACTTTTTCGAGTATCGCAGAATGATCATAACCGGAACATTGTTTTCGGGCTTCTTCCCAGGAAGAATAATCTCCAAACCAACCATATTTAGCGGTTGGACGTAGGATTCCCTTTATCCATTTTTTGATTGAAGCAGGAAGAATTTTTCGGACCATGGCTTTCATGATTGAAAAAGAGATTCGAATGAAACCCGTGGAAATACATCCAGCATTCCTCCAACAGTGGCATTGAAAATGTGAGTCCCGCCTTTATCAGCATGTTCCTTTAAAGAGGAATAATTGCCAAAAAGTGTTACCAGCGATCCTGCTTCATAGGAAACCGATATTCCCGAAACTTCGTTAACATTCTTATACAATATGCTGTTATCGTGCTTATAAAAATGAGTTGGCTGATGATCAAACATTCGCAACAACCAATCATGATCGAATCCAACCAGATAGATTTCAGAAAAACCCATATATAGCGCTATCTGTATGCTTAATGCACCAACACTCTGACTTGCAAAAATGGATTTGGTTAAATCTATTCCCTTCTTTGGTAATTCGGAAAATGAGTGTCCAACATGAAAGTAGTGCACATCGTTTTCAGTTAGAAAATCTTTTGAACGAATCAACGGATAATCTACAATATTGATAAAGGGTGTTGAGATTCCTTTAATTGTTTGCCCATAGGAAGGGTACCACGACAATTGCTTCTCCAATGGTACGTTGTGAATTCCAAACCCGGAAAACACCATATACGATGGACGTATTTTAGCGAAATCGGGATGAAGGTGAAACTCATTCATACCGATGGTTATCTCATTAGCCAATACAGTCAGATCCATTTTTCCTACCGAAGAACCTGTCCCCAAAATAAAGCATCGTTTTCCGGTATGTTTGTTTTTGAATACTGAATTCCGCTCCAGCAATGCTTTCTCCTCTGTATTTAACCCATTTCCTTTCACCGCATTGATCAACGCTGAACGCACCTTAAAAATTACGGGAGGGATAAAATCGCGAAGACTCATTTCTTCTGCCAGTTTAATAATACACTGGTATAAGATCGGCGGTTATGTCCTCTTTCCGTAATGGAATCACTAATAGCGAAACGTAAAACATCACCGGGTGTCTCTACTGAAAAATCAGCAGCAAAACTGGAGGAAAATGAAAGATAAACAGTGTATTCTCCTACACTCAAGGTGTTTGCAGGAATAGTAAGAAGAAATGTGGTATTGCCTTCTGTAATTCCATCCAATGCATTAGGAGGAAGATCTTTGGTATCACTTTCAATGATTACTTCTTCATTGCTGTTCTTTACCACAACGTATCCGTACAAATTGGGAACAGGTTTATTGCAGGTAAGATTCAGTTTCAAACCAACCTGTTCAATAATCTCAAACGCATTCCTTTCTTCACCCTGTGCATCCACAACTGCAGCGGAACTTAACATTACATCACTTTGCTTTTTATCAGGACGCGTATAATTACCGGTAAGCTGTCCGGTTTGATTCGACGCAAGATACCGCTCCAATACAGGTTCCACTTCGTCCTGAACAATCAATTTTCCGTTCTGCAGCAGAATTGCCTTATTGCAAAGATTACGCACCGCCGACATATTGTGACTCACAAACAGAACAGTGCGTCCTGATTTACTTACGTCCTGCATTTTACCAATGCATTTTTTCTGAAACGCAGCATCTCCCACAGCCAGCACCTCATCCACAACCAAAATTTCAGGTTCAAGATGGGCTGCTACAGCGAAAGCGAGACGAACATACATACCGGAAGAATAACGCTTAACGGGAGTATCTAAAAAGCGTTCAACTTCTGAAAATGCAACAATCTCATCAAACTTACTTTTGATTTCTGCCTTGCTCATCCCCAGGATTGAACCATTCAAAAAGATATTTTCTCTTCCGGACAATTCAGGATGAAACCCCGTACCTACTTCAAGTAAACTTGCAACACGACCATCCAATATTATTCTTCCTTTGGTTGGTGATGTAATTCTGGATAGTATTTTTAACAAAGTAGATTTGCCAGCACCATTTCGTCCGACAATTGCAACGCGGTCACCTTGCTCTATTGTAAATGAAACATCATCCAGCGCTTTAAATTCTTCATAGGCAGAAGAAGTCAATTCACGCTTCCCCGAAAAAAGAGATTTCGCTTTATTGCTCACCACATCTCTGAGTGCCACATACCGCTCCCGTCCTTCATGACGAATCATGTAGCTCTTGCTCAAATTTTCTACTGTGATTATTGCAGCCATATCAAATTACATCGGCAAATGATTTCTCCATGCGCCTGAAATACCAAACTCCTGTGAATAAAAGCAAAACACTTATTCCGCATGAGGCTCCGAACTCCATCCAATGCAAGACCGTTCCATCACCAAGAATACTCCAGCGAAAACCATCAATTACACCTACCATAGGATTTAGTGCATATATCACTTTAAGGTATTGAGGTACACTTTCATTTCCAAAAATAAGTTCGCTGCTAAATCCAACCGGGGAGATATACAATCCAAACTGCACTATAAATGGAATGATGTATCTGAAATCGCGGTATTTAACATTAAGGGCAGCAATAAACAAACCTGCACCCATCGCAGTTACTATAGCCAGCATTAGAAATAAGGGCAAAAATACAATTCGCCAGTCGGGCACAAACTGATAATAAACACATAGTCCGCCAAGAATGACAAGGGAAATGAAAAAATCGATCAAACTTACAATTACCGTACTGGCCGGAACAATCAATCGGGGGAAATATACTTTTGTCAGGAGGTTTGAATTGGCTACCAATGAATTTGCAGCCTCACTGAATGCACCGGAAAAAAACTGCCATGGAAGCATTCCTGCACAAACCATAATCGCATAGGGAATACTTTCTCCGGCAGAGAAATTCCCAAGGTTATGGAAGACAAACGTGAAAACAACAATGGTCAATAAAGGACGCATCACACTCCATGCAACTCCAATCACTGTTTGTTTGTAACGTACCAATACATCGCGCCAAGCAAGAAAATAAAAGAGTCCCCGGTATTTCCTGATATCTCTCCAGTAATTATTATTCTCCCTTCCGGGTTCGATAATGATGCGATGCTGACTCATGCTGAATGTTGGTCCTTCTTCAAGGACTTATCAAAGATAGGTAAAAGTAAAGGACTGGTGTTTAGATGGAAGAGTGAACAAACTTCAGAACCTGTTTACGAATGCAGTCCAATTACTCAATAACGCATTGAAATCATTAATAATCCCCTTATAATTCATCCATTACAACACGTCTGCTTTTTGATCCATCGGCTATACTCCTGTACCAATACATCATCACCAGCATCATAATAACACCCGAAATGGTAGTCAGCCACAAGGCTAGTTCCAGGTCACCAAACCAACCCCCTACTGCCAATAATCCCAATCGCGAGCCATGTTCAATTATTGCCAGCAAAAAAGCCTGCTTTTGTTTTCCGGCAATCATTGCAATGCAGGAAACCGGCGACACCACAAAATTGGCGAACAACCACAGCGAAAGAATTCTCGACATTTCTCCTGCGCCTCTCCATTCTTCGCCAAACACAAAGGCAAAAAGTGCAGGTCCGAATGCAAGAAGTACCAAACAAATCGGCAAGCCCAACAAAAACATTTGTCCATAAATCTTACCAATGGAATGCTGGATATTTTTTCCGGCATTGAACTCTTTTGAGGCCTTTGAATAAAACACCTGGAATACTGCAGAACCAATAAATGTGAGTGGCATTTTTAATATTCTCCAGGACAGAAAAAACCAGCCCACTACTTTATCTTCAAAGTAAAAATCGAGAATCCAGATGGTGGCCGCGAGTTGAAGCGTATCCAATAGCGCATGCGGAGTGTTGATCCAGATAAAATCGCTGTATTTTTTCAGGAGTAAAATCGGACGCTCCCTTTGTTCCGGAATATCCGTTTCGCGTATGCGTTTCCGCATGGAGAAATACATAAATGCAACACCGGCAGTTTGTCCGATCAACAGACCAAGAATCAAACCAAGCGGACCCCATTGCAGGTAACCCAGAACCACCGAAACACCCGCAATCACAATATTGGTAAGTACCCGCGATGTTGCATTGAAACGAAAGCTGCCCCAGCGGGTCGACAAATAATTGTACACCTGCATCAGCACTGTGGTGAGCATAGTAATCGGGAGCAAAATGTAAAATCCGGGAATCGACTTTTCTGCATCATCCGAATAGATTAGCAGCAGAACCACCACCACAATGAGGCAAATGAGTGTCACCAGCAACGCAATTTTTATGGCCAGGCGGGAAAGACCAATCGCCTCCGATTCACTCGCAGGAAGAGGAATGGCAGTATCCAAACGCAAAGCTGCAGCAATGGCAATTACCAGCATCCAGGAAAAAAACACTGCATATACGGCAAAATCATCGGTTGTGAATAAACGGGAAAGGACGGGCGAAATACCAACAGAAATCAATTGGGCAAGACCAGATCCTGCCGCAAGTGTAAATACATTGCGAATGAATGGTGAGTCCGTATAACGTTGTAAGGTATTTTTCACAAGGTGTTCCGTTCAATAACCTGCAAAACCTGAAATTCGTGCCGGGGTGCAAAAAAAAAGCCCCGACAATAAGCCGGGGCTGAAGGAATTGTTCGATTTACTCTTCCACCACCTCAAAAGTGATGGTCTCAGTAAGGTCTTTGTGAAGACGGATAACCGCTTCGTACTTTCCTAGAACTTTGATAGGCTCATTCTTGATGCTGATATGTTTGCGATCAACATCGTAGCCGAGTTTTTTCAGTGCATCAGAAACCTGAATGGTGTTAACAGATCCGAAGATCTTTCCGTTCTCACCGGCTTTGGCTCCAACTTTTACTGATACAGTAGCGAGTGCTTTACCAAGCTTTTCAGCTTCCTGGCGCACTTTTGCCTCTTTATGGGCACGCTGCTTAAGGTTTTCGCTAAGTACTTTCTTAGCCGACCCGGTTGCAACAATAGCAAGACCTTGTGGGATAAGGTAGTTACGTCCGTAACCGTCCTTTACCTTCACAACATCGTCTTTGTAGCCGAGCTTTTCTATGTCTTTCTTAAGAATAACTTCCATGACGCAATTCGTTAAATGGTTTATTTCAGCATATCAGCAACGTAGGGCATTAAAGCGAGGTGACGTGAACGCTTAACTGCCTGCGATACTTTGCGCTGGAATTTTAAAGATGTACCTGTTACACGACGCGGAAGAATTTTTCCCTGCTCGTTAACGAACTTCAATAAGAAGTTGGGGTCTTTGTAATCGATGTACTTGATGCCCGATTTCTTGAAGCGACAATATTTTTCTTTTGTCGTTTCAATACTGATGGGGGTTAAGTACCGGATATCATTATCACTTGCCATAATCTTTGTTTAAATGAGGTTGGACATCAGGCTTCAGCCTTTTCTTTCTTTTTGGATTTGAATTCCCCGCCGCGCTTCTTCTCGTTGTAAGCGATCGAATGTTTGTCGAGCTTGATGGTCAGAAAGCGTAGCACACGTTCATCGCGACGGAATTCAACTTCCAGACGGGCTACTGCCTGACTGTCAGCTTCGTACTCGAAGAGCTGGTAAAAACCTGTGGACTTCTTCTGGATTGGATAAGCCAGTTTTTTCAGTCCCCAGAACTCTTCATGCACAACCTTGGCTTTGAGATCCTTAAGGATACCCTTGAACTTAGCAACTGCTTCCTTCGCCTGATCATCAGACAAAACGGGAGTTAAAATGAAAACAGTTTCGTACCGGTTAGACATAAATTATTGATTTTGAGATGGTTTACAAATCTTCCATTCGGAAATGGACGGCAAAGATAGCAAAAAGGATTATCGGAACAAGTGAAAAAGGAGGAAAATGAACACAGTCCTAAAGTTATACACAGTACAGGCATCAGGGCGATTTGGCAGCTTATATTTGCACAACGCATTCAGGCACATGGATAACTTCATTGTATCGGCACGAAAATACCGCCCGCAAACCTTTGATACGGTTGTAGGTCAGTCGGCCATTACCTCTACTTTGAAGAATGCCATTGCAAGCAAACATCTTGCCCAGGCATTTTTGTTTTGTGGTCCTCGCGGGGTTGGTAAAACCACCTGTGCACGAATTCTGGCAAAGACCATCAATTGCATGGATTTGCAACCCAACACGGAAGCTTGTGATAAATGCGAATCCTGCCAATCGTTTAATGATGGTCGTTCACTCAATATTTATGAACTGGATGCTGCGTCGAACAATGGTGTAGACGCTATCCGCTCGCTTATTGAGCAGGTCAGCTTTGCTCCTCAACTTGGTCAGTACAAAGTGTATATCATCGACGAGGTGCACATGCTGAGTACAGGAGCATTTAACGCGTTCCTCAAAACACTCGAAGAACCACCACGTCACGCTATTTTTATTCTTGCCACCACCGAGAAACACAAGATTATACCAACCATTCTTTCGCGTTGTCAAATCTTCGATTTCAACCGGATTCGTTTGCAGGATATTGCTGATCATCTCCAAAAAATTGCACTAAGCGAAGGAATAACCGCAGAACCTGAGGCTTTACATGTTATTGCTCAAAAAGCAGACGGCGGTTTGCGCGATGCCTTATCCATTTTCGACCAGGTTGTCAGCTTTTCAGGAAACAATCTCACCTACAATGCGGTAATCGACAACCTCAACATTCTCGATTACGATTATTATTTCAGGGTAACCGATGCCATTTTTGGCAAAGACATTAAAAACGTTTTGCTCATCTATGATGAGATTCTCAAGAAAGGATTTGATGGTCATATTTTCATCAACGGACTCGCTTCACATTTCCGTGACTTACTCGTTTGCAAAGATCCACAAACTTTGATTTTACTGGAGACCTCTGAAAACGTAAAATCAAAATATCAATCGCAGTCACAAGCCGCACCAGCTCCATTACTGATTCAGGCGCTGGAGTTGTACTCGAAATGCGATGTGCAATACAAGAGTTCAAAAAACCAGCGGTTACTGGTTGAACTCACACTCATGCAAGCGTGCTCCCTCGATCCTCAGGCTGAAAAAAAAAACCTGAACTGATCGTAATCCTTCCTCCGGAGGGCGGACATGTCAATCCCAATTACCTTCAGGCACAAACCCGACTCAGCCGCTCAGCCGCTCCTTCTGCAACTGCAATAAAACTTCCTTCTGCACCCGAAGCACCGGTCGAATCCGGCGGAAAAACCATGCCAGTTACGCGCGATCTTACCAAACTGAAAACAGTTTCGATCAGCGAATACCGTAAACCCAAAACCCTAACTGAAATTGAAACCCAGGAGGACGGTACTCCTATTCAGGGCCCAATGGATGATTTCAGTGCTGAACAGTTCGATCAGGCCTGGACAGAAATCGCCAATAAAATGAAAGCCCAGGGCAAGGATTCCATTGTTGTTTGCCTGACCAAACGCAAGCCGGAGCTCGCTTCCGACTTCAAAATCATGTTAACCATCGACAATAAAACGATGGAAAATCAGCTTGAAAGAGAAAAACAGGATATCCTTGATTTTATTCGGCAGCGGCTGAATAATTCAGCCATAATAATTGAAACCCGAATGGCTGAAGAAGGAAAAGAACAAGCCTTTTTGTACACCAACAAGGATAAATTCAAAAAACTAGCGGAAAAAAACCCGCATTTGATCCTCTTGCAAAAGCGACTCAACCTCGATATAGAGTTTTAAACGACCATTCCTTCATTTTATCCTACCAATCAAGGTCTTATTTCGCTTAATTGGTTTAGATTTGCTCAAAATTATCCAACATGTTCAAAAAACTTGTACTTACTATTGTTCCTGTTTTACTACTTAACCTTAATTCTTGGGCCCAACCGGATATGTCGGCATACGGCGTTATAAATCCAAGTTCAGGATTGGGATTATTAAGTAACGAATCAGTCGTATTGGAATATTACAATTATGGTTCTGATATTCAGTCAGGCGACAGCTTACTTTTTAGTTATTCCATCAATAACGGACCTTGGGTAAATGAGACCAAGATCCTATCGGCATTGTTTCCGAATTTTGGTTATGCCACTTATGTATTCACAACAGAAGCCGACTTAAGCGTACCCAACAATTACGAAGTAAAAGTTGTTGTGAGTCATTTAAGTGATACTTACCGTTATAACGATACAATTGTAAAGACTGTGATACATGCTGCGAGTCCGATGCTTGCATTTGTATCACCTTTCGAAGTAACACAGGATCAATCCAATTACCCGACCATTCATGGTATCGGAACAGATTTCGATACTTATGAACTTGTTTATTTTATCAGAGGAAATGACACCATCGTACCCACAAATATTGTTCCGCCGGATTTTCCTGATTTTCTGAGTATCACCCTCGAAATTCCCTGTTCCAAACCAAAAGGGTTTTACGATCTTCACTTAAAGACAACAACCGATGGTTGGATGTACTTGCCAAATGCGGTCAAGGTAGTTTCCTCCATTTATTCCTACTCCTATGTATATCCTCCTCAATGTCATAACGACGTAAACGGAAGCATCGATATCAGTGCAATGGGCGGTTCACAAATGCTCAGCTACTTATGGAGCACAGGAGCAACCACTTCCAGTGTCAACAACCTGCCTGCCGGATCGTACAATATTGTTGTAACTGATGACATCACAGGTTGTACCTATGAAGAATCTTTCATTTTGGACAATCCTCCTCCAATGACTGTTTCAGTGCATAAGGTTGACTCCGATTGCGGATTGGAAAACGGATATGCATGGGTCGTTGTAAATGGAGGGATTCCTCCTTATGATATTTACTGGCCAAACGAAGTGTCTGGTGATACCTTATTCAATATCATCGGAAATTCATCTTTTCATGTCGAAGTCAATGATGAAAACAACTGCTACTTCTTCTTACCGGTGAATGTTTATGATCAGCTCACACTGAATGTTACCACCACTCCTGTTTTATGCGGAAGTCTTGATGGTCAGGCAACAGTAAGCATCGCAAACGGAATTGCTCCCTACTCGATTTTATGGAGTAATGGAGACACCGGTTCTTCTGCAGACAGTCTAACTACCGGTCAGCATATTGTTCAAGTTACAGATGCCAATTCCTGCTATGGAAGCTTGTCTTTTCAGGTTGCCGGAAGTAATGGTCCGCAAGTTACCTACAGTGTAACACCCATCAGTTGCGAATCTCAACCCAACGGAGCAATTGATTTAACAGTTACCGGCGGACAAGCACCCTACACGTATTTATGGTCCAACGGAACAACAACTCAGGATATAGCAGGACTTAGCCCCGGAACGTATCAGGTAGTTGTAAGAGATGCCAGTGGATGCAGTTATGCAGAGTGTATTGAAGTAAGCAGTTCAAATGCTTTTGCTTTGTATTGGTATTCTACATCTACACCCACTTGTTTAATGAACGACGGATCGATCGAACTTTACCCTGAAGGGGGAGTGTTACCCTATAACGTTCAATGGAGTGCCAATGCCGGAATCCAGTCGGGTACAGTTGCAACCAATCTGGCTGCAGGTTTTTATTACGCTATTGTAACAGATGCTGCTGGTTGTACGGATTCATTGATGACATCACTTTCCAATTACGATGCTCCCTACTTCTATTGGGACAATTCTAATGAAGGAACCTGTGGCGCTAACGATGCATACATAGAAATTACACCAGCAGGTGGTGCAGGATTTGGATACAATACTATTTGGGACAACACCAACATGGTTGAAGATCTTTACAACACCAATCCGGGATCACACTATTTATCCATCTCTGATGCGTTTGGCTGTTATGGCAATTCTATCGTTGAGCTGGGAAGTGTTCAGCCTGCAATCCAGGAAATTTGTCTTGTTACAGTTGATAGCCTTACCGGAAAAAATCTTGTTGTCTGGGAAAAAGCAACACTTGGCAATATTTCTCATTACAACATCTACCGTGAAACTTGCGAGCCGAGTGGATATGCTTTCGTGGGAATGGTGCCTTATGACAGTCTGAGTCAGTTTTTGGATTTAGGTGCCGATCCTTTTGTTCAGTCATGGAAATACAAAATGACTGCAGTTTCCGACTGTGGTGTTGAATCACAATTTAGTGCAATGCATAAAACCATTCACCTGTATGCTGACAGAACATTGTCTACAACTGTTGATCTTTCCTGGGACAATTACATTGGATTCAGCTTTACCGAGCAGATCATTTGGAGACATCACCAAAGCACAGGATGGCAGATTATCGATACTGTTTCATCCACAGTATTTACCTATACAGATCTAACTCCTCCAAGTGTCGATTCTTCTGAATATTTCATTGAAGTTTATTCGCCGGTTGCCTGTGTATCTACCCGTGCGATCAATCACAATTCCACCCGCTCTAATCGTGGAACAGTTGCTGCGCCCAATGATAACAGCGTCAATGAAAACAATATCCTTGGAAACATGAGTGTATATCCTAATCCTTCTGCGGGATTATTCAACCTTGCTATGGATATTCACAATGAAAGAACAGTGACTGTTCGAGTATTCGATCTCTCAGGGAAATTGATCCTCAGCCGTGAAATTAATGTGGTAAATGGACTCAACAATTACATGATCGATATGGGTACTGCATCCAACGGACTATATCAGGTTGTGGTAAGTGGATCATCCAGTAAAATGGCAACCCGCATCATCAAACAATAACATCATTCACCATCAATAAAAAAAGACCCGGGAAATTCCGGGTCTTTTCTTTTTCAAACCTAACCAAACATCAATTTTGGGCAGAAAACAAGTATTTATTGGGTGAAACGAGATTGCATTTAACCGCATAAATCACAATTCCTGCGGTATTGTTGATACCCAGTTTTGCCATTATATTTTTTCGGTGCGTGTTAATGGTATGGCTCGACAAAAACAATTTTTCGGCGATTTGTTGATTGGTATATCCCTCCGCAATCAATCCAATAATTTCCATTTCGCGATCACTCAATGACACCGGCGCACAACTCAATGGTTCAGCTCCGATCTGATCAAGGTCAATTCCTTCTTCACGCAGCATTTCGAGAATGGTACCACAGAAAAACTTTTTCCCTCTTGCCGTTTCTGTAACGGAATCAACAATCTCCATCATGTCGCAATCCTTTTTGATATAACTGCTGATCCCCGACTTCAATGCGTTTTCGATGGTTTTGGCAGTGTGGTTTTGCGTAATTGCGACAAACCTTACTTTTTTATTGTGCTGCAAAATCTCAGGAACACAATCAATTGAAAATCCCGGACTTGAATGATCGATCAGTACAACATGAGGTTCAAATCGGATGATGGCTTCTTTAAGCGCATCTCTGTTAATGGCTTCATCAACCACTTCAACATCGGGTTGCCTCTCCAGAATGGTACGAAGTCCAATCCGGATAAGCTCATTACTGTCAGCAATCACAACCCTTACCATGTTTATTTAGATTGATTTTAAATAACACTCAAAAGTAAGCCCTGCAACAATACAAAAAGCAAAAACCTCAAAAAATGATTTGAACAGCCCCCCTGTTCATTACTCCCCACCTTTACCGTAAAAGTCAGTCCTCCTACCTTTCCCAAATTGAAGAGCGATTTGTCCTGACACCTTGCAGAATATTGTTAATTTCGTCGCTTTCCTATTTATATCATGACATACTCCTTCCGTTCCTCGCTAATTATCGTTTTCATGCTGATTTCGTCAGCCCTATTTGCGCAAACTGCCACTATCCGTGGATTCGTTTACGATAAGGCAACAGGAGAACCAATCAGCTATGCTAACATTCTTATAAAAGGTACAGGATTGGGTGCATCCGCTGATGGAAATGGTTTCTTCCAGATTTCTAAAGTTACGCCCGGCACTTACACAATTATCATTTCGTTTGTCGGTTATCAACCCATTCAGGAAGAAATCACATTAAAGGCAGGTGAAATCTTCAATAAAAAATTCCTTTTGACTGAAGGAACAGAACTTGCAGAGATTGAAGTGAATGCCGAAAAACAAGAGTCCCTTACCGCAATTAAAATGTCGGCTATTAAGGCTACAAGAAAGGAAATCAATGCTGTTCCAACCATTGGTGGGGAGTCGGATATTGCAACCTATTTCCAAACAGTACCAGGGGTTGTAACAACCGGTGACCAGGGAGGACAGCTGTATGTTCGTGGTGGTGCTCCCATTCAAAACAAAGTACTGCTTGATGGAATGACGATTTATAATCCATTCCACTCCATTGGTTTCTTTTCTGTGTTTGACACCGATATTATTCGCACAGCTGATATTTACACCGGAGGATTTAACGCAGAGTATGGTGGAAGAATTTCATCGGTAATGGACATCACTACCCGAGACGGAAACAAAAATAAGTTTGAAGGTAAAGTGGCTGCGAGTCCTTTTGGAGCAAAACTTATGCTTGAAGGTCCGCTTAAAAAAGCAAAAAAACCGGGAGGATCTACTGCTTCATATTTAATTTCTACAAAGACCTCCTACCTTGCTCAGACGTCCAAGATTCTTTATAAGTATGTTGACACAGCAGGACTGCCATTCAACTTTACGGATATCTATGGAAAATTATCCTTCAATGGTAGCAACGGTTCGAAGCTGAATCTTTTCGCTTTCAATTTCGCTGATAGTGTAAAATACCAGGCTGTTTCTGATTTGAAATGGAATGCCTTTGGTGTAGGTTCAAACTTTGTATTGGTTCCTGAGGGAAATCCGGTTCTTATTTCCGGTGATTTTTCTTTTTCCAATTACAGGATCACGTTGGACGACAAAATTTCTCCGGTAAGAAGCAGTGAGGTAAATGGTTTTAATCTTGGTTTTGACTTCAAGTATTTCCTAAAACTGGATGAAGTAAAATACGGTATTGAAGTTGAAGGATTCACTACTGACTTCATTACCTACAATGCATTGAACCGCGAGATCCGTCAGGAGCAGAATACAACGCAAATCGGTGCTTATGTCAGCTACAAACTTTCACGCGGACGTTTATTACTGGAGCCCAGTATGCGAACGATGTATTATGCATCACTTTCCTCCTTTTCTCCGGAACCTCGCATTGGAGCTAAATTCAATTTAACTGAAGACATTCGTTTCAAAGCAGCAGCTGGTGTGTATTCACAAAACCTAATCGCAGCCAATTCCGATCGTGATGTTGTGAATCTATTTTATGGTTTCCTCAGTGGAAGTGAAGATCTTCCGAAAAAATATGTTGATGAAAAAGGAAATGTTGTTGATCGCAAACACCCCTTGCAAAAAGCCAATCACTATATTTTCGGTGTTGAGTATGACCTCAACAAATACCTGACCTTTAATGTGGAGGGATATCTCAAAGACTTCACACAATTAACCAATATCAACCGTAATAAAATTTACAATTCCGACGATGCAACAAAACCTGATATCCTCAAGAAAGATTATATCGTTGAAACTGGTCGTGCATACGGTGTGGATTTTGTATCGAAGTTCAATACAAAAAAAACATATTTGTGGGTTGTATATTCTTTAGGGAAAGTAACCCGCTGGGATGGAATTCAAACCTACGCTCCGATTTTTGATCGTCGTCACAACATCAACATGGTCTTTACCCAATTAATGGGCAAAGAAGATTTATGGGAAGTTAACGCACGTTGGAATTACGGTTCCGGATTACCATTTACTCCTACAGGAGGATATTACATGAATGTGAATTTCCTCGATGTAAATACCGATTACACCACCGCCAACTCCAATGATCTTTCGCTCATCTACAGTTCACTTAATTCCGGACGTTTGAGCGATTACCATCGTTTCGACATTACGTTTAAGCGTCGCTTCGAATTCAAGAAAGTGAAGAAAGCAACTGAAGAAGGCAAACCCGACGAAACGAAAATCACTTCGAAACTGGAACTTATCGCATCGGCAACCAATATCTACAACAGAAGAAATATTTTCTACGTAGAGCGCGTTACCGGTCAGCGTGTGTATCAGTTACCCATTATCCCAACACTCGGATTCAACTGGGCATTCTGATCAGGCTTTTTCCTTTAGCAAATCGGCGGAAGTAAAAGACCTTACTTTTCCCCTGAGGTTGTAATTCGAAGCCATTACTTCTCCGTAAGCACCTGCAGTTCGTATTGCAAATACATCGCCTCTTTGTGTTGAAGGCAATTCGACACGCTTCCCAAAACAATCGGACGATTCACAAACAGGCCCTACAACATCGTAGTACGCCAATTTATCATTACGTAATTGTCCGCTGAGGTTTTCAATTTTGTGGTACGACTGATACAATGCGGGACGGATTAACTCCGTCATACCTGCATCGACAATTGCAAAATCGGTATTCAGTCCGTTCTTTACATACAGTACTTTCGATATAAGCGAGCCACATTGCGCGACAATGGCTCTTCCCAATTCGAAATGCACCTGCTGTCCCGGATTCAGATCGAGAAATTCATTGAACAAGGAGAAATAAGCTGCGAATTCGGCAATAGGCTTTTCATCGGGAGCGTAATAATCAACACCGAGCCCACCTCCAACATTGATATGTTCAAGGGAGATATTTCTAGAACGAAACCATTGTTGAATTTCATTTATCCGCGTACACAAATTCCTGAAGGAAGTGAGATCAGTAATTTGCGAGCCAATATGAAAGTGAATTCCCGCCAAACGTAAATTCGCACATTCGGCAAGAACTTCAAGTACATCCGGCAATTGAGAAATGCTGATTCCGAATTTATTTTCTTCCAGTCCTGTAGTAATATACTTGTGCGTATTGGCATTCACATTGGGATTGATGCGTAATGCTACATCCACTTTTTTTCCTTTCCGTTCAGCAATTTCCTGAATGATTTGCAATTCAGGAACAGATTCGCAATTGAAACAAAAAATGGAAGCATCAATTCCCAGTTCAATTTCTTCATCCGTTTTACCTACACCTGCAAATACAATCCGACTTCCGGGAAATCCTGCGTCCAATGCTTTTTGCACCTCTCCGCCACTAACACAATCTGCGCCTAAGCCGGAACGAAGGATAGTTTGTAAAACGGAATCGTTACAATTTGCTTTAAATGCATAATGCACATGAAATCCAAATTTATCAGATTCCTTCCTGAGGACCTGAAGTGTCTTTTCAAGCAAATCGATATCGTAATAATAGAATGGCGTGCGATGTTCCGCAAAAGTCGAGGTGAGTTTTTTGCTAAACATCATGCGGTGACTTTAGTGAACAATGTAGAATTCAATAAATTAAGTGCATGGTTTTTATTGGAAGAAGCGATAAGCAAAGACACATTGTTTTTTGATCCGCCGCAAGAAACCATACGCACAGGCAAATCCTGAAGTCCTGCCAAAATTCTCCCTGCAAATCCGCTTTCACTCTCAAGATTATCGCCAACAACACAAACAATACTCAGGTCACGATCGATTTCTACTGAGGCAATTTCATTTAACTCAGAGAGAATTTGATCAAGATTTACATCCTGATCGATCGTGAGTGATACTGCAACTTCGGATGTTGTAATCATATCGATAGGTGTTTTGTAGCGTTCAAATATTTCAAACACTCTTCGCAAAAATCCATACGCCAGAAACATTCTGTTAGAGACAATACGTATTGCGATGATTCCATCTTTTGCAGCGATTGCTTTTATGGTTCCCGGTTCAGAAGCATGTTCAGCAATAAGTGTTCCGGGTGCATCCGGCTTCATGGTATTTTTCAATCGCACCGGAATTCCTGCAGACCGGGCAGGATTTACACTACTGGGATGCAAAATCTTCGCACCAAAATAGGCAAGCTCCGCCGCTTCGTCGAACGATAATTGCCTAACCGGAAATGTACCCTCAACAATACGGGGATCGTTATTGTGCATTCCATCAATGTCTGTCCAGATCTGAATCTCATCCGCACCAATGGCAGCACCAATCAGTGAAGCAGAATAATCGCTGCCTCCACGTTTGAGGTTGTCAATTTCTCCGAGAGGATTCCTGCAAATGAAACCCTGGGTAATAACGAAACGTGCAGTATTTTGGCTCAGCAGTTGTGCAAGAGAACGTTTGATCTGTTCCATAACAGGTTCACCATCTTCATCAATGCGCATAAAATCCAGGGCATTCATCAACACTGCATCTTTACCACATTCTTTCATGTATTGAAAAAACAACTGAGTAGAGATCATTTCTCCCTGGGCAAGAATTTCTTTATACTGACGAACACCAAAACCATTCCGCGAAAAGGAACGCAAGAGATCAAAATGATTCTGAATAATTTCAGTTCCTGCTGTCTTTCCTTCATTTGTAGAAAATAATTCATCGAGAAAAACAGAATAGGAAGACTGAAGCACATTGATGATGTCCAACGCTTTTTGCTTTTCATTGGAGGAATAAGCATGACCAATATCCACCAGTTTATTAGTGGTTCCCGAAACGGCCGAGAGAACGACCACTACATTTTCGCCACGATCAATAATTGCGGCAACTTCTTTCATACGCTGGGGAGACCCCACTGAGGTCCCCCCGAACTTCATCACATTCATGGCTGTATCTTATTTCCGTTCTACTAAAATTCAGGCGATCAATTCTGCTGAACGATCGTTCACTGCTATTTCAAGTGTACGCAATTCTTCATGCAATACCTGCAGGTTGGAAGAATTTGTCATTGAAATCATTGGTGCACGAAATTCGTTTTGCAATAAACCCATCATATACAAACAGGTTTTCACCGGAATGGGATTGCTTTCTATAAAATTAAGATTCATCAAACGCAGCAATTTGTAATGCAGGTTACGTGCAAGATCAAGATCATTTGCCAATGCAGCATGAATCATACGACTAAATTCCGAAGGCACCTGATTGGCCACCACCGAAATACATCCATCACCACCTGCAGCAATTATTGAAAGTGTCATCGCATCATCGCCGGAGTAAACTAAAAATCCATCCGGACGATTGGCAATAATTTCCATGATCTGGTTGAGGTCGCCCGAAGCCTCTTTGATAGCCACAATTCCTGGAATTTCGCGGGCAATGCGAAGCGTGAGTGCTGCACGCATGTTCGAACCTGTACGTCCCGGAACATTATAAAGAATGATAGGCAGGTTTACATTTTCTGCGATTGACTTGTAATGCAAAAAGATTCCTTCTTCAGTAGGTTTGTTGTAGTAAGGATTCAAAATCAGAAGAGCATCAGCACCTTCACGTTGAGCGACCTGTGAATGACGGATTGCCCGGGCAGTAACATTACTACCTGCGCCCACAATCACAGGGACCTGACCATTAACCTGTTGAACAGTAAATCGGATAAGAGCCGCATATTCATCTTCTGTTAATGCTGCACTTTCACCGGTTGTTCCGGCAACGACGATTCCGTTGGTACCACCCTCGATTTGACGTTTAATTAAGTTGGCATAGGATTGAAAATCAATACTTCCATCAGCCGTAAAAGGTGTTACGATGGCTACAATAGATCCGCGGAGGTTGCTTAAAGCGTGCATTATTTCTTTTTTTTAGCAAAACTAAACATAGACTTGCATTGTTATGAAATTTTACTTACATTTACACTTACATTTAACACTGTGTAATAAATTTTAACATGACTACCATTCCAGAAGTCGTAGAAGATATCATCCGGAAATCCCCTTTTCTGGAAGAAGCTTTGGCAGATGGGCTGATCAATGTCTCCTCATTGGCCCGAAAGATTCGTTCTGAGATCTCTGAGCGTTTAAAAAAGGATGTTAAAGAAGGTGCTGTTATTATGGCCATTAACCGCATGGCGCCCAGCAACTATTACAAGATCAATCTGAAAATACAGAACTTCATGCATTCCATTGGGGATGTAATTGTGCGTTCCAACCTTTCCGATTTCACGTTTACCAATTCCGAAACATTATATGTGGCAACCGCAGATCTTCTTAAAGAGGCGGGTCAGCACAAGGAATTGTTCTGCACTTTTTCAGCCGGGGTTTACGAAACCACGGTGATTGTGAGCGATTCATTGAAGGACGTGGTGAACAGGAGTTTTCATAAGGAAAAGCAGATTTCGTTTTCCGAAAACCTCGCTTCCATTACCATTAAGCTCCCCACCGAAAACACTGAAATCTCTGGAATCTATTACTATATCCTCAAGCGCATCGCCTGGGAAGGCATTAATATTCGCGAGGTCATTTCCACCTCCAATGAGTTTACCCTGGTGGTGAATGATGTCGATATCGACCGGACTTTCTCGATTCTGATGAGTCTGAAGAAAATGTGACCTTTCTTTTTGAGCATTGCTCCGTTGGTTAATTGCTGTTAAAGTGCGATTCTCCATTCGGTGCTAATGTTATTTTTGCTTAAAACTCCATCCATGCTGGCATTGCTGCTGAAAGAAATCAGGGGATTCCTAAGTTCACTTATCGGTTACATCGTAATCTCGGTATTCCTGTTGTTAATGGGATTGTTTATCTGGGTATTCTCAACTCCCTTTAACATTCTCGAATCAGGGTTTGCCGACCTTGATCCTCTTTTCAACCTCGCTCCTTTGGTTTTTCTTTTTCTGATTCCTGCTATCACTATGCGCAGTTTTGCGGAAGAAAAGCGTACAGGAACCATCGAATTATTATTGACGCGGCCCTTATCGGATGTGCAGATTATTCTTGCGAAATATTTTGCAGGATTATTATTGGTGCTGTTCACACTGCTTCCAACACTGCTCTATTATTACACCATCAATCAGCTTGGCGATCCGAAAGGAAATGTTGACACCGGAGGAATGTGGGGCTCCTATCTTGGCTTAACTATGTTGAGCGCAAGCTTTGTGTCAATAGGAATATTTGCTTCTGCTATTTCGCAAAATCAGATCATCTCCTTTATACTTGGAGTATTCCTTTGCTTTTTTGTTTACCTCGGTTTCGACTTCATGGGCTCCTACTCCATCTTTGGATCCTTCGATTCTGTTATTCGCGACCTGGGAATTTACGAGCACTACCATTCGATCAGCCGGGGTGTTATCGATTCGCGTGATGTGATCTATTTCGTTTCTGTGGTGATTGTGTTTGTACTGCTCACACGACTAGTACTTGAATCAAGAAAAAAAATTCATCGACTTCAATTGGTCATCAACCTTGCAATTGTTCTTGTGGTGAATATCCTTGGAACATTTGGATTTTTCCGTCTTGACCTCACCCAGGAAAAACGTCACTCCCTTGCAGATGCGACCATTAGTTTTGTAGAAAACAGACTTGAAGATGTAATAACCTTTCAGATCTATTTAACCGGCGAGTTACCTGCAGATTTAAAACGAATTGAGCGTGAGATAAAGGAAAAACTCGACAACATGAAAGCCTATGCAGGGGATAATATTCAATATGAGTTTTTCGATCCCTATTCCATTGAAGATGAAAAAGACCGGTTCGCCTTCATGGATCAACTCGATTATGAACGCAAGATCCGTTTCTCAATACTTGAACTGGAAGAAGCAGGTAAGATTTCGCAAAAATTCCTTTTTCCCGGAGCCACGGTTTCTTACGGAACACAACAAAGCGTTTCGTTTAATTTCTTTTCGAAGCAAATCATCGGCAAGGGAGAAAATCTGAAAGACCTGGCGGATGCCACTGTAAACAGTATTGAATACCAGTTGATGGACGCAATGGTACGCGTTACTCAGCCCACTCGCAAACGAATTGCAATACTTGAAGGTCATGGCGAAGCACATAACGATCAGTTAGGAATTATCATCAATGCATTGGGAGAATTCTATGCAGTAGAACGTGTTAAGATCGATAATAAAATTAATGCTATTCGCGATTTCAATGCCCTGCTCATCATTCAGCCCGACAGTGTGTTTTCTGAGAAGGATAAATTTGTGATAGACCAATTTATCATGAAAGGTGGAAAAGTAGCATGGTTTCTTGATGCAATGGATGTGCAGCGTGATACACTAATGCTTCGCGGACAAACATTTGGAATAGCGCGCGATCTGAATCTTGATGATCAACTGTTCACCTATGGTGTTCGTATCAATAAAGAAATTTTACTTGATTACCAATGCGCACCCTATGCTGTTGGCCCGGGCGGAGTGCACGAATGGTATTTTTATCCTCTTTTAAAACCCGAACGTGATCATCCCATTACACAGAGTATTGATCCGATAAAAACAGAGTATGCAAACACTATCGATTTGGTTGGGAACGATCCTGAACAGCGAAAAAGTATTCTGCTAAAAAGTTCGGAGCGGTCTACTGCCTACAAATCACCTGCACGAATCAACAAGGGGGTTATCGATTTGAAGGACAAACTCTTCAACCAAAAAACAAACGGCAAGCCAGTTGCTGTTTTACTGGAAGGACAATTCAATTCCGTTTTCAAAGATCGTCTCCCTCCCGAATTCATGAATAGTCCGGACTATGTTTTTAAAGATCGCTCCGTGAAAAGCAGAATGCTCATTGTTGCCGACGGAGATATTCCTGTGAACGAAGTCGACTACCAGGAAGTAAACGGACAAACAGTACCACGGTACCGTAAACTTCATTCCGACAAATACAACATCCGCAATCCGGATGGCTCTCCACGATTTATTTACGGCAATAAAGAATTTGTGCTGAATGCAGTTGATTACCTAATGGGCGACACATCACTGATCGATATTCGTCAGCGTACTGTCATGATCCGTCGTTTGAATGAAGATCGGGTGATCAGCGAAAGAAAGTATTGGCAAATGGTGAATGTGGGACTTCCCATTTTACTTATCATAGCCTTTGGAATTGGGCAAAATTATTACCGTCGCCGCAAATACACGCGATAAAAAATCAGCAACATGAAAAGGAGACAACTTCAACTACTTATTTCGGCAGCAGTGTTAATCACGCTTTCTGTTGTTGTTGTATACATGAAGCAAAAGAAAAGCAACAGTACTTTCACAAAAGACCTTAGCGATTTCACTATTGAAGACACAGCCTCCATCGGAAAATTGAAGATTACCAACCAGGATAAGATAAGCGCCGAACTGGTTCGTAAACATGCAGGCTATTGGGAACTGAACGGAAAATTCCGTGCACGTGTTGATGCTATTGATTTAATGCTTACCACCGCAAAAAAAGTTCGCGTTAAAAATCCTGTTCCCGAATCTGCCAGAGAAAATATAATTCGCAATCTTTCCGTGAACTACCATAAAGTAGAATATTTTGACCTCAACGGAAAAGCCATTAAAACTTGGTATGTTGGTCATGCCACCAAAGACCACGATGCCAGTTACATGTTACTTGAAACTCCTTCTGAAGGAAAATCCAGTCTGCCTTATGTCACTTACATTCCCGGATTTGCCGGAGAATTATCGAGTCGCTATTTCTGCGTGGAAGAAGAATGGCGTTTTACGGGAATATTTAATTATGATCCTTCGGAGATTATAGCTGTTTCTATTCGCAATAACGATTATCCGGAAGAGAGTTTTGAAGTGAAAGTGCTCGACAAAAACCTTTTTGCCTTGCATGATCAATTCGGTAAAAAAGTCGAGCGCTTTGATACCGCCGGAGTACGTCAGTTGGTCGTCAATTTTAAAAAGATCCATTTTGAGACGCTGAACCGTGGAATACTAAGTCCGCTTCAGGAAGATTCGCTTCGCAAGGCTAAACCTTATTACGAGATAAGCGTCACCGATAAAAAAGGGGAGAAAAAGGAAATAAAGGTCTTCCATAAGAAATTGCCCCCGCACAATATGAATAACGAACCCTTTGAGCAGGACTATCCATACGATCCGGAACGGGCTTTTGCGCAGATACCCGGGGGTGAGATTGTGGTGATTCAGTTTTTCGTATTCGACAAAATTCTGTGGCCCATCGATGCCTTCCTTCCCCGCAAGGAATGAAAACCGCTTGATATTTCAAGGTTTTACGGGTTTTTCACGTTGTTAACATTGGGTTGTTTTTAATCCTTGAAAAGTTCCCTGTTCGTGGGGGACCATTCCATCTATATTTGTTGAGCTAAAAACCTCATCAATGAAATTCATTGTCTCCAGTACGGCCCTGCTCAAGCAGCTTCAATCCATCAGCGGTGTTTTAAATTCCAGCAACACGCTTCCCATTCTCGATAATTTCCTATTCGAGATCAATAAGAAGCAGCTTACCGTTTCTGCCTCAGATCTGGAAACGACTATGGTCACTACCATGGAAGTTGAAGCGAAGGAAGACGGAAATATTTGTATTCCTGCCAAACTTTTGATTGAAACGCTGAAGAACTTTCCGGAGTTGCCACTAACCTTTTCGATCGACGCCCGCAATTTCTCGATTGAGATTTCCAGCGATAACGGTAAATTCAAACTAACAGGCCATAACGCCAGCGAGTTTCCCAAAGTACCACCGATTGATGCAGCTTCCTCTGTAAGCATGCCTTCATCTGTGCTCCTGAATGCCATTGTAAAAACCATTTTCGCAACAGGTAATGACGATCTTCGTCCGGTAATGAGCGGTGTATTTTGCCAGCTTTCTTCAAACGATTTCACCTTTGTTGCAACCGATGCACACAAACTCGTTCGTTTCCGCCGTACTGATCTTAAATCAGAAAAGGATGCCAACTTCATCATCCCGAAAAAACCACTCAATCTCTTAAAGAGCGCATTGGGTAGTGCAACCGGAGAGGTTAAAGTTGAATTCAACCAGACCAACGCCTTGTTCACATTCGATCACCATACATTGATTTGCCGCTTGATTGACGGGAAATACCCCAATTACGAGGCGGTAATTCCCAAACAAAACCCGAACAAGCTGACAATCGACCGTTCTACATTTTTGAGTTCACTTAAACGTGTATCCATCTTCTCCAATAAAACTACGCACCAGGTCCGTTTAAAAATTGCCGGTAGTGAGCTTGCTGTATCAGCCGAAGATTTGGATTACGCCAACGAAGCTATGGAACGTTTAACATGCTCTTACGAAGGTGAAGACATGGAAATCGGATTTAATTCAAAGTTTCTCATTGAAATGCTGAACAATCTTCAGTGCAATGATGTAGTTCTTGAAATGAGTGCCCCCAACCGCGCAGGAATACTTTTACCTGCCGAAGGAGATAATAAAGACGAAAACATACTGATGTTGGTAATGCCCATTATGCTGAACAATTGATTTTTTATTGCCATGATGCAATTGAGGGAGCGGGCGACTGCTCCCTTTTTTGTTTATGGCCGTTTGCAAACAACCATTGCATGCACTTCGGTTTTACCTCCCGGTTTTTCATAAATACATTTCTCCCATTCAATATCCTTAAAACCTGCATCCGCCAGAAATTTCTCAATGAGGATAGTTGGATAATAATAAAAGTAAACCCGCAAATCGGTGCTTCCGGTTATGAATCCAGACCACTCCTCTTCACTCTCAACAAAACTGAAATAAAACACTCCTTCACTATTCAGGAGGTTGAAACAATTCCTAAAGAATGACTGCAGCTCTTCGCGGGAGAGATACGGAACAATAAACCCTGCGGCAATTCCAATATAGCGTTCTCCAAGTTTGGACATTTGCCTAACATCCATTTCCAGAAAATCAGCTTCAGGGCAATTCCTCTTTGCTAATTCGACCATACCCGCAGCATAATCAATTCCGGTTACCGTTAGCTTCGGATTTTTGTCGAGCAAATACCTGGCAATGACGCCAGGTCCACTGCCAACATCGAGCACTTTTTTTTCATCGCCAATAAGAAGCTCACAAAAGCGATCGTAGCCGTTCTGGTAAAGTTTGAGGTCAAAGAATTTCTCCTGGTACAATACCGCAACCTTGTTCCATGAAATACGTGTTTCTTCAAAGGCGTCCATGATCTTTCACATTATGTTTGCAATTTAAGTTATTAAAAACACCATCCATTTTTGTTTTATTATAATCTATTAAGTTTTCTTCACATTTCACGTAAGGACAGGCAAGTAGTTTTGTGAAAAATTCAGCTATGAAAGCATCCTCCTGTTTTCTTCCCCTATTCTTTCTTGCAACTCAACTGAATGCATCTCAGAATTCAAACGGATTCCGCCACTTTTCCATTCAGCATAAAAAACATGGTCCTATCAACTACCACATATCATCACCGGAATTCGAAAAATCAAAACCGGTATTGCTTTATCTCGATGGTTCCGGGCATTATCCATTATTGATGTTAACACCCAAAGGCAAAGGCTCAACCATTCCTTTCGATACCGATTCGTTGAGCAGAATGTATCATCTTGTTGTTATCAGCAAACCGGGTATTCCATTTGAAGATTCCGTACAATACGGTGGTCCGATCGGTATTGACTATCCTGAACCGGAAGAATACGCCAAACGACTCAGTTTCGACTGGAGATATGAAACTGCATTGGCAGTATTAAATGAGCTGCCAAAAAAAATCAGCGTCGCAAATCAGTTTTACGGTATTCTGGGCATTTCTGAAGGCGCACAGGTTGCTCCCTCTGTTGCCGCATCGTTCAAACCATGCAAGGCACTCATTACTATTGGCGGAAATGCCGTGAATCAGTTTTATGATTTCACCACCAACGCACGACTCATGGCCGAACGTGGAGAGATCAGTTATGAAGATGCCGAATATATCGTGGATTCCCTGCATCAGGTATATCGTGAAATATATGCAGAGCCGTTTAGTACCACAAAACGATGGTATGGACACACCTATTTGCGCTGGGCATCATTTTGTTCGCGAGAACCATTGAATGAATACCTGAAACTCAACATTCCCGTTTACGTTGCCTACGGAAGCGCAGATGAAAACACTATCCTGAACATCGACCTCCTCCGTCATGCCTACAACCGACTCAACAAAACTAATCTTACGATGAAAACATATCCCGGGCTTGATCATTTTTTCCGCGACAAAAAAAATACTGATCAGTCCAAGGGAAATCCTTACAAGGAAGTCATAAAAAACTGTATGAACTGGTTGATGAATCAGCTAAATGGAAAATGATTACTCTTTCGATACAAACTCGTAGTTAATGGTAAATGGAGGATCTTCATCAATTTCATTTGGATCTTTTATTTTTCCATGCAAAACCGCTTCGTGGCGCTCGTTGAGTTGAGAGAAATTTTCGGTAACAACTTCATCTTCCCATGCATATTTTTCACGCTGCCATCCTTTTTTGCGGTAGACAATGGCGAGAATTAATCCTGCAATTCCTCCGAACAAATGACTCTGCCAGGAGATTCGCAAATCATATGGGAAAACACCCCACACCATTCCACCATAAAAGAAAGATACGATCAATGTTAATCCCATCAGATTTCGTTGGCGACGAATTACCCCACTGAAAAACAAAAAAGATGCGAGTCCATAGACAATACCGCTTGCACCAATATGTACACTTTCATCCTGCACAGCAATCCATACCCAGAAACCGCTCAAAAACCATATCCACGCCAATACTTTCCAGGAAAGCTCCCGGTAGAAATAGAACAAAGCCCAACCGAGAAATAACAGTGGAAGTGAGTTGTTGATGAGATGCGAAACATCTTTGGGATCATGAATAAACGGTGAAAAAAATATTCCTGCCAAACCTTTAAGCGTTTGTGGCCGCACACCGAATTCAACTGCAGCATTTGCCACCAACCACCAAACCGTCCATGCTATTCCAACCAGAATAACTGGAATGATCAAGGGACGTAATAAATACCGGCGTTCTTGCTTATGCATGCCTTGTTTTCTCCAAATACTATTCCTTTCCTCAAACTCTGCCAATAAGACTGTTTTAATGACAGAATGGGTTAGTTTTCAATCGTTCACAAAATGCTTCAGCGGCTATTGTATTCGAAATGTGAAGTAAAATGGCGTAAAAATTTCGGCTCTTTGATAATACGCATACCTTTTTCACTATTCTTTTGTTTGTTCAGCAATTCGAAAACTTCGAGCACATATTCGATATGACTCTGGGTATAAACACGCCGGGGAATAGCCAAACGAACCAACTCCATTGGAGCAGTAATCAGTTTTCCATTCTCATCGTATTTTCCAAACATCACCGAACCAATTTCGCAGGAACGGATTCCACCCTCACGGTAGAGTGCACAGGCCAGTGTTTGTCCGGGATATTCGTGTGCGGGAATGTGCGGATAAAACGCCTTTGCATCCACATACACGGCATGTCCACCTATGGGTTTCATTACGGGTATTCCCATTTTATCGAGGTGTTCTCCAAGGTAAGCGGTGCTTCTGATGCGGTAGTGCAAATAATCTGGATCGAATACTTCTTCCAATCCTATCGCCATGGCATCCATATCTCTTCCCGATAATCCTCCATAAGTTGTAAATCCCTCTGTAATGATGAGCAAATTCTTACAGGCATCGGCCAGTTCTTCATCTTTCAGTGAGAGGAATCCTCCCATGTTGACCAATGCATCTTTTTTGGCACTCATAATCGCACCATCGGTCAGCGCAAACAAAGTCCGCGCAATTTCCTTGTAGCTCATGTGAGCGCAGGCTTCTTCGCGGTGTTTGATGAAATATGCATTTTCTGCTATACGACAACAATCGAGGAATAAGCGTACACCGTATTTTTTGCAGATAGCACTAACCTCTTTTGCATTTTGCAAACTCACCGGCTGACCACCACCGCTGTTGTTCGTGACAGTTAGAATAACACCTCCAATATTTTCAGGACCTTTTTCCCGGATCAATCGCTCCAGCGCATTCACATCCATATTTCCCTTAAAGGGATGTTCGAGTGAAGGTTGTTTTCCCTCCGCAATAACAATATCAATCGCCTCTGCCCCGCTGAATTCGATATTGGCACGTGTGGTATCGAAATGGGTATTGCTGATGAACGTTTTTCCCGGTCCGCCAAGGTGTCCGTATAAGATCCGCTCAGCTGCTCTTCCCTGGTGCGTTGGGAGCACAAAAGGCATTCCTGTTAATTCCGATATCACCTTGTACATCCTCCTCCAGCTTGATGCACCGGCATAGGATTCGTCACCGCGCATCATTCCTGCCCACTGTTCTGCACTCATTGCAGATGTTCCGCTATCGGTAAGAAAATCGATCAATACCTGATCAGAATTCAGCAGAAAAGGATTGTAATGCGCATTTTTCAAATAGGAAGCACGTTCTTCAGTAGTGCTCATTTTAATACTCTCCACCATTTTGATGCGGAAAGGCTCAATGATTGTCCGGAAAGCCATAACTCAGAATTTGAGTTTGAAATACGGATTGTGCAGCGAAACGGATAATGACGGGAATCAGGATTTTTTCAAATGGAGAACAGTAAACGGTGAACAGTGAATAGTAAACGGTGAACGAGGTACCATTTGTCACCTTTCACTTGTCACCAATAAACCGAAAAGCCCTTTTCAATTGAAAAGGGCTTTTCGGTTTATTGAATGTATGGTTACTTTACCTGATCAACGATCGCTTTGAATGCTTCAGGATTGTTCATGGCAAGATCGGCAAGAGCTTTACGGTTAAGTGTAATTCCCTTTGCTGTTGCTTTACCAATGAATTCGCTGTACGACATTCCATGCGGACGAACACCGGCGTTGATACGCTGAATCCACAATGAACGGTAAAGACGCTTCTTTTGTTTGCGTCCGGAATAGGCGTGTACGCCTGCTTTTTCTACAACGTTTTTGGCAACGGTGTAGACATTCTTAGCACGGCCAAAATATCCTTTGGCACTGTCGAGCACCTTTTTGCGGCGCTGCTTGGATGCTACTTTGTTTTTACTACGTGGCATAATTTGTTACGTTTTTGGAAGAGAGTGGATCCTTTTATTCTTGAACGGCGGACCGCTTGTTTACTGTTCTTCCGGGTTAAACTTTGAACCGTTTTTCGATTGGTGATCGATTACATTACGAGCATAGCTTTCACATTGTTCATGTCCGCATCGTGTACCAGTCCGCTGTGCGTAAGTGCACGTTTAGCCTTGGTAGACTTTTTGGTGAGAATGTGACGCTTGAACGCATGCTTTCTTTTCACCTTTCCAGTAGCCGTCACCTTGAAGCGCTTCTTGGCACTGGAGTTAGTTTTCATTTTTGGCATTGTTCTTATTATTTAGTTAACGTTTACTTTGTTCGGTGGACTGAAGCCCACTGTTACAGGGGATTCAGATTCCGGGTGATGTCTGCTTCCGGGGACTGAAGTCTTCCGGTTACAAGGGGTGCGACTGCGTCGCGGGTATAAGGGAGGTAAAGACTGAAGCCTTTACTTCTTTTTCTTCGGATTGATGAGGATGAACATCTTTTTTCCTTCAAGAGATGGCATCTTTTCAACAACCCCAATTTCTTCCAGCGCCTGTGCGAACTTCAGGAGAAGAATCTCCCCACGTTCTTTAAAGACAATGGATCGTCCTTTGAAGAACACATACGCTCTAACCTTGTTGCCTTCCGTCAGAAACTCCTGTGCATGTTTCAATTTGAAATTGAAATCATGCTCATCAGTATTCGGACCGAATCGGATCTCCTTCACGGTCACCTGAATCTGCTTGGCTTTTTGTTCCTTTTGCTTTTTCTTCAGCTCGTAAAGAAACTTTTTATAGTCAACGATTCTGCAAACCGGTGGAACGGCTGTTGGAGAAATCTCTACCAGATCGAGCTCACGCTCTTCTGCGAGTCTTAGGGCAGTGGCCAGATTATAAACCTGTGGCTCTATGCCTTCTCCTACTACACGTACCTCGCGGGCGGTGATTCGGTTGTTGATCTTATGCAACTCCTCTTTTTGAGGACGTCCGCGGTTATATTCGCGGGGTCTGGTCTGTGCTATAATTGTTCTTTTTTAGTGACTACTTATTTTGTCAGGTTTTCAAGTCTGGAAGCGATATCATCATTTACCATTTTCGCGAATTGCTCCGGAGTAAATGAACCCTTATCCCCTTCTCCATGCCTGCGCACGGATACCATTCCATCTGCCTGTTCCTTCTCACCGACGATTAGCATATACGGCACTTTTTTCACCTCTGCATCCCTGATCTTTTTGCCGATCTTTTCGTTGCGCTCGTCAATGAGGCTGCGAATATCGTAATTATTTAACAATTGTAAAACCTCATGGGCATAATCATTGTACTTCTCCGAGATGGGCATGATGATGGCCTGGTCGGGTGTTAACCACAATGGGAAGTTACCCGCACAATGCTCGATCAGAACAGCAACAAAGCGCTCGAGCGATCCAAAGGGTGCCCTGTGAATCATAACGGGTCTGTGCTTGGCATTATCCGAACCGGTGTACTCCAGCTCAAAACGCTCCGGTAAGTTGTAATCTACCTGAATAGTACCTAATTGCCACTTTCTTCCAATGGCATCTCGTACCATGAAATCGAGTTTTGGACCATAAAACGCTGCTTCTCCAAGCTCAACAACGGTCTTCAATCCCTTTTCATTAGCAGCTTTGATGATGGCGGCCTCCGATTTTTCCCAATTTTCAGTTGAGCCAATGTATTTACCCGGATTCTCCGGATCGCGTAATGAAATCTGTGCAACGTAGTCATTGAAGTCCAATGCCTTAAACACCAATAACACCAAATCGATCACCTTTTTGAATTCCTCCTCAACCTGGTCGGGGCGGCAAAAAATATGGGCATCGTCCTGAGTAAAACCACGAACGCGGGTCAGTCCGTGTAACTCACCACTTTGTTCATAGCGGTACACAGTACCAAACTCAGCCAAACGCAATGGCAAATCCTTATACGAACGTGGTACCGCTTTATATATTTCACAATGGTGAGGACAGTTCATTGGCTTCAGGAAAAACTCTTCTCCTTCAGCAGGTGTTTGAATCGGCTGAAATGAATCCTTTCCGTACTTCTCGTAGTGACCGGAAGTGACGTATAAATTTTTGTTGGCGATATGAGGAGTAACAACCTGCTGGTATCCTGCCTTCTTTTGTGCAGATCGCATGAATTGTTCCAAGCGTTCGCGAAGAGCAGTTCCCTTGGGTAACCAAAGCGGTAATCCCATTCCAACTTTTTCGGAAAAAGTGAACAGCTCAAGTTCTTTACCCAGTTTGCGGTGATCCCGTTTTTTTGCTTCTTCGAGCATCAGCAAATACTCCTCGAGGTCTTTTGCCTTTGTAAAAGTGATACCGTAAATGCGGGTGAGCTGCTTATTCTTCTCATCACCTTTCCAATAAGCTCCGGCAATACTCAACAATTTTACAGCCTTGATGAATCCGGTATTGGGAATATGCGGACCTCTGCAGAGATCAGTAAATGCACCCTGCGCGTAAAAAGTAATGGTTCCGTCCTCGAGTCCTTCAAGAAGATCGAGTTTATACTCATCACCCTTTTGGAGGAAATATTCGACAGCCTCTTTTTTGCTGACTTCTTTTCGCACATAAGGATTTTTCTGGCGTGCAAGTTCCAGCATTTTCTCTTCGATCTTTTTCAGATCACTATCGGAAAAAGCTTGCCCGGCAAAATCAACATCGTAGTAGAATCCATTTTCAATTGGAGGACCGATTCCGAATTTCACTCCGGGATAAAATGACTCAAGAGCCTCTGCCATCAGGTGGGCAGATGAGTGCCACATGGTAGATTTTCCGTTTTGATCATCCCAGGTAAGTAATTTCAGTGTTGCATCTTCATTGATGCTCCGCGTTGCATCCACAACTTGTCCGTTAACTTCGGCAGCAAGCACATTACGTGCAAGTCCTTCGCTTATTCCCTGTGCAATGGCCAGAGCAGAAGTTCCCGCAGCCACCTCACGAATGGAGCCATCGGGTAATTTAATTTTGATCATGTAGATAGAATTGGAGTGCGAAAATAATGTATTTGGTGAAAGGATAAGTGTGCATTGGGATTGGTTAGAAATGTAAGCTTAAAAAAAAAGGCCGGACAAGCCGGCCTTTTAGTACTAGTGACTTGTGTTATACATTCTTGTATCCATACGTGAGAACCATGAATCCTGAGGCAGGCTCCCGGGTATCATTCGCAGAGATAATGTAATCAACATAAATACGCTTCAAAACAACATCTTTACTGTTTTTAAGCTCCTTGTACTTCGCGTTAAGCACATCTGTTTGAATAGAGATATTTTCCTGACCGGTAACGCTTTTTACTTCGTGTAATTTAACGCGACCCTGATTGTCAGAAGGCTTATCGTAAATTTCAATATCCAAAGGCTTTGTAGCTCCCTCAGCATTGAATACCAGACGGTACTCGTTTCCGTTGAACAACAGCACTTCAATCTCACGCTTCTGGGTAAAACCGGAATAACTGAAGTGAGTTACATTGGTTCCATCATAGCGGTAAGGCTTGAGGTTATCACGGCTTTTTTGCTTGTAAGCAGTAACTTTGGTTGCGTTTTCCTGTGCCTTAACACGCGGATCTGGCTTCTCATCTGCCTTCTTGTTCAGAACCTGAGCAGCACTGTAACCAACGATGGCTACAAGTGAGGCAGTAAATACGAATGATACTAATCTTTTCATCATAACACCGGGAATTAGGCTTTAACGATCTTGTTACGGAGTGCAATCAATTTCTCTGCCAAAGTCTTGATCTCGGCTTCAGTCAGATTAACATTGTAGGCTTCATCACCTTCAAGGCCTTTTACAGAGCCTAATCCTTTGTAGGTTGCATCCAGGTCTTTAAGGTCAGCGATAAGCGCGTCTTTATCAGCATTGGGGGCATCCATAGAAAGTGCCTCAATAAGGTTTGTGCAGATAATCATTTGCTCGGAGAGCTTAGCTCCGACATCTTTTTTCTTTTCTTTTAAAGATGACTGAGCACCAATGTACATTCCTTCAATCCACGCACCGGCAAACATAATGTTACCCAATTCGTGTTCTCCGTTCTCATCGATGTAGTCGTCGGTTTTTTCCTCGATCACAAAAAGGATGTCAAGAACTGAGTCTTTGTTACCCAGATTCTTTTCGAAACGGGTAAGAACATCCTCGGAATCAAACACCGTTGAAAGACCGATCTCTGAGCTCAGATCACGAACCACTTTAATGATTTCACCTGCTTCTTTAGAACGTTCGTTAAGAACAGCGTATGCTAAATCGGCTGAGTAAACACCAAAATTGATTGACTTCTCCCAGTTGGTCGAATATTTTGAAACTGCGTCAAGCTTGTTTGTGAAACTACCTTCGAAGCCCATTCCGGACTTATCAAAGATCATTGCCACCTGAAGAGGGCTTGGCAACAGGCTATAGGAAGACATGGTATCTACCTCAATTGTCTCCTCTAGCGTGTCGGCAACAGGGACAGTAGTTTGCTCCTCACCACCACCGCAGGAGGAAAGTAACAAGCAAGAAGCTGCTGCTACAGGTACAAAATGACTGAAAATTCTGAACTTCATAAATGATTGGGTTTCGGCTAGCGAATTTAGACAAAGATTCGGACTGAGCGAAAAAGGCATCACTTTTTTTGCAGCCTGGGCTCTTCGGCAAGGCAGGGTTCCCCTTTTTGGTCAGGAACACGCGACTCCGAATTATCATCATGGTGCTTGTAATCTTCCTTTTTCCGGAACCAGGAACGGATTTTCCGCAAGAGTTTTACGTCCGAAAGTTTATCAAACTCTTCTGTATAATAAACCCCAACACCCTGAGTAAAAGGAGCTTGAGCTGTTCTGGTGATATCGAACTCGTTCGACTCATTGTATCCTCTAACCCTAAATGTTCCGTCCTTGTTGATTTTATACTCCACATTGAAATCGCCGATAAGCTGGTTGGGGTTGCGGTTTGCGCTGTTTCCTTTTGCCACACCCACGTTGGTACTTACAGTTAAGCGATCGTTGAGCAACTGGGTTGAAAATGCAACAGCAATTTCCTCAGACGAGATTTCATCGCCGGGTCGGTAATTCAATCCGATATCGAATTCATCACTGATCTGTGAAAGCCAATTACTCATTTGACTGGAGATCATTTCCGAAACGGTAGACTTTCCACCTGAAAGTGCATTACCGGAAGCGTTGCTGATCGAGTTGGTTAATGGCAAAAATTTATTGATCGCCATTAATGCAAAAAACTGGCGTGTGAGCTCCGGTCCTGAAGAGCGAATACCATTTAGTGCAGTTTTTACGTTTTCATCACCTTTGGGAATTCGGATATCGAACGCAACATCCGGCTTGAAGAGATTCTGCCGAAGCGTCATTTCACATTCAACCTCCATGTTTCGCTTGTACAATGCGGCAACATCGGGCGCCATAATTTCTGTTGGTGCGGCCATAACTTTGTAAACCGCCTTCAGGTCGATATCCGCTGCCATGGGATCTCCATACCAGGAAATAGTACTTCCTTTACGAACAGAAAAACGTTTGTTGATCACATTCATAAGTGTAAACAAATAATCACCCTGATCGATCACATATTGGCCAAACATTGTGAATTCACCAAGAGGATCAATGAGCATTTGCAAATGACCTGCTCCTCGTCCACGCATCATATCGCCCGCCAGTTTATCAAAAACAATAAATACTTCAGCGTCGGGGGTGATGTCAAAATCAAAATTCAAGGTGATACCAGACAAATCGAGTTTGTCGTTTTCCATCGTGACCACTGAATCGCGGTCGACAAACTTCACAAAATCCTGAATGGATTGATCAGAGCTTCCGTACAGAGGAAGAGTTATTCTTGTTCCTTTCTCTGTTTTTGCATTTACCGTCACTTCAATATTATTACCGTATGCAAATACTTCCAGGCTTCCGGTTGCGTAGGCGCGTCCGAAATAAAGGGGATTCATTTCTTCCGTTGTATTCATGCACAACATTTTATTGAATTCAAGAAGACAGTTGAAATTCCAATTCTCAAAATTCTTATGCAATATGGTTCCCTGCGCACTTCCCAGGTTTCCTTTGATATCAGAAATCGGAATATTATCGAAAGCAATCATATCTTCAGTGATCGACACTATTCCACCAAAGAAATATTCTGTATTCAGCATTCCAACTTTTATTCCCCCATTTTGGAAATCAAGTTTCCCTTTTAATTTCGGCTGATCAACATTACCGGAAAGTGTGATTGTTCCATTTGCCAATCCCCTTAAATTAGACACATCCTCCGGCAAAAAGGCATTTAGAAAATTGAGATTCGTTTCATTGAACCGCAATTGATATTCCAGTTGTTCCTTTTTATTTTTTGTATGATAGCTACCGGCAAATTGTATGGATTTTATATTGTTTCGTGAAAGGAGTCCTGTTGTTAGAATTCGTTTGTTTTCATTATCCCAAGAATTCACAAGCTCAAATTCTCCGAGGTAATGTTCATTTACGTGGAAAGAGTCGAGTTCAGAGGTGGAAGCGAAAATGATGTCGTGGTAGATATCGGAAACAAAACCTTCCGCATCCAGTCTGCCGTACAAATGAATGGAAGTATCTGACATGAGAAAATTAATATTTCTCAGATCAAAATTGCAAATATCCACATTCAATTTATCGTTTCTGTTTTGTGAGATCACACCACCTACAGAAATGGTTTGATTGCCATTGTGAATATTAAAATTATTAATTGAAACGGTGTCGCCACTGAACGCAATATGAGAACTCGCGTCGAGGTCCCAAGTCTCTCCCATAACCGTTACGTGTGAAGGATTAATATCAAACTCAAATCGATTTCCGGAATGAACCATACCCATTCCCTGCACGTTCCCGTAATTGAGGCCGTCTTTATTGTCCCAATCCATTAGTGTGGCAATCTGGTTCTGGTACAATTCCGATTTAAGCGAATAGTTTTTCAAGGTAATCCCATCGCTGAGAACAATTTGTTCAGATCGAACACGAACATCGAGGTAGTCGGCATTGTTTCTTGCATTAAGAACTAATCCGGAAAACTTTGTATCGGCATAGGTCAATGAAGGGATCTTATCGGATCTAAACGTAAAAATGTTTGATTCGGACTCAAACTTTCCATTCAAGGCAATGGATTGAGGGATGATTAATTCCGGAGTAAACAGCTCTGTAATGATATCAAAATTATGGATATTGAATTTGTACTCGAACTCCTGAGCATTTTTCAGTTTGAATTTTTTATCGTCAAAAAGGGCGGGTAAAACATTAGCTACCACCGAAGAAAATGCAACGGGTAATTCTTCAAAATTATATTTCCCGGTAATATTTCCGTCCATAACATCCGATCGAACAACAAGCGCCTTTCTCTTTTCAGGCAACTGTTCTGCGGCCAGGTAAATGGAATCGACATGGTATTCTTTTCCCTTTTCGTAATAATCTACACTGGTTACCGAAAGTCTTCCTTCAAATACATCGATATCACTTCCAATTGCATCGGCAGTGACAGAAAAACACAAGCTGGCAGAAGGATCGCGCTTTGATAAATTCAATTGAACGGGATGGGCTTCACGAACATCAAGATTGAAATTAAACACTGGTTCCTTGTCGCCAAACACAATACTTCCGTCAAAATTCATTTTAAGATTTGGATCTTTTACTTCCAATTTCCCAACGAAGCGGTCGGGACTTAACTTCCCTTTTGCAAGTCGGATATTGGAGTAATTATATCCTTCAAATCCCAGCGAAAAAATATCACCCTGTATATCTGCATATAGATTCTCAACAGTTATACCGGTTGCTTTAATATCGATTTTCATACTGACATTACCCAATTCCGGCATATCATAAAAATAGCCGGCCTTGAATTCGTTCGTGATAAGGTCACCATCGTAATGGAAGAATCCATCTTTTGGATTAACATAAAAACGGATATCGGTTTTAACAGATCCTACATCGGTATTCACTTCGGTATACGCAACAAAATCGTTGGTACCTCCGGTAAAAGAGCCTCTGCCATTGAATTTTCCGATTTTGGAAAACCGTGGAGGGAAATCGATGGTAGCGCTATCGAACGGTGGAATCGGAATGGTTGCCAATTCAGCCATTGTACCTGAAAATTCTTTGATTTTGGCATCGATAAACACATTTTCAAAATCAGTAACCTGAATCAGATCAATATTGCCTCTGATGTAGGTCTGATCGCTTAGTGCAAGATCGAGCTGACGGATTTTCAATTCATTCACAGTTCCCCTTACTTTTCCGCTCAGCTGCACAGTTCTGTCAAATCCTTTCAGTTCAGGAGCAAAAAAGGAAATATCCTTCATGTAAACTTTGCTTGGAAGAATTTGGGCTTCCATTTTCACTTTCTCTTCAAAATCATCGAAATCATCAATATCCGAGAAGAAAAACGATAAACGTGGAGAGCGCAAACGGGTATTGGCTGTAGCGATTAACAGTTCATCAAAACCAAGATAGTTTTCATGAATTTTAATGGTCGCAGCAAGCGTATCGAGTAAAAATCCGCTATTCTCAGAGAGAAACAGGCGATCCATATGCACAACAGCAGTATCACCGGATTTATGAAAATCACTCATGCTGGCATTCAATCCCCGAACAGCCATATGATCGAAATCAACACCGAAATCCTGCCACGGTTTATTGAAATTGTGATAATCGAGATGGGAATTGGTGAGCATTATCCGATCGACATACACATCCCAGGGCTTGGTAGTGGTATCGCGGCGTTTGGGTTTGTCCGAACTAAAATATTCTTCAAGGAAATCGTAATTCCAAACCTTATCGCCCTCATATTTTTTCAGTTCGAGATGCGGATTGACCAATTCTACTTTGGAAAGCCTGAGTTTTTCTTCCCGGATAGAGAGGTAACTGATATCGCAATGAATTTTTGGAGCGAAAACCACTGTATCACCACGAAGATCGCGGACAAGCACATCCTCGAGTGTGGCGTAATCAAAAAAATCGATATCGACCTTGCCGATACTGACCTCAGCATTAAGCTCGTTGGATAAATACCCGGCAATTCGCTGAGCCAGCCAGGTTTGAAAAGCGGATGATTTTATGGCAAAAACAAGGAAAATAATAAAAACAAGCACCCACTCCAGCGAGATACCTACTACACGCGACAATATCCTGATTACTTTTTTGATAGTTTTGCAGTGCTGATTTCTACGAACTTGTTAATCAACAAAGATACCACAATTCTCGGCATCGAGTCGAGCTGCGACGAGACCTCTGCGGCGGTGTTGAAGGGAGGGATTTTGCTCTCTAACGTAATTGCAGGCCAGAAAGTACACGAGCAATACGGCGGTGTAGTACCTGAACTTGCATCCAGAGCGCATCAGCAAAACATCATTCCGGTTGTGCATCAGGCTATTCAACAGGCAGGAATCAACAAGCAGGACATTGATTGTGTTGCGTTTACAAGAGGGCCGGGACTATTGGGGGCATTATTAGTAGGTACCTCTTTTGCAAAATCTTTTGCGCTGGCGAGGAATTTACCCATGGTGGAAGTGAACCATATGCAAGCCCATATTCTGGCACACTTCATCCGCAAACCGGGTCAAGATGAAAGTACTATGCCCCAATTTCCATTTATCTGCCTGACTGTTTCGGGAGGTCACACTCAATTGGTTCTGGTAAAATCACCTTTACAGATGGAAATTATCGGAGAAACCATTGACGATGCTGCCGGTGAGGCTTTTGATAAGGCTGCAAAAATGCTGGGACTCCCTTATCCCGGCGGACCATTGATCGATAAGCTTGCAAAAGAAGGGAATCCGGAAAAATTCAGATTTTCAGAGCCCCACTTACCCGATCTTCAATACAGTTTCAGCGGATTAAAAACAAGCATACTCTATTTCCTTCGGGATGCAGTAAAAACGGATCCTGCATTTATTGAAAACAATAAGGCGGATTTATGCGCTTCCATTCAGCACACCATTATTTCTATTCTGCTAAAAAAACTGAGTAAAGCAATAGATATCTACAAGGTAAAAGATATTGCAATTGCCGGAGGAGTAAGTGCAAATTCAGGACTACGCAATACCTTGCTTCAGAAACAAGATGAATGGAATGTTAAAGTTCACATTCCTCCATTTGAATATTGCACCGATAATGCCGCAATGATTGCAATGGCGGGTGCTTTCAGGCATGCGGAAGGACTCTTTGCATCGCAAAACATTGCTCCCCTGGCAAGAATGAGTTTCTGAATTGTAGAGAAAGTAGAGAAAGATCTCTCCATTTTTACTGTTGTCATTAACCAAATCAATTTACATTTGTTGTACCAAAAACAATCAATTATGTCATTTGAACTAGCACCTCTACCCTACGCAAACAATGCGCTGGAACCCTTTATCGACGCAATGACCATGGAAATTCACCATGATCGTCACCACGCAGCATACGTTAACAACCTTAACGCTGCAATTAAGGGCACCGACCTCGAAGGAAAATCCCTTCTTGAGATCATCACCAATATTTCAAAAGCCCCAATGGCAGTAAGAAACAATGGTGGTGGACATTTTAACCATGATCTTTTCTGGAACATTATGGCTCCGAACAAAGGAGGAGAACCAACTGGCGCACTTGCTGATGCAATTAAAAGCACATTCGGTTCTTTTGAAGATTTCAAAACCCAATTCAACGCTGCCGGAGCTACACGTTTCGGTTCTGGTTGGGCCTGGTTAATTGTGAAATCAGATAAATCAATTGCTATTTGCTCTACACCTAATCAGGACAATCCATTAATGGACATTGCCGAAGTTAAGGGAACACCTATTTTAGGATGTGATGTATGGGAACACGCCTATTATCTGAAGTATCAGAACAAGCGTCCGGATTACATGGCTAACTGGTGGAATGTTGTTAACTGGGATGCCGTTGCTGATCGTTACAAAGCAGCACTATAATTAAGGATTTCAAAAAAAAAACCGACAGAGAATTCTGTCGGTTTTTTTTTTGCTTTTTATTCAAGCAATTACTCCATTCCTTCTACCCGAATGGAAAGTTTTCCGTTGGCAGAAACAAGGGTTACAATTGCTTCGTTTGCAAGAAATACATTTCTCGTACTAATATCATTCAATTTTCCTTTCAGAACGATTCCTTTTGAAATCTCATAATTATCCAGATAAGTCTGACAATCTTTTTTAGCCTGATCGAGTTGTTTTCCGATTTCGAAATACATGTTCTTCTCCATGACCTTTGCAAACTTTCCGTGCAACAACCAGTTGGCCGATTTTAAAAGTTTGTTTTTGGTATCCATATGAAAATCGACATTACGCATTACGATGTTCCTGCTCACACTGTCATAGGCAGGGATTCCCATCAGGTAAATATTTCCGTTCACGCTGCCTTTCAGTCCAACCTCTACTACCATTTTATCTTTTTGTCCCCACATATCGAATCCCGTAAGCGTAACTGATCGTTTACCCTCGGTGTAGGTATATGGATTATCCACGTACTGTTCTTTCATCAATGCAGCAGCATGGGGATATTTTATCATGTTCACCAACCCAACATGAAAATCATCCGGTAAATCCTCACGTATTTTCATGATGGGAAACCTGCTCGAATCAACAACCGGTTTTGGTCCGATATGCGTTTCTGTATAGGTTTTCATTCCCAATGAAACCTTCATAATTCCCTTCTGGGTATTAATCTGGGAAGCGTAAATTTCGATGGGTTCCAAACAAAACCAGGTCTTGTAGGTTTCGGAAACCAACATGGGCTGGTACAATCCTCGAATAACATCGCCAACGTAATCTTTCAAATCGACATATTCGCGAATCGCTTTATCAATTTCCTTTTCAATAAATTCCTTCTGTCCTTCAAGTGCTGCATCAGCAATCATGGTAACCGGCAATTCAAAAAGATACAGATCGATTGCAGGTGATTTGATCCATTCGTGTCCTGCTGATTTGGTGATCGTCTCAACTTTCCAATTGTCTTTAAGTGTAATTGCCGACACGTAAGTTGTTTTCAATATTCCGTTAAAACTTGTTGTTACCCCGAGGGTTTTGTACTGGCCACTAATACTTAAAGGCAATGTTAGTCTGATCTTGTTTTGTAATCCTTCTACTTTTATATCCTCATGTTTTTTCACTTTCACCTTTAGTCCATCGTTATCATTATCGGTAAAGGAATTGTCTTCATAAATCACACCTTTCACATAGGCATTGATTTGCTTTTGAATATCTGAAAGGGCAATCTCCATTGGAAGATTAATAAATGAAATCTCCCGGTTTATTTCTGTTTTTACAGGAACATACGATTCATCCGGCTTTTCCGGTTTCACACTTGTTTTGCAGGAATTGAGCAGCAGTAAAACGCTAAAACCCAGAAGAGCAGTAATTCTAAACTGAGAAAACATAGAATTTCTTTTTAGCTAAAATAGAGAATAATAAGTCCGGTACAAGACCGCTAATGAGTACTTTCCGATTGAGGGGCTCGAAAAGAAGTATCTTTATCGATCGTTTTATTTTTCACAGGTGTTTCATCCGGTAAACTCACCATTAATGGCAATAAAAGTATGAGTGCACCCGCCACCAGCAGAAAAATAAAACTATTGCGGTTGTCAGAAACGAAGCTCATCAGATCTTAACGTAAGGACAAGCAGCCAGCAGGGAATAAATCTTTTTGCTGGTTTCATCGGTAACAGGAACAATCGGTAAGCGGGTATAGTTATCTGCAAGTCCGAGAAACTTCAGCACCTCTTTTACACCGGAAGGATTGCTTTCTACAAACAAATGCTGAATGATATCCAGAAGAATATAGTGGATCGACTGTGCATCGGAATATTTTTCCTGCAAGGCAAGCCGGATCATTTCAGAAAACTCCTTGGGAAATGCATTTCCTACAACTGAAATCACACCCACGGCTCCAACCGAACAAGCAGGCAACGCAATGGCATCGTCGCCGCAGATCACCAGAAAATCTTTTGGCTTTTCCTGGATAATAGACATGATCTGATTAAAAGAACCGGATGCTTCTTTGATTGCAATCATGTTTTTGCAATCGCGGGCAACACGTAAAGTCGTTTCGGCCGTCATATTTCTTCCTGTACGTCCCGGAACATTGTACAAAATAACAGGACGTGGTGTATGAGCATTTACCTGAAGATAATGTTGGTACAAACCCTCCTGAGTTGGTTTATTGTAATAAGGACTCACCGACAAAATCGCATCAACGCCGGTAAAATCAAAATTCTGAAGTGTGTGAATAATATCGCGGGTATCGTTTCCGCCAACACCAAATACGATTGGCAAGCGTTTGTTATTGATCTCAATTGCAAAATCAAGCACAGCGCGTTTTTCATCTTCGGTTAAGGTTACCGATTCACCGGTTGTTCCTTGTATAACCAGATAATCGGTGCCATTGTTGATGAGATGCTCAAGAATACGCTGCAATGCTGCATAATCTATTTCACCCGATTTATTGAAAGGCGTGACAACCGCCACTCCCATTCCGTAGAATTTTTTATTCATGATACCTTATTGATAATAGAGAGGTAATAGTTGACCTGAGCAATATAATCGATCATTTCCGATGAGTGAACGTCGATCATAAGATCATAGTACTGCTTAAATTCATCTGTGTAATAACCTACTTTAAAACGTCCTTTTGATTTATTTAAAATATGCCGAAGCGGAATAATCTCTTCACGTTCAAGATCGATCAGGATATCAAAGACTTCATTGCAAAAATTTTTGACTGCATTACCACCCGGACGAAAATTCCAACTGAGTTCTGCTTTACAGAAATAATCGAACTCCAATTGTGAACGTGCAAATTCGGGCAATACCTTATCTTCAACATAGCCCAAAGCCATAATTCGTTTTATTCCTTCTTCTTCTTTGAGGTGGCGCACGTATTTTTTTACTGCAGCAAACTTCTCTTCATTATCGACACGATAGATGAGCCCGACCGATTGTGCAGTAGCCAGATTAAATACTTTAGGTGTGCGACGAAGTCCTTTGTATTCGGACCTCATTTGTCGTCTGCCCACTTTTTTACGGATTCCTTCGAACATCATTCTGCCAACAATTTATCGAATTCTTCCTCCGAAATGATTTTCACTCCGAGTTCCTGCGCCTTTGTCAATTTACTTGGTCCGGCTTCATCACCTGCAAGCAGATATCCGGTTTTCTTCGAAACAGACCCACTCACTTTTCCTCCGTTGTTTTCAATGAATTCCTTAATTCCATCACGCGAATAGTTTTTAAATACTCCGGAAACAACGAATGAAAGTCCTTTTAAGCGATCTCCTTTCTCCTTTATCTGCGACGGGTCCAACTCCAACTGAACACCAGCCGAACGTAAACGATCAATCAACTGCAAATTAGCCGGAAGCCTGAACCATTCATAAACACTCAGGGCAATTTTATCCCCAATTTCTTCAACAGCCACAAGTTCTTCTACAGAAGCGGCAGCAATAGCATCAATATTCCGAAAGTGCCTGGCCAGCTTTTTAGCTACAGTTTCCCCAACAAAACGGATACCCATTGAAAACAACACCCTTTCGAAAGGAACGGATTTGGAGGCTTCAATTCCCGACAGGAGGTTATTGACCGACTTCGCAGCCATTCGTTCCAGAGGAAGCAATTGTTCTTTCCGGAGATCATAAATATCTGCAATTGTAATAATGAGTCCGGCTGCAAACAGTTGTTCGATGGTTTCCTCTCCAAGGCCTTCAATATCCATTGCCTTACGTCCTGTAAAATGCACCAGTTTTCCTTTTATCTGAGGCGGACACCCCATTTCATTAGGGCAGTAATGTTGTGCTTCTCCTTCGTTGCGGTAAAGTTGAGTTCCACATTCAGGACAAGCATCCGGAAACCTGAATACTCCGGAATGTTCATCGCGTTTGCTGAGGTCAATACCAACAATTTTTGGAATGATCTCTCCTCCCTTTTCAACGAAAACAGTATCACCGTGATGCAATCCCAATTTTTCAATTTGATCAGCATTATGAAGAGACGCACGTTTTACAACAGTACCAGCAAGAAGGACAGGTTTCAGGTTTGCAACGGGAGTGATAGCGCCTGTGCGACCAACCTGATACGACACGCTTTCGATCAAGGTTGAAACCTGTTCAGCCTTGAACTTGTAGGCAACTGCCCAACGCGGTGATTTTGCAGTAAAACCAAGTTCCTGTTGCTGGCGGTAATTATTCACCTTTATGACAACCCCATCAATATCAAACCACAGTTCCTTACGAGCAGCATCCCAGTAGTCGATAAATTCCATTATGGCATCGATATCGGAGCAACGTCTGATATAATTCTCTTTTTCAGAAGGCACTTTAAGTCCCCATTCGCCGGCTTGTTGAATACTTTCAAAATGATTGGCAAAAGGAAGCGCATCACCTGCAACAGCGTAGAGGAAACAATCCAATCCACGTTTTGCCACGATGGAAGAATCCTGCAGTTTAAGTGTTCCGGATGCAGTGTTTCGTGGATTTGCAAATAAGGGTTCACCGGCAGCCTCACGTTCGCGATTCAATTTCTCGAAATTTTTACGCGGAAAAAAGATCTCCCCTCTAATTTCAAATCGAGCGGGATAATCGCTCTGTTGCAAACGAAGGGGAATAGTGCGAATGGTTTTTATATTGGGAGTAATATCCTCTCCCTGCTCACCATCTCCACGCGTAACTGCACGAACCATTTTTCCATTTTCATAGGTTATGGAAATTGCAACTCCGTCGTATTTGAGTTCACACACATACTCTATCGGACCATCAATCAATTTTTTTATTCTGTTTTCGAAATCGATAATCTCTTCTTTCGAATAGGAATTGGAAAGCGAAAGCATTGGATAGGTATGTTTCACAACAGGAAAATCCTTTGTGATATCTCCACCAACACGCTGGCTCGGGGAATCGCTGTGGACGAATTCCGGAAAATTTGTTTCGAGGTGAATCAGTTCCTCCAGTAATTTATCGAATTCAAAATCGCTGATTTCGGGCTGACTTTTGATATAGTACAAATCATTATGCCTGTTCAACTCGGCCGTAAGCTGATCAATTCTGGATTTTGCCTGTTCCCTTGTCATAATGTAAAGTTAATGAGAGCAGGAATTTGAAAGCGGTAAAAAAGGAGATTTTATCAACGGAATCGCATCGGTACGTGAATAAAATCGGGGTTTATTCGGAGCAAACCAAAGCAATTGTTTTTCCATTGGGATGAATGGCCATTCGTGAGATTCCTTTCAGGGAAGGGAATCCTTTCCGAGGCAATGGTTTCCAATCGGAATTCGGCTGATTGGATAAAAACCAGATCTCGTCGCCCGAGCTTGCAAGCCAGCCTGTTGTTAATGCCAATAAATCCTGAGCACCTTCCGGCAGTTGAATAAGTTTCCGGGCCATATCAGGACCATTCATCCAAAAATCGAGTAGCAAACTCTTAGATGCTGTGCTAAGCGTATAATACACCCCTATTGTATGATTCTCGTAGGACGTTTCCCTTGTAGGTATCTTAAGCAGATGTCCGCTGAACCAACGGCCAACATGATTGCAAATGACCTGTTCTTCTTTTGTTTTCAGATTAATTAATCGCAAACCATGCTGCTCAGCGGGACCCAAAATAAAAGCTACGATCAATTCACCGGAAAGAAATTGATAATACCCAACTGAATCCAGCCAGGGTGCAATTTTTTTTGGCTTTTTTCCATTCAAGTCGAAGCGCCATAAACGCTGGGTGGTACCGTCTTCCTCCACACGAACCACCGATATTCCGGTTCCATCGGTAGTGATGCGCGGACTGTATTCTGAAGTTCGGGGTGTAGTAGTTAATTGAATGGATTTACGGCCTTCAATTTCATAGCGAAAAATATCCGTGGTTGAATGTTCGGTCATTGCCGTGTAAAAAATATATTTTCCATCCGGCGAAAACCAAGGCTGATTATCATAACCCTTGTGACCTGAAGTAATATTTTGCGGATTACTGAAATAAACTGAATCCGGTTTCAACTCTATATCGAGGGTCCAGATATCTGTATTCATGTTTTGTCCGAAAGAACAAAGCGAATGAACAGTCAGAAAAATGCACACTACTAATCGCATACTGTTTCAAAATCATATTATTATTTAATCCGAAAAAAAAGAGCCCCCAAATGGAGGCTCTTTTTTTATTCACCAATTCCGTGACAATTCTTGTATTTTTTTCCTGAGCCACAAGGACAGGCATCGTTACGTCCAACTTTCTTTTCCACTCGCACCGGCTGAGTTTTTACCCGCTGTTGTTGATCACCACTTGAAGAAGGATCACCGTAACTTGGAATTTCAGTTCTGGATGTTTGAACATTTTTTGGTAATTCCTGACGAGGAGCAGGAGCTTTTTGTACCTGTTGTTCTCCCGTATTAACAGGAAGCTGTGCCTTCACGAGGAAAGAGATAACCTCTTTGTTCATTTTATCGATCAGCTTTTTGAATAACTCGTACGACTCAAGTTTATAAACCACCAACGGATCTTTTTGCTCGTAAACTGCTTGCTGAACACTTTGCTTGAGGTCATCCATTTCGCGCAAATGTTCCTTCCATTCGTTGTCCAATACCGCCAGCAATACTGATTTTTCCGCTGTACGCAAGGCAGCACGTCCACCGCTTTCGTACGATTCTTTCAGGTTAACCACCGACTGCAAGGTGCGGATACCATCGGTGAAAGGAACCACGATATTCTCGTACTGACTACTTTGAGTTTCATACACATTTTTAACCACGCCGTAGATGCGCTCAAGCATACCATCCATATTTCTACGGTAGGTTTTCATTGCGAGGTCAAAAAGTTTTCCTGCAATTTCACTTGTATCACCTGAAAGGAATTCATCTTCAGAAACCGGAGCATCAATTGCAAGATTGCGTAAACATTCAAAACGGAAAGTATCGTAATCGCGCACATCCTGATATTCGGCAACCAATGATTCGGCAACATCGTAGAACATATTGGAAAGATCGATGTCCATACGATCGCCATACAAGGCATTGCGACGTTTAGAATAAATGGTCTTTCTTTGAACATTCATAACGTCATCGTATTCGAGCAATCGTTTACGAATACCGAAGTTATTCTCCTCCACTTTTTTCTGCGCACGCTCAATGGATTTGGTGATCATACCATGCTGAATCACTTCACCCTCTTTCATTCCAAGACGGTCCATCATACGCGCAATACGTTCAGATCCGAACAAACGCATCAGATTATCTTCAAGAGAAACGAAGAACTGTGAAGAACCGGGATCACCCTGACGACCGGAACGACCACGCAACTGACGATCGACACGTCGCGATTCGTGGCGCTCAGTACCAATGATCGCTAAACCACCGGCTTCCTTCACTCCGGGTCCGAGTTTAATATCAGTACCACGACCTGCCATGTTGGTAGCAATGGTAACTGTACCCGATTGTCCGGCAAATGCAACAATATCCGCTTCTTTTTGGTGAAGCTTTGCGTTAAGCACCTGGTGAGGAATATTGCGTAGTTTGAGCATTCGGCTGAGCAACTCAGAAATTTCTACTGAAGTTGTTCCTACAAGAACAGGGCGTCCTGCCTCCCGTAATGATGCGATTTCGTCAATAACCGCATTGTATTTTTCACGTGCTGTTTTGTAAACAAGGTCATTTTCATCCTTACGTACAATTGCGCGATGTGTTGGAATGGTTACAACATCCAGTTTGTAGATATCCCACAATTCTTTTGCTTCTGTTTCAGCAGTACCGGTCATACCAGCAAGCTTGTGGTACATTCTGAAATAATTCTGCAAGGTGATGGTCGCATAGGTTTGCGTTGCAGCTTCCACCTTCACATTCTCTTTCGCTTCGATAGCCTGGTGCAATCCGTCGGAATAACGGCGTCCTTCCATGATACGACCGGTTTGTTCATCGACGATTTTTACTTTACCATCCATGATCACATATTCCACATCACGTTCAAACATCGCATAAGCACGCAGCAACTGATTCATGGTGTGGATACGCTCAGCCTTGATAGTATAATCACGCATCAAGGTATCGCGCAATTGGGTTTGTTCCTGAGTTGCAAGTCCGGAAGCCTGAATTTTTGCTATTTCTGCGCCGACATCCGGCATGATGTAATAGCTGGAATCTTCACCGGAAGACAATAACTCAATCCCTTTTTCCGTAAGCTCAATCTGATTATTGCGTTCGTCAATAACAAAGAACAATTCTTTGTCGACCTTATGCATTTCCTTTTGCTGTTCAGCCATGTATTGGCTTTCGGTTTTTTGCATAATGGCTTTTACGCCGGGTTCTGACATGAATTTGATCAGCGCTTTATTACGAGGCAAACCACGGTGAGCACGCAATACAGCCATTCCCCCTTTTTCAAGTGAATCCTTATCGACATTTCCGCGACCATCTTCACCAAGGCCGGATAATAATTTTTTCGCGTCGGTCAGGCACAGGTTAATGTATTTTCTTTGTTCAGCAACCAAACGTTCAATTTTTGGTTTGAGCTCATAGAATTCATGTTTATCTCCTTGCGGAGTAGGACCGGAAATGATCAACGGAGTTCGCGCATCATCAATCAATACAGAATCGACCTCATCCACAATTGCAAAATGCAGTTTCTGCTGTACAAGATGATCAACTGAATTGGCCATGTTATCACGCAGGTAATCGAAACCAAATTCGTTATTGGTACCATAAACGATATCTGCACGGTAAGCTTTTCGTCTGCGGTCGGAGTTGGGTTCATGTTTATCGATGCAATCAACGGCCAGACCATGGAACATGAAAATCGGAGCGTTCCATTCGGAGTCACGCTTAGCCAGGTAATCGTTTACTGTAACAACATGTACACCTTTACCGGTAAGTGCATTCAGGAAAATAGGAAGTGTAGCCACAAGGGTTTTTCCCTCACCGGTCATCATCTCCGAAATTTTCCCCTGGTGCAATACAACACCACCCAGCAACTGAACATCATAATGCACCATATCCCAGGTAATGGTTGTTCCGGCCGCATCCCAGGTATTTTTCCAGATCGCTTTATCGCCATCAATACTTACAACTTTGTTGCTTACACTCAGTTCACGATCGAAAGGTGTTGCAGTTACGGCAATCTCCGGATTCTCCTTGAAGCGGCGACCGGTCTCTTTTACAATAGCAAATGCCTGAGGCAAAATTTCGAGCAGGATAATTTCAAGTTTTTCATCCACCAGTTTCACCATTTTGTCGGCCTCTTCGAGAAGACGCTCCTTCTCATCCATATCGGTGGTGACATTGGCTTTGTTACGGATCTCCTCAATTTTAGCTTCTTCGGGATGAACAAAATCTGCTATCTTTTTACGCAGATCCTGAGTACGGGCACGAAATGCATCATGACTGAGTCCGCTGAGCTGTGCATATTCCTGATTGATCTTATCAATGTATGGTTTGATTTCAGCAATATCCTTTTCCTTTTTGCTACCGAAAATTTTCTTGAGTAATCCGAGCATGATGCGTTTTGATTGGTAAGTGGTAAGTCGACAAAAGTAAACAATATTTACGCATCCGGCCCCTTCAGAACACACATGGGCAGACCTGAGCCTCAGGTGTTTGAAGCAGAAAGCTTCGTAAGCACCCCAACACACCCAAAAACCGGACCTGAGGTAATTCTTCAGACAGATCAGCAGAAAGGCTGACAGAAAGGCGTTTTCCTGCTTTTTTTTAGGGCTGAAGCCTGTAGATTATGCCATTTAGGATGCAAGGAAAAAACCGTCCTTCAACCAATGCGCATTTTTAGCACCTTTGCAGAGTGATTGTTTATCCCAACGCAAAAATAAATCTCGGACTCAATATCCTTCGCAAAAGAAACGATGGATACCATGATATCGACAGTGTTTTTTACCCTGTTAGCTGGAGAGATATTTTGGAAGCGATTCCCAATGAAACCGGATTGTTTTCCATTGAATTTTCCGGTTTGCCCATACCCGGAGATCCAAAAGACAATCTGATTTACAAAGCCTGGAAATTACTTAATGAAAAACATGGTATTCCCGGAGTGAATGTGCATTTGCACAAAGTAATCCCAATGGGAGCCGGAATAGGTGGTGGAAGTGCTGATGGTGCATTTATGTTGAAACTATTGAATTCACTTTTCGCACTGGATCTTTCAGAACGGGAACTGATGGAAATGGCATCGAGTCTGGGAAGTGATTGTCCGTTTTTCATACCGAATACTCCGGCTTTTGTAACCGGCAGAGGAGAAAAAATGGAACAACTTCTATTCAATCTGGACGACTATCGACTGGTATTGATAAATCCAGGATTGCACTTTGGTACTGCTGAAGCTTATAGTGGAATTGTGCCCAATGAATCAGGGATCAGCACAAAGGAAGTTATCGAAAAATATCCTGTAGCTGAGTGGAAAAACTATCTGAAAAATGATTTTGAAATTCCGGCTTTTAAAAAATATCCTGAACTCCGCCATTTAAAAGACGCACTCTATGCAAATGGAGCGCTCTATGCATCCATGACCGGATCAGGAAGTACGCTTTATGCATTGTTCCATTCCATTCCGGAAAATCTCGGGAACTGTATCTGTAAAGAAGGCTATACAATTAAAATCTGCTGATCGATTTCTTATTTCTGAGCAAATCTGTAAAGCGGAAAGGTTAGCAAAAGAAACATGAAATTCGGAATCCAAACTGCAATGGATGCATCCAAACCTGCGTTGGTTGCTGCAACAGAGGTTAACCGCATTGAGAAAATATAGGTTACTGCCAGCACCAGTCCTATCGCAATATTCAATCCTATACCACCTCTCGATTTTCGTCCCGCCACACAAACACCAATGAGTGTTAGAATATATGCAGCTGCAGGATAGGATGTCCGCTGGTGAAGTTCGATTTGGCTCAGCTGAACTTTTGTACTTCCCCTCCGTTTTTCTGTTTCGATGAAACGCAATAATTCGGGAGTAGTCATTGAACTTGAAAATTCATTTCTGTATCCAAGATCAGAAGGCGCGAAATTGAATGTCGTATCGCGTTTATCGCCTCTTACAATTGAATCTTTGTATTCTGAAACGTAACGGATATGGTAGAATTGCAGCGACCATTTCGTATTCAGGGTATCATAATAAGCTCTCTGGGCAGTCAGCACACTTTTGAGTGATCCTTCTTCCCATTTTTCCATACAAAAAGCGTCGAGGTAACCGTAGTGGTTGTTATCAAAATAAACAATAACACCCGGCTCTACTTCGAGGTGGACATTGTTGAGCAAAACGGAATGTCGTGCAATGCTCTCTTCAAAATCAAGTCGGATTTTATTCGCCCGCGGCAGGACCAGGTGATTCAGAAAGATAGACAAAACAACAAGCACAGTAGCCGCAAGAAAAAAGGGACGCAGCATACGGTTAAAGCTCATTCCACTGCACAACACTGCAATCAATTCATTGTTCTTTGCCATTTTGGAAGTAAAAAAAATGACAGAAATAAAAATGATGAGCGAACTGAAAAGATTGGAATAATGAAAAACGAAATTGATGTAATATTTTGTGAGAAGATCCCAGAACGAAACTTTGAATTCAATAAAATCATCCACTTTTTCAGCGAAATCAAATACGATCGCAATCGCCATCAAAATTGCCAGGATGAAGAAAAATGTCCCCAGGAATTTCCCCATGATATACCTGTCAATTCGGGTAATCATCAGAGTCGGTTTTTAAGTTTAGGCACCATATGATTTTTCCAGGAAACAAAATCGCCTTCCAGAATATGCTTTCGCGCTTCGGCAACCAGCCAGAGGTAAAAACCAAGATTATGTATGGATGCAATTTGTGCTGCCAGCATTTCACCCGCCACAGTAAGATGACGCAGATAGGCTTTGCTGTAGGACTGATCCACCCATGTAGTTCCGTTTGGATCGAGCACGGAGAGATCATCTTTCCACCTTTCGTTGCGAATATTTATTATTCCTTCAGAGGTAAACAACATTCCGTTTCGCGCATTGCGGGTAGGCATAACACAATCGAACATATCCACACCCAAAGCAATATTTTCAAGAATATTTACCGGTGTACCCACGCCCATAAGGTAACGTGGTTTATCGGCTGGTAGTATGTTGCAGACAATCTCGGTATGCCGATACATTTCCTCTTCGGGTTCACCAACCGACAATCCCCCAATGGCATTACCCGGCCGGTTAAAGGATGCGATAGTTTCTGCCGACTTTTTTCGCAGATCATCGTATGTACTCCCCTGCACAATAGGAAACAAGGTTTGTTCATAGCCGTACAAAGGCTCCGTGGCATCAAAGCGATCGACACAACGTTTCAGCCAGCGGTGTGTCATTTCCATGCTGCGTGTTGCATACTCCCGATCGCATGGATAGGGTGTGCACTCATCAAAAGCCATGATTATATCAGCCCCGATGATGCGCTGGACATCCATTACATATTCCGGAGAAAAAAGGTGTTTGGATCCATCAATATGCGAACGGAATGTAACACCGTCCTCTTTGATTTTTCGGTTTTCGCTGAGCGAATACACCTGATATCCTCCCGAATCGGTTAGAATCGGACCATCCCAATTCATGAATTTATGAAGTCCACCGGCACTTTTCAACAGCTCGGTGCCCGGCCGCAGGTAGAGGTGGTAGGTATTACCAAGGATTATTTTTGCCTTAATATCCTCCTTTAATTCACGCTGATGCACAGCTTTAACAGTAGACTGGGTGCCAACCGGCATGAAAATAGGAGTTGGAATTTCGCCATGCGCAGTGGTAATTATACCTGCCCTTGCCGAGGAACCCGGATCGTTTGCCTTTAACTGAAATTGCATCTGTTGAAAAAAAGAGGTGGGTCAAAGATAACAACTTACAGCGTTCTGTACTTTTGCCCCCCACGACTTATCATGAAATTCGGACCCGAAGAACTATTACTGATCTTTTTTTGTGCAGCGGCATTTGTGCAGTTGTTCTACTACTTCTTTTTCTATTTCCGAATTGCTTTTCACAAGGAGAGGCATCACAATACCCTTACCCCACCCGTTTCGATCATCATTTGCGCCCGATCTGAATCGTCGAAACTCGTACATAACCTCCCTCATATTTTCGATCAGGATTATCCCGATTTCGAAGTGATTGTTGTTAACGACAGATCCTGGGACGATACCAAGGAAATCCTGAAAGCATTCCAGATCCGTTATCCGCATTTGCGTGTGATTAATATTGAAGAATCGAGCCACGAACATTACGGTAAAAAAATGGCCCTTACCATTGGTATCAAGGGCGCAAAAAATGAATGGTTGTTATTGACCGATGCCGACTGCAAACCCCTTCACCGCAACTGGATAAAAAAAATGGTGGAAGCACAATCTGCCAACACCGAATTTGTACTTGGTTACAGTCCCTACCAAAACAAAAAAGGATTCTTAAGCAAGCTAATTCGCTTTGACACCCTTTTAGCAGGAATGAACTATTTATCCTTTGCTAAATCTGGTCTGCCATACATGGGTGTTGGACGAAACCTTATGTACAAGAAGGAATCCTTTTTTGCCGTACGTGGCTTTAAGAAACACTATCACATCTCATCCGGAGATGATGACCTGTTCATCAATCAGGCTGCAAACGGAAAGAAAACATCCGTAATGTTTCATCCCGAGTCGCACGTTGTTTCGATGCCCAAGACAAGTTTTGTGGATTGGTTCCGGCAAAAAAAGCGTCATTTTACCACTGCACCCCATTACAAGCTTCGCGACAAAATTCTTCTAAGCCTCTTCCCTGCAAGCTATTACCTCGGAATTGGCCTCAGCATTCCACTACTTGTTTTAAACACGTATCTATGGATTATTTTAGGCATCATCGGATTCAGGCTGCTGCTTCAAATAGTTATCTTTAGCCGTTCAATGAAATGGCTTGGCGACAAAGACCTTTTGTTGTGGGCTCCGGTGTTAGAGTTTTTTGTTTTGATTCTTCATCCTGTCATTCATTTGAGTAATAAAATTGTGAAAGCAACGAAATGGAATTAGAAGAAGGTTTCGAGAATCTGTCCGACAAAGCACGGTACGACTTCCAGCTTGTCATTCGCGCTCGCGAGGGAGAACAAGCTGCCTATGCCGAATTGATGGAAAGGTACCGCGACTCGATTTATTTCATGTTGTTGAAGATGGTCAACAATAAAGACGATGCCGACGATCTCACCATTGAAGCTTTTGGTAAAGCCTTTAACCGTTTAGACCTTTACACTCCGAATTTTGCTTTCTCCACCTGGTTGTTCAAGATTGCATCCAACAATTGTATTGACTTTATCCGCAAGAAGAAAAAGAATACCCTATCCATCGACAGTGCATTTGCAGGAGAAGATGGAGACGAGATGTATATCGATCTTCGTTCGGACGCACTCACTCCGGAAGAGGAAGCCATAAAACAACAAAAGGAAAAGCTGATGCGCGATGTTGTGCAAAAGCTAAAGCCACGATATCGCCAATTGATTGAAATGCGTTATTTCCAACAATTGGCCTATGAGGAAATCGCAGAACAACTCGATCTTCCATTGGGAACCGTAAAAGCTCAATTGTTCAGAGCGCGTGATCTTTTGTACCAGGTATTGAAAAACTCCAAAGACCGTTTTTAAAAGAATCCGGTTATTGAACCACACTTATCACTTTTCAAGCTAAACTACCCACCCTTCTCCGAAATTGTATTTGAAAGAAACCGCAAAGAGAAAGAGAGGTGAAGAATTGAATTTATTTGCACCTACTCCAATCGATGATTCATATTCATCTGAAATTTCCGATGCAGGAAATATGATTAGTTTAAAACGGAATCGAGCCACCTACAGTGTCTACCAAAGGTTGTACCACTGAAATTCCCGCGGTACTGAAGGCGTAGGTAGAATGAGATAACCAATTGCTGTATCACCCCTCACTGTTCACCGTTCACTGTTTACCCTTCACTGTTTACCGTGCACTGTTCACTGTTTACCCTTCATTCCTTCATCAATAAAATCAGCCATGGCTTTACCTGCCTTGTAGTGTTCGATTATCGTTTTGAGTAAATCTTTTGAGGTAATCATTTTAGCAGGTAGTTCTGCTCCCCAGTAAAGATTCTTATGGAACAACAGTGGCTCTTGTTCAGCTGCAGCTTTCAATTCCTTCGAAAGACGCGAATTTCCGTCGCCCACAACTTCTCCGTAGTAATCCACAAACTTTTTCGACCGTTGTAATTTGGTAAATGTTTTGAGATTGGCAGCAATATAATTCCTTAGTTGATGCAAGGTGGGAGTTTCAATAAAATAAGCTCCATGCCAAATCTGAATTTTCTCCGGATTTAACTGAAAATAAAATCCGCAAACATCAGGCTCTTTTTTCCCTAATCGAGAAACAGCTGCTGCCATATGCATTTTGTAAGGGTATTTATCTTTTGAAAACCGAATATCACGATTGATCCTGAAGATGGCATCTTTAGCTTCCATTTTCACTGTTGGATCAATCTTTGAAATCTCCTTTATCACATCAGCAGTAAATCCCCGAAAAGGAAGTTTTACATCTTGCTCATACCTGTTGCGGTTAACATCAAACCAATCCTTATTGTTATTGGGAGCCAGGTCGATAAAAAATTTATTGAATGCAGGAGTGAAATAGACCGACATAAGATTTCTTTTAGGCAAATTACTTTTTTTTCAGTCTCTCGCAAGCCTAATTTCAAATTTTTATGAATTGAATTAAAAATTTAGATGCTCCGATTGAATCTCCACTATCACTTCAATTTGTATTTTTAACGAAAACTTATTTATGGATCCTATTCGCTTAGCCGAAAAAGTAGTTGATAGTATGTACAATAACGATCCATTCAGCAAATGGTTGGGTATAGAACGTATTGAAGACGGAGCCGGGATATCGGTGTTAAGGATGACAGTAAACAAGGAAATGCTTAACGGATTTGGGATTGCGCATGGAGGAATTACTTATTCGCTGGCAGATAGCGCGCTTGCATTTGCGAGCAATTCGCACGGAAAAAAGTGTGTCAGTATTGAAACTGCAATTTCCCATTTAACGGCTGTTAAAGAAGGAGATATACTTACAGCACGAGCTGTTGAAAAAAATTGTTCGAACAAAATAGCCCTTTACGAAGTTGATGTTACCAACCAAAATGGTAAACTTGTGGCCAGTTTCCGCGGCACGGTCTATCGCACCTCGCAGGAATGGGATGTAAAATGATTTATTGTTGTTATCTGATTCGTTGATGAAAGACGTATTTATCTCAACCGCCGTTCGCACACCGATTGGCAATTTTGGAGGCACACTTGCCGCCGTTCGCACAGATGATCTTGCAGCTCACGTATTGCGTGCTCTGATGGAAAAAGTTCCGACACTTGATCCTGCCGCCATTGAAGATATTGTGATGGGCTGCGCCAATCAGGCCGGTGAAGACAACCGAAACGTTGCCCGTATGGCATCCTTGCTTGCAGGAATCCCATTCAGCGTTCCCGGAGAAACAGTCAACCGACTTTGCGCTTCCGGAATGTCTGCAATCCTTAATGCATCACGCGGTTTGCAAAGCGGAAACGGTGATATCGCCATTGCGGGTGGTGTAGAAAATATGACCCGCGGACCATGGGTTATCTCAAAAGCTTCCGGTGCGTTTGGACGCGATCAGCAAATGTTTGATTCCAGTTTCGGATGGCGTTTCATCAATCCGAAAATGCAGGAACTCTATGGTACTGATGGTATGGGAGAAACTGCAGAAAATCTGGTTGATCTTTATAAAATTGAACGCGAAGCGCAGGATGCATTTGCATTATGGTCGCAACAAAAAGCTGCAAAAGCAACAGCAAACGGAATTCATGCACAGGAAATTGCTGCAGTAACAATACCACAGAAAAAAGGTGATCCCCTTGTATTTGCCGCAGATGAATTCATCAAAGCATCCACCACAATGGAAACACTCGGGAAACTTCGTCCCGCATTTCGCAAGGATGGCAGTGTTACAGCAGGAAATGCATCCGGACTCAACGATGGTGCTGCAGCTATGTTACTTGCTACTGAAACGGGTTTAAAACAACATGGACTTCAACCGATGGCAAGAATAGTTTCATCCGCGGTTGCAGGAGTTGAACCTCGTATAATGGGTATTGGTCCGGTTCTCGCTTCAGAGAAAGCATTAAAACGGGCAGGACTCACTCTCGATCAAATCGACGTTCTTGAACTGAATGAAGCATTCGCTGCACAGGTTTTATCCTGTACACGTAAAATGGGACTGGCAGATAATGATCCGCGAATCAACATCAACGGTGGAGCAATTGCATTAGGACATCCTCTTGGAATGAGTGGTACTCGGTTGGTGCAGACTGCAGCTCTTGAATTGCAACGTTCCGGAAAAAAATATGCCTTGTGTACAATGTGCATAGGCGTAGGACAAGGCTATGCCATTATCATTGAAAGAATCTGACCACTGAGTTACCGGTCAATTTTATAATTCATACATCACCTATTAAAAATTTATTACCATGAGTATGCTTAAGACATTTGAAGACCTTGACGTGTATAAGAAGTGCAGAGAGTTCAGGCAGGATATTTCTCAACTTGTTAAAACATTACCCAACACAGAAAACCATAAATTACAGAGTCAGTTGCTGCGCTCATCACGTGCAGTTACAAGCTCAATTGCAGAGGGGTTCGGACGTTTCCATCATTTGGAAAACATTCAATTCTGCCGTCAGTCGCGCGGATCATTGATGGAAACATTGGAACATTTGATCATTGCAAATGACGAAGGATTTATTTCAGCAGAAACACTTGAAGATTTCCGCATGAAACAAAACGATTGCATGCGCACATTGAATGCCTATATTTCTTACCTGAAAAAAGCGAAAAACCGTGCATTTGAAAGTGCTCCGGCTACGCCATATGTTCAGGACCAACAGTTCCAGGAACAACAATATTGATCCAATAGAACGATCGATTCCGGTAACTCAGTGGTCGTTCTTTTAATTTCAAAATTATGATATACGAATTCAATGGTTTTCGTCCTGTAGTTCACGAAAGTTCTTTTGTCCATCCACAGGCTTGCGTTACAGGTAATGTAATTATTGGAAAAAACGTATATATCGGTCCCGGCGCTGCCATTCGTGGCGATTGGGGAATGATCATTATCAAGGACGGATGCAACGTACAGGAGAACTGTACCATTCATATGTTTCCGGGCGTAACCGTTACATTGCATGAAGGCGCGCATATTGGTCATGGTGCAATCATCCATGGGGCCAGCATCGGTAAAAATTGTCTGATTGGTATGAATGCTGTACTAATGGATAATGTTGAACTCGACGATGAATGTATTGTAGGTGCGCTGACCTTTATCACGGCAGAAAGTAAATTCCCAAAACGTCAGCTCATTGTTGGTAATCCCGGTAAGGCGATTAAGGAAGTGAGTGATGAAATGATTGACTGGAAAACCAAAGGAACGGCATTGTACCAACAACTTCCTTCGGAATTATACGCAGGCCTAAAACCCTGTGAACCATTGCGTGAAATCGAACCTGATCGTCCGCAGCAGGAAGCCATGTACAAATCATGGAAAGAGATCAATAAATAATTCACCCGGAAATTTCCGGCGAAGTGAGATATTTCCCTTAACTTGAGGAATGCGATTTGCACTTTTCATGGCGATTTTTTGCCTTTTTCTTTCCGCCTGTAAAAAGGATCCGGGAGAACGGAGTATGGACAGAAATATGCGGCTATTATGCCGTGAAAAATGGGTGGTAAAATCAGTTTCCGATTCATTCGTTACCACCATCCCTCCCTTTTCTCTTCTTGAATTTGAGTTTAAATCCGAAGGAAAACTGGTAGTGAGCGAACCCGGTTTGTTTGTTCATGGGAGTTTTACGCTAATTCAATCCACCAACAAAGTGCTCAGCATAAAAGCGAATACCGTTACTTCATTGTCGAATGCAATCATTTATTTTAATCGCATCTGGACCATCCAAACGCTCGACCGCAGGAAAATGATCTGGGGGATTAGTGGGCTTGATTATATCCGTGCTGAGTTTGTTCACCCGGATGAATAATTCATTCCTGACGAATGTCATTTTTTGAATGTGATACTTATCACTGTATATACAACTATTGTAGATTTACTTTGATAAAAAAAACGACTATGAAAAGTAATGTTGGAACTGCAGATCGCATCATCCGTATCCTTATTTCGGCCGTACTTGCCGGATTATTCTTCTCTGGCAAAGTGACAGGAACAGTAGGAATTATAATGGTTGTTGCTGCAGGAATCTTCACCATAACAGCCGCAATTGGATTTTGTCCGCTCTACAAACTGGTGGGGCTTTCTACTTGTCCTGTAAAGAAGAGTTAAGCCAAACTAAGACACGATTTAGCATTTTATTATTTCAATCACCGGAGATCGTTTTCGGTGATTGAAATTCTGTTACTTGAAACTGCCAAATCTAATTTGGAATCGGTAGTTTTACGGTATGGCAAGCAGGATTCGATTGTTCAATAATTGCTCAGTGATTGCTGTCGCCGTATTTTTATTCATTTCATGCAAATCGCCAATGAAAACGATTGTTCACACCAAAGAAGCCCCACTTCCTATCGGTCCATATAGTCAGGCTGTACTTATCAATCACACGTTGTATGTCAGTGGTCAGATCGCTATCGATCCCGCCACAGGAAATATGATGATGAATACGATAGAAGAAGAAACGCACCAGGTCATGAAAAATCTCTCAGCTGTTTTAAAAGCGGTTGAAATGGATTTTTCGCATGTGGTTAAAGCCAGTATTTTTCTTTCCAACATGGATGATTTCCCGAAAGTGAATACGGTTTATGGTTCCTATTTCAAAGATCATTATCCCGCACGTGAAACGGTACAGGTATCCCGATTACCAAAGGATGTAAATGTGGAAATCTCTGTTATTGCTGTAAAATAATCACTGCATTCAACCGGGTAAAAGAAGAATTACTTTCCCCGGGTTGCCCAATCGATGATTACCAGAATACACAAGGTAGAGGGCAAGGCCCACTCCCAACTGCTTTGTTCGCGGCTGAAATATTCGCTTCCAAAAAAGATCCAGGGACAAAACAGGCACCCCACTATTCCGGGCAAGATAAGGGAGTAAGCAATTTTCCATCTTCTCCATAAAAAAAGAATACCGGCGATCATTAATCCTGTCGATACCAATCCAATTACCGACATCCGTAAAAATGCACCTTGCATATCACTTACAGAATACATGTCACCCAAACGAACAATTCCTTCATGAACCTGATTTGCGTTGGGTAGCGCATCGACCATACGCATTGCCACCAGGGTAAATGAAAAAAACATCAGGTACCAGAAAACCACAGGTAAACTGATGTAAAAAACCAATTGCGTAAACAATCGCGGGGATTGATCACCGAGTAAAAAACGGGTGATTCGGGTAAACTTGATATCGTAGGTATTCGCTTTCATTTAAAATGAGATAGCTGACGCGCATACAATGCGATAAACAAGATTGCAAAAACAAAGAGAACAGCAGTTTCTCCCCAACGCGGTTCATAACGCAAAACCAAAATAAAAGGAGCAACAAAAAACAAGATGTGGGAGAAGAGATAAATGAAAAATCCTTCGCGTTTATACGCACGCATGAAAAATGCGCCAATTGCTGCAAGCACATTCGAAAAAGAAGCCGCCAGATAATACCAACTCATCGATTGAAAAAATGCTGCGCGCTCGCCATTGAATTCATAGGTACTTAAACGTTGATCACCAACAATTCGAACAACCTGCTTTTTTAATTCCAATGCCTCTTCGCTTCCTGAAAGCAACACGTTTTCGAGTCCTCCCCAAAAAATATACGACATCAAACAAAATGCAAATCCGAGTATGGAGCCGATAAACGTAAACGTGCTTAACAGGTTAACGACTCTGCGGTTGGGAAAATTATTGGGATTTTGTAGGTTTTCCATCTGCACTTCTCTCATTTTATTTTTGATTTTACGGTTGCCCAGTTACGGTAATTTTCTTCCTGCGCAGGTGTTTGCGAATCGGCTTTAATTATTCGCCAGGTTCTGAAACCGCCGTTGATAGCAGGAGAGATGGAAAAATCCAACATGCGGCTACCTCTTAAAACAGCGATCTGCATATTCTCTCCGCCAAAATAGGCAATCCATTTATTTGCGTCGTTATTAACCAGGTATCCGTTTACCGAAATCAATTTATCACCCTGTGCCATTCCTGAAAGAGCAACCGGTTCGTCGGGATGGAACTGCATCAGGAAACTTCCTGCAGATGAATCAGAAATTTTCATTCCGTACAATCGCTCAGCGACACTTGGAGGATCATAACTCAACACTGCCCAACCCAGGTATTCGAGTGCATTGTTCAGCATTGGCAAATAATCTCCGGCACCATTAATCAAAGTATCGAAATAACTGCACATACCGTTTCCGGCATATTTCTCTATGAGTTTTCTGTAATCCTTTGCAGAATAACCTAATCCTTTCTTACTGAAATCGTGGTACAGATCGTACATGACATCATGGAGGCGGTGTTTGTTCTTGCTGTGACGCATGATCTCAACATCCGCAATAAATGCCAATAAACAACCTTCTGTATAAATTGAAACTTTTCGCTCCGCAACACCGGGCACATAACCATCAAGCCAGGTATCAAATGAAGAATCTGCAACTGAATAATTTCTTCTACCGAAATTATCCATGTGCTTTTGTAACTGTGCGCTCAACTCAGAAAAATAGGCAGCAAGGTTAAATACCCCGGATGCATGAAGAAAATAATCTCCCATGTACGTGGTTACACCTTCTGCAACATATCCGGTTTTGAAATAATTTTCTTTGGAATAATCATAAGGAAACATTTCTACAGGACGAATACTCTTGATATTCCAGGCGTGGTATAATTCGTGCGAACACAGCCCTAACAGATCGTCGTAACGCTCCCGCATCAATTCATAACCTGGTCCCAAAGCATTAACACTACTGGTTAAATGCTCTACACCATGGTAAAAATTTACCGGAAGCACCTGCAACAGGAAATGGTAGGATTGAACAGGAAATTCACCATAAGCTTCAATTTGTGATTTCGCAAACGCAGAAAAATGCTCAATGATCCGTTCCCAGTCGGGACGACATTCTCCCTGTATCCAGATGTTGAATGTAGTTCCTTCAACAATAAAATCATTATGACGCAATTCTGCAGATGAAATAAACGGGCTGTCGGCAAGCTCATGAAAATCCATTGGAAAAAGCCTGAATGCATTTTTACCCTGCTCGGTTGATTCCTGATGCCATTTGCATCCACAAGCCAATTGCCATCCTGCAGGAACATTGATCAGGACTTCACATCCTTCGTTCATTCGTTCTTTATCGTAAATCAGGCAATTTACCGGGTTGACGTAAAGCTGCGTGGCATCAACAAAAGTGGAACCAGCGTTAAGGTCGCCGGAAAAATACTGGTACGAAACAACAATTTCTTCCGATCCGGAAACCTGAATTTTCCAGCTATCCTTATTCAGTTTTTCGAAGGGCAAAGCATGTCCCTGCTCATTTGTCACAGCAAAACGTCGTACATTTTTCGCAAAATTTCCCAACTCGTAACGACCGGGGCGCCATGCGGGTAATTGCACTTCTACTGATTTTCTTTTTTCAGCAGGTATCCGAACAACAACATCAATAAAACGATGTTGAGGCTGGTTGAATGAAAGAGAGTACTTAACGATCATGTTCAAATTTACGCATTTCCTCTTCCCGTGCCAGCAGAAGGTTTTGTATTCTGCTCGATCCATTTTCTCAACCAAATCAATGGAAGCACATTTCCCCTCGAATAAACCGCAGGATCTATTGTCCGAAGCAAGGCATTCTTTACCGAAATGGATTCATTTTCCAACTTAAAACAGGATGCTAAAACTTTCAGAAACACCTTGTAATGTTCAACATCTGTTCGTCCCCTCAATAGATCACGCAGATTCCGGATGTGTCGTTCGGCAGTATCACGTTTGTTTCGCATCACCAGAATTATCAATTCCTGAACTCTGTGGTACAAATCATCGTGTTCTGATAACTTACCGGATAGTTCCTGGTGCAAAACACGCGCATCCTGCCAATTCCCATTGAGGAGAAGCGCCATTCCTTTGAGTAAACCAAACCGTGAAAACAGAAAAGGATCGCGTTGCAAAGCATGTCCTTCCGTTTCAATCAACTCAAGTGCATCCTTGATTTTTTCGCATCTGAGCAAAACACCGATCAGGTTATAGACGATTTGGTGGACATTAACTTCAGGAATCGATTTCCGGTATTTCAAACTTTCCCGAAAAAGTTCAACCGAATGATCGAACTGCTGACGAAACGAATATTCCAATGCGAGGTTAGACAAGATCACAGCCAGCTCCCTGCTCCAGGGAAACTGAAAATCATCGATGCTTTCTGCAAGCGATCTCATTTCTTCAAGCTGTTCCATTCTGCGGTCACTCACAGCACGTAAACTTTCCGTTTTGAGACGAAAATACCGGACCACTTTATCCTCTTCTTCATTGGAAATGCTTGCATTAATCTTTTGAGCGAGACTTTCAGTATCCGACTCCCCCATCCATCTGTTGCACCACACATGAACACTTTCGGCCTGTGCTTTTTTCCGATCGAAAACCAAATGCTCAAGGGAAAGAAGCTGTTTGTTTAGTTCAGCAATTGTTTGAATATTTTCCTTTTCCGTTTTACCCTGGTTGACATATACACTAAGCTCCATTCGTATTACTCGGATCAATCCATCCTGATCATGCCGGATCTCCAGTTTTTTTCGGACAGATTTCACCTCGTTCAAAAAAGTGCTCCATTCCTTTCGGGAAAGCAATTCCTCGAGGTAAAGGATATCACGATTGTGTTCATGAATTTCTCCACTTCGTTTTAGATAGCGAGCAGATAGAAACTCCTTCAGTTTATCGCGTAACAATCGTCGCTCATGCCGTAAACGAGCATCCTTTTTCGACGAATAGGGTTCTCCAAAAACCTTTCTGTACACTTCACTCGCTTCCGTTTTTCGATTTAGGCCTTCTGCTTTCCACAACTGAAGCAAGGTATTTCTTGCACAATTTTTCAACACACCACCAAATTCAATAATCTCTTTATCAGTTAATAACATCAAATTTTAAATTATTTTTTCCCCACAAAATACAAATTTTCCGTTTGGTTGGGACTATAAAAAGCAGCAATTTTGCAGAAACAAAAACTGATGTCCATGTTTAGAATCCTGCTTGCCGCAACATTTCTGATTTTTACTTCCGTAGAGGGAACTGCACAGGTACGCCAGCTTATGCTTGAAAAAGCGAAACAAATGAGCACCACCAAGCAACAATCCACGCAACCTGCAGATACAACCCAAAAAGCAACTCCGTCCAATGAACCCGTAAAGCAGGAACAACAAAGCAATCCTATCGGTTTTTCCGGAGGATCGAAAAAAGATGTGCGTCCTGTTTACACGTTCAACGACAACATGCTTGTTGAGATTACCAACTATAAAAAAGACGGAAAAAAAGATGGTGATCCGGTGAAGGTTCGCTACTTATTCAGCAAGGAAGCCTACCTAGGCAGTGAAATGACTATAGAAGGAAAAAAACCGGAAGACAAAACCGAATCCACTTCCATTGTTGAGTTCGGGAAAAACCAAATGGTAATGCTATCCAAAACCAAAGATGGCAACAGTGGATTTGTGATGAAGTACGACAGTCAGAAAATCCAGGAAAAAGCAGCAAAGGATACCAGTTCAGCACCCAAATTCACAAAGACCGGACGCACAAAAACAATTCTCGGTTACCTCAGCGAAGAGTGGGTTTCTACCGATGAAAAAGGAAATAAAACTGAAATATGGATCTCCAATCAGGTGAAACTGGATGTAAGTGGTGCTTCTGCAGCTTTTGCCGGTGCAAAGGGTTCTAAATCGGTAAACACACAAGGCTACCCACAGGGAGCTATGCTTGAAATGAACTATTACGAAAAGAATGGCGAAAAAACGACCTGGATCGTTCTTGAGATCAATCTGAATAAAACAACAACTATCTCTACAGAAGGCTACACCTTCATGGGATTCTAAAAAAACTCAACCATGCGAACAACACTTTTAACAGTGGTCGTAATGACCACCCTGAATTCTGTTGCCTATTCTCAAACAACCGCAAACGACGGCGACTGGAAAAAAAACTATGTTGTATTGAACAACACTCCGCAGGCAGAACATATGATACGCGGTGGCGACATTGATAATCTTGGTTTCGGCTGGGAAAACAATTTCAATCCATTTTCAGGAAAAAGCACCGAAACACATTTTTATCCATGGACTCCTGATACAACATTTGCAGGCACTGACCGCATTCTGATCGGCAGCTCAGTTGGAAAATCAGAACCACCATGCAGCGCAGATGGGTATTCGGGCGAATGGAATGCATTGAAAACGCAATTTGGAAAAACAACACAAGCCATTAAGATCCCTCTTTCTATTCCCGCAACCACCATTGTTAAGGATGTCATGCTGCAATTGTTTGTTGATGATTTCCAATCGCCTGTTTTTTGTTCCTCCTTTCAGGTACTGCTTAACGGAAAACGCGCTCCCTTCATAGAGAATATTATCAATAAACTAAATCAAAGCGGACCAATTGGAAAATTGATCACCATCGAAATTCCTGCTGAATACTTATCCTTATTCAAAGAGAAACAACTTGAAATTCTAATTGATGATCCAACAACAGGAGCTCACGATGGGTATGCAATTGATTTCGTTAAGGTACTGATCAATCCAAAACCGGGTGCATTCAAAAAATACAACCACACTGTATTGGTAAAAGATAATCTGACAGGAGATCCGCTTAAGGGTGTCATTGTAGAACTTGCAAACGGAAAAATTGTACGCACCAACGACAAGGGAGAAGCGATTTTGCAGGATCTGGTACTGGGTTATCACCCCATCCGATTAACGCATTGTGGTTATCACGAAGTGTTTACCGGAGTTGATATTGAAGAAAAACCGGAGGCTCCCCAGACATTTGTAATGGAAGTCCAGCAGTGATAAGCAAAAGGCTATACTTACCAAACAAAGCTTAATCCACTCATAAACAAGGACAAACACCCGTAACTTCGGTTTTGGAGGTATCCCGCAGTATTGTTACTTTCGTAGCCCATTCACGATCTTAAAAAAACACAGCATCATGAGTTACGATCTTATTGTTCTGGGAAGCGGTCCCGGTGGTTATGTTGCCGCCATTCGTGCTTCTCAACTTGGACTAAAAACCGCTATTGTTGAGCGCGAAAGTCTTGGTGGAATCTGCCTTAATTGGGGTTGTATCCCTACTAAAGCTCTTTTGAAAAGTGCCAACGTATTTGAATACATCCAGCACGCCGCCGATTATGGAATTTCAGTTGGAAATGCAAAAGCTGACTTCAACGGAATGATCAAACGGAGTCGCGAGGTTGCCAATGGAATGAGCAAGGGGATTGATTTCCTGATGAAGAAGAATAAGATTGATGTCATTAAGGGAACCGGAAAACTGAAGCCCGGAAAAAAACTTGATGTAACCGGTGAAGACGGAAAGGTGACAACATACGAAGCCAAAAACATCATTATTGCTACCGGAGCTCGTTCACGTCAATTACCCAACCTTCCGCAGGATGGCAAAAAAGTGATCGGATACCGTGAGGCGATGTCCTTACCCAACCAACCAAAATCGATGGTTGTTGTTGGTTCCGGTGCTATTGGTGTTGAATTTGCTTATTTCTATAATTCCATCGGAACAAAAGTGACCATTGTTGAGTTCATGCCAACGATTGTTCCTGTTGAAGATGAGGAAGTATCCAAACAACTTGAGCGTTCCTTCAAAAAGCAGGGTATTGATATTATGACTGAAGCCTCTGTTGAAGGTGTTGAAACCAAAGGCAACGGCTGTGTTGTAAAAATTAAAACCAAAAAAGGAGAAGAAAAGATCGAATGCGATATTGTTCTCTCTGCTGTGGGAATCCAGGCGAATATTGAAAACATCGGACTGGAAGAAGTAGGAATCGTAACCGACAAGGGGAAGATTCTCGTTAATGAATATTACACCACCAATATTCCCGGTTACCATGCAATCGGCGATGTAGTTCCCGGTCCTGCACTTGCTCACGTAGCTTCTGCAGAAGGAATCATTTGCGTAGAAAAGATCGCAGGTCATCATCCCGAAGCATTGGATTACGGTAATATTCCCGGTTGTACCTATTGCAATCCGGAAGTTGCATCCGTTGGAATGACTGAAAAGCAGGCTAAAGAAAAAGGCATTGAAATAAAAGTCGGGAAATTCCCCTACTCTGCTTCAGGAAAGGCTTCTGCTGCCGGAGCGAAAGATGGTTTTGTTAAACTCATTTTTGATGCTAAATACGGTGAAGTATTAGGAGGACACATGATCGGAGCCAACGTTACGGAAATGATTGCAGAAATTGTTGCCGTACGTAAGCTTGAAACAACCGGCCATGATCTAATCCGTACAGTGCATCCGCATCCAACTATGAGCGAAGCAGTGATGGAAGCCGCAGCTGCTGCATACGGCGAAGTGATTCACCTCTGATAAAATGTAAACTCAAAAAAAATCCCCTTCGCAAAACGAAGGGGATTTTTTTATGCGCTCAATGAGCGTTGATTGTCAATTTTAGTTCTTTGCAGCACCAAAGTTTTTGAATGACATTGCAGTCCCTGCAAGAGCAACAGCAAAACCTGCTACCATTACATAAAGACCTGTACCTGCCATACCGCTGGCTTTCATCATCCAGTAAAGAGAAAGTAACAGACCCAATACAGCTGCAACTAAAGCAATAATGATGAACATTTTGTTACCCTGCTTCTGACCCATAAAATCAAGTCCGCCGGCAGCAGCACCAAGAATAATAACTAAAAGAGCTTCACCTGCAGAAGCACCGAAAAGAGAAATGCTCATTCCGAAGAAACTGATGAAAGGAAGAAAGCAGCTAACAAGCACCATCCCGGTACCTACTAAAGACAATTGTTTTTTAACATCCATGTTGTATGATTTTGGTTTTGGTTACAAGAGAGAGTTGAAATTTGTGCTCCTAAATTATAAAAAATGAACAATTTGTGAAGCGACTAAAAAAAAATCAGGCGAAAGGTTATTAACAAATTCCTACACATAATCGACCAATGCGACCATGATCTTTTCGAGTTTCTTTTCCATCTGTTTGGTTGAACAATTAAAATTATTGACCACAACCGAAAACGCAATTCGCTTCCCGGCTTTGCTTGTAACATATCCCGAATAAGCCTTAACCCTGGTCATGGTACCACTTTTTGCAGCCACCTTTCCTTCGGCTCTTGTACCCTTACAAAAACCGGAAAGTGTACCACTTCGACCAGCTACCGGTAGTGATTTTTCAAATGTTGAAAAACTTTTACTTTGCGTCATCCATAAAAGAATCTGAACAAAATGTGAGGCCGAAACCGCATCAAAACGTGATAAACCACTTCCATCAGTGATGTACAAACCTTTCGTATCGATGCCTTTTTTGGCCCAAAACTCCAGCATCGCCGCAGCACCTGAGCCTACCGTTCCATTACCGTATTTTATCAGGCCGATTTGATTGATCAAATGTTCGGCAAAGAGATTTACCGAAAAAGTATTCGTGAGGTTTACAATTGAAGCTACTGCCGGAGAATAGTGCGTGTAAATATCGGTTCTTACCGGAGAGGTGAATGCACCCTTCATTTTCATTTCGCGAACCGTATTCGGACGACCGCCTACTGCAATGCCTTCAGCAAGGAGAGCATGCATCAATTCAAATGCAGCAAGATAACTGGGATCAGGAATCGTTCCTTTTACCTCAAAGGCTTCTTTTCCCTTTGGGAGAACTCCCTTTACAACCCGTTGGTAGGAATAAGGAGCCCCGAAAATGTAGGCGTTGTCGTCGGTTGTATTGCCCGCATACACATCACTTGAAAATTCCAGATCAGGAACATAAGGCATCACACATTCGATGCGAGCTGTATCACCCGCTTTACTACCTGTATTAAACTTCAATACACAAGTATTATCATAAATGGAAACACCACAAGGAGCGGCTCCATAACCATTTCCCAGATCACCCCAGGCCCAGGTGGAGGGAACCATTTCCCAACCGTAAATTTCAGCATCGGCAATGATGTTACCGGTGATGGAATCGATGCCTGCAGCTTTAATAGCCCGCGCCCAGTCGATAAGAAATGCTGATGGATCGTCTTTTGCGAAATATTTTGACCCCAGTGTAGGATCTCCTCCTCCTAAAATGAAAATATCTCCGTTCAGGACGCGCTTTACCGTATCCAAGGTTCCGGAATACTGAATGACTGTTTTAAACTTATAACCCCCGCCCAAAATCTCAAGTGCTGTGGCGGTCGTTATTAGTTTCATACACGATGCCGGAACAATACTCATTTCCGCATTGTAGGAGGCAACGGCTTTACGCGTGGAAACTTCTACTGCATGAAAAGTTAATGCAATGTTTTTCAGATCGGGATCTTTTAAAAATTCCTCAACCGCTTTTTCCACATTGTTCTTCGTTGTGTCCTTTATCTGTTGTGCAACAGCTAAAAACGGAATGCAACAAACGAAAACTACTACAATCGAGTACCGCATGATAAGTCTAAATATACTATGTTTTCTGTTACTGAACTGACTTTGTTATCTTTGTCCATGCAAATGCTGTGCCCATGTGCGGAATAACCGGAGCTTTCCAACCAACTGGAATCAGCAGTACCACCTCTGCGGAAGTCCGCTCAGCCCTGAACGAACTGCGCCATCGTGGCCCCGACAACCACTCCTTTTTCGATTCGCCGAATTGTTGCCTCGGTCATGCCCGGCTTTCGATCATTGAACCCTCTGCGGCTTCGCATCAACCCTTTTATTCAAAAGATAAACGATACGTGATCGTATTCAACGGTGAAGTATTTAATTTCCGTGAATTACGAAAATCCCTTCAGGATCTGGGCATCGATTTTACAACGGATTCCGATACGGAGGTCGTTCTGTACGGGTTAATTCTGGAAGGAACGAACTTTCTGAATAAAATAAACGGGTTTTTCGCCTTCGCATTTTATGATCAGCATAGCAACGAAATTCTCCTTGCGCGTGATAGATTCGGAGAAAAACCTTTGTACTGGAATACTTCTCAGAATGGCCTCTTTTTTGCATCCGAATTAGGAGCCTTAATAAAGTATGCCTTTAAAAAAACGATAGATAAATCTGCCCTTTGGTTGTATTTCCGTTTGAGTTATATACCCGCACCACACAGTATTTTTAATGAAATAAAAAAACTCGAACCGGGTTATTTCATCAAAAGCACCATCAATGGAATTACCAGTAAAAAATGGTATAAGCCTGAGTCAAAAAACCTGTTAAACAATAAAGCCGAAGCGAGGGAGAAATTAGCAGTCCTGTTGGAAAATGCGGTTCAGCGAAGACTTATTGCTGATCGTCCGATTGGCGCATTTTTAAGTGGGGGAATTGATTCGACCATTGTTTGTGGTATAGCTGCAAAACAAATGGATCAACTGAATACATTTTCCATAAGTTTTCCGGAATATCCTTATTTCGATGAACGGATGTATGCCGAAAGCGCTGCAAAACATTCGGGCACCAATCACACAACTATTCCCATTGGAAAAACCGAATTGGCCAATGCCATTGATCCTGTATTGAATCAATTATCAGAACCCTTTGCGGATTCATCTTCTGTTCCCATGTTCGTTCTGAGCAGAGAAGTTGGTCAGCACATCCGTGTTGCATTATCCGGCGACGGAGCAGATGAATTATTTGGAGGCTACAACAAACACCGTGCATTATTAAGATCGCTTTCCGCCTCTACCGCAAATTCTCTGGCCGGTTTCGCCCAGTATTTTATCCCTTCTGCACTCACATCCAGAAATGGCAAATGGAAAGATCGATTGCGATTGATAAAAAAATACGGAAAAGGATTGCAACTTAATGTCCGCAACAGGTATTTTGAATGGTCGGGATTTTCTGACGAATCACTGGTAGGACAATTGTTTACACCGGAATATTGCGGAGCTGAAAATGAGCTGCTTATCCAACATTGTACCGAGGCGATTACCCATGGAACAATGGAAGAATTTCTGTTGAATGATCAAGCACTCGTCCTCACCAACGACATGTTGTATAAAGTCGACCAGATGAGTATGGCTCATGCATTAGAGGTTCGTTCGCCCTTCCTTGACCATGAGATCGTAGAATTTGCTCAGCAGATACCTGCCGAATGGAAATTGAATGCTAAACAGGGAAAACTCATTCTTCGCGAAACCTTTAAGGAGTATTTACCGGAATCTATTCTTAACAGATCGAAAAGAGGGTTCGAAGTACCTCTCGAAGAATGGATAAGTACTGATCTTCAAATGAGAATAAAAGAAGAATGGTTATCTGCTGATTACATTAAAAAGCAGGGAATTTTCAATCCAAGTACTATACAAAACATCCTTCATGAACCACAGTTAAATGCGCACCTGATCTGGATGTTAGTTGTTTTTCAATCATGGTACCGTCGAAATTGTGAATGATATGCCAAGAGTACTGCGAATAATCAACCGGTTTAATTTAGGTGGTCCGACATTTAATGCGGCCTACCTCACCAAATTCCTTGAACCCGAATTTGAGACGCTTCTCATTGGAGGATTAAAAGATGAAAGCGAAGCAGGCAGTGAATTCATTTTGGAAAATCTTGGCATTCAACCAATGATCCTGGAAGAAATGCGAAGAGCACCCGGACTAAGCAAAGATTACAAAACCTATAAGCGAATTCGAGCCATCATTAAAGAATTTAAACCGGACATTGTGCATACGCATGCTTCCAAAGCCGGAGCAATAGGTCGTTTGGCAGCACATCATGAAGGGGTGAAAGCCATTGTACATACTTTCCATGGTAATGTGTTTAAAGGATATTTTGGCGCTACCAAAAATATCTTGTACAAAAACCTCGAACGTTATCTTGCAAAACGGACACATGCCATTATTGCCATTTCTGATTTACAAAAAAGAGAATTAGCAGAAGAACATCGCATTTGTGCAGCTGAAAAAATTCGTGTCATTCCACTTGGATTCGATCTCTTAAAATTCAAAACCGAAAAAGAAAAAAAACGAAAAGCATTCAGAGAAAAATGGAGCATCCATGAAAATGAAATTGTGATTTCCATTGTTGGTCGTCTGGTCCCCATTAAAAACCACAAACTGTTCATCGATGCGATGCGTTTGGTAGCTGAACAATCCAATATTCCTGTGAAAGCAATGATTGTTGGAGACGGTGAATCACGCGCTTCTTTGGAAGAATACATCAAGGTCAATTGCCCCAAGGATCATCCTTTTGTTTTTACCTCATGGATCAGAGAGGTTGATGAAGTAACAGCCGGGTCGGATATTATTGCTTTAAGCTCCCTAAACGAAGGCACCCCCGTAAGCCTCATTGAAGCCCAGGCCGCCGGAACGCCAATTGTAAGTACAGATGTTGGGGGTATCCGGGACATTGTCATCCCTGAAAAAACAGCGCTATTATCGCCAAGCGAAGATGCTGAGTCCTTTGCATTCAACCTCTTGCGACTAATCAACCAGCCATCCCTCAGATCCGAAATGAGTGAGCAGGGCTGGCCACATGTTGAGGATCGCTTTCATTACAGTCGTCTGGTTAAAGACATGCGTCAGCTCTATCTTGAATTGCTAAAAGCCTGATAGATTGCCCTGTTTTGCTTACTTTTGGAAAAAAAACACGATGATCTACAGGCGACTTCTCGTCCTTGCTCTTTTTGCGCTTTCACTACCGGGCTGTTATATCAACTCAAACATTATGTTGCGGACCGACCGCAATTATGTTTTTGATTCTATTCCCGACACCGTTGGGCGTGCCTACAAAATCAGTCCGAACGACATCATCAATTTCCGATTGTTTGCCAATGATGGATTTCGTCTTATCGATATTGCTTCAGGATTGGATAACGATCAGGGAAACCGCGCCATGTTTCGGAATTTCATGAGTTACCTAGTTGAAGGCGACGGAACAGCTAAACTTCCGATCCTTGGAAAAGTTCCTCTTTCCGGATTGACAGTGCGTGAAGCAGAGTTCAAACTGGAAACGATGTATTCCGAATTTTATGTAAAGCCATTTGTACAGGTACAGGTAACCAACAAACGGGTAATTGTATTTCCCGGAGGTGGAGGAAATGCCGCTGTGATAACACTGGAAAACAACAATACCACATTAATGGAGGTGCTTGCCATGGCAGGTGGAATTGCACAGCGTGGAAGAGCAGCCCGCATTAAAGTGATTCGCAAAATTGACAATGTTCGTCATGTTTACCTTGTTGACCTCTCCACCATCGAAGGTATTCGTCACGCAGATATGATCGTGCAGGCAAACGATTACATATACGTAGAACCCGTTCCTCAAATCGCGAACGAAATTCTTCGGGATGTTGCTCCTATCATTTCCTTACTTACCAGCGCAGTGTTGATCTATACTGTTGTTCAACGACTGTAATCCTTTTTCATGATCGACGAAAAGATTCAGCGACAGTCCGAAAGTTTTTCCCAGTACAAGGAAAGAATCACCAATTTCAGCAATGAATTTGAGCTTGGTTTGTTTTTGTATATCGCCAGGAAATCCCTGCGTTGGGTTCTATTGTTTTTAATCACTTCTCTGCTCGCTGCGTGGTTGTATCTTCGTTACACACCTCCTGTTTATGAATCGCTGAGTGTTATTCAGATCAGTGAAGAGAACAACATGAAGCAAGTCATTCCCGGCATCAATTCATTTGAGGATGAGCAATCGGGAGTAGACAAAGCACTGGAACTAATGCGGTCTGAATTCCTTTTCAAAAAATCAATTGAAAAACTTGATTTTACTGTCAGCTTTTTTTCAGAGGGACAAATTCTCACCGAAAACAAATACCCCGCTAAATACCTCCGCTTTTCTGATCTAACCATCATTGACTCTACTATTTTCGGGGAGCGGATTGATATTTTTTCCAATAGCAACCAGATCACTCTTAATTGCAGAAACCAAACTTTCACTACCGAAAGCGGAGGATTACTTCAGTCGCCATGGTTCAGAGCTAGAATCACCGTAGCCGACCCGCAAACCATTCAGGCAATTCAAAGCGAAAACAAATTGTACTTCGTTTTCAATCACCCAGATCAACTTCTTACTCAGTATTTCCCTGCCATTAATGTTCAAGTATTGAACGCTAGTGCAAAAACACTTCAGATCTCTATGCGCGATCACAATAAGGCTATCGCGCATGATATCGTTTATGCAATTACCCATGCCTTTAATGAATTTGCACTTGAACGAAAAAATGAAAGCTCCAAAAAGATTCTGGATTTTATCGATTCGCAGATCGACACCGTTTATACCAAACTGAAAAATTCAGAACTCGAATTACAGGCATTTCGCCAATTGAATAAAGTCCAGAATTTTGAAGGTGTTTCTAAAAACTATCTGGAACGCCTAACCGAACTGGAAGGGCAATTATTAAAAGTTGATATCGACGAAGAACTGATCATTGAAGTTGAACGTGCGTTAAAGGAATACCACAATGAGTCGGATATTTATAACGTACTAAGTATCCTTTCCGGAACACGCTTTGAGAGTGAGTTGTCGGGCATGGTTAAAGAGTTGCATGTTTTGATCCTTACCAAGGAGAAAGAAAAATTCAGCAGCACCTCCAAAAGCACCTATATGAAATCGCTGGATTATCAAATCGACATCCAGCTCAAGATGATCAACCAGGCGATCACTTCACTGAAAAATCAATTCAGCAAACGAAAGGGCTCTTTAAAAGACAAGATTCGCCAGTACGAAACCATTTATTACGGTCTGCCTGAGAAGGAAATTGAGCATGCACGAATGGAACGTATGTTTGCCATCAACGAGAAATACCATACCATGCTTTTGGAAAAAAAGACAGAGTATGAAATTTCACTTGCAGGACAAACAACCGGAAACCAAATTCTTGAACAAGCCACTATTCCAAAATTACCAGTTTCTCCAAAAAAGAGAATGATTGTTATTGCCTTCTTCTTTATTGGAATCCTCTTTTCTTCAGTTATGATTGTCATTCGGTACCTCATGCACAATGAGATCACAACACTGCATGAAATCACACGCATATCGAATGCCAGTCTTGGAATACTGGGCATCATTCCCAAGTACAAAGAAGACATTCCGGTTTCTCAATTGATCGTTGACAAAAACCCAAAATCACTAATATCCGAAGCATTCCGGACCATACGGACCAACATGCAGTTTTTAACAGCGGACAAAGACGCGAAACTGGTGTCCGTTACCTCTACCATCAGCGGTGAAGGAAAAACATTTGTCGCCATCAATCTTGCCGGTATGATTGCCTTTTCCGGTAAAAAAGTAGTCATTCTCGATCTTGATATGCGCAAACCGAAAATTCATATTGGATTTGGAACGGACAATGAGGTGGGAATGAGTTCGCTTTTGATAGGAAGAGATCAGCTTGAACAGTGCATCCGGAAATCGGAAATGGAAAACCTTCATTTCATTACCGCCGGCCCCATTCCACCAAACCCTGCAGAATTGATCATTAACGGAAAGCTGGATTCCATACTCGAAGAACTTAAGCGAATTTACGATATCGTTATAGTTGATCTTCCTCCGGTTGGACTTGTTACCGATGGTATTCCAATTGTACAAATGGCCGACTATCCCATTTATGTTTTCCGTGCGAATTATTCAAAAAAGAATTTCGTGCAGAATGCTGATCGACTTGTGAATGAAAACAATATTCAGCGTTTATCGGTAGTATTGAACAGTGTGGACACCGACCGAGGTTCTTCCGGCTACAATTACGGATATGGTTATGGATATGGTTATGGATATGGATACACATATGGCGGGAATTATTACACTGAAGGAACGAATGCAACTGAAAAAAAAATCCGGTTTTTCCGGAGAAAAAACAAAAAATGAAAATTGTATCTGAACCGCTACCCGGATTATTTTTGCTTGAACCATCGGTATTTGGTGATGAGCGCGGTTACTTTTTTGAATCCTGGAACCATGGTAAATTTTGTGAGCTGATTCAAAAAGAAGTTCATTTTGTACAGGATAATCAATCCTTATCCGGCAAGGGTGTTGTTCGCGGTTTACATCTTCAGGCGCCACCATTTGCACAAGGCAAACTCGTTCGTGTTGTTCGTGGTACCGTTCTTGATATTGCCTTGGATATTCGTAAGAATTCGCCTACTTATGGAAAGCATTTTTCAGCAGAGCTTTCGGAAAAAAACCATCGCATGATGTGGATTCCCGAAGGATTTGCACATGGATTTTCTGTTTTGGAAGACCAGACCATTTTCCTTTACAAATGCACCAACTTTTACAATAAAGCATCTGAACATTGTATTCGTTATAACGATTCTGCCTTAAACATCAATTGGAAAACAGAACAGGCCATTGTTTCGGAAAAAGATAAAGAAGGATTGTTGTTGTCGGATTTTGAATCTCCTTTTACGTATGTCTGATCAGGAATATTATACTGGAATTTTCATTCTTGTATTCTCAGTATTTATTGCACTTACTGTTTTTATCAATGGGGTTTTGCTGAAGTTTGTTAAAACACTCGGCATACGCGAACAATCCACAACCATTATCCGCTGGAGTCCGGTTTCAAAACCTTCTCTTGGTGGAATTACATTTTTTCTCATTTTCCTTTTATCGATATCGAGTTTCTCCTTTTTCTTTCCCGGGAATATCATTTTTCACGATAATCACTCTCTGGCCCTGATCATCATTTGCATTCTGGGTTTCCTGCTTGGACTGGGAGATGATGCATACAATACGAATCCGCTTCTTAAACTATTTGTACAAACGCTTTGCGGAGTTGTACTTTGGTTAAGTGGTGCCGGAATAAAAATCACCCCTTACGAATGGCTGAATATCACTTTAACCATCATTTGGGTTATCGGCGTAATGAATTCGATCAACATGCTCGATAATATGGACGGTATCACTGCTTCCGTATCGGCATCAATAATTCTCAGTTTTATTTTGATTCAGATTGTAAGCGACAAAATTCATTTGTTCGATATGTTTGTTTTATGTGCTGTTCTCGCCTCTGTGATCGGATTTCTCTTTCACAACTGGAATCCCTCACGCATGTTTATGGGGGATACCGGAAGTCAGTTCCTTGGTGTTTTCCTGGCGTATTATGGCATTCGTTATTTCTGGAACGGCACCGATATCCAAAGTAGTTTAATTCAATCCAAACAAATTACCCTGGTGCTGATTGGCTTTATGATTCCAATCCTCGATTCGAGTATAGTGATCATTAACCGATTACTCCGCGGACAATCGCCTGCTGTTGGTGGTAAAGATCATACCACTCATCATTTGTCGTACCTGGGTTATTCCGACTCGCAGGTTGGATTTATCTTTTTGGGATTAAGCGCCTTCTCCACCCTTTTAATTCTGGTAATGGTACGCTTAATCGATGGTTGGTCACACTTATACACTATTGCTTTCTGGTGCTGGTTTTTTGTTGTATTTTGTGTATTATTCATTATAACCCGTAAAAACAAAAATTATGTCAGCCAAGGAAAGCAAGGGCAGTAATCGCTTACGGAATATTGCATTTTTCTCAATCATTGCCTGTTGTGTCATTGTAGCAATGCGTGCATTAACGTTTTCGGTAAACATACCCGCAGAAAAAAACAACGATACCCTTTACCGCGAACATGTAGCGGAGAACTACAAGATCTTTTCGCTTGCCACTCCCGATAAAATGGAATTTGCAGGAGAGCGTGTTCCGCTTGAGGATATTGATATTCGCGAACGACTGGATAAGGAACTCACCATTAACACCTACTGGCACTCAGCAACGATGTTTATGATCAAACGATCGAACCGCTGGTTTCCAACTATTGAACGCATACTCCGTGAAGAAGGAATTCCTGAAGATTTTAAATACATCGCGGCCATTGAAAGCAATTTCGATCATGTGGTTTCTCCAGCAGGGGCATCGGGATTCTGGCAATTTCTTCGTGCAACAGGACAAAGCTACGGGCTGGAAGTGAATGGTTTTGTTGACGAGCGCTACAACCTCGAAAAAGCGACCAGAGCAGCTTGTAAGTATTTTAAGGATGCATATGCAGTTCTCGGTAACTGGACCTTGGTTGCTGCTTCTTATAACATGGGTGTTGGAGGAGTTCAATCCAAAGTCAAGGAACAACAATCCAAAAATTATTATGATCTGTATCTGAATTCCGAAACCCACCGATATGTATTCAGGGCATTGGCTGCTAAAGAAATTTTATCTAAGCCTGCAGATTACGGATTTAATGTTCGTCCAAAGGACCTCTACCCTGCCTACGAAACAAAAACCATTGAGATCGACAGCAGTATCTCTGATCTGAAATCTTTTGCCCAAACGCAAGGAACAAACCTGAAAATCCTGAAGCTGCTCAATCCATGGCTGAGAGATTCTTCGCTGCCCAATAAAGTGAGAAAAAAATACGCATTGCTACTTCCTAAAGAAGATTTCGCTCTTAAACCGGTAGCGCCCTAAGTTGTTATAATACCATGTCGAAACAATCCATTGAAGAAGAATCCATTTCCGTATACGGTGCCCGCGTTCATAATCTGAAAAACGTCGACATCTCCATTCCCCGTAACAAACTGGTCGTTTTTACCGGACTAAGCGGAAGCGGAAAATCATCGCTTGCCTTCGACACCATTTACGCAGAGGGACAACGTCGCTACATCGAAACCTTTTCTTCGTATGCGCGATCGTTCCTTGGCAACCTGGAGCGACCTGATGTAGACAAAATAACCGGATTAAGTCCTGTTATCTCCATTGAACAAAAAACAGTAAGTAAAAATCCGCGATCGACCGTTGGAACCATAACTGAGGTTTACGATTTTTTGCGACTCCTTTTCGCCAGAGCCGGTGAAGCGTACAGCTATGTTACCGGAGAAAAAATGGTGAAGTACTCCGACAGTCAGATTCAGGAGCTCATCCTTACCGATTTCAACAAGAAAAAAATTGCCATTCTTGCTCCCGTTGTAAAAGGAAGAAAAGGTCATTACCGCGAACTTTTTGAGCAGATCAAAAAAATGGGCTTTTTACGGGTGCGCGTCGATGGAAAAATCAAGGAGCTAACAGAACGAATCAGTCTCGATCGCTATAAAATTCACGATGTAGAAATTGTTGTGGATCGTATAGAAGTGAAAGCCGACAATGAACAACGCATCAGCGAATCCATTAAAACAGCAATGAAACATGGCAAGGGATCACTAATGATCCTCGACATGGAAGATGACAGCACACGCTATTTCAGTCGCTCACTGATGTGTCCAACTTCAGGAATTTCTTATCCTGAACCGGCTCCAAATCTCTTTTCATTCAACTCGCCCTATGGCGCTTGTCCGAAATGCGACGGAATAGGAGAAGTAACGGAGGCAGACCTCAGCAAGATCATTCCTGATCCTTCAAAAAGCATTAAACAGGGAGCAATTGCGCCACTTGGTGAATTTAAGAACGCGTTGATTCTTCGTCAGATCGAAGGTTTACTTGCTCATCACAAACTGAAAATCACAACACCTGTTGATGAAATTCCTGAGTCGGTGATCAGCAAAGTGCTCTACGGAACTGACGAAATTTTCAAATTACCCAATGCAACAGGCATAACCGAACAGGTGAGCAATTATGAAGGTGTTGTAACCTTTGTATTGCGACACTCGCAGGAAAACCCTTCTAAAACCATTCAGCGCTGGGCTTCCGGATTCATGAATCAGGTAAAATGCAAAGAATGCAATGGCAGTCGTCTGAAAAAAGAATCCCTGTATTTTCGCATTGCAGGAAAGAACATACATGAACTCGCTTCACTTGATCTTTATCAACTGAAAGATCTTTTCGATTCGATTGAAAAGAAACTTTCAGCGCGGCAACTTAAAATCGCAACCGAAATCCTCAAGGAAATCCGTTCACGAATAGGTTTTCTTCTGGATGTTGGACTCAATTACCTCACCCTCGACCGAAGCGCACGCTCACTCAGCGGTGGTGAAGCGCAACGAATCAGACTTGCAACGCAGATTGGATCGGAACTGGTGGGTGTATTGTATATTCTGGATGAACCTTCAATCGGACTTCACCAACGCGACAATACCCGGTTAATTCAATCCTTGAAAAAACTTCGTGATATCGGTAACTCTGTTATTGTGGTAGAACACGATAAGGAAATGATCATGGAATCCGATTTCGTTGTGGATATTGGTCCCGGCGCAGGAATTAACGGTGGAAAAATCGTTGAAGCCACTGAACCTTCGCGATTAAAAAAAGGAGATTCAATCACCACTGCCTATCTCACCGGAAAAAAAGGAATTCCCGTTCCGAAAAATCGTCGGCCTTATTCCGGAAAAAACTTATTGCTGAAACAGGCCAGCGGACATAATTTAAAAAATGTCACCATTGAATTGCCTTTGCAGCAACTTGTATGTATCACAGGTGTATCCGGAAGCGGAAAATCGAGTTTGATCAACGAAACGCTTTACCCGATTTTAAGCAGGCATTTCTACAACTCGGTGCAAACACCATTGCCCTATAAAAAAATTGAAGGACTCGAACATATCGATAAAGTAATAGAAATTGATCAATCGCCTATCGGACGCACACCCCGATCCAATCCTGCTACGTATACAAACATGTTCAATGATATCCGGAACTTATTTGCAATGTTACCCGAAGCAAAAGTTCGCGGTTACAGTCCCGGCAGATTCTCCTTCAACGTAAAAGGTGGCCGTTGCGAAACTTGTCAGGGTGGTGGATTGCGAACAATTGAAATGAATTTTCTTCCAGACGTATATGTAGAATGTGAAACCTGCGGAGGAAAACGCTACAATAAAGAAACACTGGAAGTACGATTTAAAGGAAAATCAATAAGCGATGTTCTAAACATGACCATCTCGAATGCTGTTGAATTTTTCGAAGGTATTCCAGCGATACGGCAAAAGTTGGTCACAATGGAATCCGTTGGATTGGGTTATCTCACCTTAGGACAGCCGTCCACTACACTTTCCGGAGGAGAAGCTCAGCGAATTAAACTCTCAACGGAATTATCCAAAAGAGAAACCGGAAGAACACTTTACATTTTGGATGAACCTACAACCGGATTGCATTTCGAAGATATCCGCTTGTTGCTGGATGTATTGAATCGTTTGGTGGACAACGGAAATTCAGTTCTGGTTATCGAACACAATCTGGATATCATAAAAGTTGCGGACCATGTTATTGATATGGGTCCCGAAGGGGGAAGTGGTGGTGGTGAAATTATTGCCATGGGTACTCCGGAGCAGGTTGCATTGGTAAAAGGTAGTCATACCGGAAAATACCTGAAAGCAGAATTAAAAGGATAATTCCTTATTTCCGTTACCTGTTACAAAACTACCGTAAACCGGTTGTCATAACCATTTTGGTTTTTGGCCGTACAATGGAACAGATTTTGATTATACATCATTGCTACACCCTATCACCATGACAGATCAGGAAAAGAAAACACACGAAAAATTCGTTCTTAAGAACTGGAGCGATATTAAATCAGAAAACAGTTGGACCATTTTTAAAGTGATGTCTGAATTTGTTGAAGGCTATGAAAAACTCGCGAAGATTGGTCCCTGCGTAACCATATTCGGTTCAGCGCGCACCAAACCGGAGCAGAACTATTACCAACTCGCAGAAAAAATTGCATTTCAGCTTACACAAAAAGGCTACGGTGTAATTACAGGAGGTGGTCCGGGAATAATGGAAGCAGGCAACAAAGGCGCAAAAGCAGGAGGAGGAAATTCGGTTGGACTGAATATTTTTCTACCCTTTGAGCAGAGTTCGAATATTTATATCGATTTCGACAAACTCATCACCTTCGATTACTTTTTTGTAAGGAAAGTCATGTTTGTGAAATTCTCACAAGGCTTCATTGTGTTGCCCGGAGGATTTGGCACTCTTGATGAATTGTTTGAAGCTCTTACGCTAATCCAAACCAAAAAAATCGGGAAGTTCCCGGTGGTAATGGTCGGAAAAGAATACTGGAGCGGACTGGTAGATTGGATCAAGAATACGATGCTTGATAAGGAAAAGAACATTTCTCCGGAAGACCTCAACCTATGGCAAGTGGTAGACACACCGGAAGATGCGGTGAAGGCCATTGAGGATTTCTACAATAAATTCATGCTGAAACCGAATTTCTAAGCACTGTTCAACATCGAGCTGTGCATAACCCACTCCCCTACACCTCTCATTTAGCCTTGCTATAGATTAGATTTGGGTGAATGAGAAGTTGGACACTTTCTGTATTGGTAGGTCTGTTGTCTGCAGGGACTTTTCTGCTTTTCTGTTCACTCCTCCCCGCTCCTGAACAAATTTCGCTTGAACTTACCATCCCCGGATCAATTCTGAACGAGGAAGAAAAAGAATTTACACTTACCCTCAACAAGGGAACACTCATCGGACCGGCACGCATTAACATTGAAATCCGTAAATCAGGAATTGACATCAACGCCATTGAATTATCAGGCGCAGAATTACTCAAAGAAGGAGATATTCATTCAATTGTTTGGACAGAGCTACCCGCATCACCCGCTATCAACCTCAAACTACGACTGAAAGGTCACCGTTTTTTTACCGGAATATTTACAGTCCTTGTAAGCTTTTCCTATATCGAAGAAGGAAGCAGCCGTGAAAAGGAGCTGGCCAGAAAAGAACTTCGCGTAATCTCCTCAGGGAAAAGCCAGAGCACCGCCTCAACAGGAACTAAAACAGGAACAACTACATCTACAAGCGGAGGAACAAGCAACACCACTACAACAGGTACTACAACCACAGGAAGTACAACAACAGGAAGCACAACCACAAATGAAAACTCAACCGGTACAACAAGCGGAAATACCGGAACAAGCAACACAACAACTTCAACTTCTACAGGAAACACAGGCACAACAGGTACAGTGACTGAAAACAAAACCATGATCGATCCGATCACGAAGAAAACAGGGACACCTATTCGTGATGCTTCCACCATTCCCGGACTCTTCTTCCGTGTGCAAGTTGCCGCGAGTCACTTTTTGGTAACGCAGGAATATTTTACCGACCGGTACAAATTCGATGAGCAGCTGTATGTTGATAATGTTGATGGCTGGGTGAAGTATACTGTAGGCGATTTCAAGACTGTAGAAGAAGCCCTTGCCAAAAAAGCCACGCTGGTTTCATTCCCTTTCAAAGGCCCTTTCCTGGTGGCTTTTAACGATGGAAAGCGAATCCCCATCTACTCCGCCCGACAACTGAGCACATTCAAGTGATTTTTTCAGGTCTTTTGCCTACCTTAGACATGCAAATGTGCAGGTTAAACAGACATATCTTTTTCCTGGTATTGATTCTCTGTCCAATCTTCGTTTTCGCGCAGGAAACGGAGGAAGAAGAGGAAACATTACCTGAAGATCAGGAAGGATTTATTTTCCGTCCCACTATTGGATTAGGTGTCGGCACGTTCACCTTTATGGGAGATGTTGGCTTGTACAACAAAGGATATCACCCAACCGTGAGTCGCATGGGTTACAATCTCACCGTTTTTAATCCCCTTACTCCCGAAATCGGTTTGAATTTCTATGCCATTTTCGGAACGGTTTCTTCGAGCGAACGATCGCTCACCCGGAATCTGAATTTTCAATCGCAGATCAGAACAGGCGGAATGGTTTTGTCTTACAATTTCGGGCACTTTTTACCTGAAAAACGATTTCTGGAACCCTATGTATTTGCAGGGATTGAATCGTTCGAATTTCTAACGAAAACGGATTTGTACGATCGTTTTGGTAACCGTTATAACTATTGGAGCGATGGTTCGATACGGAACATTGCAGAAAATGATCCCAATGCCGCAACAGCAATGATCATTCACCGCGATTACCATTATGAAACCGATGTGCGCGAATCGAACGTTGACGGATTTGGAAAATACCCCGAACGCTCCTGGGCAGTACCAGTGGGAATTGGATTTTCGATGAACCTCAATCGCCGATGGACACTCAAAATGAGTACCAGTATGCATTTTGCTTTCACCGACCTTGTAGATGGAGTTAGCGATGCCAGCCTGGGACCGCGACAAGGTGATGGAAAGAACGATCGTTTCCTGTACACTACTACCACCCTCACTTACGATTTACAACGACTGGGAAGTTCCAAAAAGAAAAAAGAAGACGGAATGATCGATGAGGAGATGGAAGACTATCTCGCAAGAGATACCGTTGATACCGACAGAGACGGCATTCCCGATTTCGTTGATGATTGCGCATGGACTCCCAAAGGCGTTGAGATCGACAAACGCGGTTGTCCGGTTGACAAAGACAAAGACCTTGTTTTCGATTATCTCGATGATGAATTACCCACACCAAAAGGAAATCTGGTCGATCTGAAAGGCGTTACTGTTACCGACGAAGATCTTTACGAACGCTGGTTGCGGTATTCGGATACTACAGGAAAATATGTTGTATTTGAAACCATTCGCGAGGACGGTTATTTTGGGTACACAACAACTTCAAAACCAAAAACAACTTTTGTAGTAGTGATCTCTAATGAACAAAAATCAGTATCGCCGGATGAGTTGCGCAAATATTTATCCATGCGCGATTTTAAAACGGTGAAATCGAACGATACTATTTATTATGTGGTTGGAGATTACCTGAGTGCAGAAGAAGCGAAAGTGCGTCAGAACGAAATTGAAGAACTTGGAATCAGCACGGAAGGAGTTGCACAATCCTCCACTAAAAACACACGTGAAGGAACACAAACAACCATCACAAAAATTCCTGACGACAAACTACCAAAGAACACCAACACTACACAACCGCACGATAAGGATGTAACGTTCCGCGTACAGGTTGGCGCATTTACCAAACCCGTATCGCAGGAAGTATTTAAAGATGTTCCGGGATTGCTCGTAGTGAAAGGTCCGGATGGAATTACGCGCTATTATTCGGGAAGCTACAAGACCTTTGGCGAAGCAGCAGAGCACAAACTGAAGCTCGATATGCAAGGGTACAGTGGTGCATTTGTAGTTGCCTATAAAGAAGGAGAACGTAAAAATCTGGAAGAAGTCGGTGCTACGCTTTCAGAAGGAACAAAATCAAGTGAACTGAACATTGACGAGAAAACCGATATCAACAAACCGGTTGTAGATGCAGGCTTGGTGAAATATAAAATTGAAGTAGGCCGTTACAAAAACGACATTCCAACTGAAGTACTCGATATGTTCCTTGATCTTGGAAAAGTATTACCCCGTCGCGCAGAAAACGGTGATGTAGTGTATTTGTATGGAGAATTCAGCACCATTAAGGAAGCCGAAGCAGCATTGAAAGCAGCGCAGAATGCAGGATTGAAAAAGGCATTGATCATTGGTGATTTCAACGGAAAAATTATTTCAGCAGAAGAAGCAAAATCCTTACTTCGTCAGTAACGGCATAAGCTTTGCAATAGAATTCAAAATTAGCAGCACATGAAAAAGCTATTTATTATTGGTTTGTTTGCATCGTTTGCATGCATCACCTCAGCGCAGCAAGTGAAATCCGACACCTCAAAAGTTGCGAAGGGACAAGCAAAGGAGAACACTGTAGAAAGCGGAAAAACAAGCAGCGACACCACAAAAAATCAGCAACGGATTACGGTGAATGAAGAAGGTGTGAACAGCAAGAAGAAAAACGCAAAGCTGAAAAACGCATCAGCGCCTGCAGAAGGAACTCCTCCGGAAGAAAAGAATAAGAAAAAGTAAGGGATTAAGCCTTTACCAGGAAGATGAAGGTATCAATTCGCTTCACCTGGTCGGTCAGCTTTTTACCTTTCAGTAAATTCTTCTTCGGCAAACTTCCCTTGTATTCCTCACTGTTCTGCAAAAACTCCCGCAGGTGAGAAACTTTTAGTCCGTATGCCGCACCATCGGCTTCAATATTTTTACCGGTGATCACACCCATAAGTTCACCGTTTTCGGAGAATACCGGAGCACCTGAGTTACCCGGATTTACAGGTAATGAAAGTTGTAAAGCAATTGTATCACTTTTGTAACCGGTCAGTGAACTTACAGGACCTTCGCTGTAAACAATATCATCTTTCGGATATCCCAGAGTGAAAACGCGTTGTCCGATCATTGCATCTTCAGTCCCGAATACATAGGGAATCTGTGGTAATTTAATGAATGCAGGATCGCTTACACGAATCAATGCGATATCGAGACGCTTATCTGAAGCGATAACTTCTGCCACGTAGCGATTCAGGCTGTCGGCCATTTTTTCGACGTAAACATATTTTTTTCCTGCAACCACATGATGGTTGGTCAGCATCCATCCATCCTCATGAATTGCGAATGCGGTTGCGATGGTTGTTTGTTGTTTTTCTTCAGAATCAGAAATATTAGCCGGAGCAGCGGCATTTTCTTCAACAGCAGCTTTCGTAGATTCGGCAGGCGAAGAAGTCCGGTTAAGTCGGGCATACGAAGATCTGGCCTCGTTTTCCTGAATAAGGTTATAGGTTACCAAAGAACCTGCAGAGATCAGAAGAGAAACAGAAGCAGCGATCAGGATAATTCTGCGTACAGAAACGGTACCTTTTACTTTTATGCTACTTTTCTTAGACAGACCGGGACCTTCCATTTCCCGGTGAGCATGATGCATAACCGAACGAAGAGAGCGACGATCCATCTCCCATGAAAAACTCCGACGAACCTGCATGTGAAGTTCATATTCCTTTAAAAAGGAGGAATCATTTTCCAAACGTTCTTCAAAGGCAGCCTTTTCAACAGGCGACATATCACCTTCGAGGTAGCGCTCTATCAGTTCGGTAATCAGTTCGCGGTTCATATTCAATTATTATTCGGCCTTTTTTCGGTCAGCACCAGTTTTTTCAGCCGGTTAAAGCATTTGTATTTCTGGTTCTTCGCGTTGGCCGCGTTGGTATAGTTCATTTTTCGGGCGATTTCTTCCATACTCAGCCGGTGAAAAAAGAAATCCTCCAGCAGCGTACGACAGGGTTCGCCAATTTTTTCAAGTGAACGATCAAGTGCTTCGGCCCATTGCTCCTTCTGTTCTGAAAGCGCAATATCTTCCTCAACATCAACCATATCCTCATCCTCCACGCGAATCACCGGCGAGCCCGACCATGAGCGCAATTTTTTCATCCAGAGATTTCTGGAGATGCTGTACAAATAGGTAGATATGGCTGATTTAAGCTGAAAATCAGGATCTTTTACATTTTCGTAAAAGACCATAAATGCCTCTTGGTACAAATCGCGCGCATCGTCTTCATCACCCGAGTTTTTAAGGACCAATCGCTTAACCAATTGGAAATGCGTTTTATACAACTCCTTAATCACCCGTTCGTCACCGGATCTTACAGCTTCTACTGCACGGATCTCGGATTCTGAGATTACGACTTGTGAACGTTCATTCATATATACCTAAAGACAGTGCAAGGTAACCCAATTTTTTTTTTTGAATATGGGTTACCTCCATCGGTATTTGGGTATATAGATGTAAAATCAAACCCTAAAACCTAAAAAAATGAAAAAAGTAATTTTCGCTAGCCTTATCGCTGTGGCACTTGTTGCTTGCGGTGGAGAAACTAAAACTGATGAAAAAGCTGCTGATTCTACAGCAACTGCTGCTCCTGCACCAGTTGAAGAACCTGCACCAGTTGAAGCTCCTGCTGACACTACAGCTCCTGCTACTGAAGAGGCTGCTCACTAAGCCGCTACAAACAATTCATAAAAACAGGCATCCCTTAACAGGATGCCTGTTTTTTTTTACCCATTTGAGTACTTCTACTCAAAAGTCCTGCGTATTTGTGCTCATTTGGTTGAATACAAATACCTGGTAAAGAATATCTTGGGAAAGTATTGAGTACTTCTACTCAAATAATTGAGTATATACACTCAATACTTCTGCGCTTAACTTCTCATTACACTTGAGTACATCTACTCACTATTTTGGGTACATATACTCAAATATTTGAGTATATATACTCGCTTTTTCTGCGTATAACTACTCAAAGCCCCAAACAAAATCATACACCTATTAATCTTACCATTAGAGAACAAGACACTTTTTATCCTGTCTATTTGGAATCCTCCAATCTCTTCTTTTTGAAAAATAAACGTTTTGCGTATTTCTACTCAAAAGCTAATGTTTAAGAGGTAATGAACTAGTTTTCAACAACAAACCGATGAGTTGAAATATTCAACTTTTATCGATAAATACGACTATTTCTTCACTAAATCGGTTTTAGTCATCGACGAAGCATTTTGGTCTTGCAGATTAATTCACAATTTCTTTACTTTTGTGTCACTGCTTGCCGCAGGTCTATATGCGACCTACTCACTACATAGGTTTTTTCAACTATTCTAACCCACTAATTTTTCAATCATGAAGAATTACAAATTACTGTTGGCACTTGTCATCAGTTTGTTCTCCGTTTCGGTTTCGGCTCAAAAAGATGCCAATCAACCCGAGCGTGGTTACCCTGATTTTTACATGGAGCTGATCGGAATTGATGATCCGACTTATCCGCGTCTGGGAAATGGCGTAACTGCACCCAATGTTGAAGTGTACCTTGAACAGGTGCGTCAGTGGTGTTCTGCCAATCCGGTAAAGTTTTATCAGTATCTCGAGAACAGAGCTGCGAACCCGAAATTTACTTCCGTGCAACAGCGCGAACTACCCGATGCCAAAGCGCTAAAGGCAAGAAGTCATCTTCGCATGATCGAACAGGTGATTTTGCTGCAACGCAAATTGAATATTCAGTTTCCTTTTGTTGAGGAACTCGCAAAACAAAAACAAGCCGTCTTTCAGGTTCCCACCAAAATTTATCTGGTGCTGATTCACAAAGACGATCTTGACCTCTTCTTTAACCCTGAAAAACTGTAATCGCCATGAAAAAGTTTTTACTCGCCACTATAGGTTTTGCTTTTCTTTCATCGGCTGCGATTGCACAGACCTACCTTCACCCCACTACCGGAATCCAAAATACCTATGCAGGAAACTGTATGGTAAGCGGATGTACAGGAAACTATTATGATAATGGAGGTGCCGCAGGAAATTACAGCAACAACATTAATAACATCTACCGTACATTTTGTCCGAATACCCCCGGGCAATGTATGCGACTCACGTTTCAGAACAGTGTTGCACTTGATCAGGACGGATTCGGGTGCTGGGATTTTCTCATAATTACTGATTCACCCACTCAGAACGGACCAACCCTTTTCAGTGGATGTAATATTCCTGCCGGAACTACATTCACATCCAACAACCCCAGTGGTTGTATCACCGTTCGTTTTTTATCCGACAACGTCATCAATACTCCAGGATGGTTCGCAACATTAAGTTGTGTCCCTTGCTCCGGTGGTGCAGGAATTGGTCCGCAATCCAACACCATTGCAGATTGCAACAACGCTCAATTTGTTTGCGATAACCTTAATCCGGTAACAGCAAATTCCTCCGGTCCCGGACTTATTGCGGATGCCTGTGTTTCTGATTGTGTAATTGCCGAAAACTATTCGAACTGGTATATCATTAATGTTACCACACCAGGCACATTCGGAATGACCATCGTACCAAACCCTGTTGCTGCCGACTACGATTTTGCGCTATACGGACCGGTCGTTGGCGGATGTTCAGGATTAGGCACACCGATTCGTTGTTCCTACGCATCCAACACCGGAAATACCGGAATGGGTAACGGAGCAGTAGATAACTCGGAAGATGTGAATGGTAACGGATGGGTTGCCCCAGCTAACCTTGCAGTAGGAACCTATTACCTTTTGATCAACCAATGGGATGATTATCCAAGTGCAGGATTCCAGCTTGACTTTAACGGAACAGCAGTAGTGGGATTACCTTCACCCGTACCAAGTGCCGCACCGGTTTCCTGTTCAAACAGTGTACTCAATTTATCTGTCCCAACTATTGCCGGTGCTACCTATAGCTGGACCGGTCCCGGAGGATGGACTTCGAACGTACAAAATCCATCGCGAAATCCTGTTGTTGCAGGAACATATACACTCACCTATACTGTAAACGGATGTACAAGTCCGGGTGGTTCTGTTGTTGTTACCATTCCACCGGATGTAACAGCACCGACAATCACTTGCCCTTCCAATCAAACGGCAAATACCAGTGCAGGATCGTGTACAGCATCGGTTACAATTCCGAATCCTGTTACCAATGACAATTGCCAGGTGAGCACATTAACATGGGCCATGACAGGCGCAACCGTTGCCAATTCGCCCGGAGCAGGAATCAATAATGTGGGAACATTTACATTCAATGCAGGAGTAACAACTGTTACTTATACTGTGCGTGATGCTTCCAGCAATCCTGCTACCTGTTCATTTACGGTTACCGTTACCGACAATATAAACCCAACCATAACCTGTCCTTCCAACCAAACCGGAACCACAGGAGCTGCAGGATGTACTGCATCGGTAACATCACCCAACCCAACAACCGGCGATAACTGCGGTGTTACAACATTAACCTGGGCAATGACAGGTGCCACAACCGGAAACTCTCCCGGTGCAGGTATCAACAACATCGGAACACAAACATTCAATACCGGAGTTACAACAGTTACCTATACTGTACGTGATGCAGCAAACAATGTGGCCACATGTTCGTACACTGTTACGGTAACCGATAATGCAGCACCGACCATTACAGGTTGTCCTGCTAATACAACAGGAAACGTAAACGCATCGTGTCAGTATATCGTTCCAAGTTTCACCGGATCGATAACAGTTAGCGATAACTGTACAGCACCTGCTTCTATCACGCGTACGCAATCGCCGGTTGCAGGAACCATACTTGGTGTTGGAGTTCACTCGATCACTATTAACGCAACCGATGCTGCAGGTAATACTGCCAACTGTTCATTTACAATTACAGTTACCGATAACAGTTCTCCGCTTATTACAGGTTGTCCTGCCAATACAAATGGCAACGTGAACGCATCGTGTCAGTACACCGTTCCCAATTTTGCGACTTCCATTACGGTTAGCGATAACTGTACACCATCCGGAAGCATCACGGTAGTACAATCGCCTGCAGCAGGTTCCAATCTTGGAGTAGGTGTACACACCATCACACTCACTGCAACCGATGCAAACGGAAACAATGCCAACTGTTCATTCACGGTTACAGTTACAGACAATACTGTTCCGGTAATCTCAGGATGTCCTTCCAATCAAACTGCGAACGTTAATGCAAGTTGTACTTATACTGTACCCAACTTCACAACAAGTATTACTGTCAGCGACAACTGTACACCAGCGGGAAGCATCGTTGTTTCTCAATCACCTGTTGCAGGAACTACACTTGGTGTTGGAAATCATACCATCACCATTACAGCAACAGATGCAGGAACAAACATTGCAACATGTTCCTTCCAGGTAAGTGTTGCCGACACGCAAAACCCTGTTATTACAGGATGTCCCGGTAACCAAAACGTAACTGCCAACGCATCTTGTCAGTTTGTAATAGCAGATTATTTGTCCGGCATAACAGCAACCGACAACTGCGGTATGTTCAGTCTCACACAATCACCGATTCCGGGTACTGTAGTATCAGGAACTCAAACGGTGACCATACAGGCAACCGATAATAACGGAAACATTAGCACGTGTACATTCCAGGTAATCGTTGCAGATAACACTCCTCCTACCATTACAGGTGGATGTCCTGCCAACACTACCGGAAATGTAAATGCGTCTTGCCAGTATATTGTTCCCAACTTCAATTCTTCTATTTCAGTTACAGACAATTGTTCATCCGGAGCAAACATTACAATTACACAGTCACCTGCTGCCGGAACTGCATTGGGAACCGGTACGCATACCATAACAATCACAGTTGCCGATGCAAATGGTAACAGCGATAACTGTTCATTTACGGTAACGGTAACAGATGCAAGTGCACCAACATTTACATCTTGCCCGCCAAACCAAACTGTTCCGGGCAATGCAAGTTGTCAGGGCGTATTGGGTGATTACACTTCAACCGCAATTGTAAACGATAACTGCGGAGGTTCTGCCAGTGTAACGGTAACACAATCTCCCGCGGCTGGAACAACCATTAGTGGTCCTACTACAGTTACGCTAACTGCAACTGATGCATCCGGAAATGCGAATACCTGTACCTTCTCTGTATCGGTAGCAGATGCAATTGCACCAACATTCGTAACCTGTGCGCCCAATCAAAACGAAGCGCCTGATGCCAACTGTCAGTTTACACTGCCAAGCTATACCACGCTTGCTACAGTAAGCGACAATTGTTCTGCAGCAGGAAGTATAACCATTACGCAATCACCTTCGGCGGGAACAGTAATTACTGGAACAACGATTGTAACCTTAACAGCAACCGACGGAGCAGGTAATTCTGCAACGTGTACGTTCTCTGTAATTCTCACTGATAACACCGCTCCTGTTGTTACAAACTGTGTATCGCCACAAAACGTGAACATCACTTCGGGTTGTACACATACACTCGGTGATTACACATCACAAGTAACCTACACAGACAATTGCGGATCTTCCAGTGTAACTGTAACTCAAAATCCTGCTGCAGGCACAGCAATTTCTGCAGGTACAACTACAGTTACGCTTACATTGACTGATGCCAACGGAAATCAGAGTACCTGTAATTTCACTGTTACAGTTGCCGATACGGAAGCACCTGTAATTAATTGCACAGCCAACATCAACAGTTGTAATCAGGTAGTAACATTTGTTGCACCAACAGCTACCGACAATTGCGGAACTGCTACAGTAGTTCAAACAGACGCAACAGGATTAAGCAGCGGATCCACATTCCCAATTGGAACGACTACCCTCACCTACTCTGCAACCGATGCCGCAGGAAACATTTCTACCTGTAGCTTTACGGTTACAGTTGATGCAGCCACGAGTCCTGCAGTAGCCGGACCTGATGTAATTGTTTGCGACACGGTAAATACTGTTACCATTACAGCAACCGCTCCAAGCAATGGAACAGGAACCTGGGTAATTTTATCAGGAGCAGGAACAATTGGCACACCAACATCGGCTACAACTACCGTTACCAACCTAAGCAACGGCACATCTGTTTTAGCCTGGGTGGTAACGCCAACAGGAGCTTGTCCCCCAACATCCGATTCATTGTTGATTGTAATGAGCACCTGTTTTGAAATTATCATTCCAACAGGATTTACACCCGATGGTGACGGAACCAATGATGTTTGGGAAATTCCATTCCTGAATCTTTATCATCCCAATTGCACCGTACAGGTATTTAACCGTTGGGGCGCAAAACTTTTCGAATCGACAGGTTATGCTGATCCATGGGATGGAAGTTTCAAAGGCAATAAAATGCCTGTAGGATCTTACTACTTCGTAATTGACTTTGCCGATGGATCGGATCCGGTAAAAGGCACAGTAACCATTATTCGTTAATCGTTAGATGAACTTGTATATGAAAAAGCTCTTTATAGCATCAGCACTTTTGGTATCTGGCGGAATTGCATCTGCTCAGCAAATGCAACAGCTCAGCCAGTATCTGCTCAACCCATACGTGATCAATCCTGCAGCAGCTGGACTCACGGATTTTGTCGACTTGAACCTCAGTTTTCGTCAGCAGTGGGTTGGATTCGAAAATTCACCTCAGACATTTTACCTGAGCGGAAATTCTGTGGTTGGAAATGTAGGCGGTAGTCCGAAGTATTCTGCATCGCTTCGAACCAGTCGTCAAACCGTACAGAAAAATACCGGTATCCGTACAGGAAAAATGAGACATGCCGTTGGAGGAAACGTAATGGGCGACCGTTATGGTGCATTCAAGCGTAATATGTTTAACGGTTCGTATGCCTTGCATCTTCCTGTTGCAAACGGAATCAACGCGTCTATTGGTGTTGGTGTGGGAATGAGTAATGTTATTTTCGATCAGGCAAAGGTTACAATGCTTGATCCCAATGACAATACCTACGCCCAATTTCTGGGGAACACCACACGCGGAAATCTGTTTGATGTATTTACCGGCGTATATCTGTACTCGGAACAATTTCAGGTTGGGTATTCAAGTGCGCAATTGCTGCAAAACAAATTGTATTTCGGTGATCCTACCAACGCGAAATTGAAAATGCACCATTTCTTTATGGGAGGATATCGCTTTGATGTGAATGAAAAACTTTCGATCACTCCAAATTTTTTGTTGAAGTACATGAACCCGGCACCGATGGCGATTGACCTGAATTGCAAAGTGGATTACGACAATATGTTTTTCGGAGGATTCTCGTATCGTCACAAAGACGCCATTGTGGGGATGCTCGGAATGTTCTGGAACAACATCAAGATCGGTTATTCCTACGACTACACGATTTCATCATTGAGAAAACAAAATTCAGGCGGACATGAAATTGTTGCAGGTTACAGAATCAGGATTTAAAAACACTGTAAGAACAGCATTAACAGCACTTGGAATTATTCTGAGTGTAAACAGCTACGCACAAGTTTCGGAGTTGATCTGGGGAGACCCGGTTAAACTTCCGGCTACGATCAATTCACCCGGAGAGGAAGCCTTGCTGGTATTTTCGCGGGACAGTTCCACTTTGTTTTTTGTGCGCCAGTTTTTCGATGATAACACAGGTGGAAATGAAGATCAGGATATCTATTACTCCAAGCGTGGAGTAGGCGGTATTTATGATGCCGCAAAAAACCTGAAAGCATTAAACAACAAAGATTTCAACGCCGTAGTTGGTGTTTCACTCGATGGGAACACAGTGTATTTATACAATGCATACGTCAAGAAAAAAAATCAACTCGACAGAGGAATTGCCGTTGCAAAAAAACGTCCGAACGGTACTTATTCCGATCCTGTTAAACTTGAAATTGCCGGATTCAAACTTACCGGTAACCATTTCGGGTTTTATGTCAATCCGCAGGAAACAGTAATTCTCATTTCGTTTGAAGGTCCGGGGTCATTGGGAGAGGAAGATCTGTACGTAAGTCTTCGTCAGCCCGATGGATCATGGGGAATTCCTATTCATTTGGGAAACGCTATCAATTCAAAAGGATTTGAGATGTCGCCGTTTTTATCGGAAGACGGATATTCACTTTTCTTTTCGTCAAATGGTCATGGCGGTGAAGGAGATGCTGATATTTTCGTTTGTTTCCGCATGGATGAAACCTGGAGAAACTGGTCGAAACCACAGAATTTGGGGAATAAAGTCAACTCCCCCGGTTTTGATGCTTATTTTATTCTCTCGGCAAACGATGCTTATTTTGCAAGCAACCGCGACGGAGGAACAAGTGATATTTACAATGTAAAACCCCTTCTTCCCGAACCAGAACCGGAACCTGTGCCCGAACCCGAGCCGGTGGTAGAAGAAAAACCCGAAGAAATTGCCCGTAAGGAACTTTTTTCGATGGAGTTTAAAATTTATTTCGCCACCAATTCTTCCTGGCTCGAAAAACAAGCGATAGATGCGATCGATGCAGCGCTTGAAAAATTAAAACAGTATCCGGAAATCAAGTGCAACATCAGTTCCTTTGCCGATAAACGGGCCGACGATAATTATAACGTATGGCTAACGCAGCGAAGGGCTTTCCGTGTACGCGATTACCTCGTATTACGTGGTGTTGATCCTTCCCGAATTACCTGCTACTACCACGGTAAGAAAAATCCTGTGGTGAATTGTAAGGATTGTACTGAGGAGGAGTTACGACTTTCAAGAAGGACGGTGATTACGTTTTATGAGTAAACGGGAACGAAGACGATTATTAATTACCCAATTTCCAATTACCCAATTTCCAATTATCCGATTTCCAATTTCCAATTACCCAATTACCAATTACCATTCACTGTTCACCGTTTACCGTTCACCGATTACTGTTCACCGTTCATCGACCTGTCCCGACCGATCCTGCCCCGACCGGGAGCGTCGGGGAGCGTCGAGATTTCTGTACACTGCTATCCGCTTCCAATTAGGAAAAATCCCAAGTCTTGATTAATTTGTGGCAAAATCATTGCCATGACTGATTATTTAAAAGAGTACCAGGAATATTATCGGGTGCGCATGCAGCGCTATGAAAACGATCCGGAATACACGGACAGTTACCAAAGTGAAAAAGCGATATACGAAGCCATTGCCGGAGTAAATGAAATGGAAGGCTTTCGTGAACGCCTGGGTAATCTGAACGAATTAAATGCGGTGGCCTATACCCGCGACAAGCAACGCATGTATCTCCGCCATTTCGAATCGATGCAGGAAACCGTAAGAGCGCAAACACCAAAGCGCATTATGGATAAAGCACCATCCTACGAAAAAGTGATGGATCTTATTGAGATGATCAATAACGAAGAAGCAAAAGGAATGCTGGAGATTACTGCAGATTCCGTTAGTCCTTTTGATAACTGGATCCTCCTGGAATATATTGAACTCTACAGTAAGGCAGATGTGCCTGAACAATACAAGTCCACCTACAAGAAATACATCGACGATTACACCAAAGATCAACGTGAGCGTTTAGCGCACAGCGAAGGAGAAATCGGGAAGTTTGTTCCTGGATGGAAGTTCAAGAAAGATCTTCCTACAGAATTTCGTCACCGCAGAAAATTCCCGGTGAATGATGCTGCGTTTGAAGCGCGACTGAAACAATTTATTCAAATCAACAATCTTTAATCGTATGCCAGTAGATCCTTCAATGGCAGATGCCATGCTTGGTACCTTTCGCACAATGGCGAAGGATTGTCAGGACAAAGGTTCCAACGGAGAAGCCTTCGATAACATGATGGCTGCGCTTAACCGAATGGAACAACTTGCCACAGAACTGAATGATGTCAGTGATTTATCGGGTGCCTTGATGAACGAAAATTTATATATGGAATTTTCGAACAATTACACCAAAGTGCTGAGTGCTGCCTATAAATCCGATTACGATCCGAATGCACCCTATGATGAAAAAGCGGATCAGGCCTTAATGAAACAATCGCTCAATGCCTACCGCGATGCCATTCGTCAGATCAAGGACAGCAAGGAAGAAACGAAAAAACTAATGGGCGACCGTTCTTCCGATCTTGATGTTCTTTACAAGGAACAACGCATGGTAGATGCTATTCAGGCCGTAATTGATCTGGGTGAATCCGGAATCAGTTATGCCGAGTGGTGCAAACGTTTGATTACACAAGGACTCGACAAAGCGATGGAAGGTTCGGTGCTGAGCAGAGAAAATGTGGAATGGGATGTGAAGTTTGCCGAAGCAATGGCTGTTTCGCCCGCGCATATAGAAGCTGCTAAACGCAAACTTCAGAAATTCGATGAACTCGCTTCACAATCGCCAATCAAAATGCCGGAGACCTTCAAGTACCAATTGGCTTGCGACAAAATAGACTGGGAACTGGAACCCGAACAACTGAAATGGTATTGGGTAAAAGATAAATGGGATAAACTCTTCAATCGTCTCGAAGAATGGATCATGTCCTATACTTCCATGGCGCCGTATATTTTTCCCTGGAATCAGCATTCCAATCCGCAAGCATCGGTGAAGGAAAGTCAGGCCTGCGCACCCGGATTGTTTCGTGCATGGGAAAACATGTGCAAGGATTATTTTGGAATGAATGCAGAAGAGATGTTCAAACATCCTTCGTTCGATTGGGAAATCCGTTACGGGTTCCATATGCATTCGAAAGTGTTCACGGAATTTTTGCTCAACGAAATAATGCCGATTTGCAATCCCAATGCAAAACCTTCAGATGAACTCGTAAAAAAAGCGGAAGAGATGCACAAGAATCACATGGTGTATCGTCCTGACAATAACATTCCTTACCATCGAATGAAAAAAGCTTTCGACGAGCGTTTTGGTGAGGGTTGGTATGTGCAGCGACATGGTTTACCGGGTGAGGGTGCGAAATCGAATGCGGAGCCGTGGAATTAAATGGGACAATGTGCGAATGTATTAATGGGGGAATGGGATAATGGGGTAATGGGGTAATGGGGTAATGTGTGAATGGGAGAATGCGAGAATGTGTGAGTACAGGAATGTTTGGTTGGAAATAGTTGAATAATTAAAGTTTGATTAAAAACGATTTGAAAAATGAAAAAACTTCAGTTTAAAAAAGAGATCAAGGCATCTTCGCAGAAAGTTTATGAAACGATGTTGGGTCTTAAGGATAAAAGCACTTATGAGTTTTGGACTTCTGCTTTTAATCCTACTTCTACGTTTGAAGGAAGTTGGGAGAAGGGAAGTAAAATCCATTTTGTTGGACTGGATGAAAATGGGAAAAAGGGTGGAATGGTTTCTGAAATTGTTGCGCATCAGCCTGCAAAATTTGTTTCCATCAGGCATTATGGTTTTTTGGATGGCGATAAAGAAATTACAACCGGAGAACAAGTCGAAAAATGGGCGGGTGGTCACGAAAATTATTCTTTTGAGGAAAACAACGGCAACACCACAGTAACTGTCGATTTGGATTCCATTGAGGAATACCTGGATTATTTTAACAACACCTATCCTGCTGCAATGGATAAACTAAAACAGATTTCGGAGCATTGATTTATTCGCAAGTACAATTGTTTTTGAATCCATTAATGATAATTGATCTGCAATTTTTTATCATTGTAAATACTTAAAAAACAATCACTTAAATAATTTTTACAAAATTCTTCATCCCTGTGTTTGGAATTGATGGGGGAATTAACATAGATTTGTCGCGATGAAAAACACCAATCTGTTCACCATTATGATGCCTGCAATGATGCATTGCTGCTGGTATCGTATTGCCTGAACGGAGGAGAATTTCATCTATAGTTAGATACAAAAACGTCAACATAGAAAGGCCTCCGGAAACCCGGGGGCTTTTTTTTTTGATCCACAACCACCATAACAAGAAAATAAACAGAATACCAAAACAACAAGCATGAAAACGATGAAGCAAATTATGATGTACTGTTTTTGTTGTTGCCCCATGCGCAATATGATGTGGCATCATGCCCATGTGCACCGGAAAGTGCTTTGTCCCGATCGAATGCGATGTTGACCGCAGACTATCATTACCACGACAAGGGGCTTTTCCGGGAAGGAGAAGTCCCTTTTTTATTTCCAAAACGATCATTCACATTTAAAACATACTCCAATGCAACTCACAGAATCACAACGTCAGCTTTTCTTAGCAATATCACTTCGGCTTTCAAACGTAAGCATAACCGAAAAGGCAAAACCCGCACGCAAGAGCAGCACGAAAAAAAACAAACCGAATCCCATTCATAACGCCGCCTGATCATGCAAAGTTTCCGACATGAACTCGAGGATTTGAATAATCCGGTAGTTGAAAAAGACATCATTGAACTGGAACGAAAAATCCGTTTGTTCCGCGAAGGTAAAATCGATGAAGAAAAATTCCGCAGTCTGCGTCTGGCTCGCGGTGTGTACGGACAGCGTCAGCCGGGTGTTCAGATGATCCGCATCAAAATTCCCTACGGAAAACTGAATGTGGCACAGTTGCGAAGAATTGCAGATGTGGCCGATGAATACTCCAATGGCAATTTGCATACTACAACGCGGCAGGACATCCAGATCCATTATGTAAGTCTCGACCGAACTCCACAACTTTGGGCAGATCTTGAAAAAGATGCAATCACCCTTCGCGAAGCTTGCGGAAATACGGTGCGGAATATTACTGCATCCTATTTGGCAGGTATCGATCCGAACGAAGTTTTTGATGTGAGTCCATACGCTCATGCACTGTTCGACTATTTTTTGCGTCACCCCGTTGGACAAGAACTTGGAAGAAAATTCAAGATTGCATTTTCATCGGGAGAGAAGGATGATGCATTTACATTTATGCACGATTTGGGATTTATTCCGAAAGTGATAATTGAAAACGGCGAAGAACAGCGCGGATTTAAAGTAGTATTGGGTGGCGGACTAGGTGCACAACCTGTTCTTGCAAAAACGGCATTCGAATTTTTGCACGAAGATCAGATCATTCCATTTACAGAAGGTGTAATTCGTGTTTTCGACCGACATGGAGAACGAGCAAGAAGACATAAGGCAAGGATCAAATTTCTCATTGAAGAAATCGGACTCGAAAAATTTCTTACCCTGGTAAAAGAAGAACAAAAAGCACTGCGTGTTCAGTCGTTCAAAATTGATCGCCACAAAGTGCCTGTTGCTGTCCTACCAAAAAATAAAAAAGCACCCCATGTTGAGGATCTGGATATTGATGCCTATGATGCCTGGCTTAAAACCAATGTCATCGAGCAAAAACAACGCGGCTATTTCGCAGTGAAGATCCGATTAAGTACAGGTGATTTCAGCACCACCGCTGCAAGGCAGTTAGCATCGCTGGTTGAAGATTTTGCAGGAGATGATATTCGCATAACGATCAATCAGGGATTACTACTCAAATTCATTCTTCCCGAAAATCTTCCATTTGTTTTTCATCAGTTGAACGCGATCGGACTCGCAGAACCCGGATTCGACAGCGCACTCGACATTACATCCTGCCCCGGTACCGACACCTGTAATCTTGGTATTACCAGCAGCTACGGCATCACCCGCGAACTGGAACGGGTCATCAAAAGCGAATATCCTGAACTGATTTACAATAACGATATCAAAATCCGCATTAGTGGGTGCATGAACAGTTGTGGTCAGCATACCATTGCGAATATCGGATTCCATGGCAGCACGCTTAAATCAGGACAGCTTGTCGTTCCCGCGCTGCAGGTCTTGCTGGGTGGTGGTCCGCTTGGAAACGGTGAAGGAAAAATTTCGGACAAGGTGATAAAAGTTCCGGCGAAAAGAGGTCCGGCTGTATTGCGAACACTGCTCAACGATTATGAGGAGTATTCGGAGGAACAGGAATATTTCAATGCGTATTACGAACGCAAAGGCGAAAAATATTTTTACGATCTGCTGAAACCATTGGCATCAACAGAAACGATTCTTCCCGAAGAACTCATTGATTGGGGTCACGACGAAACCTACAAGCAAGCTATTGGTGTGGGCGAATGTGCCGGTGTTGCGATTGATCTGGTAGCAACGATGCTTTTTGAAACGGAAGAAAAATTACTGAGTGCAAAAGAGAGTTTTGAAGAAGGACGATTTGCCGACAGTATTTACTTCAGCTATTCCACATTGGTAAGCGGGGCAAAGGCATGGTTGGTGAATCACGGAATCAAAACGAATTCGCAGCATGGAATTATCAAGGACTTTGAAATTCATGCAGAGGATACTTTTTTTGCCGGACAGTCCTTTTCCTCCATCGCTTTTGCTATTCGTGATCGTGAACCGGATCAACAATTTGCTGCAAGTTATCTTGAGCAGGCACTTCAATTTTTCGATCAACTTAAACAGCTGCGTCAACCACAAATAGCAGCACAACTGAATTAACATGAAAACACTTACACACATATCCCCGCAACTAACACTGGTAGGCGCGGGACCGGGAGATCCTGAGCTGATCACGCTAAAAGGAATTCGTGCGGTACAAAAAGCAGATGTCATTTTATACGATGCACTGATCCATCCGGATATCCTTTTACATGCATCAGCAAAAGCGATCAAAGTCTTTGTTGGCAAACGCGCAGGTCAGCACAGCTTCACGCAGGATGAAATTCACCGACTGATTGCAGAATACGCATTGAATAAAGGACATGTAGTACGACTCAAAGGCGGAGATCCTTTTGTATTTGGCAGAGGTCATGAAGAACTGGAATTCGCAGAATCGCTCGGAATACCTACACGCATCATTCCGGGAATCAGTTCATCGATTGCAGTTCCAGAATTGCAAGGAATTCCGATAACCCGCAGAGGAACCAATGAAAGTTTCTGGGTAATCACCGGAACAACACGCAGCGGAAAATTATCGTCGGATGTTGCCTTGGCCGCACAATCGAGTGCTACGGTGATCATACTGATGGGCATGAGTAAACTCCGGGAGATCCGCGAAACATTTGAAAAGCTGGGCAAAAAAAATACGCCATTTGCCATTATTCAGAACGGAACATTAGCGAATGAAAAAAACGGATTCGGCTATTTGCATCAGATCGAAGACATCGCGAAAAAAAACCAATTGGGTGCACCGGCCATTATTGTAATTGGCGAAGTTGTGCTCGATCACAAGATCTTCAGGCAGGAAGTCCTGCACAAACATTATTTCAAAAGCAGAATTGCGGAAAATTAATTTCCCCGCTGCTAAAACCGAAAAAAAAAGACTCATGAATCAGTTATTCCCCTTATTTCTTCGCACCGACCGTCTTCATTTTCTCATAGCAGGAGGAGGCGATGTTGCCGAAGAAAAATTACAAGCCCTATTGCGCCAATACCCTGATGCCCATGTGGTGGTTATTGCAGAACATTTCGAAACAAACCTGGTGCGACTCGCTCAATCGCATGCATTTGTTGTGTTGCGACAAAAAGCGTTTTCTGCAAGTGATCTGAACAATATACAGGTAGCGCTTGCAGCCACCCGCGATGCTGCATTTAATTTATCGATTGTACAGGAAGCACGAAAACGAAACATTCTGGTGAATGCCGCCGATATGCCCGAGTTGTGCGATTTTTATTTAGGTGCAGTCGTGAAAAAAGGAAATCTGAAAATCGGTATTTCCACCAACGGCTCCTCTCCTATTCTGGCGCGACGACTCCGTGAATTTTTCGAAGACGTGTTACCCGATGATATCGATCAGCTGATCAACGATCTTTATGCTGTGCGTAAATCGCTGAAAGGAGATTTTCAGGAAAAATCAAAAACACTCAGTGAGCTTACTGCATCCTTCCGGTATTCGGGAGGCTTATTGCAAGCTGCGCGAAATCCGGATAATGAGGTGTGGGATTAAAGGAACGGGAACGGGAACGGGGACGGGAAAGGGAACGGGGACGGGAACGAAAGCGAGAACAAGGACAGTGAACCGCAAAGAAAATGGGTTGGGTGGGTTGATAATTCCAAAATTGTAGTCCATTCAACATCTTGAGTTACATCATGATTTTTTAAGTGGAGCAAAGGCACCTACGGTGCTGCGCTAAGGTAGTACCATTCATGTTTGTCCTGAAAATTGAAAATGGTGTATTATTAATTATAGCACAAACTCAATTTTTCAGCAGGAACTCAGATGGAATTCCTTCGCGCAATGCCGAAGGCATCTTTGCTCCACTTGAAAAAACATGTAATGTTAGACTGTTTAAAATGAAAATCCGGCTTCATCATTATCCTCAATCAAAACAAAAAACCCTTTGCGGTAAAACCTTAGTGACTCTCGGTGCCCTAAGTGTCTAAGTGGTTAGAAAAAAATTTATCAGGTACACCTTCTCGCAATGCCGAAGGCATCTTTGCTCCACTTGAAAAAAATCCAAAATGGTAGAACCGTAAAAATAGTAGACTACATAAAACCTTTTTCACAAATCAAGACAATTCCCTTTGCGGTTCCCTTTACTCCTGCCATAGGGAAATGCCCAACCCGGTCTATCGGCCCCATAAGGGTTACCCATATTGTGAAAGAGGCCTCCATAGGCGATTGAAAATTGGAAATTAGTAATTGAAAATCCCGACGCTCTCCTAAAGTTCGGTCGGTTCAGGTTGGAAGTCACAATCTCGCTTTCTTAACGCGATCCATTTCGCGTTTGGCGTCTTTCAGTTTGAGATCGTCGCGTTTGTCGAATAGTTTTTTTCCTGTGGCGAGAGCGATTTTCAGTTTGGCGATGCCTTTTTCATTGAGAAAAATTTCGAGGGGAATCAAAGTGGTTCCTTTCACTTTCAATTCTTTCTCAATTTTTTCGATCTCGCGCGCATTGAGCAGAAGTTTGCGTTCGCGCAGGGGTGCGTGGTTGTTGTAACTACCGGGCTCGTATTCGGCAATGTGCATGCCCTTCACCCACAATTCGCCATTGTGCAGAAAACAATACGCTTCGTTGATACTTGCCTTGCTTGCACGGATCGATTTGATCTCGGTACCGGTAAGCATAATTCCGGCTACGTACACATCATTCAGATGGTACTCAAACGAAGCTTTCTTATTGCGGATACTGACCTTGCTCACGGTGCAAAGTTAGCAAATTAGCGGTACAGTGGCTGTGCTGAGTGTTATGGAATGCTGGTGTAATAGTAGAGAATGGAAAAGCCCTTGGTGGTTCCCTCCAGAACGAAAATATCCTGTGTTTTTACATTCTCGAAATCGACCTCCAATACCACCATGTAAGCATCAATGGCGTCGGGACGAATATTCCTGCAGAGGTTGGAACTTTTCCAGCTGTGTTTGATGTACGGACCGGTATTGGTGAAGTTGGTCGTGAGGAACGTTTTAAATCGCTCTTCATCGGTAGAAGCGCGAACCGAAGGATGCAGCAGGGAATACACTTTTTCCAATCCTTGTTCATTACTGTTTTTGTAAAATTCGGTGAGCAGAAATTCGATGCGACGCGTATCATCTTCATTGCCGCAGGTATAACCCGAAATAAAATCGAAAGTATTGATGAAGAAGGTGCCCTTGCTATCCATGATGATCTGCAAATTGAGCACTGCATTTTCTTTTTCAGCAACGAGATATGCAGAGGATTTCGCGACGGAAACGCCACCGGGATGAAGATTCAGAAAAGTGGAAATCGCTTCGGGTTTTTGTTGTTTGACGAATCCGAGTTTTTCATGCAGGATCTCCGCAAGTTTGAGGAAATCATTGTAAGGCATGTTTTGCTGCAGACTCTCCGAAAAAAGATTGTACATCGCTTCGTGATCTCTTCTGTTAAAATACTCGAGGAATTTAGGCGGCATTCCCAATGCACCTTGAATCACCATCGGATCATTGATATTGGAACGAAGCGTACGCGTATTCACCGAGCGCAGTTTCCATTTTTTCCCCGATAACTCCACATTCATATCCCACACCACCAATGCCTCGGTGAAATAGAGATTCATGGTTAGCGTATGCATTTTATTTTTTGCGTCGAAGGAACTGTCGGCTACAATGCGTGTGAGAAAATTCCCCTTGTTGTTTCCCGATTCCACCATCATTGTATGAATGTTGCTTGCGTCAACTCCTGTTGCCAGAAAAACGGCTGTTGCTTCGGGAGTGTTTTTCATCAGCGAAAGCATCAGACTATCTGCCAAAGCGTATTTGGTTGACTGTGCACCGGAAGTAATCGAGTGAACAATAAGGATGAGGAAAATAACACTGCGTAACATTGGTATTTTTTTTACCAATATACAGCGTTTTCACTGCAGTAAAAAGGAGTCAGCCCGGGAAGGAGTAAATTCTTAGCAACCGCTTAACCCAGAGCGACATCAAGTATCATCATCACCAAAAATCCGCCAATGAAACCCAATACTGCCACATCGGTGTATTTATCGCGTTGTGTTTCGGGAATTACTTCTTCCACCACCACATAGATCATTGCACCGGCAGCAAAAGCGAGTGCGAATGGAAGCAATGGTTCCATATAAATCACCGCTACGGCACCAATTACACCTGCAACCGGTTCTACGATAGCAGAGAGCTGACCGAACCAAAAACTTTTCCAGCGACTCACACCTTGTCTGCGCAATGGCATGGCGACAGCTATTCCTTCCGGAAAATTCTGAATTCCGATACCAATTGCCAATGCAATAGCAGTTGTAAATGCAGCAGGATCCATTCCGTTTGCAGCAGCCCCAAACATCACACCCACTGCGAGTCCCTCGGGAATATTGTGTAAGGTAATGGCCAATACAAGCAAGGTGGTATGGTGCCAGGTGGTTTTCATTCCTTCCGTTTCGTCTTTACCGTAATTGATGTGCAAGTGTGGTAATAATTTATCCAGTCCATACAGAAAAAGTGCCCCCACCAGAAATCCGATAGCAGCAGGCATCCAGGGCATGGAAGGATACAAACGTTCCGACCATTCGATACTCGGATTGAGCAGCGACCAAAAACTGGCGGCCACCATCACTCCGCCCGTAAAGCCCAGCATGGCATCGAGTACACCACGGTGCATGGTCTTGAAGAAAAACACCAGCGAAGCACCCAGCGCAGTGAGAAACCAGGTGAACGTTGTTGCAATGAGCGCAGCCCAAACCGGACCAATTTCTATCAGATAATTTTTAATGGCATCCATACGCTATTTGTGTTTTACCAAAATGTTTCGTGTAACAAGATTCGACAATGTGATCTTGCGTTTATCCTTTAACTCGATCACCATCGAACGATCGAAGCTGAAAATTTCACAGATGCGCAAACCTACGCCGAGTGTCAATCCCTGCTGCTGCAAAAACACAAGAAAGGAAGAACTGGTATCATTCACACCGGTGATCAATAATTTATCGCCTTCAACAGCATTGTTCAATTCGAACGACTCCTCCCGTTTTGCGAATTTTCCGTTCTTATCAGGAATAGGATCGCCGTGCGGATCGAATTCGGGGTAATCGAGAAATTCATCCAGACTATCGATCAGTTTCGTACTCTGAATATGTTCCAACTGTTCCGCCACTTCATGCACTTCATCCCAACCAAATTGCAGCTTCTCCACTAAAAACACTTCCCACAAACGGTGCTTGCGAATGGTACTAAGCGCAATCTTTTTCCCTTCGCGGGTTAAGGCAACACCCTGGTACTTTTCGTAGTTGACCAGCTTTTTGTCCGACAACTTCCTGAGCATATCGGTAACCGAAGAAGCCTTGGTCTGCAACCGCTCGGCAATGCTGTTGGTGCTCACGCCTTCCGACTTTCCTTCGCTCAGATAATAAATGGCTTTCAGGTAGTTCTCTTCCGTGTAGGTCAGTTTCATGGTCCAAAAATAGAAAATAATGATAATCCAAACAAATTTTTTAGACTCGTCTAAATTTTTCTTTAGATTTGCAGCATGATCTTCCCAAAACATATAGTCCCGGGACTGAAAACGTGTGTATTAGCCTTTTTGGGATTGGTGGTTTCGTCCATCTCAGGAAGTTCAACACTAAAAGCGCAGGATTATTTCAGGGCAAAGGTGTTGGATGCCGAATCCTTATTGCCTGTACCCGGAGTGCATGTAATGGAATCGCCGCAGGGTTTGCGGGCGGTAAGTGATGCCTTTGGTGTTTTTCAGTTTGAAGGAATACAAACAGGAAAACATAAACTTGAATTCAGCGCTATCGGATTTGAAAAAAAAGTGATCAGCATTCAGCTTCCATTTAGTGATACTTTAATCATTCCTTTAAGGAGTACGGAAACACTATTGGATGAAGTGGTAGTATCGGGCACCATGAAAGAAGTACGATTGATGGAATCTCCTATTCCCGTTACTGTCATTTCTCCTTCTTTCCTGCGAAAAAATCCTGCGCCTTCCCTTTTTGAATCTCTGCAAACAGTTAACGGTGTTCGTCCGCAAATCAATTGTTCGGTTTGCAATACCGGCGACATTCATATCAACGGAATGGAAGGTCCGTACACGATGGTGCTCATCGACGGAATGCCGATTGTAAGTGGACTCGCAAGTGTGTACGGTTTGTACGGAATTCCAACCGCGTTGGTTGAACGTATTGAAATTGTAAAAGGACCTGCGTCTTCGCTCTATGGATCGGAAGCTGTAGGTGGATTGATCAATGTCATTACCCGCTCATCGCTCAAGGCGCCTCGACTCAGTGTGGATGTGATGGGAACGAACTGGCAGGAAATGAATATTGATGCAGGACTCAAACTAAAAGCAGGAAAACATTTTTCATTGCTGGGGGTCAACTATTTCAATTATGGAAATCCAATCGATAACAACGGAGATGGATTTACGGATCTCACATTGCAGAACCGCATTTCCGTTTTCAACAAATGGGATTTCATGCGCAAGGAAAATCGTCAGGCCAACCTCGCGGCTCGTTATGTGTACGAAGATCGATGGGGCGGACAAAGTAACTGGACACCTTATTTCAGAGGAGGCGACAGTATTTATGCGGAATCCATTTACACTTCGCGTTTCGAGTTGATCGGTAATTATCAGTTAGCACTGAAAAAAGAAAAGATGTTTGTCAATTTTTCATTGAGCGATCATCAGCAGAATTCAGTTTACGGTACTACCGTTTTCAATGCGCGGCAACGAATTGGATTTGTTCAGCAACGCTGGGAAAAGAAAATCGGAAAACACGAATTACTATCTGGAGCAGCATTGCGGTACACGTATTACGACGACAATACGGTAGCAACTCAAAGTAACGATTCAGTCGCGGCGCAAAACAAACCACAGATCACACCACTGCCCGGAATTTTTATTCAGGATGAATTTGCGATACACCAAAAACATTTACTGCTCGGCGGACTCCGTTACGATCATCATTTCACGCATGGACCCATCTTTTCACCGCGGATCAGTCACAAATGGAAAATCAGCGATCAGTTGATGTTGCGCACCGGAATTGGGAACGGTTTCAGAGTGGTGAATGTGTTTACTGAAGATCATGCCGCACTGAACGGATCAAGGGAAGTCATCATTAGCGAAACCCTTCGTCCGGAACGATCATGGAATATTTACTCCAATCTGCTCAAGAAACTCTATCACCGAAAATGGTTAGCCACCATTGAATTCAGTGTGTTTGCCACGCATTTTTCCAATAAGATCATTCCCGATTACGAAAGCAACGACGATCAGATCATTTATTCGAATCTGAATGGTTATGCCCAATCGAAAGGAGCGGCCATCAATCTGGAATTCAATTACAGCGAACTGATCCGCATCAATGTGGGAGCAACCTTCAACACGATTGAACGTATAGAATCAGGACAAAAGACACGCCCTTTGCTGACCGAACGATTTTCAGGGATTTTTGCCATCAGCTGGAAAAGCAGCAATGGAAAATGGTGGGCCGATTATACAGGGAACCTGATTGGTCCGATGCTGTTACCCCTGCAGGAGAACGATTTCCGGGCGCCGGAATCCCCTTGGTTCAGCATTCAGAACCTCCAGGTGAGCCGCAAAATGGGAATGGCATGGAATCTGTACCTGGGTGTAAAGAACCTGCTCAATTTCACCCCGCCGGCTTGGTCAATTATGCGCGCACACGACCCTTTTGATAAAAATGCTGATAACCCTCAGAGCAACCCCTTTGCATATCGCTTTGATACGACGTATGTTTACTCTTCCTTTCAAGGCATTCGCTTTTTCATTGGCTTGAGGTATTCGTTACCATGAACGCAATCGTTACATATCGCAACCTGTTACTGCTTCTTTTTCTTGCGGCAGGCAATTGCAGCGATGTGTTGGCGCAAAAGGATACCACCAAAAAACAAAAAACTACCATCACCTGGCTCACCTTTCAGCAACTCGAAGATTCGATGAGGGTGAATCCCAAACCCATTTTTATCGATATCTACGCGGTGTGGTGCGGTCCGTGTAAACTCATGGATAAACGCACCTTCACAAACAAGTATGTCATCCGAGAAATGAGTCAATCGTTTTATGCGATAAAACTCGACGGTGAAACAAAAGACACCTTGCGTTTTAACGGAAAAGAATACAGCTTTAAAATTGTGCGCGACGGAAAAGGTGCGAATGCGCTTGCATTGGAAGTGGGAATGGAATCGAATACGCTCTCCTACCCGACTATCGTTATCCTCGATAAGAATTATAAACTGGTGTATCGTTATCCGTCTTTTCTAACAGCGGAAATGCTGGAGGAGGTGTTGATTCAGTTTAGGTGAGATTTGATTTATAATTTCCAATTTTCTAATTACCAATTTCCGATTGTCTAATTTCCAATTGGGGAGATTTGTTTACCACTTTAAATATGTTATTCTGAAGGGTGATTGAGGTGGGGGCCGTTATTTGTTGATCCAGATTTTTTGACTGAGCTGAATTTTACCATCGTTCTGGATTTTTCCTTGCATTGAGTGTTTGTGCACTTGTTGCGAACCCGGAATTTCGTTGTTGTTTTCATCGTATTCCACACCTTCGCTTTTGGTGAAAACGTGGAAACTAAAATCCTTTTTGAATTCTACTGAACCGGCAGGATCGCCGTTTTCTTCGAATCCGAAATCGAGGTACTTTTTATCGATGGGGATTCCTTCGGGTGTGTAAGTTTCAAGCAGAAGTACCTTATTGTACGCTAATCCGTTTTCGACGGTGAGTACGGCTACTGTATTTTCAGGTGAGGGAATTCGCTTGCAGGCTGCCCATTGAGAATTGAAAAAAGTAGTACCCCTGAATGAACTGAACAGAGTGGCGTCATTATCGGGTTTATATGAGTTGAGGCTATCGGGATTGAGGATAACAAGCGGGATAGTTGCGCCGGGGAAAAGAGACAGGTATTCATCGAATGCTGTTAGTACCTGTGCCTCTTTTTCTTCGATAATGGTGTCTGCAGCTGCTTGCGTGGAATCGCTCCCGATACTTGATTCGGTTGTAGGGGCGTTCCGGCAGGAGAGCATTAAGATGAGGGAGAAAATGAACAGGAAGGATGAAAGGTTAAGGAAGTGCTTCATAAAAAAATATCTATGCGGATTACTAAATTTGAATCGATGACTCTATTTGCAAACTGAATTATTTATTTCCGTTATACTTTGGAATTTATCTTAATTTATTGCTTTTTCTTATTGGGAATCAAACAGGCAATTACGCTGGCACTGCTTAGCAGGAAGCCGGGTAAAGTGCAATCGTAAAACCATTGCATTGCGTTGTATTCTTCATAATGAAGGGAATTGTACACAAAGAAAAAGATGAGCAAAACCGCTGTATACGAAACACCGGCACGAAGAACTAATGCTCGAAAGGATTGTGTCTGCTTGAAAAAAAGATACAAGGTTGAAGTTCCAAAGACAGTCCATACCGCAATCAATGGGAGGTGATAACATAAAAATTCTGTGCACTGCAAAAAGGATGATGCGTAGCCAAACATCAACAGATTTAGCAGTAGGTAGAGAATGAAAAGGATGTAGTTTTTTTTAGTTTTCAATGCCGGTTGTCACAATTAATTTCGACGTATTTATTAGGGTAATGTACAAAAATTAAGGTAAGCCAAGCAAAGGAGATCCAGGAAAAATCCAAAAACACTTCGGATTGGTCTTTGATCAGTTTGCCACCCCATTGTTCATTTAGGTCGGATAATTGGGATAATTGGGACAACTACTGAATAAAATAACAATAAAGAGGAAAACCTTCAAATGCATTTCGATAAGATCAAATTTAACTACTCTCTTCTATAAAAAGCTGTTAAGGCTTACTTTTTGAGCAAAAGCAAGATTTCAGTTCAATCAAAGAATCCTTTTTCTGAACTCACTTCCCTTTCTTTCGAATATGTTCAAATCCGCATTTGTAAATGTTCCCAAATCCATTTTCAATAGCATTTGATATTTTTTCCAAGTCTGAAATTTTGTTGATCATTCCTACCTTTTCTGATATCCTTTCGCTGGTAAAATATAAATTCCGTTGGTCTGCATCTACAAAAGGACAAAAATCCAGGTAGGGTGAATTTACCCCTGATCCCATATTCCTGGCTGGTGCCCAATTACCTATTGAATCTTTTTCACTGATATACAAATCACCTCCACCTAAATCATCACTTCGACCATATGAACTAAAAATAATATAGTCTTCATCAGGACTAATAAAAGCATTAAACTCATAATAAACAGAATTGATTGATGCAGACAAGGGCTCAGGGTAATTGAATTTTCCATTTACGAATTCTGCCTTGAAAATATCCTCCCGTCCAATGCCATTCGGTCGGGTTGCTGTAAAAAACAATGTCCCCTTTCTGCTTAGAGAGGGGTAGAATTCGTCACCTGTTGTATTGATTATCGAATCCAGCGCAATTGGTTCAGACCATTTATTATTCTTGCGATCACTATACCAGATATTGTAATCGCTTCTGGTACTATCGCCGTAAATGGGTCTGTTCGAAGAAAAATATAAACGATTCCCATTATTGGCAAAAAAGGGCTCAATATCCTGCCAGGTTCCTGAAATAGTAAGGATTTCAGGGGATGTCCAGGTATCCCCTTGCTTTTTCGTTCCAACAAGACATCTGTACTTTTGCTTATAATCCCCTCTGGTGAAAATGATTTCGTCGTAGGTTGAATGAATTGCAATGTCTCTTTCGAATAAGGGCGTTGAAATAAGATTTTCAGCCATCAAAAGCGGATTGTCGGGTGCTGTATTCAAATCAATGCTAATTATCTGCGAATTGTCTTCATCAGATCGACAAGCAACAAAAAACACCACAACGAAGAAAATAAATGATCTATACTTAAAATACATAGGAAAAAATAAGCGGTAAAAATTTGTACAATGGTCTTTCCGGAATAAAAATATAAAATCTCAAAAGAGCAAGAAGACAATTAGGACTATTGGTAATTACAAGTGACAATACATCATATACACCTGCTAAATGGTGCTTTGCTGCCCTCTTCAAAGTAAGCAGGACACGATCAGAATTTCAGTAAATTACTTAAACTGCAAAATGAACTCGTTGACACGCTGACAAAAAATCGCCTGATCCTGGTACATTCCAATATGCCCACTATTCGGTAGTATGACACTGAATGTATCGGTAGAATTGATCCGGCTGATTACATCATTCCCCAATGCAGGCGGGCAAATAAAATCGTATTTACCATAAAGGGTCATCACAGGAAGACTCACCCCGGCCAAGGCATTTGAAAAATCATAATTCCGCAATTCGTCTTGAATATTGGCGCTTTGACTGAACTTCAGATTCAAAAATGTGCTGGTAATTGCATAATTCTGCCTGATGGCGTTGGCTTTTATTACATCCACCATTGGAAAAGGAGAAACTTCTGAAAAATAAGATTCCGCCTCAGCAGCATAGCTGTTAAGCTGGTTGGCAGTTTCAAGATCCAATACTCCGGCAGGTAGACCGATTACAAAATCCAGGATTTCCTGCCATTGACTACTATTATTTCCCAATGCAATCTGCTGATTGGCGTAAAAACTCAATGCATGTCTTGTATAATCGTCATTTAACGGGTAATTGTGAGAAGCACTGCAAATGATCCAGCCTTTTATTAAATTCTGGTTATTCCCCTTGGTAACAAAAGATGTACTTAACATTCCACCAAAACTATGCGCCAAAAGAAAAATACTAATGTCGCTACCGTACCTGAATTTTAAAACCTGAATTACTTTTTCCAGGTCTTCTGTCATCGTTGGTAAATTGAAGTAGTCGGCATTACCAGCTCCTTGTGATGCACCAGCATTACGGTGATCCCAATAGGCAACAGCATACTTATCTTCAATATTATCTGAAATATAATCTGAATTGTAAAAATAAGAACTGGAACCTGGTCCGCCATGTATAAACAACAAAACCGTCTTACTTGAAGTATTGCCCTCTACCAGAACACGCATGGATGCACCTTTGTTTTCGACATAAAATGTCTCTGAAACATTTTTACCCAATTTGATTTTTTCCTTCTGACACGATGAAACCATCAGAAGAAGAAATATACTAAACAGAAGTTGTTTCATGCTTTGAACTTATTTTTGCTGATGTGTTTTTGATTTGCATTTACTCTAAGAAACTTCGCAGTTTTGTAAATAATTCCTAACTCCATTGCAGGACGAATATAATAGGTGCTGTTATAAGGAAATAAAAGCAAAACATTGAACTTATAGTAAACAGAAAATGGTCTGGACTGAACTACAGACAAATCATAACCAAGCCCACAACCCAGCGAAACTAAAGCATAATTGTATCCAGCCATCCGACGAACTGAAACACTTCCCTTTTCATCAACCTGATAAGTTGTGCCTCCTAAAAATGTCCTGCTATAACCCAATTCCGGAGAAAATTCGGTAAACCAACCCCGATCGCCTGTCCTGCGCATTGAATAGCCCAAAGTAGCATACACATTGTCATGAAACGTAGGATGATGGTACCAGCTCACATTGCCGGTAATAAAACGATCTTTCAAGAAAACCTCCTGCTTGCCTTTTCGTTTCGTCCTGGAAAGGACAATAGACTTCAAGGGAATTTCCAAACCCATCCTGACACCGGGATATACAATGGAACTGTTATAGGCAAGTTTAACATTGGACGCCTTCATTTCATGCGATAAACGAGATGAGTCTTCCTGCGAGTAAACAGATTGTATTACAAATACAAAAAAGAATATGAATCCAATAATTCTCATAAGTGAAATCAAGAATAAACTTTTAAAATAAAATTAAAACTACAATAAATCGAAAAAGTAAAAGGACCTCAAATGTAATGATAGATTTTTTCATGATCAGCATAATCGATTTTCATTCGTTCTCCTCTTTCCTCCAATGAGGACTATTGCCATTGTTCAATGCAAAAGAAATTGGAATACTCTGCTTAAAAGGAACTTTTTGTCCATTTTTGCGGGCAGGAATAAATTCAAGCATGGAAATGATGCGCATGGCTTCTCTGTTAGCACTTTCCGATAAACCTTGTACAATGCGAATATCAATTGGAATTCCGGAAGTATCGATGGTAAATTCCACAACAACTTCACCTGAAACAATATCATCAGGTACCCGGATACTGCACCTGATAAACTCATCCAAATCATTTTGCCCGCCGTGCTTATATACGGGAGGAGTTGCGATTACCATTCCCAACGTTGCCATTGGCATATCTTTCATGGATATAAATAGCTCCTCAAAATCAAGCCAACTTTCATTTTTACCCCGGGCATAAACACCAAAACCATACGAAAGGAGCGCTCCGGCAAGGACACCTTTAATAATCAATGATCTATTTCGGGGACGAACTTGTGAAACAGAAAAAACTCCACAAACAGTTCCCTTTTCCTCAAGATGTCTATGTAAATCGGAAATATCACTTTTCCGGAAATCAACTATGGTTTTTTCGCATGAAGTACAAAATCGGCCTCCGTCACAAGACTTCATTTTATCAAAATCCTTGTTGCAGGGAAAGGAAAAGGAAATGTTCTCAATTGGTGTCATATGCAAAGGAGATTTAACCTTGATTCTTAACCAACGAAACAATTCATAAAATAGTATGTAGAACAGACTTTTTACTTATTGCTCTTTATAAACGGCAATAACATGTTTTCTCCAACTAAACCGCCACCTTTAATACTTCAAGGGAACCCCAAAAGCAGCCTGATAATTCAATAGTGAAATTGCCAATGTAAAAGGTGATCCAAAAACACACCAGGGTATTATCACATACCGATTAATATTCACGTTCTGTATTTTAAAATAACTCAAAAAACAAATAACAATTAATGCTACAACAGAAATCATGAATCCATGAATCAAAAGTCCGTAATTATCATCGTATGCTAAAAATTGAGCCTTATAAAAACACCACCAACAATAGATGGTCTGCATGATCAGAAACAGTGGTAAAATACTATTACGAAGACCAAAGTGCATAATTCTACAGTTCCAATTGAGCAGAACATTAATCAATCCAACAAAAACCTAACATACTACAATCAAATTCGATCATTACCCAATCAATGCCGGTTGTCACAATTTATTTCGACGTATTTGTTGGGAGAATGTACAAAAAACAAGGTCGGGCAACCAAAGGAGACCCAGGTAAAACCAAAAATTACTTCGGGTTTGTCTTTGAACAGTTTGCCTACCCATTGCTCTTTCAAATCGGGGTAATTGGAATTGTTGATTCCGAAATTCAAAGGCGTAACACTCGATCCTTCATCATTGCTGAATAACTTTTCATGGAGCACTTTACCCGATTGTTTGTCGAGGATGAGTAAGTGGCGGTCGAGGACATGAACCGGATTGCCTGCCTCGCTGTAATCCTGAATGAAAATTTGTTCCGCTTTGGTTTCGTACACATAGGTCTGACTTTTTACTGCGTCCTTGTGTCGGTATGCATTCTGATTTTCAGTCAAGGTACTTTTAGCAGAGGGAAATTTTTCTGCTTTGATCTTTTGCCAGACAATGGCTTTCATCTGGCCTTTTACAAAGGGATTTTCCTTACCTACAAATACTAAGGCATCGCTGTAATAGTTGCCCAGACCGGGTAACTGGTTTTTTGCAATTTCAAAGCCAATCATGTAATCGGATGCGCTGCATGGACATTCCTCTGCATTCATATAATCGTTGAGGAAAGCAACGACATTCAGTTTTTTCACCGAAAATGCGTGCAATACATCAGTTGCGTAATCGTAAATAAATACACTGTCGTTTTCAGAAAAATTGGTTCCGGCAAGAAAGCGTTTTCTATCTGAAGAATTGAGTTTAAAATTGTGAGCACTGTTTTTTTCGCGGCTTTCAAGATCAGAAATGGGTTGTACAGCGGGATCATCGCTCCAGGAGTAAACATCCGACAAAGAAACAAAACCCACTTTTTTATTTGCATTTTCTTCCATATCGCGGATCCAAAACAGATCCATTTCCTTTTGGTAGTGTTGAACCTCGTTTTCATCAGCATCATTCTGCTCCTGAATGGTATCAATACCGCTCACACCTCGCTCAGCAGTTTCAGTGCTCTTTTCCGTGCTGTCGGAATCCTGTTTTGTAGTGGAATCTGTTTGCGATTGTTCAGCGCAGGAAAACAAACAGAACAAAGCAAAAGCGGATATGAGGAAGGTTTGTTTCATTGGGGGGGGGCTAAGTGATAGATAGATATAATAACAAGATCAAAAATTAGTACAAGTACATTTATTGTTTGCAATGAACCTTTGAAAGGTTGATAATAATATAACTGCTTAACGGTAAGGTCCGTTTCATTGGGCTTTCCATACGTAAAATACCAAATTCCTAAAACTTATGAAAATTGAAGACTTTTAGGAATTTTGGAAAAGTCGTTACGTTCCGTTTATTGAGCCTTCTGCACCCCTAAAGTCTTTGGCAATCAAAGCACCAAGCGCACAAACGCATCCCCCTTCAAACTCCATACTCCGTTTTCGTGGGTGCCCAGCCAAATGGTTCCTTTGTTGTCTTTGTAGAGGTAAAATAACTTTATGTTCTTCCCGTTTTCCTGTACCGCATAATGACGAACTGTTGCGCCATCGTATTTCCAAACGCCATCCAGGTAGGTGGCTATCCACATATTGTTCGCGTTGTCTCTTACAATGGATAAATACTCATTGATGTTGCTATCGGGTTTGCCGTCTAAATTGCCAATGCTCTTTTGACGCTCGTAAAAGGGAGATCCCGAGATTGCATTATTGTCTGTGATTTTATAACGGTAATTGGAATTGAACCAAAAACATCCGTCTTTGTCTTCAGCAATAGAGCGAACACCATTTGAGGGTCCGTAATGAAGTTCGGTCACATCATTTTCTGTTATCCAATCAAACTTGGTACCGTCGTAACGAAACACGCCAATTGCTGCTGTGCCGAACCATACATGGCCCTTGCTGTCTTTGTAGGTACAGTAAATCGCATAGGGATTTAATGAGTTTGGACTTTTTTCAATCCATTCTTCGCCTAACGCAACTTTGGGAATTTTTAATTGGTGCAAAGCAATGCCGTCGTACCTGAAGACAGATTGTGCATTCGTGAAATTTTTAAACCAGAGATCACTGGACGATAAACTCCACATTTCAAGATCTCCGATGCTTTCCTGCAATTGAATAAAGTGATCACCATCGTATTTAATTATTCCACCACTGGTATTGAAATAAAGATTCCCCAATTTATCTTCTTTGATTTCCTCTACTCTATTCGAGGGCAAACCTTGTTTGGTGGTGTAATGAAGGACAAGCTTTCCGTCGTATTTATACAGACCGTCTTCCCAACTACCGAACCAATAATTGTTCTGCTTGTCCTGATAAATAACCATGATGTTATTGCCCGGCTGAGCCACTGTATCAGCAATTACACCTGAAGGCTTGTTGGTTGTTGACTCCTTTCCATGGTGCAGCTTACCTGTTTCTGAGCAGGAATAAAACAGCAGGGTAACAACCATTATCGCTATCATTTTATTTTTCATTTTTAATCTGTTGCTTGTATCAGAATACCCTGTCGAAACCATTTCCATTATACCTAAAAACCCCTCTATCTGCGGAGGCAAAAAGTAAATTGCCACTTCTGTCTTCGTAGATATCCCAAATATGTTGTGTATTCAGGTTGAAATCCAGATAGAAGTTTTTCATTTCTTTGCCGTCGTATCTCCAGATTCCGGTATCGCGGTCTCCGAACCAAATGTTCCCTTTGGAGTCTTCGTGTATGGCAAACACATGCATCAAGGTTCCTGCGGGTGACTTTACGCGAATAGCTTCGCCCTTAAACAAATTGAATTTTTCAGAAAAATGAATGATGGAATCCTTTTCCTTCAATTGCACGCCAATACCGTTGTTGCCAATCCATAAACGACCTTTACTGTCTTCCAAAATACTTCTTACGTGCATGTATTTCGATTCACCATCAAAATGCATTGTGCTATCGTTCAAAAACTGAATGGCATTTCCATCGAAATAGGCAACACCCGAATAATGAGCAATCCACAAGCCCCCCTTATTGCTTTTTGAAAAGCCCGTAATACCATAATCACCTTCATTCCATTTGGCAGGGATCCTAAGGGGATAATGAATTTTGTGAATTCTTCCTTTATCAATTCGTATGATTTCATTGCTGTTTTCGCCGGCAAACCAGAGATCGGTGGCGGTACTGACAAAGGAAGAATTTTCGCTATTGTTTAAACGAATTTTCGGGAAATCCGAACTCCCCGTTGCAGTTGTAAATACTGTGCCATCGTAACTACACAATCCGCTACCGGTTCCAAACCAAAGGGTGCCTGTTTCATCTTCGCCGATCGTAATGACCTGATTCCCGCATAAACCGTTTTCCGTTGTGTAATAGGAAAAAGTCTTTCCGTCGTATTTACATACACCTTCCTGATGGCTGCCGAACCAATAGTTACCCTTGCTATCCTGAAAAATGGAACGAATTCCGCTCGTAAATTTCAGTGTATCCTTTGCGTCAGAAAGATTAATTTCTATAGCCTCCTGACTGCTCTTTGCCACTCTGTTACCGGAACAAGCGGATTGCAACACAACTAAGGCAATCATAGCTAAAAGTGACATCGATTTTATCATCTTTTCGAAATAGGGTTATCCATTACAAATCAGCTTCGCCCCTACTCTGTACTCCGGTCTTTGTCCGGTAGTCTGCACTATGACTTATTGACTTGCCGGATAAATGTATTCCATTTTAGTTCTGCTCAGGTAAGGGCAGGTAGATTTTGGGAAATTTTAACAGAGAGATCTAGATTTGGAAGCTTACAGCATAATTTGCTGCTTACTTATAAATCACAGTGAATCTGGTCTTAATTACACCTTCATCAGAAAATTCGTACTCCAGCTTTTCAGGTAGACCTTTCTTATTGAAATAGGTAATTATCTTTTCATAAGTTGTTGGATGATATAAACTCCCATAAAACTCCGTTTTTGTCCGCATAGAGTCATTATATTCATAGCTGATATAATTATAAACACTATCAGTTTCTTTTCGAAGAAAATATTTAAATAAGATAACTCGGTGCTCATTATCATACTCCCATATATTGAATGTTTCACTTGTATCGGAGAACTCTGTATGTACTTTTTTCAGAACTTTTCCGGCATAAAAATATTCAGTTGTATAGGTCCCGCCTTTTATGCACTTTTCCTTTATTAGATTACCATTAACATCGTATTCAATATTGTAAATGAAGGAGGTATCCGATTTACCGTCTATTATATAGGATTTCAAATTAACTCTATCTGTATAGTAAGTTGTGAATCCGGAGTCATTTTCACTACCTGTTCCAACATACCTAAATTCATTATCGTTTTTCTCAAAACGAAACTTATCCTTCTCCCAAAGACTAAACAGCTTTTTATAAATAATTTTAAGATTCGTGTCATACGTCTCAATAGAAT
>ERZ761602.102-NODE-102-length-195732-cov-10.797181_pt1 | contig 195732 bp, 173 predicted proteins | sample MGYA00512165_ERZ761602 | MGnify/ENA primary metagenome ERZ761602 (study PRJEB28899, sample SAMN02445085) | bioreactor sludge metagenome | biome: EBPR sludge; isolation source: Thorneside wastewater treatment plant | place: Australia: Brisbane, Thorneside...
CGGCGCTCGTTCGGCGCTCGTTCGGCGCTCGTTCGGCGCTCGTTCGGCGCTCGTTCGGCGCTCGTTTGCACCGGAGAGAAAGCGAGTCACGCCGGGACGGTGTTGGCAAGCAACTTTGAAAAACCTCCGCCCTGGTGGACTGGACAGAAACACCCAGGGCCTTGGATTGTACCTGCGAGATTTGTCTTTAGTAAAGCCGCCGAAGTGGAGCCCGACAGAGAACGTCGGATAGCTACCTGTATCCTCACCCGGAGATGGAATACCGGCCCGGTGAAGAGGGTCACTCGAGATCGCTTGACTCGTTGACTGCCGCTTTTTTGGCAGCCCGTTTGAGACCCTGATGCCGGATATCCTCGGCGCTCGCCAGAAAGACAGCGTCCTCTCCAATATTCACGGAGTGGTCCCCTACCCTCTCGAGGCTTCGAACCATAAAAATGAGATGCAGGATCTGCTTCACTTGAGCGGGATCCCGATCCATGCATTTACTCAACTCCCTGATGACCTCGTTATGAGCCTCATCGAGCAGATGATCCTTGGAATAAAGGGAGAGCGCAAGTTCCGTGTTACCTTCGGCATAGGCACGGATACTATCTCTGAAAACTCCAAGTGCTTTTTCGTAGACCCGCTCAATCAAATGCACTTCCGGGATCACAGGGTGCTTTAGCAACTTCCGGGCGCGCCGAGCGATATTACGCGCCTCGTCCGAGATACGCTCGAGGTTGTTTGCTACCTTCATCCCGGCAATGATCTCGCGGAGATCGCCCGCCACCGGGTTATAACGCATGAGGATCTCGAAAGAGTCGGCATCGATCCTGCGCTCAAGACTATTAACCTCGTCCTCCTCGGCGATGGCCTCATTGCAAAGCTCGGCATTCCGGGTCAAAAGCCCCTGAATGGCATTTCCAAGATTCTGCTCGGCGATGCTTGCCATGCGGAGGACGCTGTTCCTGGCTTCGCGCAATGCGTTTTCAAAATTTCCTAGAATGTGCACAGACTCGTTCATCAATTAAATGTCAGTTAGTTATTGTCGTTCCGCGAAGAATTTTTTTCCGTAATCTTTAGACGCAGGCAGCAGCGGTATCGGGAGCTAAAGCAAAATCCGACTTTTCTACAAAGTCATTCTCGCGCTCGCGCAGCAAGTTATCAGTATCCTCTCGCAACATAAAATCCTGGTAATGAATAAGATCAAACTCACCCGGGGTTTTTTCGACGATGGCCGTCAGCGACTCGACCCAGTCACCTGAATTGAGGTAGTGGACTCCGTTTTCAAGCCTCTTGTCTGCCGGTGTGTGAATATGTCCACAGATGATGCCGGTGCATCCACGCACGGCGGCCAGTTCCTTCAACTGATCCTCATATCTCCCGACAAAACTGACCGCGGATTTCACCTTGGATTTGATCGTTTTGCTCAGGGAAAAATACTCTTTTCCACGGAAGGCACGCCAGCGATTGTAGAGGCGATTGATTCCGAGGAGGAGTTCATAGCCTTTCGCCCCCACCACCGCAACCCACCGGTGACTGGTGGTGACGGAGTCGAAACCGTCGCCATGAACCACGAGATAGTCTCCGTTCGGAGTCTCATGCACATACTCGTCGACAATGCTCAATCCTCCGAAAAAGACGGGCAGGAAGCGCTCGAGGATGTCGTCGTGGTTTCCCCTCAGGTAAATCACCTCGGTGCCCTGCTTCTCCATCTTCTTCAAAACAGTTCGAACAAATTTGGTATGCGAAGGAAGCCAGCGCCCCCCACCCCGGAGCGCCCACCCGTCGATGATGTCACCATTCAGGATGAGCTTCCGGCAAGTCGTCGCCTTGAGGAATGAGATCACCTCCTCAGCCTTGCAGTCGCGGGTCCCCAGATGGATGTCAGAGAGAAAGATGGAATGATAGTCGTGACTCTTCATGGTAATCCTGTTTTTACTGATTAATGGCGAGGACCTCTTTTTCCCGCTCCACCGGTTCATGATCCGCCAGTCCCTGAAGTTGCGTTTCAAATCGCTTCACCACCTTTTTCCAGCGAACCTTGCGGGCCGAGGCTCTTGCCTTTTCGCGCAGCGGCTCGAGATCGGATGACGCCGCCTTGATCGCCTGTGAGAGATAGGCCTCCTTGTCGTCAAAGGGGGCAAGGAATCCGTTTACTCCATTAACGATGTGCTGCCGGGCGGCGGCGTAGTTGTAGGCGATGACCGCGAGACCGCTTGCCATCGCCTCAAGCGTCACATTCCCGAAAGTCTCAGTGATGCTTGGAAAGACAAACAAATCCGCCGAGGCATAATGTTCGGCGAGGGCCTCTCCCCGGAGAACACCGGCAAAGACAAAGTCGGGATACTCACGCCTGAGTTCCTCCAGTTTCGGCCCGTCACCGACAAATACCCCTTTGAAGTCAGGGATGCGCTTTTGAATCTCCCGGAAGGTCTCGATGACCAGAGGCAGGTTCTTCTCAGCGGCTAGACGTCCGACGTAGAGACCTACGATTCCCCCTGTTCTTACCCCCCAACTTTGCCGGAGGCCAAGCGATCTCTTTTTCGGAGAGAAGAGTCGCGTATCCACCCCTTTGGGAAGGAGTTGCAGGTTTTCGAATCCCTTTGCATCAAGCTGGTCGATCACATCGTGCGAAGGAACAAAGGTGCAGACCGAACGGTTATGGACATGCCGCAGATACGACATGGTTGCCTTTTCCAACAAGGGCATCCGGTAATGGGCCATGTATTGTTGAAAGTTGGTGTGAAATCCCGAGGCGGCCGGGATCCCAAGAGCCCTCGCTGCCGAAATCGCCGACGCCCCGAGAGGAGTTTCGGTCGCCACGTAAATCACATCCGGTCGATTCCGAAACCATCTCGCCTGCAACACCATCCGCATGGGAAATCCAAAACGGACTTCGCGATAGCCCGGCAGACCGAATGAAGGCACTTCAAGCCCTTCCTCATCACAGGCAAGGACAGCGGGCCTTACCACATCAACAAGATGGCCTCTTTCCCTGAGTCCATTGACAAGGCGTTCGAGAGTGGTGGCGACTCCATTGGCCTGAGGGGTGTAGGTGTCGGTGACAAATGTGATTTTCATGGATGGTCCAATCGGCTTCGGGAACTTTTCCATCGGCTGCCTCAGCACCGGCCTGGCAGTCTCAGGAAAGATGACTCTTGAATGAGCCAACAACGAAGTATCGAACGAAGCCGGAAACTGGAAAGCAACACCTTCGTCACTTTCGACATTTAGGAAACCTTAACAGAACGCCCCTCTCCGAAACGAGACGAGCCGCAGTCCGGACACCTGCCAGATATCCCGGACTGCGGCTACCCCTCAACTCGGGATTCCGTCGCGACTGCCTTCTGAACAAGGGAGGGCAGGCCGGCGACTTCGTCCCAAAGGTTCATTCTCTCGCGGTTTGGAGCTCAGGAGCTCCCGGGCGTTTTGTGCCCTGTCTGTGTGTGTGATGAAATTTCCGGCCTGAAAAACGGAAGGCACCAACACGGGAACTGCTTTTCTGAAGCAGCTGAAACGGGCGGTGGTGGCTTCCGATTATCATTTTTCCTTGATCATTTGGAATGATCGATAGTCCAAGATAATAAATATTTACCATATGCGCAACTTATTTTTTAAAATAAACTCAAAACTGCGAAATTAATTTTAAAATTTCACCCACTTTCGTACGAAAACCCGCCCCTTCGGCCGAGGCTGCACTTTCATCCACTAGATCAGTGGCAGGAATACCGCTCCCAGCAGAATGATCGCCAGACCTGCCAGCGACATCACGATCATCATGATGCTGACTGTTTTGAAAGTCTCCACGGGAGTCATGCCGGACATACTGCCGATGACCCAGAATCCGCTGTCATTCGCCCAGGAAATTGGTTTAGAACCGCAACCGATCGCGAGCGCAAGATACAGTGCTGAGTAGGAGAGATCGGTGCCGTTCGCCAGTGGAGCAACCATTCCCCCGGCGGTGATCATCGCCACGGTCGCTGAACCCTGGGCGGTCCGGATCAGGGCTGTAACGAGGTAGGCAATCGGAATCAGCATCAGAGACTGCTGCCCCTCGACTGAATCGCTAATAAATTCCGCGATTCCTGTTTCCTTGAGAATCTCGCCGAAAGCACTCCCCGCTGAAGTGATTAGAATAATTACGCCTCCACTCATCAACGCGTCCTGCACTGCCACTCTGACTCCCTTCGCCTGAAGGGTCGCACTTCGGGTGAGGAGATAAACGGCCGCGGCCGCCGAAAGCATCAAGGCTATGTTCTTGTCACCCAGCAGTTCAATCACAGGGGAGTTTGCTCCCGCTGCGGACAGAATGGTTTCCCCGCCGATCAGAACGACGGGAAGGATAATCGGCAGGAGAGCCAACCAGAGAGAAGGCAACGGCCTGTTATCCGGAGCTGCAACTTCCTGATTCGCCTCCGGCTCTCTCAACGGAATTTCCCACCGGCGATTCGCCCAATACGCAAAAACAATGCCCACTGCGACCGTGAGCGATCCGACCACGAGGCCACCGATCATCATTGACCCGATGGTAACCTGGTCACCGAAAAAGCCGGCTACCGTCAAAGGACCCGGGGTCGGAGGAACGAGCGAATGTGCCATGGTGGCCCCGGCCACAATCGTCAGAATATAGAGAAGGTAATTTCTACCCGTTTCACGCCGCATCGCTTTCCCGAGAGGCATCAGGAGATAAAACACCGTATCAAAAAAGACGGGGATGCCCAGGGTGAAGGCACTTAGTGCAAAGGCAAAAGGCGTTCCCTTAACTCCGAACAGACGCATCAAGGCGTCCACGATGGATTTCGCGCCGCCCGAATCGAGAAGACACTTTCCGATGATTGCCGCCATCGCGATGACGAGGGCGATACTGCCGCACCCTTTACCGAACGCACCGGTGAAACGTTCCACGAACCAGGACTCAGAAGCTTCCAGGGCGGAAGCATGGACCGATTCCATGCTCTCCGGTATGACTTTCAGTCGAACTCCGTTCTCATCCAGAAGAACCTCGCGCTGCTCACGGGTAAGCTCTGCCCGATAGAGCACTTCTGAAGGGGTCAGAAAGGCAACGGTCAGCCCGGCCACTGTAAGCGCGATAAAGGGGTGCCACTTCAGCGCGATGATACTCACCACCACCACCAGTATACCGATCGAAAGTAGAACGAGAGGACCCATAGTCGGAACCGGAATACAGGATTCAAGCCGACGAGGCAACCATGAACTTATCGGCTCCGTGGAACACGGCCGCTAACTGGCTCAACTGTCGATTCACCTCAAACGAGGGAATCACCGCTCCCCTCTCCCGCCCGGAATCACTTCATTGAAGCAAAACGGGAGGAAAGCAGGTCGACCGTGGATACCGCGCCTTGTTTCTCCCGGGTCGCATCGATCATGTTCTGTTCGAGCTGATTTTTGGTCGGTCGATCAGTCTCATAAAAGACCCCGAATTTTCCAGGATACTGAAGTGAGGCCAGACGATACGCCGCATTCTCATCGGAGACGTCATGCCTGTCGGCGTCCTCGGGTGAATTATCCCATTTCTTCTCCTCGATCACATCGAATTGGCCGCCTTTTCTCGGATTACCGTCATCAAAAATGCCGGGGTAGAAAACGACGCACTCCGAGAGAACTTCCACCACACTGAATCCGGGATGGAGGATGGCACGCTCGAAAACCTCCATCATGTGCTTTACCTGAACGGCATGAGTCCTCGCGACAAAACTTGCGCCTCCATAGACGAGTTTCTTCATCGGATTGATCGGCTGATCGATCGCCCCGGTCGGGTCTGTCTTGGACTTGAATCCCTTCGGGCTTGTCGGAGAAGTCTGCTTTTTGGTCAGTCCATAGACAAAGTTATCCATGACGATGTAAGTCAGATTCACATTCTTCCGGGCGGCATGATCGAGATGGTTACCCCCGATCGAATAGCCGTCCCCATCCCCGCCAAAAGCGAAGACATGGAGATCAGGTCGGGAAAGACTGACCCCGGTCGCAAGTGGCAACGCCCTGCCGTGAATGAAGTGGACTCCGTGACCATTGACGAAATAGGGAAATCTCGATGAGCATCCGATCCCTGCGATCGTGCAGATCTTTTCGTGTGGAATCTGAAGTTTCTCGAGCACCTTGAAAAAGGAAGCGAGCACAGCGAAGTCTCCACAGCCGGGGCACCAGGTCGGGTGGTCGGCGGTGAGATCTTTTTTAGTCAAAGGCTTGGGGGTTTCGGCAGTGGCGGACATGGAAAAGAAGGAGTTGAAATTTCAAGCTTCGGCAGCGGCGGCCTCGACCCGCGAAACGATGTCGCGGACTTTATAGTTGAGGCCGTCTGTTTTACAGACTGACCGGATCTTCGGATCGCAATAGCGTGAGCGGAGGAGAGTCGCAAGCTGACCGTATCCGTAGATCCCCTCATCGTTCATCTCGACCACAACGACCGACTGGTATCGGGCAAAGATCGTATCGAGCCGGTTCGGCATCGGATTGATGTGCCGAAGATGCATGGCTCCCGCCTTGCGCCCGGCGGCTCGCATCCGGTCGACGGCTTCGCGAATTGGGCCCCAGGTGGATCCCCAGCCGACCACAAGAATTTCTCCAGCATCATCACCGAAGATCTCAGGGAGGGGCAAGGTCGCTCCAAAGGCCTTGATTTTATCACGACGACGGGCGGTCATTTTTGCGTGAAGGACGGGACTGGCCGAGGGGTGACCCCATTCATCATGCTCAAGACCTGTCACGACAGGATATTTACCACCCTGCATCACCGTTCCGGGAGGAGCGTGACGGGTCTCACCGTCAAGCGGATAGGGTTTAAACTCTTCACCACGAGTTGCCTGGTCAAGCGCGGGCTCGTGAACCAGCGTTGCGAGATCAGGCTGCGCAAACGCCTCAATTCTTGAAGCGAGGGCCATGTCGGTGAGAATGAAAACAGGACAGCTGTATTTGCGCGCCAACTGGCAGGCTTCAACCGCGATGTAGAAACAATCGGCCACATTTTTCGGTGCCAGAACGATACGCGGGCAATCTCCATGACTGCCGTAGATGGCCTGCATCAGGTCACTCTGCTCAACACTCGTCGGCAGACCAGTACTCGGTCCCCCCCTTTGAACATTGATCACAACAAGCGGCAGTTCCGCCATGGTGGCATAGCTAAGCGCCTCCATCTTGAGCGAAAGACCCGGTCCCGAACTCCCCGTGACTGCGGTGTGGCCGGCATAGGCGAAACCAAGGGCCATCGAGACCGCGGCAAGCTCGTCCTCTGCCTGGACAAAGAGCCCACCGTATTTAGGCAGTTCGACACGCAGTTGCTCCATGATCGTCGACCATGGGGTAATGGGATAAGCCGCACCATAGCGGACCCCTCCGGCGAGCAGCCCCAGGGTCAGGGCCGTGTTCCCATCCGTCGTCACTTTGTCTTCGCCCTGTACTTTGCCCTTCTTCAGGTCAAATTCCAGGCTGAGGACGTTGCCAATCGGGTAGGCAAAGCCGGCATCGAAGGCAAGCATCGCGTTTCTCAGAACGTCTTCATTCTTGCGACCGAACTGCCTCTCGATCAGTGAAGCGATTTTCTCCTTATTGAGCTTGAACAGCGCCGCCACCATCCCGAGAACAAAGAGGTTTTTCCCCCGGTCCCGGGCGCTTCCACCGATTGACTCAACCGTGGCACTCGTAATCGGGACGGCTACGTGAATCGCATCCGTATCCGTCCTGATTGTCTCGACCTGATCGGAATCATAGAGACAAATTCCGCCCGGTCTCAACGATCCAATGTGGTCATCGTAACTATGCTGATAGAAGGCAAAAAGAAAATCAGAGTCGTCACCCGCCGATAGCACTTCACCGGAACCTAGATGAACCTGAAAGATGGAGGGTCCCCCGGAGATGGTCGAGGGGATCGTCATGTAGGTCATGACCTCCCGTGCGCTTCGACCTGCAAGCCGGGCGAGGAATCCACCAATGGTTTGGATGCCGTCCTGAGAGTTTCCGGCGAACCGGATAACCGCGTTCTGGAGTTCCGTTACCCCTTCAGAATTTACTGAAGGCCTCTTGCTTGTTTCGGGGGAATCCGACGTCGCGGACAGGCTCATTTACTAATCAAAAATGGTGGGGGTTAAGCGCAGAAGTAAATCAGCGCGAACTCTGCAATGCAAAGAAAATCGTCGCTGGATTCACCCGGGCAACTGAAACTCGCCTACTTTGCCGGATAGGGCAAAGCGGGAGGTGGGCCGGATTGAAGCCCCCCTGACGGGTTGAACCGGGTTTGGGCCGGGAATTCGGGCGTCTCCTCAACCGGAAGGTTGAGCGGATTCCCTCCGGGGTCGATCAAATTCACGGTGAGAAAGACGGTGACCGCCCGTTTTCCAGATTGGTTGGTCGTAGAGCTGAATCCCCGCCCAAGCAAGGGAAGGTCCCCTAGTACTGGAACTTTATCATGGGAACTCGTAATTGACTCACCGTGAAATCCTCCGATGGCGATCGTCTGGCCGTCCCAGATGGTAACGTTGGTCGTCTCTTTAATCGCGTCGAAAACCGGCATCAAAATCTCATTCTCCGTGACCAATTCACCGTTCGCGGTGATGGGGAGCCCGTAATTGATAAACCCGACGAAATCGGTGAAATCAAGGAGGATATTCACGCTTACAGTCTTGTTGTCTGCCGCAACGGTTGGTTCCACCTCAAGCACTTTTCCAACATTTCTCACTTCAAAAGCCGTCGGCGTGGCAGGGGTGACCGGAATCACTGCATCAATAAAACCGGGTACCGGTCCATTATCGTCGTCATTATTGTCGTCGTCGTCCGGATTCCCGCCGATTTGTTGAGGCACTTCCGGAGGATCATATTCCGTAGGGTAGATGAACTCCCTGATCACTTCAATCTTCGCCAGCTGTCCCGGCTTGACCGTAACATTTGCATCGCTCAATAAATCGCTGCCCTTTGCCTGATCAAGAGCCCGAAGAACCATCTGAAACTGAGGATTGGTTAGAACACCGGCCACCGAAAACACCCCGGGTGCCCGACCGGTTGCTCCGTTTCCTCCCCCGATACCGAAATTGATCACATCCTCGATCGAAGTATTGGTTCCGAGCGAGCCCATGCGTAAACCACTGGTGATCGGATTTAATCCCAATGGTCCCCCCACCCCGGCGAACGGGTAGTCTGCCTGAACGAGCGGATCGGCCGAATTGCCGTTTGTGCCGCCGCTGTAAAAGACAGAACTGTTCGTTAGGGATGACTGCCCAAGCAGGAAGTCCATTCCAAGAAGTTTGAGTGTCTCCGACTCGATCGAGATAATCTTGACGCGAATTTCGACGTTTTTCGGAGCGGTATCCCTCGCGGCCTGAACGATGCTGTCGATGGTATTCAGTTGCTGGGAAGTGTTTCTCACGAGAAGGGAGTTCGTCGCCGCAATAAAACTAACGGAAGCTCCGGGACCGAAGACCACCCCCCGACTTTCAAGGAACTGCTGGGGGGAAATTCGCTCAACAAGCGCTCCCGGACCGGCACCGGGAACCGGCGTGGCGAAAGGGTCAGCCGGCCCCGCCGCTGCGGGAGATTCGGCACCCCCGGAAAGAAAGCCCGGAGGCACGATATACCTCCGCGAAACGAGGGCGCCTCCGTCATCGGCCGTCTCCGAAATGACCCTGACCGCAAAATTATCAACCCGATATACCATTCCAACCTGTTGAGCCGCGTATTTTAGAGCGACCCCGAGGGGGATATTGGCCAACTTAATACTCAGAACCCTCTGCCCCGCGTCTTCACCTCCCGCCAGACCGGAGGAATCGATCACAATATTGACTCCTCTCCGTTGCGGATCGGTCTCAGAGGCATCGAGCTCCTGTGCTTTCTGGGTAAGGAATTCAACAACCTCAATCAGGCGGGCATTCTCAAGCTCCACTTGCGGGATAATTATGTCCTTTAACTTCCGTTCCAGGGTGACATCTCCTCCCTCGGAAACGCCATCCATATTAATGGGAATATTTGCGTCCGACATCGGAACACGCACGGGAGATTCCCACGCCCCTGTGACCGCCGCCAGAGCTCTGGCCCTGGTATGATCCTCCGCCGCGTCAAAATAATTCATGCGATGACGCTCCACATTCTCCAGCCCCCTCCGGGCAGCGGTATTGAAGGGGTCAACCGTCAGCGCCTCATTGAAGGCACGTTCGGCCCTGTCGTAGTCGCCCAGTTCAAGGTACCCTTTCCCAAGCGTCAATTTACTGGAGACGGTATTGACCTCCCGCAAATGTTGCGGAGTGGTCGCCTTATTATAGCGGTCATCGTGATTCCTGAGATCATCCAGCATCTTGCGAACTTCCGGATCAATCGAGGCTCCCTCTATCTTTGAACTTTCCGCCAGGGCGATAATATCCGCGAGGGTCTGCTCCGACTCCGCCCATTTCGCCTCCCCGGCCAGAATCACAGAGTACTGATAGGCCGCCGCCTGGTAGCGCTTGAAGAAGATCTTTCGCTGATCCGCAACGGCCGGGACGTCAGGAATCGTTTCAAACGCCGCTTTGAAATAATCCATCGCCTCGGCATAGGACTGATCTGAGAACGCTTTTGATCCCGCCGTAAACAAAGTTTGAGCGGCAGTCACCCGCTCCTGCCGCTTCTGTGCCTCCGCGGCAGCGACTCCCGCAATTCCTCCGGGAATCCCATTCCCATCAGCCTTCACGGCCGGGGCGTGCAGACAGATCACCGAAATACAGGCGAAAAAACGCAGTAATCGACGTGAATCAGCCGGGAGATGGGAAAAAATCGACACGGGCAAAGGAGGAACTGTTCTCTAAATGAAGGAAATCAGGAGCTTAGCAGTAGATCCAGCCCATCTGCAAGCACGGAGTTCACGCCTGAAATGGCGGCAAAATCGGCTGCTGTCCCCCGTATCAACGAAGATTCCAGACCATTCGCCGCTTCCGGGCCCTACTCCCGCGACCCCGGGGTCAGTTTGAGGGTCAATTCCTCCTCACCCCGCTGGATCGTGATTGTCGTTTCTTCGCCGACTTTAAGGTCCGCCATGGCATCGGTGTAATCGTAAATATTGAGGATTTTCCGATCTCCGAGGCCGATGATGACGTCTCCCCCCTTCACCCCGGCCACTCCGGCAGGGCCTTTGTCTGCCACCCCGCTGAGCTTCACGCCCTTGATATCACCCTGGCTGTAGTCCGGGATCGTGCCGAGATACACGCGGAAACCCCGCCCACCCTGATTCTTGGGTGGATCGACTTTCACATACATCGGCGCGTTCGAGTCCACCGCGAGTCCCCTTGTGATCAGACCCATCAGTTTTGCAATTTTTGTGGCCCCTTCGTAGTTGATTTTGTCAGGCGTGTCGCGCGGGGTGTGGTAATCCTCGTGAGCCCCGGTGAATGCGCTGAGGATAGGCACCTGGCGCAGGTAAAAATTCGTCGCGTCGGTTGGCAGGTAAGTGTCGTTCTGAATCGTGATGGGCAGACCAATGGGCGCATTGCGACTCTCGATCGCACTCTTCCAGTACTCACTCGATCCTATCCCCTGGAGGACGAGGGTGTCCTTCAGGCGACCAATCATGTCCATGTTCAGGTAGGAGGAAAGGATCAGCCCGAGCGGTGCGTTTTCATCGCCAAGCGACTCCTTTGCGAGCTTTCTGACGAAATGCGAGGACCCGAGCAATCCGATTTCCTCACCCGACCAGGCCGCAAAGACAACATCCCGCTTCAAATCGAGTTTGCCCTGTGTCCGCTGATCCGCGAGATACTCCGCGATCTCGAGCAGACCGGAGACGCCCGAGGCATTGTCATCAGCCCCGCGATGGGCCTGCATGCGCTCGTCTTCACGGGCGAGCGATCCGGGGCCGGCCTCATCCCCGAGGTGGTCGATGTGTGCCCCGATCGCGACGGCCGGGTTGGGGTGAGGTCCGCTCTGGCCCGCTGAGAGAATACCAATGACGTTGCGACCCGTGCGCGTCTCCTGATCCACGTCAATCGTCGCGCTGAGTTTTGTCCCGGGGACCTCGAAACCCTCGACCATCTCGCCCGCATCAAGCGATTTCTGGATAGCCGTAAAATCCTTGCCCGCCTTAGCGAAGAGTTTTGTTGCCATCTCCGTCGTGATACTCACCGCCGGAATACCCGAATCAGCGAGCGATGCATCAAACTCCATCGGCACGAGTTGCTCCTTCACCTCGGTATTCGGACCGGTGACAAAAATGATCCCGGCGGCAAACTTCCGTCTTGCGAGCGTCGCCTTGTGGCGCAGGCGCGAGTAGCGCTGCATCTGTTCGCGCTGCTCCTTTGGCACATCTTCAGGGACGAAGCGCAGGACCATGACCCACTTGCCCTTCACATCGAGGTGGAAGTAATTCGTGTACGACTCCCCGCCCTTTCCGTCGGGAATCTCAAGGCCGTAACCGGCAAAAACAATCCCGCTGTCCGTGAGGTTTCCGTTCCTGGAGAACGAGATTGGCCGCCAGTCTTTCTCAACCTCCGGTTTCAGAACCTCGTCCCCGAGAGTGAGGGACATCGCATTATCCTTCCCCACCGCGACACCGGCCGTGAATTCGAAGGATTGGAAATAAGTGTCATTATCTCCACCCGGTTCGAGACCCCATTTTTTGAAATGCTCCGCCACATGCGCTGTCGCCGCGATCTCCCCGGGAGTGCCGGTGAGGCGTCCTTTCAGCTCGGGTGAGGCAAGATATTCAAGATGGCGGCGCAGGTCGGCTTCATCAATCCCGGGTTTCGTCTCAAGCGTTGCGATGACTGCTTGCGGCGCGGTGGACTTGTCAGACCCGGTCATTTTCATCCCTCCGCTCTTCGCCAGCATGGCAAGGGCCGCCTCGTGATTCCAGCCAGCGAGGAAAATCTGTGACTGTTTTGTGGGAGTGCGATTGCTCGTCCACGAGAGTGTTTTCCCATCCGGAGAAAAGGTCGGGAGCCCGTCGAATCCGGGCGTGTGAGTCACCCGCACGGGCTCCTTTTCCCCGCGCGAGTCGACGAGATAAAGTTCGAAATTCTCGAAGCCGTGCTTGTTCGTCGCGAAAATCAGGTACTCGCCGCTGGGATGGAAATACGGAGCCCAGGACATCGCTCCGAGGCGGGTCAACTGGCGCTGGTCGGAACCGTCCGCCTTCATCGCATAGATCTCCGCGGTGAGCCCCTTGCGATCAAAGCGCCGCCAGCAGATCTCCCTGCCATCGGCACTGAAGAAGGGACCGCCGTCGTAGCCGTCCGCGTTCGTCAGGCGCTTCGGGTTCGATCCATCGGCATCGGCGAGATAGATCTCCATCGGGAATTTTTTGTCGAGTTTGAAGGCATTCAAATCGTCCTCACTCATCGATCCATCATAAGCCTGGCGATTCGAGGCGAAGACGAGCTTTGTTCCGTCGGGTGAAAAGGCCCCCTCGGCATCATATCCTTTTGTCTTTGTCAGGTTCCGGTATTCGCCTGATCCCGGGATGGTCTCATAAATCTCGAACTCGGCATCGTAGTCCCAGGTGTACTTGCGCGCTTTGCCGGACTCGCGTTCGGCATACTCCGCCTTTTGTTGTTCCTCCACTTCGGGATTCTCGTGGGTCGAGGCGAACATGACCCGCTTTCCGTCGGGATGGATCCAGGCGCAGGTCGTTTTCCCCTTGCCCGGAGAAATCCGTTCCGTGTCGCCGGTTTCGAGATCGAGCCGGTAGATCTGGTAAAACGGATTGCCCTCTTCCCTTTCGCTCTGGAAGATCATCTGTTTACCATCGGCCGAGAAATAGCCTTCTCCGGCCCGAAGACCCTCGAAGGTGAGTTGGCGTATTCCCGAAACCAGTGTCGCCTCGGCCTTCGCAACCTCCGCAGGATCGGTCGACTCCTCAGCAGGAAGCGTCGCAAACGAGAAAGCAAGCAAACAGAGTAAGCTTACCCCCCTTACCGTGTTGGGTGCTGAGGGATTCGCGGAGGAAAGAGGTCGTGAATGGAAGGGAAACATGGATTTGGGATCTTGATTCAGCCCGTGATTAAGGTCAATCAGGTTACGGCACGGATGCATGGTAGATTGTCAGAAACGCTAACCCGTTCAATATTTCCCTTCCATGGCCGAATCCAGTATCGTGACCCGCTTTGCTCCGAGCCCTACCGGACACCTTCACAAGGGCCATGCCTATTCCGCTCTCTCCGCTTTCGCCTTTGCCAGAAGCCATCGGGGACGGTTTTTACTTCGTATTGAGGACATTGACCCGGGACGCTGCCGTGCCGGAAATACGGAGCAAATTTACGAGGATCTTACCTGGCTCGGCCTCGAGTGGGAGAAACCCGTCCGCATTCAGAGCGAACATCGTTCCGGCTACAGCCGTGTCGCCCGTGACCTTCATCACCGAAAACTCCTCTATCCCTGTTTTTGCAGCCGGAATGATATCCTTCGGGAGGCGGAGCGGGCCGGATATGCTCCGCATGGAAGTGAGGGACCGGTTTATCCGGGAACCTGCCGGAAACTCTCCGAAGACGAACGCGCTGCCCGGATTGCCACAGGGGAAAACCATTCCCTGCGCCTCGACTTATCCCGCGCACTTGAGGAAGTCGGCACCGGCCTGACCTGGAACGACGCGAGACACGGGATTCAGCCTGCCCGCCCTGATCTCCTAGGCGACGCCATTCTTGTTCGAAAGGATATCGGCACAAGTTACCATCTCTCCGTGGTTATCGACGACGCCCTTCAGGGCATCACTGATATCGTTCGTGGCGTCGATCTCTTTGACTCGACCCATCTCCACCGGGTCCTCCAGGCTCTTCTCGATTTTCCCGCACCAACCTATCATCACCACCCGCTCCTCACAGATTCCGGTGGAAATCGTCTCGCCAAACGGGACCGCGCCATTACCTTGAAGAGCCTGCGTGAATCGGGCTTGAGTGCCGCCAATCTCCGTCTCGAGCTCGGTTTCCCGCTCGACCTCGAAGCACTCCGAACAATGACCGAAATACCATGAACTTCCTTTCCATTGCCCTATCCGAAGAACTTGAGGAAGGAAAAGGCCGCCCCTATCAACTTGAGGGCCACCGCATCGCCCTGGTTCGGCACGAAGGTGTCGTCTACGCCCTTGACGATCTCTGTCCGCATGCCGATGCCTCGATCGCCTTTGGTCCGGTCGAAAACGGATGCATCGCCTGCCCTTGGCACTATGCGGAATTCGATCTTCGCACCGGAGCGGTCCTCAGCGGGCCTTCCCCCAGAGGCATACGCACCTATCCCGTTCGTGAAAGCGGTGGAAAAGTCGAGATCTGCCTTGACGAAACCCCGCCCCTTTCCTGACGAATTTCGCGGAACCACGACCAACAAAGTAATTGACTCATCCCGCCTCCGCTGGCACCTTTCGTTTCCTCTCCGCCCTCGTTTGCAGGTCGGAAAGATTCAAAAAAGGTTGGGTGGCTGAGTGGTCGAAAGCACTTCTTTGCTAAAGAAGCGTACCCCAAAAGGGTACCGTGGGTTCGAATCCCACCCTGACCGTTTTTTAAAAACCCGCAGGGAACGAGCGAAGCCGTTCCCTGCGGGTTTTTAATTTTGGTCGAATGGGTTCGAACATCAGTTCGATTCGGAGGCGGCGAAGCCGCCGGAGAAAGACGGAGGCGGAGCCGAAGTCAATCCCACCCTGACCGTTTTTCGATACGCGGCAAAAGGATGGCCCTTGATCGGTGTCCGTTGTCATGCAGAGTAAACGGTATGAGAATTCTCTCGGTCGCCGATCTCCACTACACCCTTAAGCAGTGGGATTGGTTGAAGGGCGCGGTAGAAGGCTTCGACCTTCTTGTTCTCCCGGGTGACCTCCTCGATATTATCTCTCCGGTCGCACTGGACGTTCAGATTCTGGTCGTGAAGAAGTATCTCCGCCGACTCCCGGAGTCGACTCCGGTTCTTGTGACCTCGGGAAATCACGACGGCGACGGACGAAACGACGCCGGAGAACAGGTGGCTGACTGGCTCAAAAACTCAACCGGCACAGGGATCTTCAGTGATGGCGACTCCTTTGAGCAGGACGGAATTCTTTTCACGCTTTGCCCCTGGTGGGACGGCGAGGAATCCAGAACCGCAGTGGCTGAGTTGCTGGAGCGGGATTCGAAAAAGCCCAAAGAAAAATGGATCTGGCTCTATCATGCTCCCCCTGCGGGATCACCTCTCGCCTTTGACGGCAAACGCGAGTTTGGCGACAGCGAGTTGTCCGCCTGGATCGGGAACTACTGCCCCGACCTTGTCATTGGAGGTCATATTCATCAAGCCCCCTTCACCCGGAACGGGGTGTGGTTCGACCGCATCGGAACCACCATGGTGTTTAACGCCGGACGGCAGATCGGTCCTGTGCCGACCTCGATTGAATTCGATCTCACCGCCGGCACCGCGACCTGGCGCTGGATGGAGGGCTCGGAATCAGTTTGTCTGAAGACAGGTCAGCGGCTCGATCCCTGACCCGTCTGGAGATGGAGGAGACTTTCCAGGACCTCGTCCATCATCCCGAGATGGCTGTCCTCATCCCCATACTGTTTCTTGATGTCCACAAGATAGGACAATACCGACGTCAAGCGCGCGGCGAGGAGGCAGGCGATATGGTAATAAATCTCCGGATGACGCTCCAGTAACACGCCCGCATTCTCCGCCACGAAGAAAGACGACTCTTTGATCGTTTTTACCGTGGCCATCGGCGCTGTGTTCATCAACTGCGAAACTTCCCCGAAGACCGCTCCCTGAGCCGAAACGTCGGTGAGTTCGACTCCACATTTACTGATCTCAACCGTCCCCTCATTGAGGATGTAAAGATTTCCCTGACGCACTCCCTCCTCAATGAAGGCTTCCCCGGCCGGAAGCGTACGAAGCGGCAGATTTATCTCCAGACAGATCTCAATGATTGATTTTCTCATGGATTTTCAGCCCGATAACGGTCCGGCTTTATAGCAGAATCCGCGCCGGTGTCACATGAGAAAACTCATTCCCGAAGCCCGGACCATCCCCCATCCCCATCACCGGGGGACCCCGAACTTTGGCGATCAGGTTACCTGTTCGCCACGAGCCATCACCACCTTGCCGGTTCTTACCGTCTCGATGATGTCGTAGTTGTTGAGGAGTCGGATTGAAGCATCGACCTTGTCACTTGCGCCCTCGATCCGAATGACCATGGAAGCCTCGGAAAAATCCACTGTCTTGCCTCCAAAATGCTCCACCACCTGGAGGATCTCGGTACGGCGCTCGGCGTTATCCGCCTTGATCTTGATCAGGGCCAGTTCACGCACCACCGCATCTTCCGGGGTGTGTTCGTAGCAATGGATCACGTCGATCAATTTGTCGCATTGCAGGATGATCTGGGTCAGGCCCGCCGGGTCACCGCTGATGCCGAGCGTCAGACGCGAAAACCGGGGATCACGACCCTGAGAGACAACGAGCGAATCAATGTTGTAGGCGCGTCGTGCGAAAATCTGACAAATCCGCATGAGAACACCGGGTTGGTTGTTCACAAACATACTCAAGGTGTGGCCGCCGATAATATCGGGGCGTGGCTTGGGCTTTTCGTCGGTCGTAATAATGGTTCGGGCCATGGGGTACAAAGAGTGAAAGGTGAGAAAGTAAAAAGTGAAAGGTTGTGGTGCCGTCTGGAAGCCGATGGTGATCGGTGAGCAGGAAAAGACATTTCACCTTTTACCTTCCCACCTTTCACCGGCGACAGAGTCGCCGGATCAGGTCGATCCGACAGGTTTCTCCATTTTATACTTCGGCGGCTCGGTGAGCATGTCCTCAAGCGCGGCACCGGCAGGAATCATCGGGAACACGTTGTCCGTCTTGATACATTCGGCGTTGATGAGAATCGGACCATCATTGTAGTCGAGTGCCTCCTGCAACTTCTTGCGCACGTCGGCAGGACGTTTGATGTTGATGCCTTTGGCACCATAGGCCTCGGCGAGTTTCACAAAGTCGGGATTGCCAACCAGGTCCACTCCGCTCTCGCGGTTGTCGAAGAAGAGCTCCTGCCATTGACGAACCATGCCGAGGTAGTGGTTGTTGAGAACCAGAATCTTGATCGGAAGCTTGTGAATCACGGCAGTGGCGAGTTCGCAGAGTGTCATCTGGAAACCTCCATCACCGGAAACGGAAATAACGGTCTCGTTCGGACAGGCAAACTGGGCTCCGATCGCCGCAGGGAATCCAAAGCCCATCGTCCCGGCACCACCCGAACTAAGCCACTTGAATGAGGCATCGTTGGTGTAGAACTGCGCCGCCCACATCTGATGCTGACCCACGTCGGTCGCGATGATGGCATTGCCTCCCGTGAGATCGTGGATCTCATCAAGAACCTGCTGCATGCGCAACCCTCCCTGCTTTTTATAAGCGAGCGGGTACTTCTTCTTGTAGCCGTTGAGATGCTCGTTCCATTCCGGAAACTTCTTCTTCTCAATGAGCGGCAGAAGCTGTTTCAGCGCTGTCTTCGCATCACCCACGATCTCAACATCAGTCGTGATCATTTTGCTCATCTCAGCCACGTCAATGTCGATGTGGATGATCTTCGCCTGGGCGGCAAACTTGGGCGCCTGGCCGATAATGCGGTCGTCGAAACGCGAACCGACGTTAAAGAGAAGGTCGCACTCACACACTGCCTTATTGGCGTAAGCCGTTCCGTGCATCCCCAGCATGCCGAGCGCGAGCGGGTGTGATTCGGGAAAAACGCCTTTACCAAGCAAAGTCGAGGTCACCGGGCAATCCAGCTTCACAGCAAGCTCCATGAGTTCGCGCTCCGCCCCGGAAATCATGGCTCCGTGACCGGCGAGGATGAGGGGTTTCTTCGCAAGATTGATGAGTCGCGCCGCTTCCTCAATCGAAGTGCGATCGATGTCGTACGCTTTCTCGGGACGGTAGCCGGGCAGATCAATTTCCGCATCAAGGTCCCCGGTGAAGGGGGACTGGCTGATGTTTTTCGGCACATCGATCAAAACCGGACCGGGACGGCCCGTCGTGGCGATGTGATAAGCCTCGCGGGCAACGCGAGGCAGATCGTTGGTCTCGCGAACGAGGTAATTGTGCTTCACCACCGGAATGGTGATCCCAAAGATGTCCGCCTCCTGAAAGGCGTCTTTTCCAAGCATCCAGGTCACCTGCTGGCCCGTCACGATGATCATCGGAACCGAATCCATCTGCGCCGTCATGATCCCGGTAAGGGTGTTCCCTGCTCCGGGCCCGGATGTCACAAGCACAACGGCGGGCTTCCCGGTGGCGCGGGCGTACCCGTCAGCCATGTGTGTCGCCCCCTGCTCATGACGGGTAAGGACGAACTTCATTTTCGACTTCACCGTTTCAAGCGCGTCGAAGATCGGAAGCGCCGCTCCGCCGGAGTAACCGAAGACATACTCAACGCCAAGGCTGTCGAGTGTCATGATAAGAGCCTGTGCTCCGTCGAGTTCTTGTTTTTTCTTAGAGGCCATGGAATGAAAGATGGGCTTGTTTGGTTGAAATTCGGTCTTTTTCGCGAGATCGCAAACTGAAAATCACGACATTTGTTCAAAACTTAGCAATTTTTCAATCCTCAATCAGATAAAATCCACCGCTTTGACCGAAAATTACCTATTTTTCGACGCCGCACCCATCGTGAGATGGGCAGAAAGGAAAACAAGCAAGCCAATAACGGCGGATCTAGGTAGGGCCTTTGGCCCTTGTTGCAATTCGACCCAAAATCCTGGGGCATCGCCCTAAATGCCAAGCGTTCATTCACATTCCAGAGCCAACGGCCCATTCCTATACCAGCTGAGGCATCGCCCCAGTCACCGCTCACCAAAAACAGAGGAGGGCCAAAGGCCCAGCCCTATACCAGCGTGGGGCAACGCCGCAGGTAAAGAGCCTAGCCCCCGGACGACAACAGCACGACCCGAAACCCGTAGAGATGGTGCTGAGTGTCGGGTGTCTTGCGAAGGCGAGACGACGAGAGCAGACCGCCAGGCTCGTAGTTAAGCCAAGAACCGCCCCGCAAAACACGGTCTTTCTTGGCATTGTCATAAAAATCCTCGACCCACTCCCACACATTCCCTCCCATGTCGTAGAGACCCACCTTGTTTGGCTCGAAGCTCATCACCGGCGAAGTCGTCGGGAAAGTGTCGTCGTAGCCCTCCAGCAAGGGGCGGTTGTCGCCGGGTGCCTTCGCATGGCGGCTCACGTCGCTGTAGTTGCCCGCTCCCTTCGGCGGTGGCCAGGCATTGCCCCACGGGAAGGTGTTCTGATCCTTGAAGACGTTAGAGGGTGTGGTGTCGGATCTCCACTTCTCATCCCGACTGATGTCCACGGCAATGCTCCACTCTTGATCGGTCGGGAGTCGATAAAGTTTGCCTTCCTTTTTACTCAGCCACGTGCAGAACTTCTGCGCGTCGTCCCATGAGACACGGATCACGGGGTGATCCTCCGCCCGGTCTGTCGGGGTGAACCCGCCAGCACTCTGGTCTTTCCACGGACCTCCGCCCGTCTGCGCCTCGGCCGCGTAGGCGGCGTAGTCTTTGTATCGCACCTCGTGGATGCAGAAGAGCACGTCGGTGCCTTTCACGGGGAGGAATTTCATGCCGAGCGAGTTCTCGACGCCGTCTTTGAGGGCCAAAGTCTTGGCGGGTTGCAGGGCGGCTTTCGCCTCCCCACCCGGTGCTGAGAGTCCGGGGTCGCCCGCCGCTTTTGCCGTACTTTCCCCCAGAGCTTCACGATACTCGCGCACGGTCTTCGCATCGTCGATGCGATCACCTTTCGTGAAGTCTCCCTCCATCTGCACAAGTCGTGCGGCGAGCGGAAGGGTGAGGGTCTTCATATTCTCGGCCCGCGCCGCGACGAGCTTCGCGTGCGCCTCGCGGTAGATCCCCCTCAACTCCTTGAGCTTTTCGGGAGTCTTTCCATCGTCGGTCTCGGGCACGATGCCTTTGAAGACGACTGATTCCTGCTCCGCCTCCAGGGCGACGACGCCGTCGAGATTTCGGGCGGCCTTTTCCTCGGCGATCATCGTTTTGAGCCGTTCGAGGTAGCCCGCGATCAGCTTCTGCAAGCCCTCGTCGAAGGGACCAGAGACACGCTCGGACTGCAAGGCGACAAACTGCGCATCCAGCGTGGCTAGTTCGGGCGGGAGCGGGGCGGAGGGATCGGCGGCACTGGCAGTCACAGATGCCAAAAACCCCATGAGGAACGCCAATTTCGAAAGCGGTAAGGCGGCTTTGCCAATAGGGATCGCTAAAGACATGCGAGAGAGTTATCCAACCCGGCGGAATTTGGCAAGGAAGATATTTTGTCCGATCAAGGAGAAGTCGATGCCCCACCGCCAATCGACTCGTTCACACTCTCCTCTACGGGTGCGGAACCAAGTCGCTTGGTCTTTGTGGCTTTGTGTAAGAACCGCGTCTCTCGCCGAAAGAGCGGCCCTTCCCCCCCCCCTCCGAGGCTCCGCCCAACGGAAGCACCGCCGCTTCCGCTACGGGAAGGCACCACGACTCGTTCCTCGTGACCCATGACTCTTCCCCTCAAGGCAATGGAAACCGCTCGTTCAACTCCAGCACGCGGAGCCGGATGCTCTCAAGCTTCGCATTGTCCGTATGATTTGAGATGGCCTCATGAATGAGATCACCGACGAGATCCATGTCATCCTCCTTCATACCGCGAGTTGTCACGGCGGGGGTTCCAATGCGAATGCCGCCACCCTTGAAGGGGCTCTCAGTGTCGAAGGGAATGGAATTCTTGTTCACCGTGATACCCGCCTTGTCGAGGGTCTCCTGAACGAGTTTGCCGTTCACTCCATTTGGTCTCAGATCAACCATGAAGAGGTGGTTCTCCGTACCACCCGAGATGATACGATAACCGTGACCGGCAAGCCGGGCCGCGAGGCGTGAGGAATTCTTCACGACCTGTTGCTGGTATTCCTTGAATCCAGGTTGGAGCGCCTCGTGAAAGCAGACGGCCTTTGCCGCAATGACGTGCATGAGCGGTCCTCCCTGAATGCCCGGGAAGATCATCGCATCGACCTTCTTCGCGAGGTCCTCGTCATTCGTCAGGATAAGACCACCGCGGGGACCACGCAGACTCTTGTGAGTCGTGGTCGTCACAAAATGGGCGTGCTCCATCGGCGAGGGATGAACTCCGGCGGCAACAAGCCCGGCGATGTGGGCCATGTCGACAAAGAGGTAGGCCCCGACCGAATCGGCGATCTCCCTCATGCGGGGGAAATCGATGATGTGGGAATAGGCCGACGCACCCGCCGTGATCATCTTCGGCTGGTATTCCTTCGCGGCGACCGCGAGGGCGTCATAGTCGATCGTCTCATTCTCCCTGGAAACCCCGTAGTGCTTCACGGCATAGAGCTTTCCGGAGAAATTCGCCGGATGACCATGGGTGAGGTGCCCCCCGTGAGAGAGATCCATCGTGAGGATTTTGTCGCCGGGCTCAAGGACACTAAAATAGACGGCGCAATTCGCCTGAGAGCCGGAGTGGGCCTGCACATTGGCGAATTTGGCTCCAAAGAGTTGCTTGGCCCGCTCGATCGCGAGGGACTCGGCCTTGTCGACGTTTTCGCAGCCTCCGTACCAACGACGTCCGGGATACCCTTCAGCGTATTTATTGGTGAGGCAGCTTCCTTGTGCCTGTTGCACGGCACGGGAGGCAAAATTTTCCGAGGCGATCAGTTCGATGTTGCCGGCCTGGCGGGCCTCCTCCTCCTCGATCACGTGGTAGATCTCGGGATCGACGACAGCAACGCGCGGCGCGCTCGAGGCGGCTCCGCAGGCATTCATCTTATTCACCCGACGTTCATGACGTCCTCCACTCTCGAAGGCAGCACCGAGCCATGCATCCACAATCGCAGCCCCTTCGGGTCCCGTGTTAAAATCGCCCGCAAGACAAAGCACATTCGTATTGTTGTGGACGCGGGTCTTAGCCGCGAGATCGGGATTGGTCACGACCGCAGCCTGAATTCCGGGATAACGGTTGGCGGCAACAGACATGCCGATACCGGTCGTGCAGCAAAGAATGCCGAGGTCTTTCCGCCCGGTCGCAACGGCGCTCGCCACGAGGCCGGCGTAATCCGGGTAGTCGACTGACTCTTTCGAGAAACAACCCACATCGTCCACATCGTAGCCCTTCCCTTTCAAGTGGGCCAATACGGCTTCTTTCAATTCGAATCCTCCGTGGTCGGTGCCGATGATCAGAGTGGGTTTCTCCATTTTCTGTAATTATAAAGGGGTTCTAGCGCTCGGAATGTCTACGCTGCGTTAGCTAGAGCGGGAGACGCGGATTGTCAAAATAACTTAGCGGGAACCTTGCGTCCCTACTCCCCCGGCCGGGAGGGATCGCCGGTCAGGACAAATCGAAGGATCGAGGGCATCGCCTCCTTGATCAGATTCCGGGTGATCCGGTATTCGTCAAGATCCCCGCCGATCGGATCGGGAACTTCCAGGTCGAGGCTTTCGTCGGCGATGAACTCGCGGAGAACAAAAATCTTCTCCTGTGCCTCCGGAAAGTAACTCCGAATCGCGTCCACATGGCCCGTCCCGAGCCCGAAAATATGCGTGTAGTCCTCCACCATTTCCGGAGTCAGCATGCGGCTGCGCTGCCGGGAGATATCAATCCCCTCCTCCTTCATCGCCGTGACCGAATTCCGGCTCGGAGCCATGCCCTCCATCGCCCCGATACCCGCCGATCCGACGTCGACTTCCTCGTCCAGCCCCGCCACCATATCCCGAAGAAAACCTTCCGCCATCGGACTTCGGCAGACGTTTCCAGTGCAGACAAAAAGGACTCGGCAACTCATCGTAGGGCTAGATCAAGAGCCTTTCAATGGAGCGCCGAAAGAGGGAATGTAAAGCGTCAACCCCGAAAAACTGCCCTTGCTACCCCGTCACCTGTGCTTATGCTCGATCACTCGCGTATCCCATCCACGACTCCCCCCTCATGATGCTGGCTGATCTTTTCTCCCCGGAGTGCGTCATTGCAGAAATGCAATCCGACGAGCAGATGCCGTCCATCGCTGAACTGGTCGACCGTCTTGTCGAAACTGGCGCCCTTTCCCCACAGAAACAGGAATCCGCCCTGAACGCTCTTCGCGCCCGCGAGGAGCAGCGCAGCACGGGAATCGGGGGAGGCATCGCGATTCCCCACTGCTTTCTCGCCGGGATCGAGTCAGTCATCACGATCTTCGGCCGGTCGAACCGTGGAATTGATTTCTGCTCCCTCGACCGGGCTCCGGTCCACTTCGTCGTTCTCTTTATTGTTCCCGAAGCCCAGCACAACCTGCACCTGAAAACCCTGGCGGCGATCTCAAAGATCCTCAATAGCGCGGAAACCCGCAGCCGGCTTGCCGAAGCGGACGGAGCGGCAGAGCTCTACGAAATCCTGTCTTCGAAAGCCGCCGCCTTCTGAGGTCGGTGCAGAATTCACCTTTCCCTTCACCTCTTTGATCCCATCGGGATAACCGTCAGATATTCACATGGCTCAGACCTTTGCCGAGCAACTCAAAACCAGCCTCAACGAAGCGCTCACGCGGACCACGTTTGCTTCGGACCTCCCGGCTGGTTTTTCCGCTGAAATCGAACAAGTCCAGAACCGGCAGTTCGGCGACTATCAGTCCAACGCCGCGATGATTCTCGCCAAACACCTCAAGCGGAATCCGCGTGAGGTGGCTGCGGAGATCAGCGAGGTTTTTGAGGGCGGAGATCTTTGCGGCCGCCCGGAGATCGCGGGCCCCGGTTTCGTCAACTTCCGCCTCTCCACCAAGGCGCTCACGGAGCGATTCGGCGAACTTCTCGATGATTCGGAACGACTCGGGGTCGACAAGACCGCAAGTCCCCGGACCATCGTCCTCGACTTCTCCGCACCGAACGTGGCCAAACCCATGCATGTGGGCCACATTCGCAGCACCATCCTGGGTGACGGTCTCGGGCGGATTGCGAAGTTCCTCGGACACCGGGTCATCTCCGACAACCACATCGGCGACTGGGGCACCCAGTTCGGCATGATCCTCTGGGGATGGAAGAACCTTCTCGATCAGGCCGCCCTTGAGTCCGATCCCATCCCCGAGCTTCTCCGGGTTTACCGCGAGGTCAATGCCCGCACCAAAGAGGACGAATCCCTCCTCGAGATCTGCAAGGCCGAGCTCGTCGCCCTCCAGGGAGGTGATGCGGAAAATCTCGCGATCTGGGAACGCTGCGTCGCCCTTTCCAAGACCGGCCTCCAGAAGATCTACGACCTTCTCGACGTGAGTTTTGATCACTGGTATGGGGAAAGCTACTACAACGACCGCCTCGCCCCCCTCGTCGATAATTTGATTTCCACCGGCATCGCCGAGGTTAGCGAGGGCGCCGTTTGTGTCTTCTTCCGGGATAACGAGAAACTGGCCGACAAACCCGCCATCATCCGCAAGAGCGACGGCGGATTCCTCTACGCTACAACTGACCTCGCCACGATCGACTTCCGTATCGAGGAATTTAAAGCCGATGCAATCTGGTATGTCGTCGGGACACCTCAGCAGCTCCATTTTGAGCAGATCTTCGCGATCGTGAAAAGGCGCGGCCAAAACGCGGATCTGCGCCACATCGCCTTCGGCAGCATCCTCGGCAAGGACCGCAAGATGCTGAAGACCCGGTCAGGGGACACCGTTCAACTCGCCGACGTCCTCGCGGAATCCGTCGTGCGCGCCCGCGCCATCATCGAGGAGAAGAACCCTGAACTTCCCGAAGAGGAAAAACGTGAGATCGCGGAGATCATCGGCATCGGCTCCGTAAAATACGCGGAACTCAGTCAGTTCCGGATGACGGACTACATCTTTGACTGGGACACAATGCTCAGCCTCAAGGGAAACACGGCCCCCTACCTGATTAATGCCTATGTCCGGACCCGGGCAATTTTCCGAAAGCTCGGATCCCCCTTCGAAGCCGGGGGCACCATCACTCTGACGGCAGATGCGGAGAATGAGCTTATCCTGAAACTCGCCCAGTTTGCTGAAATCGTTCCGACGGTGCTCGAAGATTTTCGTCCCAACGCCCTTGCCTCCTACCTCTACGAAGTGGCCACCACCTACCACAAGTTCTGGGAGGCCTGCCCCGTTTTGCGCGAGGAAGGGGACGTTCGCTACACCCGTCTAGCTCTCTGCGAGCTAACCGGACGGGTCCTCCGTTGTGGTCTCGGCCTGCTCGGAATCCGGACGACGGAAAAAATGTAACCCGCAAACGAAGGGAGTCATTTGGACGCATCGCTCAAGGCTCTTCAGAATCATCTCGACGCCTCGGTCCTTGGTGCCGGCTCAGCGACCTATGAATTGATTGCCGCCCTCCTCGGAGGAGGCCACGCCCTTATCGAGGGCCCTCCGGGTGTGGGCAAGACCACTCTGGCCAAGACGCTGGCCCAATCGATCTCGGGGACTTTCAGGCGAGTTCAGTTCACTCCCGATCTCCTTCCGGGCGACCTCGTCGGGTATTCCATTTACCGGCAGGACAAAAAGGAGTTCGAGTTCATCGAGGGCCCGGTCTTCACCAATCTGCTCCTTGCCGACGAGATCAACCGGACGAGCCCCCGGATTCAGAGCGCTCTCCTTGAATGCATGAACGAGGGCCAGGTGACCGTCGACGGTGTCACCCGCCCCCTCCCCGGTGTCTTTCAGGTCGTGGCAACAAGGAACAATCGCTTTCGCGCCGGAACGTTCCCCCTTCCCGCTCCTCAATTGGATCGCTTTCTCATCTCCATCGAGATGACCCTCTCCGACAGTGAAACGCGGAGCCGGATTCTGAAGTTTCACGCGAAGCGACAATCCGATGCAGCCGTTTCCATGGAACCTGCAAGCCACCCGAACAATTCTCCCGGCATCACCCTTGAACAGGTGACCGAATGGCAAAGGAAGGTAGATCAAGTGCCTGTCTCCGATGCCATCTTCCATTATGTTATCCGTCTCTGTGACGCCATTCGAAACCACCCCGAGCTCGACTCAACGATCAGCAACCGGGGCGCTCTCGCGATGATGCAAATGGCTCGGGCCGTGGCTTTCCTTGAAGAGCACGAGGCGGTTTTTCCGGAGGATGTGAAACGTGCCTTCATCCCTGCCGTCATTCATCGTCTCGACCCGGGTGAAAGCGAGTTTGAGTCAGAGGGAGGCAGCTTGCGGAAATCCGCCATCCGATTGTTGTTGGAAGAGTTGCTGGAAACCGTCCCGATCGAGTAGTCTCCATCCGGGTTATGGACAAGCCTCACACCGACCTGCGCCTCACTCCGACGGGTATCACGGCGGGCTTGACCGCTCTGACCGCCACACTCGGAGGACTCATCACCTTCTCCGGTCCGGTATTTTCCGCCGGGCTTGCAGGCTTCGTGATTATCGGACTTTCCCGCCTGCTTGCTTCGCGTCACCTCTCACGGGTGAATGTTTCACGAACCCTTCCGGCGCGGGCCCGGGCGGGAGAGAGCTTTGCGGTAATGACAAGAGTTCATCCCGGAAACGGTTTTCCCGGGGAAATGGACATCTCTTTTTCCGATCCGTTATCGCCCCTGATAAAGGACCGTCGCATTACCCTGACAAACCGCCACGAAACCTCACTCCGATACACGGGAAAGTCCATGGCCCGGGGTCCGCTGCATCCCGGAAAATGGACGATTCACTCAACCTGGCCGCTCGGATTCTATTCAGTGAAACGCTTCGGCTATTTTCACGACAGCCATTCACTGATTCTCCTGCCGAAGCCTTATCTCCCCGGAAAGCTGAGACGGCATCTCCACGCTCTCGCCCGCGAGAGTGGAAATCGCTCCATGGAACCTTCCGACCCCGCATCCGAGTTCAGGCTCCTGCGTGAGTTTCGCGCGGGGGATCCGGTGAAGAGCATTCACTGGCCGGGAAGTCTGAGAACGAATCGCTTACAGGTCTCTGAGTTGGAGCCTCCGCGACCAAAGCCGCGATCTTTCGGTCTTCTCATACATTCCTACAGCCCGCCTGGGCAACTTCTGACTCCGGGAACTTTCGAAATGCTGCTGCGAATCGCGACAGGGCTTCTTCTCCGTTTCAGGAGTGAGGAAATTCCGGTCCTCTTCAGAATCATCCCGCAGCAAGTTGTTCGACTGAAGAACAAAGCCCTCTTCGATGCTCAACTGGATAGTCTCGCATTGATACGGCGAACTCCGCTTCACTCCATGTCACCACTGCTTCATGCCGCTGAAGACTTCCAGCAATGCGATGAGGTATTTGTTTTAAGCGACTGCCCGAAGAGCGAGTGGGAAGCACCGCTTCAATCCCTCTTCAAACGATGCACCTGCATCGATGTGTCATCACTGAAACGAAAGAGTTTTCCGGAGATTCCGGGACGCCGGGGGATATCCTGATGAACCTCTCTTCTATCGCCATTCTTGTCACCCTTGCCGCCGCTTTTTCCGGCTGGTTACAGAGCGGCTCGGTCATTCCCATGGTGATTTCGCTGCTGATTCTCTCAGCCTCGTTCACCGCCAGCGTCTTTCCCGGCCGGGCATCCCCGCCCGTCAAAAGGACCACCATTCATTTTACACCCTGGATACTGACAGGAGTGTCGCTCTATCTCGCGATCAGGATGGATCAAGCCCGATCCGCCGTTGATTCCTCCCCTTCCCTTTCGACCAGTTATCATCTCGGCATCAGCCTTCTCTGGTGGCTCTCCTCGGATTTGATTTTTCGATCAACACTGACCAACCGGGTCCTGAGGAATCATCAGGCTCTCGTCGGTTTAACCGGAGGGCTTTTGCTGGTGTCCGCGTCGGTTACCAACTCAAGCCAGATACTGAGCCAATGGATCCTGCTCCCGCTGGCGGCGCTTCCCCTTGCCACCTGTGCCGCCAGGGCCCTGTTCCCCGCTCTCTCCTCGTTCAAAACACTCGTCTTAGTGATCCTCCCGGCTTCATTAGCCATGGCCGGTCTCATCCTCACTGCCAGCAAAGCCGCTGAAGTGGCCCGGATCGCGTTCGATTCGGAGAACCCTGACCTCCCTTCAGTCACCCTCAATGCTCCCTCCTCAGAGGAAAATTCGCCGGAGGCGCTTGATCGTGCCTCCCGTCGTCTTCCGCGGGAGGGTGACATTCGCTTTACCGGAAAAGTGATGGTCTTTCTTCGGGCGCACTCTCCGGACCTCTTCCGTTCGTGGAGAGAGTCACCACTCTATGCCCGCACTTACTCGCTTTCCATTTTCGAAAGTGATGAGGTCATCTCCGCGATCCGAAGCGGGCGCTGGATCTATGATCTGGATGATGGAAACGAGGACAACTCCGTGACTCTTCAGTCGTCAGATGCCCCGCTCGACGCTCACTACACTGCCTATGTTTCTCGCAGTTCGGCCGGACACTTGCCAATCCTCAACTCCTCCGCCGTGCTCCATGCCTCCGCCGTCTACGAATTTGCCGATTCCTGGTATCAACTGACACCACCCGATAACGTCACCCACCTGCAGTATAAAAGTTCAGCCAACTCGCCCGCCAACTTTGATGAACGCCAGGTTCTCGATCTCGGCGACCTGAGACAAGAGAACGCGCCTGTCATCTATCTTAACCTGCCTCCGTCTCCGCTCTCCTCGCGCATCAGGGAACTTTCCTCCGGATTCAGTGCAAGCGATCCTCTGGGCAGTATTCGGGAATATCTCAGAGAAAATGCGAGCTACTCCCTGAGGTTCTCCACTCCGGAAAATTCAAGCCCGGTCGAGGAATTTTTTTTCGGAAGCCGGAAGGGGCATTGCGAACACTACGCAACTGCCACCGTCCTGCTCCTTCGCAGCCTTGGGATACCCTCACGAATTGCCTATGGCTATGCGGGAGGGACCGCTGACACGAGACAGCAACTCGTGGCCTTCAGGGACAGTGACTTTCATGCCTGGGCAGAGATCCTGTCACCCGATCAGAAAAGTTGGATTATCTTCGACACAACCCCGAATGCGTCCGGGCCTGTGGCCAGGCTGCCCACCCCGGCAAACCTACCCGTGGTCGACGAAACCGTTTATCATAATTTCTCGGCGATGAGCCCGAATGAAGCCTTCGCCCCTGAAGGTTTCGATGAGGAAATTGCCGCCATCCTCGGGGTTCTTTCACAACACTTTCTTGCCGCTTCAACGCTCGGTCTTGTCATCGTCGTCATCCTTTCCCGCGTTCTCGCGAGGCAAGGTGGTCGCAACGTGAGGTTTCCTGCCGATTCTTCCCCCCCGGAATCCCGCCCCCCGTCCCGGCCCCGATTTATCGATGAACTCATCGCGGAAGCAATGACGCTGGGTATTCACCGCAAGCCGGGGCATACCTTGAAGGACCTGATCTCCGGCATCTCCCGGCACCGGACACTTCCTGAGGAAATGGAAACAGCGGTCTCCTACTATTATTCCGTCTCCTATGGTGGACGGGATCCGGATCCGGTGATCGAAGCCCACTACCTGAATCTCGTCCGTGAGTGGGGTCAAAGCATCCGGTCCAATTGACAAGGAGCCACAGCAGCGGATCGTTCTGTTCGGAATTTATGGACGAACCCTATTGGCTGGATAAAACCCGCGGATACATCGACCTCGCGATGTACGAAGAAGCATGGCGGGAGCTGGACCAGCTCCCCGCCGAGAAGCGCAGCAGCCCGGAGGCCCACGAAATGCGGATTATCATCCGGCTCGACCAGCAGAATCTTGAGGAGGCATTCGCCTTGAGCGAGATCCTCTGCGAAATTCATCCTGACAATCATGCAGGATTCATCCAGGGCGCCTTCTGCCTGCACGCCCTCGGCCGCACCAGTGAAGCGATCGACCATCTGCAGGCGGGTCCGGAGACACTGCGGGACGAACCCGTCTACTTTTACAACCTGGCATGTTATGAACTTGCTCTAGGGAAACCGCAAACCGCGATGACCTGGCTCCGCCTTTCCATCGAAATGAACCGGAACTTCCGCGCCCGGGCCCTCACCGATCCTGACCTCGCCGCTATCCGGGAGGACATTTGACCATGACCCTGTCCGCCTCTCTCGAAGAGCGCTTCCACCGGAATTTTGACGAACGGGGCGAACTCGGTGCCTCACTCTCGATCTGGAAGGACGGATCCGAGATTGTCTCTCTCCACCGCGGCTGGAAGGATCCACAGCGCAATGAATCCTGGACCGCAGAGACTCTCGCTCCGGTCTGGTCGGCGACGAAAGGTCCGGCTGCCGTTGCCTTTCTCCTCGCCATTGAGGAGGCAGGACTCTCACCTCACGATCCTGTCTCCGGAATATGGCCCGAACTTCTCGCCGCTCGGAAGAGCACCCTGACATTCGTCCAACTGCTCTCCCATCAATCCGGACTCCCCGCCCTTTCGCCGGAAAATCGCCCGCATCTTCTTTCCCATACGGATGTGATCGCAGCGCTTGAAACACAGAAACCCTGGTGGGAGCCAGGACGCGGCCATGGCTACCATCCCCGCACGATAGGCTTTCTTCTCGACGAGGTCGTGCGGCGCCTCACCGGGGGAATGACCCTGGGGAAATACTGGAATACCCGGGTCGCCAAGCCCCTCCAGCTCGATTTCTGGATTGGCGATTTTCCCGCACGTATACTTGACCGCCTCGCCACGATGGTGCCGCCTAAACTCCAGAATCCGTCCGCGGAGGAGGTCCCCTTTTATCGCGAACTGGCAAACCCCGACTCACTTTCTCTCGCCGCCTTTGCCTCCCCCTCGGGTATGCGTACTCTCGGTGAGATTAACAAACTTGAGATCCTTCAGTCGGGGCTGCCCGCCTTCGGTGGAATCGGCACCGCCCGCGCTCTCGCAAAATTCTACCAGATTCTCGCAAAGGACGGTGCCATCGACGGCGTCCAGGTTCTCCCCGTTAGAGTTGCCCGAACCGCCCGGACCCTTCAGGTGACCGGTCCTGACCAAACGCTTCTTCTTCCCACCGCCTTCACCGGAGGATTCAAGATCGATCCGGTGGACAGTCACGGCCGCAAGATTCGCAGTCTCTTTGGCCCCTCCTTCACCGCCTTCGGCCAGCCGGGTGCCGGGGGGAGCCACGCCTTCGCTGACCCCGAAAATGGATACTCTTTCGCCTACGTGATGAACCAGATGGAAGCCGGTGTTTTGCCAAACCGGAAGTCGCTCGATCTGGTGGATGCGATGTACGGGGGATGATTCAGTTCCGCTCGGAGGAGTCCCCCGTCCACCAGCGATCGAGCAGATCTCGCAGTTCTCCCGCATTCTCAGAATGCCCCGAATCGCCGATAAGATTCCGCTTTTCCCCCGGATCTTCGGTCACATCAAAAAGAGCATCTCCTTCAAGGTATCCGCCCCACGGTTTCCTGCCATGAGTTACGATCAGCTTGAAGTCCCCTTTTCTCACCCATCGATAGGCGATATCACGTTCCGGATGACCGAGAACACTCGCATCGCCGGGATAGATCTCACCGAAGACAGCACGGTCCGGATCCAGCTCTCCTAACAAATTCACCCCCGGCATTCCGTCTCTCGCGGATTCGGACAGCCCTGCCGCCTCGAGAAGGGTGGGAACAATGTCAACACTGCTGACAATCTCTGAATGCGTCGTCGCCGCGACGACCCCGTCCCAGCGAATCAGAATAGGACTCCGCACTCCCTCGTCGAATGGAGAGCGTTTGCTGGTTTCATTGTGAGCGAACTCAGCAGGCCGCGATTTTTCGCGCTTTGTCGAGGGACTCCATCCGTTGTCGGTGACAAACACGAAGACGGTTTTCGACAAATCACACTTCTCCTCCACGAAACGGACGAGTTGTCCCACGGTATCGTCAAACTGGGCGATGGCCGCAAAATAGGGGAACTCATTCGCGGCGACACCGGGCCGACTACCCGCCAGTTCATAGTACCGTTCCGGCGAATCGTGAGGCTGGTGGGGCAGATAGGGAGCATACCAGACCAACCACGGAGTTTTTTGCTCCTCACACTCGTCGATAAACTCCATGATCGGGGCCATCGTCTCACGACCGATCGCGAGCCCGTGATCTCCATTTCCGTGGGCGACCTTCTCACCTCCCGGCAGGCTGCGTCCGCCCCCGTAGGATTGTGAAGCCGGAGGAGCCGTAAATGTGGTCATTCCCTCAGTGAAACCGCCATTTCTCCAGTGGCCTTCCCAGAATTTACCAGTCTGGAGACATCGATATCCCGCCTCTTCAGCGAGAAGGCGGGGCAAAGTAGGAACGCGCCGGATCAGCTCAAACTCGGACTCCCTCGTTTCGACATACTCCGCTGCCGTTTGGATGCGGTTAAAGGCTGCGTTTCCCGGAGGGCCATGATTGAAATGAACCAGGTGCTGGTGAGGATAAAGCCCCGTCATTAAGGTCACGAGCGAGGGACGGCAGACGCTCGTCGGAAGATAGCCGTTCACAAACCTCGCTGACTGCCCTGCGAGTCGATCCAGATTCGGTGTATGAACCCGCTGGTTCCCCATGAATCCGAAATCAGCCCAGGTCTGATCGTCGGAGATGATGTAGACGATGTTCGGCTTCTCCGCAGCGATCCCTGACAAAACCGCCAAAGCAAGAAGCCCGACGAGCATCACCCCCTTCATTTCGGGATACGATTCAGCGTGTAGTAGGCCTTGGGAAAATCGAGCGCCCGACCCGAGGCGGATTTCAAGCCGCTGGTTTTCAACTCGTGAACATAGAAAGGACGCAAGCCTTCGACGACGAGGCGCACGGTGAGTCCATCATCCGAGGCGATGACTTTCGTCACCGGCAGAGTTTTCGTATCGATTTCGTCCCCGCCGTAGGCAGAGGAGTATTTATAGGTGTAGCTGCTCATCGCAAAGGCTCCCTCGAGTGAGGCCTTGTCGATCGCCTCGGTGAACTTCAATTCAAATCCGTCCGGCTTTGCCCGCATCTCCTGCATCGCAAACGGAGCCGCCCCGGTGAAGTTGACCCGCGAGAGGCCGTAGGATCGATTCCCCAGCGAGGACCAGCCGCGATTGGTCATGCCGACGAAGAGCGAACCGTCGGGAGCAAAGGCGAGGCGCACCACGGCGGCGGGGAACTTCTCCAGGAATGGAAAACAGGCTCCTTGATATTGACCATCGACCTTTTCGAGAAAGACACGATTCACCGCCGAGTTCGTGAATTCTCCAACCAGTAATTGCCCGTCGAAAGGACCGAACTTCCCGTCCTGCTCGATCAACTGGATGTCCGTCGCGCTGCGCCCCATCTTGTTGTAGGGCAGCCACACCGCCGGCGGGACAAACTCGGGCGAACTCGCGAGCGCCTCGGGATACGGAACGTTCGACTTCGGCACAGACGTCATTTGAAACGGCGCGCCCGGCTTGTCGAGGGAAGCGAGGGACTCCTGATTCCCGTAGAAGACTCCGGGACGCAGGTGATAGATCGGCGTCGCCGGGATCCAGGTGCCCTGCTGGTCTGAGAAGAACATGTCCCCTTCCCGATTCCGTCCAAGTCCGCTCGGGGAACGCATCCCTAGTGACTGCGGGGAAAACTTCCCGTCACTTCCGATCATGCCGCCCCACCCGTGCCAGCCGGCGCTGTTGTCGGAGAGTTCGCCCATCCCGAGATTCAGGGTGACCCAGAGATTGCCCGCGCCGTCGCGCTCCGGTCCGTAGGTGTAGGCATGGTAATTCCCCGTCACCGCCCATCCGTCCGCCTCGGTGAGATAGGCATCGGCGATCCCGTCTTTGTCCGTGTCCTGCAGGCGCGTCACTTCGGACCGCTGTGCCACGAGAAGATCATCGCCATCGCGGGTCAGACCGAGCGGTTCGTGGAGGCCCGAGGCAAAAAGATGAAACTTGATCTCCTCGCGCTTTTTCGAGAGAGCCCCGTCGATAAACCAGATCTCCCCCTTGCGAACCGCGACGGCGAGACGGTCGGGTGCGATCCACTCCATCCCGCTCACTTCGAGGGCGAGCCCGTCACCCGGTTTCCAGTCCTTTGCCCGCGAGTCGTTCGGAGAACTCGCCGCGAGCAGCTCAAAGACTTCATAGGCCGGCTTGTCCTGCGCAACGAGAAGACCGCCCGTCCCCAGAATAACAAAGAGAAAAAGTGCGGTTTTCATTTCCACGAATAGGTGCATGTCAGGGTTCCTTTGGTCGCGATCACCGAGACCTCGACCCCTGCGGGATGGACAATGACCGGAGCTTCCCCTTCGGTCCAGCGAAGCACGCGGATGAGCTTGCCATCAGCGACGGAAAATGACTCGCTGAGCTCGCGCTTGCCGTCGCGAAGGAGGAAGGTCGGATTCCCCTTCGCATCGAGCCGGTAACCACGAAACGCTCCCGCGGCGTCCGACTCGGGGAAGGTATAGACCTCCTCACTGAGCGGCTTCTCAAAGGGCGCATGACGCGAATACCAGGTCTGGTAGGCGTCAAAGAACCCGCCGCGCCAGATCAGAGCCGGACGCGACTTGTTTCCGTCATAGGCGAGGCTGATCCCGCCGGGAAAACCGACGAGAATGGCCTTTGTCCCGACCCCTTCGAGAAAGGTCCGCTGGATCATGGTGCGATCCGTCGGCACGATCTCATACTGACCCGAGGATCGGTCGGGGAAGCCGTCGGGGAGTCCCTCGCCTTCGCTGATGAAACTCCAGATCGCGCCGATCTGTCTTTCCGTGTCGCCGCCGAGGACATCCTTGACCATGGACTGGCCACCCGGCCACAGCGGTGGCATCAGGGTGCCGGCGCGGTATTCGGCGGGGTTGAGCAGGTAGCTTCGGAACCACTCGGGACGAAGACGTTTGTCGAGACTGCTGATGTCGAGAGCGGCGATACCGAGCGACTTCTTCTCTCCCCAGTTGTGGCAGGTGATGCAGTTCACCCCGCCCTGAATACCGAGTAGTTTACGCCCCGCTTCGAGGTCTTCTTTTCGTTCCGTCAACGGGAGCGCATCGGGCTTCGCATCGATACGGTCGAGCCACTCCGTCAGCGCCGCGGCATGGGCGGAATAGACGGGCATCTGCGTCTTCAGATAGGGACGGACACGACTGCCCTCGGCTCCTCCAAAGACGCCCTGTAACCAGTCGCGCTGAAGCTTGTGACCGATTCCGGTGAGCGGAGGCGCGAGGCGACCGGAATCACCGAGACCTTCATCACCGACAAAAAACGGATTTGTCTCCACAGTCGGACCTCCGATCCCGTCACGATCGTGACAGGCGTAGCAGTTCATCGCCGCGAGGGTGAGCTTGCCATCCTTGTCTCCGGGGGGACGATCGCCTTTGAGGAAAGCCATCAGCGAGGCGCGCTGCCCGTCGTCGAGCCGGTAATGCGGCAGGCCGGCGACAGGCTCGGCGGAGAGACAATGAGACATCGCCGTCGCGGCATCACCTGACAAAGCCACCAAACCGGATGCTTTTATTCCCGGGAGTGTGTGACACGCGGCGCAGTTCAGGCGGGTCACGATCTCTTTCCCGACCGCGATTTTTTCCGGATCACCCGCAGGCCACTTCTTTACCGAAGGCGCCTCCCGCGGGTCCGATGCCTGGAAATCCATCAGGTGCGAGGCGATATCGAGTGACTCCTGGCGATCAAGGACAAAGTGCGGCATGCGTCCGTCGGGACGGTATTTCGACGGAGCCGTGAGGAAGAGCGTGAGCGCCTCGAGGCTGGTCTTCTTTTTTAAATCAGGATGCGGAATCGCGAGCGGCGAAGCGACCACCTTGCCGTCCCCATGCGGCGGGTGAAAATCGGGAGTCGGAGCGTGACAGGCGACGCAGCCCTTTTCATGATAGAGCGCACTGCCCCGCTCGGCATTGGCATGACGATCGGCCGCGAACTTCACCCCTTTCCCGAGAGACCCGAGAAAACTCACGACCGCCTCCACTTCCCCGTCAGCGAGGCCGTGCACCATCTGAGGCATCGGCGAACCTTCGCGACCGGACTCGGGATCTTTCAAAAATGCTTTCACCCAGTCCCGGTCCACCCGACTCGCGAGGTCGACGAGATGCGGTCCCTGACGCGGCACGACCACCGCCGAGCCGCCGTGACAGCTCGCGCAACCCAGTTCCGAAAAAAGGATCGCACCGCCCTCAACCGTGGGAGCGCCTGCGTGGAAGCGCTCGTAACCTGCAACGTGGGGATTGGCCCCGACCGTGCCGGCCAGTGCGAGACATCCTGACACCAGCACCAAACAGGGTTGGATGAGGGACCAGACAGGGTTGAGTCGGCCCCCTTTCATGACTTGGCGAGGCACTCGTCGAGGTAGGCTCGCGATTTGTTGATCACGACGGTGATCTCCGGCGCCGTCGGCAGCACGGGAACTCCGCGCGGCGTCGGATGCATGAAGATCTCGGCGAGGCCGCTGAACTTGATCTCGCGCAGCGCCGCAACGATGGGCACGTAGTCGAGCGAACCGAATCCGGGGAGCTGTTTCAATTCCTCTTCTTTCGGCATCGTCGCCTTGGAAGACGGGTGATACTCCTGAAAATATATGAAGGGAAGTTGCTCGTTCCCGATCTCGCGGATGAGCTTCGGGATCTCCTCAATGTGGTCGTGGAGATGATGCGGAGCGAAGGCGATGCCGACATTTTTCGACGGATTCAGTTCGATGAAATACCGGATCGAGTCGGGATGCGAGAGCATCGAGTTTCCGTGATTCTCAAGCGCGATCGTGATTCCGAGTTCCCCGGCGAGTTCGTAGTGAGGCTTCAGTTTTTCAAAGAAAGCCTGGACCTGCTTTTTCGCTTCGGCACCCTGCGGATTCTTCTCACCCAGGCTGCCGGTGCCGGAGACGGTCATGACCCCGCCGTTCTTTTTGACCCAGCGCAGTTCGTCATCCTGCTTGAACGGCCCGAGCGGATAACAGGTCGAAACGGCGAGCGGGACCTCGTGCTTTTTCAACAATGCCTGAAAGGCATCGTCGCCCATCTCCTCGATCTGCTCGCGCTGGGTCGCGTGAATCTTGCGCCAGATATCGACGGACTCGCAGCCCGCCTTTTTCACTTCCCCGAGCACGGTGTCGACCGGCAAGTCCCCGTACATCGCCGAAGAGAGCACATAGCGAAATTTGAAATCAGCCGCCGCTTCGGCGGTTCGGATCAGTCCGGGCGCGAGGGCGGCGGAGCCGAGCAATTTGCAGGCGTCTCTACGATTCATGGGAGCGGGGGTTAGGGCGAAAGAGTATCAGGCGGAGGCGGCGGCCTCGAGCATTTTGATCCACGGACCTACGTAATGGCCGTTGTCGTGGAAGGTGCGGCCCGAGACGAGATTGCCGTCGATGACACAGGGCTCGTTCACGTAAATGCCGCCGCAGATCTCGAGGTCGAATTTGCACTTCGCCACCGTCGCCATGCGACGTCCCTTCACGCGATCGGCACGGGCCGGGATCTCGACGCCGTGGCAGACGCTCGCGATCGGTTTGTTGTTGTCGAAGAACCACTGCGTCATGCGAATGAGGTCCTCGTCTTCGCGGATGTATTCGGGGGCACGACCGCCCGAAAAGAGGATGCCGAGATACTCTTCGGGATTCACTTCGGAGAAGGCAAGATCGGCTTTGAGCTGATAGCCCTCCCACTCGCGCGTGATCGTCCAGCCGGGTCTCACCTCGTGCATCACCATCTGATAGATTCGTTTTTCCGGCGCGATCACGACGGGCTGGATCTTCGCCTCCTGCAGGCGGTAAAAAGGATAGAGCGTGTCGACGGTCTCCGTCGCGTCGCCGATGACAATGAGGGCTTTTCCGATGTAGTCTGACATGGTGCCCACAGTAGCGGGAGGAAAGGCGACTGTCTCTACAGAACTGATTCCGGAAACATCAGGTTTTTCGTCACGGAAAATCTCGGTGAATCCTCACCACTCCGGACGATATTTCTGCAGCCACGGATCGCCGGTCTCCTCAAGCCGTCGCACGAGCCCCTCTGTCATATCGGTGAGTCTTTCCGACTGCGCCGGATCACCCGCGAGGTTGTGAAGTTCGCCGGGATCACTCTCAAGGTCGTAGAGTTCAAACCTGGGCCGGTTCAGATACTGCTCGACGGTGCGGGGTCCGATCATCGTCGCGCCGGACTCGCGGATACTTTTCCAGAGGCGGCGGTTGAAGGTGTCGACGGGCACCGGATACTCGGCCTTCCACGTGAGATTCCAGATCAGCTTGTAGCGCCGCTCGCGCAGGGTTCGCATCGGGTAGTAGCTGTAGATCTCGTGCGCGACATGACTGAGGACGACTTCGTCCCAGCCCTCGACCGCAGGCTTATCGAGAATGGGGAGGAGGCTGCGCCCGTGTGTCCCTGCAGCAGGATCCTGCACTCCGGCCCAGTCGAGCAGAGTCGGCGTGATGTCGGTGAAGGCGACGAGCGCCTCGTGCACGAGACCGGCCGGGCCTCCGGGACTTCGCATGATGAAGGGAGCGCGGACGCCGGGCTCGTATTGAGTCCCCATCGCTCCGGGTTCCGAAGTGCCGTGATCGGAGATCAGCAGGACGAGGGTGTCCTCATCATGGCCGTGCTTTTTCAGCGACGCAAGGGCGAGACCGACGCCGTGATCGGCGCGAGTGACCTGCTGATAGTATCCGGCAAGTTGCTCCCGCACCATCGCCGTGTCGGGGAGAAACGCGGGAACCTCGATGGCCGCGGGATCGTAGGAGACCGGGGTGTATTCTTTATCCCCCTCCACGCCCCAGGCCACTCCCTGCTGGCCATTGGGATGCGGATCACCGAGGGCGAGAGTCAGGAAAAACGGCGCGTCGTCCGGAGCCCCGATGAATTCTTCCGTCGCTTTGCCAAGTCCGGTGATGTCCTTTGAACCAACTGGCCGCGTTCCCGGCTTGCTTCCCGCGAGGACGCCGGTGTAGTCGATCGGATATTTTTCCAGAGGAGCGATATGCGTCTTGCCGATGAGACCGGTGCGGTAACCATGTGCTTTCAGCTTCGAAAAGACCGTCACGACATCAGGACGGAGCTGCTGATTGTGCTCGGCAGGAGTGTGGGCATACTGGCCGTTCCGATGAGTCAACAGGCCGGTGAAGATGACCGCCCGGCTCGCACTGCACGATGCGACCGTCGCGAAAGCCTGCCGGAAGCGCACTCCCTCCTCCGCGAGACGGTCCATGTGCGGCGTCTGCACGACCTTGTTCCCGTAGCAGCCGAGATCGAACCAGTTCTGATTGTCCGTAATGATCAGGAGAATATTTTTCTCACCCGCATGAGTGAGCGTGACGCTCGCAACGAGCCCTAGCAGGACAAGGATGATGCGTTTCATAGGCGAATGAAAATTTTGCGACGGTACATCCAGAGACAGATCAGCCATAGGACGAGTCCCGCCAGAGCAGCATCGACGACATGGCCCCAGGGTTTGGTGAAAAGGAAATCAGGCAGGTGAATGTGGAACTGTCCCGTAATCCATCCGCGCAGGGTGCTGCCGAGAACAAACATCGTCAGCGGATTCATCCCGACAATAACGACGGGGAAAGTCCAACGCTTCCAACCGCGCACATCGATAGCCCAGTAGAAAAGAGCGAGTATCCAGATCGTGTAGGCGCCGCTCAGGAGCGCCCACGACGGAGTCCAGATTCGTTTTACCACCGGGACCGTCGTCATTCCCAGCGTGGCCCCGAGGAGGAGGCAGACGGCCCCGCCGATGAGAAAAAGACGCAGCTTTTTCCCGGGAGAATACGCCTCGTCACGCAGGACCTGCCCGCAGACCAGTCCGAGGATCATGGTCGCGGTGGCGGGAATGAAGTTGATCGTGTGATACCCTCCCGACTGACTGACAAAAGGTTCGCTGCGGGGGAACAGATTCAAAAACCAACGGTCGAAAGCAGCTCCGGCATTCGAGTGGATCGACCAGTGCCCGAAGAACCCGGGTAGGGTTCCGGGCGCGACCTTGGCGGCATCGGCGAAGGCGGCGGGATCACCGATCGGATAGAGCGCATAAATCAGCCAGGTGAAAACAAGGAGCCCCGCAGCGGCGAGCAATTGCGTGTGATAGGAACGCCCCGCGAGGAGGAGCAAAAACCCATAACCGAGCCCAATCTGCGAGAGCACATTGGTAAAGAGCCAATTCGTCTGCCCGGAACGCGTCGATTGAAGAAAGACACCGAGGAGAATGAGCAACAGCGCCCTCCAGCAGCCGTGACGAAAAATCTGCGCGCGGCTCTCCCCGAGCGCCTGCCGCTTCGCGAATGAATACGGCACCGCCACACCCACGATGAACATGAAAGCCGGCTGTATCATGTCCCAGGCCGCCACCCCGACGAAGCGGAACTGGCTGATCCACTCGGGATGTGACTGGTGAAAACCGAGCCAGTCGAGAAAAGCGGAATCCTTGTCGGCGGCGAGGCTGGCGAGACCCAGCCCGTTGAAAGCGAGCAGCAACATGACCGCTCCGCGATAGACATCGAGGGAGAGAAGCCGGGGCGGAGCTTGAGTATCGGGAGTCATGTCAGGAAAGGTCGGACGTGGCATCCTAGAGACTGGTCAGCGCCCCGAAAAGCAAAATTCTGACTCCCGTTGACTGTCCTCGCGACGGCTCTATGCTGCCGGCACTCACCTTTTTCGTCACGTGCCCCGTCCCCGTCGTTCCACCGATTCCCCTGTTCGCCGAGTCGCCATTCTCGTCGAAACGTCTCGCAGTTACACCCGGGAAATGCTCGCCGGGGTGAGCCGTTACCTCCGGAGCCACGGGACCTGGTCGACCTTTCTCGAGCTGCGCGCCTTCGAGTCCGCCCCTCCCCCGTGGCTCGCCGGATGGGACGGAGACGGCATTTTAACAAGGACCCACAGCGCCGAGATGGCGACCGCGATTCTCGCCGCCGGAGTGCCTGCGGTGGAGTTGCGCTCCACCAATCACTCGCCCGGACTTCCCTTCGTGGGAATGGACAATGCCCTCATCGGACATGGGGTCGCCGAGCATTTCCTCAACCGGGGTTACCGGCGCTTTGCCTCCTACACCCTCGACACCGAATCCTTCTTCCGGGAAAGGGTTCGGAATTTCGTCAGCCGGGTCGAGGAGGCCGGATCCACCTGCGCGCTCCTCCCCGCCCTCGGCGAAAACAGCCCGACCGACTGGGAACAGCATCAGGCCGATCTCATCCGCTGGCTCGAGTCGCTCGAAAAGCCGGTCGGCATTTTCGCGACGAACGACCAGCTCGCGGTGAGGCTCCTCGACGCCTGCCGACGCGCCGGCATCGCCGTTCCCGAAGAAGTCGCCGTGGTCGGATGCGAAAACGAAGAGACTCTCTGCGAATTCGCCTCGCCCACCCTGACAAGTGTCAAATTCGACGGCGAGACAGTCGGCTATCGCGCGGCGGAAATGCTCGACCGGCTCATGCGCGGGGAAAAAGTGAGCTCCGAACCCGTCCTCATTCCGCCGAAGGGAATCGAAGTCCGCGCCTCGTCCGATGAATTTGTGATCGAGGATCCCGTCGTCCTGCGCGCCGTGAAACTGATCCGCGAACGGGCCTTCACCGGCATCGGCGTCGGAGAAATCTGCGACCAGCTCGGCCTCTCACGCAGCACCCTTGAGCGCCGCATGAAGGCGAGCCTGCAACGCGGCACCAAGGACGAAATGCTGCGCGTCCGCTTCCGCGAAGTCAACCGCCTCCTCCGCAACTCCGACCTCACGATCGAGACAATCGCCGAACTGACCGGCTTCACCCATGCCCACTACCTGCAGACCTCGTATCGCGAGCGCTACGGGATGACTCCGGGCGAGTATCGGAAGAAGAGCCGTTGAGGAAGCGCAATCACGGGCTGGCATCGCCCTGCGGCAAACGGATACGCTCAGGACAATGAAAGCCGCCTTCTTCACCGCCCTCCTCCTCACCACCACGCTCCACGCCCAGGACAATACAGGTCTCGAAGCGGGCACGGCCGCGGTCGAGATCTCGCCGACGGTGGTGCCTTTTCAATTGCGCTCGGGCGCCTCGAGCTACGTCCACGATCCCCTTCATGTCCGCGCGATTGCTTTTCGAAACGGCGAAGGTCGCGCCGTCGTCGCGCTGGTCGATGACATCGGAGTGAGCCGCGAAATGACCGACGCGGCGAAGGCGGCTGTCGCCGAAAAGACCGGATGGAAGGTCACCGAGATGCTCGTGAGCGGCACTCACACCCACACAGCTCCGAAAGGCGGCGACACTTCCGAGGGACGTATTGCCTACGAGAACCGGCGGCGCGAGGGTGTCATCGCCGCACTCACCAAGGCGATCGAATCCCTCGAACCCGCCGAAGTCGGTTTTTCCTCGGACGAGGAACCGGGCGAAGTCTACAACCGCCGCTGGCATCTCAAGCCAGGCACGATGGAGCCCAACCCCTTTGGAAAAATGGATCAGGTCCAGACCAATGCGCCGCGCGATAAACTCCTCAAGCCGGCCGGACCGACCGATCCCGAGGTCTTTGTCGTCGACGTGCGCACCCGGCGCGGACGTCCGCTAGGACTTCTGGCGAACTACTCCCTGCACTATGTCGGGGGCATACCGGAGATGATCGATGAAAAGGGAAAATCCGTCGGCATGGCTTCGGCGGATTACTTTGGTGAGTTTGCCCGCATCATGCCCTACCGCCTCGGCGGCTCGAAGCCTCCGGAAAACTTTGTCGCGATGATGACCAACGGAACGAGCGGTGATATCAACAACATCGACTTCTACGGCAAACGTCCGCCCCGCGCCCCCTTCGAACAGGTCCGCATCGTCGCCGCCAAAACGGCCGACGCCGCCTGGCGCGCCGTGAAAAAGATCGAAACATACGATGAAAAACCAATCGTCGCGATGCGCCAGCGCGAAGTCGAGCTGACCTATCGCAACATGAGCGTCGAAGAGATCGAGCACGCCCTGCGTCTTCTCGAGCTGCCGAAGAAAGACCGCGAATCGCTCCACGACAAAGCCATCCAGTATGCGAACGCGACCGTCCAGTATTCCGAGCCGGATAAGAAGGAGAGCGTCATCGTCCAGGCCATCCGCATTGGAGATCAGGCCATCGTTTCCCTTCCCTTTGAGGTGCTCGTTGAGATCGGACTCGAGATCAAAGAAAAGAGCCCCTTTCCCCACACCTTCACGATCGAACTCGCCAACGGCGGTTACGGCTACCTGCCTCCGCCGAACCAGCACGAGTTGGGCGGTTACGAAACCTGGATCGGAACGTCGAAGTTTGAGAAAGATTCGTCGGTGATTCTGACGAAGGCGCTGCTCGAGATGCTCGCGGAGTTGAAGGCCTTTTGAGGGCGGGGGGAGGTTGTGACGTTGAAAGAGATCACCGCCATCCTCAACCGAAGATCCAGCAGAAGACATGGATCTCAGAGGCCGGAAGAGATCTTCGAAAAAGGTACCTAAGGTTGCACGTCACTCTTGAACCTGCGCATTGCTCGCCACGCAGAGTGACATGTTCTGTGCAAGGAGGTCTACCCCTTCGCGCAGAGGCTCGGGCGCTCCCACTGGCAAGAAACCGTGTCGAAAGTACAGACGATGAGCCGGGCTGTCAGCAAGTGTGACCCCTAGGCGAACCTCCTTTACCCCGATGGATCCAGCCCAGCCAATGCAATGCTCTAAGAGCGCATCTCCAATACCCGTGCCCCGATACTTAGGCGCGACCCACATTTGGTAGAGGTTGACGACGCTGAGATTGGCTGGGTCACGCTTGGCCCAGCACAGTCCGGCCGGTGATTCCCCCACCCGGGCTAGAAGAGGGAGATCGAGGCCGGAGGTGACCGCAGCGGAAAGCCGGGATTGCCACACTTCCGGTGACCGCGCCACCTCCAGCGCGTGTGTGCTTCCAAAGGCTTCCGGGGAATCAAGTAGCGAAGAAAGGCGCAGATTGCGGTACAGCTCCCACTGCGCTGGAGTAAACGGAGCGAGGCTGTGTCGGTGGGCCATGGTGTTTGCAATGCCTAACGTCAGGTCGCTGGCGATGGCGAAGCCGTTGCCAGCCGACCCATGTTCGGCGTCTTGAACCTCACCCAATCCGTCGGAAAATGGTATCCAAAGTGCTGCAAAACTCGATCACCCGTCGACGGCTGCGAATCTCGATGAACATCAGCTACCGCCATATCTCCGTCGACCGCTGAAACCATTGCGTAATAGACCGAGCCATTTCCTTTTCGAATCACCAAGAAATCTCCTACGCTAAATTCCAGGTTCCTCTCGAATCGCACCACAACGAAATTCCAGTCGGCGTATGCTTTAGCGACCGTGCCAACTCCGGCCTCGGCCAAGCAAACACCCAGCAAAAGAAACGAAGCAAGAATTGAGAAAATCCGGATCTTGCTCATTGGTCTCATTTGCCGAACGGTGTTTAGCCACAAAATCTGCGGACGAATTCGATTCGCACACAAATCCCTGTAGACGAATTCGATCGTGCCAGCACGCACCAACGAAATCAAGCCCCTAATCGCCGCAGCGCTAGGACGAAGGATGCTCGCAATGATCCACCCAAAAAGGGTCGAGTGCATCATTCGCCCCTCCTGACGCAAATCATGCCACATCACCGGCATATACACCAGGGCCGGCCCCCCCCAAGGCCTTCCCTCGAAGCCCTACGGCTTCTTCGGCACCTTGATCTGCTGGCCGATGCTCAGCTTGGTGAAGTCGGTGCCGTCGTTCAGTTTCACAATGGCTTGATGATCGACCTTCAGGTTCTTGGCGATCTTCCAGGGGTTGTCCCCTTTTTTGATCGTGTAGAGCTCCCAGTTGTCTCCGGCTACCGGAGCGGCGACGACGGGCGCTTGAGTCGCGGGGCTGGATGCCTCGGGTGCGGGAGCCCCCTGTGAGGCCACCCCGGCCGGGAGAATGAGAACATCACCGATTTTAAGGTTCTTCGGGTCCTTGATCGGGTTGGCTTTGAGCAGGTCCTCCAATTTGATCCCGTGATTTTTGGCGATGGTCCAAGGATTATCCCCCGCCTTGACGACATACTTGGCCGGTTCGGCGGCTGCGGGAGCGGACGGCGGAGCGGGGGCTTCAACTTTCGACTGGGTAGCGGACGTCCCCGGAATGGGAGTCACCTGGACGGGGGCCTGCGCCGAAGCGGTGAGGGCACCGAAGGCGCACTGGATCAGAAGGACACCGACGGGGAGGAGAAACTTGATCATGATGAGGGGTAACCGGAAATCGACCGTCACGCTAATTACCACATCCCATTGGATTGGGAAAGCCTTTTGCAGTCGTCAAGGCAAGGAAAGCGGGGGAGAAATCGCCCCGAGCAGCGTTGTAAATGTACTCCCGATCCGCCACTTTACCCGGTCGGGAGCGATTGACTGAAAAACAATGCTCGCTTTTTCAGGAAAAAGATGTTTCTTTCGCACGTCGGTTCAAAGCTTGGCAAAATCAAGGTCTGAAGTATTGCCAGGTGAGTTTTCTGAATTCGGTGGTGATCTGAAACCCGCTAATTGGGAGCAGTCTACGGAGACGGCGCCAGGCAGACACCGCAAAACGATTATGAAAATGTATGTTGGCAATCTGTCGTTCAATACGACAAAGCAGGACCTCGAGTCCCTCTTCTCCGAACACGGAACCGTGACTGATGTTCACCTCCCGACGGATCGCGAAAGCGGACGCCCCCGCGGCTTCGCCTTCGTGACGATGGACTCCAAAGGAGCCATGGACGCCGCGATCAAGAATCTTGACGGTCAGAACGTGGACGGACGCAACATCAAGGTCAACGAAGCCCAGCCCCGTGAAGAGCGTGGCGGAGGCGGCGGTGGTGGTGGTTACGGCGGTGGTGGCGGAGGCGGTGGCCGTGGTGGCGATCGCGGTGGAGACCGTGGTGATCGCGGTGGACGCGACCGTCGTTACTAATTCGACTATTGAATTAACTTTTACTGAGCGGTCCTCCTCACGGGGGACCGCTTTTTTTGTGGCGTACAGAGCCCGTTACTTTACCGGCTGAGGAGCAGGATACCCAGACCGATGAGGGTGATCACGCCGAGAACGATTCCGATGAGAAGCTTCCAGTTCACTCCTGAGTCGGTGTCTCTCTCCGTCTTGCGCCCGACGGGTCGATAGGGATCCGGAGTTCGGCCTCGGGACACCGACTTGATTCGATTGGAAAGGCGCCGTTGTCCCGTCGTCGGGGCTATCGTCGTTTGGTTGCCTGAAGACATCCCGGGGGCCGTTTTAACCGCTCCGGTCTGGAGCTTTGGCGCAACCACCGGTCCCGTTTGAAGATTACGCTTCGGCGCTACCACCGGTCCGGTTTGAAGCGTGCGCTTGGGCGGATTCACCGAGGCGGTTGGAGGACCGACGGGGCCGGTCGAGGGAGGGCCGAAGTCATCGCCCAAGGTTGACCTTTTGCCGGGCACGTCTCCAAACTCGGCCATCGGCTCGTAGGGAATGCCGTTGATTGCATCCCGGAACTCCCGATAAGCGGCGCTGGCGTCGGAGGGACGGTCGTCGGGATGCCGCGAAATCAGGCGCATCAACCAGGCGGAAACAAGCGGCGGGATATCCTTCCTGATCTCTCCGATCGGCTTGCAGCGATGCTTGAGATGATTCATCGATGTCTCTGCCGGGTTTCCTCCGGCAAAGGGCGACTCCTGCGTCAGCATGTAATAAAAGACACAGCCGAGTGAATAGAGATCAGTCCTCTGATCGAGAGGGTAGAGCTCCAACTGTTCAGGAGCAATGAACTCGATCGATCCGAGAAAGGATCCCCTCTGATCGAGCGTCTGGATGGAGGGCTGCTGGCTGAACTTCGCGAGTCCAAAATCAAGGAGCTTCACCAGAAATCGCCCCGAGGCAGTGAGCGTCAGCATGATATTCCCCGGCTTGATATCGCGATGCAGCAGATTGAGTTCTCCCGCGGCAACGAGAGGATCGAGGCACTGGGGAGCGATATGGCAGAAATCATCCCAGGAGAGCGCCCCGGACTTCATGATCGAGTGGAGATCCTCGCCCTCGATCAGTTCCATCACCACAAAAGCCCCCTCCGCATCCTCCTCGAAGGCAAAGACGGTGACGACATTCGGATGCTGGAACCGGGCAAGGGCCGATGCCTCACGGGCGAGCGCTCCGCTGGAAACTTCGTTTAAATTCGTTTCCTCCACGGGCAGGAGGCGTTTCAGGGCGACCTCGCGCTTCATGACCGTGTCAAAGGCACGGTAGACCTCGCTCATGCCCCCCTTCCCCACTCGTCCTCTAATCTCGTAGCGCTCCGACATCTTTAACTCTCCCGTCTGCCCCTCATGGTCGATTTTAAAGGATACCAGTTCTCCATTTGGTCATTTAAAACCTTGAATGTCGAACATTTCTTGACCATATCCACGCGATCCCGATTGATCAAAAACTATCATAGCGTTTCGCGTGAAGGAAAGCACACTGATCGAACCGATGTCACTCCCGACCAAAAACTCCCACTCAGGAGAAGATGCCCCTCTCCTCGCCGCCATTGAAGCAGGAGGCACCAAATATGTCTGCTCCGTGGCACGGAATCCGGAAGACCCGCTTCTAGAGATCCGGTTCCCCACCCGGTCACCGGAGGAGACCGTCGCCGAAGCGGTCGCCTTTTTCGAGAAGGCTTCCGCCTCCCACGGGAAGATTGATGCAATGGGCATCGGAACTTTCGGTCCGGCGGATATCGACCCGGCCTCGCCTCACTTCGGTTCCATCCTCACCACACCGAAGGCAGGCTGGACCGGTTATCAGGTAATCGGCGGGATCCGGAGCGGACTCAATCAGGATTTCCCCATCGCGTTTGAAACGGACGTCAATGCCGCCGTCATCGGTGAGGCGACTTACGGTGTTGCGAAGAGCTGTCGCAATGTCGCTTACGTCACCATCGGCACCGGAATCGGGGGAGCCTTTCTGCATCAAGGCACCCTGATCCACGGGCGCATGCATCCGGAGATAGGACACCTGTTAGTGCCCGATCTCGATGCTGCCTACGGGAGGAACACCAATGTTTGCCCCTTTCATTCCTCCTGTCTCGAAGGCCGAGCCAGCGGCCCTGCCATTGAGGCACGCTGGGGGATGCCCGGCAGCGAACTTCCCTCCGATCATCCTGCCTGGGAGCTTCAGGCAAAATACCTTGCGATCGGCTGCCTGAATCTGACGGCGGCCTGGTCGCCGGACATGATCATTCTCGGCGGCGGAGTCTCACGGAAGCCGGGTCTGATTGAACGCGTCAGGGAAGAGTTTGTGAAGTTGACCGGAGGCTACTGGTCTCTGCCCCACCCTGACTCCTATCTTCAAACTCCCGGGTTGGATCAGCAGGCGGGCATAGCCGGAGCCTTTGTGCTGGCTCAACGACTGCTCACCGTCTGAGAACTCACCGGGGATGCTCAGGCCAGCTGGGCAAGCCGTCCGGTCGAATCGCCGAAACGCTCCTCCTTCACCCCAACCCGGTCGAGCAGGCTCAGGAAAAGATTGCTCATCGGAGTATCCTGCCCCAAATCGGTGTGCAGACCGGTCTTGATCGTGCCTCCACCCTTGCCCGCGACAATGATGGGCAGCTCTTTGTGACTGTGCCTATCGGGATCAGCAAGGCCGCTGCCCCAGACGATCATCGAGTTATGAAGAATGGAATTTCCATCCACGTCTTTCCGCGACTTCAGTTGCTCCAGAAAATAGGCGAACTGGCGTGAATAGAAGAGATCGATTTTTGCCAGCTTATCAAGAGCTTCGGGATTCTTCTGATGGTGGGAAATACTGTGATGTCCGTCGGGAACCCCGATCTCGCGGAAGCTCCGGTTGCTGCCGTCATGCGCGAGAAGGAAAGTCGCCACCCGGGTGGAGTCTGTCTCAAAGGCGAGGACCAGCATGTCCATCATGAGCCGCACGTGCTCCTCATACTCTCCCGGCACTCCGTCCGGAACCTCAATACCGGGGTCCTTGGGAAGGCCGAACTTTTCAGACTTTTCAATGCGCCGCTCGATCTCCCGAACGCCGGTCATGTACTCATCGAGCTTGAGCTGATCGTTCCGTCCCAGTTGTTTGTTCAGCGTTTTCGCATCCTCGATCACAAAGTCGAGGATGGAGCGCTGGCGTTGATTGCGAAGTTCAAAACTCTTCTGCCGGTCTTCTTTCGATCCCGATCCGAAGAGACGCTCGAAGACGTGACGCGGATTGGATTCAGGGGTCATCGGAGTGGTATCCGACCGCCACGAAAGATTGAATTGATAGGCGCAGGAGTATCCGGAGTCACACACCCCGCTCTTCCGAATTCCGTCGCAGGAGAGTTCCAGCGAAGAAAACCGGGTCTTCTCACCGATCGCATTGGCGATCACCTGATCGACTGAGATCCCGAGCTTGATGTCGGCACCGGCAGTTTTGCGGGGGCGGACTCCCGTGAGGAAACTCGCGTTGGCACGGGCGTGGTCGCCGCCACCATCACCACCGGACGTTCCGTTCTGATGCTCAAACTTGCTGAAGAGATGGAAATCGTCCTTGAACTTCGCGTAGGGTTCGTGTGTGGCATTGAGCTGGTAGTCCGCCCCGTTTCCGGTGACGTTCCATTTCTCCATGTTCATGCCGTTCGGCTTATAGAGGAATGCGGTCCGGAGAGGAACTCCTGTCGCCGTCACCCCGAGGGCGGGGCCTTCGGCGGAAAAAGCGACCCGCGGAAGAAACGTTTCGAGGGCCGGAAGCGCTACTCCGGCTCCAAGACCTTTCAGAAAATGGCGGCGATTTAAATTCAGACTCATATCAATCACTTCAACACTCTGACAGGTTACGTCCGCGAAGTGCTCAAACAATTAACGCATTCAGGTGAGATGGCACCAATCATTTGAGAGCTTCTCATGAAATCCCTGCCAGGCAGGGCTCTCGCTTCAGGGCAACTCCTCTCTTCCAACCATTTATAGGGCGGCCGCTCCGGCTGCCTTCGGGCATCCCGCCTCCGTCCTACCTCTCCCCAAGTTGTCTGATAAACGAAATGAGTTCCCAGATTTCCGTTTCCGAGAGCTGACCCGCAAATCCCACCATCGGTGTTCCGTTAAGTCCTGTGGCGATGCTCCGGTAGAGATCACGGGGGGAATCACCGGACTTGTGATGCGCTGCCGAGAGATCAGCCGGAAATGCAGAATTCCCCCAGGCGTCGATCAGTTGACCTGCCGCGGGCCCGTCACCCTTTCCCGACTCGCCGTGACAGGCTGCGCAAAGTTCCGCAAATCGGGCACGCCCTTTTTCCACCTGTTGCCGGCTTTGCTCTTTCGATGAAAACCAGCCGGGCACCTCCGGAATCGGCAACGGTGCCGCAGCGAGCGACGGGTCTTTCCAACTTCGTGAGAGACTTTGAAGGTATTTGATGATCATCCGGATGTCTGCGTCGGGAAGATGCCCGAACACCGGCATTGAGGTTCCGGAGATTCCGCCCTTGATCGTTCGTATCAGATCTTCCTCCACCGGCAGCATTCCATAAGGAGTTGTCCTTAATTTAAACAATCCGGTCCGGAAATTGCGGGGCTTTATCTCCAGTTCCGCCGCCCACGGACCATTACCCCGACCGGTCTCACCGTGGCACTCAGTGCAATGCTGCTGGTAAAGGTAGCGCCCCTGAAGATATTGATGAAGGGCACGACGATTCTCTTCCGTTTCCACCGGTGAAACCGCCTTGTCTCCATCGCCGCTTTTCGTCGTTCCGGTTTGAGCAGGCAATTCCGGAGAACCGCACGCTGACAAGGAGGCCAGCGAAAGCCAGGCCGCGATGAAGGGTCTCTTTGAAAATATCCTGGGATTGGAAGCCATTGATCTGCAACGAAGTATTCGCACAGGGAAGACCTCAAACTGCGCATTTTCTGCCGAAATGAGCCCGCTCATTTTCCGCGTTGTTTTGAAGCATTCAACGTTTCCATGCAAAAGAGAGGATTGGTAGCAACTTGCCAGGCTCTCCCGTAGAAAGGGAAATTTCCATGATCGGGCACTCCAAGGGTCAGGCCTGATTCAATAAAGCGATGTGAATCCGGCGGGGTGTCCGCTCACCTTTCAGAGATCCTCAGGTGGATTTCTTGATACTCAGGATAAGAATCCGTGCAGATCTTGTGCTTTCGCCTGCATTGGAGCCGTCCAAGCGTGCTTCCGGGCGGCAGTGAGGTTGACGTTGGGAAAGTCCAACCGTTATTTTTGTCTCAGAATTCTCTGTGATTCACTCCAACTGAAGCTCGTGAACGCGATGAAAAGTAATTCCCCTCACCCCAATTCACGGGCGGTTGATCGCCCGGCCATCTTCGTCCGTTTGGCCACCTTCCTCTTAGTATACCTCGCCACTGCCCCGGCCGGAATCTCTGCGGATTTGAACGGAGAGTATCGTCGTATTGACGCCCCCGAGCTGGCTGTCTCTTTCGAGATCCCCGCTGACTGGGTTTCAGAAACCCGCGAAGGAACCCGTCTCTGGCGCAGCCCCGGAGAAAAGCCCGAGGCAACCTTGAGTCTCCAACTGATTGATAACACATCCGGGAACTCAAACCTGGATGACCAGATCACCCGACTGCGCAAAGAACTTTCTGTTCTCCCGAATGCGGTTTTTGTCGACGTTCAGGAATGCAACTTCGCCAATCAGGCGGGACGCCTCCTTATTGGACAGTATCAGCGAAATCCCGAACCTGCCGAATCCATGGCCTGGCTGGTCCTCTCCCGGGGAAAATATTTCTATTGGCTGGGAATGACTTTTCCCCAGGATAAATGGACTAATGGCTACGACGCGATCTTGAACCGACTTGATGGTGGTCTTCGGTTTACCCCACTGCACAAGGAAGCGATTACTGAATCCTCGACGGTAGCCCGGGACATCCTCCATGATATTCGGGCGGGCCGGTTTGACGCCGCCTACGCCCGCACTGACGACACCTTTCGCCAGAGCACCACGCGCCCGGCCTTCGAGACATTTGTAAACTCGCAAAGCGGGCTATCGAACTTCCCGTGGTTTCGGATCCTGAACAATCAGGGGGATGCAAATGTACGACAGTTGTTGATAGAACTGGCAGGAGAAAGCCGGGAGGCAGCTCCCTTTGTCTCGATGAACCTTAAGAGAGATGGGACCGGCGCTTTTAAGGTCGCTCTTTTCTATTTTGACAAGGCACAGCGTGTCCCGAAGGCAGATCCTCCCGGACCGCATCCGGGGTTCACCAAAGTAACGATAAAAGAGGCGGGATTCTCCGGGTTTTTCCCCGAGGAATGGGTCATGACACCGCAGGTCCTGCCGGAGGACGGAGGAACGATGTTCAGGTTCCGGCCATTCGGGTCAGGGTTTGAACGCGATCACCGGAACGTCTCCGTCATGATGATCAGACCAGAGGAGACTCCGACCGAATCGCTCGACAATTATTGTTCGCTTTTCTCAGGCGAACCGGGATTCCAGCGCAGTGAAAACTACGAGGACACGATGAACGGCCTACCTGCCGTCGCGAGCACCTTCCGTCTTGATCTTGAGGATGATGCCGGGTTTTATTCCACCGCCAACACTGTCATCGTTGTTCGCTCCAGGAAGGGCCTCACCGCCATCCTTCACTTTGTCCTCGAATCCGGCGAATTCTCAGAAAGTTTTGACTCCTTTGTGAAACCGGTCATGGAGGAATTCCGCTTTCTTTGAGGAAACGTCGGTGCTGGAGCTGAGTCAACCTGCGAGTTTAGATCCAATCCTTCCCTTCTGAGCCATTCACTGTAGCAAAAGTCGGTGCCAACGGTATTCTCTCCGACATGAAGAGCATATACCGTCATCTCTCATTGACCCTTGCCTTCCCGGGCTTGCTCACCGCCTCGGACTACACCAAGGACATTCTTCCGATCCTGAAGGAGCATTGCTGGGATTGCCACAGCAGCGAGAAGGAAGTGAAGGGCGGTCTTGCCCTCGACGACCTTGAGGGGATGCGGGTTTCACAGATCAACGAATTCGGCATCATCCGTCCGGGCGATCCGGCAAAAAGTGATTTTCTGGAGCGGCTCAAACTCGATGATGAGGAAGAGGATTTCATGCCGAAGAAGGGCAAGGCCCTGCGAACCAACGATCTCGCCCGGATCGAAAAATGGATTCAGGAGGGCGCCATCATCGACGCGGAAAACCTCAGCGAAGAGGAGAAAGCCCGCGCCGCAGGCCCCGCCATGACTGAAGGGGCGGAGGGAGCGGGCGAATTTCTTTCCTGGACGAACATTGAGGGAAAAACGATCGAAGCGCGTTATCTTGGAATCGAAGGAAAGTCCGTGAAAATCCTGCTTCGAAACGGCACCTCCACCACGGTGCCCATCGCGAAACTCAGTGCTGAAAGTGTCGAGCAGGCGAAGCGTCTTTACGGACAGAAGGGTGGCGCTGGCGCTTAGAGAGCCTTTCGTCAGCAGGGCACTTCACCCAGAGTCACCGTAAAAGGACTCAGCGCGGCGACCGTGCAGGCGGCGTCTCCACCGGGAAGAAATACCGGGGCGACATGCGCGGCCGGGAAACATGGCTCGAGGCAGGCATGGGGGAATCCATTCACAAAATTGATTTCAATACACTGGGGCTCCAGGGAGAATCCTTCTCCGGTCGCCTTCATCCGCGCCTCTTTTGCAGTCCAGATCCAGAAAAAGGCCCGGCGCTTTTCCTCTTCCGGCAATTCGAGGAGGCCGGAAATCTCTGACTCCCGGAAACAACGACGACTGAGCCCGTCCACATTCACCCTCCTGTCAAAACACTCAATATCGATCCCGATGGAAGGAAGTCGCGAAACCGCCAGAACGGCGCGCCCTTCCGAATGAGAAAGATTGAAATGAATCGCAGAGCCCGGAAGATAGGGCTTCCCCTTCTCTCCGATTTCAAAAGTGATCGCCGCCGGATCTGTCTCCAGATAAGCGGCGAGAAGACGTCTCAACATTCCCCTCCCGCGGATAAAGCGCTCACGGTGGACAGGGAAACGGAATCGTTCCGCCCTCGCCCTCTCCTCCTGATTGAGCCAACTGTTGGCCAGATCAAGAGACATCGAACCCTCACCCTCGAGAGGGAAAGGAATGACTTCAATCTCATCTGGTCGGGGGAGTCGCATTTTCGGGAAAACTTAGACTATTTCACGGTGACGGAAAGCCGTGACTTCTCACCTCCCGAACTCGCCTGCTTAAGAAGGATCATCGAATTCAAAATGGCGAAACGCGCCAGAGTTCCCACCCGATTTTTCCCACCGCTCCTGCCAAAGCAGCGACACTCAGCCATGAGAGAAGGCGAATTCCGACACTCGATCCCCCGGGTGCCAGTTTCAGCCACGGGTAGAAAATGCCCCCCAGAAAAATCCCCCCCAGAAATCCCCCGGCATGTGCCGCATTGTCGATGAACTGATTCCCGAGTAGTCCGAAAATGGCCACAACCAGAGTCGACTGAATCAGACTCGCCTGCAGGAAACCGGGAATTGAAGCGTTGAATCTCACGGTCACCACAAGAAGAAATCCAAGGCATCCGAGAATCCCGCCGGAAGCACCAACGCTGTTATTTCCCGCGCCCAACCAGAGAGAGGCGAGCGAACCCGTCACGACCGAGAAGAAAAAGACGAAAGTAAGGAACGCGGGACCTAACAACGCAACCAGAACCCGCCCGAGGCTATAGAGGGCCATCCCGTTAAAGAGAATGTGAATCACATCTCCATGCATCAACCCGGAAGTCACAACCCGCCACCACTCACCCCCCTCGATAACACTTTCCCTCACCAGAGCCGCCGCCTCGATCGAGCGGTTTGTCCCGACCAGCATCTGCCCGACGAATACCGCTATCAGGATCCCCAGCCCGCCTTTAAGTAGTCGGGTATCGTGATCGATTATCCATCTCCTGAAGAATTCGTGGTTCACCATCCGGCGATTGAGTTCCTCAACTGAATACCGGTCCACGCGACGCATCCAGTCCATGGACGACTCGACGAGCGGAAACAGTCCATAGAACGCGGCCCCCAGCAGAGCCAGCATCGACAGGTTCGGGACGAGGAATGCGACCGCAACGAGAGCAATTGTCAGCAAAACCGCCTTGAAAAATCGGGCCCGAACATCACGACGGTAAGCGAAAAGGTCAATCCGCTGCCGATGCGGAACCATCAGCGCCAGCGGAATCATTCGTTCAAACCATGGGAAAATGAAGTCAGTGACGGCCCCAAGTGAAGAAAAGAGGCGGCGGAATTCATCCTCCGTATCGACCACCACCACCTCACCGGGCTCGTAGCGCTCCGAATCAACCTTCGTATAGGCCCCCACCCTGACACCATACGAACCCTTCGCAATCTCGGGCACCGGAGGCAAAAGGGTGACCTGCCCCCATGGCTGAGCGGCAGGGATCAAGTCACGAAACCAAACCCCTCCCTTCGGCCAATCATTAAGAAACCAACGCCGCCCCTCATCGGATTCCGCGTTTTGCTGTCCTTCCATGGCGGATACTACACCTAAATGAACCGCAAGGGGATCCGATAGTGGCGAAATCGCAGACATCGTGAGCATACGACCGGATTTCCTATCCACTGACTGAGAGACACTAACGAATGGACCGTAACCCCCCGTCAATTAAATGTGTTCACCTGAACGTTTTTTCTTGCGCTGATTGTCTTTTTAGTGTTTTTGTGAACATGTGTTCGTGCGAACGCATTATTGAAACAAAGAAAACATAATCGAAACAATCATGAAATCTATCCACGCCTTGATTCTCTCAATCACCCTTGTCGGATTCGTACAGATCCAAGCCGCCGAAATGGAAAAACCGGTTCAGTCAAAAGCACCGCTTGCCAAAAACAGCGAAACTGCCACGAAGACAGTCCCTGCTGTTACCACTCCGAAGGTCTCTCTCACTCCTTCGCAGGAAGATAAACTGCTAACGCTGCTCAACAAAGGCACGAAGGATGAGCTTGACGCTATCAACGGAATCGCCGCGACGCGCGCAGAGTTAATCATTAGCGCCAGACCCTTCAACAAAGTTCACGAAATCATCCTCGTACCCGGCGTCGGAAATGCCACCTTTGAGCGAATCATGGAACACGGCAAAAATCTGTCTCAGACTGGTGCAAAAGGCGGGAAATCCTGAGAGAAAATCGAGTTCACTCGAAGCTCTTTCATCAGGTCCGATCATGTGGGGGTTGTTGCTTCCCTCACATGATCTTTTGCATTTTTCTGAAACCTCTCCTCCGCTCAAGACTGGGCCCGGTTTTTTCTCCTTTAGAATCGGTCCTTCCGGAATTCATTGGGGAATATCGTTAGAACTACCTTACCCGGCTGAAAATGCATTTCTCAGCATCCGTCCGTCATCGGACAATCACCGCAATTGTGGTTCCCGGCTCGCAAGAGGTTCGATGAGGCCACTTGCTGCGCGGTAAGGCTATCGGCTCAGATCCACCGAAGAACACGCTCATGCGCAACATTGCGCGGACACGCCATCATAGATTTGTCCGGATGCGTGGCACCCAACCTCGCCTGATTCGCTGTCCCGACAAAATCAGTTTTGCGATTTGGTTGGTGAAGGCAATACTCTGCCCTGCCACATGGCTTCAAATCAAACCCAGCGCCCGCCGGCATCCGAGCGAAAGACGCTCTACATCGCTTTCCGTTGCGGTCGCTTAGCCAACCGATTGGTACTCTTTGCGAACTGGATGGCATTTGCTGAAGAGCACTGCTACAGGCTGATTAATTTCACGTTTCACTCCTATTCGGATATGTTTGAGACGACAAAATGCGACTTTTACTGCCAGTACCCCGTAAGTAACAGCCGTAGTCTTTGGGATGCAGTTACACCGGTAGGTCGTCTGTTACGTAGACTGAGAATTCCCTACCATCTGGTTCGCAATGCGAGCCGGTTGAATGAGCGATTCCCCCTGTTTTGGAAAACCGTGCTGACCTTGCGCGAAACGCCGGGACTGCCAGTGACGTGGTTGGACGACCCGAAACTCCTACTGCAAATTAACCGTGCGCGTTACGTCTTTGTTTACGGCTGGACATTCCGATCTCCGGAATTGGTACGGCGGCATGCGGAGAAGATTCGCGCCTACTTTCTGCCGGGTGCAGGCATTGCAACCGCAAGCCGGAAGGCAGTCGAAACATTGCGTCAACAGGCGGAAATTGTCATTGGAGTGCATATCCGTCACGGTGATTACAAGAATTGGAAGAGAGGCCAATACTACTTTGATATTCACCAGTATGCCGAATGGATGCATTCCCTTGTTCGCGAACTGACCGGTCGGCGGGTTGCTTTCCTGGTGTGCAGCGATGAAGCGCGTTGTCCGGAAGAATTCATCGGATTGCGAGTGGAATTTGGCCCCGGCACCCCGACCGGAGATTTATATGCCCTCGCCGAATGCGATTACATTTTCGGCCCGCTGAGCACCTTTTCTCAATGGGCATCTTTTTATGGCAATAAACCCCTGCTTCAAATGCGGAATAAAGACGCCGAAGTGAATTTGAACGATTTCCGGGTTTCCTACCTTGAAGAGATTCCCTGACTCTGCCTGCTTTCCCCGTCCCGTTTTTATGCTCTGGATCGTAGCCTTAGAACAGCCCTTTCGCCGCAATCATCAACCCGAAGACAAGCAGGGCAATGGACGTTCCCAGTCCCACCCGCCGTGCCAGCGCCTCGGGGGATCGTTTCTTAAAATGGTGCAGAAACTCATTCACGACGACCCAGAAGGCGAGAGCGCCCACCATCACACTCACGGCGAAAATGAGATCGATCCTAATCTCCGGATGTCCCGTAAAGACTTGAAAGCCGGTGAGAATGACCGTGAAGGAGGCAAAGGGTACGGGATTGAAGAGAGTCATCACAAAACTTGCCGAAAACTCCCCGAGATAGCGGGCCGATCCCGGTGGCGATACTCCCACGGTTGAACGCGGCGGACGAAGCCCCCTCCATCCCATCAAGATCAGGATCGCGCCACCCAGGAGTTGAAATATCGACTCATGTTCGTGGAGGAAAAGCGAGATCGCCTTGAGTCCGAAAACCACGCAAAACGAGATGATTGCATAGGCGACCGCCATTCCCATTCCGGCGAAAAGTCCCGGCCAGCGGTCCTGCTCCATGTTCTTGCGAAGACAAAGCAACCCGACCGGACCAACCGGGGCGGCATTAAGCATCCCGAGGAGCATTCCCTTTAGAACCAGAGCGATGGTTATCGTTTCCAAACACCTATGAAAACCCGGACCTGCACTTTCGAAAAGTGCCGTATCCGTCACGCGTCCACGTCGGAGATTCGACTTGGATCACGGTCCGCCCGCTGCCAAACTCCCTTCATGCAGCCCCGTCCCGAACGATCGCTCCGCTCCGCCGCTATCGCCGTATTTCTTATGTCGCTTTCCGCTCCTTCCTTCGTCAAGGCGGACGGACCGGCTGACAACCTCGAAGATCAAGTGCGCCCCATTCCACCACCGGGAATTGCCGTTCCCTCAGCGAAACAGGACGAGCTCCGGTCAAAGATCAAAGCACTAGAGGGCGCGATATCAAACTTGAGGAAACTCGAAAAGAACCGGGAGTTCATTGATCACTACCTTCCGGACGTCGAAATCTGTTTTCGGGGGCCTGACAGTGCCCTCACCTACGGTGAGTTCTACAAACCGGCTGAACTTGATTTTGCGATCGAGCTTTTGAACATCGGATTGAGCCGGGCGGCATCACTCTGGGAGGGCGCGGCCCCGTGGACCCGAACAACGGGCCCGGTCATTCGGGGGTATCGTTCAAAAATCGACGGCTCAGCGCAGCCCTATGGGCTGGAGATTCCGGCAAACTATGATTTTGATGCCACTGATTCCCGTCGCCTCGACGTCTGGTTCCATGGCCGGGGCGAAACGCTGAGCGAAGTGGCGTTTCTGCAGCAGCGAGCCAAGGGTCAGGGTGGAAAGATTTCACCTCTGAACACAATCATTCTGCATCCCTATGGTAGATACTCCAACGCCAATAAATTTGCCGGAGAAGTCGATCTTTTCGAGGCACTTGCTCATGCGAAGCACGATTATCGCATCGACGAAAACCGCACCCTCGTTCGCGGTTTCTCCATGGGAGGAGCCGCCTGCTGGCAATTCGCGGTGCATTTCCCCGGTGAATGGGCCGCAGCCCAACCGGGCGCGGGTTTCGCGGAAACACCCGACTTCCTCAGGACCTTTCAGGGGGAAACCCTCAACGCCCCGTGGTGGGAGGAAAAGTTGTGGCGCTGGTATAACGCGACGGACTGGGCCGTGAATCTGACCAACCTTCCCACGATCGCCTACAGCGGCGAAATTGACCGGCAGAAGCAGGCCGCTGACAGCATGGTCGCCGCAGCCGGGAAGGAGGGGTTCCGTCTCCTCCACCTCGTCGGTCCCGAGACCGCCCATGCCCTCCATCCCGGGACCCTGACCGAGATCGAAAAACGTCTCGTTGCGATCACGGAAGAAGGTCGCAAACGGATTCCTCATACCGTGCGCTTCATCACCCATAGCCTGCGCTACGACACCGCCCACTGGGTCCGCATTGATCGTCTTACTGAACACTGGGAACCGGGCCGCATCGAGGCGACCTTGTCGGAGCCCGATCGAATCGTTCTGAACACTTCCGGAGTGGAAGCCTTCTCTTTCCATTTCGCTGCCGGCGACTGCCCTCTGGATCCCCTCGTCACCCCGGTGGCCGAACTCGATGGAAAAGAGCTGCCATTGCCAAAGGTATGGTCGGACCGCTCCTGGCAGGTCTTTTTTCAACGCGAAAGCAACGGAAACTGGAAGGTCAGCGAGACAGAGACGGATCAAGACATCCTCCGCAAACGACACGGATTGCAGGGCCCCATCGATGACGCCTTCATGGATAGCTTTATCTTCGTGAAACCCTCGGGAAAGCCGCAGCATGACCTCCACGGCGAATGGATCCACGCGGAAATGACCCGGGCGGTAAAGGAGTGGCGGCGCCATTTCCGCGGAGATGCGCAGGTCAAACCCGAGACCGCCCTCACCGAGGAGGACCACAAAAATCACCACGTCGTCCTCTGGGGAGATCCCTCGGCCAATGCGACCCTCGCGCGACTTCTTCCCAAACTACCCGTCACCTGGACAAAAGACAAGATCACCGTAGCCGGGCAGACCTTCGATGCCTCGCACCACACCCTCGCCATGATTTACCCGAATCCGGAGAACCCGGAACGGTACCTTGTCCTGAACAGCAGTTTCACCTTTCGCGAATACGACTATCTCAACAACGCCCGCCAGACCCCGAAACTCCCGGACTGGGCGGTGATTGACTTGCGCACTCCTCCCTCGACCCGATACCCCGGCAGGATCGTCGCAGCCGGATTCTTCGACGAAGGATGGCAATGCAAACCGCAGCCCGAAAACTGAGCCGGGAGAAGGCTCCCTAACAAAACTTCTCCAGAATCGCCCGCATCTTCCCTTCCCTCGCCTCAATACTCTCACAGAGGGCGAACTGGACCCTCGCACGATTCAGATTCTGCCCCTCATAGTTCACCTTGAAATAGACATCACCCGCGAGGTAGTCGGCAAAAAAGCGCAGCCCCAGTTCAAAGGCGATGAGCCTGACGGAATCAAAAAGGTAACTCTTGTCCGCCTCGGTGAGAAAGCCCTTCGCTTCAGTGAGGTAACCGCGCACGAGAGCCGCGAAGAGATCGAGATCCAGGAAAACTTCACTGAGGTCACTCGTCTCCTCGCCCGCCGGATTGCAACCGCTCCGCACCGCGTCGCCGAAGTCATAGTGGATCAGGCCCGGCTTCACGGTGTCGAGATCGACGATGGCGGTGCCCTTGCCGGTAAAGTTGTCTATCATCACGTTCGTGATCTTGGGATCACCATGGATGGGACGCAGGTTCAGTTCCCCGGACTCTTTTGCCTTCTCCAGGACTCCAACAAAGTCGCGTCGCTGTTCGACAAACTTTCCAAGCCGCCTTGCCTCGGAAACCTTCTCAAGCCTTGCCTTTGCCTCCTCTGTCGCAATGACACGATCATAACCGTCCAGATATCCCGGAGCGATGTGGAATCCCGGAAGAGTGTCTGCGAGACCGTCCGCCGGAAAGTCGGAAATAATGCGCTGAAAATGCCCGAGGACACGACCCGCCTCGGCGGCATGCTCCGGTTCGCTCACCTTCTCGTAGTTCGTCGTGCTCGCGATCATGGAGAGGGCACGCCAGTAGCCGCCCTTCGTATCAACCACGTAATCAAGCCCGTCCTTTGCGGGGATCACCCGCGGGAGCTGCCAGATGCGGTCGGCTTGATCGGCCTCGGCCTCGATACGGCGGTGGGCATGATCAGTCACCGCCTTCATGTTCGCCATGACTGCGACGGGATCTTTGAAGACCGCCTGATTGATCCGTTGGAGAATGAACTGCTCCTCCGAGAATGTCGTCCGGAGAATGACGCGGTAGGTGTCATTGACATTACCCGAACCGATCGGCTGAAGCGCGACGAGGCGGCCGGGGACATCAAACTGCGTGGCGATGGACTCTGCGATCATAGGAAAGGTCGGAGAGTAAAAGGTGAAAGGTGAAAAGTAAAAGGTGAAGAGCAAGGAAAGTTGAAGTCCGCCCCGCCACACCCGATTTTACGCTAAAATCTTCTCCACCAAATGACCGTGAACGTCGGTTAGACGGAAATCGCGGCCCTGATACCGGAAGGTCAGCTTGGTGTGATCGAGCCCGAGAAGGTGCATCATTGTCGCGTGGAGATCGTGAATATGGACGGGATCTTCCACCACATTAAAACCGAGTTCGTCCGTCGCCCCCAGCGTGACTCCCGGTTTGATCCCCCCGCCCGCCATCCACATCGTGAAAGCCTGGGGATGGTGATCCCGTCCCATGCTGCGTCCGAGCGCGGCACTGGCCTCGACCATGGGAGTGCGCCCGAACTCGCCGCCCCAGACCACGAGGGTGTCCTCCAGCATCCCCCGCATCTTCAGATCTTTCACCAGGGCAGCCGACGCCTGATCGACCTCTCTGGCCTGCGCGGTCACACCCGCTTCGACCTGGGAGTGGTGATCCCATCCCGAATGGTAGACTTGCACAAAGCGGGAACCCCGCTCGATGAGCCGTCGGGCAAGGAGACAATTGTTTGCATAGGCTGACTTCGGATCTCCGGGTTTTGCCCCGTAGAGTTCCATTGTCGCCGGTGACTCATCAGCAAAATTCATCAACTCAGGTGCCGCCGACTGCATCCGCCACGCCATCTCGTAGGCATCGATACGCGTCTGGATCTCCGGATCTCCAACGGTACCCAACTCGCGTTCGTTCAGCTTACGGATCAGATCAAGCGAGTCGCGCTGGGCCTGATTGTCGAAACCCGCCGGATTCGATACATGCAGGATGGGATCACCCGCTTCGCGGAAAGGCACCCCCGCGTGGCTTCCGGGAAGAAAACCGGCACTCCACATCGCGGCTCCGCCGCTGAGATTTCCTCCGCTCTTCAGCACAACAAAAGAAGGAAGATCATCCGCCTCACTACCGATCCCATAGCTCAGCCACGAACCCATCGCGGGACGCCCGGGGAGACCGTGTCCGGTATTCAAGAACAACTGCGCGGGCGCGTGGTTGAACTGATCGGTCTTCATTGACTTCACGATGGCGATGTCATCAACAATACCGGTGAGATGCGGAAGCCGGTCCGAGAGTTCCGCGCCGCACCGGCCGTGTTTCGCAAAGGGGAATCGTGGAGCGAGCACCGCCGCATTCGGCTGGATGAAGGCATAACGCTGGCCCGCAATGACGGACGGCGGAATGGGCTTGCCGTCGAGTTCCCGGAGCTTCGGTTTGTCATCGAACAGTTCGAGCTGGCTCGGCGCGCCCGCCATGAACATGAAGATGACCCGCTTCGCTTTCGGTCCGAAATGCGTATCCCGGGGAGAGAGCGGATTCGAAACCGCTGCCCTCGCCAGGTTTCCAAATCCACCAGCCATCGCCGAGGCGAGTCCGATTCGACCGAGGCCGAGACCACAGTCGTGAAAAAAATGACGCCGGGTCAACTGTCGCAGGGATTCGTTCATACCGGTTCAGCCTCTCGTAATTGCTTCGTTCAGGTTCAAGAGGACGCGCGCTACCATTTTCCACGCGGCCAATTCGGGAGTTGCGAGGGTCTTGTCACCCATGATCATCTCCGTCTTCAATTCTCCCGCGGCGAGGCTGGTGCGCTGCTTTTCGTAATATTCAACAATCTCCGACTTCTCCACTGTCGTTGGCGGTCTTATCAGGACGCGGCGGAAGAGTACCTCGATGACACCCCCCGGCTCAACAGGGTCCGTACCCTGACCCGACCCTGTCTGCCTCGCGAGAGCTTCGGCAGCCTCGTGAAACATGGGATCGTTGAGCAGGGTGAGCGCCTGGAGGGGGGTATTGCTGCGGTCGCGCTGGGGCAGGCAGCTTTCACCTGTGGGCCCGTCGAAGGTAAGGTAGGCGGCGAAGGGGGCGGTCCGTTTCGAAAACGTGTAGAGACTGCGCCGGTATCGATCCTCGCCTTTTGAAACCTTCCAGTCGCCCGCACCTCCATAGGCGAGTTCGACCACACTGTCGGGCTGTGGCGGAAAAACTCCGGGACCACCGGCTTTTGAGGAAAGGATACCGGCCGACTGAAGCGCTCCGTCCCGCAACATCTCGCCGGTAAGCCGGAAGCGGGGTCCGCGGGAAAGGAGGACATTGTCAGGATCCTTTTCAAGCTGAAGCGAGTCTACCTTGCTGTCTCTCTGATAGGTTTCACTGGTGACAATGGTTCGATGGAGATGCTTCATGGACCACCCCTTTTCCACCAGCTCCATCGCGAGCCAGTCGAGCAGTTCCGGATGCGAGGGCTGGGCCGACTGATACCCGTAATCGCCAAGGGTTTTCACGATACCCCTCCCGAAAAACGCACTCCAGGCCCGGTTCGCCGCAACTCTTGCCACAAGCGGATTGCGGTCGCTGACAAGCCACTTCGCCAGCCCGAGGCGGTTGGCGGAATCTCCCTCGCGGATGGGTTCGAAAACGGCGGGAACGGCGGCTTTCACCTTCTCTTTCGGGCTGAGATATTCACCCCGGTGATGACGATGGGTCGTGCGGGGATTCTGAGCGGGACGCTCCTGCATCACAAGGCTCGTCGGGAATTCCGGCAATGACTTTTTGAGACTGTCGTAGTCGATTTGATAGGATTCAAACTCGGGGGCGACGCGCGTGTAACCCCGGCGCAAGTCCGGATCACTCGCCGTGAAAGGATCGGGAGTGTGCGATGAATTTGCCGCGCCCCCTGAGCTCGCCGTGGTCGCGGAAATCCGGAACCGCCCGAGTGCAGCCACAAAGTGGCGCTCGAACAGCAGGGTTATCTCGAGCTGCCCTCCCTTGGAGATGGGCTCGGAAAGCTGGACCACCAACTCATTGGCAATACCTTCCTGGGAAGAAGTTGACCAGCCCGTCGATCCGTCCCCGTCATAGATGTTGGATCCTCTCGCCTCTCCTGATCCGACGGAAATTTTCCCGAAGCTCACGGAGGCCCCCGCAAAGCTGACGGGTCGACCATCCACCCGGGCCGTCACCTCACTGAGAAAGAAGTCCCCTTTTCTGCCCTCGTAATATGCCGCCCCGGGTCCTCCCGCCGGAAGCCGCGGGTCGGGGAGCGCCTCGAGGCGAAGAGCGGTGACGGGCTCATCGCCGACTGCGGAAAGGTCGAGGCTGATTTCGTAGACATCGCGTTTGGTAAAGTCGCCACTGGCGAAGACAGAGTGATCGGGCTGGATCTCGAGAAGGGGCAGGTTTGACTTAGCCGAGGTGGGTGGAAGGGCTATCCACCGGGTGCGGGAGGCTTTTTGCCCGGCGAGCCACTCCTGATAACGGGCCTCGTCGATCTGTGCGAGCGCCTCCGCTTCCATTGCCTGCATCTGCTTTTCGATCTCGGCCCGCCGCTTTTCCAACCCGGGCACCGGCACCTCGATCTCCGGTTCATCGGCATTATCCATCAAGGCCATCAGCGCGTAATAATCGGTGTGGGTGATGGGATCGAATTTGTGGGTGTGGCATTGCGCGCAACCCGTCGTGAGCCCCATCCAGACACTCCCGGTCGTGGCGACTCGGTCGACCATGGCGAGATAACGAAACTCAAGCGGATCGATCCCGCCCTCTTCGTTGAGCATGGTATTACGATGGAATCCGGTGGCGACCCGCTGATCCACCGTTGCATTCGGCAGCATGTCCCCCGCGAGTTGTTCGATCGTGAACCGGTCGTAGGGCATGTCGTCATTGAGAGCCCTCACGACCCAGTCGCGGTAGGGCCAGATCGAGCGGGGCCGGTCCTTCTCATAGCCGTTGCTATCCGCATAACGCGCCAGATCGAGCCAGTCTCTCGCCCAGCGTTCGCCGTAGGCAGGTGAGGCGAGGAACGAATCAACGAGATTCTCCCAGGCCTTGACCGGGTCCGAGGCATAGGCCGCGAGAAAGGCATCGGTCTCTGGAACGGTCGGAGGTAGCCCCCGGAGGTCGTAAGAAAGGCGACGGATGAGAGTGTGGGGGGCGGCTTTTCCGTTCGCCCGGAGACCGCTTGATGCCAAGTCATTGTCGATAAATCGATCAATCGCATGGGCCGAAGTAGAATCGGCCACCGCCGGCACTTCGGGCCGCACCGGTTTTTCAAAGGCCCAGTGTTGTTCATACTTCGCGCCCTGAGCGATCCACCGTTGCATCAGCGCGACTTCGGCGGCGGAAAAGCGGGGTTTGTTCGACTTGGGCGGCGGCATGACCTCGTCCGGATCGTCGGATATGAGTCTTTCGATCACTTCGCTCGCGGCGGCATCACCGGGTTTGATGGCCTGGTAGCCCCCGAGGTCGCGTGTGGCCTGCTCAAAGAGGTGCAATCCGAGATCAGCCTCGCGTGTTTCGTCGTCAAAGCCGTGACACTTGAAGCAGCGATCGCTGAGAAGGGGCCGGATGTCCCGCTGGAAACTGACCTCCTGGGCGACGCAATTGCTCAGCGTACCGAAAAACGCCGGGAAGAGGAACGCTGCAGAGAGGAGAACTCGCATAAGGAAATATGGCACCGATATGGCATCTGTCGCAGGGCGGGAAAGCGTGAGTGTTTTCCGCGTAAGATATGCGGTCCCGGGCATCAAAGTGTCGGGCCATGGACCTATTCCAGATCTTCGTCGCCCGCCCTAAATCCCATACCCAACCATGGCGTCACCCACGTCCGGACGAATGAGGTCCTCGATTGACGTATCGCGGAGTTGCCGATTGGTGGCGTCTTCGGCCCCGGCGAGGCAGCGGACGATTCCCGCCGCGCCCGGGAACTCCGGGTAGTCTTTTGAATCGAGAAAGCGGAGCAACTCGCCATCAACCGCCTCAATGATGTCGGCCACGGATATCAGGCGGCTTTCCAGCCCCAGCCGGTAACCGCCACCCACCCCGCGTTTGCTGCGGAGGAATCCGCCCCGCTTCAGGACGAGAAGGATTTGCTCGAGGAACTTGATTGGAATCTTACCCGCATCGGCCATCTCCTGGGCCATCATCGTCCGATCAGGCGGCAGAGCGGCCAGGATCGCCATCGCTCTCAGGGCGTAGTCGGCTTTTTTGGAGATCTGCATTGGTCCGGAAAGGAGATCAACCCCGGTAATTAAACAGCTCTTTCAGTTCGTAACTCTTTTTCTCCGGAACAAGCGCTTCGGCATCTTCCCCCTCCCCCTCCCCCTCCCCCGGCTGGGGCGCCGGCTTCAGCCTGCTTTCTTCCGTGCCGGGAAACGCATTCAGCGCTCTCAAAATCTTCCGCTGAATATTCACCGAGATTCGCCTTCCCTTCCTCGCCTTTTGAACCTGCTTGTGGGTCAGTTGCTCCGTGCTAAGGGCGACAAGCTGATGGTTGCTGAGGCCGATCTCGTCGAGAATGGCGTCAAGGGGCTGGGGACCGAGGTCTTTGGTGAGGGAATCTTCCATCGGGGTGCTGAACTTGATTCTTGTTTTCGTGCAGCATTTCGCTAATCGTTGCCCCTTCTTATGACAACCCGAATTTTGCTGACCACCACCAGTTATCAGGACACCCCCGGCCCTCATCATGAACTCCTTGAGTCCCAGGGCTTCGAGATCGTCCGCGAACGGGGGCCCCTTCCGGAATCCGCGATGCTGGCTCTCTCAGGGGAGTTCGACGCTTTCCTCTGCGGCGATGATGCCATCACCCGTGCGGTAATCGAGAAGTCGGCCCCCCGCCTCAAGGTGATCAGCAAATACGGAATCGGACTCGATAAAATCGACGTCGCCTACGCCACCGAGCAAAAGCTCCCCGTCCTCAACACCCCCGGAGTCAACCACACCACCGTGGCGGAGCACACCTTCGGTCTTCTCCTCAGTCTCACCAAGAAGATCCAGGAAAATGCCGTCGATGTGAAGGCTGGTAAATGGGTCGCCGGTTGGAAAAAGCCCGTTGGACATGAGATCCTCGGCTCGACCATGGGCATCATCGGTCTCGGTCGTATCGGTAAGGAGGTCGCAATACGCGCGAAGGCCTTTGGTATGCCCGTAATCGCCTACGACCCCTACTTTGACGAGGCTTTCGCTACCCAGCATGGGGTGGTTCGCTGCCTGACGATGGACGATGTGCTCCTTGGGGCGAATGTCGTGAGTCTCCACTGTTTCCTCGACAAAAATACCCACGGAATGATCAACGCGGAAAAGATCGCCGAAATGAAAGACGGCGTCATCGTTCTCAACTGTGCTCGGGGTGAACTCGTCGACACGAAGGACATCGCCGCCGCCCTCGCCAGCGGCAAGGTCGGAGGCTACGGAGCCGACGTCCTCGATGAGGAACCCCCCGCCGCGAATCACCCTCTTTTCACCGCGCCGAACTGCATCATTACCAGCCACATTGCCTCCCGTACCTACGAGAGCGTTGAGAGGCAGGCACTGCGGGCGACGCACAACTTGATCAATTATCTCAAGGGCGATTCCGATTTTATTCAGGCGAATAAATTCTGAGGACCTCAAGAAGGGTATTGACCACGAACGGGCACGAATTTACCCAAATCCTAACAAGCAGCGCTTAGTTTTAAAATTTCATTCGTGTTAATTCGTGTCATTCGTGGTCCAAATTATTTTACACAGGACTGATTCTCTACCTCACAACTTCTATCTTTTAACTCCCATCTCCCTATGTCTCTCACCATCAAACCCGCTTCCGAAGTTGCCTACGATTGTATCTCCATGGGCGAAGTGATGCTCCGCCTCGACCCGGGCGAGGGCCGTATTCACACCGCCCGCCAGTTTGCCGCCTGGGAGGGCGGCGGAGAATACAACGTCACCCGGGGTCTCCGCCGTTGCTTCGGGCTCCGCGCCGCGACCGTGACCGCCTTTGCCGACAATCCGATCGGTCGCCTCATCGAGGACTTCATTCTTCAGGGGGGCGTCGACACCCGCTTCATTCAATGGAAAAAATATGACGGGATCGGGCGCGACGTGCGCAACGGTCTTAACTTCACCGAGCGCGGCTTCGGTATCCGGGGAGCAGTGGGCTGTCCCGATCGCGCCAACACCGCAGCGAGCCAGATGAAGCCCGGCGACTTCGACTGGGATGAGATTTTCGGCAAACAGGGAGCACGCTGGTTCCACACCGGCGGCATTTTCGCCGCGCTCTCCGAATCCACCGCCGAGCTCACCATCGAAGCCTGCAAAGCGGCCCAGAAATATGGCACCGTCGTGAGCTACGACCTCAACTACCGCCCCTCGCTTTGGAGCTCCATCGGCGGCCTCGCCAAGGCACAGGAGGTGAACCGCGAGATCGCGAAGTATGTCGACGTCATGATCGGCAACGAGGAGGACTTCACCGCCTCGCTCGGCTTCGAGGTCGAGGGCGTCGACGAAAACGTGCGCGGCATTGACGTGACCAACTTCAAGAAGATGATCGAAACGGCGATCAAGGAATTCCCCAATTTCAAAGCCACTGCGACCACCCTGCGCGAAGTTCACACCGCCACCGTCAACGACTGGGGCGCGATCTGCTGGCACGACGGAAAGTTCTATGAGTCAAACGCCTACCCGAACCTCGAGATCCTTGACCGGGTCGGCGGTGGCGACAGCTTTGCCTCGGGCTTTGCCTACGGGTTCCTCAGGTTCAACGATCCGGAGAAAGCGATCCAGTATGGTGCGGCCCATGGTGCCCTCGCCATGACCACGCCCGGCGACACCACGATGGCGACCCTGTCCGAAGTGGAAAAAGTAGTCGCTGGCGGCGGGGCAAGAGTGGTTCGCTAAAGGCAGGTGCCGTTCGCTATCAAACGGCATCGCCCTTCGAAACGGCATCGCCCTTCGATTCCTTCGGAGGGAATGCCTTTGGATCCAGCTCGGAGAGAACTTCGTAAACGCCCTCCCTCTCCATTTCGAGGAGGCTCTTGTCGTTCGCATACATCTCTTTGAGGATCTCAATGATGCGCGGGTGCCGCGAGGCGTTGGAAACGAGCGAACCGAGGGCAAATTCGGGCAATTCTTTGTAGAGCGGCTTATATCCTTCCGGAACATCCACCCCGGGAGGCTTGTCGGGTGCATCCCGGAAGCGGAAGCAGGTCACGACACGCCGGATCGCGCCTTCGGAACCTGTGGCGTAAAAGAAACCCCAGACCATGTCCATGGTATCCACGCGGTCGAGGGGCAACTCAAGGATCTTCGGCGTCTCCTCCTTTTGCTCCTCATAGGCTTTTCCGAAACGATCCCGCATGAGGTCGTCGGCCTCCGTCGTCCGGGAGTAGAGCATCCCCGTATGAATGACCTGCATCTGCTCCGGAGTAAGCCCGGAAAGGGCGTCGTACCACTCCTCGATCCGCTCGCGATTCTGTCGGAGGACCTGGCTCGTAAACGCGATCAGGGCCGGCTTGGCATGATCACTCTCAAGGGTGCCATCCTCGGCCCAGTCTTTCATCTGATCGACGAACCGCTCCGGGGTCGGATTCTCATAGTAGTATTCGAGCCAGTCTTTTTCCTCAGATACCGATGAAGAATCGTCCGCACTGCTGTCCTGGGCACGGAGATGCGAGCTCTCAGGTGAAGTAGTGACCAGGCCGACCGAAAGAATAAAAACAAGCTTGCGCATTAGGGGAAGGAAACCACAGTCAGTGACCCTTTGACGAGCGTATTTGTTCATTTTCCGCTTGAAAATTGGTCAAAAGGCGTAAATTCCCCCCCTACCATGGCGAAAGAGAGTTGGATCACCCGAAACGCGCGCAAGCAGCGCACTGTAAATAAATACGCGAAGCTTCGTGCGAAGTTGAAAGCAGAGAAGGACTATGATGGTCTCACTCTTCTTCCTCGCGACGCGAGTCCGACTCGACTTGTCAATCGCTGCGAAGTCACCGGTCGTCGCCGCGGTTATCTCCGCCGCTTCAAGATGTCCCGTATCACCTTCCGCGAGCTTGCCTCACACGGAATGATCCCCGGCGTCACCAAGTCGAGCTGGTAATCTTTCTCCCGTATCGGGAAATGTCGAAAGGCGGAGTCTTCTGGCTCCGCTTTTTTTGTGTCCGCGAGGCAGGCATTTCAGCGAATGGATCAAGGGCTTATCATTTGCAAAGCCACCCTCTCGCGGGGATATTTTCATCATGCCCGTCTACGAGTACATCACCAGTGATCCCGAGAAAGGGTGCCGGATCTGTCAAAAGGGCTTTGAAATCCGCCGCCCCCTCACCCGTCCGGCACTCGATCTCTGTCCACTCTGCCGGAATCCGGTCAAGAAACTCGTTTCCCGCGGAGTAACCTCACCCAAGGTCGCAAAGCCGCTTTCCGTCGTCGATGCGAAGAAAGCGGGCTTCACCGTTCTCGAAAAACGGGACGAGGGCACCTACGAAAAGCTCTGAGGCGACCCCTCTCCCGCTCTAACAAACGTCACTGCGGACCGATCAGGGCGCAGCCTTGGGGACGATGATGAGTTGCCCGTTCTCAATTCGCATGTCTTCAATTTTCTCGAGAGCGGCCTTCATTTCCGGACTGTCGCCGGCTTCTTCGAAGAGATTCTTCTTCCGCAGTTCCTGCAGAAACTCATCGGGTATCTTATTTCCATTCACCGCGAGTCCTTCGATATAAAGGACCGGACGTCCCACCGCCATTCCGAGGGTGAAAGAGGCTTCACCGTTGAAATATCTCCCCTTTGCCGCGTCCGCGAGAAACTTCACGGGGATTTCCAGATCATCGAGATCCACACTGACCCGGCTGCTCAGGACATTCCCGTCAATCGAGACATTGGCTTTGCCGGCGAGCGCTTTGAAATTCGGATGATTGAAGATCAAGGCATTGATCTCGTCGCCCGTGAGTTCCAGAGGAACCGGGGTGCCGCCTTCGACGCCGGACTTAAACGCATTGAACTTGGCCGCAGCGCCGTCCACCAGATCTTGAGGAACTTGCGGGACTTCGATCTCCGCCGCTTCAATTGCAGTGTATCCCTCCACCACTCCCGATGCCATCTTCTTGAAAGAGGAAAAGGCGAAGTAGCCTACAATCGCTGCAACGATGAGCAGCGCAAAACAGCCGAGGCCGCAGCCCAGAGCCCACTTCCCACCCGATCCCGATTTCGGCGGGGCCTGATACTGGGGCTGTTGATAGGGGGACTGGGGTGATGAGGGCGTCAGCGGAGGAGGTGCATCGTTCATATCGCTTCGATTGGTTCGGAATTATAACATCAGCGTGAATTATCCAAAGTGAAATACGGTAACATTGCTCACCCTCCCTCGAGATTCCGGGGGATGAGCAGTTCCACCAGCAAGCCGCTCCCTGGCTCGATTTGGCCCCAGTATTCAACCGGAAACTCAAAACGTGCCACCGCCAGGGTCGGAAAGGCATCCGCCCCCGAGTCGCCACTGAGGAGATCAACCGTCTCATGCATCCCCGGATTGTGTCCGAAAATAAGGACGGTCGAGGCCGCTTCATCGAGTTGTTGGATGACCCTCAGGATCGTTCGGGGGGGCGCAAGGTAAAGCTCAGGCAGGAAGATGATGGACTCCCGGGGAAACTTCATCGCCTCTGCGAGGATGGTGGCGGTCGATGCCGCGCGAACCGCCGTGCTTGAGATGATGGCATCCGGCTTGACTCCGCGCTGTTCGAGGGCGGCGGCCATGCGCGGGGCATCGTTAAGTCCGCGACTGTTCAGGGGGCGGTCGTGATCCGATAGTCCGGGGTGATCCCAGTCGGATTTGGCGTGACGGATTAAGAGTAATTCTTTCATCAAAAACGGAACGTCTTGCGAATTCACGACCTGTCCACGTCCATTCGTTTTCTTGACAGACAAGCGGTCGCTGACCAACCTTTAGCTCGAAATTTCCCGAGACGACAATGCAAAAAACATCCATCACCCTTCTCCTCCTTGGCGCCATCCTGACCGGCTCGCTTCCCGCCAAGCTTAGCGCCGGAAACTGGCCCAACTGGAGAGGACCGTTTTTTAACGGATCCTCGGATGAAAAGGGATTCCCCTCTGTTTTCTCAAAAACCGACGGGGTTGCGTGGCAGACCGAACTCCCCGGTGAGGGAGCATCCACCCCGGTCGTCTGGGACGATGCCGTCTTCGTCACCTCGGTCGATGAAAAGGCCGATGCTGTGGTCGGGATCAAGCTCAGCGCCAAAACGGGAAAAATCGTCTGGTCTGTTCCCTTTGGAAAAGGTGTCCGGATCGATGAACGCAGTACCTATGCAGGCAGCTCTCCTGTCACCGACGGGAAAACGGTCTGGTTTTTCAGCGGCAACGGTGATCTCGCCGCCTACGATTTTGAAGGAAAACAACTCTGGCACCGCGATATCGAGGCTGATTACGGCGACTTCGCCTTCCAGTGGACTTTCTCCAGCTCTCCCCAGCTCTACGATGGGCTTCTCTACCTTCAGGTCCTCCAGCGCAACGTCCCGGTCAACGGGCGGGGTCTGACAGACGGCCCGATCGATTCATACCTTCTCGCCCTGGACCCGGCGACCGGAGAAACAAAATGGAAACACGTCCGCCCCGCTGACGCCGTGCAGGAGTCTCTCGAAGCTTTTTCCACCCCCATCCCGATTCTGCATGAGGGGCGTCCCGAACTTGTGATTTCGGGTGGAGATTGCCTCACCGGGCACGATCCTGCGACAGGAAAAGAGCTCTGGCGCTGGGGAACCTACAATCCAGAGAAGATCGGTCACTGGCGCCTCGTTCCCTCGCCGGTATATGGTCAGGGCGTCGTCCTCATCTGCGCTCCGAAGGGTGCGCCTATCTACGGCATCGAAGCCGGGGGCAACGGAACCCTCCGCGATACCTCGCAACTCTGGGTGAGCGAGGGCAAGGAGGTGACCTCGGACGTCCCCACGCCCCTGTTCTACGACGGGTATTTCTACATCCTCAACGATCGGAACAAATTCATCAACTGTGTCCACCCGGTCTCGGGCAAAGTCGTCTGGAGCAAACCCATCGACGCCAAGACCAAACTGGAATCCTCCCCCACCGGAGTCGACGGCAAGATTTACCTGATGAGCCACCTCGGCGAAGTCTTTGTCTACAGCGCCGGCGTTGACGGAGGAGAGCTTCTGCATTCCACCGACTTCGGCAATCCCCAGAGCGTGAATATCCGCGCCTCAATCGTGCCGGCGAACGGGACGCTTTATCTGAGGACGGATAATGTGCTTTATGCGGTGAGGAAGTGAGGGTTCACCGGCATTTCATTTTATGCCTAAAATGGTTCTTTCGAACCGTTGATCGGATTCCATGTAACCGGTAGAAAATTCGACGCCAGGACCAGATTCACCGCACTCCCAGCGCCTTCTCCCGCATCCGCCGCATCGACCACTCGGTGGTGTAATCCTCCAACTTCTCCAACGGAACCCAGGCGAGATCGTGGGACTCTTCGGAGACAACGAACTCGTGATCGCCCACAACGCGGAAGAGGAAACGAACATCGTAATGGTAGTGGCCGGGAATCTCCTTCCGCGCGGGGATGCCATGGATATCGAGATCAAAGATTTCCTCACTGACTGCGACAATATCGGTGAGTCCGGTCTCCTCAAAACACTCCCGACGGGCAACAGCGAGAACGTCCGGGTCTCCGTCGGCATGACCTCCGGGCTGAAGCCAGATATTTAGTTTTCGATGATGAGTGAGAAGCGTTCTCTCACCGGTCGAATCAACGATCCAGGCGGATCCAGTGACGTGGCCTTCCGCGAGATGACGCTCGAAGCACCCGGGATTTCGAATGACAAAGTCCCGAAAGCGAAGGGCCGTGTCTGCCTCGGACGGGTAGCGTGTCACATAACGGTCGAGGAGCGCGATAAGAGTCTGGCGGTGCATGAATAAAGACGCTGAGGAGGGGAGAAATCGACCTACTTGAAATAACGCTTGAGCAGGAGTTGCTCATCCGGCCTCAGGACCTCCCGGGAAACGGCCTCACCGCCCTGCCCGGTCGAGGAGACAGCCCCACCATCCCTGGCATTGGCCGGAGTCTTGTCGACCTCCCGTTCCGTCTCCCCGAGACCGAGGACTTCGCCGATGGTTGCTTTCGATAAATCGTCATTGGTGACCTGCTCCACGGCGTTGGTCCCGAGATTGTCCTCCGTATCACCAAAATAGAGCGGAGCATCTCCGCGCCCCCGGTCCACGCCCCCGGCTCCGCCCCCCATCCCCTCATCCGCACGCATTTCTCTCTCCATTGCCATCTCCTGTGCCTCACTCATGGGAGGAAGTCCCTCCATCGAGCCCAGGGCACCGGAACTCTTTCGCAACTGATCCTGAACTTGTTTCAGTTGCTCACCGGAAAGTTTGCTGAGCGTCTCCTTCCCCAGCTTCGAGGGATCGATCTCCTGCAACTGTTTCAACAGTTCCTCATTCACCGCCATCCCGCTGCTCTCGAGCGCTTCGAGCGCTTCGAGGGCTTCCTCATACTCCTTCATCAACTTTTGCCGGGTCTCTTCAGACATCTCCGGGGAGAAGTTTTTCAGGGCGGAAATATCGCGCTCCAGAGTGGCCATCTCCGAGGCCAGGTCGCGGAGTTGCCGGCCGAGGGTGTCAGCGAGCGTATCCGTCGCCTCGAGGCTTGAGTGACTGAACCATTCCTCTTCGGGCTGTTCACGGAGTTCCTCGATCTTCTGCGCGATCTCCTCAAGCGCGTCCTCCTGAATCAACTGCTCCTCCTCGAGAGTGGCGACCCAGTCTTCCATTTGCTCCCAGGCTCCGGGCTCAACCGGCGCGACTTTTTCGTTCACATCGAGAGCGGGAAAGGTGATGAGACAGGCGCCGATCGCTGCCGCGAGTCCGATGACTCCCGGCAACCAGGACCTCAGCCAGTTCCAGCGGAAAGCGGCGAGGTGCGAATCATCTGGAAGGTAGTCAGCCCAGGCTCCCACCCCACGGTTGGCGGAGGAAAGGCGGTTGTGCAAATGGAGCCGATCATCCAGACGCGCGAGGCCTTCCTCCACTCCGATAAAGCGGCTCCGACTCTGCGACCAGGCCAGAACAGCGGCTCCCAAGAGAACTATCGCGAGCCCCACGAGGGCAAGGTCCATTCGGAACCACTCACTGCGATAGGTCCGGAATCCGAGAACGAGGAGGACAAAGAGAATAAAGACTCCCGTAGCCAGAAGATTGAAGCGCTCCAGCCAGAAACCGGAATTCACGCATCGCGAGAGCGAGGTCGCGCGTCTTTTCCAAAGACGTTCCGGTGTTAAGTGGGACATGGTGAAACTACGCTACGGTGTCGCCCGCCGACATGCAAGAACGGCGAGTCCTCTACAATCCCGGTGACAATTAGATCAATCCCGGTCCCGTCTCCGGTGTCTTCTCAGCCAATCATCGAGATCACGTCTCCCCGATTCCAGAAGCTGGCGGAGGGCATCAGAGGACATTGCCTCACCGCCTGCAGCAACGACGACATCCTGTTCCGCCCTGTCATCGGTCGCGACGATGATTTGATAGGTTCCCGCGTATTTGATCGCGAGTCGCTCAATCACATCATCGGCGGTATGGCTCCGGCTGGTGTAGATCACCTGCAAACCGCCCGGGCTCCGCTCGTCGCTGGCAGTGGACCCGGTACCATCGAAGACAAGGACGATACGATAGCCTGAAAAATCCCGAAGTTCTCCCAGTCGCCGGATAAGTTCCGCGTGCGCGAGCCCTCCCCGCTTCTGATGAAGCTGAAGGAGATCAGCCCACGCGTGAATGATGTTATTCCCGTCGACCAGCAAGAATGAGGGCCGCTGGTCGCTCATGGACGGAATAGTATCGCCACTGCAGAATCGAATCAAGGCACCGAAGTAAATCCGGCGCTCAGCCTCTCCCCGCTGGCGGGAGATAGACGAAGGTAAGCGGGGCGCTTGCCCTACAGGAATAAAGCTGACGTTCGCACTCCCGTTGTAGGGCGGCCGCTCCGGCTGCCACCGAAAGTCCGGCCGCCGACCACGAACTCACCCGCGAGATTATCGCCGGAAGAGTCAGCTCCGAAATCAGGTAGACTTCTTAGGAGCCGCTTTTTTGGTCGCAGCTTTTTTAGCCGCAGGAGCCTTTTTCGCTGCAGGAGCCTTTTTCGCTGCTGCCTTCTTCTTGGTTGCCTCGGCCGCAGCCGTATCGCCGGTTGCCACAGCGGTCACCGCGTCATCAGCCTCGACTGCTTTGATCTCCTTGGTTACCACTTTCTTTTTGGAACCCGACTTCTTGTTGAGTGCCACCTGAGCCTTCACGCCCTCGGCTTTCCGCTTCAAGTAACTTTTGCGGCGGACGCGTTTCTCAACTTTATTGTGCTGTTTACCCATAATGATCGATCCGCATGCTGCGAAGAGCGCTGATTAAAAGGCAAAATTCCCATGGTGGCAAGTGGAAATCCCGCTAAACCGAGGCAGGATTGACCTGAAACGGTCCGCCCCGTCAACCCGATGAGCTCTAAAGAAAATCCATGGATCACCCACCGGACGCGTGACATCTACGAAAACCCCTGGATCCGGGTGACGGAGAGTGAGGTCACCAATCCGTCCGGCGGCCCCGGAATCTACGGAGTGGTTCATTTTAAGAACCGCGCCATCGGTGTTGTCCCGATTGACGAGGAGGGTTTCACCTGGTTGGTCGGACAGTATCGCTACACGCTGAACCAATACGAATGGGAAATTCCTGAAGGCGGATGTCCCGAGGGCGAATCACCACTCGCCGCCGCCCAGCGCGAACTGCGCGAGGAGACAGGGTTGCTTGCCGGACACTACAGGGTCCTGTTGGATGATCTCGCCCTCTCCAACTCCGTCAGCGATGAACGCGCCACGATCTTTGTCGCGACCGGCCTAACTCAGGTCGAAGCAGCACCCGAGGAGACCGAAGCCCTTCGTGTCCGTCGCCTCCCCCTGTCCGAAGCCATCGAAATGGTGAAACGTGGCGAAATCACCGACTCAATCTCCGTCATGGCCCTACTCAGGCTCGCTCTCGAAAACCAAGTCAGGCACTTTCGTTGAGATCGCGCAAGACCTCGGGATCACGGACATCGGCCCAGTCACCTGAGAGTTCAACCGCTTCAATCCTGAGCCCGTCACGCACCTGCGCGGCAATCGCGTCGGTGAGTTCATACTCTCCGCGCGGGGACAATTGCAACTCAGCGGTGTACTCAAAAATCACCGGCGAGAAAACGTAGATACCCGCATTGTAATAAGGGCTCGTCGGCTCACCGTCTTTTGGTTTTTCGATGAGATTAGTGACCAGTCCGTCCTCGATAAAAACGGCACCGCCCTTGCGGACATCTTCATCAATCTTCACGGTGAGCTTTCCATCCACGTTCGTGAAGTCGACCAGGGGAGCATAGGACTCGGGGGAAACGAGGATGTCCCCGTAGCTGAGAATAAAGGGATCCTCTCCGGCAAAATCCCTCGCTAGATCGACGACCCTTCCGGTGCCATCCTGAACCACCTGTTCGATGTAACTGATCCCGCATCCGAATCCGGATCCATCAGCGAAATAGTCGGTGATAACTTCCTTCCGATAACCGACTACGATGAGGATCTGACTGACACCGTTCGCAACCAGTCCCCGGACGATAGACTCAAGGATCGGAACACCCTTCACCGTGACCATGGGTTTGGGCAGCTCATCGGTGAGCTCTTTCATTCGGGTTCCCCGCCCGGCGGCGAGAATGACAGCTTTGGTGACCTGGGCCATGGCAGAGTAGGGAAAAAAGGTATTCTAGAGTCGGCTCACGAAATTCGCCATCCGGTCCATCGCGATCTCGATCTTATCGTAGGCGGTTGCATAACAGGCCCGCACGGAACCTTCGCCGGCAGTACCGAAGGCGCTTCCGGGAACCACCGCGACACTTTCCTCCTCGAGGAGACGAAGCGCGAATTCCTTGCTGGTGAGACCATATTTCCGAATATCCGGGAACATGTAGAAGGCCCCTCCCGGGGAGAAACAAGGCAAGCCCATTTCCGCAAATCGCTTCAGCATGAGATTCCGTCTCTGCGCATAGGCCCGACGCATCCGCTCGACTTCGGGAGCACCGTTCTTGAGTGCCTCGATCGCGGCCTGCTGGCTCATGATGGGAGCACACAGCATGGAATACTGATGAATTTTCATCATCGCCTCGGTCAGAACGGAAGGCGCACACGCATAGCCGAGGCGGAAGCCTGTCATGGCAAAGGCTTTCGAGAATCCGTGCAGAAGAACGGTGCGCTCCCGCATTCCGGGAAAGCTCGCGATGGAAGTATGCTCTCCCGGCTCCATTCCCGTCGCTCCTCCGTAGAGAAGCTCGCAGTAGATCTCGTCGGTCACGACGATCAAATCATGTTTGATGGCGAGCGCGGCAATCTTTTCCAGTTCATCCACCGGTTCGACCGCGCCGGTCGGATTGGTCGGGAAGTTGAGCAGGATGACCCTCGTCTTATCCGTGATCGCCGCCTCCACATCGGCGGCGCGGAGAACAAAATTGTCATCCACCTTTGTCTGAATCGTCACCGGAACCCCGTAGGCGAGCGTGATGCTGGGATTGTAGCTGACGTAGCAGGGCTCGTGATAGATGACCTCATCCCCCGGGTTGAGGAGGGCACGGAAAACCAGATCAAGTGCCTCGGAGACACCGACGGTGACAAGAATTTCAGAGGCGGGATTGTAGGAGACCTTGAAAAGCTCCTCCACATAACCGGCAATAGACTGGCGCAAGGAGAGCAATCCAAGGTTCGAGGTGTAACTCGTCTGGCCTTTCTCGAGCGAAAAAATGGCCGCCTCGCGAATGTGCCAGGGGGCGGAGAAATCCGGTTCGCCGACGCCGAGGGAGATGACGTCGTCACGGCCCATGACGAGTTCGAAGAAGTCGCGGATTCCGGAGCGGGGAAGGCCCTGGACGTGCTTTGCGATGCGTTCTTGCAACGGTTTCATGAAATAGAATCAGTCGGGGGTTGGGGACCACTCCGGGTGACCCCCTTCTCATCAAGCAGGGGGACCGGGGAGGCCCGGAAAATTGCCTCAGGGGGTGACGGCGAGACGCTCTTCGGCGTGAGTTTCGCCGGCGATGAAACCGCTCTGCTTGTAGACCTTGAGCTGAAAATGGGTCGCGGTGGAAATGACCCCATCCAACGTGCTGAGTTTCTCACTCACAAATCGGGCAACTTCACGAAGGTCCTCGCCCTCGACGAGCACGGCAAGGTCGTAACCACCACTCATCAGGTAGCAACTTGTGACCTGGTCGAAGCGGGCGATACGCTGGGCCAGCTTGTCGAACCCGCCATCCCGCTCGGGAGTCAGTTTTACCTCAATGAGGGCGGAGACGTGACGCTGGCCCGCGCGCTCGGGATCAACGACGGCGTGGTATCCGAGAATAGCACCCTTATCCTTCAAGACAGCCAGCATCTCCTCGACCTCGGCTTCGGATTGTCCGAGCCGCTCGGCGATCTGCCGGGTCGTGAGACGGGCGTCTTTTTGTAGTAAATCTAACAACGAATCCATACTGAATATTCCATCCGCCGGAGCGGTCTCAATCTCCAAAACAAATTCCGATCGCTTTTGCCGCCGCAACGACTTCGCCCTCGGGATCCACCAGGTTCAGCTTTCGCACGGCATCCTCAATCGTAACGGATCCGACGTGGTACTGCTGGTAGCTGACCATACGACCAAAACGCTTTTCTTCTATCAAATTTACGGCTTTTACCCCGAATCGCATCCCCAGAACCCGGTCGAGACAGGTCGGGCTGCCGCCGCGCTGAAGGTGCCCCAGCCGGGTGCATCGCGTTTCCTTGCCGGTGAGCTGCGACAATTTTCCCGCCACCTGGTCACCGATCCCGCCAAGCCGGAATTCCCCTCCGGTTCCGGCGTCTTCGACGACGAGTCCGCCTCCCACTTCCACGGCTCCCTCGGCCACCACCACGAGCGAACTATGAAACCCGTGCTCCTCGCGCTGAAGAATGGCCTCGGCTACCCGCTCATGGCAGAAAGGGATCTCGGGAATAAGAATACTGCTCGCTCCGCCGCCGATCCCGCCATAAAGCGCAATCCATCCGGCGTGCCTGCCCATCACCTCAAGCACCATGATACGGCTATGGCTTTCCGCCGTGGTGTGAAGGCGGTCCAGTGATTCCGCCACCACTTGAATCGCGGAGTCGAAACCAAAGGTCATCGCCGTCGCCCCGAGGTCATTGTCGATCGTCTTTGGCACGCCCACGATGGGAAATCCCTCCTCATAGAACTGCAGAGCGGTGGTCAGGCTTCCATCACCGCCCACACAGATGAGTGCATCCACTTCAAGATCCCGCAGCGTGGTAAAGGCCTCCTGCATATATTCCTCCGGAATCCGGCGCAGACCTCCGGCACCAATTTTCGAGGAAAAATGTCCCCGGTTCGAGGATCCGAGAATGGTGCCCCCCTGCTTGAGGATGCCCTCGGTCTTTTCCACCCGGAGCACTTTGTAGTCCCCTTGCTCCAGGAGACCTTCAAAACCGTTTTTGAACCCGAGGACTTCCCATCCAAGCTTCGTCGCGCTTCCAACGACGCCGTGGGTGACCGCATTCAGCCCGGGGCAGTCTCCCCCTCCGTTAAGAAGTCCAATTCTCATGGGCGGGAACTGAGAACTAGTTCACTCTCTTTCGCAAGTGATCATTGGTTTCAGAAACCCCTCCTTCCGCCAGCCAGGAGGCGCAGGCAGCCCATCCCTGATTCAGTAGAAGGACGGCATCCCGAAAGCGGTCACCGGACTTCAAAACAACTGAAATCAAACGGCGATTGCCGATGCTACCCCCTACCCCGGATTCACCGGTCGCCGATGCAATGAGGCACTCCCCGGAACGTCGGGTCGTTCCCGTCTTGGTTCCATCGATTCCCCGCGAGCCAAGAAGCTCATTCGTGTTGATCAAACGGACCTCCATGGCCGCTCCGTTCCGGAAAACGGTTACGGTCTTCTCCTTTTCCCGGCAGAAACGACCAAACTCAGGATGATCGTAGGCATGAATCGCCAGCCTCGCCATATCGGAGGCAGTCGAAACCCCTTGAGCCTCCTCACCATCCAGCCCGTGAGGATTGATAAAGCGGGTCCTTTCCATGGCGAGATCTTTGGCGAGAAGATTCATTCGCTCGACAAACACTGCCACAGCCTTTAGTCCCGAAACCGCGGGATTCATCTTTTTCCCGAAGGCCTCCGCCATCGCTGAGGCCGAGGTGTTGTCGGAAGCCATCATGGCTGCAAAGAGAGCGGTTTCGAGGGGAAGTTTGTCTCCCTCCTTCACGGCGAGCGGATTCGCCCCTCCGGAAATCGCGTCCTTCGTCACCGGAATCTGATCGGTAACGTTCCCGCCATTCTCGGCAATCCACTCCAGGACAACCATCACCGTGGCGATTTTGGTGAGGCTGGCAACCTGCCGGGGAGTGTCTTCACCCTTTGCGACCAGAATGTGTCCGGACTCATGGTCGACAACGAGATGGCTCTCCGCCGCACTCAGTTCAACAGAGTCAGCCATTACCAATCCAAGAAATGCGGCGGCCATTAAAACGAGTTTCATGAGTTTCCCGATCTCAACACCTACTTTCGACCATGCCGCGACGCCGCGACAAGAAAAAACCGCAGCAGGTAACCCCGCTGCGGCTTTGTCAGAACCGAAAGTAATGGCTGGATTAGAGCCGGCCTTTAAGTTTTTCGAACTCACGCTCGAGCGAGGCGATTTCACCTTGAATCGCAATCATGCGCTGCAAAGCGTCGGAAACTTTATCGCCGGATCGGGCCTTACCCGATGCTTTGACTTCAGTCACCGCTGCTGCAGCCTTGGCTCCGCGCACAGTCTTGCGCTTTTTGCGTCCACCGCGTCCGGGAGTGTCCACGCCAGCCTTTTCGAGCCAGGATTTGATGGTGATCGGGTTGAGATCCCATTTCTTCACCGCTGCCGACTGACCGCCGCGGCCTTTTTGCTCGTTATAATTTTGGACGTAGGCAACTACCTCGTCTTTTGTTTTCTGATCGTATCGTGTAGCCATATTTGGGGGGTTTTGTTATAAGGGGGAGGGGAACAATAATTCCCGCACCCTTGTTTTGCAACGTTTATGTAACTACGCCGGTCGCCACAGAGACGACGCAACTGAATTATCTAGTATGATGAATCTTCGACTAATCCTCCCGACCGGACTTTTCACTCTCGTCACCCTTCTCTCATTCTCGATCTGGGCCTTCGGCTCCCGAATTTTCAATTCGGAACCATCGCTGTATGCAATGTGCGCCCTCGTCTTCCTTGGTCTGGGCGGACTGGCCATCACTCCCGGCTCCATTCTTGAGACAAAGAAGGAGGTCGCCGGTTTCTGTATTCGTTTTGCGGTGGGATTTGCCGCGTACGCATTCCTCTGGTCGATCTCGTGGTTCACCTTTCGGGACACATTCGGGGAGATTCTCGGATCCTTTCTTGGGCTGTTGACCATCATCGCCATCCTTCGCCGCGAGACGACAAGCACCCGCCCCCTCCTCACCGCCACTGCGGTGGTATTTCTCTGGCACACTCTTGGCTATTACACCGGTGGACTGACGTATCAGGCGCTTCAGGGTCGCGGCCAGCTGGGTATTCAACTGCCCTTTGAACCTAATACCATCGTCACCCTTGCCCGCCTTTCGTGGGGCCTCTTTTTCGGCCTGGGATTCGGAATTGGACTGGCAAGCCTGATTCAGCGGCCGCGCACGAGCTGAACGAGTCCGTCGAGGCAGATCTGCGACCAGCTTTCCAGTTGGTCGCGACGAGACTCCAGTTGTTCGAGAGTCAGGAACTGCAGATCGGTGATATTATCCTCTCCGGCCGTTACCTCATCACTCTCCAAGGTGAAGAGATGAACAACTCCGAGATGAACTTTGCCCACCTCATTGGAATCATCATTGATCAATCCGAGAATCTCCTGGGTGTGGCCGCCGGATATATTCAGTTCCTCATCGATCTCCCGCTCGACCCCGATGGTGTACGTATCTTTATCAAGGGACGACCCGGCGTGATCGATGTCATTGATATGTCCGCCAATACCAATCGATCCCTTCGCCGCGAGCCGTTTCTCTCCTGAGCCGCCGCCCCTAACGTAGTGGAGATAGCGATCACGATGCCTGAAGATGGCGTAAGGAATAATCTGCTTATGCGACGGATCCTCCTCGGCAAGGTCACGACTCAGAAAATAGTTGTTCGCGGGATCGAGGAGCGAAGGAAGATAAAGTTCCGGCTCCAGCGTGATCCCCTGAAAAACTCCCAGGCGCTCAAAGAGATCGCGGGAGACCACCAGCACATTTTCGTCTGCGTATTTGCCCATCGGCCAGCAATCGACACTACCGCGGCGATAAGTCAAACCGGTATCGGGACAATCCGGCCGTCCTCGTGACCGTTCGCTGCACACGGGCCCCGAGGAGACGCTCGAACATCTGAATCTCCATGCGCTCGAGGGTGTTGTATTTTTCGAAGAGCGGCTCCAGAGGATTGTGAAACTCCTCAATCCTGAGCCCCTCTTCCTCGGTGAAAATACACTTCGAATAATATCCTGTCTCGGATCTCGCTGCGGCCAATTTTTCGGCCCGCTCCTGAACCGAGTCTCCGCTCACCACTTTCGAGAGTTGCTCGGCGCGGGTTCGAAAAAAGGAAAACAGGATCTTTTCCGCCGCATTGGATTCAAGCTGGGTCGCCGCCTCAAGAATGAGAAGGCTGAAATCGTTACCGATCTGGGGGAAGAGAGGCGCAGCCTTCGCGGTTAACCGGTAGAGCTTTTCCGGCCGGCCCACTGCTTTCGGATTCCGCCAGGTCTCGAGCAGTCCCAGTTTATGCATCGCGAGGCAGTGTTTTTTCACCCCCATATAGCTCATCCCCATCACTTCGGCCAGTTCCCCGACCGAAAGACCGCCCGAACACTTGATCAACTCCATGATTTCAAACCAGTGAGGTTTGGAGATGCGGCGAAGAAGCTTGAGGTAGGAAGTCACGTCAAAATGGAAGTTCGAGGGTTTCGGGGGTAGACGGCCAATTCGGGAGGCTATAAACTCGTTTCGGTTTTGTAGCAGCAGATGACCGTGATTGCCGCTAAATAATTACCTGATTAGTGAAAAAAGACCTCCATTTAACCTTACCCTTCGCCACTTTACCCTGCTTCCGCGGGTAAGGAATTGCATTCGATCACGTCTCCCTTTGTCACCAAGGTAATTCTCCAACTGACCTGAGAGACCGCCGCCAATGAACTACCCAGCCGCACTTGACCTCGAAAAATCCTTTCTCTCCCATGCCCCCGGGTATTGGGCCTCGCAGGGTGTTACTTCCGCGGACTGGAACAGCCATGTCTGGCAATTGAAAAACCGGATCACCACGCTGCGGCAGTTGGAGGAGCACCTCGTGCTGACGGAGGATGAACGGAACGGGGTTATTCTCTCAGGCACCAAACTGGCGATGGCCATCACCCCTCACTTTTTTAATCTGATTGACCGGGATAACCCGGAATGTCCGATCCGGAAACAGGTCATCCCGAGGGTGGAGGAAACCTGGACTTCCCCCTACGAGATGGCGGACCCCTGCGGGGAAGATTCGCACATGCCCGTCCCCGGACTGGTCCACCGTTACCCGGATCGGGTTCTCTTCCTCGTCACCGACCGTTGCGCCTCCTATTGCCGATACTGCACGCGAAGCCGGGTCGTCAGCGGAGCAGGCGAACAGGAGTTGGAAACCGATTTCGAGGCGGCCTTCCAGTATCTCGAAAAACACACGGAGATTCGCGATGTCCTGCTTTCAGGCGGAGATCCCCTCCTCTTTTCGGACAGCAAACTGGAGAAAATTCTCAGCCGGCTCAGGGACATTCCCCACCTCGAGTTCCTCAGAATCGGGTCACGCGTTCCGATTTTTCTCCCACAGCGGATAACGCCGCAGCTTTGCGCCATGCTGCAGAAATATCATCCGCTCTTCATGAGTGTTCACGTCAATCACCCCCGTGAGCTCACCCTTGAGGTGAAGGAAGCGCTCGAACGACTCGCCAATCATGGAATTCCCCTCGGCAATCAGAGCGTGCTTCTCCGCGGAGTGAACGACAACCTGGATACCATGAAAACCCTCGTGCACAAGCTCCTCATGTGCCGTGTCCGCCCTTATTATCTCTACCAGCTTGACCTGATCCAGGGGTCCTCGCATCTTGAGGTCCCGGTCGAAGAGGGAATTGCCCTCATTGAGGGGCTGCGCGGTCACACCACCGGATATGCCGTGCCTCAGTATGTCATCGATGCTCCCGGAGGCGGAGGCAAAGTCCCGATCAATCCGGACTATGTTCTTCAACGAACCGGCGACCGCACCCTCATCCGCAACTTCGAGGGAAAAACCTTCGAATATCCGGAACCTTCAGCCGTTTCCGGTCCTGTCCTCGATCTTGCCGAATAAGACGCGTCAGACACCACGCCCGTCGAGGAGGAGGATCGATAGGGTCAATTACTCGGAGACGGCAAAATCAAAGATCATCTCCTTGTTCGCGAGAGACAACTCCTCCACCGTCGCGGGGACCACACCGGATCCACCCAGCATGACGATGACCAGCTTGGAAAGTTTCTCCACCACCTTGATATCCGTGACCTGACGGCATTTGACGAGACTGAGCTGCACGATGTTCTCCAGGGCCGCGACCTTTTCGATCCCTGACAGATTGACACAACCGGTCAGATCAAGCTGTTCGAGCCCGGTTGCGGCCTCCAGCCCATCCAGGCTGCGCAACTCCGGACAATGAGTAAAGCCGGCATACTGCGATACGCCCGAAGGCATCCCTTTGAGCGAACGGAAGTTGGGACATGCCTCGAGATGGATCTCGCGAAGGGAGCTCAATCCCGCAAGCGGTTCCAGAGTCTCGATGGCATCCTGCCCTCCCATGCGGAGGACCCGGAGCTTGGGCAGGGTGGCGATTTCACTGAAATCACTGATCTCCACATTCCGGATATCGAGGACGATCAATTCGGAAAGACCGCCTACCCCGGCAAGTCCGCGCAGGGTGGTGGCATTGCTGACATCAAGATCAGTCAGTTGCGTCAATCCACTCAGTCCCCCGATCGCTGCGAGACTGCTGCATCCGTCCGTATAAAGCTGGCGCAGGCCGGGAAACGAAGTCACCTCCAGCTGCGCCACTTTTAGGCAGCGGCTCAAATAGAGATTCTGCAGCCCGGGGAGGTTGCTTACCTCAAGAGCCGTCAGGTTCACACAACCGCTGAAGTCGAGAGTGACGAGATTGGGAATGTCACGAATCGCCGCGGTTTCGGAAAAGTTCTTACTATCTGTCAGAACAATTTCAGTCAGAGCCGGGTGCCCGCTGACGCCATCCGCGCTGACCAGTGATGCACAATCGATGGCAACAATCGAGGTGAGGGATTTCAATTTCTCGATCCCCGCCAGAGACTTCAATTCCGGTGCACCCGTGACATCAAGAATGGTGGGATTCCCGGCACGCAACGCCACCGTCGCAAGATCAGACAGGTCGATCAGGGACGAACTTGAGCACCCGAGGTAAAATTCTTCGTCGGTAATGGAAACATCGGCTCCGAAGCGGGTTTCCAGCTCACTCAGGGCGTTTTTCCTGTCACTCTTCTTCCAGAGCACGAGAATCAGAACCACGATAACGATGGAGACAATGATGACCGGGATGCGAGCTGCGTTTTGCATGAGAAAGTTCCCTGAACCGCAGGAGACCCTACACTACCTTGATAAGACTCGCCAAGCCCGTATCGCCCGAAAGACGAAAGTTGGCGGCATTGTCATGGAACAGGAATCCGGTCAATAATCGTGGCGATGATCTGCTCACTGGTGATTTCCTCGGCTTCCGCTTCGTAGCTCAGGAGAATCCGATGACGGAGGACATCATAAACGAGATCCTTGATGTCCTGCGGCACCACGTAACCGCGGCCGTTGAGGAAAGCCGCCGCCTTGGCTGCGAGAGTGAGGTTGATCGTGCCTCGAGGTGAGGCCCCCGCCCGGATTAAAGGCTGCAGCGCGGGCTCAACTTCACCGGGGAAGCGGGTCGCGTGGATCAAACGGACGATGTAGTCCTTCACCCCGTCGTCCACATAGACGTAGTTCACCAGTTCCCGGCTCGCGATGATGGTTTTTGCATCCACCATGGCCCGGGTCCGCGTCTTGGGACTCGAGGTCGCCATGCGATCCAGAATAATCCTCTCCTCGGCGATCGTGGGGTAATCGACGATCACCTTGAACAAAAAGCGGTCCAACTGCGCTTCAGGCAACTGGTAGGTGCCTTCCTGATCAATCGGGTTCTGAGTGGCCAGAACGAGGAAGGGATCAGGCAGGCGATAGGTCGTGTCCCCGATGGTGACCTGACGCTCCTGCATCGCTTCAAGGAGAGCGCTTTGCACCTTGGCGGGAGCCCGGTTGATCTCATCAGCAAGGATCAGGTTCGAAAAGACCGGACCCAGCTTGGGAACAAATTCATTGGTCCCGGGATTGTAGATGAGCGTGCCGATCAAGTCGGCGGGCAGGAGATCGGGAGTAAACTGGATACGCTGAAACTGCGAGGACAGGGCACCGGCGAGCGAATTCACCGTGAGAGTCTTGGCGAGTCCCGGGACCCCTTCCAGCAGCACGTGCCCGTTGGTCAGCAATCCGGTGAGAAGCCGGTCGATCAGGGAATGCTGCCCGACGACGACTCGGGCCATCTCCTCTTTGACGGCCGATACCCAGACTCCCTGTTTCTGAATCTCTTCGGCGAGTTTGGTGGTATCGACGTTATGCATAAACTGCGGGTCGATAGGATGAACGAGTTTTCCAGCCATGCAACCATTGACCGAAAAAAGGGCACTCTCTTGCTCAGATCACGGGGAAACGGGAAGTTCCCCGTCCTCACCGACTCCGGATGAAACCTCCGGCACGGTCGATGACTTGTCCGAGATTTTCCGCTCGACCACAGCTTCGAGGCGCCGCTCCCACAAATATCTCCGGAAAAGCACCTTGATCGCGGCCGTCAGGGGCACGGCAAGGAGCGCCCCGAGAAGCCCGCCCAGAAGGAAAGACCAGAAGAGAACGGAAAAAATCACCGTCAGAGGATGTAATCCGACTGAATCCCCGACAATCCTGGGAGCAGTGACGAGTCCGTTGACCTGCTGGAGGGTGACAAAGATGACGAGGACGATAACAGGATAAATCCACACATTCGGAAGCCAGGTCCAGGCATGGAGGAGAACCTCGGCCCGCTTCCCGTCCGCCGAGACGCTGGTCACGACGTAGCGGTCCGCTTTCGCCGGTTTGGCCGTGATTTCTCCAGCCTTGGCCGCTACTTCACCGCTTCCGCCCCCATCCACCTGAACCATCGCGATTCCGCCAACCACAGGCGTCTCGTTTTGCACCACCGCGCCCCAGGAAACGGCTCCAAAATGGGCAATGGCGATTAGAATGGCCGGAACCATGACCATCAAATTGCCGATATAGGGAATAAGCCCGAGAATGGCGAGGAAAACTCCGATGAGGAGGGCGTAGGGAAGTCCGATCGAGGTAAGCGCGACCGCCACGAGCGCTCCGTCAATGAGGCTGACGACCATCTGTCCCCGGAAAAAGGAAATAAGATACCCGTTGATCTCAGTGAGTGTCCCGACCACCTCGTCCTTGAAAGAGGAAGCCTTCAGCGGCAGATAGTCAGACCAGGTCGTCGCTATCTTGTGTCCATTCTGGAGGAAGTAATAAAGATAGATCGGCACAAGAAGCAGCCCGAGAAGATACCCGAAAAATCCGAAGGCGCCTCGCACGCGGGACCAGACCCACTGCCCGATATTGGCACCAATCTTGGGTCCCTCAGCGGAAATCCAGTCTATTCCCTTCTGGTAGTATTCTTCCGCTATCCCCGTGTTAACCTGGCTCTGAAGCGATGAGACCCCACTTTTTACCAGGCTCATAACCTGTTTACCATAGGCATCCCGCTTATCATAGGCTTCCTGAGCCTGTCCGAAAGTTGGCACAAAAACCGCCACAACCAGAAGAACCACCAGGACAAGAAAGGCAACGTAGACAAAGAGGGCCGAGACACGCTGTGACCACCCCCTCTTCTCTAACCAGGAAATAATGGGATCGAGCAGATAGGCGATGATGCCTGCCACCGCCAGAGGCACAAGGACAGGTTGGAGATAACTCAGCACCGTCGCCGAAAGCATGACCGCTCCGACAATGATGCAGCCGATGATGACAATCGATAAACCGCTGATCGCCAGCCAGAGCGTTCGCTTCTGAAATACAGAAGGGATGGGCCGGGATTCACTCGACTCGGGCGCAGTTTCCATGAGGATTTAACCTTGTGAAGGTTCCCCCCGACGTCAACCGCCAAAGTCATGTGAATAACTAGGTGAATAACTTGTTCCGAACGCCCCGAAGACTGGAAAAGACTCCGCTGGGAGCGGTCCTGAACCAATCGATCGGCCCGGTCTGAAAGGCATTTTGTTAGCAGCGATTCAGAAAGGGACGCGAAAGTGAGGCAATTTTGAAGAATTCCTCATTTTCACCGTAACTCCCTCATTTTTAAATTCTTGAACACAAATTTAAGGGCCATCCGAAGTTTCTGACACCGCCCTGGAGGGCCTAAAGCTGAACTCTTTAGGATCCGTTTTTTCCTGACCTGTCCCGGTAAGAAGCCGACTTCCCCCATTTTCCCCTCCCCGTTTGCAAAATGTGAATAACTTTGTGAGCAACCAGGCAAAAAATGATAAAAAGGCGGTGCTTTTTCCCAATCTGAGGCCATCCGCCCCCGCGAAAACCAGCGAAACGGGCCTGGAGCAGCCCCCCGCCGATTCATCCTGCTTTCAAGCCCCCAAATCCGTGCTATCAATACCGTTTCCTACTCCGCTTCAACGAGCCGTTCCCTTTTTATCATGTTTGTCGACCACATCAAAATCTACGCGAAGGCCGGTGACGGCGGAAACGGCTGCTCGAGTTTCCGGAGGGAAAAATTTGAACCCAAAGGCGGGCCCGACGGGGGAGATGGAGGTCGGGGAGGCGACGTTGTTCTGGTGGTCGACGGGAACACGGACAACCTTCGCAGCTACTTTTTCCAACCGAACTACAAGGCGGAAAAAGGCAGACCCGGCCAGGGGCAGAAAAAAACCGGGCGCTCGGGTAATCACCTCGTCCTGCGGGTGCCCCCGGGAACAGTCGTCTACCGGTCAGTTCCAAATGTGCGGAAGTTCGACGCCGAAGATGATTTCCCCGAAGAGGAAGTCGGCGATCAGGACTGGTCGGGAAAGTTTTCAAAAAGTACGCGCAAAAAGGGAATGCTGGACACCGGCACCGCCGAACCCCGTGAAAAAAGCGCCGCGCCCCCTGTCCCTGACGACACCGACGACAGCGACATCTTCCCCGGAAACGAGCTGGATGAGGACGAATTTGGCGGAGACGGGATCGACGGGGAACTCGACGACCTCGAAGATTCGGAACCGGCCCATCCCTACGGGGAGGTGATCGCTGATTTAACCAATGAAGGTCAGCGTTTCGTCCTCTGTATCGGAGGCGGTGGTGGAAAGGGAAACTGGCGTTTTCGCACCGACACCAATCAGGCCCCGATCGAGTTCACCGAGGGAGCCAAGGGGGATGAGGGCTGGTTCTATCTGGAGTTGCGCCGCATCGCCGATATCGGGCTGGTCGGCTTTCCAAACGCCGGGAAATCCACGCTCCTCGGAGCGCTTTCCAATGCCACACCGAAAGTGGCGTCCTATCCGTTCACGACCCTCACTCCCATGGTTGGTGTCGTTGAGTTCCCCGGTTTTTTGAGGACAACCGTCGCAGACATTCCCGGACTGATCGAAGGCGCCCATGAGAATGTCGGGCTCGGTCATGACTTCCTCCGTCATATCAGCCGCTGCTCCTACTTCCTTTTTGTCGTGGATACGGCCGGAGTCGACCAGCGCGACCCCGTCTCTGATCTTGAGATCCTGCGCAAGGAGATCAACCTCTATGATGAGGAACTCACGACGCGTCCCTGGTTCATTGTTGCCAACAAAATGGATCGCGCCGAATCGGCCGATCATCTCGAGGCCCTGAAAAACCGGTTTCCAAAGCAGGAGATATTCCCCATATCCGCCGAGAGCGGCGAAGGGCTGGATGCCTTGAGAAAACGTCTTTGCGAACTCTCCGGGAAACGACCTGCCTGATTGTTCGCGCCCCAAAGTGCGCCGAATCCGACCCGGCAGGCGATAATAAGCGATTGCGCCTATTTCATCCTGAAGTAACCTTTACGCGCATGGCATTGGATCGCTTCATTACACGCTCCATTATTATCAACGCAATGATTATCGGCTAGATCAGCCGGGTGATTGCGAATCGGTCCTTTTTTCCTCCATGCCAGAGCGAGCCGAGTCGGGATCCCCTTCCCCGCCCGATTCCATGCGCCCGGCTCTCCCTTCATCCTGATCCCAACCCTGTTGAATCAACGACTCACCCTTCTCGAATCCAGCTATGAGCAAACACCCCGAAGTTAAACTCTACGATACCACCCTGCGCGACGGCACCCAGGGCGAGGGCGTGAATTTCAGCTCTCTCGACAAGATCCGCATCGCCCGGGAGCTTGATGACTTCGGAATGCATTACATTGAAGGCGGCTGGCCGGGGTCGAATCCGAAGGATGTCTCCTTCTTCGAGCAGGCGGCAGATCTGGAGTGGAAAAACGCCCGCATCGCCGCCTTCGGGAGCACCCGACGCAAAGGCATCGCGGTGGAAGATGATGGTCAGGTGCGCACCCTGCTCGAGGCAAAGACTCCGGTGATCACCTTTTTCGGGAAAAGCTGGCGGCTTCATGTCACCGAGATCCTCTCCACAACTGAGGCTGAAAATCAGGCCATGATCCGGGATACAACCCGCTACCTGAAAGAGCATGGGAAGGAAGTGATCTACGATGCCGAACATTTTTTTGACGGCTACAAAGACTCACCCGAACACGCCCTCGCCACTCTCGCTGCCGCAAAGGACGGCGGGGCCGACTGGCTTGTGCTCTGCGATACCAACGGCGGCACGATGCCCCATGAAGTGGCCGAAATCACCGAAGTGGTGATGAAAACCTTCGGGATTCCGGTCGGGATCCACACCCACGATGACACCGGGGTCGCGGTCGCCAACGCCCTCGCCTCCATCCTGGCGGGAGCCACCCAGGTTCAGGGAACGGTGAATGGCTATGGCGAACGTGTAGGCAATTGCAACCTCACCACCGTTATTCCGAATCTCCAATTGAAGATGGAACGGCCGGTCATCCCGAACATCTCGCGGCTGACCCACCTCGCTCACTTTGTCGATGATCTCGCCAACTGCGCCCACAACATCCGCGCGCCTTATGTCGGCTCGACCGCCTTCGCCCACAAGGGCGGGATGCACGTCAATGCCGTTCAGAAGGTCGCCCACAGCTTCGAACACGTCACCCCCGCGACAGTGGGAAACCGCCAGCGCATTCTGGTCTCGGAGCTCTCGGGGCAGTCGAACGTGCTGATGAAAGCCGAGGAACTGGGGCTTCCCGTCGAAAAGGGAAGCCCGGAGGCCGTGGCGATCCTTCAGAACCTCAAAGAACTCGAGGAGCAGGGATACGAATTCGAGGCCGCAGAGGCCAGCTTTGAGCTTCTCATCCGGAAACATCTCAAGACCTACGAGCCCTTTTTCGAACTGAAGGAATATCATTGCACTTTCCGCCGTGACGGAGAGCGCAACTATCAGGCCTGTTCGGCCACGGTGAAAGTCGTCGTCAACGGAGTCGAGGAATACCGGGTCGCCGAAGGTGACGGTCCGGTGAACGCCCTTGACGCCGCCCTGCGGAAAGCCCTGCGCCCCGCCTTCCCCTTTATCGATGAAATGGAACTGGAGGACTACAAAGTCAGAATCATCGACAGCCACATGGGAACCGCCGCCAAAACCCGGGTCTTGATCCTGAGCTCGGATCACCACACGAGTTGGGGAACCGTGGGAGTAAGCTATAACATCATTGAGGCCAGCTGGCGCGCCCTCGTCGACTCGGTTGAATACTTCCTTGCCAAAAAGCGGGACTAAACACGAGAGAGAGATTCACTGGGGCGTCGACACTTTTTCGAGGAACTTCTCGAAAAGTGTTCTCGATTTCTCAGGCGTTGCCACCTCAGTCTGGGTTTCCTCTTCAATCACCATTTCCAGTTGTTCCGGGACGACCGGTCGAACGGTTTCTCCATCCGGAGTCACTTCAGGAAGGTCGATGACATCGGTAGTGAGGCGGTTCGGGTTGCTTTTGAGAAAGGTGTTGATGGGGATGCGCACGGTCCTGTCTTCCAATCGGAGGCTTCGCCTCGGGTCGATGAATTGTTTGGGTGTGTAGTAGGTCTCGTAGGTCTGGGGATAAAGCTCCCGCCGCATTCCGACCCGGAGATCTTTTCTGATCTCAAAATGCAGGTGGGCGGCATACATCCGGTAAGGTCCCCGTCCGATCGTTCCGAGGACCTGTCCGCGGGTGATCTGTTGCCCCACTTTAACGGAACGAACCTTCAGGTGCCCGTAAAGTGAATCAATAAAGGCGATCTGACCGTTTTTCTCCCGATAGGCGTGGCGAAGAATCACCACATTCCCCCAACCCCGGGCATAATCCTCGGAAAAGACGACCACGCCATGGGCGATCGAATAGACCGGATCACCCTCATCCGTGTTTCCTCCGCCGTTACCGTTCCAATCCTCTCCCAAATGTCCATTGGGGGAAAAACCGCGAAAGATATAATATCCGTCGCCGTTTGGCTTCCCGACCGGGTAATCAAAGCCATCAGCCAGTTTGGATGTCGTGTATGACTGAGCGCATACCGGCCCGTCACCAACCCAGCAGCAAACGAGGATTGCGGCCAGGATGAGGGCGCTTCGAGCGCTGAGACGGGGACTGTAAAGACTTAACATGAACCGGTTGTAATCCGCTGAATACTTCCCCTAACGATTGCACTGCCTGACAAATTAGCTTTTGCGTCTTGAGAATACTAAACAAGTTCGACTCAGACAAGCGGGGCAAGTGCTGATGGTGCGACCTGAAGAGTCTTTCCGGCCCCCGGTTGATAACGGCAATTGGTCTTGATCATGAGGGCAATCTTCTACAAATCCTATAGTGCAGCCTGACAAATTATCCAGCAATCTTAGAAGCCTGAAATAAGAATCCCATCCCTATCACCCCGCATTCCCCGGCCCTGCCAGGGTGCCTTCCCGGGACGATGAACTGAGTAAAGGAAGCCGCAGATTAGAGGATCTGCGGCAGTCAGGACCTTAAAGAGCGGCGCGAAACAGCCAAAAGTCATCGGTTGACCTTTGAGGTATTCAACGCCTAACTCTTTCACCCGATCGGGCCTTGTTCGCCGGGCGCACGACTGGATTTCAGCGGTGAGCCCGCTCCTGATGCCAGGCCGGCATCTTATTGAAAATCCCTTGAACTGCCCTTTTTTCCAGAAGACTCGGGCCTTTCTGAGAAATTAAGTCGCAGGAAAGAATCTCAAAATTGAATTATTTCGCAATTACTACTTGTGTTTCTACTAAAATTCGCCACAATTGCCAGAACCGAGTATTTTTCCTAAAGATTGTGGCTTTTATATCCACAGGCCTTTATCCGGAATCAGCGACGGCCGAAACCCCTCGGGGAAACCCAAGTTAAACACATGGCAGACGAAGAAGCACCAGAATTGATGACCGTGAAGGAGACCGCAGAATACCTGCGAATTCCCCTTCCAACGGTATACTACCTTGTTCAACGGGGGCAATTGCCTGCGATCCAGATCGGCGGACGCTGGCGGATCAAGCGCAGCCTTCTGGACCGGGACATTCTTAAAACCGACGAAGGCGGACAGCCCACCGTGCTGGTCGTGGATGATGATCCTGCTCTCCAGACTCTCTTCAAACAGTTCCTCAAAAAGGCCGGTTTCGGCCGTATTGTGGTAGGGACCGGTGCCGAAGCTCTCAGCTACGCCGAGAAACAGCGCTTCGACCTTGTCTTCCTTGACCTGAAGCTCCCTGATATACCGGGTGATGAGCTCTATGCCAAGCTGAAGAAGTTGTATCCGGACCTTCCCATCGTCATCATTACCGGCTATCCCGACAGCGAGATTCTCACGAAGATTCTCTCAAGCGGACCGGTCACGGTGATCAAGAAGCCGATCGAATACGATCAGCTCAATCGCACGGTGAAGATTCTGGGTCACAAAGGGGCGGACGCCGCCTGATCCTGAACCGGAATTTCTTTTGCCCTTATGAAAAGGCTCCCGATTGGGAGCCTTTTTTCGTTACCCCCTGGAATCATCGCATTGCAAAGGATCAGCTCCGAAAACAAGAAAAGCAGGTCACCGGTAAGGGTGCCTGCTTTTTGAGAGGTTCTCTACCCGCGAGCCCGCTTAGTTGAAGGTTCTCGACCAGGTTCTGGAACTTCCATTGGAATAGTGATCGCAGTAGGTCACTACAGTCACGTGGTAAGTGTAGGGACGCCCGCAGTGATCATATGCCGTTTTGCACTGGGAGTAGCGGTTGACCTCGACTGTGCTCACCTTGTAGGGCTGAGGCTCACAACCGTGTCCGTATCCGTGTCCGTAGCCACCGTCAGAGATATAGCCGGGGTAGTGTTTGGGGCTCTGGTTATAATATCCGTTGTAGCCGCCCCCGTAGCCGGAGCCATTGTATTGAATCGAAAATCTCGGTCCGGCTTCAGCGACCGTAGCGGAGCCAAAAAGGATCGCACCGGTGGCAGCTATGATTGAGAGAGTGACGAGTTTCATTTGAATTAGCGTGGTTTGTTTTTTTTGATTGTTTCACCCGTGTCGGGCGATAATCGCAACCGGTGAGTGATAAAGTAGAGACGGACCTGCTCTCTGATTTATGCACAAATCAGGGGTTCAGTTTCCGGATTATTTTTTCACCGCTTCCACCCCGGCCAATCCCGCTCTCATCACTTCAACCGGAGCTTCACGATTGAACCAGAACTCGAAGGCCATGGCTCCCTGCCAGAGGAGCATCCCGAGACCATTCGCCACCCTCGCTCCTTCGGCTGTCGCTCCGGCCATCAGCCTCGTCCTCGCCGGAGAATAGACCATGTCATAGACCAGATGATACGGCTCGATAAGCCGCTGCGGAATGACTTCCGGATCCGTCGGCTTCATCCCGATAGAGGTGGCATTGATAATGAGATCAACCTGGCCCATTTCACGTTCCATGGCCTTTTCCTCCCAGGGAATCGCGACGAGGCGATTCGCCGGGCCTTCCAGTTTTTCAGGATCACTCATCAGCCCCTGCAACTCTGTCACAAGGGCCTTTGCCTTGTCCACGGTCCGGTTCACGAGGACCAGCCTTTCACAGTGATCCATCGCGCACTGCACCGCAGCCGCCTTCCCGGCCCCTCCTCCGGCCCCGATGATCATCACCCGCAGGTCGGTCAAGTCCATTGAGAATTCTTCGCGGATAGCCCGCCGCAGCCCCGGTGCGTCCGTATTGTGCCCGATCAGCCTATCCCCGTCGACCGCCACCGTATTCACCGCACCGATCCGCCTCGCCACCTCAGTCATGTCATCGACGGCCTCAAACACTCCTCCTTTGTGGGGGATTGTGACATTAACCCCGATGAAACCCGAAGACTTCAAGAGAGAGAGGGCCTCGGTCAACTCGTCAGGCAGAATATGAAGCCTTACATACTGACAATCGATCCCGGCCGCCTTGAGCGCCGGATTATGCATCTGCGGCGATCGCGAATGTGCCACCGGATCACCTAGAACAGCAAGCCGCGCAGGAAGCGCAAGGTCAGCGTTTACCGCGGCCCAGTCCCGCAGGTCATGTATCGTAAAAACGTCCTTTGCTTCAGCCATGGCAGTGCCGCACTAAAGCACGGGCCAACGCTTCCGCAATGAGACAGCCCGCAGCCCGCTGCGATAGGGTTCTCAAACACCGGCGAAATCCCGCATCGCTGCCGCAATGATGGCAACACTGACGGCACCCGCATCGGGTTTACCAAGAGAGTTTTCTCCGAGCGTCTTGGCGCGCCCTTTGGTGGCGATCATCCCCTCGCTCGCGTCGCGTCCTGCCGCTGCGGCATCGGCCACGGCGGAGAGGGCTTCACTCACCGGGAGACCGGCAACTTCGGCGGCCTTTTCCGCGGCGGGGAAAAGCGCATCGACCATGGTTTTGTCCCCCGGCTTGGCTTCGCCCCGGGTCATGACCCCCTCAGTTCCCTCTTTGAAAATGACAGCCACTTCATGGCCGGTCAGGGTCGTCGTGTCTCCGATGGCCTTTCCTCCAGCCCTAAAAAGGGTGCCGAAAAGAGCTCCGGACGCCCCGCCCATACTGGACATCATGGCAGTTCCAACCGCGATGAAGACTTTTCCGACCGAGGGGAACTCCTGTCCTGCCAGTGCCTCTTTGACGGCAGTCATCCCCCGCTCCATCCCGATACCGTGATCACCATCCCCTAGGGCACGATCAGCATCGGTCAAAATCGGTTCGGCCTCGATAATTCTGTCGGCTACCGCGAGCATCATGTCGCGGACTTCGTTGATGGTAAGTGATTCTTTTGCCATGACTTGGATAATGCCCTGACTAAACAGGGTAAAGTGAGGGATTCAACCCTATTCACTCTCGGTCAGCCGCCGTAGCGGCCTTCCATCTTGCTGAAACAAACGGACTGGCAGGGCATGTCCCAGTATTTCTTCAACTCGTCATCGACGCGGGTGAGCGAGAAAGAAATCCCTGACATCTCCTGACAGGTCACGAGAGGCCCTACCATTACGTCGTAGATCTGGATGCCCTTTTCGGTCAGGCATTTCTTCGCGGCACGCAGCCCAATGAGGAGTTCCATCATCGTGGTCGCCCCGAGTGAATTCACAAAGAGGATGACTTCATCTCCGGCCTTGAGCGCCTCGACCTCCTCATCGTTCTCAAAATCCTCAAAAATGTAGGACAGCATTTTCGGGGTGAGTTCGTCCGCCGTGGCCATGGGAATCTCCCCGACGCCCGGCTCGCCATGAATGCCCATGCCCAGACCGATTTTGTCCGGAGCGATGTCAAAGGTGGGTTTGCCGGTCGCGGGAATGGATCCCGGTGCCATCGACACGCCGACCGACCGGGTTTGCAGCACCGCCTTTTTGGCGACTGCTTCGAGTTCATCCAGCGTCGTCACGACCTGTGATGCGGCACCGGCGAGCTTTACAATCGGAACAAGTCCGGCAATACCACGACGATTTTTCTTCATCGTCGGAGGGGCGGAGCATACGTCGTCCCAGATGAGAACCGAGCGGACTTTGATCCCCTCGTCGTCGGCAAGCTCGGCGCCAAGGTCAAAATTCATGACATCTCCGGCATAGTTCCCGTAGAGATAAAGGACGCCGTTGCCGCGATTGACGGCCTCGGTGGCCTCAAGAACGATGTTCGGAGGGGGAGCCGCAAAGATATCGCCACAAGCCGCACCGTCGGCCAGATTCCGTCCGACCAGGCCATGATAGATCGGCTCATGACCGCTGCCGCCGCCGACGAGCAGCGCAACCTTGTTGTCAGGGATGTGAGTCTTTACGATCGAGCGGGTTCCGACGTACTTGCACTCACCGTTGTAGGCATCGACGAGGCCTTCGACGAGCTCGTTGGCGACTTTGAGGGGATTATTGATCAGCTTCTTCATCTGAAAAGGGATTCGCCGTTATGGCGGGAGCTTGTTGTCTCAGAGTTTGCAGGGGAAGACAAACGGAAAATGTTGAGCCGACAAATTTGCGGGACACATTTAGCGGAATTCGATACAGTGCGCCCATGCCCTTGAAATCAAACAAACCCGTGGTGATTTCCATCCTTTTCCTGCTGGCCCTGTCCGCCGCTTCCCGGGGCCAGGAGATGATCACGGCAGATCTTGATCTCTTTATCACGCTGCCCGACGCCTACCGGATCACCCCCGACGATTTGGAGAAACGCTTTGAACAGGGAGATTGGACAAAGAATCCCTATTTTAAATGGCTCACCGGGGATAAATCGCGGGCAATCTTCCAGCGGAAGGATCTCGACAACCTGAAGGTCGACCTCACTCTCCTGAAGGGAACCGTGCCGATCGAAGAGGCGATCATTGACTTCAAAAACGGAACCCTCATCGGAGTCACGATCTCAATTTTCAACCGGGGAGATGGAGGCAGCATCGCTGCGGACGATTTCGATAAGCGATTCAAGTCGATGGGACGGCACATCGGGGAACAGCTTCAGGCCCGCCCGACGAGGCGAGAGGCAAAACCCACCCAGGGTCAGCTTACGTCAGGGTTTCTTTGGATCTCTGCCCACGGAAAAGCCGTTCTGGAGCACAATCCCGAAGCTCCCGGCAACACCGAGTTTCTCCGGATGCGACTTGCCCGTCGGGACGCGGGGGGTGCCTATGAGGCGGCCATGCAATCCCGTCCCGGCGCGTCCGTAAAACTGTCGGATCTGCCGGCGAAGGTAAAACGGGATGAATCCGGTAACATCTTTATCACGGATATCCCCATGGTCGATCAGGGAGCCAAGGGATACTGCGTTGTGGCGTCGGCTCAGCGGCTTTTCGAATATTACGGCATTCACTGCGACATGCACCAGCTCGCCCAGATTGCCGGTTCCGACCCTGAAAAGGGCACCAGCAGTCTGGAGATCAATGAGCAGCTCGGGGCCATCGACCATCTCTTCAAGACCCGCTTTACCTGTCTCGCGGTGGCGCAACCTAACGGGCTTGTTGAGCTGATCGACGGGCAATATGTCGGGCCTCCGGTGCCAGAAGCTGATTTTCACACGATGATAAAGAAGAGCATTGATGCCGGCATCCCTCTGCTCTGGTCGCTTGAAGTCGGACTTTTTCCCGAGGAACCGCCACTGCAGGAACAGGCTGGTGGCGGTCACATGCGGATGATCACGGGCTACAACACAAAATCCGGCCGCCTCATTTTTTCAGACTCATGGGGAGCCGGCCACGAGTTCAAGACAATGAATGCCGAGGACGCTTATAATGCGACCCGGGGTCTCTTCATGATGAAACCGATTGTGCGTTGACTCCGGATCACTCCGGGACACCCGACTCAATGATGAGTTCCGGCCGATAGAGGTCCTGATTGCTGGCCTGAAACTCGGCTTTCAGGTTCACTTTGAAACGAAAGAGATCCACCAGGTGCCAACGCAGGTAGCGCCATTTGCCCGTGTTGCCGTCGTGTTCGATTCCGACGAGGAGGTGATTGGCGTCGTGGAGAACTTTGCTGGTTTCCGTCTTCGGAGTGAAATAGAAAGTCCGCAGGCTGGAATCGAGCGACCCTTCCTCCACCAGTTTCGGGTCAAGGTAGACGATGCGTCCGGACTCCAGGTGCCGGATCATCAGGTCCGGATATCCCGCACGCTGCAGATTTCCCTCTTCCGTGCGCGGCAACCCGCATTCAAACTCCGGAGCCCGGTCCAGTTCCTCAATCAATGCCGTTTCGAAATAGGAACTCACCTCGTTGATCCGGCTTTCACGATGGGTGATGGAATCAGGTTCGTTAAAACGTTTCAGCACTTTTCGCAGAGCCTCGTTGATCCCGGCGATTATTTCGAGATCAACCGGATCCCCGGGGTTCATCGGCAGCACCTGCTTTCCGGTCGATGTTTCGATGAGACTTGAAAACGGTACATCGCTGAAATTGCCACCCCCGTTGAGCACGGTTGAAACCAGCGCCGCCACGGAGGGTTCCTGCTCAATCACCACCTGGGGGGAGGCCTTGCGTTCGCAGGAAACCAGCGCCAATCCGAGAATAATCCACCCTGTCACTCGCATAAAAACCCTCCTCGAAACTGTTCCTCCGCACGCTCCGCTCCGGCCTCGTCGGCAGCGTGAACCCGGGCAACAACCTGCCCCCGCTCGACCCGCTCTCCGACCTTGACGAGCCGGTCAAAACCGACTGCCGGATTGATGGCATCTTCAGCCCTGCCCCGCCCTGCCCCGAGGGCAATGCAGGCACGGCCGATGGTTTCCGCATCGACTCGACGAACCGTTCCGCCGTCAGAGGCAAAAATCTCGCGGATCACTGCCGCCGGATGAACGGCCGCAAAGTCATCAAGCGAGGAAACCTCTCCCCCCTGACAGGCGACCATTTCTCTGAACTTGCTCCAGGCACTGCCATCATCGAGCCACTTCCCGAGTTGTGAGGCGTCAGCGATACTAACCTTCTCCGCCAGGGTGATGACGAGTTCACGCACATCTTCCGGTCCTCCCCCCTTCAATACCTCGATTGACTCGACGACTTCGAGCGCGTTCCCGACGGCGCGACCACTCGGCTCGTCCATGGCGTGGTAGCAAACGCTCGTGTCCACGCCCATGGCCTGGCCGACTGCAAGCAGGGCCTCTCCGAGAGCGACAGCTCCCTCCCTCGTTTTCATAAAGGCGCCTGATCCGAATTTCACATCGAGGACGAGCGCATCAAGAGACTCGGCCAGCTTCTTGGACATGATCGACGAGACGAGAAGAGGGATGGTCGGGACGGTCGCGGTGACATCACGAAGCGCATAGAGTTTTTTGTCGGCCGGACAAATGGCTCCCGTTTGCCCTATCATGACCACCCCGATGGCCTTGAGCTGTTCGATGGCCTCTTCCGGGGAGAATCCCACTCGAAACCCGGGAATGGATTCCAGCTTATCCAGCGTGCCCCCGGTGATCCCCAGACCCCGACCTGAGATCATCGGAACCCAGAGATTGTCGCACGCTAGAAGCGGCGCGAGAATGAGCGATACCTTGTCACCGACTCCGCCGGTTGAATGTTTGTCGACTACCCGGGGCGCATCGGCCGGATATTGCATCACCTCGCCGGATTCGAGCATGGCCCGGGTCAGGCAGGCGGTTTCCTCCGCGTCCATGCCCTGGAAATAAATGGCCATGGCGAGAGCGGACATCTGGTAGTCCGGCATCTCACCGCGCGTGAAACGATCAATCACCCCCCGTATTTCGGGCTCGGTGAGAGTTTTCCCGTCGCGCTTTCTCTCGATGATCGAGGGGATGTGCATGGAAAAGACGATGGACGCATTTCCGGCTGTTGGGGAGGGAAATTCGAATCAAAATGCAGACTTGCTCTCCCCTCTCCCTTCCTTACAATCCCTCCGACATGGCTGCGGAACTCAACTTCAAACAGGAACTCGTCGGGTGCTTCGGTTATCCGGTAGCGGAAAACCCGACCCAGGCCATGATCGAGCCTGCCTTCAGAGATCTGGGACTGGACTGGCGTTACCTGACACTTGAGGTCAAACCACAGGATCTTCCGGCCGCCGTCGCCGGAGCGAGGGCCTTCGGCTTTCAGGGCTTCAATTGCACGATTCCCCACAAGGTCGCCGTCATCGAGTTGCTCGACGAACTGGGCGAATCCGCCGCCCTGATGGGAGCGGTCAACTGCGTGGTGAACCGCGGGGGACGACTTATCGGTGAGAACACCGATGGCAAGGGATTCGTTTCCAGCTTCCGCGAGCTGGACAGTCCTGAGGGAAAATCTCTCGTCCTGCTTGGAGCCGGCGGTGCGGCGCGAGCCATCGGCGTTGAGATGGCTCTCGCTGGTGTTTTCAAAATCACTCTGGCCAACCGGGGCGAAGTTCGCGGGCGGGAACTCGAGGCTCTTTTTGCCGGCCCGCTTCGCGAAAAAATCCGCCAGTCATCGGGACGTGATCTTGAGGTGGTCTATGCCCCCTGGGAAGGCGATTTTAAAGTTCCTGGCGGGTCTGACATTCTCGTCAATGCTACCAGCATCGGGCTTTATCCGGATGTCGATGCCCGCATTCCTCTCGAGATGGACTCGGTCTCAGGGAACCTCATCGTCGCCGACGTGATCCCCAATCCTCCCTCCACCCGTCTCGTCAGGGAGGCGCGGCAGAAAGGCTGCCGGGTTATCGACGGCCTTGGCATGCTCGTCGCCCAGGGCGTCATCGGGATCGAATACTGGACCGGGCGCACCCCTGATCGCAAGGTGATGCGGCGGGGACTGGAAGATGTGTTCGGCCAGTGAGAGAAAGAAACGGGTTGATCACCCGGCTTTCTTCATGTCGAGAACGACCAGACTGCCTGCAGCGTTCCGGCAATAAACCCGGCCATTGGAGAACACCGGAACCGTCCAGACGCGTGGTTCAATCACCTTCTGCGAGAGCGTCGGTTTGTATTCAGTCGGAGTCGCCGGAGCCACCTGAATTTCGCCGTTTTCGGTGAGAACGAGGAGATTCCCCTCAACCGCCATCAGCGTTCCGTGCCCCACGGAGGTCTCCGTCCACTTCACGGTTCCAGTGGCCATCTCCAGACATCGGAGGCCGGTGCCATCCTGACTTTCATTCCCGTGGATTCCGTAAAGGTGGCCATCAATGAGCACCGGGGCATTCATCTGTGCCTGTAACTCCCGGTTTTGCCAGAGACTTTCCGGTTCTCCCTTCCCTTTCCATTCGAGAAGCACGGCCCCTTTTCCATAGCCGCTGGAAATGAAGACCAAATCTCCGGCGATCACCGGGTCAGCGGCATTGACGCCATAGCGTGTCATCCACTTGTGGCGCCAGACCTCGGTTCCGTTGCTCGCGTCGACGCAGACGTAGGATCGCTTGTTTGAAAAAACCACGAGCCGCCAGCCGTCGCGGGTAACCGGATAGGGAGTCGAATATCCGGCTTCTTCATCTCCGGATTTCCAGACGACCGAACCGTCGTTCTTTTTCAGATTGAGACCTGCATCGCCGGCGTTGATCAGGAGCCAGTCATCCCACACCATGGGGGCACCGGTGAATCCCCAGGTGGGTTTGGTATATTCGAAATCCTTGTTGAGATGCTTTTGCCAGATCACTTTTCCGTTCCCTGCATCGAGGCAGAATAACTCCCCTTCCCTCGCAAGGTGATAGACGCGATCTCCGTCGAGGGTCGACGTCCCTGTGGTCCCCCCCTGGAAATAGAGGTCACCGATGGGCTGCGGGTAGGAAAAGGTCCATTTCTCCTCACCTGATGTCTCGTCAAAGCAATAAAGCGTGTCCTTGTCTTTGCCGTCGTGACCGGAGATAACGACCTTGCCCCCTCCGATGACCGGGGCGCTGTAGCCCAGACCTGTCTCCACACTCCAGAGGACTTTGGCAGCGCCTGAGGTCGCCAGGCCTGCTTCTTCAGAAATTCCGTTCATCGCCGGCCCGCGGTATCTCGGCCAGTCGGCCGATGCCGCCCAACTTTCAGGAAGCAGGAACACGGTGAATATCAGTGCCCGATTGACGCGGGGAAACGAAAACGGCAACATCAACATATGAATAAAGTCACGCAATTCCATGCCTTCGCAACTGTCATCTTGGCATCGGCGCTGACCCTTCTCCCGCAGAACCCGCTTCAGGCACAGACCGCGGAGGAATCGAACTGGGGCACAATGCCGGACGGACGCCCGGTCCGTCGGTTCACTCTGACAAACCCACACGGCACCCGGATTTCGATCAGCGAATACGGCGCCATCCTCCTTTCGATTGAGACACCCGACCGGGAGGGAACCCCGGGAACAATCACCCTTTCCTATAAAACACTTGAGGAGGCTCTTTCCGGAGGAGTTTTCGGCTCAGTGATCGGGAGATTCGCCAACCGGATCGATGGAGGCGGCTTTTCCATCGACGGCAATCGATATGATCTCGTCAGCGTAAATGAGAAGACCCGGGTCCACATCCACGGGGGACAAAACGGATTTCAACGCCAGTTGTGGAGCGGGTCCTGTGGAACGGATGCAGACGGGGCCTTTGTTGTGCTCAAACTCGCCAGCCCCGACGGTCACGAAGGTTATCCGGGAAATGTTGACGTCGAAGTGGTCTACCGGCTCAGCTCCGTGAATACCCTGAGCGTGGCCTATCGGGGGACCACCGACAAGCCGACCCATCTCAATCTCACCAATCACGCCTATTTCAATCTTGCCGGAGAGGGCGATGTCCGGGGGCATCTCCTCACCATGACCTGCAATGAGGTGCTGGAAATCGATGAACGGAAGATCCCGACGGGAAAAAAACTCCGAGTCGCCGGCGGGCCCTTTGACTTTCTTTCGCCAAAGCCAATCGGAGAGGATCTCGAATCCGTTGCCGATGGCGGCTACGATCACTGCTTCGTCATTCCGAAGAACGAGGCGATCAAAGCGGGCGCTCCGGTCCCTTTCGCAAAGCTTAGCGATCCTGCTTCGGGTCGGACCATGGAGATCGCAAGCACCCTGCCGGGAGTGCAGATCTATACGGCGAATCATTTCAACAACAATCCCCATCCCCGCTGGGGCGGCATCTGTTTTGAAACACAATTCTTTCCCGACACACCGAACAAACCCGATTTTCCCTCGAGCCTTCTCCGCCCGGGAGAAGTCTACCGGCATGTGACGGAGTTTCGCTTCGGGACGGAGGACGAGTGAGCCGCCACATTCCGCTGATTCCTCTTGTTCAGCGTTTTCTCCCCGTATTCACGCCTCTTTTCCCTGATTGAAGGAGTAGCGTATATTCATCCAAACCCTCCCCGATGATCCAGCGATCCATCCCCGTGCATTTTCAGCATCGTATCGACTTCACCCATGGTGCTTTCGATCCGAAAAACCACACCCTCCGGGACTTGATCGCTGATGCCTGCGCCCTTGACGGACCCGCGAGGGTTCTCGTGCTGCTCGACTCGGGAGTGGCGGAATCCAACCCGACGCTGGCGGCGAGCATTCCCCGTTACTTTGCCGCCCATGCAGACACGGTCACCTTGATGACCGATCCCATTTGCCTTTCCGGAGGAGAACCCTGCAAAAACAACTGGTCACTCGTCGAAAAGATCTGGCAGGCCATCGAATACTTCAAGATTTGCCGCCACTCCTACATCATCGCGATCGGAGGCGGGGCATTTCTCGATCTGGCGGGTTTCGGGGCGGCGACCGCCCACCGGGGAATCCGCCTGATCCGCATGCCCACCACGACCCTCAGCCAGGGTGACGGCGGCGTGGGAGTGAAAAATGGAGTCAATTATTTTGGAAAAAAGAACTGGGTCGGCACCTTTTCGGTTCCCTTTGCGGTCGTCAACGATCTCGATTTCATCGCCAGTCTCCCTCCCCGCGCCTGTCGCGACGGCATCATCGAGGCGATCAAAGTCTCGCTGATTCGCGACCGGAGCTTTTACGAGTATCTCAAAGCCAACGGAGCGGCTTTAAATCGCCTCGAAACCCGCCCGCTCGAGATGACGATCCGTCGCAGTGCGGAGAATCATGTCGAGCATATCGCGACAAGCGGCGACCCCTTCGAATACGGATCGGCAAGACCGCTCGATTTCGGTCACTGGGCAGCCCACAAACTCGAGCAGATCTCGAACTTCTCAGTCTCCCACGGCGAAGCGGTTGCCGTTGGCATGGCAGTGGATCTTCTCTATTCCGTGCAGGTGGGAATTCTCCCCCGGTCGACCGCAGAAGGGATCCTGACCCTGATGGAAACAGTCGGATTTTCGCTTTGGTCCGAGTTCCTGAACACCGAGGAGCGCGGTCGTCCTGTCATCCTGGCCGGACTCGAGGAATTTCGCGAACATCTCGGCGGGCGGCTCACGATCACCCTCATTCCGGCGATCGGTGAAAAGCTTGAGGTGAACGAGGTGGACGAATCCGCCATCCTGCGGGCGATTGATGAACTCCGCCAGCGTCACCATTCCAAGGTTGTGACCATTCCGGTCTAGCCGTCAGAATCCCCCGGAAATTCCCGCCCTGAAAATGAAGAAGCCCGCCCCCCGGAGGGAGGCGGACTTTTCAGGGAAAAGAGGTCTGAGTGCGGATCAGGGAATTAGCAGACTCTGACCGGGACGAATTACGTCGCTGGTTAGGCCGTTCGCGTTCTTGATCGCGGCAACGGAAGTCCCGTGCTTCAGACTGATGCGGTAAAGGTTTTCTCCATTGGCAACGACGTGCGAACGTCCCCCTCCGGAGGGCTGGTTATTACTGTATGCCGGCGGATTGAAAGTCGGCTGACTGTAGGTCGGAACCTGAGGAACACTGGGCACCGACGGGCTTGGCACGGACGAAGGCGGAGTGTAGGCGCTTTCGCTGTAGCTGGGATAGCTGCTCGAAGACGGGGTGCTCGAGTAATCCGTCGTGGCCGCTGAGGACCCGTAGTAGGGATTATTCTGGTAGGGGTTCGTAGACGCCGTTTTCGTGCTTTTGCAGGAAGTGGTCAGCAGCGCGACCCCGAGTGGCAGCAGATAAAAAGATTTCATATTGAATGGCGAGATATTGGTAACTTCTACGGAATATTAAGTATTCTTAACTAAATGACAAGTATTTTTTAAAGATTTTTAGTTTTATTTTAGATTTAGGGCCGCGAAATCCTCCCGGATTTTGAGTTCAGAGAGGCGCTTGTCCTTTTCGTGATTTCACCTTGCTTCGGATCAGTGAGGTGATAATGCTGCGACGAACACGCAATATGAGCATTACACGCGCCCTCATCTCGGTCTCCGACAAGACCGGTCTCGAAGACCTCTCGCGGGGCCTCCAACGTCACGGTATCGAGATCCTTTCCACAGGCGGCACTGCGAAGTTTATCGCCTCTCTCGGAATTCCGGTCATCGAGGTCTCCGATTTCACCGGCTTTCCGGAGCTTTTTGACGGCCGCGTAAAAACGCTTCACCCCAAAATCCACGGAGGACTCCTCCATCGCCGGGATCTCTCCACCCACCTGAAGCAGGCGGAGGAGAACGAGATCAAACCAATCGATCTGGTCGTGGTTAATCTCTATCCCTTTGAGGAAACGGTCGCCAACAAAGAGGTGACTCGGGAGGAAGCGATTGAACAGATCGACATTGGCGGCCCGAGCATGCTCCGTTCCGCCGCGAAGAATCATGATGCGGTAACGGTGGTCGTCGACCCGGCCGATTACGCTACGGTCCTCTCTGAATTGGAGGAGCATAACGGAAACACGACCCTCAAAACCCGGGAGCGTCTCGCCATCAAAGTCTTTCAAAGGACCGCTGCCTACGACGCGGCCATCGCCGCCCATCTTAACGATCAACAGGAGACCGAGTCGTCCTTTTCAATCAGCCTGCCGCTCTCACAGGAACTCCGCTACGGCGAAAACCCCCACCAGAGGGCCTCTCTCTACGGAAAGTTTAACGACTATTTCAAACAGATTCAGGGCAAGGGGCTCAGCTATACCAATGTTCTCGACATCGCGGCCGCCTCAGAGTTGATCCTCGAGTTCCGTCGCCCCGCCGTCGCTATTCTTAAACACACCAACCCCTGCGGAGTCGGAGCGGATGAGAACGACCTGCGCCTCGCGTGGGAAAAGGCTTTCGAAACAGACCGGCAGGCTCCCTTTGGAGGCGTCATTGTCTGTAATCGTCCCCTCGGAATCGGTCTCGCCAGGGTCATCTCGGAGATTTTTACCGACGTCATTATCGCTCCCGATTTTGAAACCGACGCCCGCGCCCTGCTTCAGAAAAAGAAGAATCTCAGGCTGATCAAAATGCACGAAAACTTCCGTGAAACGCTGGATGAACCCGTCATCCACTCCGCTCCCGGTGGTATTCTGGTGATGGATCACGACGTGAGAGCCCTCGGCCTGGATAACATTGAGCAGAAGGTCGTGACCCAGCGTCCCCCCACGGCCGAGGAGATCGAGGCAATGCGGTTCGGATGGCGCATCGTCAAGCATGTGAAGTCGAACGCGATTGTCTTCACCACCAGCGACCGAACTCTCGGCATCGGGGCAGGCCAGATGTCCCGCGTCGACTCCTGCCGCATTGCGACCTGGAAGGCGGAACAGGCAGGTCTCAGCCTCAAGGGCTCTGTCGTGGCAAGTGACGCGATGTTCCCCTTTGCGGACGGACTGGTGAATGCGCTCAATGCCGGGGCCACCGCGGCGATCCAGCCGGGAGGCTCGATGCGGGACGAGGAGGTCATCAAGGCCGCCGACGAACACGGAGCCGCAATGGTCTTTACCGGTCACCGCCACTTCCTCCATTGATCTGATCTCAAGGCCTTTCCCATCCACCCCCGCCGCTCAGGTAAGGACGGGGTGACGAATTCCCGAAGACAGGCTATTGTAGTCGACATGGCGATCGAATGGCAGGTTCTCGGGCAGGCAGGATCTGATAATGCCCTCCATGTCACCGTGGACTCGGGACAGTCACGGGAAAGTCTCCTCTTTGATTGCGGTGAAGGCTGTCTCCGTGATTTGCGCACGTCGGCGATCCAGTCAGTCGCCCATCTCTTTTTTTCTCATTTCCACATGGATCACGTCTCGGGCTTCGACACGTTTTTCAGACATAACTATAACAAGCCCGATGCCCCGATCCAGGTATGGGGCCCTCCCGGCACAATTGAGGTGATGTGGCACCGGTTCAGGGGTTTCTCCTGGAACCTACATGCCGGTCAGCCCGGCGAATGGATCGTGAAAGAACTCTCCGGCCGTCAGATCAGCACGGCCGGATTTTTCACCCGCGAGGCGTTCGCCGCCATTCATCGGCGGCCTGAACAACCGCTCGATGATCCCGTCATCTATCGTTCGGGAACCTGGCATATGGAAAACAGGCTCCTCCCGCACGGTTCCATTCCTTCCGCCGCCTACCGGCTCGTGGAGGAACCTCGAATGAATATCGACGCGGGGAAGCTGCGCTCACTCGACATCATGCCGGGGCCATGGCTGAAAGAACTCACCGACGCCGGCATCCCGGACACCAACACCGTCGACCTGAACGGGAGGGTGTGGACCTTCGGAGAACTGCGTCGTGAACTGCTGACGTCCACTCCGGGTGAATCCCTCGCCTACCTGACTGACTTCAGAATCGAACCCGGCACCGAAATCTGGGACGATATCGCGGCCTGGTTAACCGGGACGACCACACTCGTCTGTGAATGCCACTACCGGCAGGAAGACTCGTCTCTCGCCATTCAAAACTCCCACATGACCGCAGATCTGGTCGGTAGACTTGCCGCTGATGCCGGAGTGGGGCGGCTAGTCCTTCATCACTTCTCAAAGCGCTATTCTCTTGATGAACGGAACGCACTTCACGACCAAGCGAAGTTGTTTTTCCCCGGAACGGAGCTGCCTCCCGGCTGGTCGAATCGAGGGTAATCGACCTCAATACCAGAGCTTGGACTCGGTCGACTGTCTGACACCGCGGGCCAGCTGAAGGGCGGCAAAAATTTTAAAGTCCACGCGCATTCCTTCCGCCTGCCGGTCCCGGCACCACTTGGCGACATCGTCCTGATAGACGTAATGGACCTTGATATTTTCCCCGCCTGTTCCGCCACCCTCGGTCATCCTGGTTAGTCCGGTGGCGTAAAACAGCGTCACCATTTCATCCGTCATTCCGGCAGATGAGGTTCCTTCAAAAAGAACGGTCCAGTTTTTCGCCTCGTATCCTGTTTCCTCTTTCAACTCACGCTTGGCCGCCACCAGGAGAGGTTCATCCTCCTGCAGCGGTATATCGCCGGACAGCCCGGCCGGAAGTTCAATCACCTGACGACCCACCGGGGGTCTGTATTGTTCAGTCAGGATGACCCGTCGGTCGTCAGTCACGGCGAGAATCGCCACACACCCTTTTGCATTGGAGCGGGTCACGTATTCCCAACCCCGGTCCGTTCTCCGGTAGGAGAGAAACTTCCCCGCGTGAACAACTTCATCAGGCCCGGTCATCGGTGCAGCAAGTGATCCAGTTAACCGGCAGTCCTGACGCCTTCAAAGATTACTTGAACACCGGATTGAGCACGACCGTGTTCTCCTCAAAGATCACTTCGCTCATCTGCTCCAGGGCCTGAAATTCCTCAAGACAGGTGCTGCGTAAACGCAGGAACAACTGCACGACAGGTTTGACACTGCGCTTTCCAAGATCAACCCGGCCGAGGGTCCATCCCACAGGCTGATAACGCATTCCCTTCCGCCCTCGCTCTGCCGTTACTCTGGAGCTCATCGTGAGAGTTTTTCCGAAGATCTCCCTCACCACAAAGATCTCGGCGAGTCCGGGAGAAAAATCGACGTAAACACCCTTGAATTTCACAAGGGCGGCGAGGGCTCCTTTCTGCGACCCCTGAAGCCGGCTGCTAAGATACTGGTTTACCGCTTCCTCGGACAGGGTGAGCAGTTCCTTCCGCTCCATCATGGTCGTCTGAGCTTCGTCGAGGATATTCCGGGGCTTGGGAACCGGAATCGGACTGGCCGGGTATCCGGCGATTTTCGAAATATCAGCAGGAAGAATCATCATCACCACCCCGGCGAGCATGGCCATCGCCAGGAGGGTTACCAGCACTGACATGAGGGAGATCCCCCCTCCTGATTGAACGGGGCGCCGATATTTGGAACCCGCTGAACCCTTTTTCGGGACCAGAGGACTTGCCTTAGGCACTCGTCGGCCAACCTTCTTCTTCTGGGACCGCGAAGAAGAACTCGAAGCCCTTACCGGAGCAGGGGCCACCACCTCATCGTAGACACCTCCCGAAGCTTCTGTCTCCTGACCGCCTCCATAATATTCCTGACCAGACTCGACATACGCCTGTCCGGGATCCGCATAGGTCTGTCCGGGATCCGCATACGCCTGTCCGGGATCGTAATAGGCCTGATTCGGATCGACATAAGCCTGATCAGGCTCAGCGTAAGCCTGACCGGGGTCGTAGTAGGCCTGCTCCGGATCAGCCGTTTGGGCATCGGCAGCACCATACTGGAGATTCTCATCCAAAAACGCCGCTCCCGGATCATAGTGAGAAGTCTGTTCAGGATAGGCGGCGTTTTCGCCTCCCGGATAAACTTCCTCAGCCCCGCCATCGTGGCCATAGGGCAATTCATTGTCCGGAGAAGTTGGCTCGTTGGGATCAGGGTTCATCTGATTTTAGGTTAGCTGTCCGATTTTGCCGGGGTGCTGGCCGGCTTTGATTCCGATGAACTTGCAGCCGACTTCGAATCCGACGAACTCGAGCCTCCTGAAGAGCTGGAATCACCCGAGGATGAGTCGGCTTTGGCTGATTTCTTGTAGGACTCACTCCGGTAGTCCGTCTGGTAAAAGCCTGAACCTTTGAAAATAATCCCGGCCCCCGTTCCCAAAAGCCGCTTCACCTGGCCGTCACAGGTTTCAAGCGGGCAATCGGTGAGCCGATCATCTTTCATCGATTGAACCACCTCAAACTGATGTCCACACTTCTGGCACTTGTAGTCGTAAGTTGGCATTAGGTTCTGATTTCAAAAATACTCTCCCCACTATGGAGACGCCAGCCCATCCTTCAATTCGATTTTTCTTCAAAAACAGTGTATCTCCAAGGGATCCGAGCACCATTCCTTCCGATGTTTCCCTCCACCGAACAGTTTGAAATTACCCCAGCGGAACTAAAACAGCTCCTCAAACCAGACCGGGCTTCGGATTTCCGGCTGATCGACTGCCGGGAGGAGGACGAATTCTCCATTTGCCGGATTGAAGGGGCCGAACTGCATCCCCTTTCCCGTTTTCACACCGATGCCGCACGACTGCTCCTCAATCCGGCCGATGAACGTCCTCTCGTGGTCTATTGCCACCACGGAATGCGATCAATGAATGCGACCATGTTTCTCCGTGAAAAGGGGAAGGCGGAGGTTTGGTCTCTCGCCGGCGGGATTGATCTCTGGTCCACCATGATTGACCCGGGTGTCCCGCGCTACTGAGCCTGCAACTCAGCCCCTGTCTCCCGAATTGCGCTGCTCAGGTCCTCCCAATCGGGCGCATTGGTCTCCCAGCCTCCACTGATCCGGAGAACCCGTCCCATTTCATCGTGGTCCAGCCCCATGGCCATCATCACCGCGGAAGGGTTTCCCTTTCCCGCGCTGCAGGCTGACCCGGTGGAAACGGCAAACCCGCGCTGACTGAGACGGGTAAGCCACTTCAGATTTCGGGAATGAGGCAGGACAAACATGGAGGTATTCCACAATCGCGGGCCTGCGGAAGCGAGGACTTTTACCCCCATTTGACTCACCAGTTGCTCTTCGAAGGCATTGCGAAACTCCGACTGCTTTTCCGCCAGAGAAAGCAATGATGCCTCATCCCGCTCGAGCAGGGCCGTGACCATCGCCGCAACACCGGGAAGGTTCTCCGTCCCTGCACGTCGGCCATGTTCCTGAGGTCCTCCGACAAATCCATGGAAGGGCTCACCGGTCTCTTCCTCAGGCAGGATAAGAAATCCCGCGCCCTTTCCTCCGCCGAACTTGTGGGCACTGCCGGTGACGTAGCCGCACTCACCGAACCCCTCGACGGGTAGTTTGCCTATCCATTGGGCTGCGTCCGTGTGGAAGGGAATGCCTGCCTCGCGGCAAAGGACCGCGATCTCTTGCCAGGGCTGCAGAGTGCCCGTCTCGTTGTTTGCAGCCATCACCGAGACCGCATCAAGCTCCTTACGGGCGATGCAGTGCCTGATGAAATCCGGATCCACCGAACCGCTCTCTCTGTCAGTCGGAATCCTCCGAACCCGCGTCGCGGCAAATGACAGGTTCACCGCCATCTCGACACAGGGGTGCTCGATCTCCGAAACCGCCAGGCCTCCTGATCCCGATCCCGCGAGATGACGTATCACTGCATTGTTCGCTTCCGTTGCCCCGGAGGTGAAGACGACCCGTTCAGGTTCGTCTATCCCGAAATGATCAGCGAGAGCTTCCCGCCAGAACTCGAGACGATGCCGGGCCTCTCCCGCCTCGCGGTAAAGACTGGAAGGATTGTGCCAGTGGCTCTCCGCCGCCTCCACCCAGGCCCGGCGAGCGGTCTCGCTCATCGGAGTCGTCGCATTGAAATCAAAATAGCGGGTCGGAGCAGACATCAGGAAAGAGAATTTTACATGATCGGACTGGTCAGCCGGGCGAGGCGAACCGCCACCCGGAACCACCAGCTCCGGGACTGGTAGTCCGCCGCGCCGACCTCACGGCTCTGACTGAAGTCAACTTCCAGCATCGCCGCCACCTGTTTCGCGAAATCCGGACATAACACCACGGCGTTGACCTCAAAGTTCAACCGCATCGAGCGGTTGTCCAGATTCGCCGTTCCGACGGACGAGAGCACCTCATCGACGACGAGCACTTTTTGATGCAGGAACCCGGCCTGATAGCGATACATCCTGACCCCGGCTGCCTCCATTTCCGCGAGAAAGGAGAAGGTCGCCAGCCAGGGAATGATCTTGTCGGGCTTTTCCGGAATCATGATACGCACATCGACACCGCGCAGTGCCACCATCTGCAGCGCCGAGCGTATCGACTCGTCGGTGACAAAATAGGGACTGGCGATCCAGATCCGGTGACGCGCCCGGGTGATGGCGTTCAGGAAAAAAATGGTTCCACCTTCGATACTTTCCACCGGACCGGTCGGAAGAGTCAACACGATCGAGTCCCCTCCCCCGCAACCCGATCCATCGGCAGGGGTGACGGTGGTCCAGTGGAGAGGCGGAATCTCACGGGCGGCCCAATAATAATCGCCCAGAAACACCATCTGCAGACTGAGCACGGAAGGGCCCGCCAGCTTTACATGAGTGTCACGCCAGCGCCCGAAGCGTTTTGATTTTCCGAGATATTCGTCCCCCACATTATGCCCTCCGACAAAACCGATTTTTCCATCAACCACGACAATCTTCCGGTGATTCCGGAAGTTGATTTGGAATCGGTTGCTGGGGCCCTGGGTTGAGTGGAAATCGTGAATCTCAACCCCCGCTTTCTGCATTGATCGGACGTAACGACGGGACAACTGCCGGCTGCCGATTTCGTCGTAGATGAAGTATACCCGAACCCCCGCCCTCGATTTCGCTTCAAGCCGTTCCCTGAACCGGTTTCCAAGTTCGTCGTCTTTGACGATGAAAAACTGGACAAGGATGTAATCGGTCGCCGCCTCAATCGCTTCGAAAATGGCGTCGAAGGTCTGCTCGCCGTCGATCAGGAGGCACACCTCGTTTTTTTTCGTGAAACGCCGGTCGCTCAGTTTCTCAAGCACTCCGGCGTATCGCTTTTCATCCCCCTCCAGCACCGCAAAATGAGGACTGAGCGTCTCGGTCAGATCTCTGAAGGCTCGCTCATGAACCTCACGTGCCTCCCGCATCCGCTCGACGTAACCTTTGAACTGCTGCCTCCCGAGAACCCAGTAGAGCGGCACGGCAATAAACGGCAGCGCCAAAACCGCCATCGACCACCCCCAGGCCCCGGCCGCGGACCGCGACTTCATCACGATGTTCACGATCGTGCCGACCGCGAGAATCTCCCAGACCAGGAAGATCAGGGTCCCGAGCAGAGCCGTCTCTGAAAAGTGATCAAACATTCCCCCGGGTAAACTGCTCGATCTTGATCAAGAGATTATCGAAGGGGAAAATGGGTTTCTCCTGGAGCGCGTCACAACCCGCCGCCGTGATTTTTTCCTGATGCTGGGCCATGGTATGGGCCGTAAGAGCGATCACAGGAATGCCTGCGGTCAGGGGATTCGCCTTGATGCGCCGGGTCGCCTCCAGCCCCGCGTTCGGATCAGGTTGACCGTCGGGAACGTGAGGCAATTCCAGATCCATCAGGATCAGCTCCGGCATCTCCTCCGCCGCCCGGGCCACCGCCGTCTCCCCGTCCGTCGCCACCGATAGATTATGTCCGTGGTGCTCGAGAAGCCGGGTGAGAAGACTGATATTGTCCTCATCGTCTTCGACTAAAAGTATTTTCGCCATAACGTGTTTATTATCAGTGATTAATAGATGGAAATCCTTTAATGGACCGAAAACAGCAAAATTTTTGCAAAAAAGATCGAACAGATCATCGCCGGTGGAAACCAATATACCAGTAACATCTGTATTGCCGAGGATCTCCTCCTTAGTAGCAACGCGGTAGTTACAGTCAAAAACAAGCGGTTCCTTGTGGGGTCCACCCGGTCGGTGGGCCCCACATTGTTTTTGGGCTTTACGTGTTTCAGCAATGGCGGCCCCATCCGGACCGCTTTACACTTTTTCATGTTGAGCAGCGCTTTTCGCCGAAATGCCGTTCGCCTGAGCGGACAGGGTCGGATCATCCTCCTGACCCTCTTGTCTCCGGGCGCCTCTGTCTACGCTTCGGATTTCACCGATCCCGCCCCACCCGCCGTGACGAAGGTGCCCGAAGCCGCCGTCGTCCCGGAGCCGGTTATATTCGAAGGACTCACCTTCCACGCCGCTCCAAAGCCTCTCTCCCCCGACGCCGTGACCGCCGAATGGCCGCGCTTTCTCGGGCCCACGGACAACGCCAAAACACCGGAAACCCACCTGCTCGACCGCTTTCCCGAAGGCGGATTGAAGAAGGTTTGGGAAATGGAGAAAGGAAACAGCTACACCTCCCCGGTGATCGTGGATGGCCGCCTCGTGACCTTCAATCGCTTCGACGACGAGGAAGTGGTGCAGTGCCTTGATCCCGAAACAGGACGTCAGTTCTGGGCCCACCGGTATCCTGTCGTCTATTCAGACCGCTACGGATTCAGTAACGGCCCGAGGGCCAGCGCGGTGATTGAGGAAGGCCGGGTCTTCACCCTCGGCGTCACCAGCATCCTCACCTGCCTCGATCTCGCCACCGGGACAAGGCTCTGGCAACGGAATCTCTCAAGCGAGTTCGAGCGGGCCAGCTATTTTTTCGGACATGGCTGCTGCCCGATTGCCCATGACGGGAAAATCATCGTTCCTCTCGGCACTTCGGACCAGCTCAGTGTTGCCGCCTTTGATCAGATCAGCGGAAAGCTCGTCTGGGGGACCAAACACGAATGGCAGGCCTCCTACGCCTCGCCCGTCGTGGCCACCCTCCAGGGTGAGGAACGGCTCCTTGTTTTTGCCGGAGACGACAGCGAGCCGCCTGTGGGCGGTCTCCTCTGCATTGACCTGGAAACGGGCGTTCTCCACGATGCCTTTCCCTGGCGCCCGGATAAATACGAAAGCGTCAATGGTTCCACCCCGGTTGCGGTGGGAGAGGATCGAATCTTTCTCTCAAGTTCCTACGGTAAAGGGTCCGTCCTCCTGCACCTGACCCCGGAATTGAAGTGGGAGGAGGTCTGGCGGGCTCCCGACTTCGGACTGCATTGGACCACTCCGCTCCTCCTCGACGGTCACCTCTACGGATTCCAGGGACGAAATGAACCCGATGCCTGGCTCGCCGCTTACGAAGTCACGACCGGCAAGGAAGCCTGGCGGGCCGACCCGGACTGGACTGTTCCGACGGGAACCGGACGGGATTACAAGATGAAATACCTCCGCGGCAGCCTCCTTCAGGCCGACGGACGCACCTATGCACTGGGTGAACTGGGATCGTTCGGCATTCTCAAGCTCACTCCCGCCGGGCTGGAGGAAGGCGACCGGACCCAGCTCTTCCTGGCCCGCTCGACCTGGTCCCTTCCCGTCATTCACCGCGGACTCCTCTATATTGCCCAGCATGAGGACGATATGGAGGGGAATGCGCCCAGGCTGATTTGCTACGATTTGAGGAAGTAGCACGTCAAATCGCGCTCTTTCCGCTTGATCTTGCCGTCAGCTCTGGAAAACTCCCCGCCTATGAGTGAAGAATACTTTCCCGGCATCCCGACGATCCAGTTCGAGGGCCCCTCCTCGAAAAATCCCCTTTCTTTCAAACACTATAATGCGTCTGAGAAGGTCGGTGGAAAGACGATGAAGGAGCACCTGCGTTTCGCCTGCGCCTACTGGCACACGATGCGGAACGGACTGGGCGACCCCTTTGGCGAAGCGACCGCAGAGCGCCCCTGGGATGACGGAACCAACTCGGTCGCCAATGCGCAGAAGCGCGTTTGGGCGATGTTCGAGTTCATGCAAAAGGTCGGGATCGACTACTATTGTTTTCATGATCGCGATGTGGCCCCGGAATTGAATGACCTTCAGGCCTCGAACGATGCCCTCGACGCCGTCGCCGACGAGCTGGAAAAAGCGCAGAAAGCCACTGGAATCAAACTCCTCTGGGGCACCGCGTGCCTCTTCTCACACAAGCGCTACAACCAGGGAGCCGGTACATCGCCCTACGCCGACGTTTTCGCTTACGGCGCCGCCCAGATCAAGAAAGCCCTCGAAGTCACCCATCGCCTCGGCGGTGAAGGTTACGTCTTCTGGGGAGGTCGTGAAGGCTACGCCACCCTCTACAATACCGACATCAAGCGCGAACTGAATCACCTCGCCGCCCTTCTCAAGCTCGCCGTAAAGCACAAGAAGAAGATCGGCTTCAAAGGTGACTTCTTCATCGAGCCCAAGCCCCGCGAGCCCTCTACCCACCAGTACGATTCCGACTCGGCGGCCTGTCTCAACTTCCTCCGCGAGCATGATTTGATGGGTGAGCTAAAGCTCAACATCGAGACGAACCACGCCACCCTCGCAGGGCACACCATGATGCACGAGCTCGAGGTAGCGATGGCAGCCAATGCCCTCGGATCGATCGATGCGAACACCGGAGACGAACTGATCGGCTGGGACACGGACCAGTTTCCAACCGACATCTACCTCACCACCCAGATCATGCTTTGCGTGCTGCGGATGGGCGGATTCACTTCCGGAGGCCTCAACTTCGATGCCAAGTGCCGACGCGAGAGCTTCGAGCCGGTTGATCTTTTCCACGCCCACATCGGTGGAATGGATGCCTTCGCCCGGGGACTCAAAGTCGCTCACGCGATCATTGCCGACGGACGTCTCGACGCTTTCAAAAAGCAGCGCTACAGCTCCTATGACTCCGGCATCGGAGCGAAAATCGAGTCAGGTAATGCCGATCTCGAAGAGCTCGAAGCCTACACGCTGAAGAACGGAGAACCCGTCACCCAAAGCGGTCGCCAGGAAATGATCGAGAATCTGATCAACGATTTTATCTAATTTGGTCCTTGGTCCTTGGTCCTTGGTCCTTGGTCCTTGGTCCTTGGTCCTTGGTCAAACGGACAACGGACAACGGACAAATCGACTCCCCATGCTCTCCTTCCGTCTCTTCGGTTTTCCGGTGCACATCCAGTGGATGTTCTGGCTCCTTTGCCTCTTCCTCGGGATGAATTTCCTGCAGGAGGACGGACCGAAGGGGCTGGGACGCTTTCTCATCATGACAGCGGTGGTCCTCGGATCCATCATCTGGCACGAACTCGGGCATGCCTGGGCGAGAAAACGCAGCGGGGCCCCGTTCTCTGAAATCACCCTTCACGGAATGGGAGGACTTTGCAGCGGGCCGGGGCCCGCCGGCCCCGGAAGGTTCACTCGCCGCGACTCCATTTTCATCGCCGCGGCCGGACCCGTCGCCAGTCTGCTCCTAGGCGGACTCACCTACCTTCTCGTCTTTACGCCCGGGATACAGGAGGAATGGACCGCGTTTTTTGTCGGACAGATGCTCTGGGTGAATGTCGGGTGGGCCATCATGAATTTGCTCCCCATTCTCCCGCTCGACGGAGGACATATTCTCAACGGCCTCCTTGCGGGAAAGTTCTCCCACCTTGTCCCCAAAATTGGATTTGTCACGGCGCTCGCAGTCGCCGTTGCGGGGTTCTTCTTCCTCGGCAGCCTGTTCATGGCCATTCTTTTCGGCATGCTCGCCTACTCGAACTGGCAGATGATGCAGGGACGGCAGGCCAGTATCCTGTGAGGTCCCGAAGTTTTTGAAGATTCGATTGCGGTCAGCCCTTGATTTTGTTTACGGTCGTCGGCACTATCCGACTCTCACCGCGTGTCCGCTCCTATTCTTTCCCCTATTGGTGCGCTCTGCCTTTCAGTAGCGCTTTGTTCTCCTGCCGTATCCTCGCAGGCGCAGGAAACGACGGCGCCGACTCCCGCCGTTGAGGTCCGCCAAGTCGAGCGGACGCCGACTCCTGCTTGGGTAATCGATTACACGGCGGATCCCACCCTACAACCCAGGAACGAGGCCGAAGCGGGGGACACTTTCTTTCCGCTTATTGAACGACAATATGACGCGGCAAGCCGCACCAACTATTACCGGTATCTCAAGCGACTTGAGGGTGAGAGCGCTCTGCAAGAGGGAGCGCAACTAACCTTTGGTTTTGACCCTCACCATGAGACACTTGAGATTCACCGGCTCCTGATTCACCGGAATGGTGAAGTCATTGACCGTCTTGCCGGGCAGGAGTTCAAGGTGCTCCAGCGTGAAGAGGATCATGAACGGCAACTATACGATGACACGCTCAGCGCCATCGCCGTGCTCGAAGATATCCGTTCCGGCGATGTAATCGAATACGCCTTCTCAGTCCGGGGTGAAAACCCTGTTTTCGAAGACCACTTCTACTGGACTCTAACAACCTCCTATACCGTCCCGGTCGGAGTCATCCACGGTGTTTTGCGGCACCCCTCGGAGGACAAGGTCAAGATCGTGCAGCACGTCACTGCATCCGAAGCCGCTCTTTCCGACGAGGGATCGACGAAGATTCATCGCTGGATTATTGAACATCCGGTACCGCTTCCCAGTGAGGGTGGACTGCCTCCGGAGTATGATCCGTGGGGCTGGATCGAAGCCACTTCCTTTCAATCATGGGAGGAAGTCTCCGCCTGGGCACGAAAGCAGTATATCATTCCCTCGAAACTTCCCGATGAGCTCCTCGAGGCCTCGACAGAGATATCGAAGACAGCGGACAAAGAGTCACAGATCCTTGCGGCACTGCGCTTTGCCCAGGACGAGGTACGCTATCTTGGAATCTTTGACGGAGTGCATTCGCATCAGCCCTATCCGCTTGAGACGATCATAAAGCGACGCTTCGGCGACTGCAAAGACAAGACACTGCTGCTCGTCTCCCTCCTCCGCCATCTCGGATTCGAGGCCTGGCCCGCGCTCGTAAACACCGACTACGGTCCGGCGATTTCCAACTGGACTCCCAGCCCCCATGCATTCGATCACCTCGTGACGGTCGTTCGACACGGGAACAGGGACTACTGGCTCGATCCGACAGCGTCCTACCAGCGGGGGCCCCTTTCGTCGCTTTTTTTCCCCGACTACGGGCATGCGCTCGTCCTGCACCAGGAAGGCAAGGGAGCCGCTGAGCTCACTCGCGTGACACCGCAGGGCTTCGCCGAATCGAGCACCCGAATCAAAGAGATCTTTCGAATTCCCGATTACCGGGGCGAGGCAAAACTTGAAGTGGAGAGCGTCTACCAGGGCGACGAGGCCGACACCATGCGCTCATACTTTGCCTCATCGTCCCGGGCAGAGATACAACGGAAATATGTGAACTTCTACTCTTCGACCTATGAGGGGATAGAGTCGGTGAAGGACTTCGAAGTCGACGATGACGAGCGGAAAAATATTGTTACGGTTCGCGAATACTATCACATCCCCCAAATCTGGGAGGATCACCCCGACAATGCGGAGAAGCTGGAGGCCGAGTTCCCTTCAAAGTACACTTACGATGAGGTCGATATCCCTTCGACGAAGAAGCGGACCATGCCCTACGCCATCAGCCATCCTGTCGATATTTCCCATCGGTTGGAAGTACATATGCCGGCCCCGATGGATGAGGAACCGGTTACCCGGATTATCGAGGATCAGGCCTTCCGCTTTGAATATCGGGAGACGTACGAAGGATCAGTTAACCGGATTGATTTCTCCTACAAGAGCCTGAACGACAGGATTGAGCCCGGGAGGATCGCCGAATATCTCCGCAATGCCAAAAAGTCCGAAAGCCTCACCAACTACAAAGTCTGGATTTCCCGCGACACGCATGAGGGCCTCGATACGAGCGATCAGGACTCGACGCCCTACCGCTTCAATTGGACTCTTGCGGTCATCACGCTGCTCAGCCTTGCCGGCGGAGGACTTGCCGCCCTGATTCTTTCGCACCTCAAGGTCAACTTGAAACCGAAGTCGTTTTACGATCCCTCCCTCGATGGAATCAGCGGCTGGCTCATTCTCATCGCGTTCGGAGTTTGGTCCCGTGTCATATTCGGTGCCGTGGTAGCCTTTACGAATGTTTACAACTACGATCTCGATACGTGGAACGCGCTAACTGAAAGCGACGGGGATTCGTATCACGAACTCTGGGCTCCCTTCATACTCCTTGAGTCCGTCCTCGATTCGCTCTGGTATCCCTTCACGATCCTGGGAGCGATTCTCTTTCATCGAAAGCATGTCCTCTTCCCGCCTCTCATGGTCGGGATATTCCTTTTTGAATTCATCACCGAAGCGATCTACTGCGCCGCCGCCCATCATATCGCAGGAGCCGGCTCGGAACTGGCGGAGGAATACCTGGGCAACTTCAGCCCCTGCATTTTCGGTGTGCTCATTTGGGTTCCCTACCTTCTGGTGTCAAAAAGAGTCGGAAGCACATTCCGGAGGGGCGGACTGAACGTCGGCAGCCCGCCGCCACTTCCCGGGGGAATTAAGGATATCCCGGCAATAGATACTTCTCCACCAGCATGAGCGTGACCCGCCCGCTCGTTTCGAGACTTTCCGCGCTCAGCTTGTCGAGGGTATCGGCTGGAGTATGCCAGTGGGGATAGTCAAAATCGATCAGATCGATCGTTGGGATTCCCGCCACGACGTTCAGCGGAATGTGATCGTCGACGATGTAATCAGGACTGATCCCGATGAATGATCGAAGTTGCAGATCATCCGCGGCGGAAATCAAATCGCGTGACATCCGCTCAAGGGTCGCTTCGACGGATTCAATATCCACGACATATCCACTCCCGCTGGCGGCGGCAAGATCACGCACGGAAGCGCGCGGAATCTTCACCCCGGCGCGGATGTTCAAATCGGCATCACCCACCATGTCCAGCAGCAGGCCCCAGCGCGGGCGATCCTTTTCTTTTTCCAGTAAAATCTGCGAAGCGTAGTGCTTGCTGCCGAAGAGTCCGTCGGTCGGAGTAATGTTCGTCCCAAAGGCTTCTTCCCCGTCGAAAAAAACCAATTCCACCCTTGAAGCCACCTCGGGGCGCGCGGCCAGCACCCCGGCGAGCTCCACGAGCAGCCCCGTGCTTGATCCCGCGTCGTTTGCTCCAACAAACTCGAATCCACCATATGCCTTGGTGTCATAGTGCGAACAGAGCAGCCCGGTGACACGACCGCTCCATGACGCCTCACCAAAACGGGCCCGAAGGTTGGTGAACTCAACCTCTCCCTTCGGCGTTTTTGTCGTAAAAGTCTGACGGCGGGTCACCCAACCGCTCGCCGTGAGCGCTTTCTCCAAATACTGGCGCGATTTCTCCAAAGCGTCCGACCCAGCCGGGCGAGGCCCGAACGCCACCAACTCGGCGACATGCTCGAGGGCTCTTTCTCCGGAAACTTTGCCCTCTAAGGCAGCATCAGCGTCAAAAGTGACGGCCTTTTCGCTGCACCCGTTCACCGCGAGCAGGAACCAGCAAACCAGCGGAGCAAAAAATCGTTTCATGCGGTCAGCAGGGCAAGGGTAACCCCGGGTCACAAAATCAATCGGGATCTATGCCCATGAGCTCGAGAACACGCCCGAGATCCTCGTTGCCGTAATACTCAATCTCGATCTTGCCGCGTTTGTCGGTGTGCTGAATCGCCACGTTGGTCGCATAGCGGGCGCGGAGTTGATCCTGAATCCGTCGGATATAAGTTTCCGCCTGGGGCGTGAGTTTTGATTTCACCTGCTTTTTCGCGGATGACTTCCCGTTGATCGTATCGGAGACCAGCTTTTCCGTGTCACGCACATTTAACTTCTTCCGAACCACCATGTCGGCGAGCATTCGCTGCTCCGCTTTGGTTTTGAGTCCCAGAATGGCTTTGGCGTGCCCGGAACTCAGCATCCTTCTTGAAACGAGCGTCTGAACCTCGGAATCTAGATCGAGAAGACGGATCGCATTGGAGACCGTCGCCCGGTTCTTTCCAACCCGCTGGGCGATCTCCTCCTGCCTCAAGCCGAACTCCCGCGCGAGACGGGCATAGGCTTCGGCTTCCTCGAGAGGGTCGAGATCCTCGCGCTGCAGGTTCTCGATCAGAGCCATCTCCAGCACATCCTGATCAGAGGCCTCACGGGCAATGACCGGAACCTCGGAGAGTTGCAACTGAGTGGAGGCCCTCCAACGCCGTTCCCCGGCGATCAGTTCGTATTTTCCAGCGACTAGCCGGACGATGAGCGGTTGGATCACCCCGTGTTCGCGAATCGATTCGACCAGTTCACCCAGATTCTCCTCGTGAAAGCGTTTCCTCGGCTGCAGGGGGGAGGGCACGACCGCGTCAAGCGGAACCCGCAGAACGCGTTCACCGGTCGCGGGGTCCGATTCCGAAGCTTGATCGCTCCGAACCGGGACCGATCCAGGAGCTTTGATCAGGGCGTTCAGACCTCTGCCGAGACCTTTTTTTGGGCTCTTAAAATCCGACATCGCAAGATTGGTGGGAAAATCCGAACGGAACCAGTTTACTCGACGATGCGGACATTGGCTCCCGTCGGGTTCGCCGAAAATCGGGCGGCCGCATCCATCGCCGCGTGCTGCGCATCCGTGCAGGCGGAATCGATCGGGGCATCGGGTTCGGCATCGCTTTTCTCCAGCAGTCCGCTTTGAATCAGCCAGGCCTCCACTTCCTCCCCGCTCACATCGGCGAGCATGGTGTCATTCACGACAACACAGGGGGAGAGGGGCTGGCCGCTCTTCTGCTCCATTTCCCAGCGGAAAGCCGGGTTTTTGATTATGTCCTTCTCGACAAAATCGAGGTCATACTTGCGGAAAACCGCGCGAACACCCTCGCTCCAGCCACAGAAGGTCTTGAGATATGCAGTGATTTCCAGATTTTCGTTTGCCATTGATCAGGGGAGTTAAAATTCAGACTTTACCCATAAGCCAAGCGATTCTGATTCGCAAATAGGCAAATACGCGGCACCCCGGAGGATACGGGAATTCGGAGTTTGAAAGGGGTGAATCGGGCTTATATTCAGCTGAATTCGGCATGAAACTCTCCCTGCTCAACCGTCCCGCCATTTTTCTCTGCCTTTGTGCGGTTCTCGTTCAGACCGGTTGCGAAAAAGCGGCCCCCTATCTGGATTCTGTAAAGCAGGCCCTTGATCGGGAAACGGAGGAGGAGGCCGCCGCACGAAAGCCGGTCGTCGAAGCGGACATCCCTCCCCCGCCCGCTCCGGTGAAAATGGAGCCTGTCATCAACAAGGAGGCCCGGGTATCCGTCCTCGGTTACCATGACTTCACCGAAGGGGAATCGAACAACGATATGATCCTCAATATCGAGGACTTCCGGAACCAGATGCAGTCCATTCAGGATTCCAAGATTCCCGTCATCAGCATGCGCCAGTTTCTCGATTGGAAGCAGGGAAAAGCCGATATCCCCGCCGAAGCCATCATGATCACGATCGACGACGGATGGAGGGCGACCCACACTCTCGCGATGAAGGTGTTGAAGGACTTCAATTATCCCTACACTATTTTTCTCTACAAAAACTACATCGGGGTCGGCGGTCGCTCCCTCACGCATGATGAGGTCCGTGAACTGGCCGCAAACGGGGCGACGATCTCAAGTCACTCGGTCAGCCATCAGAACATGTCCAACCGCGGAGGGCGATCGGACGAAGCGTATCAAGCCTGGCTGAAGGAGGAGATCGAGGAATCGTATCACTTTCTTGAGCAGAACTTCGGTGATACGGGAGCCGTCGTGAAGACCTTTGCCTTCCCTTACGGCATTTACAGTGATCGTGCCCTCGAGCTTGCCAGGGGTTTCGGCTACGAGGCCTGCTTCACTGTCAACGGAAAGAAGACCACCTGGGAAACAGAAGACTTGGAGATCGGTCGATATGTCGTTCACGGAACCACTCTGGCCAACTTTGATCCGGCGCTCGATTTCGGAGGCGGCAACGTGACCGCGACCGGCCGTAAGCTACTTGCAGATGCCAAGGCACCCGAAGGAGAGGCGGCGGAACCTCTTGTCACTGTCAAGCCCACCCCCAACAGCACCATTGGAAATCGTCTGCCGCTCATTGAGGTGGATCTTTCGAAGCTCAACGGCGTCGCCCCTGACAGCATCCTGCTGCGGGTCGCGGGCTTTGGACGGGTCCCTCACACCTACAACCCGGCGAACGGACTCGTCACCTATCAAATTCCCCAGCGTCTCCGCCTCGACAGCTGCGGAGTGCAGTTGACCTTCCGTCATGCCGGCTCAAAGGAGAATGAGGTTATCGGGTGGACATTCCAGATCAATAAGCTGGCTGACTACCTATCCTCGGACGTCACCGTCCCCGGCCGGAACGATCCCCTTCCCACTGACAACAGCGATACCGGAAAAGGCAGTGAAGCCGCTGCCTCAGGCACCCCGGCCCCCACTGCGACTCCCTCCATCTGACTCCTGACTCATCACATGTTCAACAATCTATCCGGCAGCCTTCAGGAAACATTCAAGAAACTCAGGGGGCACGGCCGAATCACCGAGGCCAATATCTCGGATGCCCTTCGCGAGGTTCGACTCGCGCTGCTTGAAGCCGATGTCGAGTTCTCCGTCGCCAAGGAGTTCATCGCCCGGGTAAAGGAAAAGGCGCTCGGCGAGACGGTCATTCGCAGTATCCAGCCCGGACAGCAGATCGTCAAAATCTTCAACGACGAGATCGCCGCTCTTCTGGGCGGTGATGCCGCCCCGCTCGATCTCAATCCTCCGGCGCGCATCCTCATGGTGGGTTTGAATGGAGCGGGAAAAACCACCACGTCGGCGAAACTTGCTCTCCATCTCCGCAAGGAGGGAAGACGCCCCCTGCTCGTTGCCTGCGACCTTTATCGACCCGCCGCGATCGAACAGCTGGCGACCCTCGGGAGACAGATCGACATCCCTGTCTTTCTTCCGGAACCGGGAGAGTCCGACGTCCTCAAAGTCGCCAAAGCCGCCTTAAAATGGGCCGAAGACCAGGGCGGAACTGTTCTCATCTTCGACACCGCCGGCCGTCAGGAGGTGGACGACGCTCTGATCGAGGAGTTGCGGCAGTTGCATCGACTTCTTGCTCCGAAAGAAACTCTCCTTGTTGCCGATTCCGCCACCGGCCAACAGGCAGTGAACGTCGCAAAAGCATTTGATGAAATCATCGGTCTGTCCGGGCTGATTCTCACCAAACTCGACGGCGACGCTAGAGGAGGAGCCGCGCTCTCGATGCGAAGCGTCACCGGCAAGCCGATCAAGTTCGTCGGGGTCGGCGAAAAGCTTTCCGACTTCGAGGCATTTGTCCCGGACCGAATGGCGGGAAGAATCCTCGGCATGGGAGACATCGTCGGTCTCGTCGAACGGGCCGCCGAGGCCATTGACGAGGACGAGGCGCTCCGCATGGCGGAACGAATGAAGGGGTCGAACTTCGACTTCAATGATTTCCTCTCCCAAATCCGGATGATGAACCGGATGGGCGGAATGCAGAGTCTGCTCGGAATGCTCCCGGGAATGGGAGACAAACTCAAGGGAGTCGATCTCGATGACAAACGAATGAAGCGCACCGAGGCCATCGTCCTGTCGATGACTCCGAAAGAAAGAACCCGTCCCGAGATCATCAAAGCCTCCCGCCGCCGCCGCATCGCCCTGGGCAGCGGAGTCAGCGTGACTCAGGTGAACCAGCTCCTCAAGCAGTTCGGCCAGATGCGTAAGATGATGCGCAGCAAAGGGAAAATGAGCCAGATGATGAAGCAATTCGGCGGCGGCAAGATGCCTTTTTGAGGGCAGGGAAAGACTCCTGCCTAGTCATACAAAGCCCCGTCGTTTCCTCCCTCGCTTCTCACCCGAACAACCAGCCCGCCAGGCCGAAGTAAATCACCGATCCGCTCATGTCCACGAGCGTGGTGATGGCCGGCGAGGCGACCACGGCAGGGTCGAGATTGATTCGTTTCGCAGCCACCGGCAGTCCGGCTCCAATCAGAGTAGAGGTGAGCACCTGGGCCATCAGGGCAAATCCAACGACGAGTCCGACCTTGAAGGCACTCACCGTACCGGTATCAAAGGTGGAGGGGAGCAGAAAATTGATCTGCAGGAAAACACACAGTCCGAGAAGGCTTCCCAGCATGATCCCCACCCGTCCCTCCTTCCAGAGAACACGCCAGAATTCGCGGGTATCAAGCTCGCCCAGCGACATGGCCCGGATCACCATGGTGGCGGATTGGGCCCCCGTGTTTCCGCCTGCGGCGACGACCATGGGAAGGTAAAGCGCGAGGATGTAGTAGGACTTGAGGATAGACTCGAAGGCATGCAGGATGAAACCCGAGCACAAGGCCATAAACGCAAGCGCGACGATCCAGCCAAAACGCCGTTTGAAATGCGCCACCGCCGAGGTTTGCAGATAGGCGAGCTCTCCGTAACCGCCGATCCCGGAAATCCGTTCCATATCCTCGGTTGATTCCTCTTCGAGGATCTCAAGCGCATCGTCGTGGGTAATGACACCGATGACTCTGCCTTCTTCATCAATGACTGGGAGTGCCATCAGGTCATATCGGGCAACCATCTGGGCCGCCTCCTCCTGATCCGCCATCGCGGAAACGGATATCTGATCCGAATCCATGAGCTCACTGATGGGAGTCTTCCGATCACTGAAGGCGAGATCCCTCAATCTGACCTTGCCGAGGAGCCGGCTATCCTGATCAACCACAAAAATCCGACTGAGTATTTCCGCTTCGTCCCTGACGGCTTCAAGCTGGCGAAGAGCCTCCTCGACGGAGAGATTCTCCCTCACCGTAGCCATCGCCATGGTCATACGCCCGCCCGCCGTCTCTTCGGGGTAACGCATGAGGTCTTCGGAAACCTGCCGCTTCTCCTCGCCCAGCAACTCGATGTATTGCGGCCTGTCCTCTTCCTCCATCTCCTGGAGGAGATCGACGAGTTCATCGTCGGAGAGGGACTCGAGGACCTCGCGTTGTTCGGTTCGAGGAAGTGTCTCGAGCCTTTTCTCCACATCGGCGGCGGGAAGATAGTCGGCCCACGCGGAGAGCACTTCCGCAGGCAACAAAGCCATCACCTCTTCGCGATCCGAGTCATCAAGGCGTTCAAAGGCCACTTCGACGTCCCCGGGATGAGCCTCCCTCGCGATCTCGTTGATCCGGTCGACCGACAAACTCCGGAGCCCCTCCAGAATCGTATCGACATCAACCGGCTGCTGGCTTGTGAATTCGCTTTCCCCCATCCCGGCGGGCACCCTCGGTGTGCTGAATTAAAACGCAAGCAGGGACGGGTCCCGGCATTCTCTTCTCTCCAAATCTTAATCTTGTTCCTGATCTTGATCTTGGCCATGGTCTTCAGTTCGCAGTGAAGATCAGGATCAGGAACAAGATTAAGATCAAGACCATGTTGCCTACTCCCTTCTAAAGCCTTATATTTAAGACTACTTAAATTTATGCCTTCCCGAATCTTTTGCGTCATCCTCTTCGCGCTTACATTCAACCTGCCGGTGGCGGGGCGCGCAGATTACGTTCCGGGGAGAATCAAGGTTCCGGAACCCCGGCGCGAGTTCCGGGCCGCCTGGATTGCGACAGTACACAATCTCGATTGGCCCTCGACCTACACCCTCTCACCCCAACAGCAGCGTGCCGAAATGATCGGACTGCTCGACCTCGCGGCCGCATCGGGACTCAATGCGGTTATTTTTCAGGTCAGGACGGAATGCGATGCCTTTTACAAATCGAGCCTTGAGCCCTGGTCTTTTTTCCTGACCGGACAAATGGGTGTCGGCCCCTCCGATGGCTACGATCCCCTCACCTTCGCCGTGCAGGAAGCGCATCGCCGCGGCATCGAACTGCATGCCTGGTTTAACCCTTTTCGTGCCAGCGCGACGGAGCGCTCCAGCAAGTCGGCGAAGCATATCACCAAGACGCACTCCACTCTGATGCTGGCCTCCGGCACGATGAAATGGGGGAACCCGGGATCCGACTTCATTCGCCAACGGGCCATCGATGTCATGGTCGATGTGGCGAGACGGTACGATGTCGATGGTATCCACATCGATGACTATTTTTATCCCTATCCAAAAACCTCGGGAGGAAAGGTCTACGACCAGTTCGATGATTCCGCCTCCTTTCGCGCCTATCAGTCAAAGGGAGGCAAGCTGAACGTCCGCGACTGGCGCCGCAGTAACATCAACTCCTTTGTCTCGTCGCTATATTCATCGGTAAAATCCACCAAATCCTGGGTCGATGTCGGGATCAGTCCCTTCGGGATCTGGCGGCCAGGTTACCCGTCCTCCGTCGCAGCCGGACTCGATGCCTATGATCATATTTTTGCCGATTCCCGCTACTGGCTGAACCAGGGATGGCTCGACTATTTCTCCCCCCAGCTCTACTGGCGGATTGAACCTTCGGATCAGAGCTTCACCGCCCTGTATCAATGGTGGACGGGCGAAAACAAAAAAGGCCGTCATCTCTGGCCCGGGATCGCCTCGAGCCGGATTTTGAGTTCCGAAGATAAGGGGCGCCCTTCCAGCGAAACGATTCGTCAGATCGAGGTGACCCGGCAGACCCCTTCCCCCTCCGGTCCCGGGCATCTCCACTGGAGTATTGAGGCAATCAAGAAAGATCGGGGAGGCTTGCGCGCCAAGCTCAAGGAAATCTACGCCGAGACCGCCCTTCCCCCTGCCTCCCCCTGGCTTGGATCGGCCGCACCCGGCCCCGTCTATGTCGCCCCTGCAGAGCAGAAGGGAGGCCTTCACCTCACCTTCAAACCGGCTCCCGACGCCCGATGGCGCATCATCCAGGTGCAGAACGGGAACTCGTGGACCACTCTTCGTGCCATCCCCGCCGGTCAGGAGACTTTTCAGTTTACGACAGCCCCGGCGGCCGTCTCCATTCGGCATATGGGGCCAACGGGAATCCTATCGGTTCCTACCGTTCTTGTGCGAAAGTAGGATTTACCCGGTTGAAGGCAGGACAGAGAGCGCTTTAGATAGTCCCAAATGAGAGGTTCCCCGAGATCGATGCGTGTTTTCCTTCCTCTGCTTCTTGGCACCATCCTGTCCGGGTGTAACGAAGACCTCCAACCGCGAGTCGACCGCCTCGAGGCAGAGCTGCGCGCGATCCGTTCGGACACGCGTGACACGGTTGAGGAATTAAAGAACCGGGTGATCGCCGCCGAAACCAAGGTCGGAGTTTCCGGCGATGGCAAGTCACTTGATGAGCGCATCGGGGTTCTCGAAGACTCTTTCAGCGAGGTGCTTGAGATGAAGTCGCGGGATAACGAAATGGTCTATCTGCGGACGAACCTGCAGGGCCATGCTCCCCTCCTCACGGACCACGGGACTTTTCTCGTTCGGATGGAGGGACTGGACCTCAATGTGGCGACAGGCGGCTACACCGTGCACCTCAACATCGGCAACCCGCAGGCCATTGCCGTTCAGCAGTTTACCCTCCGGGGAGATCATGGCGGCGGCACACCTGAACTCGCCGACGACGAAGACTACAATCTCCGGAACGAGAAGATACAGGCCTGGCAGAAGACCCTGAAACCCTTTGAAGCCCGGGTTGCCAAAGTGCTCGAGCCTTTTTCATGGACCCCTTTTGACATTGAGATCGCGGCGGATGACCGGGACCAACTCGAAATGATCCGTTTTTCCATGATCGTGGAGAACGCCCAGCTCAACCGCCAGTCAGGAAGTGACAACGGCACCACCAACCGCTTTTCCCACATCCAGGTGGATGCCAAATCCGCCTCGGTGCTCAAGACCGACTACGGGGCCTTCCTTATTGCGATCAAAAACGCCGAGAAGACCGATCTGGGCACCAAGCTGCAGCTTGAGATCGGAAATCCCTACGGATTCACTCTCAATCAGTGCCGGTTGATCGGAGACTACGGAGCAGCCATCCCGCTCCGCGCAGACAGCGCCACGGAAGAGGAATACGGCGAGCGCATGCAGGTCTGGAGCGAATCCCTGCAACCCTTTGAATCAATGATTTCGTCCGAAATTTCGAACTTCCGCTGGAGCAAGTCTACCATTCTCATCCCCGGCCCCATCGAGAACGTGAAATTCCTCCGCTGCCAGCTCCGCATTGAGGACGTCACCCTTCCGGCGGCGGTGAAGTGACCGGAGGCCCGGGCGGGGCTTCCCCGATTGGCTCCTTGTCCACCATCAGGTGATCAAAATCTCCCCCGAGAGCGAGATAGAGGTCGACCCGGTTCTTCAGCAGTTCGAGTTTCACCCCGAGCAGAGCGCTTTCCGCCTCGAAGGCCCGGCGCTGACTTTCCAACAGGGTAATAATCTCGACCAGACCCTGTTCATAATCGCTGAGGCTTAGTTCTTCGGCGCGGCGGGACTCGGTCACCGCCGTCGAGAGCGCGACCACCTGGGCTTTGAGATACCTCTCCGCCGAGAGTGCGGTTTCCACTTCACGAAAGGCGGTCAGGGCGGACTCGGCATAGGTGGCGATCAATTCATCCCGCTCGTATTCGTCGAGTCGGATGTTTGATCTCAAGCGCCCTCCCTGATAGAGCGGACGGGTCAGGTTCTGCCCGATGCTCCAAATCATATTCCGAATGTCGAAAATGTCCTGAAACTCGACCGTTGAAGTTGTCCCGACCGAACCGGTGATGCTGAGTGCGGGAAGCAGCGCTTTGCGGCTGGCGGAGAGATCCTTCAAGGCCCCGTCAACCCGAGCCTCGGCAGCGAGGAGGTCGGGCCGGCGCAGAAGCAGTTCGCTTGGAAGGCCGGCCGGGACCTGCCGCGAGATTCGGGGCAGACTTGAAAGCGGGTCAAGCTCTCCGGCCGGATAGCGCCCCAGGAGCGTCTCCAGCACCCGGCGGGAGGCATCGAGCTGCCGCTGCGACACCAGCACGCTTGATTCCGCCCGGGCAATGTCGGCCCGGCTCAGACTGATCTCCAGTGCCGCCCGGTCTGCCACATCGCCCGCTTCGAGTTTTGAGTCGAGAATTTTCAGATTTGTTCTCAGACTGGAAAGTGTCCTCCGGGAGAGATTGATCTGCTCTCTCGCCTCGATGATATCAAAGGCGGTTTTCACCACATTTCCCGCGAGCGAGAGCCGGGAGGCTTCGTAGAGATTGGTTTCCGCCGAGAGACGGTCCAACTCCGCATCCTTGAGGTCTTTTACCCGCCCCCAAAGATCGATCTCCCAGGCGAGGTCGAGAGAAAAGGTGAAATTGCTGGCCCGCACCTTTTGAAAAGCCGCCCCGCGCAGATTCTCCGACCGGCCGGTCTGGACACCCGAATCGAGAGTGGGAAGACGATCTGCACCGGCGAGGGCAGCACGCTCCCTGACCTGCTCAATCCGAGAACGGGCCGAGGCGAGGCTGTAGTTGTTTCCGACCGCCTCCTCGACCATTCGGCGAAGTTCCGGCGACCCGAAATCAGAGAGCCAGCCGGTCACGGCGACACCGGGAATTCGTGAGCCCCCCTGAGTCCATCGTCCGGGCAATTCCCCCACGATGGCACCGGGATCCGACTTCTTTGGCTCCCAAAACGAGCAGCCCGGGAGCAGGCAGATCAAGAGGAGAGAGCAGAAGACGCAAAAGCCGCGTTCCATTCTCTTCCGGTCAATGTTATCTGCTCTCTTCAAGTGCGCTCAGTCAGGGGCCAAAACCAGGTTTTGTCGAACCGGAAGTTCTATAAATACAGCTCTACCACCCCGTAGACGCCATAACTGATGAGGAGCACTGCGAGCGGATGAACCACCGCCCGGCGGTAGCACTCGAAACGACTCAATGCTTTCAGGAGCAGGGCCGCGAGGAGCCCGACAAGAACAAAAGCCAATTCCACCCCCAGAAGAAACCGGATCACCTCTCCCGTTCCAAAACCGGGAGAACCAAAAAGCCCCCGGAAAGAGGCTGTCCAGGCGATCTCAAAACCGGCAATGACTCCGGCGATCGCCACAAGCGGAAGCCGCCACCAGCGGATCCGGTCATGAAAGAGGGACTCAGCGACGATTCCCACGAATAATACCTTGAAGGCGATTGGACTCCAGTCCGGCAGGGAAATGTGCCGCGAGGCGACCACGGTCACCGTAACACTGATTGCCAAAAGCAGTGTCGCTACCTGCAGGAGAACACTTCGCTTTTCGAGAGTCAGCAGAAGCACTCCCACCAACAGAAAACCGGGCATCAACCCCTCACGAAGAAAGGCCCTCCAACCGGAATGAATCGCTCCGGGTCCGGCTTTTGCAGCAGGCGTCGTTTCGGTCGCCGCGTCCGCTTTAACGGGCTCAGTTTGGGACGGTGAGACCGCGCCTTCGGCGGAAAAGGGATCCCCCTCCTCAACCGGGGCAACACTGATGGGCCGGCTGTATTCCCCCGCGAGGACCACCTGCATGCGACGGCTTGGCTGATTGTCCTTCACCACCACCATCACCACCGCCATCGGGCAGCTCGGGTCGAGGTAAAGGAGGAATTCCGCCGCTCCGGCGGGAATTTTTCCCGACATCTTTGTCAAGACCTGCTGCCTGCGGAGTTCCTGAGGCGTATCGCTGTCGCTGGCATCCTCGATCCGAATATCCATCGCCGGCTTCTGGTCCTTTCGGTCGAACATGACGACCAGGTATTCCTCCGCAAACTGCCGGGCCGCATCCTCAGGCGAGATCTGATCATTGAGCGCCTGCTCTTCGCTCGGCACCACCTCCATCGCGGCGTCTAGGACATAAGTTCCCTGCTTTGTATCCAGATAGGAAATCAGGGAAACCGAGCTGACCCGGTGTGCCTCGACCGGCGAAGCGTGGAGGAGCCACGACAGAATCAGACTGAACTGCAAAAATCGCGTCAAGGACAGGATGGCTTGGGGTCTCATGGTTACCACAGTCCGTCGAAGTTAGGAGCGGCGGGGGCCTTTGTCTCCATCGAATTCGTTCCCGTTCAGCCTGATTACGTCATTGCAATATCCTTGTCAGGAAATGAGGTTTCTGCTCTCCTGAATTCTTAAACTATTCCTCTATGAGCCCGAAAAAGAAGTCCCCCTCCGAGTTTGACCGCCGCAATTTCATCCGGACCGCGGCCGGAGCCACGGCTGCCGTGGGAGCCTTCGCCGGGGCGGCAAGAGGAGAAGGAGTTGACCCCTCCAAGAAACTCAAGATTGGATTTATCGGAACGGGCGGTCGCGGGACGGGCGCAGCCCAGCAAGCTCTCTCGGCCGACGATAACCTTGTCCTGCATGCGGTCGGTGATGTGTTTCAGGAAAAGATCGACGGGGCACTCGATTCCCTGAAAAAGGACAAAAAACTCGAAGGCAAGGTGGACGTCCCCGCTGAACGTCAGTTTGTCGGTCTCGACGCCTACAAGCGCGTCCTCGACTCCGATGTCGATGTCGTGCTCCTGACCACCACCCCGGGATTCCGGCCGCTCCATCTCCGCGCCGCGATCGAGGCCGGAAAACACATTTTTGCCGAAAAACCCATGGCGGTTGACGCGGCCGGGGTTCGTCACGGCTACGAATCGCTGAAGATGGCCGAAGGAAAGCCGATCTCCATCGTCGCCGGCTTCTGCTGGCGCTACTCAGTAAGCCGCCGCGAGGCCTTCAAAAAGGTCATGGAGGAAGGTCTGATCGGGGACATCGTTTCGGTCTACGCCACTTACTACTCGAACCATTCCAAACCGCATCTCGATCCCAGCCTTCGCATTGACGGAGTCAGCGACATCGAGTGGCAGATCCGTAACTGGTACAACTACACCTGGCTCGGAGGCGGAGGTCTCGTCGAGCAGGCGGTGCACAGCGTCGACAAAATCGGATGGATCATGGGTGATGCCAGCCCCATTCGTTGCCGCGCCACCGGAGGTCTGGGTGCTCCCCAGGCCGGAGGGAATATCTTTGACCACTACCACCTCGCCTTCGAATACCCGAATAACGTCTGGTGTCACCTCGCCTCGCGCAAAGCCCCGGGCTGCTTCAACGAGAATGCCGACTATATCCGCGGGACCAAAGGCACCCTCGTGATCGGTCGGGGCGGAAATCCCTATATCGAGGATAACAGCGGCAAAAAGATCTGGCTCTATCGCGCTCCCCGCAACGGCGAGCCGAACATGTATCAGGTGGAGCACGACGAACTCTTCAAGTCCATCCGGACCGGTCAGCACATCAACGACGGGCAACGCATGATGCACTCGACGATGATGGCGATCATGGGGCGTATGTCCTGCCATACCGGCAAGGAAGTGACCTGGGAAGAGGCGATGGCGGCAAACGAGGATCTGTTCCCGGCCGAAGAATCGCTTCAGTGGAACCAGTCCTACAAGCCCAATCCTGTCGCGATCCCCGGGGTGACCCAGATCGAAGGGATTGGCGGAGTTGCCGCCAAGGTCTAATCAACCGGCGGCCGGCAGGCCCGCGCGAATCAACCCTCCATGTCAAAAATCCTCAGGATCGTCTGCATGACGAGAAAGAGGAAAATCCCGCCCGGCATTCCATAGAGAAGGAAGCCGTAGGCGGTCTGGAGGCGCTGGAATTTTCTTTTCAGCACCTTCCCCATGCAATAAATGTCCCCCGCCATGGCGGGATAGACAGCCTCCTTGTCTTTGGTCAAACCGATCAGCGACTCGACATAGGATTCCTGCGTGATCTGCGTGAACACCCCGAAGAAGAGAAGATTCGGCGCGGTCTTCTCAATCTTCTCGGCGGGCATGTCTCCTGTCACCCTGGGTCTGGCCACGAGAACGGCGAAAACCATCGAGCCAATACACGAGAAGATGACAATAGCGGCCGGAATCAGCAGGAGCCGGTCCGTAACCACCTCCTTCGCATGCGCAGCCGCGAGGACAAGAATGATGCTGTTCACCGAGATCAGAAAGTTGGCCTTGTTGTCCGCCATCGCGCTGACCTCCACATGGACGCGGTAGATATTCCGAAAAAGCGTCTCCACTCCCCGGCTCGCTTTGGATTTCTTATCCTTTTTCTTTTTCTCCTTCTTCTTTTCAGGAAGTTGATCAGGAGTCTGATCAGAGAGAGGATGCTCGCCTGGTTCTGTTATATTCTCGTCCATTGTCTATTTCATCCCAAATCGGCGTGACTGCCAGGGTTCCCCGTCATTAAAGCGGGTCATCCGCTCGACAAACCCCGCCGGGTGCCGGAAATCACGCAGAATACCGGGAATCACGGTTTTCTCATAGGGGAGGATGGTGCCATTCTCGACAATCACATCATTAAAAGGAGCCATGGTATTTCCGGCTCGATTACCGGAAGCGAGGTGACCGGTTCGAACCAGATCGTCCTCAATTTCCTTGAGCGGAATCCGATAACGGGACGCGGCACGACTCCTGTCCTCCCTCGTGGTAAGGGGAATGACAAACTCCGGCGCTTCTCCCGCAGTCGCGTCGGGCAGAGGGAGACCGTAGAGTTCCGCAATCAGATCCCGTCGTTTGAGCAGCCTCCAGACGAGGCACGCCTTATAAAAGTCCGGCATCAGGGAGTGATTGACCGCCGCGGAAATGTCGTCCCGGGAGAGCCGGGCAAGATGCCGCGCCCCCGAAAGTTGATCCGCAAAAGTGACATGCTCAAAGTAGCCGGGGCGGTAAAGACTGAACGCGTCGGAATAAAGGCTGAATCCGCCGGGAGCGAGCCAGAGAAAATCGCCCGTTCCGTACCCGTAGTTCAGGCGATTGACCTCCCCGGTTCGCTTTGCACCGCCCATCGAGGAACCCGGGTCATGGAAATACTCGAGATACTGCGAACCTCCTTTCCCATTGAAGCCCTCGATCCAAAGGGAGCGGAAGTTATCCTCCTTGATATCGGTCTCCCCCATCCAGAAGGATACAATCATGGACTGGCGCGTCGCCCTGTCATGGGAGGCGACGGTCGTATGGGTCGTGACCGGCCCGCCTGTTGCGATCACATCGTGCTTCACCTCGACCATGGATTCGCGGAACCGGATCCACACCCTGCCAATGATGCGTTTTTTCCGATAAGACTTCAATGCCTCTTCAGGAAGGCTCGCGAGAATGGAATCAGCATTATCTTCGGTGACCACCCCGGAAGAGAGAATGAAGGGCTCGACGTTGAAATCATAACGGGACTCTTTCATCACCCTGACAAACTCACTGCGGGTCACCGGCATCGCCTTGTCAGGATTCATCGACTTCTCCAGGGCGGAGGGAAGAATCAGAAGATGTGAACTTCCCCCGACATCGGCATAAGTCAGATCGACGAACTTTGCCCCGAGGAGAAGGCGGAGCCGGTTGCCCACAGACTCCACGGCGGTTTCCTCACCCCATTTCAATTTCCACTCCTGCCCGAACGCGTCAACCGTATCGATCTTCGGTGAGGTGGCCGTGTCTTTCACGTCATCCCAGAAGAGCACTTTTCTCGCCGAATACAGGTTGTAATGGAAATCCGGGAACTCTTCGCGGAACTTCTTCGAGTCGAGCAGTTCCTCAGTCACTTCCCCCGAGATCCAGTTTTCGATCTGACTCCACGTGTCCGGCCTGCCCGCCTCCATCCTGGCATGGGTGTGCCAGAAAGGATTATCAGGAGAAACCTCAAGCTTCGACACTTCATCGTGGGAAAGCCGGGCCATTTCCGCCGCGGTGACAAACCTTCCCGTGTTCGCCGGGTCGACCAGATTAAGCGCCTCTTTCGGTGCCCCGAGATCACCCACAGGACAATTCCGGGCATTTCCCGCGTAATGCCGCGTCGCGTTCAATTCGGCACGCCGGACGAAATGTTTGATGACCTGACGTTTTTCGCTCTTGGTGCGCTTCGAGGGATCATTGCCCTGTTCCGCGAGAAACTGGTCGGCGAACAGGGAATAGAGATTGCGGAGGGCGATATGGCAGGCCTCCTGCCTCAGCCGGGAGTCTTCCGGCGAATGTGCCGCCCGATCCAGTAAGGCAAGCACCGGCTCCTCGCTTTCAACATAGGATCGAAGTAGATTTCGTTTCTCTTTCAGAGCATCCGAACGTGCTTTCAGTTCCAGGTAGGCACCCAGATCCGCCTTTTTTTTCTCATCCTTGAGGTCGTCTTCGAGCTCCTCAAGTTCGTCTTTCAAGGCGTCGAACTGGTCATCAAAATAACTTTCCTGACCCGCCGCCAACGAATAGTCACGACGATACAAGGCCCGGATCTTTTCAAGATCCTCAACCGATCCCTCCGGCGAAATCCCCTGCGCCTCGAGAAATTCATCAAACAAGGAAAGAATCTCTCCAAGAGCCCGATCTGTCTTTTCACCCTCGGGAGGATTGAAGGTCGTGAGATCAAGGGAATGCGCGAATGGCCTCGTCATCGTCCCCAAAGGCCCGGTCACGTCCCGCCCGTCATCGGCCCACCCCGTCGCGACGGCAAGAACCACGATCAGCATCGTGTTGCCCGGAGTCGATCTGGAAAGTGGGTTGAACATGGAAATCTGGACTGGATTCGGCGGTTACTTCACGTTGAGATCCTGCTTTAAATTAACCGTCGAGCCGGGAATGGCGGGCAGCCCGAGCAGGCTCAGGCAAATGTTCCCGGCGTCGGCATTTCGGATCGGGGGGAGGTCCGGCGAATCGGCAGGAGGATTCACCGTTCCGGGATCCTTGCGCGTCATGGTATTGAGCGCATACAAATCCGCTCCCGGAGGGATGCCCGGACCCCACACATAAAATGGAATCGTGAAATTCTCCCGCTCCTGAAAAAGATCGTGCTCTTTGGCTCCAGTCAGTCCCCCGTGATCGGCGGTCACAACGAGATAGGTGCGCCCTTTCCAGGCGGGAATGGACTCAATCTTTTCAAAGAGATCCTCAATCAGTTCGTCCGCCTTTTTCACCGCCCCCATGTAGATGGAATGCTTATCCGTGTTCCAGGAAAACCCGTGACCGGCAGTGTCCGGATTCCGGATATGGACCATGAGAAAATCGAAAACGTCCCGCTTCATCGTGTCTTCGAGATCGTCGACCATCGACTCCGAGATCGGTTTAACATGGAAGACATCGATCTTATCCCTCCCGTTGTCCGCTCCGGTCAGATCGGGCATCCCGTTCGTTTCGTCATAACTCAGATCGAAAAGCGAAAACTTCGATTTGCTCGCAAACAGTGCCGTTCGCAGCCCGTGGTCATGAGCGACGGAAAAAACACTCTCGAGATATTCACCCTTGTTCCGGTGCAGATTGGCCCCGACGAGAGGATCCTTGTTCCAGGTCCAGCCGTGACCGTCGCTTCCGTTCACCTGACGGCTCGTGATCATCCCGACATGATTCGGAAGCGTCACGGTGAGGTCCACCAGGGTACGGGCATTGTCCGTAAAAGCGCCCTCCCGACGAAGGCGGTAAAAATTGGGAACTTCGTCCGGACCATGAACCGTGACCGCGTCCGGTCGGAGCCCGTCGACACTCACAAGAATCACCGAACAGCCGGAGGGAGTTATCGGGGCAACTTCAGAGGGTGTCGGAGCCGCGACGATGGTCTCGTTCGAGTGAAGAAAGATGACCACCACCACGGCTAGAAGGCCTGAAAATGCCAGGATAACGGGACGCATCAGACGGAGCGGAAAAAAACAACCTCACGCCCCAAAAGCGCCATTGTGCAAGCGAAAACAGTGGTTCCGTGATCGCCCTGCGACACGCAAGCACGGCTCAAATTACTTCGTCAGAACCGAAACCCATACCGGTGACGACCAGGCCATGTTTCCATCCTCCTGCTCCACCCGGAGGTAATAACGCGATTCCCCCGTTCGGACCGGTTCTTCATCCACAAATTCCTCTTTCATTTCGCTCCTTCCACCCGCCTCCCAGAGGTGATAATCTTTCTCATTCCGCACCAGGGTGATGCGTTTCAACGGCGCCGTCCCGTTCACCCATAGTCGAAACCGGGGATTTCCGGCGGTTTCAAAAATCGATCCCAGAGGTTTTCCCTCACAGGCAAACTCCAGATAGATTTTGTCGGTGGCCGCCACCGTTCGTCGTGCCTTGAGCCCCTCGATGATCCCCTCGCGACTGATTTCCTTCACATACACTCCTCCGTAGCTGACGTGGGTCGAGAGATGGTCGGAACTGGCAAAGACACCGAGCCGCAGTCCCATCTCGAGGGCATTCTGATAGACACCTGCGTTGAACTTTCCGAAGTCCTCGATCGCTGCCGGAGGGGGAGGCACCTCAGCCCCTGTGTCGGCGGTGTAGGTTTCCCCGGGTCGCAGACCGGCCGTGGGTTGGGGTGTGCCCCTGCCCTCGTAGCTGACCCGTGCCCCCTGAAAAATCTCCACCACGTTCTCGAGTGAATAGTCAAAGGTTGACTCATCATAGCGCCCCCAGTCGGTTCCCATTCCTGTTGCTCCGGTATGGCTCACGATCGCGACCGGTCCCCCGTAGGCCTTGAGGATACGCCAGAGTTCAGGCGGTTCGATTTCGGTCAAGGCGGGATTCGCCTCCGCCGGGTAGAGGGACTGCCAGGGCGAACTCCGGTAGGTGGCCCGCTTGATATAGACGATGGGGCCCCCGCGCCGGGCAAAAACCACATTGCGATGGCCCCACGGCCAGCGTTGTTCGCGCTCATAGACGTAGAGCGAAGTGAATCTCCCCGGTGCGTGAAAGACATCATGCAGGCGCTGATTGTGCCACCACTCGTAGGGATCGTATATTTTGACAATGTCAGTGTGATCCGAGGTCCCGAGGAAGTCGAGTTTGGCCATATCGTAGGCATAACGAAACTGTTCGACGATGCAGCCCTCCTGCCCGGTGCGGCAGTTCGACACATCCGTGTGGCGGTGAACGTCTCCCCAGATCAGCGTGTAGGATTCGCCGTCATGGTTCCACTGATGCCGCTCCTCTGCGGGTCTTTCGGGGGTCAATTGAGAAGGGGCAAAGGGCTCGTCACTGAGATCTTTCGCCGCGAGCGGAGGAGCGGCCGACTGGAAGGGCTTTCCCGTCTCAAGTTCGGCCAGATACACCCCCGAAACCCCGCAGGTCTTGTCTCTCCGGAGATCAGAAGGCCAGTTGAGCCAAAGCCCCCCTTTTCCGTCGCGGACAAAGCACGACTTCCGGTCCTGCCCCATGGAACTGTCCGGCAATCGTCGCCGCGCATGCCAGATTCCCTTCCCGGGATCGAGCCGGGTGAGGGCAATCTCCCAGCGGTTGACGTTGTAATAGCGGTAGGAAAGCCAGGGATTCCCTGAGGCGTCGACCCCGAGGGCGGGAAGATTGACCGGATTCCCCGCTTCTCCTGCCGGACCGGGAGGAATTCCGGTAAAGGTCTTCGTGGAAAACTCGAACTTCCCGAAAAGGATCTCCTTCTGTGCGTTCAGCCCGTTGCTGAGAACGTGGCCTCTGAGGTCGAGCCCCCATCGGACCCTGCCCCGCTCGGCCGCAATCCAGAGCCCGCTTCCGTCGGCCGCGGCGATGACATCGGCACGCGCCTCGTAACGGGGCGAGTGGGCGATGGGAAAGGTTTCAACGGTTCCGTCTCCCTCAATCTTTGCCAGATACAGATTAAACTCATTTCCCCTCGAACTGTCGTAGACCACCCAGGCTTCGGCTTCTCCGGAAAAGGCAATCGCAGGCTCCCAGTCTCCACCCGGCTCGTTTGCGACGGCGATCTCATCCGACCAGATCGATGAGGCGGGATCGAAAAACCGCGCGTAGATGTCCCCTTCCCCAGCACGAAGCGATTGCCAGGTCACCCAGACCCTTCCCCGCCCGTCGGTCCCCGCATCCGCGAAGGAATCGCTGCCGCCGGATTTTGCCAGGGTGACAAGATCGCCGACCACTCCGGCGTTGAATGATCGAGCCATGAGATGAACCACCTCCTCCGGTCCGGTCTGCCCCCAGAAGGCCCAGATCGTGCCGGTACCGTCCACAGCCACGGCCGGATGATGAATCACACCTCGGTCACTCAGGGAGGTGACGGCTTCCAGTCCGCCTTCTGTTTTCCGGCCAAGCCAAAGCGTATCCGCCTCACCGTCATGCTCCACGTAGACAATCCAGGTCCCGCCGGCTTCGTCCGTTACGGCCACCGGAAAATCACGCTGTCGCTTCTCATCCCGCAGCGAGAAAACCGCACTCTTCAGGTCAACGGCGGGCACCACGGCAGGCGGCTTTGCTTTTCCGGCACCCTTCCCTTTCGTATTGCCTTTCGCTTTCGCGTTTCCCGCGCCACCCACTCCGGGAGCAACCGGCTTCTCCTTTTCACCCTGTCCGTCGATGGGCGAAGCGGAGCAAAAAGCGAAAACCGCGAGAGCGGAAAGGAGGGCTGGTTTCTTCATATCCGGGGGCTAACCCTGATTAGAATGAAACCGTTGCGGGACAACAAGTCCTTTTTGAAAACCTTAAAACCTCAACGGGTGAGCCGGACGATGACCCGATTATCATCCCGCAGATATCGTTCCGCCACCTCCCTCACTCCATCGCGGGTAAGCGCGGAGACGGTCTGCGGCGTTCGGCGGTAGTTGTCCCATCCCAGTCCCACCAGCTCATCAATCGTCGCGGTGGAGGCCAGTTCTTTGACTCCCTGAAGGTGAATCGCTTCGCGACCGAGCCATGACGCCTTTGCCCGCTCGAATTCCTCCTCAGCGAGGCCCTCACGAATCATCAGATCAATTTCGCTCAGCATTTCGTCCTGCACGAGATCGAGCTTCTCCGGAGAGGTCGACGCGTAGAAAACAAGAAACCCCGGCTCCAGGCCTGTCATCCGGGTGGCCCCCACCGAATAGGCCAGACCAAGCTCTTCACGGATGCGGATGAAGAGGCGCGAGGCCATGTCGCTGCAGGCCTCATCGATCATCTCCAGCGCAGGATTGTCAGGGTGGGTCAGATCGACGGTGCGGTAGCCGATCAGGAGCACGGCCTGCTCTTTCTCATGCGTCAGGTTGATCGAGCCCGCATAATCCGAGGGCAGAACAATGCCCGACGGGGTGGTGAACTCCCGCTCACCCTCCGGAAGGGAGCCGGCAAAGCGCGAGCGGATCAGATCCCCGGCACGTTCGGGATCCAGGTCGCCAAATACACCGATCACGCCATTCCCGCCCTTGAGTAATCGTCCGTGAAGCGAACTAACGGCCTCACGGTTCAGGCCGGGGACCGAGTCTTTTGTTCCGCTCGATTCCAGACCGTAGGGATGGTCGCCGTAGAGCCTACGGCGCATCGCTTTCATCGCGATCGTGAAGGGTCGATCCGATTCCTCCTTGATCTGGGTGAGCTGATAGCTTTTCTCCCGCTCGAGAACGTTTTCAAGAAAAGCGGGCTCTAGCAAGGTCTCTCCCAGCAGATCAACGACGAGGTCGAGATCAGTGCGCATGGCACTAACAGAAACACCAAAGGTATTGTTGCCAAAACTACCGCCCATTGACCCGCCGACCGATTCGATGGCCAGAGCGAGCTCCTCAGCCGAATGTTTTGCCGTGTCTTTCGTGAGCAGCCGGGACATCAGGCGGGTCACGCCATTGTTCGCCGGAGTCTCCGCCAAAAGCCCACCCCGAAACATGCCGGATGCCTGCACGAAGGGCACTCTCCTGTCCTGCAGCAGCAGCACGGTGAGCCCGTTGTCGAGGGTGACCCGGTGGATTTCCTCGGAGCGTTTGGAGCGATCACTCCCCCGCTGCATTTTTGCGGATGCCCTGGGAACCAGCGCCACGCGGGTCTGGCGATCCGGTCGCAGATACTTCACCGCCACCTCATGCACCGCCTCGCGATCCAGTGACTGCACCGACGCCACATACTCGCCGGTGTAGTCAAGGTTGCGGGTCAGAAGCCAGTTCGAACCGAGATCGGAAGCCTGTCCCCGCATGTCGGTCAGGGTGGAAAACTGGGCGCTCAAGGTTTGTTTGCAGGCCTTCTCCAGCTCCTCTTTGGAAATACCCTTTTCCTTGAACCGTTCCACCTCAAGCAGGACGGCACTTTGCGCCGCCTCCGCCTTCGCGGGTTCGGTGTCAAAGCTGAGCATGAACTGGCCCGTGAATGCCGGAGTGTAAGCGTAGGCTCCGACGGAATGAGCGAGGTGTTGCCTTTCGCGAATCGATTGAAAGAGGCGGGAACTTCGCCCCTCGCCTAGAATCGCACCCATCACGTCGAGCGCAGGCACATCGGCGTGATCCGTGCCCGGAATCGGCCAGGCAAGACGTTCACGATGCAGATCAGTCGGAAACTCGACCTCCTCGTGCCGTATCCCCATTTGCACCGGCTCATCCGGAACAAAAACGGACGGGCGCGGGCGACGCGTTAATCCTCCGAGGCGCGACTCGATCAGATTGACCACTTTGTCCGTTTCCACGTCACCGACAATGACGATGAAAAGATTATCCGGAGAATATTTCTCCCGGTAATAGGCGTAGAGCTCGTCCCGGGTCAGTTGATTAAACAAATCGAGATGCCCGATAACCGGATGGCGGCAGGGATGCACCGCATAGGCCGTGCGGAAAAAAATGCGGCTGAGGACCTGCTCGGGATTGTCCTCTCCCATGGCGATTTCCCGACGGATCACCTCGCTCTCGTTTTCAAACTCATCCGCCGGAATCCTTGCAAAACCGACCACATCACAAAGCACGTCGAGGCAGTCCGCCATCCCGCTGGACGGGGCATCAATCCAGTAGACGGTCCGGTCAAAGGAGGTATAGGCGTTGATATATCCGCCCCGGGATTGCACCGTCTGCGCGATCTCATTGGCACTGCGACGCTCGGTGCCCTTGAAGAGCATGTGTTCGAGAAAATGGGAAACCCCCGCGCCGAGCCAGGATCCCTCGTGGATGCTCCCCGCCCGGCACCAGGCCTGCAGGCTCACGACCGGAGCCGAATGATCCTCCCGGACAATGATCTCAAGCCCGTTCGAGAGGGTGGTGACCTTCGCGCTTGAGGAGGGAAACTGAAGGGCGTCCGTGTCCTCGCTCAAAGCTCGCTCGATTTCGCAGGTTGATTCCCCCGGGTCGGCGGCTCAAGGCCCACCTCTTTTTTCCGCCGGACGAGCACCTCGCGTGTCGGGCGATACGGGGCGAGCAGTTCATCCTGCAAGTTCATGACGCCGGAAAAATCGGAGGGGGCATCATCTTCGGATTTCCCGAAGGCACCGACTTCGATCAGATTGAACACCATTGCCCCGACATCATCACCCTGGCGAATCCCCCAGGACTCCAGCACCGCAACCGCCATCGGGCCGAAGCGCTCCAACGCAAACTCAACCACTCCCTCGAGGAGTTCCGCGCCGCTGACGTGGCGGTGCTCGATCAGCTCATCGTTTCGCAGGGCCTTGATCGTATGATCGAGCGCATCCTTGAGAAAATGGTAACCGTCCGCTTCGAAACGTCTATCCTGCTTGGTGATGGATTTGACGGCGACGTCGAATTGAACTTTTTCCATGAGAAAACCTGAGCGGAGAATACCTTTCATCCTGTCGTCAAAAAGCAGGTTAGAGTCAAGAAGCAAAGCCGGTCCGTCAGGAATTCTCCACCTGATTTTCAGATGGGAGGATTCGCGTTTCTCTTTCTCAAAACCATCGGCGATCTTCAGGGTTTATTCGTGAAATGAGAAAAGGTCTCCGATTTCAGAGCAAATTGATGCTGACCCTCGTGGCAGCCATCGCCACGGTGACCGCGGCGCTCATTGCCGTGACCGAGGCGCAGGTAAAATCAGCCTATACCCGTCAGTTCTCCCGGGACTTCAAACACCTCGTGAACCAGCTCGAACGGTCCCGACTGGAGCGCTCCGAGGAGTTCATGGAGCTCTGCCGTCATCTTGCCGGGCAACCCTTCATCGTTTCCTCCCTCAGCGGCGAAGCGAGCCAGGAAGAGGAACACGGCTTTTGGAGCTATTACAAGAGTTCTCTCTTTGATCTCGGGGACACCGTCGAGAAGCGGCCCGACACGATCTTGAGAAAGTCCGCCCCGTCTCCCGAAATCGTCTCCCGGATGGGGTCTGTCTGGATTGTGAAACCCTCGGGTGAAATCATCAGCCTCCCTCATCCCATCATCAAAACGACGTCAAAAGACGGGGATAAACGTCGCCTTGCCGAAAACAGGCTCCGTCAGGGAGTCAATGCGGTCAACAGGGCAAAAGAACGAATCGAGGAGCTTCTCGCGAGCGACCGCCAGCAGACCATTTACCTCCCTTTTGAATCTCCCGACGGAACCGGCTACGTGCAGGAAATGGTAAGCACCCCGGTCAAGCAGCCCGGGTCGGATGAGACCATCGGACTGTTCCTCCGGGCCACTTCCGCCGAGACTGACGCGCAGCGCTTTCTGGAGCGATACCAGGAGGAGTTTGATTCCGCCGCCCCGCTCCTCAGTGGCATTTATCTGGACGGTCAGGTCTATTCGCGAACTCTTGAGCCCGAACTCGCCGGGTTAATGGCCGGAGTCCTCGGGAGAAAGCTCCCCGGGACGGGCACCGCCTCTGAAAAGGAAACCATACAATTCGACGCGAGCCTCAGGGGTGCTCCATACCGGATCTACCTCGCACGACTCACCGACGAATCCTCCCACGAACCCGCCTATCAGGTCAGCGCCTTCTCTCTCGAAACGCTCAAAAACGATCTCGCCGAACTCCGCATTCGCGGGAGCGGCATCGGTGCCTTCGCTCTGATTCTTGGGCTGGTGCTCGCCTATCTGCTCTCCCGCAACCTCGCCATTCCCATCCGCGAACTGACCCGCGCCACCGGTGCCATCAAATCGGGCAATCTCGATACGCACATCACGATCCGTTCGCGGGACGAAATGGGAGAGCTAGCCAACGCCTTCAACGAAATGGCCGAGGGTCTCCGGCAGCGGGCGGTCTATCGCGATATTCTCGGCAAAGTGAGCGATGAAACCGTCGCCCAGGCAATGATCAGCGGGGACCTCGACCCCGAACTGGGAGGAGAGCTGAAAACGGTTTCCGTTCTCTTTTGCGACATCCGCGGTTTTTCCGAGATCACCGAACATATGCCGCCCACGGAAGTCATTGACCTGCTCAATCAGCACATGACAGCGATGACCGCGATTGTCCGGAAACATTTCGGAGTGGTCGACAAGTTTGTCGGGGATGAGATCATGGCCGTCTTCGGCGCGCTCAAGTCATACGGCAACGATGCGGGCCACGCCGCGGAATGCGCCCTCGAGATGATCAGTGAACGCGAACGGCTCAACCGCGAGATCGGACGCCCCCTCGAGATCGGAATCGGCATCGCCACCGGCGAAGTCGTCGCGGGCTGTATGGGCTCCGTCGACCGCCTGAACTACACCGTCCTCGGTTCCCGCGTCAATCTTGCTTCCCGTCTCTGCTCCGAGGCGGGGACAATGGACGTGGTGATCGATGACTCGACCCTCTCCTGTCTTGAGACGGAAAGGGTCGAAGCGACCGCTCTGCCCGATTTGAAGCTGAAGGGCTTTTCGGAAGCGATCACGGCCTATCGATTGCGGGTGCGTAGCGAGGCAAGCGAAGCGCTTGCCCTACAGCCTATTGAATCGGGCGTCTAGACCTTCCGCAGTTTCGAGATCCGGCCGGTGTCGACCCACTCGGCGACAAAGATATTGCCGTCCTTGTCGAAGCACGCGTCGTGAGGATGCACAAATTTGCCGGAGACCCAACCGGTCGGGTTCTTGCGCATCGCCATCTTGTCCTTCAGCACCGACTCGCGCCAGGCGGGATCTTCTCCGAGGTGGATCATCTTGTTTTCCTTGTCGAGCAGGGTGATGCGGGCACTGAGATCGGGAACGAGAAGAAGGTCGCCCAGCCGATCGACGTTCGCGGGCAGGATAAAATCCTTCATCGTCTGGCGGTGTTTTCCCTCCAGGTCAAACCACTGCAGCCGTGCATTGGCACGGTCAGCCACGACGATGAGGGGATCATCCGCTTTTCGATCATCGATCCAGAGTCCGTGAGGCAGGTTGAACTGCCCGTCCTCCTTGCCTGTCGAACCGATCATTTTCTGCCACTCACCGGCGGCATTGTAGTGATGAACGGTGTGGGCACCGTATCCGTCGGCGAGGAAAAATCCCCCGTCGGGCAGGAAGGCGAAATTCGTCGGCATGAAGCGGTCACGGCCCCAGACCTTTTCGGGTTTGGTCGCCTCTCCCTCGGCGTAGATCCCCGACTCCATCGGAGCGAACTTTTCCCAGACTTTTTCGCCGTCGAGGGTCAGTTTGGCGAACTTCTTGAGGTGCTGGTAGCCCGTCACATAGAGGAACTCCCCCTCCGTCTCCTGACGAACCTCGAGCCCGTGACCTCCGCCCTGGAACTCTTTGCCAAAGGCTTTGATAAAGGCACCCTTTTCATCAAAAACAAAAATCGAGGGATGATCGGTCTGGTCGGCCCGGCCTTCGTGAATCACATAGAGCCGGTTCTGGCTGTCGACTGCGACGTTGTGGGTCGTTTGCCAGGTATACTGGCCGGGGAGGACGGCCCAATCGTGGATCACCTCATACTTATATTCCCCCTCTCCGATCACCACTCCGTTTCCGGTCGCGGCGGCGGCTTTTCGGGTGGTGAGAAGATTGAGTCCACCAAGCGAGACGGCGGAGGTGGTGACAAAACGACGGCGTGACCAAAGCGGACGGGGGGAATTCATAGACCGCCAAACTACAAAAAAAGAAGGTCCCGTGTAAAGGGCGTCATGCCGCCCCTCACCGGAACCTTTCCTTTCACGGAGACGGAGATCCGCCTCCAGTAATCTGCCTGCAGGTCACGCACCCTTCATCAGAGAGCCGAGGGCAAGAACGGCCCAGGCCGCGAATGCCAGCCAGAAGGAATAGCCGGCGACGGCGGGCAATACCGCAAAGCTGCCGAGGAGGGCAAGAATCGCAAGAATCAGGGCGATGATGAAAAACAATTGAGTGGGAGCTGATAACTTCAGTTTCATAATGGATAGGTAGGGTTGGTTTGAACCGACCCCGTCAGAATGGCGGTTTCCGCGAATCGCGACAAGGATAATTCCGGCAGGCTTCGAGATACCGATCCTGCCGTCCAGGTCGTGATCAGAGCCGCTCTCGTATCGACCCGATTACCCGGGCGACGACTTCGTCCACCCCGAGATCCGAGGAATCGATCACGAGGGCGTCTTCGGCGATGACGAGCGGTGAGGCCTTCCGGCTCGAGTCGATCTTGTCCCGCTCGGCGATCGCATCATCAATCCCCTCGGCCCGGCGGCGTGCTTCACGCACTTCGGGCGAGGCATCGATGTAGAATTTGAAGGGCGTTTCAGGGAAAACGACCGATCCGATATCCCGTCCCTCCATCACCACGCTGGTGCGGGAGGCGTAGAGCCGCTGCTCCCCGACAAGACGCTCCCTGACTTCCGGGATGGAGGCAATCATCGAAACCTGGCCATTCACTTGCGTCGACGCCATCTCTTTCCGGGTCATCCGGGTGCCCCCCACGGTAATTGTTCCCACCCCGTCTTCCTCGCCGCAGAGAAACTCCGTCCGGCCCAGGAGTTCAATCACGGAGACCGTGTCAGAGGGCTCGATGTCATTCTGCAGCACCCACCAGGTGAAGGCCCGGTACATTCCCCCCGAATTCACAAAAACGCATCCCAGTTCCGCGGCGACACGCTTTGCCACCGTGCTCTTGCCGGACGCGGCCGGTCCGTCGATCGCGACAATGATGGGGTGCTCAACGCTCATGCGGCGTATCGTGAACCGCACATTGCGGACTGGCAAAGGATTTTACCCGGGCATTCTCTCTAAAAACCACTTGCTCGCCCGCTGGTCGCTCTCTATCGATGAACGAAACCTTATGATCCTTTCCGATTCAGAAATTCTTGCCGCGATGGAACGGGGCGAGATCATCATTGAGCCCTACGACCGGGAGTGCCTCGGGACGAACAGCTACGACGTGCATCTCAGCAAACACCTCGCCACCTACAAGAATCGCGTCCTCGACTCCCGCAAACACAACGAAATCGAGCATTTTGAGATTCCGGCCGAGGGTTACGTGCTCGAGCCCCAGATCAATTACCTTGGCTCCACCATCGAATACACCGAAAGCCACGCCGCCGTCCCCTTTCTCGAAGGGAAATCCAGCGTCGGCCGCCTCGGCATGGACATCCACGCGACTGCCGGAAAAGGAGACGTCGGCTTCTGTAACTACTGGACCCTTGAGATCTCGGTCAAACAGCCCGTCCGCGTCTACGAAGGCATGCCGGTGGGACAGCTCATCTATTTCCTCGTTCGGGGAGAGATCCTGACCCCATACAATTCCAAAGGCTCCGCCAAATACAATGATCGCACCCCGCTTCCGGTGGAGTCGATGATGTGGCGGAACAAGTTCTAACGAACTGCGTGCTTCGTTCCGGTATTTACACGGAAGCGGAGATTCGATAATTTCGCGGGATGAGCGAATCATCTGCCGTGCCTTTGTCTGATTTCAAGCCCCGAAACGGTGCCATCATCGCGACCGGAATTCTCTTCGGATTGTTCGGGTTAATGTTGTGTGGTTTCGGAGTTCTCTCGACCCTGCAGTATTTCCTGATGGATAAACTGGCCGGGATGGATCCGAAGGCCCAGGCGGAAATGGAGTCGATGCAGGGACTGATGGGTGTCTCCTTTCTCGTCAATCTCGTGATCTACGGAGGATCGGGCATCCTCATGATCGTCGTCGCCTTCGGTTGTTTCCTCTTCAAACGCTGGGCACGGCCCTTTGTTCTGACGATCGCCTGGGGCTGGCTCTATATGGGGGTGGTGATGGTGATCTCCATCATCATGATGATGGGACCCATGAAAGAGTTCATGGCCAAAACGATGAGTGCCGAACTCGCCGCTACTTCCTCTGCCGGAGCCCCCACCGAGGCCTCCATGGGAGGTTTCTTCACCATTTTCATGGTGATCTACCTTATCTTCCTGCTTGTTTTTGCCGTTCTCGTTCCCGGCCTGCTGCTCTGGCTCAACTGGGGACAGGACGCCCGTCGTACCCTTGAGATGCGTGACCCGCATCCGCGCTGGACGGATCGGCAGGCAACTCCCGTGATTGGAATGACGATCGCCTCCATCAGTGTTGCCATCATTTCCCTGCCCAGCCTTATCATGATCAACCAGCCCTGGATGAGTCAGATCTACCCGGGCGGAATGCTCCGTAACCTCTTTTTCCTGCTTCCTCTGGCCTGGGGCTATGTCGCCTGGGGGAGTTACCGAGGTCAGTTTGCCGCCTGGGTCGTTGCCCTGCTAATGCTCATTGGTGGAATGGCCATGGGCATCTTCGGCATGCAGAACATCAACTGGACCCTGATGTATCAACAAATGGGCATGCCGGAAGAGCAAATTTCCCTGATGGCGCCGCTCATCGAACAAATGCTCTCGCCCAATAAAATCGCCATCCTCATGGGGGTGTCCATGCTGCCGATGCTGGGATATCTGATCTGGGTGCTTCGTTATTTCCGGAAACGAACTGTGTGACCGGCCGGCCCTACCCTGTCACCTCACCGACCGAACCCTATTCCACCTTCACCCGCTGCCCGGTCTCCATGGACCTGGCGGCGGCTTCGAGGACACGGATGCTTTTCACTCCGTCCCGGAAATTCGGCTCGACCTGAGTTCCTGAACCCGCGGCATTCAGGAAATCGATCGCGGCATGCACAAAGGCGTGCTCGTAACCGATGATGTGCCCGGGAGGCCACCATGCACCGACATACTCGTGGCTTCGCTCTGTCACGAGGATGTCGCGGAAACCCTGTCTGTCTTCGGGGTCATTCCCGGAATAAAACTGGAGCCGGTTCATGTCCTCCATGTCCCAGGTGATCGCCCCCTTGCTGCCATAGATTTCGAAGGTGTGACGGTTGCGTCGCCCGGTCGCGTAACGGGTCGTTTCGATGGTGGCGAGCGCTCCGTTCTTGAACTCTCCCGTCATCAGCGCGGCACACTCGACCTCGACCTCGCCGGTTTTTGAAGGATCGGACGCAAGCGGTCGATTGGCGATAAACTGCTTCCCCCGGCAATCGATTTCGGCGAAATCTCCGACGAGAAAATGAGCGAGATCAACCGCATGCGAGCCGAGATCCCAGAGCGGTCCGGCGGCGGCGGTGCGCTTTTGCAATTTCCAGTCGAGGGGATGCTGCGGATTGACGAGCCAGCTCTGCTGATAGGCTCCGCGCCAGTGATAGACTTCGCCAATCTCCCCTTCCGCGATCAGCTTTTTCGCAAGCAACACGGCAGGACAACGGCGGTAATTGTGGTTCAGATAGTGCACCACTCCGGCCTTCTCGACGGCGGCGAGCATGGCCTCCGCCTCGGCGAGGGTGTTGCAGAAAGGTTTTTCGCAGAAGATGTGTTTTCCCGCTTCGGCGGCGGCAATGGCCATCTCGGCATGAAGAAACGTCGGGGTGGCAATGTCGATCGCGTCAATGTCGTCGCGCTCCAGCACCTTGCGCCAGTCGGTCTCGATCTCCTCCCAACCCCAGCGGTCGGCAAAGGCCTGAAGATCGTTCCTTTCCCGACCGCAGGCGACCCTGAGAACGGGTTTCAAGGCGGGGTCAAAAAAGCGGCTCACCTGGTTCCACGCATTCGAATGGGCCCGACCCATAAAGCGATGACCGACGATGGCGATTCGTAACTCTTTCATGGATCACGGGATAGCCTCGGGAGTGGAGGGGCGAAAGTCATTTTCTTGGTGAAATTGGGATGCAAAGACGGGGAAAATGTTCATAATAACAGCATTCATGCTCGATCTCGACGCCGACAAGAACCTGATCCGCGATCCTCTCGCCGCCCTCGAACATCATTTCGGGTTCCGCGAGTTTCTTGCCGGGCAGGAACCGGTCGTTTCATCTCTCCTCGCGGGGCGCGACACCCTCGCGGTGATGCCGACGGGCGGGGGCAAGTCGCTCTGCTACCAGCTCCCCGCCATGGTGATGGAGGGCGTTACCCTCGTCATCAGCCCGCTCATCGCGCTGATGAAGGATCAGGTCGACGGACTCGTCCGCAAGGGAGTGCCCGCGACGATGATCAACAGCACCCTCTCGCCCGCCGAGCAGTCGGACCGGCTCCGCGATCTTGAGGCGGGCAAATTCAAGCTGGTCTATATCGCGCCGGAACGCTTTCGCAGCAGCCAGTTCATCCGTGCGCTGAAACAGGTCCCCATCGCTTTTGTGGCCGTCGACGAGGCGCACTGTCTGAGTCAGTGGGGCCACGATTTCCGCCCCGATTACCTGCGTCTCTCCGAAGCACTTGAATTGCTCGATCATCCCCAGACCGCCGCCTTCACTGCGACGGCGACGCCGGAAGTGCAGGCGGATATCCTGAAGGTGCTTAAACTGCGGGACCCGTATGTTTCCATCAGCGGATTTGAGCGGCCCAATCTCAGCCTCCGCGTGAGCCACTGCGAAACCAGCCGGGAAAAATATGAGCGCCTCCACGAACTGATCGAGGCACAACGGACCGGGATCATCTACTGCTCCACCCGCAAGCGGGTCGAGGAGGTCAGCGCCTCGCTCGCCGGCATGGGCGTGAAGCTGGTCGCCTATCATGGTGGCATGGAGGACAAGGACCGCGAATGGGCGCAGAATGTCTTCCTTGATCGCACTTACGATGTTGTTGTCGCGACCAACGCCTTCGGCATGGGGATCGACCGCTCCGACGTGCGTTTTGTCGCCCACTTCGATGTGCCCGGCAGCATCGAGGCTTACTATCAGGAGGCGGGACGTGCCGGACGGGACGGTGAACCGGCCGAGTGTGATCTGCTTTTCAACTACGCCGATACCCGCACGCAGGAGTTCTTCATCGACGGAAACAATCCCGGGGCGGGCATCATCCTCGATCTCTATAACGTGCTGCGCCGACTCTGCGGTCCTTCCAACGAGGGAGTCACGATCACGATCAAGGACCTGACCGACATGCTGAACCTGAAAAACAGCATGCAGGTGAGCAGCGCCCTTTCCCATCTTGTAAGGACGGGCTACATCGAACGCTTCGACGTCCCCGGCGAGCGGGCCCGGGGCACGAGGCTCTGCGATCCGGCGCTCAAGGACAGTGACCTCGTCATCAATCAGGAGGCGCTCAACGAAAAGGAGCGCCGCGACCGCGCCAAGCTCGATGCGATGATCAAGTTCTGCTACGATGGCACCACCTGCCGACAGCAGTGGATCCTCGAATATTTCGGAGAGAGCGACTCCACTCCCTGCGGCACCTGTGATACATGCGCCGGGGATCGCTATACCGAGAACCGCCTCGCCACTGCCGAGGAGTATCTCATCGTGCAAAAGGCCCTCAGCGGCATTGCCAGGACCTGCGCGCGCACGCCGGTCGGCGAGTGGGAGGGCCGTTTTGGAAAAGGAAAAATCGTCCAGATGCTGACCGGCGCCAAATCACCGGAGCTTGCCGGCTCACGCCTCGAAGAATTGAGCACCTTTGGGATTCTCAAGGACGAGGGTTCCGCCTATGTCTTTGCCCTGATCTCCGAATTGGAAAAGGCCGGGCTGGTCGCGATCCGCAAGACCCCCTACCCGCTCATGGGACTCACTCGTCGCGGGTCCGCGGTGATGAAGGGCGACAACACCTTTCGTATGGCCTGGCCCGACCGCAGCCGCATGGTCAAACCCGGAAAAGCGGCGAAGGACAATCACGGGTTGGAGGAACTCGCCTTTGACGAGGATCTTTTTGATCAACTGAAAATCGTGCGCAAAAAGCTCGCCGAGGAAGCCGGCGGGGTTCCTCCCTACGTCATCTTCGGGAATCAGGTGCTTGAATTTTTCACCCGGCTCCGTCCCGTTTCGGAAGGCCAGGCAATGAAGATACACGGCGTCGGCAAGGTGAAGGCGGAGCGATATCTTGAACCCTTCCTGAAAGCGATACGGGACTTCGGAAAGTGAGGCCCCTGGTGGATTCACCTCAATGGTGCGCCGGGCTCGATCGACCGGGTGAACATCACCCGCGCCGCGATAATCCCGGCGCCGAAGCCGAATAGGTGGCCCTGCCAGGAGACATCCTCCCGACCGGGGAGCACTCCGGCGATCATGCCCCCGTAGAGCACCAGCACCAGAATGGAGACGGCGATCCAAAGTCCTGACTTTTCAACAAAGCCGCGGGCAATGAGGAAACCGAGATATCCGAAGATAAGGAGGCTGGCGCCGATGTGATTGGTCTGTCCCGGCCCCAGGGTCCAGAGAGCTCCTCCCCCGATGGTGATGATCATTAGGGTGGCGGTGAAGAACACCTTTCTCCCTCCCATCAACACGATCCCCCCGAGCATCAAAAAGGGAAGGGTGTTGGAGAGGAGGTGGCCGAAGCCTCCGTGGAGAAACGACATCGTGCCGATTCCAGGAAGGCCCGAGAGGGTTCTCGGTTTGATCCCGAAAGGATCGAGCGAGCCGAGGAGAAAGAAATCGAGTATCTCAAGTGCCCACGCGATGCCCACCGCGCCGAAGAGCAGCATCACATTGTCACGAAAAGCACCCACAAAATGCTCACGGCGATGATCGGAGGGAAGCAGCGTAGAGGGAGAATTCAATGAAGGAGGCGTTGCCATTGCGAACCAGTTTACATCGACTGCGGGTGGAATCGCCTACAAATCGAATGTCTGTTTATAGGCGGCCGATGCCACGCTCTCTCCCCGGATTCGGGGTCAGACAAGAGGGGGCAAACGCTGAACGGGGACATCGGTATACGGTCGGAGTCACCACGCCCATTCAGGATGGACTTACCCCTGAGGGGGGGCTATACGGACAGATTGACCGTCCAGCCACCAGCGCCCGAGACTGGTTCTAAGCTTTTGCAGCGGACGAATCAGCTTCCAGCGAAGCCAGAACAAGGCATACCAGACTCCACCCAGTTCCTGCCGCAGATCCTGCGACAGACTGACGGCTGCCGGAGTGCGGTTTCGGCGGAGGTTACGGATTTGCTTGAATCGCGACTGGCGCGTCAGCCCGCTTTGGACCCAGGGCTTTGCCAACCACTTTCGGATCAGGAGTAACTCATCATTGACGCCACTGTCCCGATTCACCCGCGTCTGCTGAGCGGGGTGCTGGCGAAAAGCGCAAAGTGGTTCCGCGAGGTAGCCGAAATCGCCCTGCTCCAATAACTGAAACCACAGATCAAGATCCAGAAGCTGCGGCAGGGTCTCGTCAAAACCCGCCGGCACTGCCCCCTTCCGGAACAACACCACCGAGGGCTCGCCGATCAGGTTTGCATCTGCCAGGCATTGCAGGACTAGCTGTCGACCATTCTGGATGCCAGCCCGGAAAGGGCGTCGCCGCTCGATCACCTTGTCCTTCGGATCGATAATGTCCGAGGCGCAGCCGGCCAGCGTCACTTCCGGATATGCGTCCATCAGCTCGACAAGGTGACGAAGTGCGGCCGGGCCCAGCAGCAGGTCGTCCTGCAACACGAACTTGATATATTCGCCCTGCGCCTCACGGAGGCAGTGGTTGAAGTTTCCTGCCAGGCCAAGGTTGCGCTCGTTTTTCCACCAGCGGATGCGCGGATCACGTGCCGCATAACGCTCAATAATGGTGTTTGAGTCATCCGTCGACCCGTCGTCGCTGATGAGGATTTCGCAGTTGGTAAAATCCTGGGCGAGCACCGAATCAAGGCACGCGGGCAGGAAGGCCTCACCGTTAAAAACCGGGATGAGGACGCTGACTCTGGGAGAAGGCATTATCTTATCGATAGGATATTTTCCCGCCCTCCCGCCACTCGCAGATGGTATGCCCGTAAAGACTGAGTTCGCGATTGCGTTGCCGCGCCTCGGTGAATTTGCGCTGCCAGCGTGACCGGAGGCGTTGCCACCGGCTGATCTTCCATTTCTGCCGGAAGTAGGCGACTGTTGCAGCGCGGGTCGAGCCGCGCTTTTGCTTTATTGCTTTCTGCGTAACGCTGACGAAATGATGGATGTAACTGCTTCCGGTCGTCGCCAGAAGGAACCCCTTGTCGCGGGCGCGCCAGAAGAAGTCCGTGTCTTCGTAGCCACCCCATCGGAAATTCTCATCGAACCCGCCGATGGCCGAGAACACGCGTCGGTGAACGAGGAAGGCCACACCGCTGTCAATGCCAGGGCGGACGACGGCCTGCATCTGTTCCGTAAAATCAGCGGCGTAGGCGGCCAGGTCATAATCGAGTTCGCCTTCACCCAGCGCGGGGCTGGCGATATCCACGGGGGATTTCTCGGCGAAGGAGAGCAGGTTCTCGAGCCATCCGTGCGACACGACAACGTCATTATTCAGGAACAAAACCCAGTCCGTCGTGCTGATGGCAAAACCCTGATTCCATGCCGCCGCACAGGCACGGTTCTCACTATTGGAGATAACCCGCAGCATCGGGCGCGTCGCCAGAAACTCCACCGTGCCGTCGGTCGAGGCGTTGTTGACCACAACAATCATCGAGTCCGGGTAGCCTGACTTATTAAGGCTCTCAAGGCATTGCCGGGTGTAATGCAACTGGTTGAAAACGGGGATGACTATGGTCACGTTCATTGGTGGACGTCTTGCGCTGAAAAAGTCAAAGGGGACCACGGACGCAAGCACAGGAAAAGCAACTTCCGAGGCTGACCGTACCAAACCTGAGATCAACATCAAGCTCGGATTCGACACCAAGGCTCCTGGCGCCTGATAGGATCCTGTTGCCACTGAGCCCCCGAACCCTATTCCGACGCTTCATGGGCACACCCGGAGAGGCGGGCAATCGTCATACTTCGCGAAACCGCTCGCGTTTTAAGGAACCCGGATCCCGTCCCAAAAAAGGGATAATGCATCAGGCCCCAGGCGGGGCCACCTAGGCGAAAACTTCCCGCCCCGTCATTTCGCAGGCTTCCGCGAAGGTTTCGGTGAAGAGCTTGCGATCTGAATCATTAAAGACGATGGCCTCGAGGCGGTTGCCTCGAGCCATTACAAGATACAAGGCATCGTCGAATTCATTTATTGCCGCGTGCGGCATAGCCGAATTTTATGCGCATGGGGAACAGTCAATCGGGATTTTTGCCCCCATCTCACTTACCCCCGGTCACTTCCCGGCGGAGTGGGCGAATAAGAGCACTAGTCGCGGAGGGGGTTCTCGATGTTCCCGTTGTTCCCGTTGTTCCCGTTAGTGTTGCCGCCGCCGCCCGCGTTATTGGAACCACCGATGAATCCGGTATTGATAAAGTCAGTCAGAATGTTGCTTGGGTCATCCTTACGATGTTTATCCTTGAGTGACTTGTCGCCACCAAAATAGATACGGACGCCGCCGAGCAAGTGGGAATAGCCGTTTTCACCAAGTCCCCCGTCGGCAAACAACGAGAGCCCACGGATCGGAGTCTGGTATTCGACGTTAGCGATGAAAAAATTCAGATCAAAGCGATTCTGATACTCCAGCCTGATCATCAGATCGTCAGTCGGGTAGATCGCGGCATAGAGGCGCGCTGCCAAGTAGTCGTTTTCATTGGCGACCCCGGGGTTGAAGACAGGAATGATGTGCGTGTCGAAGTTATTGTAACCGACAAAACCGCCCAGGGTCACTTTATCGAAATAGCGCTCCCCTTCCACGCCGATTAGGCCGTCGCTGTAGTCGTTGCTCTCGGACATGGAGAAGGCCAGCCCCAAAAGACCCGCATCGGGGCGACGGGTAAAGAAATGCCCACCGAGACCGTAGACGTCATTGTCATAGGCGTTTGCGTAGAGGGAATCGAACTGGAAGCCATACCGTTCACCCATCGGCAGCGAGATAATGGCCCCCAAACCATAGGTATCCTCCCCGTTCACGTCGCCATAGAAGGCATCGACCTTACCGTTGACGGAGGAAACCGCCGGCTCAATGAAAGATTGGACGTCTTTGCCGTCCAGAACCCCTTTGGAGTCCCCACCCACGCCTACCCCGGCCCAGGTCAACAGCGCTATAAGTCCACAGACAGAGATGATGGGAGTGATTGAATTTTTCATCGTGGATCGCATTTTTTAGGTTAGTTCCCTCAATTTGCGATCAGCTCAAAGACATTAGCTGTCAATGAAAAATCCCACTCCGGATCGTCGAACCCTTAAACATGGGAGGCAATCCAGCAAAAGCGTGAGCCAGTGCCGTCGGAACCCGATTTTTTGCCTCCTTCGAGTATAGTTCGCGGCATTTAACCATAAAATCGTTGACTCCCCGAGTTTACTCAGGCCTTCCTTCTCTGCGGAGCCCCTTTGCCCCCGGCCCTCCGGCGGGAGGGACGCGGAAGAATATAAAAAGGACATTCCCCGAAACGAAACGATGCGCCCCTTCATTCTACTGTTGCTTTTGGTCGTCCCGCCTGCCAAGGCTCAATCACCGCGAGAACTCCTATATGGGGCGCAAGACGACTGGGCCAGTGTGCAGGGCGATAACAACCTGTCGAGTTTTGTGTTTCGCGACCGCAACCGCAACGGTGTTTACGATATGGGGGATGACCCGCTTTCGGGCATCCACACTGGCCTCATCCGCGATGGCGTGGCGCAGACCATTGCTTTGTCGAACTCCAACGGCTACGCCAACTTCAAGACCCGAATCGACCTGGACGAGGCCGCGATTCGCCTCCCGGGGACCTATGTCTTCGAGGTGGTGGTGCCGCCTGACTGGGAGTGTCTAAGCGACAACAAGTCCCAGACCATTGAGATCGTCGCGGAACCCGAAGGCTCAACCGGACTGCGCATGACGACATCGCTGCGGCCGATCGGGCTGGCCCCGGTTCTGAGTGTGACTGGCATCTGGGGCGGCGACGCCCCGGCCCGGCTGGTGATCATCCAGCGTGAAGTCGAGACCGACGCGGTGTCGGTTCAGCCCGGTCAGCCTTTTCGCCTGCAGTGCGGGGAGGGCCCGGCGGTTTTGACAGCCGGAGAGATTCGAGTGAATCTCACGGTGGGACCCAACCCGGTCCACCTTGGCAAGCTGGATGACCGGCACCGGATCAGCCCGACCGATGGCTTGGCCAGTTTCGAGGAATTCGCCGGCTATGTCCTGATGAAACTGCCCTCGGGATATAAGGGCCTGAACTGGAAAGACCTGAATGCAATCTTGCGCAACTTCACGTCGGGCAGCCAGGGCTATGTGAACGGAATCACCTCGGGCCATTTTACCGCCTACACCACCAACTTGATGCCCGGCGAGATCAGCCGGGAGGAAGGTTTCGACCTTTACAGCATGGAACTCAGCCTGGCCTGGAGCAAAGCCGAGGGCCAGATTGCCATCATCGAGGCCTGGCAGGGCGACGATTTGCTGATGACGGACCGAATTGCCCTGTCCGCATTGGGCCCGGTGACCTATGCGCCGATGATTGAAGGCGTCACCCGACTGCGCATCACACCTGAACATGGCTGGCAGATCGTGCTGGACGACCTGCGCTTCGGACTGGATAAGGGTTAGGTCAGGATTTGAACTTGGAGCAAGAGTCAAGCAATCCCGATTCCTCCCTATATGCGGGTATAACGCCAGCGCATTGGCGCGCCCCTCGGGTATGAACCAGCGACACAGGTAACACCGTGACCGGGGACATGGGTGACACTTTCGGGGCGAATGCCCTGGAAAACACCCGCCCCAATGGAACGACGTCTCCAATTTGTCCTTCTCGCCCAGGGGCGGCGAGTTCACCGTCAAGGAACTGGGCGAGCGCTTCGGTATTACCAGAAAGACCGCCAACAAATGGATCGGTCGCTACGAGCAATCTGGCCCCGAGGGGCTGACGGATCGCAGTCGCGCCCCGAAACAGAAAGGCTGCCCTGCAGCACCCGCCACAGGACAGCCATCCACTTCTTGTTTTCCCCGAAAGATTCGGAAATTTATTGGGCCGTTGCCTTTTCAGCTCCGACGTTCAGGCTTGCAGGTGAGCGTCGGCTCATCTTCACCGCCTGAGTTTTCAGATTGATGAGTTCCCACCAGGCGTCTCCCAGTTCGCCCTGAAGGGGGCGGGTCTTGTCTCCCCGGACGGAATCAACTTGATTCAAAAGATCCTGTGAACCCTCATAGACATTGACCACCAACTGACCGTCGTCGGGAGACAGCTTGCCTTCACCTGCGGGCACTCCGGCCAGTTCCTTCTTCAGTTTTTCAATTCCCGACTTGATCGAGGCAAGCTTGGTCTCATCGACCGGAGTGGGTGTCGGGGCTTCGTCCTTTCCTTTTTCGGACGCTCCGGCCTTTTCATCCTTAGAAGGGACGGTGGCTGCAGCAACCGGTGCAGGGGCAGCTTCTGGAGCTGTTTCCGCCTCCACCGAAGCAGCAGGCGGAGCCTCGGATACCGTCACTGGAGTGTTCAGTGCGGAGGGCACCGGAGCGAGATCGAGAATGGGATCCACTTCGGGGATCGAAGGGGCATCCATTCGCTCGGCTGACGCCGTCGCCTTGGAACCGATCACCAACTCGGTAACACCCGCCTCAAGCGGAGCCGGGGCCTCAGCTCCGGGTTTACCAAAGGTATGATTCGACTTCCGCTCAGTGATGGGATCATTGAACTCCGGAACGTCACCGATCGGCATCGCCTGAAGCCTCTCCTGGGAAGTAAGCGTTTCGTAGACCGGCGACTTGGAGTAGTCGGCCTCCACCGCTGCCGCTTTCCAGGGTTCGCGGGTGATCGGCTTCTTCGTGAGCCCCTCGGTTCCGCTGTCGAGCGCGACCGGAGTGATCAGCATCATGAGATGCTGCCGCGAGCGGTCCTGCTTCCGGTTCTTGAATGCGTATCCGATCACGGGCAGCCTGCCGAGAATGGGCAAGCCGGTCTGGGTGTCATCCATCCTCGCTGCATCGAGCCCGCTGATGGCAACGGTGTATCCGCTCTGCACGGTGAGAGGGGCGGTGTAGACCCGTGAGGTCGCGATCGGGAAAGGGTTCCCGTTGATGATCTCCGTGCCGATGATGTCCGAAACGGTCACCGAGACATTCAGAAGGATTTTGTTCCCCGCCATGCGTTTCGGCAGGATGTTGATGACCGTTCCGATGGGCAGATATTCGACGGATGATGTCTCCGTGGCTCCGGCCCCGAGGCTGGCGCTTGCACTCGATCCGAGCACAGGCTGGTTCACCACGCTGCGGAAGGACACCTCCCGGTTGTCGAGAGTCACCATGCGGGGATAGGAAACCGTCCTCGTTTTGCGGTCTTCGAAGATGGACCGAAGTTTCAAGGTCAGATCACTGTAGCTCAGCACTGCCGTCGGCAGGGAATAGCCCGAGATTTGATTGAGGTTGATCGGGCCGGCATTGTCGGAAAGGGTGATATCAAGGCCGTTTTCTCCGAGGGCGCCATTCCAGTCGATTCCAAGGTCACTGCTCGGGTCACGACTCGTTTCAAGGAACTTCACCTCCACCGAGATCATCGGCTGGGGGCGGTCCGCAGAGGCGAGGTAGGCCTCGATCCACTGATGCTGCTGACGGGAGGCGACCACATAGAGGGTATTGGAGTCGCTGTTCCAGATGACTTTCGACTGGACGCTGTTGGAGCCTTCAGCGCTGTCCCCGTTGCTGCGGTTTGTCGGGCGAACGACGAGATCCGGCTGGCCCTGGAAACCTCCCAGAGAGAGCTGGGAAACGCTGTCCACCGAGGCGGTCGGAGCGAACGAGGCATTGCCCCCGGTGGTCGGGATATCGAGGATGTTCTGGATGTCCTCGAGAATGCGCGACGGTTCAGTGACAAAGAAGTCCGGCGACCCCTGAAGATTGAGACCCGAACCGGACGTTCCCCCTCCGGAGGAACCCGAACTCGAACCCGACGAAGACGCGGCCGACTGGGTGTTCTTGGTCACCAGCTCCTGGGCATTATAATTGATTTCATAAATGCGCCCGATCAGCTCCTGGTCGTCAGCGGGACGGAGATACCAGATCCCGTTGTCATGGATCAGGGCAACTCCATTCGCTTTTGCAAGCGTCTCAAGCGCCATGAAGGGGCTGGCATTGAGGGTGAAGGTGACGAGGTTTTCGCCACTGTTGACGCCTTCAGGCAATCCGAAGAAGCCGATTCCGGCATCCTCGGCCATCAAGCGCATGACATCACTCAGCACCGCTTTGGAAAAGTTGTACTGGCGAGGAGGAGCGTTACGGAGTGGGTCCGCAGCCGCTTCATAGGCAGGCGAATTCAGAAGCGCCATCTGCTGCCCGATCTGGGCATGAGCGGAAGGCGCACCGAAAAGCGCTGCAAGGGTTAGAACAAGAAGTGTGTTTTTCATGACGGTAATATTGTAATTACGATACCCATTATAATTAAGAAAAATTTATGTTCAACAATAAATTTCATAATTATTAGATATTTCGAGATTGATCTTTTTAATATTTTCAGTAATTTATAAAATTACCAGAATAGATTCCCCCTTTAATGTGCTCTCCTCTCTCAGCCTCTCATCGGTGCCGGACCTCCGGGATCAGTATCATCGAGATGACTCTGACCATCGCGGCTATCGGCATTCTTGCGACGGTCAGCAGCATTGCGGTCAACGGAGTTTATCGGAACACCCAGCACCGCAAGGTCGAGACAGACGTTCAGACATTAAACTCCGCCATTCGGGTCTACCTCTCCAACGGAGGATCGCTTGATACCCTCTCCGATCCGAATGACGTGCTCTCCAAGCTTAAGACGACCCGCAGTAAGAGCGACAAAACCCTGCACGTCGGCGCTCCTTCAGGTCGTCTCATCGATCCCCGCATCACCGCCACACCGGTTACCGGGGACAGTTGGAAGTTGCGCGCGGTCTATCAGGCGAACGAAAATCATTTCGAAACCGTCTCAACCGGTGACGGAGTCGAATTTGTTCTCGATGAAAACCTGGCAGAAAGTGCCGCCGTCATCGAGACCCGCTCCCACGGAGCGGTGAACTATGCCAAAAACTCCGGATGGGTCTGGGACCATGGGGCCACCGTAAATCCGAACGCCCCGAAAGGCCCCAACACCTTTGCCACAAATCCCGGAATCCAGGACTCCACCCCGGGAACTCCTGTCACTCCCCCGACGCCGCCCCCGACAGATCCGGGGACCGGCCCCACCCCTCCCGCTCCGCCTCAGATTCCACAACTGCCGACCCCGCAGTTTGACAAGGTGGCCGGCGCCCACCCCGAGAAAGACTTTCCTCTCATGGTGGGGATCACCAACACCCCCTCCTCTGACATTGCGAAAATCATCTATCAACTTGGAACCGGAAACTGGACCTCCTACACCGGGCCCGTGTCCGTCCCCATGAACACCCAGTTGAAGGCGCAGTTCCTGACGAAGGACACCGCCAACTACCGGGATAGTTCTGAGAAATCGAGCTACTACTACCCGGTTCCGGAAAGCCTTAGCGGCGATGTCGATGGAAATTTTCACTCTCCGGTTGGGGGTCCCACTCTCTCCTACGAAATCACCAACTCAGACGACCGCTTTGCTCATGGAAATCCGGTCTACGTCCTTGATGGCGAACCCATCAACTCGGGTGAACCCAATGTGCTCACTTTCAACGGGAAGGGCTTCTCCAACATCCCCCCTGGCCAGAAATTCAGTCTCGGCGAGTTCTTTTATCACAACGGATCAAGTTTCTATGACTCCCACGCCACCGGAGTCGCTCTTCGGATTCAACTGAATCTCCCTGACCGGGGAGCCGTCATCAGTTTCAATCTCAACCTCGATCTTATTAACACCGAAAACGATCCTGATGACGCCCAGGCAAGTGCGGACTATGTCAAAATCACAAACCTGACTCAGAACATCCCGCTTCAGATCAACGGGGTGAACTACCGCATTCAACTTGAGTTCGGATCGACGGACTCATTCGGCTTTTCGAGCAAAAGTCAGTTCCACGTCTACGAGGGGGCTACGGGCCGGGGCGAACTACTTGGCACCTTCCTTCCCCGCTGAAACCATTTCACCCTCCCCTTCCACCGAAACTCTCAGTCATCAGGAAACATGCAAGGCATCGACGAAAGAAGTCCTCTGGGTAACCGGATCCTGCACCTCGCGCAGAAGTACAACATCAGTGACTTCTACATCACTCCGTGGGAGCAGCTCTCCTACAAGATGAATGGCGAACTCGTCGTCGACTCCTTCATCTACCAGCCTGAGCAGGCACAGGAAGTCAGGCCGGGAACGCTCGACTATGCGATGCAAATCGGACAGCTTCGTTTCCGGGTCAATCAACTCGTGACCCGTGGACGGCTTCGCTGGGTCATGCGTCTCCTCCCCAATCACATCCCGACGCCGCAGCAAATTTCCCTGCCCCCCCAGGCTCTCAAAGCCTATCTCGAAGCGGAGAACGGACTCTTCCTCATCTGCGGCGCCACCGGTTCAGGCAAATCGACCACGATCGCCTCCATGATCAAAGCACGGGCGGAGCGCAAGCGTGAACACATCATCACCTTTGAGGACCCCATCGAATATATCCTCCCCACCAACCTGCCCTCGCTCATCACCCAGCGGGAGATGGGATCCGACGAACTCGACTTCGGACAGTCGCTCCGCGCTTCTCTGCGCCAGGCACCCGATGTGATCATGATCGGGGAAATTCGCGACGCGACCACGGCCGAGATTGCGATGCAGGCGGCCGAGACCGGACACGTCGTCATCGCCACGATGCACACCTCCTCTGCGGCCCAGACCGTTCAGCGCTTCCTCAAACTCATCCCGAGTGAACGGATGGAAAACGCCATGCTCTCCTTCGCTGACTCGATGCGCATGATCCTGTGCCAGCAACTGCTCTTCGATGCAAAACAGGAGCGCCGCTTCCCCATCCACGAGGTTCTTTTTCCCTACGATTCCGTTGCCGGCATGATTCGGCGGGGAGACTTCAAACGTCTCGACCACGAACTCGAGACAGGCGTCACCAAGGGAATGATGAACTTCGAACACTGCCTCAAGATCCGCGAGTTTGAAGGCTGGCGATCCAGCGTCCCCGCCCGGACCGGATTCTCGGAGCACGAGGTCGCCGAATATCTGCACAACGATGCCCTGCTCAACAGTCAGGAAACTTTACCCCGATAACAGTCATGGAATTCAGAGACATCAAAGACGTCCTCACTTTCGCCGCCTTTCGCCCGGAGCCGGATAATCCGCGTTTCTCGTGGCAGCAGAGATTCCCGAAGCGCAAGTCCGTTCTCGTGAACATCAGCCGGGGCCATTGCTCATGGAGTTTTATCAATCGCAAAGGAGCCGTTGAAAACACCGGAGAGGCGGACGGCGAGTTCGTTGAGATTGCCACCCAGATGGCGGAACAGTGGCGGGCCGGAACGGAGGACGGATGGATAGGCATTTCGCTGAACAACCGCTTCATCATCAGTCTGGAGCACAACCTTTCGCGGAAAAAGGGATGGCAGGAGGAGCTCCGCCTCAATCCGAAATCCGTCCTCGGAACCAAGTATGACAGGACGAAGCGGTATGCCCTGCATCACAACCCCGAGACCAGCGCCAGTCTCGTCATGGCCTGCGATGACTCTATGGTAAAATCCATCGAGGAAGCCATGCGCGGACACAATCTCCGTCCGGCCCGCATCTGCACCGGACTTTTCGCCACCACCGCGCATCTCCTCAACCGGATTGCGGCGGACAACGCCCTGCGAAGCCAGGATCTGATCATCGTCGCCTGGCTCGACGGTTCGCTCTGTGTCGTCCGCCAGAAGAACGGTCAATGGCAGGATCTCCGGTGCCGCAGTGGCATTCCCACGGGAGATGAGGCCACCGTCAACCAGATGATCCGACCTTTCATCGAGAAAGCGGAACCCTCCACCCGGGTTCTTCTCATGGAAGACAGAAAGAACGGGGGCTTTTCAGCTTCCTACCTGAATCAGTTTGGAAACCTCCACGGGAGTGACGTGACCGAGGAGAACAATCTCTGGAACATCCTGGCAAAATACTAATCCCTCCTGCCAAACCCATCGATCCGGAATCATGAACGACATCATTCACGACCTCAAGACAGAGCGCCAGAGCGTTTCGGCAGGACTGCCCACGGGCTACAAGCTGATCCCGCTGGCCTTCTATCTCGTTTCCGTCGCCTCCATCTTTCTTTCACTCTATTTCTATTTGAGCAAGAAGGCCTATGAGGCCTCGGAAGAACAGATGCAAAGCCGGATCGCATCCGCCCGCTCGGAGGAATCCACACTCATCAACGGTCAGCAGGCCATCGTCGACGAAGCGAAGAAGGCGGAAGTTTTTGCCAAATGGCTTGAAGGATCACGCCCTCTACAGCCGGTCACCGTCGCGATCGGACGCAGCATGGGTAAAGACTCAACCGTGGCCGAACTCGCCCTGGATCGTAATCCGGAGATTCCGGCGCATACCTTCATGCAGCTCAAGATTGACGGGGGCGGAAGCGAACAGATCGAGACCACCCTCGATGCGATCTATGCCCTCGAGTATCAGACCTACTCCGCACAACAGGTCAAAGGAAAAGACTCCACCGACTTTCAGGCAACTCTGATTCACGGCGACAAGTGAACCCCCAACCGACCTCTTACCCATGAATAATCACAAATCCGCCTGTGCCTTCCTGCTCTTCCTCACGGCAGCGATGCTCTACGGGGTGAACACCCTCCGCAACGCGACCTCAAGTGCCCGCGATCTTGCCCGGCAAAGCCAGTCCGAAGCAGAGACGGCCGAACAACAGGCGCAACTGGCTCAGATCCAGCTCAAGACCCTCGATGCCAAGACCTCCGAACTGCGCCTCGTTTACGGCGAGTGGAAACCGCACTTCGATGCTCATCGCAACTCGCAGGATGCCGAGCAGCGCATTGCCGAGGTCATCCGCGAAGGTGACGTCTTCCTGATCTCGCAGAAGTTCGAGACGCGGGAGATCGACAAGGGATCCATCATCTCCGATGCCCTCATCGCCGACCTCATCGTCGAGGACGATTACTCGAAAACACTGAACTGGCTCGGTCGCCTTGAGGAAGCCATTCCGAGCTGCCGCATCATCCGATGCCAGATCCAACGCGGCGATCGCGGAAACGACGTCCACCTCGAACTCCAGGTTCAAATACCCATTCTCGAATCCTGAGGAATCAAATCAATCACCTCCCATCTGATAATGAATATCAATCAGTTTCTCCCCCTTCTCCTTTGCGGCCTTTTCGCAACGGCGGGCAACCTGTCGATCTCATCGGCCCAGGAAGCACCCGGAGTTCCCGGTGATCCTTCCGCGGCCCCACCCCTTGCCCCGGCGGCAACCTTTGTGGTTGGCAGAATGATAGGAATGCGGCCGGATGAGAAGCGTCCCCTCATCCTCAAGGCGAGTGAGCGGAATCCGTACGCCAAACGCAGCGCCGAGAAAGAGGCGACGGGCGAAGAGGGCATCAATGCGGAGGAACTGCAGATCCGGAACCGTCTCAGCTCTCTCACCGTCACCGGACGCAGCCTCGGGCCGAACGGACTCCGTGTTCTCCTCGGCGATATTATTCTTGAGCAGGGTCGTCTCCTTCCACAACTGCTCGAGGAGCAGAGCGAGAGTCTTCAGGTCGTCGAACTCAACGAAAATACCGTCATCCTCGGATGGCTCGATATCGAGACCAATGAGCTCACCGGTAAGACGATGCAGGTAGCCTACGATCTCAGCGCCAAGGTGGGGTACGCCCTTCACGGTCAGGGCACCGGCCAGGATGCTTCCGGAGAGACCGGCGAAGTTGTGGTGCGCCGCATGGGTGTCCTTCGCATCGAACAGGAACGGAAAAGGCAGGAGGGAAATATGGCCTCGCGGAACAAGGAAACAGAAATCCCGAGAGAGGTTTACGAAGCCGGTCAATAGATCACCCGAAAGGCAGCAAAAGAGCACCCCTGATGAAACTTCACCCCCGCAGCACTTCCCTCGGATGGACCTTCGTCGAGATGCTCGTTGCCGTATCTCTTTCGGCCGTCTTTCTGGGGGCATCCACCCTGGTCTTCAGCAGCATCACAGCCAACTCGAAGAGACTGACCACGGTCATCGATGTCAATATCGGTAGTTCGGCCAAACTGGGATTCTACAATCAGTCCGGAAACACCGTCAGGGTCTATAGCGCACCGAACTACGGAAAGGCCGCGATTGCCCAGGAGTTCCGCGACCTGCTCCGCGAGGATACCGAATATGCCTCGGGCGTTTACTGCCTCCCGCGTGCACTCGCGAACACGATCCGGCCTGAGTTCCTCCGCTACGAAGCCGGCGATCCCGCGAGCACCCTGGCCCGCCCCCGACTCGACACTCCCGAGGCATTTCGCGCCTTCCTTGCAAGCGTCGAGCCGACGTCCTCCGCCATTTACGATTCGGCCATTCGCAATGTCCCGAACGCCTCCCGTCCAAACACCTCAATCTTTGTTCTCTCTCCCGAAAACGATCCCGGATACATTCGTGTCAGGGCCGTCTACGAGATCGACTTCCTTTCTCCCTCCGGCGTGGCGGGCACCTATGCCTCGGTGAGACGCTATCGGAACGGAGCCCTGACACATTACTACGACGTCTTTTACGAAAGCGGCACCGGCACGCTCCCCCTTCCCTCCTTCGTTGCCTTTGAACAGGCCTCACGGAGAGCCGTCGATGAAGGCGTTGCCATTGACCGCTTCAAAGTAGCGCCGTGGAGTCCTTTCTATTTCCTCTGGCTTCCGGATCCCGCGGTCAACCCCTACAAGGTGATCACCCCGGCCGCGACCGCACCGGCAAGTTCGCCCGTGTCCGCCTACGAAAACCTGGGACTGAAAACGTCCTTTCAACTCGTCCTGCCGATGTTTCCGGGCCTCTGACGCTCTGTCGCCGCCTTACTTCCCGACCATGAACCTGAACTCCCGAGCCTCCCTCTCACGGCGCCATCAGCGCGGCAGCGTTCTCGTGATCTGTATGATTCTTGCCGCCCTCGGCACGATCGGTGTGGCCGCCTGGTTCTCCCTCCTCGACGCGAGAGGGCATCAGGTTGAAGCCAGCTTCAAGGCCCTCGAACGGAGAGTCGCGCTGAACAACAGCCGCGCGCTTGCCAGCCAGGCGATCTACTCGACGATCCTCCATGGCAATGCGGGACTGGCCGCTGATGCGGTCTACGAATTACCCGGCGGCAAAGGGCGTGCCACCATCAGAGCGTTCAATACAGTGCCATTGAAGAGCGATCAGGCGGGAACACCTTCTCAGAACGGGGCCACGCCGTTGATCAGCAATACCACGAATGTTGCCGTTGAATTGAGCGACGGAGTCTCCGATACCGCGTGGACCTTCCAACTACGGAACTATAATCCTGCCCTCGCCGGCGAACTTCTCCTCGTGGAAGCCCCGGTCGCCTACACCGACAGCACCCCTCTCGTATCCGGGAATCTTCGCGTCAAGGGTCGTGCCGTTTTCCTTGACGCGACAGCGACCGATCTGAATAACGGAATCAAGGCCGACGAATTCCAGATCCCCAATTCCATTGTCGCCACGACGACGTTTTCAACTCTTTCAAACGCGGCCACGCTTCCCCTGAACTATCCGCACTTCCGCCGAACCACGGGGATGACCTCCTCCGGTCCCGCCTATGGAGGGGAGTTGGAAGTCTACAGTTCGACGGTCAATCCCCAGAACTCCTATGAATCAAAGCTCGATGTCGCGACCGTGACAAAACTGTCCGGAAGCGCAGCCAAGAGCAAATCCAACGGACCTGCGACCAAGGACCCCACCATCGACGATGCGGCACTCATCACCATGATCAATTCGTCCGCGCCGGACTATGTTGCCGGTGAATTGTCCAAGCTATCAGCCCTTTCCTCACCCGTTCTCATTGCGGCTGTGCAGAAAGCCAACCCGAAACTCAAAAACAAGCAGTTCCTGCAGATCTTCGACGCACAGGCCAGCGTGCCCGACGATGCGCTCACCGATATGATGGCCACTCTCGACGAGGCGGATCTCGACAACGTGCTCGACATGGCCATCGTCGACATGAACATCAAGAACGGGGCCCAGTTCAACGCGAACGGCAAGGGCATGACCCAGATCTTTCTCGACCGGACCGAATTGACCCAGGTCGTCGTCGAGGGAGTGACCCGTCTCCGCCTTTTCGGGCAGCCGAACGAAACGAAGGCCGCCGCCGCCGCGCTGCTGCCGCCCCTTCTCATCATCGTCGACAATCGCGGCGGACAGATTCTTTCTAACATTGACCTGTTCCACGGAAACCGGCGTCCCGTCATCGTCGTGATGATCTCCGCGGCAGCAAGCCCGGCCATGCCGACGACGAGTTTCAAAGGCAGCAGCGCCTTCCCTGAATGGCGCCTCATTTTCGACCTGCAGAATACCGGGCTCGCGTTTGATGCCTCCGGGGTCGCGGGCGGCAAAATCATCGGCGGGATACGTACGAACCACCGGGTCAGCGTCACCGGGGGAACCGTCACCCTCGAAAAGGATCTTTACGGCGCTTCGATGATGAACCTTCTCAGCCGCGATGCCTGGATCGAAGCCGTCCGAAACTAAATCCTCCATGAACCCCCGCAGCAACTCCCATCGCAAAGCCTATACGCTCATCGAGGCTCTCGTTGCCAGCAGCATTCTCCTCATCGGGATCGCGGCAGCCGCGTCAATGTCGCTCTCCTTTGTGACGCAGGAGGAGATTACCGAGCGAGCCGCCCGCGCCTTCAACTACCTCGACAACGCCGTCGCACTCTATCAGGCGGGAGTCGACAAGAACTCGATTGCGGAACTACTCCCCGCTGAACCTGTCGTGACCTCCCTCACCATCACCGACAGCACGATCAACGCCACGATTCTCGGGACCTTGCCCTCAGTGGTCATCTCAGTGACCTACAAGTCCACCGGTGCCAGTGAATCAACCTCCCTGTCCACCTGGACCGGCGGAGACAAGACAGTCACGCGGACCGCCAGCGTCGAAGTCATCAGGGTGAACAGGACTCTCTCCAGCCCCCTTCCCCGGGTCGATCACTTCAACTGATTCTCCTCCCGAACCGAACTCCAGTATCCGGATTCCCAAGCCATGATCAAGAAAGTCTCCCTGACAAACATTCACACCGGACGCAAGTCGGTCACCCTCGTCGATACCGGAACGGACGAGAAAGCCATCATTGGCTCGGGCAAAACCGCCGTTGAAACGGCCGAGATCTCCGACGTCAAGGGTATTGATGAATCGATCCAGCGCCTCACCGGAAAGAAGAATAGCCTTGAGGACCGCGTCGCTCTTTTCAACGGCCTCGCGAAGTGCTTTGACCGGAACATACCCATCATCAAGAGCTTCCACCTGCAGGCCAACCGCGTCAAAACCCCCCGCTTCCGGGGAATCATTGCCGATGTCTCCCACGATCTCACGCAGGGGGAAAAGATCAGCGATGCGATGCAGAAAAAGGGGGATGTGTTCACCCCTGACATCATTGCCCTGATTCGCGCGGGTGAGGAGTCCGGACGTCTTCCTGAGATCTTCCGCCGCATCGGAAACAGTCAGAAGAAAACCTCACGCATTCTGAAAAAGCTGAAGTCGGGCATGATTTATCCCGCCGTGGTCACCTGCCTCGGGATCGGGGTGGTTATCACGATGAGTTTCACTCTCGTTCCGGCGATGACGAAACTTTACACCTCGCTCAACTCCGAGTTGCCGCTCGCGACAAAGTTGATGATGAATTTTTCTCAGATTCTCCTGAAACAACCCTGGCTCGTCGCCATTCCCGTGATCGGGCTTTTTCTCTTCTTCAAAAACTGGGGACGGATCGCCCGCATCCCCGCGATGCAGACCTTTTTCCTCAAACTTCCCGGAGTCAGCAGCCTCGTCCGGAAATCGGCCGCTGCCGTGGGATTTCGCACCCTTGCGCTTCTCATCGAGGCAAACGTTCGCCTGACCTCGGCTCTGGACATCACCGCCCAGACCGCCTGGCATCACCACTACCGGACCTTCTTCGAGCGGGTAAAAAATCATATTCTCTCGGGTCTGACCCTGCCGGATGCCTTCCTCGTCGAGTCGCATTGGCTCGGCGAAGACGGTCGAATGATCTGCGGACTCATGGAAACCGCGGCCGAGACGGGCGGAGGCACGGAACTGCTGAACGAAATCGCCGAAGACTACGAGGATGAACTCGATACGGCGGCCAATCAGATCGACAAACTGATCGAGCCGGTGACCATCATCATTCTCGGAACCCTCGTCGGCTTCCTCATCTACGCCATCTACGCCCCGGTGTTCTCCCTCGGAGACGCGCTCCTCAAGAAGAAGTAACCCTCTTCCGATCCATTTTCATTCGGGCAGCGAATATCACGGCTCAATTCTTATAAATTTAATTGAATTTATGGGAATTATTGATTATATTCTCTTGAAACCTTCTCTTTGAATCAGTTTCTCAAAACACAACAACAGTAATAACAACCATAGAATAGATACATGAAACTTAATCCTGTAAAATCGCTTAAGGCTGGCTTCAGCCTTGTCGAAATGCTCGTCGTGATCGCGGTGATCGGCATCATTGCTGCCATCGCCGTGCCGAATATCGGACGCATCAACGACTCGGCCAAAGAGGCAACGGCTCGTCGCAATGCCCAGAACATCGCGTCAGTTTTCGCGTCCGCCCAAGCTGCCGGCCTCAATTTCGCCACTGCCTCCACCGTCCCTAAAGACATCGCCAGCGCAGTCGTAACGGGTGCGAAAGTTACTGAAAAAGGACCTTTTGAAGATACCTGGTTCGGAGTTCCCGGATTGACCACCGCTGATCAAACCGCAGCCCTCACCTACCTCAGCTACGACGCCAATAGCGGTCAGTTGCTTTACCGAGGCGATATCGGTCGCTGATTTCTGTCGGATACCTCTAACGAGGTTTGATTTTGAAGTCATTGAAACCGGCGCCCGCTCATCACGGGTGCCGGAATCCCTCCTCTCCGGGTCAAGGAGCAACGCAAGACTCCCCGCCCGTCAATTGCTCTCCGAAAACACGCCCCCTTTGATTCACCGCGACATCCGGAACCCTCCTTCTCGAACATGAACCCGCATCAATCCAGCCGTTCTCATCGGGCCTTTACCATGGTCGAGATGCTGATTGTCATCGCGGTGATCGGAATCATGTCCGCCCTCGTGATCTCGGCCTTTTCCAATGCCGCCCAGGACACCCGCAGGGTCGTTGCCCGCCAGCAGCAGGCCGCCGTGCAAAGTGCTGTAAATGCCTGGGTCAGCAGTGTCTCGCAAAAGCAGGGCCTCGCCCAGGCGAGAACTCTCTACAACCTCGCCGGCAGCAGCAAAGGCAGACTGCAACTCGTACAGGGTTACCTCGATGACGCGACCCTCTCCCACTTTCTCTCCAACACGACAAACAACGCGGAAGTGAAAAGCGCCGCGCTGAGTAAAACAAGCCAGTATCTCCTCCTCGATACCTGGAGCACAAACTCCTACCCGAAGGTGGAGCTCAAATAATCCACCCTCTTCCTTCCGTCCATGACCACTTCCACCCTCCGCCAACGTCTCCGGGCCTTTTCTCTCGTCGAGGTCCTCGCCGCGGTCAGCATCATCGGGATCATCGCCTTCCTCGCGATCCCGAATATTGTCGCGATCAAACAGGACTCGGAAAGGAACCTTGCCATCTCGAGGGCCGAGGCGGTTAACATGGCCATCGTTTCCTACATTCAGGCAAACGGAAAGGCAAACGTCGCACCCGGTTGGTCCGCTCTGAACGATCAGCAGCGCTACGCCCTGCTCATCCCCTATCTTTCCTTTGCCCCGGCCAACCTCACCGAGTTCATCCCGAACGGCTACTCGGTCACTTTGCCGACCAATCTCAACGCATTGACCAAATCTGTCCTGACCGACACCTCAACGGCCACCGTGATGGCCTACTAAAAGGCATTCTCTCAATAGTCCGATGCAATCCGATCACCATCAACGCTCGTCCGCCTTCTCCCTCGTGGAGATGGTTTCCACGATTGCCGTGATCGGGATTCTCACCGCCATCGCTGTTCCGAGCATCGGCAAGATCATCGGAGGCTCACGCATCGGTGTCGCCGAGAATGTGGTTCAGACCTTGAACAAGGCCACGAGACAGTTCGGACATTCACAGTGGGATCTCCGCACCACCGCGAACGCCGCATCCGGGGGTGACGAACTCCTTCTTCTCCGGACCCTCCAGTGGCGCGATCCGAATCCGTCGGGTGAACTGAATCCATCGGGTCCCTTCATGAAACCCGACTGGAATCCCACCACCTCGACCAGTTCGGAAGACTACCGCGCGGAGTGGACCGGATCATCCTGGCGTCTTGTCGAACCCGGCACCGCCGGCGCTGGATTAAAAATCATCTTCGACGGTTCCGATCTCGGAACCCCCTACGTTCATGATGCCGGATTCACCCCGGTTGGTTCCCGTTAGGAAAGAAAATACCGAAACGATGAGCCTTTCCCTTTCCAGCCCCCCTGCTGCCCGCCCTCTTTCCGTTCCGGGAAATCAGGGGCTCGCGGGAGCCTCTTTTGTGAGTGGACTGGAAGGGCTCATGTCGCTCGAGGGCACCGCCGTCCAGTTCGGCCTGATCCCGGTCAAACTTCCCCGCGAGACCTGTTCGGTCGATGCCGAAAATCTCCTCCGCCGGCTCGGCCGCTTTCCCCAGTCCGACAATCCCTGGCTACCCGTGGCCACGCTCGGACCCTGCCTGATTTTCGCCCATCATGCCCCGCGGTCCTCGGACATGTGGGGAGTACCCTCCTTCCTCGCCATTAAGGTCGCGATCTCCCAGGATCAGTATGAGAAGATCCGCAAGGATCTCGTGATGCGGCTTTCAGCCACCCCGCTCCCCAAGGTCAATCCGCTGGAGAGTCTTGCAAAGCCGCATTTTGAACCCTTTGATCTGCAGTCCGCCTTCCGGTGGATCATCGAGAACTATCCCTTCGATGCCGATCAGGCGGAGCGCCTCTCGATGCTTTACGCCGAGGCTCACGACAAAAACGGACATGTGGACCGCGAGGGCTACAACAGTCTCATGCCCTCCCTCGGGGTCGCCCTTCAGTATCTCACCGAGGGTCCCCTCCTTCACTGTTTCAATCCCGAAGAGGCACCGAAGCAGGATCGCTTCCCCTCGACTCTTCTGGAGAAACACAATGTCTATCCGCTCTACTGCGGAGAGCACAAGGTCTACCTTCTCACCGCCTCGGAGAGCAACTACAACTTCGAGGATGAATGGCTCTCCCAGGGTTACGATCCGGTCGACTTTGTCCCCGTCCTCGCTGACTCAAAACTGATCCGGGCCCTTATCAGCCAGACCAGTTCGAAAGTGGCGAAATCCACCGGAATTGAAGTCGAAAAATCAACCCTCAGTCTCTCGGACTCCGAAGGCCTTGTCGTCATCGAACCGGACGACATGGCTCTCGTCAATCCCCAGAATCTCAATCACAGTGCCGAGGAGCTGGTTCAGTGGGTTCTCTACACCGCCATCACCAGCCGGGCCTCGGATCTCCACCTCGAGAAATACTACAACGTGGCCCGCTTCCGGGCGCGGATCGACGGCAAGCTCCGTGTCATCTACACGGCGCCGCAGGAGATGCTGCAGCGCTTTGTCGCGATCCTCAAAAACTACTCGAACATGAACCAGTCCCGGCAGGAGGCCCTCGACGGCCGCTTCGGGCTTTCGATCGGTCAGCGTCGTCTCGATGTCCGTGTGGCCGCCGTTCCCTGCCGGAACGAAATGCAGAAGATCATCATGCGTTTCCTCGACAAGCAGGACGGCATGAAGGAGCTCTCGCAGCTCAACTTCTCAAAACGACAGAGCTCCATCGTGAAGCGCGTCATGAGCCGCGATCAGGGTCTCATTCTCATCACCGGACCGACCGGATCGGGTAAAACGACGACACTCTACGCCCTCATCAACAGCGTCAACGACGAGGGCATCAACATCCACACGATTGAGGACCCGATCGAATACGAGATCGAGGGCATCAATCAGACGCAGACGGATCCCACTCACGATCTCACCTTTGCCCATGGCCTCCGCGCCCTCCTCCGCTCCGACCCTGACGTGATTCTAATCGGCGAGTGTCGCGATACCGAAACGGCCACCTCAGCCATCAACGCCTCGTTGACCGGTCACCTCGTTCTCACCACGCTCCACGCGAACGATTCTCTTCGTGCGATCTCACGGCTTCTCTCCATGGGCGTGGAACCGCACCTCGTCGCTGATTCTCTCGCGATGTCCCAGGCCCAGCGCCTTGTCCGCAAACTTTGCAGCTACTGCAAACGCCCCTTCCTCCCGACCCCGCAGATCCGGGACCTCTTCGCCCGTCAGGGAATGCCCATTGAAAAAGAGAACGCCACCATCTTCATCGCCGGAGGATGCGGAGAATGCGCCGGCACCGGCTACTCAGGCCGGGTCGCCCTCATGGAGATGACGGAAATGAACAATGAACTTTCCGACCTGATCGAGCGCGAGGCAACCCAGACCGAACTGAGAAGCGCCGCCCGCAAGACAGGTTTTCAGACTCTCTATCAGGAGGGTCTCGTCCACGTCCTCGCCGGGAACACCACTCTCGACGAAATTCAAAAAGTCAGCTACACCGCCTACTAACATCCTATCCAGAAATGAACGCCATTGAAACCGCACCGGAACTGAAAACTGCCTCGACCGGCTCTACTGCCGAACCGAGAATTCTCATCGTCGATGATGAGCAGGCAATGCAGGTCCTGGCCTCCGCCATCGTCCGCAAGCTCGGCTACTCACCCGCCACTGCCTCGAGCGGAGAAGAAGCGATTGAAATGTTCCGCTCGGCTCATCTGGAAGGACGCGGTTATGCTGTCGTCGTCATGGATCTGGCGCTTCCCGGCGGACTTTCCGGACTGGAGGCCACTCTCGGCATCAAGCAGATCGACGGACAGGCCCGGGTCATTGTCAGCAGCGGATATTTGGAGCAGAATGCCCGGCCGGCCGCTCTCGAACACGGCTTTGCCGGCATCCTTCCGAAACCCTATACGGCCGACCGGCTCGCTTCCGAACTGAGGTGGGTCATGAAGCACGGTGACTCAGCCTCCTGACCGGAGGCTCAGCTCTCCCGGGTGAGGGCTTTGATGAGGGCGTCCGCCGCCTCCACCGCATAATTGGCTTTATCCTGAAGCGTGCAGTTCACGCTCAGCTTGGAGATCACTCCTTCGAAAAGGTGTACGGCGAAGTATTCCCTTTTTGAAAGACCGGTGTAATCCTTCCCCGCGATCGTTCCGGGAGTCTCTGCGGGCGTGGGGAACGCACTGTCTTCGCCTGATGTTGCCATAATCCTGTTTCTTGAAAGGTCGCGAAATTTTTCCCGAAAAACCGCCGCCTGTCCATTGATGAATCAAGTAAACGACTGGCGTCATCAGAGTCATCGGCCGGCCCCCGGTCATCTTTGCACTTGAAAGGCGGGCGGGTAACGCGTTCTTGCACAAATTCCGCGAACCTTCCACACTCAAGCACGTGAACGACTCCGCCCCTACCCAACCCGCCCAGGCAGGACCAAAGAGATTTGCGCCTCCATCGATCGAAGAGTTGAACGGCACGATACCGGGCTATGAGCTCAGTCTGATGTTCAACCTTGATGACACGGGAGCCCTCTACCGGGCCCGTCACACAACCCTCGATCGCGATGTCTGCATCAAGATCCTTCCTCCTCCTCCGGAAGTGGAAAATGGCGGCTACATTGAGTCCTTCAGAACCGAGGCTCACACCATGGCGAAGCTGCATCACCCGAACATCATCAAGGTGTATGACTCCGGCGAGACTACCGGCGGGCTTCCCTACTTTGTCATGGAATATGTCGAGGGATCCATTCTTAGACGAATGATAGACTTCGGACAGATCAGCATGGAGCATGTTCTCGGATGGATCCCCCCTCTCTGTGAAGCGCTTCAATACGCTCACCTCCAGGGCATTGTCCATTGCGACGTCCGCCCCTCGAACATCCTTTTGACCTTCGATGGAGAAGTTAAGCTCGCAAACTTCCGCCTTTCCCGGGTGAGTGCTCACGGCGTTCCCGGATTTGCCGCCTCAACCGTTCACGCCGCCCCCGAGATGCACGAAGAGGGAACCGTGATCGACTATCGTGCCGATATTTACTCCCTCGGCGTCGTCCTTTACGAAATGCTCACCGGTCGTCTTCCCATTGGAAGTTTTGCCCCGGCCTCCACAGTCGCCGGAGTGGACCCGCGCTTCGATGACATCATCCGAGGTGCCCTCCAGCCTGACCGCGATGCCCGCTGGCAGACCGCACTGGATATCTCCACCCGCGTGTGTCAGATCCGCGACTATCCGGCCTCGGGGACGGAGTGAGATTCACCGCTCGTTGAGTCGGTTCCCGGGCTGTCCTTCGCCGCCTTCAGGGTCATCGTGACCCGGGCCCCGCCTGTGCCCGGGTCATTGACGATCTCGACCTGCCCGCCGTGGAGATCGATGATGCTTCGGACCACCGTCAATCCCAGTCCCGTGCCGATGCCCGTCGCCTTCGTGGTGAAAAACGGATCAAACAGCCTCGCTGTCGCTTTCGCCGGGATCCCGCTCCCATTGTCAATCACCTCAACGACGATCGTGTCATCCCCGTCCCGCAGGTGGTCAAAGGTCCGTGCCCCCTCATCGCGCTCAAGATCACGCACTATCTGAAGACGCGCTCGAATTTTGAGCCGGGGCTCCGCGGTCTTTTCCATCGCATGGATTGCATTCGTGATCAGATTGATCAGGACCTGTTGCAAGCGGACGGTATCACCGCTCACCGGTGGCAGATCTTTCTGCACCCGGAGATCCACCCTGACTTTTTTCTGCGTCAGTTCATGACGCATCATCGCCAGCACCCCATCGACGAGCGGTCTGAACTCGAGCGCTTGGAACTTGATTCGATTTTCCACGGAGAAATTGAGGAGCCCGTTGATGATGGTGCTCGCCCGCCCGATCGCCGATGTCATCTCCGAAAGGACCTGCGGCACGGCGGGATCCGTCGTTTCGACATGATTCGTGAGATAGTCGATCCCGAGCTTCAACAAACCCAGCGGATTCTTCACTTCATGGGCCACTCCCGCCGCGAGACGGCCGATGGACTCCATCTTCTCAGCCTGGATCAACTGATCCTGGGTTGATTTGAGCTGACGATTGCTTTCTTCCAGTTTTCCGGCATAACGTCGAAGGTCTTCCTCTGTCGTTTTGCTGGCTGAGATGTCCCGGGCTACCGCAAAGATGAGCCCGTCCGTTCCCCGGGAGCTGGCATTCCACTGGAGCCAGCGGATCGAACCGTCCGCCGCGAGGTAGCGGTTCTCGAACATCACCGCCGGGAGTCCGACTCCCAGGCGCTTAATCTCCCGCAGGGTCGATTCGAGATCATCCGGATGCACAAAATCCAGAAAGGGACGCGAAAGCATTTCCTCGTCCGGGTAACCCAGAATCCGGCCGAAGGCGGGATTGATTTTCTTGAAGTAGCCGTCCGTTCCCGCAATGCAGAGCAGGTCGAGGGAGATCTCAAAAAAGGGGTCGTACTCCACCAGGGCCGGAATAGCCCCGACGCTCAGCGTGGACTCCGCCTCTTCTGTCACTGCAGCGCGCTTCTCCTCCGGGTTCATTCTGACAGGAGCTAATCGACGGACGCTACCATTTGCAACTCTCCCTGTCGAGAACGCTCCGGCGAATCCGACGCTCCTTAAGGACACTCCCAAACAAAAAGCCCTGTAACTCGTTGAGTTACAGGGCTTTAAAGAAGTTGCGGGAGCAGGATTTGAACCTACGACCTTTAGGTTATGAGCCTAACGAGCTACCAGACTGCTCCATCCCGCGATTTAAAATTCTTGCGAAAGTCGGGAGGGAAATTTCGTTGAGGAACGGGGAAAGGCAACCACTATTTTGCCCTAAAGAATCTCCCGGCCGCATCCACCTCAACCGGGATCCGTCGCGATCACGACACTGCGATCCCCGCCGGTATTCCGGTGCTCACGAAAGATAAAGCCGGCCTCCTCGACAAAACTCCGCATCTCCGCGACCGAATAACACCGTCCCCGGGTGGAGTGGGCGAGGATGCAGGAATACTCCGCCACCGGAAGCGGCCCCCGCTTATCCGCATCGAGAAAGGCCTCGTGAATGAGCAACAGCCCCCCTTTCACGATCGTTTCCCGGGAACGACTCAACAGGCGGGAGATCTCGGGACCGCTCCAGTCATGCATCACATTGGAAAAAAGATGCACCTCACAGTCGTCCGGCCAGGGATCATCGAACATGTTGCCCGTGGCGACGTCGACCCGGCCCTGCAGTCCCCTCTCCCCGATTTTGGCGCGGGCAATGGCGTCGACCGGAGCCTGCTCCAGGACCACCGCCTTCAGCTCAGGAGCACCGGCGGCAAAAGCACAGGCATAAACTCCGGATCCCCCGCCGACATCGAGGAGCTTCCCCGTCGGCGGAAGCAGGTCCGCGACCGTCTCAACCAGCTTGCGGCCCAGAAAGACCCCGCGGCAATCCATTGCCCCGGTGAAAGTTTTGGCAAACTCCTCCTTCAGCATGGCGCCGTGCCAGTCATCGTCCGCTTCATCGAGCCCGCTCCAGTGTGCCGGATGACCGGATTTGAGCACCCTGACAAAATCTCCCACGACCGGGCGGTCCCGGAGCGAGGCGTAATAGGGGGAAAGATCCCAGGGGGAATCGCTGCACAGATGTTCGAGTGCCTTCTCCCCGGCGGAAAAGATCCCCGCGTCGTTCCGGTCAACGAGTCCGTGACAGAGGCAGAGGGTGAGCAGGACATCGGCCGGGCGCTCATCCCATCCAAAATGCCGGCAGAGATCCTCCAGCGACCCCGGATGAGCCTTGAGATGATCGAACAAACGGAACTCGGTGATCGCCGCCGTCAGCAGATCGACGGCGTAGATCCCGTCACGATATCGGAGTATCCCGGTGGGATCAGTGGCGGGAAGTCGGTCGAGTCCGTTCATGACCGAATCAACGCGATTTCCCCCGTTGGGCAAGCTCACAAATGCAGCAGGGTCCGGAGCGAGTCCGCGATGTTCTGCGAGGTGGGCCGGTGGGACTTCCACAAGTTCGGATGATACGGAATCGGAGTGTCCCGGCAGTTCAGACGCTGCGGCGGAGCATCGAGCAGGTGGAAACCGTCCGCCACGACCCTCGAAACGACTTCGGCGGTGACTCCTCCCCAGGGAAAACCCTCGCTGACACAGAGCAGACGGCCCGTCCGCGCCACCGAACCGAGGATGGTGTCGGTATCGATCGGTTTCACAGTCCGGAGATCCACCACCTCGATGTCCCAGCCCTCGGCGGTCAATTCATGGGCCGCCTTGAGTGACTCGTGCACCATCGCACTGTAGGTCACCACCGTCGCGTGCCGTCCCGGCTTCACGATATGGGCGCGGCCGGCCGGCGTGGCGGGCTCTGTCGGCAGCGAGTCAGCCTTGAGGTGGTAATAGAGGAACTTGTGTTCGCAGAAAATGACCGGGTCGTCGATCGCGACGGCCTCGAGCAGCATCGAATAGGCATCCTCCACCGTTGCGGGGGTCATCACGATGAGACCGGGATAGTGCGAATAGATCGATTCGAGACTCTGACTGTGAAACGGACCACTGCCCTCCGTTCCCCCTGAGGGCAAACGCACCACGATGGGAAGCGGAACCCCGGTCCGGAAATAGTGGGTCGCCGCCTGATTCACGATCTGGTTGAAGGCCACCGAGGAGAAATCGGCGAACTGCATCTCGATGATGGGCCGCATTCCTTCAATCGCCGCGCCGATGGCCGAGCCGATCATTGCATCCTCGCTGATCGGCGCATCGATGACCTGACCGGGAAAGCGCTCAGCAAGATGTTTCGTTGCCTTGAAGGCACCACCGAAGCCCGCGACATCCTGTCCGTAGATGTAGACGGACGGATCAGCCGCAAGCGCCGCCGCCTGCGCTTCGCGAATTGCTTCTAGGTAGGTGATTGCCATGGAATATCCGGGGCCCCACCTTGGCCCAAGTTACGGGATTCGCAAGCCTCCCGAAGCACTGCGACGCTTGAAATCAGACAAACTCGGAGAGCTTCACCGGACGCCCCTCCCTCGCCGACTTATCGCAGGCGAAGACCACCCGGAAAGACTCGAGTGATTCCTTCATGCTTGTGCGCGGCATGTCCTCACCCTTGTCAATCGAGTCAAAGAAGGACTGGAACTGGGCCTGATAGGGGTGATCGGCGACATCGCCGGAATCCGCCATCGCCATCGGCAGTTCGGCCCACTTTTTGTCCCGGAGGCCGAAACGGTTCGAATAGATTTTGTTATCGAGGAGACTGCCCTCGCTTCCCACGAGATGGGTATGAAAATAATAGGGCTGAAAACAGTCGATCACCGAGGCCACCTTGCCGACCGCTCCGTTGGCGAACTTCAGGAGCGATGAGGTCGTCGTTTTGAATTCGTATTTCTGGAAAATTTCGTGCTTCGACTGGGTCGCATACGAGGTCACCTCCTCGACCTTCGAGCCCATGCAGAGCAAAAGGGCATCAAGGGCGTGACACCCGGCCGAGAGGAGGCTGCTTCCGCCGTTCTCCACCGTCGTGTTCCAGCGATACTGGCCGTACCAGGGCCCGATCCCGTGATAGTAATCGACTTCACCGTAGTGGACTTCCCCGATCAGCCCCTCTTCGATGAGTTTGCTCGTCGTGAGGAACTGGCTGATATGTCTGACCTCAAAACAGACACAGGCTTTCACTCCCGCCGCCTCGACCGCATCGTTGATCGCCCGGCAGTCCTCCCAGTTCAGCGCCATCGGCTTCTCGAGGATAATGTGTTTGCCAGCCTTCGCCGCCGCTTCCGCCTGGGCGCGGTGCTGGTTCGGGTAGCTGGTGATCGAGACCACGTCGATGTCAGAGGCCAGCATCTCATCGAGATCTGTGTAGGTCTTGATGGGGCTTCCGTGGCGGGCCGAAACCTCCGCGTCATTGAGTGGCCGTGAGGAAAAAACCGCCGTGACGGTTCCCTGACGTGTTCCGTTTACCGCATCGGCATGTGCGGTTGCCGCCCACCCGTATCCAATGATCCCCACTTTGTATGACATGACTCCATTGAAACGAAGCGATGGACTTCGGGCAACGGAAAAATTCACCCCGAATGCGGGAGATCACCCGGAACAGGGGGAAAGCCCCTCCCCCTTCCCGATCAAGTCGTCGTTTCGCCGAGATCGAAGGACATCCCCACAAAACCACCTCCCGAGAACTCACCGCCGAGACGGTGTCCGATCCGGAACTCGGGGAAAATAATGGGCTGACCCGAGACCGTTTCGCGACTGCGCCACCAGAGGAAGACCCAGCCGATAAAGGCGAGCGAAGCGAGCGAGACCAGCACCACGACAATCGTCACAAGGAGGGAGAGCACTTTGCCCGTGTCCTCCACAAAAATGGCCGGGGCGTATTCCCTGAGCAGCTCCGGCGCATCGGGAGACGCGGTCATGTCGTGAATCGTGGTCGAGGCGGCCCGTTCCTGATCCTCTTTGTTCTCATGCTCCATGAGTCGGCTCAACCAGTAGAGCTGGATACTGAGCTCGATGGCCATTTTTTCCACCTGGTCCGGGGCGAGGTCCGTTACCCCTCCCTCGCGGAGACAGTTCTGAAGAATCCGGTCAAACACCGACTTCGGCATTGAGTTTTTGACCGTCTCATTAAAGACGAGCTGGGTCATTTGCGGCTGCTCGCGATAATAGAGCATAATCACCGAGGGAGAGTCGGAGAACCACTTGTGGTGCAGTTCCTGGAGGTTGATATCCTCGGGAATTTTCTGGGATTCTCCTATCGCCATCACATAGATGCGGAAATCCGACTCGTCCGAGTGAAACTCGAGGAAGCGCTTGATGTCGTTCGATTTTTGCTCCGTGAGGAGCCGCTGCGGGTCGATCAGGAAATCGACGGGGGCATGGGCAAAATAGAGGTCTCTGAGTTCACCTTCGATGGGAGGGAGTGGCTCGTAGGCCTCCTCTTCGACGATTTCGACCGGGACCACAAACGTTCCGTCGGCATTCTCGGTGACACGATTGAGCGAACCCTGCGCCCCTTCCGTTACCTCACCGTCGACCGGACCCTGCGGCCCGTAGAATTGTGTCGCACCCGGGGCCTGGGCAACGGCGCCTTCGGGCGCGGGCGTTTCTCCCGTTGCGCCGGCTTCCCCGGGCTGCCTTGCGGCCGTGACCGCATCGGGGATGAGCGTTTTCGGCCAGAGACCTCCCCCGAGGTAATAGCCATTGGCCCCCGTTTCCTGCTCCCATTCCGGCAATTCCACACTGGCAGCCCCGACGGCACCAGGGAGAGCAAGGAACAGGAGTAATGCAGCGCGGCGCCTCATGAAAGATCTGAAATAGCCAGGCAACTAGGCGGACTTGAGTGTTTTCTGCCGGGTTGGAGTCTCCACCGGACGCGGAGCGAGGTGGGTCGGGAGATCGAGAAGCGTGTTCGGCCTGCCACTGAATCCGGCATGAAGCTGTTCGCGGGTGAGCTTTTTGAGCTTTCGGCCTTTCTGATCAAGCGTCTTTCCGAGGCGGAGGAAAATACGCGAAAGGGCCTCGCCATACTCGGAGTTCACCAGATTCGGACGCGCTCCGGTCAGGGCCCGGTAGGCATCTTCTTCAGAAATCAGATTCTCGGCGAAATACCCGAGCGAGATGCCGATCTGCTTGGAGTTCATGTCCATCACGATGAGAATGCCGTTCTCATTCGGCCGGGCATACTCAGCCCCCCGCACCTGCCCGTGATTCAGGAGCCAGAATCCCAACTCGCTGATACTGAGATGGGAAGGCAGAGTGCCGAGGTAGACGCAGAAAAGCATCTGGGGAAATTTCAACTCGAGCTGGTCCAGGGTGTAGGCAAGATCGTCCCGCTCCTGCTTGCGGAGGCAGTGCGCCGCATCATGAATCCGGTTGAGCTGAACCAGGTTCGCCCCGCACACGGTCGCCGCCTCAACCTCACTGTAACCGCACGAATAGCAGCTCACGGCTTCGTGATCCACAGGGCGCTGGCATCTTGGACACTTCATTAAGAAAAAGGAGGAAGGAACTGAGATTTCTAATCTTACTCAAATTATCAGATTTACAAGACTATAAAGAGATCTTAATCATGTCAAGTAATTGCCTTTATTTATTACTATTTTATAGCGAGCCCGCAAAACACGGTAAAGCATGTTAATTGGACTCATGCGGTAGCGCCTAGCACGACACTGCCTTGCGACCTGCGTCGGTCGCATTCCATGCAGCGCTAGCGCCTCCCGACAGGGTTGATCGAGTGGGTCAACCCTCTGGAAATCAAAGAAAGGGATCAGATCGACATCGCGGAAAATCCGCCGTCGACGATCATCTCGATCCCCGTGATGAAGGAACCGGCCTTGTCCGAGGCCAGCAGGAGCGTCGCTCCGATCAGTTCATGGGCCTCCCCGAAGCGTTTCGCCGGGGTGTGATTCATGATCGAGGCAACCCGGTCTTCGGTCAGGACCTTGCGATTCTGCTCCGCCGGGAAAAATCCTGGCACGATCGTGTTGACCCGGACTTTCCGCTCAGCCCACTCCCGGGCCAGGTTTTTTGAGAGGTTGTGCACCGCCGCCTTGCTCGCCGAATAGGTGAAGACGCGGCTGAGGGGTCCGAGTCCGGAGATTGACCCGACATTGATGATGGATCCCCCGCCCTGTTCGAGCATATGGCGTCCGAAGATCTGGCAACTCCGCAAAACGGAGGCGAGGTTGATGTCGATGATGCGGGCAAACTCCTCGTCACTGATGTCCAGCACCGGAGTCGGTGAGTTCACTCCCGCCCCGTTCACCAGAATATCGACCCTTCCGGTTTTGGCCAGGACGGTCTCAAGCAGCTCGGCGAGGGAATCCCGCGAAGCCACATCGGCCGCCACGAAATGAGCCCGCCCGCCCGCCTCGTCGATCTCCCGCAGGCGCTCGGCCCCCTTTTCCTCGCTGCGACCGACCACAATGACGGTAGCCCCGGCCTGGGCCAGTCCTTTCGCCATTTCGCCGCAGAGGACTCCGGTCCCTCCGATCACCACGGCGGTTTTTCCCTCAAGTGAAAAAAGGTCGGTCAGAAAATTCATGCCCATTGATACGGCAGAGTCGGCCACGGTCAACGGACTGAATTCACGGAACGATCGTTTCCGCATCACCGTCGACCCCGTCCACTTCCTCCGCCTGGAGGCTATCGGCCTCGTCGCCATTCGGCTCCTCGAGTCCGTCCTCGATTTCGCGGCGCCACTTGCGCGAGATCCACGGCCGGACCAGTCCGTAGGTCAGGTAGGCGAGGAAAATAATGAGCGGAACAAACTCCACAAAGTTGACCGCGCAGACGAGCACGACCACGGCCACAAAGAGCCAGACGAGCGATTTCTTGGCCTTCCAGTTCATTGCCTTGAAGCTGGGGTACTGGAACTCACTCAACATCATGAACGAGAGCAGCAGCATCAGGACGAGCAGGAGATAACGCCAGGGGCCCAGGTCCTTTTGCCCCTCGTTGAGCCAGAGCATGAACATCGTCAGCGAGGCGATCAGGCCGGCCGCGGCGGGAATCGGAAACCCCACAAAATCCCTCGAAGTGACTTCGCCTTTGCCCTCTGACGCCGCCTGGGAAAGGCAGTTGAAGCGGGCCAGCCGCATTCCCCCGCAGAGCAGGTAGATAAAAGCAATCGTCCACCCCAACCGGTCGTCGAAGGACTTCAGCACGATGTCCATCACGAGAAGCGCGGGAGCCATTCCGAAGGAAACGATATCGGCGAGCGAATCGAACTCGCGCCCGAACATCGACTCCTGTCCTTTCATTCTCGCCAGGCGACCATCGAGTGCGTCAAAGAGGCAGGCCCCCAGAATGAGGAAAATGGCGATATGGAAATCCTTCGCTCCGCCCGCCGCATCGCGCATTCCGGCGAAAATCGTCACCACCGCACTGAACCCGCAGGCGAGATTTCCCGCTGTCATGAGATTGGGCAGCAGATATACCTGGGGGTTGCTCCAGGGACCGGGGACGTGGCGTTTCATGGGGACATCTTCCCTTTCCTTGGCCAAACTTCAAATTTTCAAATGTAAAACCCGTCGTAACGGTCCATATTGAGGGCTATGACGGAAACGGCGACCCAACCCTCGATTGACGGCTCCATCACCATGGGAGAGGTGCTGGCCCGCTTTCCCGGGGCAAAACGCGCCCTTTTTGCCCGTTATCACATCGGCGGGTGCCGCAGTTGCAGCTACGACGATGCCGAAACGCTCGCCGAAGTCTGCCAGCGAAACGAGGAGCTCCCCGTCGCCGAAGTGATCGAGCACATCCTCACCGCCCACGAAAGCGACAGCCGCATCCTCATCGAACCGGTCGACCTCGCCGAAGCGCTCAAGGAAACGCCTCCCCCCCGTCTTCTCGACCTCCGCACCCGCGAGGAACACGAATCTGTCACCCTCCCGGGCGCCGAGATGTTCAGCAACGAACTCCTTCAGCAAATCTTCGGCCACGAAGCCAAAGACCGCCTCATTGTTCTCTACGATCACACCGGCGATCGCTCCCTCGACGCCGCCGCCTACATTATCGGCCACGGATTCAAAAACACCCGCGCCCTTCGCGGCGGCATCGACGCCTACGCCTCCGAAGTCGACACCACCCTCCCGCGTTATAAACTTGAGTTTGAAGATTAGGTTCTTCGTTCTTCGTGCTTCGTTCCGGCTAAAAAGCAACACCGCTACCCGCTAAACCGCTCCTCCCCCATGTCCACCGACGACAAAATCCAGGCCGCCATTGCCAATCCTCAGAACATGGGGGAAATGGCCGATGCCGATGCGGTCGGGACCGTCGGGAATCCGGAGTGCGGAGACATGGTCCGGATGTGGCTGAAGTTTTCGGAAAAGGACGGGAAAAAAATCATCGACCGGGCCTCGTTCCAGAGTTTCGGATGTCAGACCGCCATTGCCGTGGCCAGCATGGCGACCGAGATGCTGAAAGGCAAAACTGTCGCCGAGGCGCGTGAGTTGCAATCCTCGGATCTCTCAAAACCGCTCGGTCCCCTTCCTCCCATGAAACTGCATTGCGGCGATATGGTCGAAGGAGCCCTCCGCGACGCCCTCAGGGAAGACCGGGAGTCCCCTGTTGCCGCCGCCACCTCAACCTCCGGTAACACCCTCCTCGGCGACATGAACCAGCCCGCCATGAAATCCGGTAAGCTGAAGGTCGTGAAGATTTGAAAAATGGGAAAAGCTGAAAAGCTGAAAAGCTGAAAACAACTCATCCCTCGCCGTTACCTCGATAAACACTTTATTTCGCCTAGTTTCAGCTTCTCCTAATTTCCAATTTTCCCAATTTTCCCCTTATGCACGAAGAAATCACTCTCACTCGCGACGTCGAAGCCATCCAGATCCCCAGCGGGGATGTTATTAATCTGCCGGTTGGCACCCGCGTCATGATCACCCAGGCCCTTGGCGGAACCTACACGGTTGCCACCCAATCGGGTCTTGCCCGGATCAAATCGGAAAATGCCGATGCCCTCGGAATCGATCTGGAAGCGGAGAAAAACAAACTCTCCGCCGCGTCCGAGGCGATCGCCTCCGGAGATGTCCAGGGTGCCATCTGGGAACAACTCAAACTGGTCTACGATCCCGAGATCCCCGTCAATATTGTCGATCTTGGACTGGTCTATGACTGCCAGGTCACGACGGAGAATGGAGAAACCAACGTCGAGGTCAAGATGACCCTGACCGCCCCCGGTTGCGGCATGGGCCCCACCATCGCCGCCGACGCCCAGTCAAAAATCCTCATGCTCGACGGCATCAGCAACGCCCGCGTCGACATCGTCTGGGATCCCGTGTGGAACCAGGACATGATCACCGAAGAAGGCAAAATGAAGCTGGGGATGATATAGCGCGAAGCGCGCTGTTCTTCGTTGTTGATTTCGCTGCGCTCCATCTATCCGCTGCGCGTATTCGTTCTTCTTGGTCTTGGTCTTGGTCTTGGTCCGACGTTCTGAAACGCGCCCGCCGAGCGGCTCGTCCGACGATCCCTTCTTATGCGCGATCTAGATTCCAGATCACCCAACCCGCGATGGGGCCCATCGCGGCTACCTTTGTCTGGCGGTTTATTTTGGCGACCCGTACGGGATTGACTGCGCTTTGCTCCGTCTCCACCGGTTGACGGGCCCTGCCCGTTTTATTCAACTGCTTCCGCCTCCGGCTTGAAGCAGCATGGCGGTCGAACCCACGGGTTCTCATCCCTACGGGTCACAACAAAAAAACCGCCATTGCTGGCGGTTTATTTTGGCGACCCGTACGGGATTGACTGCGCTACGCTCCGTCTCCGCCTTTTGACGGGCTTCGCCCGTTCTTTTCTCCCTGCTTCCGCCTCCGGCTTGAAGCAGCATCGCGGTCGAACCCACGGGTTCGACTCCCTACGGGTCACAACAAAAAAACCGCCATTGCTGGCGGTTTATTTTGGCGACCCGTACGGGATTCGAACCCGTATTACCGCCGTGAAAGGGCGGTGTCCTAACCCTTAGACGAACGGGTCACTTGTATCTCAAGCGCTACGCTAGGGGAGCGGGAATATGAGGTCAATCGACAGAGAAGCAACCGGAATTTATCGAAGATTCTTTTTCCCTGTGCGAACGGCCTTCGCGACGCGGGATCCTGCCAGTCCGCCCCTCAACCGCCGGGGTTTTCCTGAAGTTGGAGTTTGCCAAATCTGTCCTATCTTTCCCCGCCGCACTCCGGCACCAAAACCCTCCCCTTCATGCCCGACCTCTCCAGTCGCCTTTCCCTTTCGACGTGCTGGTCCTCACACCGCCACACGGACGGGTATGCCATGCTTTTGGAAGCGCGGGAATTGGGATTCCAGCAGGCTGAACTGAGCCATGGAACCCGCGTCGATCTGGTTCCGGGCATCATCCAGGCCGTTGACGAAGGTGTCATTGCCATTTCCTCGGTTCACAATTTCTGCCCGCTGCCCGGTTCGGTCAAACACGCCTCGCCGAACCTCTTCCAGCCCTCCTCGCGGGACAAATCCGAGCGCTCCCAGTGGCTTCTCCACTCCGAGAGAACCCTCGAGTTCGCCGTGCGGGTCGGTGCCCGGCATGTCGTGATGCACTCCGGCAGCATGACTTTCCGTTTCCGCTCTCCCCTGCCCGTCTTCGCGGCCTCGATGGAATCCGGTCTCGCCAAATTGACCAAAGACAGGTCGGTCTACGGTCCCGACGAACGGGAATTTGCCAAGGCCCGCGATCGCCTCCGTCGCGAAGCGGCCACGTCGATCCGCCAGGTCATCGCCGCCTACACCGATCTCGTTCCGGCCGCCGAGCGTCACGGCGTCTGGCTGGGCGCCGAAAATCGGGAGGGCTACCCCGAACTGCCCCTCGATGACGGATTTGAGGACTTTTTCAAAGCCCTCCCCCCCGACAGCCCCGTCGGGTACTGGCACGACACCGGCCACGCCCAGATCAAGCACCTCACCGGGCTCCTCGATCACGAACAACACCTCACCCGGCTCGCCGACCGGATCATCGGGTTTCACCTCCACGATGTCAGCATGGCGGGAAAAGACCACCAGGTCCCCGGATCGGGCTCGGTCGATTTTGCCATGATCTCCCGCTTTGTCCGCCCGGAACATACCCTCGTCCTCGAGCCCTCGCCAAAGCTCACCACAGAGGAAATCATCACCTCCCGGGACTTCCTCCTCGAGGCCCTCAGCTAGGCCCTGAACTTTTGTTTATTTGGTTCAAAATATATTGAACTCTGGACCAAAAAAAGGCTAAACTACCGGTCCAATCCCCGTCGGACCAAGCCCCCCATGGTATCGCCCAAGCAAGATCCGCCTTCTGCGGAGGGACTCAATTCCGTCGAGGCGGAGTTTGTCGCCTTCTTTGTGCAGATGGCGACGGCCCTGAGCCTGCCCCGATCCGTCGGTGAGATCTTCGGCTACCTCTTTTGCGCCGACGAACCCAAGCCCTTTGACGAGGTCGTTTCCCGGCTCGGTATCAGCAAGGGATCGGCGAGCCAGGGACTTAAGTTCCTCCTGAGCATGGGAGCCATCTCCACTGTCTACGTTCCCCGTGACAGGCGCACCTTTTACGAGGCCGAGACGAAAATGCGGAAACTCTTCAGCCGCGCCCTCCAGGAGTCCGTCCGTCCGCATCTCGAAGCGAACGGACGTCTCATCGACGCGATCGAAGAACACATTGATCGCAGCCAGGACCACGAGTCCCTCGAAGAGCACTACCGCGCCCGCGCCGCCTCACTCAAGGGCTGGAACGACAAGGCCCTCCAGTTGCTCCCGCTCCTCGACAAGCTCATTTCCGTGCCCGTTCCTTCCTTTCCCTTCAAATTTTTCGGAGGTGATTCCTCCGGGGAAAATGGAAAACCGAAAACCCCGCCGGCCAAGCCCGGCAAGCCCTGAACCCCTCGCGTCATCGCGACGTTCACCCCATCCCCCAGGCTTTTTCAAAGGTCTCCGTACGGAACGACCAGGGGCGGTAGCATGCCCGCTGGAGTGAGGGCTTCAGCCCTTGTCGACGAAGCTCCGACCAATCTCCACGAAAACGGCTAAAGCCGTCACTCCAACCCGCGATGGGGCCCATCGCGGCTACCGTGGGAACGACCAGTCCCACGTCCCGCCAGTCAACGCGATCTTTTCAAGTTGAACAAAGCACGAAGAACAATCGAAGCTAAGCGTAGATGGACGGAACGAAGTAAAGTCAACGAACAAAGAACCGCAGCGCAGCTGCCCCCCTTTCCCAATTTCAGAATTTCCAGATTTCCGCTTTTAAAATGAAACGCATCCTCGTCACCGGCGGCGCCGGCTTCCTTGGTTCTCATCTTTGTGATCTCCTTCTCGAAAAGGGACACGAGGTCATCTCGCTCGACAACTACTTCACCGGTCGCAAAACGAACCTGGCCCATCTCCAGAATCACCCGCGCTTCGAGATGGTGCGTCACGACGTCATCGATCCCTTCAAGTTCGAGGTCGACTGGATCTTCAATCTCGCCTGCCCCGCCTCCCCCATTCACTACCAGCACAACGCGATCAAAACGATCAAGACCTCGGTGATGGGGGCGATCAACTGCCTCGGCCTCGCCAAGCGCACCGGAGCCCGCGTCTTCCAGGCCTCGACCTCGGAGGTCTACGGTGACCCTGACATTCACCCTCAGCCCGAGTCCTACTGGGGCCACGTCAATCCCATCGGCCCGCGTTCCTGTTACGACGAGGGCAAACGCTGCGCCGAAACCCTCTTCTTTGACTACCATCGCCAGAATCGTGTCGACATCCGAGTCGTGCGGATCTTCAACACCTACGGACCCCGCATGCTCGCCGACGACGGCCGTGTCGTGTCCAACTTCATCGTTCAGGCCCTCCGCGGAGAAGACCTCACCATCTGCGGAGACGGCACCCAGACCCGCAGTTTCTGTTTTGCCTCCGATCTCATCGACGGATTTGTCCGCTTCATGGAGAACGAGTCCGGCTTTCCCGGCCCCCTCAACCTCGGCAATCCCGGTGAATTCACGATGCTCGAGCTCGCTGAGATCGTTCTCGCCAAGGTGGGTGGAAAATCAAAGATTGTCCACCATCCCCTCCCCCAGGACGACCCCAGACAGCGCCGCCCCGACATCACCAAAGCCCGCGAACTTCTCAATTGGGAGCCAAAAGTGGCACTTGCGGAGGGACTTGACCGGACGATTGCTTACTTTAGAAATAGTGAAACGGGGAAAGGCTGAAATTTTGAAATGGGAAAAATTGAATCGGAGCGAAGCGGAGTCATATGCTGAAATTCTGAAAGGAAACAACTGAGATGCGATTGACGGAGGATCTTCGGGGGAGGACAAAGCAGTATGCTTCGAAGATCATCCGGCTGTATGTGACACTGCCCCGGAAACGACGTGAGGTTGAAGTGCTCGGCCACCAGCTACTAAGATCGGGAACATCCGTCGCTGCTCATGCCAGGGAATCCACAAGGGCCCGCTCAGACTCTGAATTTTGTGCCAAGCTGGGTGTTCTCTTACAGGAAGCCGATGAATCTTCCCTCTGGCTTGAACTTCTCAAAGAAGACTGCGAAATCGATAACGCTGAAATCGATCACCTCCTCAAAGAAACCAACGAACTCATCGCCATCTTCACCACTATCGTCTCGAAAGTAAAAAGGAACGCGTAGGAAACGTCGGATTGAAAAAATCTGAAATAGGGAAAATCTGAAACGCTGAAACTATCAGGCACTTCGATTTAAAAATATGAAATAGGGAAAAGCTGAAACGCTGAAAATATCAGGCACTTCGATTTAAAAATCTGAAATAGGGAAAAGCTGAAACGCTGAAACTATCAGGCAATTTGATTTAAAAATCTGAAATTGATTTCACTTCGATCCGTCGCCGCACTCAGGCTCGTTGTTTATATTTTTTGGCTTTCCCATTTTCAGCATTTCAGCATTTCAGCATTTCAGCATTTCAGCATTTCAGCATTTCAGC